>Ga0209187_1000007_pt1 | contig 530287 bp, 486 predicted proteins | sample BantaG_FD_187430 | JGI IMG/M metagenome (GOLD analysis project Ga0209187, IMG submission 187430) | Marine algal microbial communities from Bantry Bay, Ireland - BantryBay_4 metaG (SPAdes) (version 2) | ecosystem: Host-associated > Algae > Red algae > Unclassified | place: Bantry Bay, Ireland...
GTTCCACATTCGTCGCATCACCTGGACCGTTATTGAGAATACTTAATGTAAAAGTAATGCCGTCACCTTCGTCAGGCGCGTTGTTATCAACTATCTTCGAAACGACTAAATCTAAGGCACATATTTTAAAATTCATTTTATCGAGAAGTGTTGCTCCACTACCAGTATTCGTAATTTGAGCTTTTACTAATGTATTGTTTCCACCAGGCCCTTGGCCGTTGAAAACAAAAGATCCACAACTAAATGTTCCCGCACTACAAACGCAGCTTTTTGATGCAGGAGAAGAATCTGCAGAAAAGACTTGAACATTATCTCCGTTGGCGCCACATTGACCGGTAAAACTAATGGGATCTCCAGAGGCAAGGCAAGCCCTCGGTTCGAGATCAACATAGAACTCAGGCTGACTCGTATCAGTCCCTCCAATGTGATGATTTTCACCACACGAAGAAATAAATACGAATGCAATGAAAGCTATAATCCCTTGGAATCTTCTCATAAAAGTACTTTCGGGCACTTAAACAGGAAGCTTACAGAAAATTTTGGCGTTTAGATTTTATTAAGAGTCAAAAATAAAAACAAAAAACAATAACCAAAATGATAAAAAATGCAGTAACTTTACTGACACTAACAGTAGTTATTCTTTTAAGAAATAGTTAGCCACGGCGCCAAGCATGAAACCTTTTTAAAAATCTCAGTACCTTCAGTGGTTTATGATTTTGCTTCCAAACACCTGCCGCATATTTGGCGGCTTCAGGAAAAGATGGGTAGAGATGAATTGTAGATAATATTTTATTGAGTCCCAAATTAAACTTCATCGCTAAGACAAACTCCGCAATCAAAGATGCGGCGTGACTTCCAACAATAGTGGCACCCAAAATTTTATCTTTTCCTTTTGGTGTCAATATTTTAATAAAACCATAATCTTCTGACTCGGCAATCGCTCGATCAAGGTCATCAAGATTGTAACGAGTGACCTCATAATCAATATTCTTTTCACACAGTTCTTTTTCATTCATCCCAACTCGAGCAACTTCTGGATCAACAAAGGTGCACCAAGGAATAACACTATAATCAACTTTAAGTTTTTTAATTGGGGAAAACAGAGAATTGACGGCTGCATACCATGCCTGATGTGCAGCCGTATGAGTAAACTGATAAGGCCCAGCTACATCTCCACAAACAAAGATATTTGGGAAGTTTGTCCTTAAAAATTCATCGTGCTTGATCGTACCACGCTTTGTTTTCTCGATTCCTAACTCTTCTAATCCAAAGGAGCTCACATTCGCTTTTCGGCCAATGGCTACAATAACGGTATCAAACGAAATTTCGACGCGATTCGAATTCTCGTCTTCACAAAAAACTGAATAAACGCCTTTCTCAGTTTTTTTAAATTCAACGGCTTGGTGCTTCAAAAAAAGCTGCACACCTTCTTTGCGAAAAGTTTCTTCCACAAATTCCGAAACTTCCAAATCCTCTCGACCCATGAGATGATCACCCATTTCAACTTGCGAGACCTTGGAACCTAATCGTTGAAAAGATTGACTGAGTTCACAGCCGATCGGTCCTCCGCCAAGAATGAGAAGATTTTTTGGAAGCGCCTTCAATTCCCAAAGATTGTCACTTGTTAAGTAAGGAATGTCTTTAAGACCTGGAATCGGAGGAACAAAGGGCCTGGCTCCAGTAGCAACAACAATATTCTTTGTCGTGATCTTCTTCCCATTGACTTCAATTTCAAATGGAGAATTAATTTTCGCTTCACCCTGAATACAGTCCACTCCCAAAGATTCATAACGAGCAACAGAATCATGAGGCTCAATTTTCTTAATAATCTCATGAACCCGTGCCATCACACTCTGAAAATCATTCTCTTTCGTTGAGTCATCATTTTTAAACCCGAATTTACTTAACTGAGATTGCTGATGCGCAATTTTTGCACTTTTAATCAGTGCTTTACTAGGAACACAGCCGGTATTCAAACAGTCTCCACCCATTTTATGCTTTTCAACAAGAGCCACTTTCGCTTGAACAGCAGCCGCAATATAACTAGAAACCAATCCACCAGCACCAGCACCGATAGCAATTAAGTTATAATCAAAATTCTTTGGCTTTTTGTAAGGAGCATATAATTTCATCTTTTTAAAATAATTGAGAATCAACCGAGAAAACAAAGGTAAAGTACCCAAAAGAATAAAAGCAATGAGCATGTTTTTATTAAAAATTTCTGAAAATGAATTCACTCCAGCCAACTGAGTTCCAGCGTTCACATAAACAGCCGTTCCTGGCAACATCCCTAATTGACTAACAAAGTAATAACTCAGGGGCTTCAGCGCTGTTAGCCCCATCAAGGCATTAACCATAAAAAATGGAAAGCCCGGAAAAAGCCTTAAAGACAGCAAATAAAAGGCTCCATCTTTTTTAAAGCCATTTTGAACAGATTCAATTTGCTTGGAAAATTTGTTTTCAATTGTTTCTTTAAAAAAATATCTAGTGAAGAAAAAGCAAAAAGTTGCCCCTAAAGTACTCGCAAAAGAAACCAGAAAAAGCCCCTTCAAAAAACCAAAGAGGGCGCCTCCAGCAAGAGTTAAAATACTGGCAAAAGGTAGCGGCAATGCCGCCGAGAGGACATAAACTAAAAAATACCCCCCCATCCACAAAAAAGGTTTTTGCTGTACTTGAACATTCAACCAAGACTGATTTTCTTTAAGAAAATCAAAAGTTAAATACTGAGAATAAGGGCTCTGCTTTAAAAGAAAAAAAATAACAACGAGTAAAACAAAAAAAAATATTTTTTTTAAATTCTTCATAAAACTTAACGATGCTGATTGAGATTCCAATCATAGTCCAAAAACTTTATAGGCGTACTGAGAGCTACTTTTCTTTCTTCCATGGAAAGATCCATCCTGGAAACAATGAATTTTCTAAGACTTTTCTTATTTCCAAAATCACCCCCATACCAATCAAAAATTTTCGAGACGTGAAGTGCTCCTTTCTCAAAACGGTTTCGGGATTCATCCTGAATAAAGTTTAAAGAGGCCCCCTCAAGTTGCATCTTCAGCTGAGAAGCAACAAAAGCTCGAGAAATTAGTTTTGGACAGCCGATCGAAGCACAATTCACAGCAAAATGGATTCGAGGCTCATTAAAATTCTTTCGAATCATTTGATGCTCCACCACATTCAAGCTTGTCTTTTTTCCAAAGAGCTTAAAAAATTTCTTTTTCCAGGGAGATGAAAAAAGTCCGCTTGGAATATCTTTAATTGACTTTAAAGGATAGTGATCAATAATTAGTTTCAACGTAAAAGCATTGTAAACATTGATGAGAAAGCTCAGTCTTTCTGAATCGTTCCAAGATCTGAACTGATCTTTTTTAACAGAAGAAAGTTCTACCAAGTATTGGTCTAACAGCTGAGAGCCCCCTTTCAACTGTTGGTAATTCACAGTTGAAGAGTGCTTCGATTCCTTCAGGTTTTTTTTTAGCACTTGAGTAAAAAGTCGATGACTCTGATCAAAATTCTTTGATTCAACAGTTCCAGCACGAAGACTAGAGAAAAAACTTAAAGAAAACATTAAAAAAAAAAGCATAGAAAACAAGCGCGTACAAAACATAGACTCAAGGATAAAGGAAGAAATTTTCAATGTAAACAGCGCCGAGCAACTAAATTTTTCGAAGAATTTTCTTTCCGAGAAAGCTCCCAAGGGCACCTAAAGTAGCCACTGGAATAAAATGCCAGACCAATAAATGCGCAAAACCATCATTATGACAGGTGAACTGCAAGGCCCATGCTCCGGCACTGGTTGATGCTATTAAAATTAAAAAACCTGAAAATGATCTCAAAATAGTGGCTCCTTTCTTCACAACTAGAAAAAGTAGAATGGCTGGTATTGTTGAAAAAAGAAGAATATCCTGAAGACACCCATAGCCATTTCCTGCTATTGGGCTTTGATGAAAAGAAAATAAAAGCAAGACGCCCCACAGAAACACAGGAGTGAGAACAAAAAATTTAAGAGACTTCTTTCGTTCGCTCCCAGGTGAGCTTAAAACTAAAGCTGAAAACGATGCGCTGATCACGATCAAAATAAGAAGTATATTTTGCATGAGAAGCTGAGGATCTTTAAAAACAATTCGCCACTCTTCACGAATCCCCAAAAATGAGAATCCAGCTAGAAAACAAAAAATTAAGCTCAAAAACCATTTAAAAAAACGCTTTCGAGAGCTTTCAATTTTATTTTTCCTGGGTTCTTGAGAAAGTTTCTGAATAAACTCTTCATTTTTCATAAAAAATCCTCCTGAAGCGCAATGGCTTGCAGCTTTTTGATGGCCCGAAAACAAATCAACTTTATATTTGATTCACTCAATTGCGTTTTTTTAGCGACTTCAGAAATCTTATAGCCTTCAATTTTACACATTCTTAAGATTTTCTCTTCTTTTTTGTTCAGTTTTTTTAAAAACCCTTCTAAGGCATTATTATCGTGAAGATTATTTATTTCTGAAGGCAAGGAATCCTCGAAAAATGCATCTCTATTATTATTGTTTTTATAAAAAGAGCGCAACTGATCCTTAATTTTGTAATAAACAATAGAATTCACCCAAGATTTAATATTTTTTTTGGTGTTTAAAGTATGAAAGGAGCGATGAACTCCCATCAAAGACTCTTGAAGGCAATCATCCTGTAAAGATGCCTTCAAATTTTTCCGAATCAAAGGAATTATCTTTTCCTGAATGCCTTTTAAAAACAGTTGATAGGCCATTCGGTCTCCTTCCTGAGCTTTTATTGCACTTTCTTTAATGTAATCCCACGCTTGTTGATTCAACCAAAAACACCCCTACCTTTAGTATTCGCTATTTATTCAGTTTTGCTTACAATTATTTTTATTTTTTTTATTTTGTAACTTTTTCGCAAACTCAGCGAATACCCTTCAAAGAGGAGAAGACATGAATATGAATAAATTATTAAAAAAAGGTATCTTTGTTGGTTTTTTGACTTTTGGAGGGCACAGCTTTGCAGAAGTCCAATGGAAAGACTTTAATCAAGAAGCTTATCAAAAAGCCACTAAGACGAACTCAAAGATACTCCTGGGATTTCACAAGATAGGCTGCGGAACTTGCGCCTCTCAGGACAAGAGTATAGAAGAAGCTGGAGTCAATAAAATTCCAGATCTCATTCGCTTTCGAGTTGAGAGAAAAAATCCAAAAATGGATGTGATCTACAAAAAGTTCAGCCTGAACAAAAAGCAATGGGGAGCCATGGTTTACCTCAAAGGAAACAAGGAAGTCGCAAGAGTCAAACCTGGAAACACGAATAAAAAGCAAATTAAAGAATTTGTGAACAGTATTTATAGATGATCCTTCAATACTTCTTAAGTTTTAGCGCCGGGGGCTTGAGTTTACTCGCCCCCTGCGTTATTCCACTCATTCCATTAGTTATTTCTTCATTTTTGAGAAACTCAAAATTTGGAGCGTTTATTGCCGCTGCGGGAATGTGTTTTACTTTTACAGTTCTGGGAATACTCGGCAGTGTCTTCAGCAGTTTTTTTGCTCCTGACATTATCAGAAAAACAGGAGCCCTTTTCATGATCTTAATGGGTTTGCTTTTTATCTACCCTCAGTTTAAAGATAAATTTTTTAAATCTCTTGCGACTTTCGCCAATAAATCTTCACAATTAAGCCAACACAACTTTGTTAAAATAAAATATTTAGGTGAATTTTTAGAAGGCTCCCTTTTAGGCTTTGTCTGGAGCCCTTGCACCGGCCCAACGCTAGCAATTGCCATAGCCATGGCGAGCCAATCAAAAGACTTAGTACACTCATCGCTCATCTTTTTCTTTTTTGCCTTAGGTGCTTCAACTTTTTTATTACTTTTCGCATTTCTTTTAAAAAAATTTTCATTTTTTCAAAACATTTTCATAAAAACTGGAGCTTTTTTAAATAAAATTATTGGTTTCATTCTCATTATTTTTGGAATACTCATTCTCAGTGGAGTTGAAGCTCAACTTGAAGAACTGATACTTGAAATACTTCCTAACTGGATCATTGACCTCAGCGTTCGTTTTTAATACAGCGACTAAAAAGAGAGCTCAGTCTAAGCAGGCCTGAGCCCAATGGAGAATTTCTTTTGAAATTTACTTAAAATGGCGCTCTGAAGAGCATCAATTTCTTTTTCATCCATGGTTTTTTCGGGATTTTGAAAATACATTCTCAACGACAAAGACATCTCTGTGTCGTTAATTTCATAGCGATCAACACATTCAATCCCCAATAAATACTTTCTAGTTTCCGACTCAATCACTCGAATGAGATCACTATAAAGAATATCTTTTGGTGCTACAAAAGCCAAATCTCTTTCTACAATTGGATACCTTGAAATAGACTTTGATTTGAGCACTTTTTTATCTGGAAAAATATCTTCCAAATTCCAACGGTCTTTAATTAATTTTAATTCCGCCATAAAAACTCGAATATTTTTCTGAGCGGGAAGATTTAATTTTTTCGCAGCTTGTGTCGGGTGTAAAGCCCCCAAATAGCCCACAATTTCATCTCTACTTTTAGCCTTCACATAAACTGCAGATTGAAAGGGATGCAATAATGAAAAGGGTACCCAAGAATTCACGTCATCTTTGTAAAAGATTTCTAAATTCTCTTCTGTCAAAGGAATGAGCTTTAAAGAAGCCCAATCACTAAAATATTTGGACTGGCTTTTAATGACTTCTTCGACACGACCCTTTAAATCATAAAAATCAAAGCTAGGAATTTTTTTTTCAGTCTCTGCCCACGAAAGATTTCTACTTTTTCCTGAAAGCAAAATGGATAAATGAAGGTCTTCACAAACCGCGTCTGTCGCTGGAGTGTTTTTATCGCTTTCGCTTCGAGAAACTCTTTTAAAAACACTCCCCACTTCAAAATATGAAGAATTCCACTGATTCAAAGAAGTATTGAGTTTAAAGTTATTAAGTGATCCAAAAGCAAGTGACGGTCTCATATAGGCCCAGTCACGGCTTAAAGGATTTTTAATACCGACTAGTTGTGATTTTTTAAGCTGATCGAGGCTTTTGAGTTCTTCTTCACTGCAAAAAGAATACGGCATGATCTCCGTTAAGGCTAAGGAGCTCATTTTTTTTTTAAGAAATTGAAGGTAGCAATATTGTTTCTCAGTTCTTCCGATGTGAGCTTTTCTGAGAATAGGGAATCTCGAAGGAATTTTTGAAAAACCATAGAGCCTCGCCACCTCCTCCACTAAATCGATCTGTCTTTCAATGTCGTGACGAAAAGCCGGAACACTCACCTTAAGAACAGAGTTTGATCGTTCATCCGAAAGAAGAGTCACTGAATCTAAATATTTCTTAACTTCACTCCCTTCAAGACTCAGACCTAAGATTCTATTTAATGCTCTTAAATCTAAATGAATTTCTTTGTTTTTCTGCAAAGCTTCGAAATGTTTTGATTGTCGAGCAACAAAAGCTCCACGCTGTTTTACTCCTGCAAATTTTTCAGCCAAAAACTGAAATCGAGCCGCCGCCTTTAGAACTTGATCCGGGTCGACTCCTCTCTCAAAACGAAAAGAGGCATCGGAATGAATTTGATGTCTTTGAACAGAATTTCGAATGGTATCAGGATCAAAATAAGCCGCCTCTAAAACAACTTGCTTTGTTTCAGCCGTCACTGCGGAATCTTCTGAGCCCATGATTCCAGCAAGAGCCACAACCTTCTCTAAATCGGCAATGACTAAATCTTCATCACTAAGGACTCTTTCCACGCCATCTAAGGTGGTTATTTTTTCACCATTTTTAGCTTTTCGAACGATTAGCTTTGACCCCACAATTTTTTCGACGTCGAAACTATGCATGGGCAAGCCTCTTTCAAAAAGCACATAATTAGCAAGGTCAACAGCAAAACTATGCTCTCGAATCGAAAGAGTTTTCAAAATAGAAAGAATTTCTTGAGGCGTCTCTTGTCCTTGAAAGCCATCCAAGAGCATCGCCGAATAAAAAGGCGCCGCCTTTTCCTCTAAGACTTCGACGTCAAAAAGCGGAACATCATTTTGATTCTCAGGGTCTAATTTCTTAAATTCTAAATCTTCAAATTGAAAACCTAAGTATCTTTGCACTTCACGAGCAATTCCCAAATGACTCAAACAATCAGAACGATCAGGAGTCAATTCAAAATCCCAAAGCTGATCATTGAAGTCCATCACCTCAACAAAACTTTTTCCTAAATCATCTTGAGTGAGACCTAATTCGAGAATTCCTTCAGATTTTTCCGAAAGTCCAAGTTCTTCCGAAGAGCAAAGCATTCCAAAGCTTTCCACATCTCGAATTTTTGATTTTTTAATTTTAAAGTTTCCAGGCAACACAGCACCGACAGGCGCAAAAGCAACGAAGAGGTTTTTTCTTACATTTGAAGCGCCACAAACAATTTGCAATTTTTCTTTACCAGTGTTTACCACACACACATTCAGTTTATCGGCATTCGGATGCTTCGTGATACTTTCAATTTTTGCAATACGAATATCTTTCAGCTCTAAAGAAAGGTCTGAAGCTAACTCAACTTCTAAACCAGAAAGTGCGAGTTTATTGCGAATAGAGTCTGAACTCCGTGAAAGCAATTCAAAAGAATTCTTAGCTTTAAAAAATTGGGCAATTTTCTTAAGAGAAATTTTCATATGCCTTGCTCCGAGAATTGTTTGAGAAATTTATTGTCAGATTCATAAAATGATCTCAAATCGCTGACCCCATACTTAAGCATGGTCATTCGCTCAATCCCCATTCCAAAAGCAAAACCTCGAAGCGACTCAGTATCGTAATCGACAGCTTTCAAGACTTCAGGATCGACCATGCCGCAGCCCCCAATCTCGATCCACCCCGACCCACGGCAAACCGAACACGAAGAAGATGACGAGTTCTTACAAAAAATACATTCCATGTCGACTTCTGCTGACGGCTCGGTAAAAGGAAAATAAGAGGGACGAAAACGCAGTTCCATTTGAGAGTTAAAGAAGCGCTCGAACATGGCTTCCAAAATTCCTTTGAGATCTCCCATAAACACATCTTGATCAATGACCAATCCTTCCAGCTGATGAAACATCGGCGAATGGGTTTGGTCATAATCCGAACGATAAACTCGACCAGGGCAAATCATTCGAATGGGAGCTTCTTGACTGAGCATCGTTCTAATTTGAACCGGTGAAGTATGAGTTCTTAACAGCAAAGAGGAAACATCCAAATAAAAGGTATCTTGCATGGTTCTGGACGGATGGTTTTTAGGAATGTTGAGTGCATCAAAATTATGAAACTCAGTTTCAGCCTCAGGACCAATTTCAACGGTAAAACCAAATGACTTAAAAATACTGACCAACTCATTTTCAACGTTAGTCACTGGATGCAAAGAAGATTCAAAATTCACTCGTCCAGGTAAACTGAGATTAATTTTTTCTGAAGCTAATTCTTCATTGAGTTCTTTTTGAAGAATCTTCTCTTTTAACTTTGAAAACTCATCATTCAAAGAAGATTTAATTTGATGAGCCTTTTTACCGGCATCAGATTTTTTATCTTTAGGAACATCTTTCAGCTCTTTCAGCTTCTCGGTGAGCCGACCTTTTTTTCCAAAAATTCGAACTCGAAATTCTTCAAGCTCAACACCACTTTTTAGAGCCTTTAGCTCTACTAATGACTCCTCATGAATTTTATCAAGATCTGAACAGAAGGATTCTAAACTTATAGCAGGCATATTATACGAGTTCCCTTCAGAAGCCTCGAAGCTTCTGAACAGATTTAACTATACGAATATTTTTGAAATGAAGCCAGATTTTTCAATAAAAAAAAATACTTAGCTTCAAGAGTTGATTTACTGAGCCGATTTAACAATAGCTTCAAAACCTTTTGGGTCTCGAAGAGCAATGTCGGAAAGAACTTTACGGTCAAGCTCAATATTGGCCTTCGATAAAGAAGAGATCAACTGAGAATAACTCAAGCCATTCAAACGAGCAGCTGCATTAATTCTCTGAATCCAAAGAGCACGAAACTCTCTTTTTTTGTTTCTTCTGTCACGAAACGCAAATTGAAGAGCTCTAGTTAAGGCTTCTGCTGCTTTTCGATAACTTCTACTAGCTGCATTGCGATAACCTTCTGTTTGAGAAAGTACTTTTTTATGTTTTTTATTGGTTTTGACACCACCACGAACTCTAGGCATTTTCTATATCTCCCTTAACCTTAAAGATACGGCAAAAGCCTATTCATTCGCTTCATGTTTCCAGAATCGACGTAGGCGCTTTCACAAAGTCGACGTAAGCGACCGTTATCTTTACTTTTCATCAAATGACGTGCATTTGCCTTGCCTCTTTTGAGTTTCCCCGAGGCAGTTTTTTTAAATCGCTTTTTAGCTCCTGAGTGAGTTTTTAATTTAGGCATTTCCTATAAATCTCCGTAAGAATTAGTATTTCCCATATCTTATTGTTTCTTGCAAGAGCTAAAAAAAGACTAGTATCTTTTTCTGCCCCCGTATTGAGGTCTCGGCGGTGCTTTAAAGTTTTTCGGCTTCACCATTGAAGTCATGAGCTCACCTGCAGCAACCTTTTTTCCGTTAGGAACTGGCATGAGAATGCACACCAAGCGCTTCCCTTCCATTTTTGGAGCTAAATCGAGCACAGCATGCCCTTCTAGCTTAGCGACGAACGCCTTCAAAGTCTCCCAGCCAACGTCAATATGTTCCAGCTCTCGCCCTCTATAAAAGACCGTGGCCTTGACCTTATTTCCCTGTCCTAAGAATTTAATGGCACGAGCAGACTTATGCATCAGATCATGTTCTTCAGTTTTTGGTCTGACCTGAACCTCTTTCACTTCAACGACAACCTGCTTTTTCTTGGCAGCTTGCTTCTTTTTCTTTTCTTGAAATTTATGTTTTCCATAATCAATAATCTTACAGACTGGTGGATCAGACTTCGCCGCCACCTGAACAAGATCAAGACCTTTTTCACGGGCAATCTTCAAGGCGTCTCTGGTGTCGAGGAGGCCCAATTGACTTCCGTCAATATCGATCACTCGAACGAAAGACGCTCGAATTTTATGGTTCATAATGACAGTATCTTTAGGTATTCTCTTTGAATGGTGTTTAATAAAAGTATCTCCTTAAATAACTTTGCTTGTTCATTGAAAAAATAAATAGCTTCAATAAATTCATAACTTATGAAATCTGCGGCCGCTGTTCAGCGTTAAAAGCTTCTTCAATTTCATCCATACTTAAAGCCGATTTTTGGGTTGCATCCTGCATTCGAAGACTAAAAGTATTCTCTTGAGCTTCTTTTTTTCCAATAATGATCATAAGTGGATATTTGCTGTCTTGTGCTCGTTTAATCTTAGCACTAAGTTTGTCTGGGCCGTCATCAATATTCAGACGATATCCCTTATTCTTCAAATGGTCAAAAGCTTTACGAGCACAATCGACGGTATCGTCCCCAATATTTAAAATAATGGCCTGTTGAGGCAGCATCCAAAGCGGAAAGCGCCCGGCATAGTGCTCAATCAAGATTCCCAGAAAGCGCTCAAGGCTTCCCGCAATGGCTCGATGGATCATGACCGGATGGTACATTTTGTTGTCAGGAGCCGTATAATTGAGGTTGAAACGCGACGGCATAGAGAAGTCCAACTGCACAGTTCCACACTGATGGGAACGGCCAATGGAATCTCGAAGATGAAAATCAATCTTCGGCCCGTAAAAAGCCCCATCCCCCGGGTTCAACTCATAGTCCTCACCAGCGGCCTCAAGGGCACCCTTTAAAGCGTTCTCAGCTTTATCCCAGGTTGAAAGCTCACCAATATATTTCTCCGGCCGAGTCGAAAGCTCTATCGAATACTGAAAGCCAAAAGCTGAATAAAACTCTTTGACCATTTTTAAAATATTTAAAATTTCACCCTGAACTTGTTCTTCGGTGCAAAAGACATGCGCATCATCTTGAACAAAAGAACGCACTCTGAAAAGTCCCGCGACGGCCCCGCTCCTTTCTTTTCTATGGACGCGACCAAATTCACAATAGCGAATTGGCAACTCCCTATAGGAGTGACGCTGCTTGGAAAAAATCAAACAATGCCCCGGACAATTCATGGGTTTGATCGCAAAAGATTTCCCCTCATCATCGCCCGTAAAATACATATTTTCTTTATAGTTTTCATAGTGACCGGACTGATGCCACAAATCATCATCCAGTAAGAGCGGTGTGATGACGTCTTCATAATTATTTTTATGATTCAGTTCCTCTAAAAAAGACTGTAACTGCTTATAAATATAAGCCCCTCGAGGGTGAAAGAACGGCGACGCCGGAGACGCTTCGTGCATGGAAAACAAGCTTTGTTCCGTTCCAATTTTTCGATGATCACGCTTCTTCGCTTCTTCAATCATTTCTAAGTGTTCTTTTAAATCACTTTTATTTAAAAAAGCCGTCCCATAAATCCGAGAAAGCATTTTGTTATTTTCATTTCCACGCCAATAGGCTCCCGCCACCGACAACAATTTAAAAGCACTCACAAAACCGGTGCTCGAGACATGTGGCCCCTTACAAAGATCGACAAAATCGTCTTGCCAGTAAACACTCACTTCAGAAATAGCCTGATCTCGAACGAGATCTTCAATGAGCTCGACTTTGTAGCTTTCTTTTCTCTCACGAAAGAACTCTAAAGCTTTTTCTACAGTCCAAATTTCTCGCTTTAATTTCTTGCGAGCTTTAATGATTTTTTTCATTTCCTTTTCGATGGCCGGAAAGTCGTCAACACTAAAAGCTGTTTCACGCTCAAAGTCGTAATAGAAGCCGTCTTGAATGACGGGACCAATGGTGACTTTTGTCTCCGGAAAAAGATTCTGAACCGCTTCCGCCATAATGTGGGCAGAAGTATGGCGAATGAGCGCCAAGCACTCTTTACTTAAGTTATCGAAAAAATAAAAATCATCTTCACCGTCAGGAAGCTCTGTTTGCAGGTCAAAGTTTTCAGTAGCGTTCTTCAGCCCAACAATCTTCCCCTCAATCCCAGATTTTGCAATAACCTCGAGACCATTCAAGGCTTTTCCCTCATAAACGATTTGATTTTGAAAATGAAACTTTGCCATAAAAAAGAGAGCTTAATCAAGACAAGCAAGCATGGCTAGAGAATTTACTAAAAATTCCGCCTTTCAGCGCTTTAACCAGGGCTCTCAACACTATAAAAAAAACCATTCGCCTCAGAAAAAAATCAGATCAGCCTCACAAAACACCATCCTTTGCATTTCCGCACAAAATATCAAATCTTGATTTGATATTTTCAGTAAAAAGCTTTCTATGGAGAAAATATTATTTTTAGTGAGCAGCCTTGTCTTTTATCGGCCTAGCTTTGCTTGCCAGCCAGAACTCATGAAGATTCAAAGTGACTCATTTGAAGTGGAATACATTTCTTACAAAACAAAAAACACCTCTCATTCAGACGCAGTCATCATCATGCCTCCTACCGGTGGTGTGAACCTGATTGACCGAAGTTACGCCAAGAAATTTTGCAAAAGCGGAAGTCTGGCAATCGTTTTAAAATCCTGGACCAGGGAGAATGAAGTCACTTTAGACATTGAAACTCATGCTGAATTCTACCTCAATGCTCAAAAAGCCATCGACCTCGTCATTCAAGCATACGATCATTTAAACTTAAAGATGCTTGGCACAAGTGTTGGAGGCATTCATGCAGCCATTGCCGCTTCAAGGCACCCTGAAACTTTGAAAAAAGTTTTCTTCATTGTCGCTGGCGCAAATATTGCTAACATCTTAGCCACTTCAACCCAGAAAGTCCTCCTTCAGGCCAAATCGAAAAGATTCCAACTTTATGGATTTAAAGACACCAAGGAATACGAAGACAGGATTAGAGAAGCCCTTCTCTTTGAGCCTCTCAATCTCAGTTACTCAAAGAGAAACAATAAATATGGAATGATCCTCTCAAAAAACGACACTGTCGTTCCCACAAAGTACCAATACTTACTCAAGAAAATCTTAAGCGCAAAATCAGTTCATGTTTCGAATCGTAATCACAAAAACACCATCATCTGCAGCTGGCTCTTTCATTCTAAAAAAATAGTCAACTTTTTTAGAGACTAAGATTTAACAAAGTGTGATTTTCTTAATTACTCTGTTTACTTAGCTGAAGCCGTCTGCGCAGTCCACTTCATTCCTCTAAGTCCAAAGCTAGCTAACTAAATAAAAAAAACTCAAAAATTCTCTAAACCTGTAATTTCTGGAGTTTTGTTGAAAAAACAATACACAGGATCCATAGCACTGACTGGATGTTTCTTATGAAGTTTTACGCGAGACAAATAAGTCATTTCACCATTTATAGTTGTTGATCTCATAAACACGGTTTTTAAGCCTTGCTTTAAAGTCCATGAAGTTGAATCCTCCGAAAAATTCATTATCCCGGGGTTATTAAGTTCTTTTCTAGCCCTTTCAATGTAACTACTAGCTATAACATCAAAGTAATTGGAAGCTTCCGACATTTTATAATATATAAAAGCATCCTGTGGTTCTTTTAAACCTAGCTCTCTGTAGTAATCACGATTGTTTGGGTCCAATAATAAAAAGAAGAATATTGCTGGGACAGGTGTGTTTGCGTATTCTTTATAAAAACACCTTCCAGATTTCACAAGATCGTCTTTCGGTATTAATATAGGTTTAGGTGATTCCCAATAAAGCGTTTCCAGTTGTTCGTAAATGTTTTTATTAGAATCAAATTTAAAAGTATCCTTTTTGTGAATTGAAAGTTTTTTAACAACTTTGCTTTCTAAGAAGGCACTGAGTTGTGCAGAAATAAAGTATTGAGACTCTTCAGATTCGTTATTTATCTCAATACCAGCAATTCCAGCTAGCTCATGATGAATGAGTTTATATTTTTCTTCAGCACTGAGATTTTTAATTTCTTTTCTTGTGCATTGAATGTGATTTCCATGATTCGTGCAGGTTTTTTCTGCATCTCCGACCTTTAACGTGTCATTCACACAACTGATCAGTGACCGCTCAATAGCTTCCAACATTTTTTTCTTATATTCATTATGTGTTAACAGTTTTTTTAAAAGCAATTTTTCATGACCATTCTTATGAAGCCATTTTGAAATATCCAAGCGAACCTCTTGCAATTCTTCCTCACAGGGGTCACCACCATTGCCAACTTCTTTTATAGCGTAAGAAAGACTGAGGACATTCATAAGTAATATGCTCATGACAACTTGTGTGAATTTATTAATTTTCATATGGTCTCCTATTTTATTTTATCTAAAGGGAAAAATTGCTGAGAAAAGCAATAAACCCTATCTTTATTGCCTCGGCTTAATGATTCATATTTTTCAATAATTTTTTTTCTAGACTTTATAAGCTCAATTCTAATTTCATCCATAAGGTCGGAATTAAAGGAAAAAATTTGTGAGCTAAACTCTCTTTCCTCCAAAGGACATTCAAAAATTGCTTCCTCTGCTTTTTGAAGAATCTGTCTATGATGTGATTTTATATATCTAGAAGGCGTTCCGCCAGGGATAAAGACATTCTTTTCACTTTCCACAAATGTATTGTTCACTTCTTTAATAAATGCATGTTTTTTAAGCAGCTTCAAAGCCTTGTTAACATTGCTTTTTGACAAAGTGAATCTTTTTGAAAGCCAACTAACACTCGCTTTAAAATTTATTAATTCTATAGCTTCCAAAATAGCAAAAAAATACCAATCTGAAAAAATTTTAAAAAATTCTTGATTCATGACTTGATACAAATGATCAGAGTTGGAAGTGAGTGCCTTTTGAGCCAATTGTCTTTCAGTACGACTTCTAGCGTGTTTAGAAGCAACAAGGTTTAAAAATGTCTCTACTTCTTTTGGATCTAACTTTAACTTCACAGCAATTTTTTCCGCACGTAAAACAGAAATACCCGCTTTCTTTCTTAAAACCATTGATAGTTTGGGAGCCGGCATCTCAAGATACTTTGCAAAAGCCCTTAGCGAATAACTAGAGTTTTTTCTTTTTCTGTCTTCAAACTCTTTTTCTAAAAAATTTTGAAAACTAATATGTGCGCTTTTCACAAAAAAAATTATACTATATATCGGCTAAAAAAACTAGACTAAAGCAACAAAGTGTTACCCGAAATTACTTCAAACAAAAATGGGGACGGAGCATGCTAAATGACCGTATTCTCTAGTAAAAAGTTGCTCCGTCCCTAAAAAGTTTATAAAACAAATAGTTAAATTCAGAGATCGCTTAGCTATTTTTCCATTGACAATAGCTTCAACGAATCATTAGCTTCAATTTAATGAAAAACTTTATTAAATACTCGCTGCTCTTCAACATATTATTTTCCACCTATGCTTCTTCCACAGAGAACAATGAAACATTAAGCATTCATGACATCGATGGGAAAACCGTTGTCATTTCAATTTCTGAAGTTTTTGATGAGCTACTAAAAAGAAAAACTGATGACTTTAAATTTGAGGCAGAAATAGTTAGAGATGTCCCTGGAGTCATTATTTTTAAAAAACCTACTCTTGTTTTGAACAACATAAAAAAAAACATTGTCATCGAAGGTGTTACACCAACAACAAATATTGGAAAATTGCACAACATTTGCAGAGCTCTCTTTCCTCAATTTGAAAGATTGTATAAAAGCAATGGGGTTATCTCCCTCATTCATGAAGTTGTCCTTAACAACAATGCAAAAAAAGGTGACATCGTAATAAGCAAACTAAATTACTCCTTCATAAAAGAGCTTAGTGAAAATGATGAACTTAATAGTTTCAGCCTAATTGAAGAAATTATTTGTGAAAGGAAGTAAGTAAAGTCCAGAAAAATAGGGACGGAGCAAGCTAAACAACCGAATTCTCTAGTAAAAAGTTGCTCCGTCCCTAAAAAGTTTATAAATATTGTTTAACGGATTCCAACAATTCTTTCGGCTTTTTCACGGTCAAAGAATGTAAAATTGTCTTGAATCAATTCCTTAAAATTATGAGGATCCATAACGTGAGCGTGTAGCTTTCGAAGAGCCTTTAGCTTCTCATCGCCCCAAACAAATTCCTTAAGAATAAGCTCTAAATCGTAACAGAATAAGTCTGGAACGACCTCAAATTGATCGTGTGAGTCGTTAAAAGCATCAATAGCCTCTTGCTTCGAATCGCTAGAAGTACTGGAAGCTAAAGCGCTTAAAAGAGTATCAAGCTTCATTGGAAAATATCGAGACGAAATCAGAACTCCGAGGTTAAAAACTTCAATTTTTGCATTTTTGGGCAGAGTTAAGATCACTCTCGCATAGCAATTACCTTCAAGATCCTCGATCACTCTATTCTTCACAGAAATATAACATTGAAAATTTCCTCTTTTTTTAATCTTCAAATTTGTATGAAGATCTTCGTGCTCTACAGTTGAAATGTCTTGAGCAAGATTCACCCCATTTCGGACAGGAGCAGAAACCGTGAAAATTTCAATTTGAGCTTTGTTCGATGGAAGAGACTGAGAGTATTTAAGTTGCACGTCTTGATTAAAGCCATGAAGGTTCATTTGAACACTTTCTAAAGAAGCTGAAAGTGGAATCAATTGAGTGTGATGAGTCGGATTAAATTCCTCCGCAACACTTTTCCACTCGATGTAGTCCTGAGTAAAATTTGATTCAGAAGAACTTTTACTGCCTCCCCCACAAGAAACTAGAACTAAAAAAGCGGCAACAGCGTAAATTTTTTTCATCTAAAATAAAGAGTATTCTCTACAGAGCAAAAGTCAAGAGATTGAAGAAAAATAGGAGAAAAATAGGGACGGAGCAAGTTAAATGACCGTATTCTCTAGTAAAAAGTTGCTTCGTCACTGAAAAGTTCTACTGATGGACATCTAATAGTATTGTATGATACAATACTATTAGATGAAAGTTTTACTCATTTCCTTTGATGAATTCTTGGGGAAAAAACAGCTCAGTTTTGAGACAGTCATTATTGGTGCAACCGCTCTAATTATTATTTGGGTATGAGTTTAAGTCTTAATAAAAAACTCTGCTATATAGGCTTGAGGATTGACTTCAAAGAAAAGAAAAAAAGAAAAAAGAGATCTTTCCAGGGAATCAGTATCGAAGAAGTATTGGTCGAAGCTGCTAGAGAAATTCCAAACGATTCAAAAATGATGTCTTTGATAGCTTCTTGGATCAGGGTTCATGGAAACTATTTGTTTTTTACTAAATTAAAAAAAGAAATTTCAAAAATAGATTCTGATTCTATCGATTATGAATGGGCAAAAGTGGTTTATGTGATTGCCAAGGAAGCCTCAATTCATAAGATAGCATTTGGTGCTGAGAAAAAAAGAAAAAAGCTTTACCCCCTTTCAAAAGACCTTATTGACTCAGCTATAAAACTTAAAGGAGTTGAGAAGCTATACAAAGAATACGGCTACATCATCCCCAATGGATTTTTAAGAATTCGATCTGATGATGTTTTAAGTCCAAAAGAGCTTGCTCAGCAAAATACACAATATAAAAACAGGCTTCTTTATGGGTCGGGATGGAGAGCCGATATTATTACGGCCATACAAGGTGGAGCAGACAATCCATTTGCTATCTCAAAAAGTATAGGCTGCAGCTATGAGCCTGCTCATAGGATTTTTAATGAGTATAAAATAGCATCTGGGCATTAGGGAAGAAAAATTGGGACGGAGCAAGCTAAATGACCGTATTCTCTAGTAAAAAGTTGCTCCGTCCCTAAAAAGTTCTAGTAAAAAGTTGCTCCGTCCCTAAAAAGTTGAGGCTAAGTTCCTAAAATTACCCACCATAGAGTCTCAAAACGATCATTTTTTAAACAAAGTTCCTCATTTTGTCTCAAAACTTGTAACTTTTAGCTCTTTGAGACGTCTTATGGGGAAACAAATAGAAATGATCAATGATAAAATCGATAACTCTAAACTTAACTAAAAAAGGAAAAACAAAATGAAAATTTTAAAAACACTCGTCACCATCTCTTCAATGCTCCTACTCAGTAAATGCGCTACGGTCCCTTACTCTGGTGACTACAGTCACAGTTACTCTCCAGAACCTGTTGTTATTCATAGCCATAGTCAAAGGGCACCAATTCTTCGTAAAAAGATTGTTGTCGTCGACAGATCAGCAGAACGCAAAGCCAAGAAAATTGAAAAACGCGTTGAAAGAAAAATTCGCCACGCTGAGATCAAGAGAGCTCGAAAGATTAAAAAGATTGTCAAACAAAACAGATTCATTCGTCAGCAAAGACCCCTTATTATTGCTCCGAGAACAACGACGATCAACAAAAAAAGAAAAAAGATTAAAAAATCAATTCAAAACGATTTACTCACTCAAGAAGAAAAACGTGAACTTTTAAAGAAAAAGAAAAAACTTAGAAAAAAGTTAAAACGAAAAGCTAAAAAAGTTTAAAAAAAGCCAATTGGTGAGTGTCTCAGCTCTAAAAAGGCGTTCACTTTTTTTAATCTACTTCTTCTTCGAAGCCAGACTTCTCAAGACCTGAGTGGAAAAGCGGCTTTCTTCTTCGAAGTCTCTTTCTTCGAGGTAGGTGTAGCTCCCGAGAGCTTCTTCGAAGTGTTTCATGAGCAGTCGAGACTCTTTCAAGCTGATGCTTTTTTTCTCGAGAGCAGACTCAATGCCTTTTCGCATTCCATTCACTAAAACGGGTTTATCGAATTCAATATAACTGAGCACATCCAAAATAGTGTCGCCCTCGACAATGTGTTCAATCTTATAGGAGTTTTCTTGAACGGAAACATGAACGGCGTCGGTGTCGCCAAAAAGGTTGTGCAGATCTCCTAAAATTTCTTGGTAAGCTCCAACCAGAAAAATTCCGACAAAATAATCTTCATCTTGTTTCAATTCATGCAAAGGCATGGAGTCACTAGGATCGTCTTCACTAGAAATGAAGTGGTCGATTTTTCCATCTGAATCGCAAGTCAGATCGAATAAAATTCCACGTTTTGTTGGTTCTTCATTCAAGCGATGAAGGGGCATGACAGGAAAAAGCTGTCCAACAGCCCAATTGTCAGGAGCACTCTGAAAGACACTAAAATTACAAAAGTAAGTATCGATTAAAAATTTTCTGAGCTTTTCTTTTTCTTCACTTCCTCGTGAAGCTTCACCGAGAACGCCCATGGCTCTTTGAGCAAAAACTCGAAACATCGTTTCCATAGCGGCACGTTCTTTTAAATTAATATAGCCATGCTTAAAAAGAGTGAGCGCATCGTCTCGAAATTTTAAAGCATCGTGAATTTGCTCGACAATATGTTTCGACTGCAAACAATCGCAAAGCTCTCGCATTTGTCGCAGTAACTTGTGTTCTTTATTGTCTTTATTGTCTTTATTTTTTTCTACAACAGGCAATTGAGTCAGAGCCATTTGATTCACTCCAACCACATTGCTCACCAAAACACTGTGATGCGCGACAAGATAGCGGCCTGACTCTGAAACAATGGTTGGAACAGGAACCTTTTTTTGCTGACAAACCTGTTGAATTTGCCAAACCACATCACTGGCGTATTCTTTGACCGAATAATTTCTGGAATGATCCCAATTACTTTTGGAGCCATCGTAATCAACTCCTAAACCACCACCAACGTCAATCATTGAAAGTGACGTCGCTCCGAGCTGATAAAGCTCCGTATAGATAACTGAAGACTCAATGAGTGACTCTTTTAAAGAACGTAAATCTGAAATTTGAGATCCAATGTGAAAATGTAAGAGCACCAAGCTTTCTGTAAAACCCTCACGCTTTAAAAGATCTAAACCTTCAACCAGCTCCGCCGTGCTCAAACCAAATTTCGATCGAACTCCGGAACTTTCGGCCCACTTTCCCGAGCTGCGACTTTCGAGTTTGGCTCGAAAACCAATTTTAGGCACAATTCCCAATTCACGCGAGCAGGCCATGATCAATTCAATTTCAGAATAACGATCGACCACAATAATACATTCCTTGCCTAGCTTTTGAGCCAAGAGTGCTGTTTCCACATAGTCACGATCTTTAAAACCATTACAAATAATCAAACCTCGAGACTGGTTTAACAAAGAAAGACAAATTAATAATTCGGGTTTGCTACCAGCTTCTAGTCCTAATCCTTTTTCGGCACCGGACTTTAAAATATCTTCAACCAGGTAGCGCTGCTGATTGACTTTGATTGGGTAAACTCCCCGATACTCTGCCTGGTAATCATAATTTTTGATGGCGTCATCAAAAGCTGAGTAGAGGGTTTCAATTCTTTCTGAAACAATGTCGGGAAAGCGAATGAGAATAGGCGAACGTAGGCCTCTTTCCTCCAGATCATCGACTAATTTTTTAAGGTCAATTCGAGACTTTTTTCCGGGGAGTGCCAGTTCAACATGACCACTTTCATTAATTTGAAAATAGTCTTGGCTCCATTTTTGAACATTATAAAGCTCAGCGCTTTTCTGAGAATCCCATGCTGTCATATTTTTTGTCGTTCTTTTCTAATTTATTGAGCTTTTTTTGCTCCTAGGTTTTTTGCTTTAAAGGCTCCTGGAAGCAGCTCTTGAAAAGAAACTTCTCTTTGAACGCCAAAATCACTACGACCAAGCATGATCAATTCATCACCTTTAAAAAACTCTGAGAGCATTTGCAAACAGATGCCACAAGGTGTGACGAGGGTCTCTGTGTCGTCTTTAAGGTCAGCAACGACAGCTAGAGCCGAGAATTCATAAAAGCCCTTGTGAATAGCTTGAACGAGCGCTGTTCTTTCCGCGCAGATACAGGCTCCAAAGCTGACATTTTCAACATTAGTGCCCGAGAAGATCTTTTCCTCTGAAGCGGAGCACAACAACGCAGCCCCCACTTTAAAGTCAGAATAAGGCGAGTAAGAACTCTTTCGAGCCACAAGCGCCTGAGTCCATAAACTTTGCTTTAACTCATCAGAAAAACTCATTTCACTAGTCTATACTCAATAACTCTTCAGTTATCTATAAATACCGTAAGGATTTCCAACTGGACGAGTTTGCTGATCCTCATCTGAAGCATAATTCCTACTTGAACTACTGGTGCTGCACGACGAAAGCGTCAAAAAGGACATGATTGCAATAAATGCCATAATTTTTTTCATTTTTTCTGTTTCCTCTCTCCCCTGCTATGACAATCATTCTGCCATAATGGGTTATATTTCTTTTTCGACAGAGTCTTCAAGGATTGGAGTGTTCTCTTTATAAAAATGAATTTTATATCTCAGAAAGCCTTTTTGTTAATAAAATTAACAACTTAAAAAACTAGGTTTCTTTTCCTAAACTTAACATTGTTTGCTTCCAGGCCACAGTAGGAAGAATCAGCTTGCGAAGCTTTAAATCAAAAAAAGCCATGACGAATTCTGCTTCGGTGCAGAACTCATCTCCACGATAAATTTTTTGATGAACAGTATAGACTTTTTTTTCAAAATCAATCATTTGGGTTTCAACGCGAAAGCAATCCCGAAGTCGAAGTTCTTTTTTAAAACGAATCTTCATTTCCAATAGTGTCGGACCCTTTTGTTCTTGCTGGACTCTTTTCAACCCATAACCTCCACGAGTAATCCCGTCCCAACGAGCTTCTTCAAAAAAAACAGGGTAGTTGGCATTATTCACATGACCGAATGTATCGAGATCTTTTTCCAGAATTTGGCTTTCGTATGTGCTGATTTCACTATCCATGCCAGATACTTTATTCAGACTTGATGAAGCTAGCAATCTTTAAACTGTTCCACATGAACTGATGACTCATCATGTTCTTTTTAAACGATTTTCAATAAAAAAAATGCTAAATTAAGATCATGCCCGTCAAAGCCTATTTCCCCACCTACCTTTATTCAGATTATTTAATGAAAGACTCTCGGAGCAATTTCAAACTTAAAAAAGAGCTCTTAAAAGACGTCAAAAAAATTCATCAGCACGATGATGAGGGGAAAAAATGGTCTGAAGAAAATTACCCCTGTGGATACACCTCCTACTCCAGCTTCTCTGAAATTCACCTCATTAATTCCAACTTTGCGTCCTTTGAAAAAGAAGTTTCGAAACACGTTCAAAAATTTGCACGAAAACTTGATTACGAGCTTTCTGATCAAAAACTAGAAATCAGCAATTCTTGGATCAACATTCAAGGAAAGTATGCTCAGCACAGCCTCCACTTGCACCCACAATCAGTCATCAGTGGCACCTACTACCTTCAATGCCCAAAAGCTTGTGGTAGCCTTAAATTCGAAGACCCTCGCCTTTCTAAAATGATGCATGCCCCAGCCCGCAAAGAACATCCACACATTTCCAATCAACACTTTCTACACTTTGAACCCGTCGAAGGCTACTTGATTCTTTTTGAATCTTGGCTCAGACATGAGGTTGAAGCCAACATGAGTAACAAGGAACGCATCAGCGTGAGTTTTAATTACAGCGTCTCATGAAAAAGATAATTCTTTTGATGAGTATTATCTTTTTATCTTTTCTTTTTTATTTTCTCAAAAAAGAAAACTCGACGCCCGCGACTTTAAAAGATGAAAAACCAACTTCAAAGAAATTAGTTCACAAAATGTCCCCAGCTCCAGAAACTCATTCGACTCAGGTTAAAGAAAAAACTTCGCCTCAGTTAAATACAGAGAAAAAAACAGAGAAAAAAGAAATTGAAGAAAAGATTCTACCAAGCCAAGACCGTGACGGTCTCCACACTGATCCACAAAACACCGAAGAAGCCTATCTCATCAGAGCCCAAGAAAAAATTCTCTATGAAGAAAAAGAAGAGAATTTTAAAAAATGGAAGCACAACTTCGCCCATGAATCGAAGTCCGAATTAAAGGAATGCTTTCAGAACTTAAAAGTTTGGAAGATAAAAAGCCTCGAAGATTTTGTTAAAATTAAAAAACTCAGTTTTATTCGAAAAATTCATAAAAATGAACATGGTCAGTGGCTTCTCTATAGAAATAAAAAAAACTTAAAAGCCCGCCTTATTAAAAAAGATGCCGTCATTCAAAAGCTTGTGATCGATGATGAAGACAATTACGAACTACGCTGCTCCCAACAAAAAAACCTAAAAACTCGTTGTCGATGTGACATTTACCAAGCTCCCTCTGTCAGGACCCTTTTAAGAGCTTTTTAAGCTATTTCAGAGCTTGTTCTTCATCGGGCTCTTTGCTAGAACTACTCGGGTGCAAAACCAAAAAGCTTTCACATTTGACGATATTCTCATGGTCCCAAGCTACAATCACTACGAATCTCGTAGACTCGTTGACACTTCAATTGAAGATAAAACTGGAAAATTAAAGCTCGACCTTCCGACGATCAGCTCCAACATGGACACGGTGACGGAAAGCCCAATGGCCAATTTCATGTCCTCTAAAGGAGGTATGGGAGCCATTCACCGATTTTGCTCAATAGAAAAAAATATTGAAGAATTTAAAAAATGCACTGGAAAGGTTTTTGTTTCCGTTGGCTGTAGCGACAAAGAGCTCGAAAGAACTCAAGCGCTTAAAGATGCTGGCGCCGAGTATTATATTTTAGACGTGGCTCATGCCCACGCCAAATACATTGGAAAAACGATTAAAAGAATTCGCGACATTGTCGGAAACAATGGGTGCATTATGGCTGGTAATGTTGCGACCTATGCTGGTGCCGACTACCTCGCTTCTGTTGGGGCAGACATGATTAAAGTTGGTATTGGTGGCGGATCAGTTTGCAGCACGCGAGTGAAAACTGGTTTTGGAGTTCCGACTCTGAGCTCAGTAAAAGAGTGTGCCCGAGTTGATCGATCCATTGTTGCCGATGGCGGCATGAGAACTCCTGGAGACATTGTCAAAGCCCTCGCTTTTGGAGCCGATTTCGTCATGCTTGGTGGCATCTTCTCTGGCTCATCAATAACTCCTGGTGAAGCTTTTGAAAAAAATGGAGAGAAATTTAAGCATTATCGAGGCATGGCCAGTCGCGAAGCTCAGGAAGATTTCGTTGGAGTCATGAATGACTGGAAAACAGCTGAAGGCGTTTCTGTTGAAGTCAAATACCATGAAAACCACGAAGCCATTGTTGCCGACATTATTGGAGGTCTCAGAAGTGGACTCACTTATGGCGGAGCCGCGACAATTCGCGAGCTACAAAGAAAACTCAATTATGTTTTTATTACACCGGCAGGTAGAACTGAAAGCATCCCACATAAGACTTTGTGGTAGAAAAATGCGGTCCCCCCGTGTCCCTACTATGAAATGATCTGCTAAGATTTACTGCTTTCATAAGATTCTAAAATTTGACTGTACTTTAAAAATAGCAGACAATTTTAAAGTATGATTAAAAGAATTCTAAGCCCCTTGAATTCTTCAAGTTTTTTCCTTTTTGGAGCTAGAGGAACAGGTAAATCGACCTATTTGAAGGCACATTACCAGAAAAAGAATACCCTCTACATCGATCTCCTTAACCCGGATCTGGAAAATCGCTACTCCTTAAAGCCACAAAGCTTGAAGCAGGAAATTCTAGCTCTTCAGAAAAAACCAGATTGGATTATTCTTGACGAGATTCAAAAAACACCAAAACTCTTAGACAGTGTTCACCAACTTATTGAAGACGAAAAACTAAAATTTATTCTTACAGGGTCCTCTGCTCGAAAGTTAAAACGAAATGCTGCGAACATGCTCGCAGGTCGAGCATTTGTCTACAATCTCTACCCGTTTTCTATTCTTGAACTTTCTACAGAAAAGCCTCCTCTCAGCGACCTCCTGAGATGGGGAAGCCTCCCTAGACTACACTCACTCTCAACTGATCGGGAAAAAAAATCTTTCTTAAATGCCTACATTCAAACTTACTTTGCGGAAGAAATTAGAGCCGAACAACTCGTGCGAAAACTAAATCCTTTCCGAGCTTTCTTACCCATTCTTGGTCAATCTTCAGGAAAGATTATTAATCATTACAAAATTGCAAAAGAAGTGGGAGTTTCATCAGTCACCATTCAAAACTATTTTCAAATTGTAGAAGACACTTTACTTGGCTTTTATTTGCCGGCTTTTCACTTATCAGTAAGAAAGAGTCAACTCATCAGCCCTAAATTCTACCTTATTGACAATGGAATGAAAAAAGCGCTTGAAGAGAGCCTCGATCAAGCCGTGCTCCCTCGCACATCAGTGTACGGAGAACTTTTTGAAAGTTTTTTTATTAATGAAATAGTAAAGCTCAATAGCTATTATGAAAAAGGATTTCGACTTTCATTTTTAGCAACTAAAAATGGAAATGAGGTTGACCTTATTCTTAGTAAAAATTCAAAGAACATTGCAATAGAAATTAAATCTGCTTCAACGATAGATGAGAGTAGAGTCAAGTCCTTAGAGAAATTAACTCTCAATATTCCTGGAATTTATAAAACATGTTATATTTCTCAATCTCAAAACAAGGAAAAAATAGGCCAAGTAGAGTGCTGGCATTACTTAGATTTTTTAAAGCACTTTTCGAAGCTCTGAGTGTTACAATTTAGAAGAATAACAGAAAACTTTGTGGTAGAAAAACGCGAGCTTCTTAGAATTAAAAAGCTCGCTTAAAACTGAACTCTGAAAATTAACCGTTCATTCCTGGCGAAGGAACAAATCCACCTTTTGGAGGAGGAGTCAGACCTTTTTTCTTTAATTTCTCAACAAGAGTTGTTCTGTTGAGTCTCAAAAGACCAGCCGCTCTGTTTCTATTCCAGCCAGTATTGGCAAGTGCAGAAAGAATAAGAATATTCTCGAACTGATTGACGATATCGTTAAAATCAATGCCTTCTTCTGGAAATTTAAAGTTTTCTTTAAGCATGCTTAAGAAATCCTGAATCCCCATTGAAGTCTCTTGCGAATAACTCATCCCAGATGTCGCCCCTGCAGCAGCGCCATTATTTGAAGCGTTATTGTTCGGATGATTCGAATAAGATGCATTTGAACTATAGCCGTTATTAGAAGAAACATTTGTCCCCTGATTATTGTTATTGGCCTGCATTGGCGCTCCATTTGGATAATAGCCGTTGTTATTGTTATTGTTGTTGTTGTTGTTATTATGATTACTCATGTTATAAAGCTCCCCATTTCTTTCACTATTTAAATTCTGATAAGGCGCTCTTCTTTGAGCAGCGCCAAAACTCCCTTTATTAATGTCTGAGTACTCAATCTCTGAAAGTTGTACTCGACGATATTTGTCTGGAAAATCTAAAGCATCAATGACTCCAATGCTTTTTATGATCACCATTCTTTCCATTAAATTTTCAAGCTCGCGAATGTTCCCCGGCCAAGCATAGCCTGCAAGACATTTAAAAGCTGATCTTGTCAGTCCAGTTACTCGTCTGTTTTTAGAAGCATTAAATTTCTTAATAAAATGCTCCACCAAGATTGGAATATCTTCAGCTCTTTCTCGAAGAGCAGGAACGTGCAATGGAATGACGTTAATTCTGTAAAACAGATCTTCGCGAAATTTTCCTTCAGCAACCAACTCTTCCAAGTTTTTATTGGTCGCAGCAATAATTCGACAATCCGAATAAAGCTCTGTGTTGGATCCAACAGCCTCATATGTTTTTTCTTGCAAAACTCGAAGAAGTTTTACCTGAAGATGTGGCTCCATTTCAGAAATTTCATCTAAAAACAAAGTCCCACCATTTGCCGCTGTAAACTTGCCCTCACGATCCCTAAAGGCTCCTGTAAAAGCGCCCTTGACGTGTCCAAAAAGTTCACTCTCAAGAAGATCCGAAGGAATAGCCCCACAATTCACCTTGATCAGTGCCGATCCATTACGTTGAGATCTCTCGTGAATCCTTCTCGCGATAAGCTCCTTACCTGTTCCCGAATCACCATGAATCAGAATGGTGCTATCGGCATCACTAATCGCATCAATCAAATTTAACAATTCGCGAAGAACGTGACTTCGGCAAATAATTTCTGGTGCTTTTTGGATTAGTGATGATTTTCTGAGCTCTCGAAAGAGAACTGCGGCTGATGCGTCCCACTCTTTGCCAGAGTCTTTGATCTGCACTTGAGTAAAACTCTCTAATGATTGCAAAGAAAATGGGTTGACCCATTTCCAAGTTTCTTTCAAAGCCATTAATGGCGCGTGTGTCCACTTAGGAATTGGAGAAACTGAAACGTGATCTACTTTTGGACACAACATGGTTAGTCGCGCCATTTGCTCGACAAGTCGAGATGGTTTCAAATCAAGAGGCATATAAAGAATGGCATCGAGCTTTTGATTTTGTAGCGATTCAACAGATTTTAGAGAGCAAAGATCTTTATTCAGCTCAAAGTTTTCTAAAAAAACATCAAAATCGCTATTGGAGGGCGTCTGCCCAAGAACCACAAAACTTACTTTGATTTCGTGATGGATTAAAGTCTGACACATTGAAACGAAGCCTCTCAATGCTTTCTTCAGATCTTTTACTTTATAAATTCTATCTTTATTGTAATTAAACTCATGAGCCTGCGATACCCCCGCCGATTCTACTGAATCGTCGAGTATTCCACTCATTGAGGCTAACTGAGACTGGTGTCCCAATACAAAGCCTACATGTCCCTGCGCCATAAACCCTCCCCCTGGTTCTGACAATATCTAAATTAATTAGTGTCCCTAGTTATTATTAAAAGAGCAAAGTGAGCAAAGGTCAATTCACTTTCTCTTTTATTTTTTGACACTTGATCACTTTTTTTAGGTTAATTCATTTACCACTTTTAAAAAATTCCCTAACATACTGATATGGCTAAAAAAAATAACGAACAATTTTCTGATGCTCAACCTGAAGAATATCGCTTTTTGAAAGGCGATGACAGCCTCAGTAAAGAAACCTGGCGAGTCCTTCGTATTCAATCTGAATTCATCAAAGGACTCGATAAACTCTATGGACTGACAAAAGGGGTTTCCGTTTTTGGAAGTGCCCGAGCAAAAGCAAATTCAAAATACTACAAACTCTCGACGGCTGTTGCTCGAGCTGTTGGAAAAAAGGGTTTTACGATTCTTACCGGCGGCGGCCCTGGCTGCATGGAAGCCGCCAATAAAGGCGCTAAAGAGGCTGGCGTGACCTCCGTTGGACTGAACATCAAATTACCCTTCGAGCAGCACATCAACCCTTATGTGGATATTCACGAAGACTTTAACTTTTTCTTTATTCGAAAAGTCATGCTCGTCAAATACTCTCAGGCCTTTGTTATTCTTCCTGGAGGATTTGGAACTCTCGATGAAATGTTTGAAGCCCTCACCCTCATTCAAACGAACAAAGTCGCCAATTTTCCTGTCATCATGGTCGGCAAAGAATACTGGGAACCTCTTTATGATTTCATGACTGGACATTTAGTGAAGCATGGAATGATTAGTAAAGACAACCTGACTGACCTGCACATCACAGATTCCCCAACGACGGTTGCCAACATTTGCGCAAAGTCTTGGAAAAAATACATTCAAGAACAAAAGAAAACGGAAAATAAGACCAAGAAAATTAAATTTGGCGTGAATGATTAAATACCTCTAAGCAAATTTCTTCAAGCGTCTTTCCTTGAGTTCTGCAGCTTCAACACAATAGCGTGTCCACGGCTGTGCTCTCAAGCGATCGACGTCAATGGGCTCTTCCGTATCTTCACAGATTCCATAATTGCCAATAGAGATTTTTGCGAGAGCTCGATCAATCTCGGCCAGTAATTTCAAATTTCTTTCATGCACTTCAAGCTGAACAGATTGCTGAACCACGGCAGCGGCATGATCGTTCTCATCAATAAGGTCTTCTTTATTGAGAGTAAACTGCTCTCCAGAATCTTTTAAAGTCGACTTACTAAGAACCCGCGCCCTCTCTTTTAATAAAAGCTGTCTCAATTCCTCTAATGTTTTTTTTTCCATAACTCCCTCCCTTCGGTAATTATTCCCTGATACATTAAATTTTAAACGATTTTTGAGAAATGAAGAGACAAAATTAAGCCGTTATAGAGTTTTCAATTAAAATTAATAGAAATTAAGTAAAGATTTGGTTCATTCTTAATTTAAAGAAGAAATCTTGACGGACTCAGCAGAATTTCTTCCGATAAGTTTTACAATGATTGTTCATATTCTTCGACATGCTCCATATATTTACTATGGACACATTCAAAATTGGATTGAAAGCTGGGGAGCTCAAGTTATTGAAACTCGTTTCTATCAAGGCGGCGGCATTCAAAAAGATCCCCAATCTGATTTAACAATCATCATGGGCGGCCCCATGAGCTCTTCAGAAGAAAAGAATTACCCTTGGTTGCTTGATGAAAAGAAATTCATAGAAAGACTCCTTAAAAAAGAAAAAAAAGTTTTTGGAATTTGTCTTGGCGCTCAACTCATTGCAGAAGTCTTAGGATCAAAAATTACAAAGCTGCCCGAAAAAGAAATAGGCTGGCATCAAATTAAAAAAGTTAAAAACTTAGCACCAGAGATCAACAAAAAGCTTCAAAAAATTCCTGAAACTTTTACTAGTTTTCAATGGCATGGCGACTCTTTCCAAATACCTGAAGACGCTGTCCACATTTTTGAAAATGACAATTTAAAAAACCAAGGGTTCCTTTATAAAAAATCCGCCTTAGGCATTCAATTCCACCCAGAAATGGATCAACTGAGTATTGAGCATATGATTTGGAAATTAGGAAATCAGCTCACTGAAGAATCTTCAAAAAGAGTTCATTCAAAAAAAGATATTCTCAAGAATATTGAGAAACACGATGAAGAGAACCTTTCAATAACGAATCAACTCATTGACCTCATTATCGATAAATAAAAAAATCCCGCTGTCAGTGAAGACAGCGGGATTTTTTATAGAAAAAATGAATCACAACTAAAATTAATTAGTTGTTGTTTTACCTTCAGCCATAGCTACAAGGCCTAAGTTCTGAAGCGTATTCCAAGTAATAGTTCCACCGTAGAAAGAAGATTTCATTTCTTTACTTTGGTACTTACTCACAGCTCTTGAAGTGCTTGGACCGTGGATTCCATCAAGCGGACCCTTGTAAAAACCGAGGTTTTTTAATTTAGTCTGAAGAGCTTTTACAGTAGAAACATTTGAGTTTCTTTTACAAAGAACTCGATGCCATTCGTCTCTTCCTTGTCGAACAAGAACGTCTTTAGCAATAGTTCTATACTGCCCTGGAATTTCTTTAGTAACAGAAGACTCAGGATTGGCAATTTTACGAACCTGAATGCTTTTCGTGACTGCAGGAACGTCAACAGTCTCAAATCGAGCCGGCTGATCAATGACTCTTTTAGCAACAGTTTTGTATTCAGCAGGAATCGTCACTTTTTTAGTCGTTGCAGGTGTCGCAACTACTTTTTTAGTAACAGTCGTATATTTAGCAGGAACTTCAACCAAGCAACGAGTTTCGCCATTCGCTCCTTTAGTAGTGCTCAACGCGCCTTCTCTCCACTCAGTTCCAACTTTCCAAACTTTTCTAGCTGGAGCCGTCATTACTTTTTCTGCAACTGATTTAAAAGTAGCTGGGACAGCAACGATTTTTTCGGAAGCTTCTTTAACAAGAACTTTTTCTGTCACGTTCTTGTAAGTAGCAGGATGAGTGATGATTCTTTTTGAAGCTTCTTTAACAGTAACAGTTTCAGCAGCAGTTGAAAATGTTGCCGGAGTTGTCACAGTAGTCGTCGTCGGAGCCTTAACGAGAACTTTTTCAGTTTGTTTTTCGATAAGAGCTGGGACTGAAACTTTTGAGTAACAAGTTCCCGAATCCGTTGTTGCCGGTAAGCTTAAAGAAGCACCGAAAGGAAGTTCTCCACTTGCTAGTGCAAGTGTAGAAACGCTGAGTGCGAATGTTGTAATGATAGTTTTAAATGTTTTCATGTTTTATTTTATATAGCCTCCATATATTATTAAGTTAAGTATTTTAACAATTTTAAAGTTAACGTCAGTTTTCTATTCTTCCAAGCAATAAATAATAAAAAGTCATTTTTTTGTCTGTGACTGTATTAAGAAAACTTAAGTCGTGCATTTGTTTTCGGGAGAAAAGTTACTCAAACTTCCCTATAAAAACCCTAGTTAAATTTGGTGGTGAGAGAAAGATTCGAAGTTTCGTTCGAAAGTTCTTGGACTTCCTTCGCAAAAGCTTTGCTTTTGCTGCCTTTGCGCTTTATCTGCGCTTCTTGGTCTCTTTGTGTTGAATTTGGTGGTGAGAGAAAGATTCGAAGTTTCGTTCGAAAGTTCTTGGACTTCCTTCGCAAAAGCTTTGCTTTTGCTGCCTTTGCGCTTTATCTGCGCTTCTTGGTCTCTTTGTGTTGAATTTGGTGGTGAGAGAAAGATTCGAAGTTTCGTTCGAAAGTTCTTGGACTTCCTTCGCAAAAGCTTTGCTTTTGCTGCCTTTGCGCTTTATCTGCGCTTCTTGGTCTCTTTGTGTTGAATTTGGTGGTGAGAGAAAGATTCGAACTTTCGAAGGCGAATGCCAGCAGATTTACAGTCTGCCCCGTTTGGCCACTTCGGTATCTCACCAGAGGAACTATCTAGGTATCTAACTTGGAGCTGACGACTGGACTTGAACCCGCAACCGCCGGTTTACAAAACCGGGGCTCTACCAATTGAGCTACGTCAGCTCTAAGAGAAGAAAACTAGTTCAAAATAATTCGGGAGTCCATGGGTCTTTTTTTGTTTTAGCGCAACGCATGCATGGCAATAGCCGCACTTGTGGAAACATTGAGCGACTCAACCCCATTTTCCATTTCTATGCCCAAAAGCTTTTGAATGAGCTCCTCCAAAGAAGGCTTCAAACCCTTGCCTTCTGATCCTAAGACCAAAATTAACTTCTCTTTTACTTGCTCAGAGGAGGCCACAAAACTTGCAAAGCTCTCAGCACCGACTTTGAGAGCGCAGCTCAAATAAGCCTCTTTATGAAAAAACTCAATCACCTGCTTCAAGGAATCTGCTTGAACAATTTGCACATTAAAAAGCTGTCCTGCAGATGCGACCGAAACAGCCCCAGTTAACGGACACTGCTCTCTGGTCGGGACAACCACATAATGAAAAGCAAAGGCTGCAGCACTTCTCAAAATAGCCCCAAAATTTTGAGGATCTTGAACCCGGTCTAGAACCAAGACTCTTAACGCCTTTTTTTCAAGCTTGCCGCCTTCATAATCTTCTTTAAAATCTCGCCACCATTGAACGGGAAAGCTCTTAATGCGAGCTGCCCACCCTTGATGTCTTTTTTCTTCAATGTGCTTTGGAAACTTAAAAACAGTATTTACCTTTAAGGAGAGCTCATCGACAAGACCTTGAATTTTATTTTCACTCTCGACTCCTCGACGATCTCTTTGAGCAAAAAGCTCCAAAATGAGCTCTGGTCTTTCCTGAAGACATAACTCTACCGAATGCTTGCCCCATATCCAATTTTCATGACTCATTTATTTATTTTCTCCAAAACTTTCTCTACTTCACTTCGAGGATTCTCGGAATGAATAATTGAACGACCTAAGACGAAGTAATCAATCGGCTTCTCAATAGCCTCATCGAGACTTAATGCTCGTTTTTGATCACTATTTTGCGTATGAATGAAAATCCCTGGACAGAGTAACTTGAGCTTCGGAAACTTTTCTTTAATGGCTTCAGCCTCAACAGCAGAGCTCACAAAAGAACCCATTCCAGCTTCGACTCCAAGCTCAATTCTCTTCAATAAAAGTTCTAAGGGAGAAGCGGCTCTTAAAGAAAGTTTCTTAAAGTCGTCCTCAGAAAGAGAAGTCAAATAAGAAACCCCAAAAATAGTCAGCGATTCCCTCTCCGACAAAGCACCTTTGATCGCTTCAGCTGATGCCGCAAGATGAAGAGTTAAATAGTCAATTCCTTTTTTCGACCACTGCCGAACAGCCCGACTCACTTGAGACGGGATGTCGTGAAGCTTGGCATCGACGAAAAGCTCTTTTTGAGTATTTTTTAGTCGGCTCCAATCCTGGTCGCCTAGCTGTGGAATGGAACTCAATGCAATTTTCACGATAAATGAAAGATCTCGAGTCTCATCTAAAAATGAAAAGAGTTCCGCAGTTGTTTCAAAGTCGCAAGCAACAACCAGTTTTTTTGTCATCTCAAATCTAAACTCTATTTTTTACTTCAATATCGCCAACGGTAGTTGCGTGAGCCCCTCTTTTCACCTCGAGCTCATAATGTTTTAATTTTCTATGAAGGTGTGCTCTTTCAATACCCAATGATTCAGCTGTGCGAGTGACGTTGCCGCCCATCTTTTCCAAACGTTGCTTGAGAATACTTTTTTCAAATTGACCTCGAAGCTCTCTCAAGCTCCCTTGAGGATCCCTAATTTCATCTAAAGAAACATCTGTTTTACGAATTGCTTGATAGTTTTGAATCTCTTCTGGCAAATCTGCTAGAGTTATTTCCGACTGATCATCTTTCATCATAATAATTCTCTCAACAATGTTTTTAAGTTCTCTTAAATTCCCAGGCCACTCATAGGATTGAGCCCAATCCAGAAAAGACTCTTGAAATTGAAAAGTTTCTTTTAAATAATCATGAGAAATGGCTTCCGAAAAAGAATTTAACAATTCATTGAGATCTTCTTTTCTTTCTTGAAGCGAAGGAACATGAATTTCAATGTTTTTAAAGTGCAAATAAAGTTCTTCACGAAATTTTCCATCGCGAACTAATTTTTCCAAATTTTGAGTTGTTCCAAAGATTAATTTTGCCTGAAAAGGTAATTCTTGGATCGATGCAATTCTCGTATAGCTATTGTTTTCCAACAAAGAAACAAATTTCGCTTGCGTCTGTAAAGAAAGCGCATCGACATCGCTCAAGTAAAGAGTGCCCCCTTCAACAAGCTCAAACTTCCCATCACGCTTAAAAGGCCTTCCATTAGCCAAGGGGCTTTCATCTCCCCACAGCTCTTCTTCAAGTTCTAAAGTATTCATTGACTTGCAATTAATAGAAAAGAAGCTCTCTTGACTTCTTTTACTCAGTTTATGAAGTAAACGAGCCGCTCGCTCTTTGCCAGTTCCAAGAGCACCGTGAATCAGTGCCGGCGTCTTCGAAAGAGAAGCTTTTTGAATCTTAACTTTCAAGTCAGAAATCATTGGAGACGATCCAATCAGTTGAGACTTTTTAAAAAGCTCTTGAGTCAAATAAGTGTTTTTATTTTTTAAACTTTGATTTTCAAGGGCATTGGAAAGAACCACCAAAACTTTTTCAAGTTCTAAGGGTTTTTCTAAAAAATCAAAAGCTCCGTCGCGAATTGAATTCAACGCCAACTCGATGGTGCCGTGTCCGGACATCATGACTGGAACCATTTTAGGATAGTCCAGAACGCATTCTTTCAACAACTGCATCCCGTCTCCATCAGGAAACCACACGTCAAGCAAAGCCAAATCAACATAGTTTTTAGAAAGAATCTCGAGAGCTTCCTTCGGGCTGGATGCAACTAAGACAGAATAAGATTCATCTCGAAGAGCGTGAGACAAGGAGCTCTGAATATCGAGTTCATCATCAACAATTAAAATCACCTTAGACATAAGCTTCTTTCTCCTCGATAAAGCGTGGTATTTCAAGCACAAAGAGACCTCCTTGTGCTTCTTGGCAGTAAATTCTACCACGGTGCTCCTCTGCTATTCTGCGAACAATAGCCAAGCCAAGTCCAATGCCGGAGGCTTTACTCGAAATGTAAGGATCAAAAATCTTGTCGACCATCGCCTGATCAACTCCAGGGCCCGAGTCCGCAAAGCAAATTTTTAAATTTTGATTTGCCAAGAGCTCTAAAGTAATTTTCATTTCTTTCTTTTCAGATTTTGATTCTTCAATACTGTGAATGGCATTATCCATAAGATTGACCACCAAAGAACGAAAGTGCTCTGGATCAGCTTGAATAAATATTTTTTCAGAATTGATGCTTTCCGTAAATTCAAATTGAAAATGAGGATAAGTAAAGCGGTAATCCTTCAACTGCTCTTTCAGAAAATGACTCAGTTTCAACTTTTCAAATTTTGCTTCCGGCATTTTAGCAAACTGACTAAATTCTCGAACCAAGTCGCGAATCACCCGAACCTGCTTTTGTATTTGCCCGAGGCACTCATTAAGGAATTCTTTATTATCGGTGACTAATTCTCCCTTAATGAGCTTTCTCATCATGCGATCGGCAGAAAGCTGAATTGGAGTCAGTGGATTTTTAATTTCATGAGCCACCCTTCGAGCCACCCCCTGCCAAGCCGCTAAACGTTCGACTCGAGCAGAAACGGAGGCATCTTCAAAAATCAACATCCACCCGAGCTCTTCTTGATGGTTTCCAGTTAAGTAAACTCCTGTCACCCGAATTGATTTTAAAATTTCCGAGCGACCTTGACCAAGACTCAAATCAAAAACTCGGTCAATTGACTTGCCTTTATTGGATCGAAGGAGCCCCAAAAATTCTGCACGAGCCATGAGATGAGAAATCCCACGAAAGAGCCCACGCCAATCTTTCCCCAAATAAAATACCGCTTCACCTTTATTTTCTTCAACGGTGGAAACAAATTCAATGGCTTCCTTATTGATTCTCTCAATCTTTTGTTTTTCGTTGATCACCAAGACGCCTCGACCAATATTTGAAAGCAAAGTCTCCAAATATTGCTCTCTTTCTTCAATATCTTTAATGACATTCAAGAGTTGGACGTTTGCGCTCTCCAACTCGGAACCTTTTTTAGAAACCTCTTCAGCCATCAAGTTAAAACTCGATTTTAAAATCTCTAAATCTGGGTTCTTCTTGCGCCTTTTTTCTAAAACTTTCTTCTGAGCCGATTCAATCCGATAATCCCAATTTCCAGTTCGAAAGGCGTCTGTTGCCTCCATTAATTCTTCGACCGGTTCGGTAACTTCTTTAGTCAAATACAAACCAAACCAAGCAGCGACAAAAAGAGTGAGTAGAAACAAAAGCAATAAGACCAACGTATAATGAGTCTTTAAAGTGCTTTTAATGTCTTTAGTTTTTTGATAGCTTTCAATGTTTTTTTCAAGCTTCAAAACCTTCGACTTCAAACTCAAGGGAACCCATTCTCCAAAAACAAGTAACTTTTCCAAATTATCTTTGTCACGAATGACTCGAGAGACTCGCAGGAGCTCACCTTCCTCAAAGCTCAGCAAGTCTTTGACAGCTCCAAGACTTTTAAACGCTTTTTTTAAATCAATACTTTTTTTCTGAAGTTCTTTTTTGTGCGGAAAATCTTTCACCCAAACCTTTAAAGGCCTCGAGCGAGGAGACTCATAAAACTCTATAAAAGACAGCGGATACCTTCGAAGTATTTTCCGAAGTAAGGCTTCACTAAAAACTTCGTCAGTAAAATTTTCATTCAGATCTTCTTGAGCACTTTGTAAATAGTAACTCAGGTTGTCCTCTATTTTTTGATAATGAATTTTGGAAAGATTGCTAGAATCTTCAATCACCTTCTGCACTTTGACACCAAACCACTGATCAAAGCCCTGCCGCATAATGTAGGTGCTTCCTAAAAAAAGAAGAATTGACGGAAGCAAGGAAAAAGAAAGTAAGGAGCTGATCAATCGCCAACGAAGCCCACTCCCCAAAAGATTCGTCTTTCTCTGCATGTAGGCTTTAAAAAGATTTCGAATTAATAAAAAACCCAACAAACAAAGTAAAATAATATTCAAATGCAAAAGCCCGAAGTATAGTAAACTTTGAAAGAAGCCATAATCTTCTTTTTGATCACTCAAATAGCTTTGCAAGATGGTAAAAAAAATAAAAAAGAGTCCAGCAAATAAAGCTAAAGAACGTTCTCTTTTTCTTTTTAGAATTTCTTCAGGACTTAAGGGCACAGTTCAAAAGCATAACACAATGCAAGCTGAGAATCATTGGAGCAAGGTTTAGAGAGCTTTTTCTAAGATCAAATAAACTGTAGGGACTCTGGAATTTCAGTCGTGAGTTTAAACTTTCCAGATTCATCGAGAATTGCCGGTCTTAAGGCCCTGTTCGCAATGGCCTCTCTCAAAGCCTGCAAGTGAAAAGCATGACCAGCTTCACGACAGAAAACCTGTCCGACAATGGGAGCTCCACCAAGAGCGAGATCACCAAGAGCATCGAGAAGTTTATGAGCAGCAAGTTCATTCTTGAGGCGAAAGCCTCCTGGGTTGAGCACTTCAGAACCATCAAGGACAATAGCGTTATCGAGAGACCCTCCAAGAGCCAGGCCTCTTTTCTTCAAGAAATCAATTTCTTCCTTCAAAGCAAAGGTTCGAGCTGGAGCAATGTCCTCACAAAAAGACTCTCGACCAGCCTCAGGGTCAAGCCAGTTGATGTTCCACTCCTCTTTCTGATGAAAGCCGCCTTTAAAATTCACTTCACAGTTTATTTTAAATTCACTTCCAAAATGTGGCGTAAAAGATATTTTTTTAGAGCCGAGTTCATAGTGAAAAGAATCAACAACTAACCAATACCATTTTTTAAATGGATTCACTTTGGTGAGTTCTCTACTGGAATTATTTAAAAGCAGCTCCCAAGGAAGGGCGGAACCGTCAAGAATAGGAACCTCGACCTTGTTGTTTTGATATTCTGATTGACCATCTAAAGCGACAACCAAAGAAGGCAAGCCTCGCACATACAAAGAGCTCATCAAATGCTCAATGGTGCTCAACTCAACTTTTTTTGAATCCCGTGGAGAGCGCAAAACAAGAGCTGTTGAACGATTGGTTCCCGAAAGTCTTCTGTAGCTGGCTGGACTCGAATAAACTTCATTCCTCCAAAAGGCTGAAAAGGTAATCGGCAAACTAGAGTCATTGGCTGAGAATAGAGAAATCTTACTGTGCTGGCCGGAGTGAATTCCGTAACCCTGAGTATTTAGAAGTGGACTGAGCTCTAAATCCCTATTTGGGGAATCCAAAGCATCACACAAGGCTTGTCTCATGGCTTTAACCTACCGCGTAAAAAGCAGCACCTCAAAAAAAACTTTTCTAACTCAAATCATTGTTGCGGTTACTGCACAGACAAATTCAGCCTCTGAAATCTTCACTGCGGCTACCTGAGATGATTCATGCACAATAAGCTCTAAAGAATTGATTTTAATGACAATTTCTAAACGGGTAAATCAGGATCAGGAAGAGACCCCTTTCTTTCAATTCCCAACAAATCATAAGCCTCTGCACTCAAACAGCGCCCTCGGGAACTTCGAATCACATATCCCTTTTTCAAGAGAAATGGCTCCACCATTTCTTCCAGAGTTCTGCGGTCCTCAGACAGTGATGCTGCAATGGCCTCAATTCCTGCAGGCCCACCATTAAAAAAATCCGCAATAATTTTCAAATAACTTCGATCCAGTTCTTGTAACCCATATTCATCGACACCTAAAAAGCTCAAAGCTCTTTCAATGGCACTTTGATTTTTATCATTCTGAAAATATTGAATAGATTCCTGAGAAAGCTTCGTTTTCAATTTTTCATCTTTAAAGACCGAGACAAAATCTCGAACTCGAGAAAGTAAGCGGTTTGCAATTCGAGGCGTTCCTCGAGAACGCTGAGCCACCTCTAGAATTTCTTGAGCGCTCAATTCAACATCAAGTATCGACGCCGATCTCTTGAGAATGGTTTTCATATCTTCTTCATTATAGAAATCAAAATTAATTTGAATTCCAAAACGATCACGTAGTGGCCCAGTAAGTTTTCCCGCCTGAGTCGTCGCTCCAATCAGCGTAAAAGGCTTCAATGGCAGCGTGATCGATTGAGCTGTCGCCCCCTCGCCCAGCACAACTTGAATCTTCCGATCTTCCATTGCCGGATACAAAGCTTCTTCAATGACCGCATTCAGCCTGTGAATTTCATCAATAAAAAGAACATCGCCTTCTTGTAAGTTACTGAGTAGAGCGAAAAGATCGACCGTTCTTTCTAAAGTTGGTCCCGCAACAAGGTGAAGCGTGCCCTTCATTTCGTGGGCAATAATATGTGCCAAGGTCGTCTTCCCCAATCCGGGAGGCCCTGAAAGCAGCACATGGTCCAACGGTTCTTCACGAGCTTGAGCCGCGAGAATGAAAACCTCTAAACGACTTTTGGCTTCACTCTGACCAATGTATTCGCCCAAACTTTGCGGACGCAGTTTGTTTTCAAATTGAATTTCTTGGCTTTCTTCCGCAGAATTCAGCTCCACCAATGGTAATTTTGACTTCATTTCTTCACACTCCCCTAAGCTCTCAATTCATTTTTTTTCTGAGCCCAGATTTTTAAGGCTAACTGAATCAGTTCCTGAGAATTCAGCTCGACTCCATCGGCAACTTCTTCAGCCGCTAATTTATGGAGCTTGGAAATCTCATAATCCTTTAAGCCAAAATGCAACATGGCCTGCTTAAAAAAGTCCGGGACGCCGTGGGAAATTCTTTTTTTACTGGGATCAGATGAAACAGGGCCAGAATTTAATTGAGCGTTAAAAAATGCATCAAACTTCTTAGACGCATCTTCCATCAATTTTTGTAGTTTTTCTAAACTCTTGGCTCCAATGCCAGCAATTTTATATTTTTTTACAGACTCGCCAGCATAAATTTCTCTCAAATGCTCCACTCCAAGCGCACCAACTAAAAGAGCCGCTTTCTTTGGCCCCACTGAATTGAGTTCTATTAACAGCAAAAACAAGTGCCGTTCTTGAGAATTTTTAAAGACATAAAGATTTTCAGCATCTTCTCGAATCACTTGAGCCACAAAAAACACTAAAGAGTCAGAACTGTTTTTTCTTTGGAGCTCTTGAACATAATCGGTATCAAAACTACAGGTCTGATAAATTTTGCCGTCTGGAGTCTCTAAAAAAACTTGAGTTTGATCCGCAGAACTGAGTGGAAAGGTTTTAGCTCTCAGCGCGAGCAGCGGTCCGATGTTTGATGCCATGTCTATAACTGTTATGAACGATACTCGCAGCCCAGGCAATAGCCAGAGCATCATAAGCATCATGCATTGCAGATGAAGAATTTTTAAGGTCAGGAAAACTCTTTGTCCTCAACTTGAGTATCTTCATCATGTTTTCTTTAGTCGCTCGACCGTTCCCCGTGCAGGCCTTTTTTACTTGCGTTGGACTCAGTTCAACAATTCTTTGATTCGCCTGGTCCAATGAATGATGAATGGTAAATCGAATCACTCCTCTCGCCTCACTCAAGGTGAGCGCCGCTGGCACACTTTTAAAACTCACGGCCTTCTCAAAACCAATCAAATGAGGATTGTATTGCTCCAATAAGCTTTTTAGTTTTGCAAAAAGAATTTCACTGCGATCGCCCCAAGAATCCGGAGCTTCTTTTTTTAAATCCCAGCCACCCCAACTCAAAACCTTCCATGACAAACGGTTTTGAACCTCAATAACGGCGTAACCAAGCTTAATACTTCCTGGGTCAATTCCGAGAACAATCATTATTAGAATCTATTATTGCTTATTTCCAAAGACGCTGACAAGTAAATAGCCCACGAGAAACTGAATTGCCGCAAGCGCCAAATGCTTCATCTCAGCCCTGGCGTCTCCCGTCGTCATTCCTAAATAAAGCGCATAAGGCGCTTGTAAAAGAGCCACCAACTGCAAAATCTTTCCGACATGCCACCCAATACTTGAAAGTTGAAACATTGCTTAGCTTTATAGCGCATAAAAAAGCCAAAAGCGAGGAGCTCTAAAGGATAGCCGGAAACAAAAGAGCCAGCACTTCAAGACGAAGAGCTGGCTTAAAAACACATGAGAAAGTAATTTTTAGCTTTTTACTTTGCAGAAAAGGTATCCGGCCAAGAGAGCTTCTTCTTCATTTCCATCAGCACCGTATTTCACAATTGCAAACTTGTATTCCCGGTGAGTGCTTTCTTCTTGGTCTTTTTCAGAAGATAAAATCAAGGCCATTCGAGATTCCTCATTCATATCATTCATATAAAAAGTGACTCCATTCCATCCAGCCCCACCTTGAACATCTCTTTTTTCAGAAGGAAGCGAATACCGGCCTTCTTCAAGCTTTAAAGTCATTTCTTTAAGTTCTTCAGGGAGACTGTTTTCAGTATCTTTAGTAATTTTTATTTGAGAGGTGTACTTGAAGTATTCAAATTCCTGGCTATCGGCCTCTGGAAACTTTAAATCCGTAATTTCAAAGTGAAGACCTTTTTCCAATGGAGCGTCAACGCTCGTTCTTGCGCTTCCCTCACAACTCATTTCAAGAACCTTCTCTAAAGCATGCCCCCACATTGAAAATTGCACGACACACAAAGTAATCATAATTTTTTTTATTTGATTGATCATAGATATCTCCTTTTGAGTATGACTCTATACAAGCTGTCTCTAAGGTCAATTCCAAAATAATTTTCTTAAGCAATAAAGAAAATCAATAGTTTACTCGCTCATCCACGAGACCTCATTGAACAATAAAAGTATTGACTCTTTTAAACTGCTGTAACTAGAGTTCAGAGCAATATGAAAACTATTTTTAATAAAATTAATTACTTTTGTCTCTCACTAGCCTTCACTGTCATTTCATTTGCACAAGTAAAAACAGTAACAGCTCCAGAACAACAAGAGATCACTCTAAAAAGATGGTCCTACATATCTCCAGAAAAAAGAAATTTCAAAGTCCACAACCACTCGACGCTACATGGACAGCCTCTCATGACCGTCAGCTCAGAGCAAAAACTAGAAAAATACCCCCTAAAAATTGTTAAGATTATTTATTTATTAACAGCTCCAAAAGAAATCAAAGAAGAGATTGAATCTCTACCTGCAACTTTCTTCATGCACAGCGATCCCGGACAACGTGTAAGGCATTACATCAAAACCAAATGTGGAATCAAAGGATATGCTTTAAACAAATTGCACTCTATTTACTCTCAAGAAAGTATTTTTGAAATAAAATTAAAAATGCTAAAAGCAGATCTGCGCAATCCATCTGCAAGTTCACTAAATAAATTCCTTGGAAGCCTCGACAACCTAGTTGAAAACGATCTTGAAATACCTCATTTTGAATCAATTTACTTTGAACAGCCTTCTTCGATTATGCTCGATCAAGAAACACGCGAAACAATCAGTAGAAATATAGATGTTTATGTCGACAACAAAGGTTCTTTTTACATTGGTTATCTTATAAAATATTTGGCACCAATCAAAGCATCTGAAGAGTTGCAAAAAGAAGTTCTCACACCTTTACAGAACAGTAAGCACTAAGCTTCTTTGTTCTCATGAGGAACAAAGCTCTAAATAGGGAAAGCAATGAGTTTTAAAAACTTTATCATGATAACTACATTCTTTTTCTTTTCTATAATCAATACTTTCTGCTGTGAGCCCAGCGTCGCCTCACACAACGAGGAAGCGAGAATCGTTGCCAAAGAAGTTTTTAATCTTGGCGGCAACTCTGTGGACGCCTTCATTGCAGCTGTACTTGCAGAATATGTCGTCGCACCAGGCGTCACCTCATTGGCCGGTTCTCTTTCGGTGCTTACTGGAACAAACAAAGGCAAGAGCGAACATCTCGACGCCGAGTTTAACGATCCCATCGACCCCAACGGTCAATGGACAGAAGGGGAAAAGATTGGAAAGATGATTTTTGCCCCGGCAGCCCCCAAGGGACTCTATGAACTTTGGAAAAAACATGGTCATTTGAAGTGGGAAAAAATAATCAACCCCGCTATTCATCTTGCAGAAAACGGATTTATCATCAACGAGCTCTATGCCTCACTTTTGAAACTTCATGAGAAAAAACTAAGAAACAGCTCCCACGCCTTTAAAACTTTTTTTAAAGATGGAAAACTAAAAAGCGCAGGAGAAAAGCTTAGACTTCCACTCGTCAGTAAAACCCTTCAAGCTTTTCGAAATCAAGGGGCCGATTACTTTTACACTGGCGACTGGTCTCGAAAATTTTTGGAGAGAGTGAGAAGTCTCGGTGGAAAACTATCTCAAAATGATTTATTGAGCTATCAAGCGAAGTTTTCTGAGCCCTTAAGAATGACTCTTTTCAATCACGATGTGCTTCTACCGAGTTATCGAAATCATTCTGCAGCCTGGATTGCGGCCGCGCTAAAACTATCGGCGAAACTAAAACTCAATCCAAATACTCACTACACTGAATCAGTTCCAGAATTAACAAAACTTCTCTCCATTCAAAGAGTGCTCAACTCAGAAAGCTGGCTCACTCAAACGAGCATCCTCGACTCCAAATCTAAAATTTTAAAGCAACTGAAGGGCAATCAATTAGAAAGAATGTGGTTATTAACTCAATTGGAAGGTGCCCCTAAAAAAACTCCCCTCCGAGGAAGTCATTCCTACCATACCGTTACGGCGGATTGTCACGGTTCATTCACCAGCGGTACGCACACGATCAACACCCTGCCCTGGGGTGAAGCAATTTTTGTCGGTGGCATTCCACTTGCCACAGCCGGTGATCTCAGAGCTTTTGCAACTCAACCCGGAGAACGTCGCTTGAGCGGCATGTCCCCTTGGGTTATTCAAGACTCATCAACGAAGACTTGGAAATTTGCAGGGGGAAGCTTTGGAGCTTCTTTAAAAGAATCATCCTTTCAAATCATAACGAACATTCTTCGCTATGGACATTCAGCTCTCAGCGCAATTTCAAAACCTCGCTTTGGAACTCACCCCATTGACTGGTCAAGCTTCCTACAAAAACTAGACAGTAACTGGATCGACAAGCGAATCTCTCAAGAGATAAGAGAAAGCATTTTCAAGTCACAAGGAATCAAACTCATTGCAGATCCATATGGCGGCGACCTCGGGCCTAACTCAATTATCGAATCCCAAAAAAACGGGAGCTTTAAAGCTGCGTGGAGTTTGTCACTTGGTAACGACACCAGACCGATCGAGAAAAATCAGTGAGTTAGCGCTAAATACCTGGCACGCTAGTCCACGAGACCTATTCTTAGGAAAGAGCTAATATATTGGCTTCATTATAATCTGAATTCATGCCGAATAAGAGATAATGAGACGTTTGCTGTTTTTATTTATTTTTGTTAGCGGTACCTTATATTGTGCAAATGCAAATCCATTCTTAAGATGTGGACAACATCTCTCAAAAATAACATATCAAGAAATTCTTCAAGAACTTGGGGACGAAGGAATTTCTAAAGAAGAAAGAAAATTTCTTAGTTTTTACTATTTTCAGTTACAAAAAACATTAGGGAAAAAAATTGACATTCCAGCTGATTTTAAAGAAAGCCTTAAAAAAGGCATAGCGGCAAAAATTCAAGAGATTGGCCCAGGCCAAACATTGAGTTCTTTGGAGCCCCTTTTACAAGGGTTCTTAGATAAAGAGGGAGTCGTTCTAACTCAAGATAAATTTTTGGACCTATTTAAGTCAATACAAACAGCTGTGCTGAGTGCATCTGAATCTCATCTATCGGAACGACAGAATAATTTCGTCAAAAAAGATGGAGTTAAAGAAGGTAGAGTAAAAAAACAACAGCCACCACTTTCTTCACCCATCAATTCAAGAGTAACAATTGCTGGTGAAAAACTTTGGGAAGTTCGTCCAGAGTTTCGAAAATATAATGAAGAAGGCGAACCAACGGGAAGGTTACGAAAGGATATGAAGTCTGGTCGCTGGTCTGTAGAGGATGGGTGGAAAAAGCCACCTCCAGAAGTCAAAAAGCATCTGGAAAATCTTATTGTTCAAGATGAAAACGGCTTGAGAATAGATTTACCTGACGGTCACTATGACTTTGTTTTGAGCGGCGACGAGAATTTTTTTATTAATACTGGCAACCCTTATTTTAAGCACCCAAGCCTTATTGGTGGTTTAACGCCTAGGGTGAAGAGCGCGGGTGAACTCTCAATCGAAGGAGGTAAAGTGGTTGAGGTAAATAATGACTCTGGACATTTTTCACCAAGTACTGAGTCTAATGAAATTGCCAAAGCTCACTTAGAATTGGCTGTGCGAGCGTTTTTTAATGGTAAAGAGCACTCAGACCATGTTAGTTTTCTTCATGGAAGACTGAAGCTTATACCAATTACGAAGGAAGGGAGTCAGCACAATGTTCAAAATTAAAGTTTTTTTAATTGCTTTTTGTGTCTCGAGTTCTATTATGTGTGTTGAAATAGATTGCAAAATTATATTAAATAAATTAGGTCAACTAGTTTCAGGTGTGGAGAAGGTAAATATAGAAACTCTCGCAGATGAGTTACGAGCTATATCGCAAATATTAAATAACTATGAGTCAGATGCTCTATTGATGAATCAAAAAGATATTGATAGTGCATTTAGAGATAGAATAGAAAAGTATTTTCAAAAAAGTGTTTTAAGGTTCTATTTTTACAAACCAGAGGATGTGAGTATTCAGAAAATTCATTTGTTGGGAGAAGCGCTTCTAAGTGAGTTAGAGTTTTTAAAATTAGAGTGTTCTCTTAGTTGTGATTTTGAAACACCTAAAACTCTAGACAAGGAGCCATTTCCGACTCTTTCTGGGGAGCTTACATCTAAAAAAAAGACGCTTTTAAATCGTTTGAAATATTTTATTAACCAGCCAGGCGTGGATTTACAGAGTTTTTTGGAAAAACCATTGTTTAAAAAATGGTTTGAGTCTGTTCGATCATTTTATTTGTAATATCAAGACTTTAGGTTACTCCGCCCCTCTTTTCTTAAAACTGGAAGAATCTTGTAGCATTAGAAAGCAATGAGATAGCGCTAGACACCTAGCACGCACGCCTATCGGTGCAAATCAGCTTTTCAAAAGCTGATTTGCACCGATACTAAAAAAGTGCAATAATTATAACTATGTACGCTAGAGATATTGAGAAAATTGCCCTATCAGTCCACCAAAAACTTCCTATTTTAACAATTACTGGACCTCGACAGTCTGGAAAAACGACTCTTTGCCAAGCTCTTTTCCCAAAACATAGCTACCTCTCTTTAGAAGATCCAGACCTCAGAAGATTTGCCCTTAGCGATCCAAAAAGTTTATTCAATCAATATGATAGCTCACTGATCATAGACGAAATACAACGGGCTCCAGAACTCTGTTCTTACCTTCAAGGAATTGTAGATCAAAAAAACAATAAAAACACCTATGTCATTACCGGCTCTCATAGCCAATTACTGATGGAAGCCGTCTCTCAAAGTCTTGCGGGTCGATGTAAAGTTTTGGAGCTCCTTCCTTTCTCTAGCCACGAGATATTACAATTCAATAAAAACATCTCTCTACCAGAGCTGCTGATAAACGGAGGCTATCCTCGAATTTACGATAAAAACATCGCTCCTGGTTCATGGCTAAAAGATTATTTTCAGCTTTACGTCGAAAAAGACGCTCGCAGTATTTTTAACATTAAAAATTTAAATCAGTTTGAAACATTTACTCGCCTTTTAGCCGGAAGAACTGGTCAGTTATTAAATTACGAATCAATCAGTAATGAAGTCGGTGCCAGCACAACAAGTATCAAACAATGGCTCACAGTTTTAGAAACATCCTATATTTGTTATAAACTCCTCCCCCATTTTAAAAACTTTAACAAGCGCCTTACCAAAAGCCCAAAAATATATTTTCACGATACCGGATTACTCTGTTACTTGCTCAAAATTCAAAACGAAGAACAACTCGAAACACATCCTCTGCGTGGTCAAATTTTTGAAAACTTTATCATTAATGAACTCATCAAAGCCAAGCTGAACAAAGGAGAGGAAAATAACTTTTATTTTTGGAGAGACCAAAAAGGTCACGAGGTGGATCTTATAGAAGACAACGGTCAAAAGCTTCATCCTTTAGAAATTAAAATTTCCAAGACTTTTCACAGTAGTTTTTTAAAAAACATTCACTACTTCAACGCTCTTCAAGAATACGAAAAAGCTGATTTAATTTACTGCGGAAATCCTGAACAAAGAGAAGAAGTGAAAATTCAAAACTGGAAAAACTTTTTGAGCATTAGGAATCAGTAAGTTAGCGCTAGATACCTGGCACGCTAGTCCACGAGACCTATTCTTGACATTCTACTGAAGAAAAAACTACAATTTTTTTCAGCAGACTTTCCACGTTGTTCAACTAAACTATTTACGGCTTCTATATTATTAAATTCTATACCAGGATCCACAAAATATTGTTCCTGACGTTGCTCCAAACTGTTTTTAACATCATTCCTCCCTGAAATTTCAGACTCAAGATTAGCAAGCTCAAAAGAGCTTTGTTTTACATCGAGATGAGCTTTTAGCAACGAATCCATGTCTCGACGTGCTTGAATATTATTAGAGTCCAATGCTTTTAAAATTTTCAAATCTTTTAGATCGCCTTGAAACACATTTGTCAACTGACGGTATTCTTTAAGCTCCTCTGGACTCAGCTTTTTATTTAACAATCCTCCAACTTTAACATTTTTATTTTTCCAGTAATTCAAAGTATCGAGTACATCTGTATAAACAGTGTCACGATGAATTAAAGGTGCCCTCGCATCTACCTCACCAAAAATTTTTTCTGAAAATTGTCCTAAAAGTGAAGTGAGAGAAGAAAAGCGACTTTCAGGAGACTTCTTATTGATAGATTTCTTTAAATAGTGCTCTAAAAGTGAGGAAAGAACATCCGAGTCATTCTCAGAATATTTTTTAATGAATTTTTTCTGAAGAGACTCGAGCCTTTTTTCAGCATTTTTGTTTTTATTAGTAAGGGGTTTTCTTTTCTTTTCAAGAGCTTTTAAAGCTTTTATTTCTTCTTTAATTTCTTTGGAACCAACAGATCCAGAAACCTCAATAATTTTACTGTAACTAGCTAACAAACGATTAGCTGCCATTTTTCCTAAATAGTCTTTGGCTAACAAAAAACGATTGAAAGCAATATCTGACCCCGAACGCAATCCAGCATTATCAACAAGGTCTCCAAGCTTATAAGAAGTTTGTTGTAAATAGCTATTTCCATCGAGTTGCTCAAGTTTCGATGCCCCTGGTGGACGAAATCTTTTATTTACAGGGATTCTATTTTTCTCATGAGTTGCTTTTGATGCAGTTACAACCAACAAGGAGTCTTCTATATGTTTTTTAACAACAGGGTCTTTCATCAGCTCTGCAAAGACTCTTCGCTTCTTTCCCTTTTCTGTAAAACTTCTCAAGTCAGTTAATCTTAAGCTTGGCCTATTCGCTTTAGCTAAAAGATGAGGCATTAAATTCTCAGAAATAAATTTATTTCGCCTTTCATCCATCGAGCCAACGCTTTTAGCTCTAATATAGTAATCAAGTAACTCGGTTCTCTTATTGTCTTCTAAAGAACCTTCCTTTTCTAAAAGTTCAACTATTTCAGCGTTTCTTTTACTATTTTCTTCATTTAAAAAGTCATTACTACCCTTAATAAATTCATCACCTAAAAGCTCGACCAGCTCAATTTCACCAGGAGACAACAGAGTTAATTCAGAGTTTTTCTTTGTAATTTGAACCCCAGCAGCTTGAAGCCTCTTTGCCAACACTTCGGTAGAAAGAACCCCAGAATCAACTAGGCGCTGAAAAGAAAGCATCTCACCTGGAATTCTTTTCCCGCTTGAAATAGTCTTTAAATAGTTTATCAGTCGTTCTTGTTCTTGAGCAATCTGATCCTCAATCATCTCAATTTTAACCTGCTCATTACGAGGATCTATAGATTCTCTCGAAAAAACACTCAACGGACTCAAACGGGACTCCTGCGCAAAACTAAACTGAAGTGTCAAAGTGGCAATAAAAATAATCTTTTTCACAGTTCTAGTTTAGCAATGAAAGCCTCAATTGGACGGTCAAAGAAGCATCAAAAGCTGGCTTCTCACATAAAAATTCCAATAGATTACTAAGAATGAAAATTGAAATGACGAAACTTTGACTATTTTTGTAATTCCGAAGACTTTGAGCGCTTTTTAAAGGCCTCTAATTTTTTAGGCAAGTTTTTATCGTGCACTTGAGCGTTAAAAATTGCTTCTTCCGCCACCTCTAAAAACTCTACCTGAACTCTTCCCGAAACATTCGCCCCACTGAGAACATTCAATCTTTCGCAAATAATTTCCCCTGCAGAAAAATTTCCCTCAATGATCACATCTTTGGCTTTAATTTTTCCACTGACTTGAGCGCTTTTAGCAAGAATCAGTTTCGAGTCTGACTCACACTTTTCACTGGCCAGAATTTCCCCAGTCCACTTGCCCGCAAAAAACAAAATGCCTTCAAAGGTGAAAACTCCCGAGCCAGAAACCTTTTCAGAAATAATATTGTGATCTTGAATGACCTCAACCTCATTCCAGAAATCAAAACTTTGTGATTTTTTGATCATACTCACCTTTCCTAATACTCTAAGTGTGAACCGAGTCTAAAGATTTCATTTTCGTTTTTATCGAAAAAAGAAACTTGAACAAAATACTTTGAAGGAACCTGCGCCGAAGCGAGTAAAAACTTCACAGGAACGCTCTGCCGCCACATGGTGCTGGCATCATCAGCATTCCAAGGTTTAGCCACAGAAAGATCGAAAGATTTTCCGTGCGAGTTTTTAAATATCTTTGGAAAGCTAAAAATAAGCTCTTCGGAAGCAATAAAAACTACCCAATTTTGAATATCTCGGTATTGATCTGCAAAGATTTCTTTTAAGCGCTCCTGTGAAAATGACAGCTCAAAAGCTGTTTCTTCTTTATTGTAGTAAATAGCATAGTCACACTGCTCTTCATTCTTTCCATTATTCAAGCTTTCTAAAGCTGGCAAATAGAGTAAATGTGAAAACTGAGAAAGCTTTTCTCCATCAACCTGAAGCGCCAACAAGCTTTTTGAGGTTTCCGAGTAATTTTTCATTTCCAAACGAATATTCTCTTTGCGTAAATTCTCAAATTGCACTCGCAAATACAAACAAGCCCCGACCAAAAAAACTGCTGCTAAAATTGAGAGAACACTCAAGCTTAAAACTTTATGAAACAATTTTTCTCCAATGCGAAAAGAAAAAAACTGCGCCTTACTATTGACGAAAAAAGAATCCCAGTGAGACTCTTTTTCTTTTTTCAACGACGACGACATAGCTCAAGGTTATGCAAAATTAAGGGAATCGACAAGCACATAAATAATATTCTTCAAGTGAGAAATTGTCATTGAGATAAAATTACCTTAGTCTATTTTCAATGCGCCGACCCGAACGAAAATCAAAAATTGTCTGCACGATTGGCCCAGCCTGCGACTCCCTCGAGGCCCTGACATTATTGATTGAAAAGGGCATGGACGTTGCCAGACTCAATTTTTCACATGGCACCCACAAAACCCACCAAGAAAGCATTCAAAAGATTCGACTGGCAGCCACAAATTTAGGCATCCCTGTTGGCATTCTCATTGACCTTCAAGGCCCGAAAATTAGAACGGGCACTGTTGAAAAAAACTCCATAGAAATTAAAGCTGGACAAGAAATTTATGCTACCAGCAATCCTCAATTCAAATTAGAGTCCCGAGGCAGTTTAGAAAATCCGCTTTATATTTCGTATGCTGCACTAGAGAAGGACCTCAAAAAAAACGAAAAGCTTCTTCTGGATGATGGCCTGATTGCCCTTGAAGTGGTCGAAGCCTCTGTCGACATGAAGCCCATTAAACTGCGCGTTCTTTATGGAGAAAGCATTGCCTCCAACAAAGGCGTCAACTTTCCCAGCTCCCAACTGTCTACTACGGGCATCACTGAAAAAGACTGGAAAGACATTCAATTCGCGATGAAAGAAGACATCGATTTTTTTGCATTGAGTTTTGTTCGCAGCGAAAAAGAAGTGCGCTACTTGAAAGACTTCTTAAAAGAAAACCACTCTCAAGCTCAAATCATTTCTAAAATTGAAAAAGCTGAGGCCTTAGAAAACATTGAATCGATCATCGATGCTAGCGACGGAATTATGATTGCGCGCGGCGACCTCGGCGTTGAAATTGGAAACGAGAAAGTTCCCCTCATTCAAAAAAGACTCATTCAAATGGCGCATCAAAAAGCCAAACCCGTTATCACGGCGACACAAATGCTCATGAGCATGGTCAAGAACCCAAGCCCTTCACGAGCCGAAGCCAGCGACATTGCCAATGCCGTGATTGACGGCTCCGATGCCCTCATGCTGTCCAATGAAACAGCCACGGGAACTTACCCCCATCGCTCGGTTGAAGTCATGGATGAAATCATTAAAGAAGCTGAGAAGCTTGAGGCTCCTAAAAATCTCAGCCTCAATGCACGACCAGAAAATTTGTCAATTACGGAAGCCATTGAAAGCTCGGCCGTCCAAATGAGCAAAGAAATTAAAGCCGGATGCATTGCCTGCTTTACCCAAAGCGGAGAATCGGCACGATTTCTAGCCAAGAACCGCCCCATTGTTTCAATTTTTGCTTTTTCTACCAATAAATTCATTCTCCGCCAGCTTTGTCTGAGCTGGGGCATCTCCCCAATTCCCTGGAAAGGAAGCATCGATCAAGAATACTCCCTCTTTGATGACCTCATGCACGTCCTAAAATCGCTTTCTCTCATTAAAGACGGTAAATTTGCCATTCTCACGGCCGGTATTCCGACCATTCAAAAAGCGGGCTCTACCAACACGCTGGTGGTCAAAAAAGCTTAAAAAAATATGTTAAACTAGAAGCATATGAAGTTTCCCTTTTCTCGCATCAAGCTGTTGAAATACGCAACGGTTGTTTTTTTCCTTTTCACTTTAATTGGTCCCAGAGGCCTCATTCAATACATTCTCATTTCTCAAGAAAAAAGCCGCGTGCTCGCGCTCGTTGAAAAAAACGAAGCGCAAATAGGATTTTATAAAAAAAGTGTTGCTTCACTCAATCCAGAAAAAGCTAAGGAGATGCTTCACCAAGATCTTTTTCTCATTGAAAACAATGAGAGCATCACACTACTTTACTCAACTCAGGAAGAAAATTAATATGAAAAAAGTCAACTCTGTCATTGTCAGCTATGCTCATTCGGAATTTAAAAAATTTTCTCAAGCTCCCTTTCTTCAAAAAGCTCTCAAGACGTCGAGTGCCATTGTCTTAGCCTCGGCTTTGTTTTTATTTCTCATTCATCTTTCCGGACTTGCTGTCGCCACTTTAGTCATTGGTTTTATTCTCGATAAAATTTGGGGCTTTCAAGTTTTCAATAGAAATTTTTCATAAAGACAGCCTTGATCTAACAAAGGAATAGAATAGTCTAGAAACGAGACGTGCCTAAAAAAATTATCAAAAGTTTTTTTTCTAATTTTGTGGTGTTTTTATGCATCATTGTATTGAACTTTTTCCTTTTAAAACTCATTCCTGGAGGCCCCTTTGATCAAGAACGAGCGCTCCCTCAAGAAGTTCTCGACGTTCTCAATAAAAAATTTCGCCTCGACTTGAGCTGGTATGAGCAACTTTTTTTCTACATGAAAGATCTCTTCACCAAACTCGATTTCGGTCCTTCTATAAAATTTATTGGTCAAAACGTTTCCGAAATCATTGCCGACAGCCTTCCCGTTTCTTTGGAACTTGGTTTTTACGCCTTAGTCATTTCAATTTTCACGGGCGTCAGCCTTGGTGTTTTAGCGGCAGTCAATAGAGGAAAGTTTCTAGATTTCTTTTCCATGCTCATTGCCATCATGGGAGTGAGTCTACCAAGTTTTTTAGTCGCCGCCTTGGCCATTCTTTTCTTTTCAAAGTATTTGGGAATTCTTCCGGCAGCTCTTTGGGATTCTCCCATGCACAAAATTCTTCCCAGCATTGTCTTGGGACTTCGCCCGAGTGCCTTGATTGCGAGAATGACCCGCTCGTCTTTCCTGGAAGTTTACCACCAGGACTTTGTCAGAACCGCCAGAGCCAAAGGTCTTCAAAAGAAGAAAGTCGTTTTTATTCACGTTTTAAAAAACGCCCTCATTCCTATTATTACCATTTTAGGCCCCTTAGCAGCGACCATTCTTACCGGCTCATTTATTATTGAACATATTTTCAGCGTCCCCGGACTCGCTTCTCATTTTATTGATGCGGTTAACAATCGAGACTACCCGTTGGTCATGGGTGCCGTGATTACCTATGCCTTTTTTCTACTTTTCTTTCTTTCTATTACCGAAATGTTTTATGCACTTGCAGACCCAAGGATGAATGATGAAAAAAAAATGGCCGATTAGTTTTTACATAGCTTTAAGCTATATCATTCTTTTATTCCTGATTGCTCTTTTCGCTCCATGGATTGCCAACCATGAATACTCGACGCAGAACCTGGACCACTCTTTTGAAAATCCAAATTGGAAACATTTTTTTGGCACGGACGCCTTGGGCAGAGATCTTTTTAGTCGACTCATTTATGGAACTCGCATCAGCATGATTATTGCGAGCATTACCGCACTCACCTCATTGTTCATTGGTCTCGTTTATGGAAGCATCGCGGGTTACAGTGGCGGCTGGATTGAGAAAATGATGATGCGATTGGTGCAGATTCTCTACACGCTACCAACCCTAGTCGTCGCTATTTTAGTGATGCTTATTTTTGGACGAGGTGTTTTTGGATTGTTCATGGCCATGACGGTCACGGGGTGGCTCGGGACAGCTCGGCTCATTCGAGCCGAAGTAAAAAAGCTAAAATCCAGATCTTTTGTTGAAGCGAGCCGCTCACTTGGCTCGAGTAAAAGCCGAACACTCATCAAGCACATTCTACCAAATTGCGTCGCTCCACTCATTGTTGAACTCACCTACCAAATTCCCACCAACATTCTCGCCGAAGCTTTTCTCAGTTTTCTCGGAATTGGAATTCCGGCACCACTCCCCAGCTGGGGAGTTCTTGCCGAAGAAGGCTGGAGAACCCTCCAATACTATCCTCATCTCATTGTTTTTCCTGGGTTGATGATCTTTTTTGCCATGCTCTGCTTCAACCTTTTAGGCGATCAGCTCCGAGACAAACTCGACCCACACCTGCAGTAGTCATCTAAAGAGCTTGCCTTCATAAAACATCTACGCTTAAATAAAAAGCAAGATGACCACGAAAAGCATGAAACACCTCAGCGTTGCCTTAGCCTTAAGTCTAGGACTACAATTTTGCAGTAAAAGCTCGTTCACCAATAATTCTACAACAGCTTCTAAAAAAGAAGCCACTAAAATCACCATGCGCCTTGAAGCCGATCCTCCGACACTCGACTGGACAAAAGCAACTGACAATCTTTCTAAAGAAGTGTTGAGCCCTCTACATGTTGGACTCACTTATCAGGACAAAAACTCTCAAGCTCAAGGGAGTCTGGCCGAATCTTGGGAGCTTTCAGCCGACAAGAAAACCTACACTTTTCGTTTGAAAAAAAATCTTAAATGGAGTGACGGAAAAGCACTCGTCGCTCAACATTTTATTGATGGTTGGGAAAGACTTCTCAACCCAAAAACTGGTGCCGAATATGCCTCATTCCTTTTTGATGTCGCTGGAGCCGAGGACTATTTTACCGGAAAAAACAAAGACTTTAACGCCGTTCAAGCCAAGGCTCTTGATCCAGAAAGCATTCAAGTCACTTTACGGGAGCCTGCGGCCTACTGGATTCACGTCCCAGCTTTTTGGGTGAGTTTTCCAGTCCGTAAAGATGTCATTGCCGAACACGGTGACCGATGGACTCAAGTTGAAAATTATGTCAGCGCCGGGCCTTACAAGCTTCTCGAATGGAAAAGAGAATCAAAAATTCTTTTAGGAAAAAACCCTCATTACCACAATCAAGAAGAGCTCAAGTCCATGGTTGATTTCATTGAGTATCGAGTGGTTAAAGAAAACGCAGTTGCGGTGACTCTCTTCGATAATAAAAAATTAGACATCGTGCGAAAACTTCCACCCTTGCAAGTTCCCATGTTAGCTCAAGGAAACAAAGGCTTTAAAAAGAGTAGCTACTACCGCGGATACTATGTTGGCTTCAACAAAGAGAACCCGCTCGTTAGTGACGTCCGTGTGAGAAAAGCTCTGGCCATGTCCATTGATCGGAAACAAATTAAAAAGTTTCTCACCGAAATGATCGAGCCTCAATCCAACTGGATTCCTGTAGGCATGATAGGAGCCGATACTTCACGCGGAATTAAGTTCAACCAAAGTGAAGCTAAAAAACTTTGGGACAGTCTTGAAAATGCCCCTCAAGAAATTACTTATTGGTATCCGCAAGAAGAAATGCACAAACTCGTCGCAGAATTTTTACAAGAACAGTGGAAAACTCACCTTGGGCTCAAAGTAAATTTGATGGCTCAAGAATGGAAAGTCTATTTAAAAACCGTGAAACAAGATAAGCTTCCAATCTTTAGACTTGGCTGGGGAGCTGACTACCCGGATCCACACACCTTCATGGAGCTTTTTACGTGCTTATCACAAAACAACAACACGAGTTTCTGTAATCAGGAATACGACGCTAACATTAAGAAAGCTGTCTATAGCACAGACAATGCTACCAGAAGTTCTGCTTATGCCATTGCTGAGAAGATTCTTCTTGAAGACGAAATTGCTATTGTCCCCCTCTTCAAAGAGAACAAGTTACACCTTGTTTCTCCTCGAATTAGTGGCGTTGAAATTAACCAAATGGGCGATTTTCAATATAGTCAGTTAAGAATTAAAGACTAGAATGACCCTGTAAATGCATTAAGAGTTAATACCAATTTTTAAAGCATTTGCATTGATAAAGAGAATCAACATCAAAATAGACTCCACCTGTGTGAATAGGATGAGCTTCTTTTCCTGATTTTTTTAAAATATCATTTAACCGCGAAGTTTTTTCTATTAATTCTGAAGCTCTTTTTACAGGAGCACTTATGAAATAACTTTTGTAACAAATTGAGTTTTCATTGCCAGGTTTTACCTTTGTGATAGCCCCACCTTTAGATTGACTTTGTCTCGTATCAGAACTGCTACAAATATTGAAACAAGCTTCTTTAATGTCATTAATAAATTGAGAAGGAGACTCACTAACAACAAAACAGGCTTGAACGTTTTCTTTATTTTCAATCGGCGTCAAAAGAGCAAAGCCCTTTTTAGTGCTCTCAGCGAAAGCCTGCAAAGAAACAAAAACAGCAAAACAAGTAAAGGAAAGCTTCATAAGTATATTTTTATTAAAATTCATTTTCGATAAACTCCTTTTGTTAAAGCAAAAAAAGCTCTAACGCGCCGTATTATACATCAAATCACAATATTTCTCAAGGGATTTTTCGAGACAGCGAATTACCAATAAATTCGGAAACTTATAAAGCAACATTCATCAGCTACTGCTTCAAAGCCGATAAAATAGTGAGCATGGAAGCTTTCAGTTCTCTTTCTACTTTTTCAAGTGAAGAGTCCTCTAATGAAGTCAGTTCAGCCACATCGGATTGAATACTTCTGTTGAGATTTCTAAAGGGATTTAAAGAAAGCGATTCTTCTTGCTCAGAATCTTTCAAAGAACTCACGGCTAAATTTTTCACCTGTTTAAAAATGTTTTTCACCAATGAAAAAACAGAATCCTTATTGAGTAACTCAAACGGGTTTGAAAAATCAAGCTCATCTTTTAACTCAGAATTCAAGATTTCTTCGATTTCAGCTTTTGAATGAGCGTGAGTCGCCTTACTCAAAGCGTAACGATACTTTTGAATATTTTTTTCAAAAACTAAAAATTTTTTCAAGTGGCTTTTTGATTTTTCATCAAAGGAAGAATCGAAGGATAAAGCACTCAATTTTTTAAGCACAATTTTTTTTCCATTCTTTTGAAAAGTTTTATACTCTTTGGAACTAATACTTTTCGAGTGAAAATAGGCCTCACGAAAACGATCGTAACACTCATAGCGACTTTCTTTAATTTGACAATAACTTGGAGCCTTTGGTGCTAGAAAACTGGCCGTCAGTTTTTGACTCTTACAAAAATTTTCTGTTTCAGAACTGAGTTTATTGAGTAAAGCTCCCTTGGAACTAAAAAAACTTTCCCATTTTTTCTGAGTTCCATCTTTCAGAAGATAAAAAGAAAACAAATAGCTACACTGACCATAGTCTGATTTCAAAGCCTGGACAGATTCTTTTCCTTGTAGTTGTGCCTTATTAAAGAAAAACAACACGCCAAGAAAAGCAAAGAAAATTAAAAAATATTTAAAACTAGAAAGGGCCTTTCTAAAGATGCCTTTCCACAAAAAATTAATCAGCGGATAGAGAAATGAACACGCAAAGAAAAAAACAATGACTGGAATCCAAAAAGTGATTTCCGTCATATTTGAGTTGAGGGCTAAAAAAAAGTCCCCCACAAAAAACAAAAGAAGCCCAACGACAAAACTCATCAAATAAAAAGGAATGAGCACAATAAAGCCCTCTTATCCGTTTTTCTTTTTATGATAAACAAAAAAACCAATTCCACCGAGCAAGAAAGCCAAAGCAATCATTTGCCCAGGTTGGAGGCCATCAGAGGATTCTTTTTGAGCATCAATATTGCTTTTATTGTCCAGCACAGGCTGCCTTCTCGCAACGGTCGACACCGAAGGCCGGCTTCCAAAAAGTGGTTCCGCATTGGGAGTTTTGACAAGCTCGTTGTAGGCGTTTTCATCGAAACGAATCACGGCCGAGTCCGCCATGGCGCTCAAAGGTTCTGCCCATTTCGCCCAAACACTTTCAGCAACGTGGTAGCTGATCATTCCCGTAATTTTTTCTTTTGTGGTCACCAGGTAGCGACTGTAGAAATTAGGAATTTCTGAACCAGTTTGCAATGAATCCACCCATTCGTGACCTTGAATTTTTTTAGTTTTCAAATACTTCACCTGACTTCGATAACTCTTTCCGCTCAGATCAATCATGCTTTTTTGTTGTCCTAAATAAGCTTTAAACTTTTTAAAGGTATCGTCTACCGGATCACGCTGTTTTCGAACGACCACAACAATAGCCTCCGTTCTTTCAACCACGTTGTCAGGCTGACAGACCCAATCGATATCTTCTTTCTGACAGGACCAATTTCTCGGAAGATCGAATTGAATGAATTTTGATTTAAATTCCTTTGTCTGTGCCAAGGCGGAAACTAAAAATAAAGCGAAGCCAATCATTCGAAAACTTTTCATCAACTCTAGTATCAAATTAAAAAACACAAGAAGCAATGAAAGCACCGAATTAATTACAGTTCCCTACAAGTAACGTAAGGGAATGCCAATAATTTGCACGAGAAGAAACAACAAAGCTCCGACCCAAAGAGGAATTCGCAGATTGTCATCCCACTGAGATGGCCAAATTTCCGCGAATAAAGCAAAACAAGCTCCAAAAAAAGAGAAGAAGACAACTTCCAGGGGATTGGGCCAGTAATTCCCCCCTTCAATTAAAGGCGAAGAAGCCCAAGGCCCCGTCCAGGCAATAATTCCCACAATCAAAGCAGCAAAAAATCCCGCGAGACTTCCTTCGACACTTTTTTCATAAAGATCTTGAGCAAAGAGTTTCCTTCCTGGAAAAACTCGGTTTCCTAGAAAATGCGCCCATTTTGTTCGTCCAACACTCAAACCAACTAAAGAAGCAATAGGATCAAAAAAAGCGAGCACCAAAAGACTGTGAATGGCTAAAGTTTTTGGAAGTGAGAGACAAAAAAGAACCCCCAACAAATAGTAAAAAGAACCACTCAATTGTCTTTTCTCATAGATTCTTAAGACAGCTCCTCCAAGTTTAAAAACCCATCGATTAAAAGAACTCGAACGCAAGCGAAGAGTTTCTACCGCAACACAGAAAAGAAAACAAATGCTCACAAAAATAAAAAGATTTTTTCGATGAAAGAAATAGGCAAAGTCTAGAGCAACAATTAAAGCAAAAACAACATGAATAAATTTTCTTTCAAGTTGAAGATTTTTTTTCGTCTTAAAAATAGCCAAGAAATTTATTTCTTCTTTTGAGTAAAAGAGCTCAAATCGCCCTTACCTTCTCGAACAATGACTGGTTCTGGTAAAGAATAATCAATAACCGAAGATGGCTCAGAAGAAATCACTCCGGCATCTAAAATTAAATCGACAAGCTTTCCCATTTTCTTTTCAATTTGTTTCGGGTCAGTCATGCCATCTTCTTCTTCAATAGAGCAACTGGCTCCAATAATGGGATGCTGTAAGCTACTCGCCAGTGCAATGGGAACCGCATGATCCGGAATTCGAATACCCACACTACTGCGAGAACTCACTAAAAGCTTCGGCACCATTTTCGTGCTTGGGAGCACGAAAGTATAGGACCCTGGCAAAAGTCGACGCATGTCTCGATAAACAGAGTTTGAAACAATCGCAAATTGAGAAAATTCACCAAAATTCGAACAAATGAAAGTCAGAGGTTTTTTCTTATTTCTATTCTTTATTTGAAAGATTCTACTGATGGCTTTTTTTTGGAAGAGGTCACATCCAATGGCATAGCCGGTATCGGTTGGAAAGACTATAATTCCGCCACGTTGCAAGATAGCAACAGCTTGATCAACACTTCTTTGATCAGGATTTTTAGGATCAATTTCAAGCCTCATACGATGTTGATAGTTTTAACATAAGCGCGCCGAGCTGACTCAAAGAAAAGATTTGAAGGTACAAAACACTTTTGCGCTCTGCAAAAAAATGATCTATAATTGCTCAAATCCTATGAACGAGCCAAAGTCGCCCTCCTCAACTAGCAAAAATTGCTTTCAGTCCTTTGTTGGTCCTACCCAAGAAGGCGTTTACCTTTATCAATACCTCACGAAAAGATTCACTTATCACAAAAGAGACAAGTGGATTGAGATGATCAATGCTCAAGCCGTTCAAGTAAACGAAAAAGCGGTTCCGGCAAAATATGTCATTCGAAATGGTGATTGTATTCAATACTTTACTCAAGATCGAGTCGAACCTCTTGTGAACAAAAAGGTTCAAATCATTTATGAAGATAAAGAATTACTCGTGGTCAACAAAAGTGCCCCTATTCCAGTTCATCCAGTTGGGAAATACCTCGAAAATACCCTGATTAATCTGGTTAAAAAAATTCGCCTCGATGACAAAATTTTCCTCGCCCATAGACTTGATCGAGAAACGACGGGCATCTGCATTCTTACCAAAAGCAATCGCGCAAAGGAATCGCTCTACGAACAATTTGCCAACGGCCAGGTGAAGAAAAAATACCTCGCTCTTTGTTGGGGGTGGCCGAAAAGTGATGAAGGCCTTATTGATCTGCCTATTGGAAAAGTCAATCCAGCCTCCCCTGAAAGCCCCATTCGCATTAAACAAATTCCCAATGGAATGGACTCAAAAAGAGCCCAAACTCAATACAAGGTTCTCCATAAAGGCAGTTTTGTGCACAAGGAATGGCGTCCGCCGAATTGGTCGAGAATCAAAGAAATCAAAGAAGAGTCTCCGGATCTCTTCAATCCTGGCTCATGGCCACTCTCACTTATTGAGTGTCAGCCGCTCACAGGAAGAACCAACCAAATTCGCGTTCATCTGGCTAGCCTCAAATCTGGAATCATTGGAGATAAGCTTTATGACCCTAACGATAAGATCTGGCTGGAATTGGTAGACCAAGCCCCTGTTCTTGACGATGGCATTGAAAAAAACGCGGGTCCGCTTTTATCGAAAAAGATGAAATCGAGGCTAGTTTTTAGAAATCATGCCCTTCACGCCTCTAGAATTGAGTTTAAACACCCCCGAGATGGCAGAAAAATATCTCTATTTGCCCCCCCTCCTCGAGTCTGGGCAGATAAATTTCCTTTTTTAAAGTCATTTCAACAAAATAGGCGCCATTACTAGGAAACTTACTTGATTCAAATGAAAGCATTTGTTAGCTCTACTACCCTGATCGTAAACTGAAAGGACTTGAAACATAATAATATGGCTGAAAAAATAAGAAACTACGAAAGCATCTGTCTCACAAAAGTGGACATGGCTGAAGACAAATTCAAAGCAATGCTCGATAAATGCATGGCCGCTGTGAAAACAGAGGGCAAAGGAGAATGGGAACTTCAAGACGATTGGGGTAAGGCAAAAATTGCTTATCCAATTCAAAAGCAAGCACGCGCTCAGTGGACTTACTTTAAATACTCTTCAACGCCTACTGGTGTTCAAGAACTCACTCGAAACTTAAAACTCAATGAAGATGTTCTCAGAGTGCTCACAACTCGAGTCGAAGACGAAGGTTCATCCTATCAAAGTGTCAAAGCGACTATGAAAAAAGATCTGACGGACCGAGAAAAAGCTCGCGAATGGAAAGATTACAAAAAGAAACGTCCTCCTTATGCTAAGGGCGGATACAAGTCTCGAGACTACGGAGACAAATCTCACGCTTCTGATGGTGATGTTGTCGCTCCATCTGTCCGATCGACCGTTGCACCAGTAGCAAAAGCAGAGGCTCCGAAAGCTCCTGCAAAAGAAGAAGGATCGAACTAAAATGAAAGTTATTTTACAAGAAAGCTATATGAGCCTTGGAGAAGCTGGCGATGCCATCAACGTCAAGCCTGGATACGCTAGAAATTTTCTCATTCCTCAAAAGATTGCCGTTTCTGCGACTCCGAAAAACATCAAGATCTTTGAAGACAAAGTCAAAGAGATTGAAGCTAAAAAAATCAAAGAACGCGACAAAGCGACGAAACTTTTTGAGAACATTCATGACACTGAACTCGTTCTTGAAAAAAAAGTTGGAGACGACGGAAAACTTTATGGTTCTGTGACTGCAAAAGATATTGAGGCTCTTTTTCTTAAAAAAGAACTTCATGTTGACAGAAGAATGATCGTTCTTGGTCAGCAAATTAAAATGCTTGGCGAATACGACATTATGGTCAAACTCGTTGGCGGAAAAAAAGCCAAAGTGAAGTTCATCCTCAAAGGTGAAGAAAAAAAAGATTAGTCCATTTTTTTTAAACTAAAAAAAGCCCGCAAAGAAGACTTTTCTTCTTTGCGGGCTTTTTTGTGCCCTTTGGCTCATGAGGAGTTGTCCTAGAAATTTCGACTTCTCAGAACAAAAAAGGCTCAAAGCTGGCTCGCTTCGTAGATGAGCTCTGCATAAAAAATTAAGTCTTTATAAACTGTCTTTTGAAGCAAAAGTTGATAGCTTGATTTTTTAAAGAAGAAAGCAAATGGCATTTGAAATTGGAGCGCCACCCCCCTCACAGGGCGGTGGCAATTACTATAAAAAAAAAGGCAATCAAGACGAGGATTACGCTTTTAAAACCGGTGAAAAACCTCATGACCTCCAAACTGAAAAAGCCCTTCTTTCAACTATTATTCTGAGTAATGATGTTTACTTAGACATCCAAAACATTGTTAAAAAAGAAGACTTCTTTCTTCCTGCTCATCAGCTCATCTTTCAGTCCATTACCGACCTCAACTTCAAAGGCATCCCCATTGACCTCAATACCCTAGGAAGCCATCTCAGAGACCATGGACGCATTGAAGTACTCGGTGGTATCAATTACCTCGTCAGCATTACAGAAAGCTCCGCCAACCCCCTTCATTGCACCGAATACGCTCGAATTGTTTCTGATTTATCTTGGAGAAGGCGTCTGATTACTGCCGGAGAAATGTGCCGGGGAATTGCCCTGAAAAGCGGTGAGACCCAAGAAATTGCGGCTGAAATTGAAAAAAGCATTTTCGATGCCACTCAAGAAAAAAAACATACTGAGCTCGCACAAATCAAACACGTCATTCAAGACACTATTAAAGAACTGGAAAAAAGAACCGATCAACTCGGCAAAAACGATCTCGGAGTAAAAACTGGGCTCAAAGATTTAGACGAATCCATTAAAGGCTTTCGACCGGGGCAGCTCATTATTCTTGCGGCAAGACCAGGTATGGGAAAAACTTCTTTGGCTTCGAATATTCTCTACAATGCGGCTGCTAAACAAAATAAAGCTGTTCTTTTCATGTCACTAGAAATGACCAAAGAGGAACTGACGGAAAGAGTGCTCTCATTTGTCTCAAACGTCGACGCCGGAAAACTGCGAACTGGAAATCTCAGTCCCGATGATTATAATGAACTTTTTTACGCAGGAGAAGACATCGAAGAAGCTCCCATTTACATTGATGACCGATCGGTAGTGAACCCTTTCGACGTTCTCGCTCAGGCACGCAGGCTCATTTCAAGGTTGAATCTTGAAAAAAAGGGCATTGAGCTTGGCCTTATTGTTGTCGATTATATTCAAATCATGAAGGCCGGTGGACGGCACGAAAACAGATCACTGGAGGTGGGCGCTATAACCGGTGGACTCAAATCAATTGCCAAGGAACTTCGCGTTCCAGTTTTAGCCCTGAGTCAGTTAAATCGTGAAAGCACCAAAAGAACCAATGAAAGTAAAATTCCTCAACTCAGTGATTTGAAGGACTCAGGTTCTATTGAGGCCGATGCCGATGTCGTCATGTTCATACATAGAGAACAAGATCCTCATGCCGATTCTAGAGCACCGAGCGAAGCTCAAATTGTCATTGCCAAACAACGAAGTGGACCAACTCGGAATGTTAAAGTGACCTGGCTTGGACATCTGACAAAATTCGCAGATTACATGCCTCAAGCTGCCGTTCCAGCAAACCCCTATATTGCTGAGAGTTTTCACCAGGACAACTCCTTCAATAAGAACAACAACGACAACAATAAGCCCCCTCCTGGAAGTGTCACCCCATTTCGCCCCCCGAACTCTGACAACGAATTTTAACAAGCAAAAAGAAGCTTAAAAAAATTTCTTTTTTAGCTCCATTAAATATTTCAAAGACTTAAAGGAACAAAATTTTGGCTCCAATTGTCAGATGCCACTTCTTCTATTAGCGTTTTCTTAAGGGGCAGTGATTTCTTTACTGAATGGGGCGAATAATGGAACAGAAAAATATTTCAATTTATGATTTATTTCAAAGACACACTGGACTAAAAAAAGAAATTGTTCATCAAGAAATTATTCCCTATGTTCAAAAATTAAATAAAAAAGTCAGCGAGCTCAACACCGAAGACATTCGAAAAATCATGATCAACTACTTACTCGACACAACGCACTCTCTCAGCTCATCAAAGGACTCCAAAAATGAAAATAATTAAAATCAACACGACTCAGCTCTTTTTTCTTCTTGCTGTACTCTTTCTACATTCTTGTTCCAGCACCACTGGAAGAAATTCTCCTCAAAAAAATAACGTTGACCTTGTCTACGAAGATGAACAGCTAGAAAGTGTTGATGGAACTCCTGACGACCTAGGTGAAGTGAGAATCAACAGAAAAGCTGCCTCAGCCGAAGAACACGTTGCAGACTTAAAATCAAGAAAAGAGTTCCCACTGGTTGAAAATGAGTTTGTAGAACAATGGATTCAATATTTTACGACCGGAAGAGGAAAGGTTACTTTTAAAAAATGGATGGAACGCTCCACCCGTTACGAAAGTCACATCCAAAAAATTCTAGCTGAAAAAGGACTGCCTCCAGAGTTATTTTACCTGGCCATGATTGAAAGTGGCTTCAACCCAAAAGCCTATAGCCACGCTGCTGCTTCAGGACTTTGGCAGTTTATATCGGAAACCGGAAAAAGATATGGTCTCGACAACAACTTCTGGATTGATGAAAGAAGAGATTTTAAAAAAGCTACCTTAGCGGCAACAAAATATCTGACAAAACTTCATGACGATTTTGGAAACTGGTACTTAGCGGCTGCAGGATACAATGCTGGCGAAGGCAAGGTATCAAGGGCGCTGAAAAGAAGCGGACTCAATAGTAATTTTTGGGAGCTCTGCCGATTAAGAAAAAACTTCAGAAAAGAAACAAGAAATTATGTTCCAAAAATCATTGCCGCAACTCTCATCGCTAGAAACTTAGAATATTATGGCTTTGACCCGGATTCATTTGAATACGAAGAGCCCATCAATCCAACAACTGTCGAAATTGAAGGTGGCATTGACATTGATTCCGCTGCAAAAGCCATGAACTACGACAAAAAGAAATTGCGCATACTCAATGCCGAACTGAGACATGGGATTACTCCACCAGGAAAAACTTACTCTTTAAAAGTTCCCCCTTCTTTAGAATCAACTTTACTCGCCAATCTTCATCAACTCAAAAAAGGACAAGTAAGCAAATATATTGTTCACAAAGTTCGCCGTGGACAAACCCTGGGCGCTATTGCGAGAAGATACCGAACCCGTGTGAGCACACTCAAAAGACTCAATGGTATTCGCAATGCTCGTCGAATTCGTATTGCTCAACGTCTTCGAGTTCCTGCTCCTAGTGGGTCTTCGAGAAGCAGACAAACTGCTTCAAAGAGCCGAAAACACCGCAGTTCAAAAAGCATGCAAAGCCACCGAGTTCGACGAGGTGAAAACCTTGGGAGTATTTCTCGAAAATACGGAGTCAGAATTTCCGACCTCAAAAGATGGAATAACATTCGCGACGTGCGAAAAATTTACGTCGGACAAAGAATAAAAGTTCGAGCCAAAAGAAATCTTAGCTCTAGTTCAAAAACAAGGCACAAGGTAAGGCGCGGAGAAAACCTTAGTTCTATTGCAACAAGATACAACACAAAAGTGAGCACCCTCATGAAAATAAATTCCATTAAAAATCCGAGAATTATTCGAGTCGGTCAACTTTTAAAAGTGAAAGATTAGAGCTCATCCTGAAAAGAGTTTTTTTTTTGTTCCAGCTTTTGAACAGTTTTGAGTAGTTTATTGAGCTTCAAAAAAGAGTCACTCTCTAAATACTCCGAAAGCATTTCTGGACTAAATTTTAAATGATACAGCATTCTTTCTTTCATACGCTTTCGAATATGATCAATAACACTTTTCTCTCGATGCAAAGAGGCTCGCTCAACATCTGAATACTTTTGACTCTTTGGCCAATAAGACGCTTTTAACTGAATCTTTGGATCCATCTTAAGAAGCTTGAGAGCAACATCATATCGACCTTCATGAAGTTCTGTAATGAGGATGTAGCGATTAAAAGCACTGTTTGAGAGAAAAGAAGATTTCTTGGAATCATAGTGAAATTCTTTCTGAAAATATTCATAAGAAAAAGGTGCTTGCTTCATTAAAAACTTTTCAACTAATTGAGTTTCACCAAAGACACTATAAATAATTCGGCTATAATAAGCTTTCAATTGACCCCCCTCAAAGACTTCTTTAAGGACAGGAGCCTGATAAGTTATATTTTTTTCAGGAAGATCATCACCAAGATCAATTTCTAAAGCTGCTCTATAAACGTATCCCTCAATCCCTCCGTGCTCATCAAAAGTACCTTGAGAGAAAGCAAAAAAGCTGAAGAAGGCTGAAAGCAAAAAAGTTAAGAAATTAATTATAGTTTTTTCTAAGTTCTCTTTTTTTTTCATACTTTAACTACTCACTACCAATTTTAGAAAGAAGGACCATACAACTACGAACGGCAGCCTTCGTGTAAAATTTAACCCCTGTTTTCACTCCAGATTTAGTTATGGCATCTTTTTGATGTTCTTGAGCGACATCAGTCTCATACTTGACAAATTCTGGGGAACCTCGAATAGTGCCACCGTCTTCAGACAATGCACTCAAAGCATTGAGTGTTGTTTTTACTTGAAACACTTCGTCAGGAAAAAGGTGTCCTAAAGCTAAATTCATCTCATTAATAAAATCTCCTGGCTCTGTAAAAAGATGAGGAAATTCATTTAGGTATTTTTTCACATAAAGTCTTATTTCATCAAATATGAGCTCTTGACGCTGCCTAGTTAATGTCGAATCCTTAAGCATCAAATCATAGATTCCTTGAGCAATCTCTTCCTCTAAACCTAACTCAATTCCAACTTTAATTTTTAGCATTGAAGAAAGAGTCTCTTGAGTCATCCAAGCCGAAATTCCATAATCGATGAGAACCGCTTCAACTATAAGCACTCCATTTTCTTCACGAATTTCCTTTAAAAGAATATTTCCAATATGAGCATCCCCTTGCCAATACCCAAAAGCTAATTTTGCGAACTTCAAATTCTCGAGATGTTCTCCAAGAGTTTTTGCCTCTGAAGCGTAACCAAAGTCAACTAAAGTATCTACTTCCATTTCAAGGTCAGTTTCATTCCTAACTTTTAACTCAACTATTTTAGAGTGATCAGTCTGATCTTTTTTTTGGCCGAAGAGAGCCTTCAATTTTTCTCCGAAGCTAGTTTTTAATTTTTGACCGATGCTAGTCTCTATAAACTGAACTCCTTTTCCTTCAGCCCAGTCTCTAGTTTTTTGATTAAGTGGGTGTTCTCTAGTAGAAACAGCGTTCCACAACAGCTCTTTCTCACCAGATTGCCTTACAAACTCAGTGAGTCTTCTAAATAAACCAGGATTTTTATCAGCATAATCACTATACGAAACAGCGTCCACCTCTTCAGTCAGCAGGGTCGTCGACCCCAACTCTGTGTCGAAAACATGGGGAACACTCAGTCTAAAAATTGTTCTTTTTCCATTAAGAATAACTTCCTCTTCTCTTGGAATTCGAATAGCGGCAATTTGAGTATCTACTTTTTTATTCTGCGCATCTATTTCAATAGAAATCATATTAAACAAAGCCTTGAGGTGGCTAATGACACTTTGGACATTGGCGCGTCCGTTACCACCAACAACATCATTATTCATTAATGAAACTGGAGTCATGATATCAGCTAATTCAGAAGCCAAAGAAGTCAACATCTTCAACTCGTTCTCCAAATAGGAAACAACTCTCCTTTTTGTATGGGTTTGTATATACCTTACGAAGTTTCCAGCTTTAACGACAAAGACTCGATGCGCCTGAGCGGCCTTACCAGCTCTCCAATAATAAGGATTATAATTAAAAAGTACTCTTCCCACAGTGTCAGCACCATATTCACCCTGATGAGCCTCCAAGGCTTCCTGAACGGCAACTGAGTCATCCATATTCACATATTCAAACTTAAAATTATTTGGATCTCGAGCAAGTATCCTCCAAACTTCTTCCGGGGGCTCTCCATACCCTGAGTCAATAAGGTCGCCTGTCGCCTCCTGAACTCCAGAATTCGAAATGAATCGAAGCATGTGCTGAGTAACATTCGTTAAAATAGGTAAAAAACGCCTGGTAATAAGTTTCAAACAGTCAACTTCAGTTGCCTTTGGATTCACGGTAAACAAATCGTACCCCATGTTCTTCTTGATTGGCTGAGGTAAAATCTGCGGATAATGATTAAATAAAAATTGAAAGAGCTTTGAGGCAATAGCGTTCACACCTTTTTGCTCGACTCCGTTAAAAGTACCAGACTCCGTTCTTCCAATCGCTTGAGCAGGAATTTCTTTAAACTTTGCCGTAAAAACTAGGTTCATTTGATGCTCAAGAGATTCAAAAAAACGAAAAACTACCGCTACAGATTGGTTTTGAGAAATTTGAAATAGAATTTCTTCAAAAAAGTGAAGAACATTTTCTCGTGAAGTAAGATTTTTTTGAACATCTGTAACATAGTGAGAGGCAGCCCCCATCACATCACCAGTTTGCCTCAAAGCACTATCTTTAGAATGAGCATCGGGACCTCCTTCTTTCTTAGAAGATTTTTCAATATGCTCGTCGAGCATATACATGGCGTCTTGCCCCAATCCAAAAAAAGTTGAAACTCCTCTGGTAGAGCTAAAAAAAGATGAAACAATTGACTTAAAAAAAGCAGAAAGAAGTTCAGTCCCCAAATTACCAGACCCATGACCACTCTGACTTTTCTGAATAACATCACTGACCAACTCCACCCTTTCCATGAGGTCTAAATTATACTTATAAGCTAAATCATGAATCTTTGGATCAGCAAATTTATCTGGATTTTCCAAAATTTCTTGGGGGTCAAAGGCGTTGGGCAAGGTTCCTTCATCAAAGCGAGCAAGCATGATATCAATATCTTCCGTGAGATCACCCAAAAAACCCGCCGTTGGTTCAGTGAGGAAAACATACTGCTGCATGCTTTTTATTCCTCCATCAGGAATGCTTTCAAGAGGACTTTTTTTAGAATAAACCCTGTGTCCAATTTTAATGAGTTTTAATAGTTTATGCCATTTTTCACTACTAGAAGGATTTGAAGAGGTGTCACCTTCTGCCTTTAAATCGACATGAAAAGAATATAGAAAAATTCGTATCAGGTAATTGTGTATAGGATCTAGATCAATACGTCTTTTTTGCATTTCTGGAGAAAAATATCTTTCTATAATGACATCTTCTCCGTAAGGCGCTGGGTGAAGAACTTTTTGAGCTTCAACAGAATCAACGACTGCTGACCCTTCTAATAACTCATTCTGAAACTTTGTAAACTCCGGACGTATTGGTTGAGCTTCTGCTTCGACTTGCTCCTCAGCTTCGTCTTGAGCTAGTCTAAGATCATTTTCTTCAGCGGCTAAGCCTTCATAGTATTGCTGTCGATCATAGTCTGACCACCCCTGAGTTTCGCGCAGTTGCTCTTCGCTATACTCTTGCCTTGTGTTTTGCTGATACGACGAATTGCCACCACCACCGGTAAAGCCTAGAGAGCTAGATCCAAACCTAGAATTTTGTTGTTGCGAATTGAGCTTGCTCAATTTCGCATTTAATTTATTGAGTCTATTATATCTTTGCTTTAATATTTTACTAATTTTTGTATGTTGACCTTGAAGTTCTTTTAACTCTTTGTTTTCTTCATGGCTAAATCTTCTCCCAATAGATTTCTGTTCGATTATATTTTTGTTTAATTCGATATTATCTAACTGAGAATTTAAGTTATTAATTACGGTTTCTATTTGTCGAATTTCTTTATTTAAAACAACGGGGTTCTCCGGCAATGAATTTGCCGCCATCACTTCGCTTGAACAAAAAGCGAAAAGAAAGATCATTCCCATGAAGTGAAAAAGATTGTTTTTGCTGGAAATGGGGCTTTTTTCTATTTTTAATACATTCTTCACCGTCGACACCTCTTTATTGAAAAAGAAAACGAATAATAACAGTTAAAATTCATCAAAACACTTAATTTTCCTTTAATTGATGTCATGATTACTTTTTAGACACCTTTCCTAATGATTTCAGGCAATCTACCCCAAGAGTTCCTAGTTCCGCCATGGGTACAGCTATTTTTGCATAATCCATGGGATTGAGCACAGCATCGTTCAACGGCTTCAAATAGTGAGTCACCATGTCTTGAACAAACCACAATCGACGCCATTCAGCATGCATAGACAACAAAGCTCCAGTAAAATCTTTTTCGGGATTCTTTGTAGAAAATGAAAAGTCATGCTTTTTACTCAAAGTCAAAAGACTTTCTCCAAGGTGTTTTTTGTTTTTCAAATTAAAACGAGCAGCAAGGCGATGAGACAACAGAAGCTTGTAAAGAACAATAGAGCTCCCACCTGCAATTGCAGCCAAGCCCCAACCAGGTGCTGTGAAACCTAGAGCTAAGGTTCCTAAAGCCGGAAGCCCATAACCCAAAACAGCGTTCATTCCGATTGACATGGCTACCTGCCTTTTATCTTCATCACAAAGCTTCAAGTAGACGTCTGGAAAGCCTGTCTTAAGCTCATGAATATATTGAGCAATCTGAGTACGAAGCTCAGAAGGAACATGAGCAGAGGCAGCATGTCTATTCACAAAAGCTCTCAGGGCTTTTGAGTAATTTTCAATTGAAATCATCTTACTGAGCACTTCTTGTAAACGAGGAGACAGAGAGTCATCTTGACTCAGAACCTCAATCTCACGAACAATGGAATCAAAGACCTCTAGAAACCTCTCTCGCTCTCTTTTAATATAGTTATCTGCATCTGTAATCTCCAATCTTTCTTCAGCACGCTCAATCTTTATCTGCTTATTAGTGTCTTGATCTCTACCAAACCTTTTATCAATTTTTAAAAGCCTAAGAAAAACACCTCGAACACGCTCCTTTTTAGGCTTGGTTTTTTCAAACTCCTCATCAAGAACCCTGACTAATGGATGCTCAGAAAGCCCTTTGAGATTCACTTCAACATCAACCTGTCTCAAATGGTCAATTTTAGTGACAACAGCTTTTATTTTTTTAAAATGTTTGACGGCCTCTAAAAGAGACTCACTCATTTGAACGAGTTTCTGATTTCGGAAGCGCTCAGTAGCGCCACCTTTTTTAAAAGATTTTTTTAAAAAGTCTTGCACTGTTTTCTGCGTGCTCTGCACGCTAGCCTGTGCCTCCAAAGGTAGTAGCTGAGGAGTGTTTTCATTATCTGAACTGTAAGAATAAGAAAGCGAAAAGGCATCGAGAAGCTCTATTCCACTAGCCTTTACCAATTCGCTTTTAATCTGTTGAGTGGCTTCCGCATTTTCGGCCTCATAGGCTCGATGGTATTGGTTAAAAACGAAAACGACAGGTGTCTGAGATTCTTTGAGTTTTTTAAGGAGCCCCTGAAAAGCTTCACTCCGAAAAGACTCTGGAACGAGCACCCACGCAAGGTCAGTATAAGGCAAGCTTTGCACAAAAGCTTCTTGACTATCGCTTCGATCAAAGCCTGGAAGATCTAAAAGAATGTATGGCAAATCCTCAGGCGATTCTAAACGGCGAAGCTTTAGCTTTGCCCCCCTTTGAAACCTACTCATAAAAGACTGATTTTCATGAGTGAGAAGATATTTCCAATAAGCATCCTCCGCAAGGTTTGAAGGCATGAGCAAGGTTGTGTTTTCAGCTGAGTCACCTGAAGGAGACTCTCCAAGACTTGTTCCAGCCAAGGCATGAAACAATGTGCTTTTTCCAGATCTCGAAGCTCCAAAAACTCCAAAGGCAGGAAGACGCTCTTCCTGCTCCAAATATTCCAGAGTTAAGTCAACTTGCTGAAAATAAGGCGCGAGCTGAGGATCTTCCAACTTATATTTGCTAATTTTAGCCCTCACTACAGCAATATTTTCTTTGATTTGAGCCAAGAGCTCTTTTGAGCTGCCTGCGCTCAACTCTGAACTCAGAGCAAAAAGGAAAGCAAAAATAAAAAATTTATGAGCCATAAAAAAGAGCATTGCCGGAAAACTAACACGAGGCATTAAGTCTCTCAACTTTTTTATTTGCCCTTAAATTACCTTACAGCAAGCCTCATTCAATTAAATCGGATACTTAGAATAGAGGCTATTCTTGAACTCAGTCTTATTAAAGATTAGCTATCTACTATGCTTCAAGAAAAAATAACTTTAAACAAAAAGCTCCTCATCAAGTTATCTTTCATCGCTGCTTTCTTCATTTCGCTTTCAAGCCTGAGTGCTGAAGAAATTGACCTGAATCACTACCAGTTCAAAAGCTATTTCTCACCGCAAGACGAACTCGACCAAGTATTTATAAAAGCTGCTCAAGAAGCACAGAATTCAATACTTCTTTCCATCTACAGCTTCAGCAACAAAGAACTCCGAGAAATTCTTACTGAAAAAGCAAAAAAGAAAATTCAAGTCCAAATTCTTCTCGATAACGCTCATAAAAAATTAAACAGCCACTTCTTAAAAACATTAGTAGAGACGATGCAAGACCCTGAACTGATCGACTCAGAAGGAAAACCACTACTAGAAATTCGCTACCTGACAAAAGACAATCACCATAAATACATGATCGTCGATGAAAAAACGCTCCTCTCTTCATCTGGAAACATTAGCAATAAAAATAATATTGGAAAAAAATACGACGAGAACCTCTTCTCTTGTTTCAGTTGCCCACAAGCAGGCGCTTACCTACAAGAGTTCAAAAGACTCTTTCAGTTTTCAACAAACATTTTTAACGACCCTGTTGCCCCGATTGAAGTTTCCCCCACCGAAACTTACAACACGAACTCAAAAGACACTGCTTACTTTACATCTTCAAATTTTAAACCACGCTACTACACTCGAGGAAAACACTATCGCAGCAAAGACCACTTAGACGAAAATGGTAACGGAAAAATCGAAAAGAAGATTGCCCAAGAAATACTCAAAGCAACCAATAAAATTCGTATCGCTACAACTCGATTTCGCTCTAAAGTGATCTTTGATGCTCTGAAAAAAGCTGCCGACAAGGGCATTGAAATTGAGGTCTTTCTAGATTCACAAGAATACCTGCGACCATCCAAAAGAAAAAGCCAGGAAAAAAAAGTCAAAAAATGCCTCTCGCAACTTAACGAAGAGACTCCAGTAAACATTTGCTACGACAAGTCTTACTGGTTTTCTCCAGAGATCAATCAGCTCGGCAACAATGTTCAATTGCGCTATAAGTTTTATCGATTCAAATGGAATTTTATTGGTTCTGAACAGATGCACCACAAATATCTTATTGTGGATGAATCAACTCTCATCACAGGGTCCTACAATTATTCTAAAAATGCTGAAACCGAATATTTTGAAAATATTTCTATTTTAAAAAGTACAAAACTCATTCAAGAATATATTAAAAATTTCGACGAAGACTTACTCAACTACGGTAAAGGCAACCTGGAAGAAGCCAAAGCCTATATTTCAACAAAGCAATATGACAATGAAGGCCGCCCCTTCATTCCACTCACACTCGACAAAGCCTACTCACTCTCAACAGCTGAAATAGACTCCCTCATTGAAACACTGAACGAAAGTTGCCCTGGGTGGCTTTCTCGAAACAACAAAACAAAATGCCGAGAAAGGGCCCGCAAAAAATGAAAAACATCTTACCTTACAACATCATCCTTTTTTTCCTTTTAATAAATTTTGCACAAGCAACAGTCAGCATCACGGAGACCAAGGAATGGAAAACAATCAACTCAGAGATCCTCAAAGAAGAGAACCCCGAAAACACCTTGCTTATTTTTGACATCGACAAAACCCTTTTGCACTTTCACGAAGACTGCCAAGAAAAAAACTTTTTTAAAAAAGTTTTTAATTGTGAGGTCGTTACTACTGAAAAAAAACTCCCGGAGTATTTCAAAAATTACCAAAAACAAGGCTTTCCCATTCTCATTTCCACCGCAAGAAACGGAATTATCATCGACAAAAGCATTGAATCGGTCAAAGACATTGGCCTTGATCACCACTCAGCTTTTCATGAAGAAGTGAACGCAATATATTTAGCTCCAGAAGATTACCCGGAGTTCAAGCTCTCAAAAAAAGGTCCCTATTTTAAAAAAGGCATTCTTTTCAATGGACTTGGAAACGCTAAAGACCAGTCTCTTCAAGCTCTCTTAGAATTAACGGGACAGAATTATGAAAAGTACATTTTTGTCGATGACAACTATAAAAACGCCGTTGACTCCATCAATGGCCTCCATTCAAAAAAAGATTTTAAAATGAAAATGTTTTACTACACTCGCTACATTGACGATCAAAAAGCTCAAAAGGGTCTAGAAAAGATTCAAGAAGCCTTTGAGGAGAACTCTAAAGCCCTCTAAACAACAATTTCTTAAAGCTGTCGCTCCACTTGCTCTGCCCAAGCTCTATTGGCGGCAGGGCTTGTTAGACTGGTTTACACCGTCCATTTTCAAAGCTATACTTTGAGAATGGACGGTGTAAAAAGGTCTCTTTTAAATAAAATTAATAGCTTAATGGAGAGTTATCCTGCAGTAGTGTTGATTGGGGCAAGACAAGTTGGAAAGTCAACTCTACTGAAACAGCTTTTTCCAGAGGCAAAGCTATTTGACCTCGAAGATGAGCAAGATTTTCTTTTGGTAGAGAACGATAGCGCTATTGTTTTTAAAGATAATTCCAAGCCAATACTTTTTGATGAGGCTCAACTCTCTAACAAGCTTTTTAAAGCCTTAAGAGTTGAAATAGACAAAACTAAGAAAAATGGGCAATTCCTCTTGAGTGGATCAAGCTCACCAGAACTTTTAAGCAATATTTGCGAAAGCCTTGCCGGAAGAATTGCCATTGTAGAAATTCCCAGTTTTAATTTTTCAGAATCACACTCCACCAAGCTGTCAGAACTTTTTGAAAATTTTAAAAGCATAGAAAGCATCAAAGACATCTGCACAGTGAGCAATGAAGAGGACATTTTTGAAAGTTGTCTGTATGGAGGTTACCCTCGGCCTTTCTTAGAGCGAAAAAACCTGGATTTTTTTGATTCATGGTTTAGTAATTATTACAAAACTTACATTGAAAGGGACATCCGCTCTTTATTTCCAGGTTTGAAAATTGAATCCTTTAAAAAGTTTATAAAAATTTTAGCAAGATCCAGTGGGAACATTATTAATTACTCGGACTTTGCAAGAACTTTAGAGGTGTCTCAGCCAACTGTAAAAAATTACTTTGACATTGCTGATGGGACCTTTATTTGGAGAAAACTCCCCTCTTTTGATAAGAGCTCCAAAAAAACGTTATTAAAAATGCCTAAAGGACACTTTAGAGACAGCGGGCTTTTATGTTATTTGCTTGGAATTCACAGCATTGATGATTTGAAAAATAATCCTCTTTTTGGGCGCATTTGGGAATCTTTTCTTATTGAGCAAATCATAAAGCTCTTAGGTATTAGTTATTCTAAATATGAATATTTTTATTATCGAACAAAAGCTAAAGCTGAGATAGATCTCGTCATACAGGGGCGTTTTGGGCTCATCCCAATTGAAATTAAAAGCGGAATTCAAACAAATCAGAAACAGCTCATTACTCTTAAAAACTTTATTAAAGAGCACCAATCTCCCTTTGCTCTTGTTGTGAATAGAGGGCAAGATGTAAAATTACTGGCTGACAAGGTTCTTCAAGTTCCAGTAACATTTTTGTAAGAAGGTAGGTTGAGAACATAGCGGAGAAAGCGTTTGTCTCAAGTTGAGGATTTGAGAAAGGAAGCAATCAGGCTCTACTCAGACACTCAGAAGCACTCTCAGCTAAACAACTATTTCTTGAAGCTGTCGCTCCACTTGCTCTGCCCAACCTCTATTGGCGGAAGGGCTTGCGGGGCTCGGGTGCAATATTTTTGAAATGACCCCGTCAAAAGAATCTCCAGCGGCTCGCTGAAAAGCTTTTTCCGCATAAGCCCCAACACCCAGCAAATACTGTGGTTGAAATATTTGAGTAACTTTCCTCAAATACTCATCACACAAAAATTGAATCTCTTCTCTTTCTTTTTTGAGAAGTTTATCGGGAGTAATATTCTTTCCAGTCTCACCTAAAAACGCCAAGGGACAGTAGTTGAGAACAAAGTAATCCTTAAAAAAATCTTTGGCATTCGGGTAAAGACTCGAGAAATAGCCCCAAAGCCGCCGCCCACTCACCTCGGAACGCGGACATTCAAAGCCTTGAATAGGTCGCTTCGGATGGGTTTTTCTAGGAATTCTGAGTTTTCCCTTAATTTTCAAGTAGTCTCTAGCTGCTGCAATTTCACCAAAGGGCACCCCAGTCTGAGCCATTCCAAAAGGCCCCGGATTCATTCCCATCAGAAGGATTTTTTTCTTGCCCTTGCCATATTTCTTCAAATAGTCAGCATGACACTCCCAAGCGTAATGCCAAGGATTATAAACAAAAGCCACCGGCTCAGAAAATTCAATTTTATTGAGCCGATTCGAGAGTTTCTTAGATTCTTTGAGTAATAGCTCTACCTGATTCACTAAGCTTTATGTATCTAATTTTTTCGCTTGAGCACAGTGTTTTGGGATCTTTTTTAATCATTTTCAAAATAGAAACAAAGTATCAGCTTATTTTAAATTAAAATTCTGTTTAATAACAGATACTTGTAAAATCTCAACCACTACTTGAAATTTTTAAGTAAAATCTCAAGTAGTGGTTGAGATTTTACAGATTTCAGCCGATATTGTTTATATGCAAGCCAAGAGCCGCAAAGAAAATTATATCTCTAGAAGAATCACAATAAGCCATAAAAGCACAAAATCACTGTTTTTATTTGGCCCTCGACAGAGTGGAAAAACGACTTTGCTTAAGAAACGTTTTTCAGATGCTCCCTACTACAACCTCCTTATTGATCGAGACTATATTCGCTTTCTCACTGATCCAAGCGTTCTCAGAGACGAAGTTTTGGCACTTTCTAAAGATAAGATGATCGTTATTGATGAAATACAAAGAGTTCCGGCGCTTCTGAATGAAGTTCATGCGCTTATTGAGGATGGCTATCGGTTTATCCTGACTGGAAGTAGCGCTAGAAAACTCAAGCGAGGTTCTTCAAATTTACTGGCAGGGAGAGCTCGCTGGAACCAACTCTTTCCTCTCAGCATTCACGAACTCAAAAAAGATTTTAACTTTAAAACAGCCTTTCATTGCGGAATGCTTCCCTCTTTGTATTATTCAGATGAACCCGAAATTGATTTACTTTCTTACGTGAATACCTATTTGAAAGAAGAAATTGCGGCAGAGGCCTTAACGCGAAATATACAACTCTTCTCAAAATTTCTAAAATTAGCCGCCATGACCAACACTCAGGTTTTAAATTATTCTAAAATTTCAATCGATGTCGGACTCAGTTCAACCGTCATTAAAAACTATTATCAAATTTTAGAAGATACCTTTATCGGCTATTTTTTAAATCCATTAAACTCTGAGAAAAAAAGAAAGGCAGTCACCACCCCAAAGTTTTATTTCTTTGACGTGGGAATTTCAAATTATATTGCCAAACGAAAGTCTATCGAGAAAGGAACTCCCTATTTTGGTGACAGTTTGGAGCACCTTATTCATAATGAAATAAAAGCTTATCTTTCCTATTTTCATCCATCTGTAGAAATGAATTACTGGAGAACAAGAGATCAGAAAGAAGTTGATTTTGTGATTAACAAAAACATTGCTATTGAAGTAAAAAGTTCGAACAAAGTAAAGAGTTCACAAAAATCTGGCCTACAAGCCTTATCTGAAGAAATAGAATTAAAAAAGAAAATTATTATTTACACAGGTGAACGAGCAATGAGTTTAGAGAATTCAACCGACGTGCTTCCACTGTACCTTTTTGTAGAAAAACTCTGGAAGCATGAAATTTTGGAACGCACTTAACTCAAGCTTTTTAAACACTATTCTCACTCGTCAAAGTATCTAGCTGGAGGCATTGTTGTTTCATCGAGGTCTACTAATTTTAAATTTGGAAAGTCAAGATTTCCTGATTTCTCAAGGATCATGGCACTATGCTGAGAATTCGCATATCGAACACTCAAACCTGAAACTGACTCCAACCAATGAGGAAAACTAACATAGCGATCTTCTCGCGTGAGAACTTGAGTTTTAAATAGTGAACTCTCACCAGTTTTTAAAGCTAAATAAATTTTTAAATTTGGATTGAGACGAAATAGCTTTTCCAAGACCAATGAAGGCTGATCTGTGTATGCCAAAACACCATAGAAATCGACAACAACATCTGGCCTTCCAATGACAGCATCTGGCATCTCTTCAAAAAACCTTCCACTTAAAAAGCGAAAGTCACGTCCATCAGCATTCAAGAAGTGATTCGTTTCAACTTCATAACTTAGAGCCGTTACTTTTGATGGATTCCTTTCATTCATAAATTTTTGGCTGAGCTCTTGAGCAAAAACTCCATTACCTGCGCCGAGATCAAGGTAATGAATCCCGCGTCGTCTATATTCACTTTCAAATTCACGCCCGAACATGCTTTCATAAAAAAGTAGATCTCTATTGATAGACCTTCTTCTTGGAGAAACAACTCCCCCATTAGAAATCCCAAAGACATTATCCTGAACAATATTTCGTAGAAGATCTCCACATGGAAAAGCTGTACCGGAATAAGAGCAAATAAAAGTACAAAGAAAAATTCTAAAAAGAAGTGTTTGAAATTGTGCCATGTCGAATTTTATAGCATAGAAAAAGTCATTTCATTAATTTTTTCTACTCACTCGCTCTAAGTATCTAGTTTTTATGAGTCTAAGTTTTTCGCACGATCATAGGCGCTTTTCAAATGCTTTTTAAAAAGCTGACGAGCTGGTTTTGACTGTAGGACGTCTATGCCTTTTTGAGTGCAGCCGCCTTTGCTGGCTACCTCAGACTGGAGCCTGTCAAGTGACTGAGAAGAAACTGCGTAATAATCTAAGGCACCCTGAAAAACTTGAAGGACCGATGACTTTGCTTTTTTTTGCGTGAAGCCATGTTTTTTAAATTCATCTTCGTATGTTTTTAAATACTCAAAAACAAAGGCCGGGACACTTCCTCCAAGCACAGTGAATTGGTGAAAGTTTTTTTCCTGGGACTTTTCAACTTTTCCACAAACTGAAAACAAAGCTTCGACCTCTGAAATCATGCTTTTCGAATACTTTTTTGCGGCATAGAGAGTCGTCATGGAGGCACCCACTGATGCGGCTAAATTGGGCATTGCCGTCAAGACCGAGACTTTTCGAGAGCTTTTCTTTGAAATGTATTTTTCAATTTTTGATGGCGGAATTCCAGCCGCAATGGAAACAATAATCTGGCCGTCAACAAAGTCATCCATAAACTGATCGAGAGTAGAGAAAAACTCTTGAGGCTTGACGCCAATTATGAGAATTTTTTTGGCACTCATTTTTTTTCGAAAAAGCTCCGGTGACTTGAAGGCATGAATGCAGAATTTTTTGTTTTTTTTGAGTGAGCTTTGGCTTCTATTGAGTGTGATCATCTCCGATTTCTTGAAAATTTTATTTTTCAACCACGCTTTCAGCAATGATCTTGCTAAATTTCCACAACCAATGACCGCTAAACCTTTTTCAAACTTCATGACTCTTCATAAAGTATATTTATTTTATTTTCTTGTCGAATTTTAGCAGTCCAAAGCTTTATTCAGCTTTTCATTTTTTTATGTTTGAAACGCGCCTGAGCAGACTTTCCAGAATAGTCCGCCACTCGCTGGCCACTCCCCTGCAGAACATACTGGTAAGTACATAAGCCCTCAATGCCTACAGGCCCTCGGGCGTGGAGCTTTGAGGTGCTAATTCCCAATTCGGCCCCCAAGCCAAAGCGGTAGCCATCAGCAAAGCGTGTCGAAGCATTTGCAAAAACGCTAGCAGAACTCACCTTCAATAGAAATTGGTCAATGACCGTCTGATCTTCAGCCAAAATACAATCGGTATGTTGGGATGAATATCTTTCAATATGGTCAACAGCATCCTCCAAGTCTTCGACTAACTTTATAGAAAGAATAAGCTCTCCATATTCCGTGCTCCAATCGTCTTCTTGGGCTTCATTCATCTCGCTCAAGACTGCTCGTGAAGCGGCACAAGCTCGCAATTCAACCCCATTACTTTTCATCAGAGGGTAGAGTTTTTTAAGAAAGGCATCCGCAATTTCTTGATCGACAAGAAGAGTTTCTAAAGCGTTGCAGGCGCTCGGATATTGCACTTTTGAGTCAAGCACAACTCCAAGAGCTTTTTCGATGTCTGCACTTTTATGGACATAAACATGACAGATGCCATCGCTGTGACCGATGACTGGAATTTGGGTATTGGACTTAATATAACGAACAAGCTCATTGGATCCACGAGGAACAATCAGATCAATAAGATCATCGTAAGACAAGAGCTCCTTAACCTCTGCCCTGCTTTCCAACAAGAGCGCCCAATGCTGGTGAATTTCAGGAAAAAGATCATTGGTTTTTTGAATCAGCTGCATAAAAGCTTTATTCGAATGAAGCGCTTCACTTCCACCTTTTAAGATCACCGCATTTGAAGATTTCATAATTAAACTGAGAATTTGAGGAATGACATCCGGACGAGATTCAAAAATTATTCCGATGACTCCAATCGGAACAGACTTTTTCTCTAAGACCAAAGCATCATCGAGCAAAGTTTTTTCTAACACTTGCCCAACGGGGTCTTTTGCATCAACTAAGTTTTGAATGCCTAAAAGAATTTCAGAAATTTTAGACTCGTTGAGGACTAAGCGATTGTAGAGCGATTCCTTGAGAGATCCTTTCGCTACTTGGCAGTCTTTTTCATTTTCTGAAAGCAGCCAAGCTTTATTTTCTACAATTTTTTTTGAAAACTCTATTAAATACCGATTCCTTTGCTCGACGCTAAGCAAAGCATGCGCTCGAAATGCTTTTTGAACTTTCTCTAATTCTTCCTTTAAGGACATGATAAAATCACCATTTCGTCTCTGTGAATGAGCTCAGTTGTTTTTTCTAAAGAGTTTTTGTTTTTGAGAAAGTTTTCTAAAAAGTCTGCACTATTTTTAACAACGCCTCGAGCAAACTCAACACCATCTTCATTAAGAACGGCAACGACATCACCACCATCGAAACTCCCTTGAACGCGGAGACAACCCACTGGAAGTAAACTGGCACCATTTTTTAAAATGGCTTCTTCCGCACCTTTATTCACCACAACTTTAGCCGCATAACCCGACATAAAAGCAATCCAAGCATTTTTTGCTCGAAAACTTCTTTTTTCCCCTGGAATGAAGCTTCTTTCTTCGGAATGACTTTCATTAAATATTTTCTCTAAAACCTTGGGATCTTTCCCATGAGCCACATAAGTATTGATGCCAAAGTAGGAAGCCATTTTGACCGCATTCATTTTTCCAAGAATACCACCTCGTCCCGAAGCGCTTTTTCCAAAGTCTTGAATGGAATCTAGCTCTGATGCCTTTAGCTGAGCTCGAGTTTTTTTATTTTCTCCCAAAATTCCAGATTCATTCGTCAGTAAGATTAAATTTTCAAAAGAAAGTTTTGAAGCCACTAAAGACGCTAAAAAGTCATTGTCACCAAAACTTTTTTCTTCGTTTTCTTCAATTTCAAAGGTAGAAACCACATCATTTTCATTGAGAATCGGTAAAATATTCCAAGACAAGAGCCTTTCAATGCAGCTTTTTAAATTCAAATACTCTTCCCTTTTCGAAAAGTTTTCTGGACTGATGAGCACTTGAGCAACTTGAATATGAGACGCACCAAAGAGCTCCTGATAATTTTTCAGTAAATGGATTTGCCCTAAAGCAGCGCAGGCTTGTTTTTCAGAAGTATTGAAAACTTGAGATTTAGGAAGCTTCAACTGAGCTCTCCCAAGGCCAATAGCTCCAGAACTGACAATCGCAAAGCGACAAGCCTCATCATTCCAAAATTTGGCACACAGCTTCACATGGGAGCTTAAAAGCTCTCGATCAAAAGAGCCTTCTGGTCGCTGAAGCACAGAGGTCCCCAGTTTCAGAACAAAGTTTTTAAGATTTTTCTGTTTGCCCATAAGCCCTCTTTCATTTTAACATAGCCACACGATGATTGAACGTCACAATCTTGAAAAAATGCTTCAAGAAAACAGAAAGAAAAGAATAGAAGAAGTTCTCCAGCAAAGAACTCGTCAAATTTGCGGCCTTATTGAAGGTGTTCACGATCCCCACAATATTAGCGCCGTTCTTCGAAGTGCTGAAGCTTATGGAATACAAGATTGCTATATTCTCCCCAACGAAGAGAACCCTGAGTTAAAACTCAACAAGAATGTCGCTAGCTCCGCGCAGCGATGGCTGAGCATTCATCAATTTTCAGATGAAAAAATTGCGAAAAAGAGGTCAGACTGCCTCAAGACTTTAAAAAGTAAAAATTATAAAATTCTCGCCTTTACTCCCCATCAGTCTAATTTTTCACTTGATGACATCAATCCTCATGAAAAATACGCCTTATGCTTTGGAAACGAAAAAGATGGCTTGACTCCATCGCTCATTGAGGCTGCCGATTATCGAGTGGCCTTGCCCATGAGAGGCTTCGTCGAAAGTTTTAACATTTCTGTTTGTGCCGCCATCTCTTTTGAAATTGCGAGCACTATTATTCGCTCAAAAAACAACTGGCCCCTCAGTGAAGAAGAAAAAGAGCAGTTACGTTTTGAGTGGATTAAAAAATCAATCAACCAGTTTAACAAACTTCAAGAGATTTACGAGAGAACACAGGAGCCCTCAAGCAACGTGAAAGATGCTTGAGAACCTCTGGTGATTATTGAAAATATTTTAAAAAGATCCCGTCATCAACTTTCGCAAATTAAGAGTCGCTCCGTCGTTTGCAATTTTTTCTGACAAATGATCATTTTTATTGGAACTCTTAAAAAGTGCTTCCTTTACTTCATCTAAAGAAGAAGACCTGTTGTTTGCCCAATAGAGCGCGGCTGCTCCTGAAACATGTGGACAGGCCATGCTTGTTCCAGAGAGTTTTTTATAAAGTGAGCCAAAGAAAAACTTTTCAATGTAGGTAGAAAAAATATCTTTACCAGGTGCTGCAATATGCACCGTTTCTTTTCCAAAGTTAGAAAAGTCGGCAAGATTATTTTCAATATTCAACGCTCCAACTGAAATAACATTACTCAAATCATAAGATGCCGGATAAGCGGCCTCATCATCGTTGTTACTGGAATCATTTCCAGCAGCTGCAATAAATAAAACTCCAGCATCTCGAGCTCTTTCAATGGCTTCCTTCAGTGCTTCAGAATAAGCTCCGCCTCCCCAAGAATTACTAAGAATGTCGGCACCATTTTCAACAGCCCAATCAATAGCTTGAATGGCGTCATCGAGACTTCCGCTTCCGCGAGAGCTTAAAAACTTAATTCCCATAATTTTAGACTTCCAGTTCACACCAACAACCCCTTTTGAGTTGTCCCCCATAGCGCCAATAGTTCCCGCGCAATGAGTTCCGTGGCCGTTATCATCCTTTGGATCCAATGAATCATTGATGGCATTGAAACCATGAATGATCTTCCCATCAACTTCACGCGACCACATGTTATCGACAAGATCTTCATGGGTGTAGTCAACTCCGGAATCGATCACAGCAATAACAATATCGCCTGAATCTTTAGAAATTTTCCAAGCCTCTTCGGCTTCGATTGCCTTCATTCCCCAAAGCTGGTCATAACTAGGATCATTGGGAATTGATTTTATATTTTCAATATTTTTTTCTGGAATACTATAAATATAATTTGGCTCAACAAAAAGAACCCCCGGAATATTTTTTAAAACACTTAAAACACTTTGTGCTTCATTCATCTTAAAACTGTTTAAAAGATCTTTATTGTCTTCTACTCGAAGAAGTTTCCAAGCCCCATCAGTTGAAACACTTTCAGAAGTCTTCAGAAATGATTTTTCTTGAGGATTTAATTTAATCACATACTCACCCGGAACAAAGGCATGTTCTGAGCTGTTTAAGTGGAACAAAAATAAAGTTGAAAATAAAACAAAAATAACATTAATCATAAATTTCATGGCGTAGCCTCCTCCCCTAGTAACGGAGGCTTCGCCACGAAATATAAATTAAAGTCACAATTTTAAATAACAAGACATGTCAACGTCAATAAAAACACCTTTACAAAAAGTATCTTTTATTTAAATACAATCACTTAGTCAAAATCTGACCATCGATACGAATCAATGAAAAAACCGTTTTTCTGGACTGAATGGTCTGAAACAAAAACTATTTTCACATAAGATGTCTTCAATTGGTAAGTCCAAAGATCATCTTCTTGAAGTCCAGTCAGTCTCTGGAGTTCATTTCCATCACGGTCTAAAAACTTTAAATAATCATATTTTTTTTCAGTATGAAATGAAGCCATATGAATTTTTAAATATTTTGCACCTTCATGCTCCAAAATCCATTCTTTATTTTGATTTGCTAAATAAGGATGCTCTGATTCAATGATCAATGGAATCTCTTCAGACCATTCTTCATCTGGGACTGTTACCGGACCTGGAACATCGATCCCTGAAAGTAAATTAAAAACATTGAGGCTGGCCCCGCCGTTTGCCACTTTATTGATTAACAAAGAACTGTTTTTAGTCGCACTCGTAATTAAGGCTGAACGCACGTCTGTTGCCGTGAGACTTAAATTTCCAGCCCAATACAGTGCTGCAGCTCCAGCAACATGCGGAGTTGCCATACTGGTTCCAGAATATTTTTTATATTTATTCGTAGGAATTGTAGAGAGAACATCTTCACCAGGTGCCACAATATCGACTTCATGTTTTCCAAAATTTGAGAAATAACTCAAATAAGCACCTTCAGAAATTGAAGCGACGTTGATCACATTTTCAATATCGTAACTAGCTGGGTAACTTGGAGAGCTATCCATATCTTGAGAGCTATTTCCAACAGCCGCAATAAAAAGAACTCCGGCATCACGAGATCGTTCAATGGATTCTTTGAGCGCTTCAGAATAAGCTCCGCCACCCCATGAATTACTCAAAATATTTGCTCCTTTTTCAACGGCCCAATCGATGGATTTAATAGCATCTGCAGTTGTACCACTCCCAGAGGCACTTAAAAACTTCACCGGCATCATTTCAACGTTCCAGGCAACTCCAACAACTCCAATTTGGTTATCTCCAACAGCGCCAATACTTCCTGCACAATGAGTTCCATGATTATGGTCATCCATGCCGTCAAGTTCTCCAGTAATCGCATTGAAGCCATATTTTTTTTCGCCTTCAACTTCTTCAAACCAAATGTTTTCTGCTAAGTCTTCATGACCATAATCAATTCCAGTATCAATAACTGCAACGACAATGTCTGGAGCACTTCTACGAATAAGCCAAGCTTTCAAAGCATCAATTTGAGGCATCACCCACAAATCAGAAAAAAGAGGGTCGTTCACGGGAAATATTGGCTCAACAGGACTTTCTTTAGCGGCAAAACTACTTGTTATGGCAGGAGACATATCCACCGGCTCAATGAGTCGATAAATATAATTTGGCTCAGCAAGCTCAACCGCAGGATCATGCTTAAAAATTTCTAAAAGTGTCGACAGAGACGCTTTTTGATCAATAGCTTTATTTTCATTTAACTTCAAAAGCTTCCAGGACTGATCGCTAGATACTGTTTCAGAGAAAACAAAACTTGCTTTCATGCCATTTTTTACTTTGACCAAGTATTCACCTGGAACCGCTTCAAAACTCTGAAAAGAGAAAACACTCAAAGAAAAACAACCCAAAAACAAAAATCTAAAAAATACATTCATAAAAAAACCCTCCGAAAATATATTTTAATTTTTTTGATGAAAAAGATATTCTTTTTTAAAAATTTTATTTTGTCGCTTTAAGAATAATTAAGCGAGACTGGTGACGAAAGAATCTAATGATTGACGAAAACAAAGCACTTGAGAATATTTTGACTCAAGTGCTTTAAAGAAGACTCTAACTTTTGATTAAAGAAGACTTTCTACAGTTTTTACTTCTGAAACAAGTTCTTCCGTCGTCTGCTTAATTTTTTCTAATGAAAAATCACCATGCTCAAGTCCTTGAACAATAGACCATTCTTTTCCATCAAAACGAATGGGATAACTAAACATGGTTCCTTCTGGAACATCGTAAGACCCGTCAGAAGAAACGGCTACCGAGAAAAACTCTCCTTCAGCTGTTGGGAAAGTCAAAGCCCGAACAGTGTCACAAACTGCATTGGCAGCTGACGCCGCAGAAGAAGCACCCCGAGCCTTAATAATAGCTGAACCTCTTTGCTGCACAGTTTTTAAAAAATCACCTTGCAACCAAGCTTCATTACTCAACACTTCATTTAATTTCTGACTACCAATTTGTGCATGATAAAAATCTGGATACATTGTTGGCGAATGATTTCCCCAAATAGCCAAATTTTTAATTTGCGCCACTTCTGTTTCTGACTTTGTCGCTAACTGAGACAAAGCGCGGTTTTGATCGAGCATGGTCATGGCAAAAAAGTTTTTTTCAGGAATTTTTCCAGAAGCTGCTTTTTTTGCAATCCAAGAATTTGTATTGCAAGGGTTCCCCACGACAAGCACTTTCGTATTGGCATGGCCAACTTCAGCCAAAGCTTTTCCTTGATCAATAAAAATGCCTCCATTAATTTTCAACAAGTCTGCTCGCTCCATGCCCTGTTTTCTAGGAACACTTCCAACCAGAAGTGCCCAATCCACATCCTTAAAGGCAACACGTGGATCTGCAGTGCAGGTCACCGATGCCAACAAAGGAAAGGCACAGTCATCGAGTTCCATTTTGACACCTTCAAGAGCCGGTAAGGCTCTCTCAAGCTCCAACAACTGCAAATGGACTTTTGTCTTTTCACCAAAAACAGCCCCTGAGGCCAAACGAAAAAGCAATGCATAGCCAATTTGACCAGCAGCTCCAGTAATAGCAACTTTTACTTCATTCATTTTTTTCTAACTCCAATTTTTTATAATTGTGAATTGACAATTTCATGAGACTCAAAAAAGAAAGCAATTTCTCTTTGAGCAGATTCAGGAGAATCAGAACCATGAACAGCATTCGCTTCAATAGAGTCTGCATAAAGCTTTCTCAACGTTCCCGCTTCCGCATCATCCGGATTCGTCGCACCCATAATTTCTCTATTTTTAGTAATGGCAGATTCGCCTTCAAGAGCCATCAACAAAACAGGGCCACTGGTCATAAAAGAAACCAACGAAGAGAAGAAAGGTCTCTCTTGATGTTCTGCATAAAAGCCTTCAGCTTTTTCTGCGCTCAATTTTGTTAATTTTGCAGCCGCAACCTGAAGACCTTCATCTTCAAATCTTTTAATGATCGATCCGACCACGTTTTTTCCTACTGCATTTGGTTTAATAATACTAAAAGTTCTTTCAATTCCCATTTTTTCTATCTCCTTATTTTTTATAAATATTTTTTAAAGCCGAGCCCATTTCAGCAGGACTGACGGCGACTTCAATGCCCGCATTCCGGAGTGCCGTCATTTTTGACTCTGCTGTGCCCGATGATCCTGAAATAATAGCACCCGCATGTCCCATTCTTCTTCCTGGAGGTGCGGTCTGCCCAGCAATAAATGCCGCCACAGGTTTTTTCATATTTTGAGCAACCCACTCGGCAGCTTCTTCTTCAGCACTACCACCAATTTCACCAATCATGATCACCGCTTCTGTTTGATCATCTTTGTTAAATAAGTCGAGGGCATCAATAAAATTTGTTCCATTCACCGGATCTCCACCAATACCAATACAGGTGCTTTGACCAAGTCCAATAGCCGTTGTCTGATGAACAGCCTCATAAGTCAAAGTTCCAGAGCGAGAAACAATTCCGACGGCGCCTTCTTTGTGAATGTAGCCTGGCATGATCCCAATTTTAGTTTGTCCCGGGCTAATAATTCCTGGGCAATTCGGACCAATGAGTCGCAGGGGCTCTTTGCCGTGTTCTGCTCTGAGTTTATTTTTGTTATCGAGAAAGCTTCTCACGCGAAGCATATCAATAACAGGAATTCCTTCAGTGATCGCCACAACGAGTTCAATTTCAGCTTCAAAAGCTTCCATAATAGAATCGGCTGCTGCAAAAGGGGGAACAAAAACCATGCTCACATTCGCATTGCACTTTTGCTTTGCTTCTTCACAGGTATCCCAAACTTGAAAGCCATCAACAACCTGCCCACCCTTTCCTGGAGTGACGCCACCAATGAGTTGTGCCCCATATTCACGGCACTGAGTACTGTGAAAAAGGCCTGCTTTTCCGGTAATTCCCTGAGTAATGATGATTGAATCTTTATTCACTAAAACTGACATATTTTTTTACCTATTCCCTACGCAATTGCTTCAACAGCTTTTTTGGCTCCATCGGCCATGCTTGTTGCTGTAATTATTTTCAATGAGCTCTCATTCAATAAAGCTCTTCCTTTTTCCACATTGGTTCCTTCAAGTCTGACAATGAGTGGAATATTTAAATTAATTTCTTTGGCAGCAGCTAAAACGCCTTCTGCAATAGTGTCACATTTCATAATGCCACCAAAAATATTCACAAAAACTGCTTTTACTTTTTTATCGCTCAAAATAATTTTAAAAGCTTCTCGAACTCGCTCCGTCGTCGCACTTCCGCCAACATCGAGGAAGTTAGCAGGTTCCGCGCCATAATGCTTGATAATATCCATGGTCGCCATCGCTAAGCCGGCACCATTGACCATACAACCAATCGTTCCATCGAGATTAATAAAATTGAGTTCATGCTTTGAAGCTTCTCTTTCAGCGGGATCTTCTTCATGTTCATCTCTTAATTCAGCCCAGGTCGGATGACGGTAAGAGGCGTTATCGTCGAAGTTAACTTTAGCATCGAGTGCAATAATTTTTGCTTCAGCGCCCTTCCCACAAATACAGAGTGGATTAATCTCAAGCATTTCCGCATCGTTCTGAACAAAAAAGCTATAGAGTGAAGTCATAAATTTGTGAAGTTGTTTTGAAAGTCCAGCTTCATCTTTCATAGGAATTTTCAAAAAAGAGGCCAGTCGACGACTATAGTGTGGCTGCCATCCAGTGCTAAAATCAATACTCATTTTCAGCAATTTTTCAGGCTCATTTTCAGCAAGATCTTCAATGTCGACGCCACCTTCAGCAGAGGCCAACAATGAAATTGACTTTGTCTCTCTATCGGTAACCAGCGATAAATACATTTCCGTTTCAGGAGGATTTCCTTCTTCAATCCAAAGTCTTCGAACCAGCTGTCCTTCTTGACCAGTTTGATGAGTGACTAAAGTTTTTCCCAGAATTTCTTCCGCATAACTTTTAACTTCTTCAATACTTTTGGCAATTTTCACACCACCAGCTTTTCCGCGTCCTCCGGCATGAATTTGAGCTTTGACCACCCAAAGTCCAATCCCAAAATCTTCTTGTAATTTCTTCGCGCCAGCTACCGCTTCGTCTACTGAGAAAGCAACTCTTCCTCGAGGAGCGGGAACTGAAAATTTAGTCAGCAATTCTTTGGCCTGATGTTCATGAATTTTCATGCCCTTCAACCTATCACGTTGCTGGACTAAGTCGACTCTCAGGGCTCTAAAAAATCAATTTTAAAGGACTCTTAAGCTCACTGGCACCGCACGACCACCTCTTTGCAAAGATGGAGAATTCGGGTGCTCAATCTGAATGCCATCAGAGAGTTGAGACAAGCCTTCGAGATTACAGAGCGTTGCTTGAGTCTCATAGAGTGGTGTCAACGGAAGCAATCCATTCGCGTTTTGATAGCAATTTTTATTGTGAGAATCTGCCACAAAAAGCGTCGATGCGTTCTTCAAAAGCTCTTGAACTTTTTCTGGAAGATCATTTTGGGTTTCTTGATGAACAAAGAAAATAGCCTTTTCTTCGGTCTCTTCAATAAATTCAGAAATGAGCTCTAATGGCGCAATACCCTGCTCAAGAACTCCACGAGAATTCACATTTGACCACAAAAATAGAATTTTATGTTTTTTATTAAGCGTCTCAATGAGCTCAATCTCAGACATTTTTTGAGGAACTGGGAGTAAAAGAACCGCATCTTCTGAAAACTCTAGAGTTGAGAATTCTTCATAACTTTTCAATTCATTCCATTTGAGTTTTTTGGAACGTCGTTTTTGGCCAAGTCTTAAACTCAAAAGAGGGACCTGTGTTTCTAAATCACGATAGTTTTGAAGAGAGTAAACTTCCTGAATGCCATTCCAGTCAGCTGGAAGAGCGTTCCACTTTTGTTCGGATTTAAAATTTCCCCAGGAATCTAAAAACTTTTCACTCACTGGACTTTCATTAATCCCAGAGACATTGCGACCGCGAATTCTCCAGCTTTTTCTTAAATCTTGAGTCCACTCAACAGCTTCACCGCAAAGAGAGTCAGAAACAAAAACAGAAATGTCTTTTTTGAAAAGATCTTTTTCCAGTTCACGTTGAATTTCCTGGAGACCGACTTCTTCATAGTTGCCATCACGAAGCAAGAGAGGAGTTTTTACCCGTCTTTCGGCTTCGTTGTGGAAATGGTAACCCCAGCGGCCTTTATTGCAGAGCCACCAGTCATTGACCTCAGAATTTTTTCGAGGAAGGAGTCTTTTAATTTCAGGAACGGGTTCTTTTTTATCGGGCCGAACAATACCAGCATGACGATGTTTCGTCTCCACCACGGCGTTACAGCCAACGGCACAACCCGTGCAAATGACATCATGCTTTTCTAACTCCCAAGGTCTTGCCTGGAATCGAAAATCTTTTGCAGTCAAGGCTCCGACCGGGCATAAATCAACCACGTTGCCACTAAAGTTTGAAGCAAATTCTTTATCTTCAAAAACATCAATTCGAGAGTCATTTCCTCGCTCAGTCACAACAAGCTCAGTTTTTCCATCCACTTCACTCGAAAAACGAGTGCAGCGTGTGCACAAGATGCAACGTTCCTGGTCGAGATAAATATCTTTTGAAAGCGCGCGATGCTTATCGCGTAAAACTTTATCGTCAGTCATGCGTGATCGGGACGGACCATACTCTAAAGTATAGTCTTGAAGTTTACACTCACCACCACGGTCGCAAATTGGGCAATCCAAGGGATGATTGAGTAAAATAAATTCAATCGTCGCATTTTGGCTTTTCACGACCTCTTCACTTTTTGTGCTCACAATCATGTCTGGCGCTACTGACGTGGAACAGGCGGTTGCGAGCTTTCTAGCGCCTTCAATTTCCACAAAACACATGCGACACTGACCAACCACACTGAGTCCTTCGTGATAACAAAAATGTGGAATATAAATGCCAGCTTTTTCGGCAGCCTCAATCAGATTTGTCCCCTTAGGAACACTGACCTGAACATCATCAATCTTCAAGCTAATTTCGTTTGATTTGTTTTCTTCCATCTTTAAAGTTTTCCTTATCGATCAATTTCGCCAAGCACGGGATCGAGACTCGCCACCGTGGTGACCACATCTGCAATCAATTTCCCTTGAACTAGTGCCGGTATAATTTGCGTGCTTCTTAAGGCGGGACTGTGAATACGAACTCTCGAAGGCTTCTCGCTTCCGTCACTTTGAATAAAAAATCCAAATTCACCTTTTGGGTTTTCAATGGCAGAATAAATTTGCCCCTTCGGAGCCTTAAAGCCTTCGGAAATAACTTTGAAATGCCAAATGAGCGCTTCCATCTGAGTATACACTTCATTCTTAGTGGGAATCACAACCTCGGGAACTTCAGCATTCACCGGTCCCGTTGGGAGTCCTTCAATAGCTTGTCGTAAAATCTTAATCGACTCTCGCATTTCATCGAGACGAATTTTATAGCGATCATAAGCATCACCCTGAGTTCCTAAAGGAATATTAAAATCGTATTTTTCATAGCCATTATATGGCATCGCTTTTCGCAAATCCCAATTCACACCAGAAGCACGAAGGTTCGGCCCCGTAATACCGTAACTCAACGCCATCTCTTGAGAAATTTTTGCGACCCCTCGAGTTCGGTCAATCCAAATTCGATTGTTAGAAAGCAAGGAATCCATCTCATCAATAGTTTGAGGTAGGCCATCCAAAAAGCGACTCAAGGAACGAATGAAATCGGCACTGGCGTCGCGACTCACTCCCCCGACACGAGTGTAGCTTGTAGTAAATCTGTGACCGGCTAATTTTTCAATGAGTGTGTAAATTTTTTCTCGCTCATCAAAGGTGTGAAAAAAGACTGTCGCCGCTCCAACATCGAGAGAATAAGTTCCCAAAGAAAGTAAATGAGCACTAATTCGAGCCATTTCACAAGCAATCACACGAACAGCCTGACCTCTTTCCGGAACTTCAATCCCTAAAAGTTTTTCAACCGCCATGGTATAGCTCACATTGTTGGAAAGTGGTGCTAAATAGTCGAGTCGATCCGTATAGGGAATAAACTGATGGTAGCGTTTGTTCTCGGCAATTTTCTCGAAACCTCGATGAAGAAAGCCAATATCTGGAACACATTGAACAACATTCTCACCATCAATTTCGAGCATGAGTCGTAGCACACCGTGTGTCGATGGATGCTGAGGCCCCATGTTGAGAATTAGGGTTTCTTTATGTTTGGCTTTAATGGGAGTTTCCACTTGAGGAAGACTCAATTTAACTTTTTGTTTTGCACGCGACTGGTAACGAGACCCTTTACCGCTTTTAATATTATTTTGAATTTTCATGAGGGCCTGAATCAGAGCTTCAGGTCGAGGCGGACAGCCTGGAATGTAAACATCAACTGGGAGAATATGATCGAGCCCCTGAACAACCGGGTAACTATCGAACATCCCCCCGGTGCAAAGACAAGTTCCCATGGCAACCACCCACTTGGGTTCCATCATTTGCTCATAGATTCTACGAACCACTGGAGCCATTTTATAAGTTAAAGTTCCGGCGACAATCATGAGGTCGGCCTGGCGCGGAGAAAAGCGCATAACCTCACTACCGAAACGAGCCATGTCGTATTTGGGGCCTACCGCCGCCATCATTTCAATAGCGCAGCAACTAATTCCCATAGGCATTGGCCATAAGCTATTGGAACGCCCCCAATTAATAAGGGTGTCCAGTTGTGTGGTGATGATTGATTCGCCAAGTTTGGATTCAAGACCCATAGATTAGATATTTACCCCTTAATTGTCTTCGAGGCGATCACTCTTTAGAGCTTCGTCTTCACTGAGCACGTGTGTCAATTTTCCTCGATCCTGATAGCTCGAGAGAGTTTTCTCATGTTTTTCAATAATCAACTCATTTTCTTCAATTTCAAAAAGCAGTTTTTTCAGGTAAGGGTCTGCGAGCTCCCCAGATTTAACCAGTTTGAGGGTTTTTTCACCAATTTTCCGGTAAAGACGTCTCTGGGCAATCTGAATTTGTGCCACATCGTGGAGGCGTTGAGCAATCTGCCCGGTCCTGGAAATCTCACTAATTGGACGCGCAAAGACTTTTCTGAACCAACTCAGAAAGCTTCCCATAAAGTTTTTTGACGTGATTCCCATTTTTGCATATACCTTGAATCTCTAAGTTTATGCGATTTTACTCTTAATGTAAAAGTTTGAAAACTTTATTGCCCGGATGGCGGAATTGGTAGACGCAGTGGATTCAAAATCCACCGACTTCGGTCATGGGAGTTCGATTCTCCCTCTGGGTACCATTTTTCTAGAATTATGATGAAATGAGTGGAAAGCGCTCTGGCGCTTCCAGTATTTCAGTAGAAAGATCAATGTCGAGATCGGGCCAATAAAGCTTGCCGCTCGAAGAAACTTCAACATTCAAGATTTCACTCACTTTTTTTCTTGAAACCAAGGGTATTTTTCATAATCGAGAAGATACTCTTTTCCCAAAACATGAATCCAGATTCCATGAGTTGAAATGGAAAGAATTTCAACATCCAAAGTATCTTTTCCAGGCTGATTTAAACTCATCTGATTTCTCCTCTACAGTTTTTTGAATGATTCTTAGCTCTTTTAAATTAAAGCCAGAATATGTCGCAAGAGCAACCATGGGCTCAAGCCAAAATTTAGCTTCACCATCTGGCGAAGAAACATGGATATGCACACGACTTTCCTCTCTAGAAAAAAAGAAATAAACGAATCTTTCCTTTTTTATAAATAGTTGGACTCTGTTTGTTATTTTAACATAATTTTATGTTAAAAACTGCTTTCTCAGCTTTTCTCGCTTAGCAAAAAAGGGTTTACAGGCGTGTATACTTAACTTGCTCCTAACAAAGAGCTCCACTAAACTACTGAAATGTCAGAATTAAAAGAATTTAGAGCTCGGCCTCCACAGCTTCAAAAAGCGAAAATACTCAATCGTTTTGCCTGGCTTATTACGGCCATCGTTCTCCTGCTTGCAGGGCTCATGAGACGACCCGAGTTAAAAATACCTTTACCCGACGGAGTCTCACTCTCTTTTCTTCCTCCAATTCATGCCGTCTTAAATTCACTGGTGAGCATTTTTCTAGTTGTTGCTGTTCTGGCCATCAAGAAAGGGAAAGTCCAACTTCACTACAGGTTCATCAATGGAGCCATGTTTTGCTCGGTGCTTTTTCTACTGTGTTATGTGGCCTATCATTTTACAACAACAGAAACCTTGTATGGCGGCCTTGGGTGGGCTCGTTATTTGTATTTTTTTCTACTCATTAGCCACATTGTTTTAGCAGCTATCAGCCTTCCATTTATCCTACTCACTTGGATTCGCGGCTACTCGAGTCAATGGAAAAAACATACTCGAATGGCTCGCTGGGTTTTTCCAATCTGGCTCTATGTCGCTTTGACGGGACCAATTTGCTATCTCATGTTGCGGCCTTATTACTGAGGAAGTATTTTTCCTAAGAGCACCTGACAGCTTCGCGCCAATGAGAAACTCCACTTTCTCGGTGTGTGAGTCTGATGCTCCAACTCTAAAGAGTCGGCTAATAAACTCATTTGATCATAGAGCTCTTCAAAGTTTTTTTGCTCTCTCAGCGCTGAATCGTTTAAAGAATGTTTTTGATGACGACTAAGAATATGGGGTCGAAATCGATACAGTCGAAGGAACTGAGAAATAAAATTTATAAACTCAGGCTTTTCAACATTCATTTCATTCAGGAGTTCAACTGCCCGAGCCTTCTTTGCCATTGGAAAAAAACCAAGTCGCAATAACTGCCTCAAAATAATTTTCTTTGATGCCTCTTTAGAAATTAAAGAAATTCGGTATCCTGCATACAAGCCTAAAAGAGAATGTTGAGCCCACAAAGATTGAGCTGCTGGGTCCACAATAGATTCAGCTTTCAAGTGTTTTTTAAATTCCTCTGCCAATTTCTCTTGAAGTGGACGCTTCGACTTTCCTAAACTTCTTATTGATTTTAATTCTTTAAGGACTCGAGGGTTATTGGCAAGAATTTCTAGAATGAATGCATACTGCTTCGTCTGATGCTTTTGCCCATGATCCAAAAAAGACTCTAACCAAATATAAAAACTTTTATTCAGTGAAGCTTTTTTTAAAAGATAAATAAAAGCCGACGGATCGGATTGCATGAGAGACTCAAGCTTTCGATGATTTTTTGCTGACTCTTTGGCATGACCAAAAGGATTTTGAAGATCGAGCTCAAAGATTGCAATTCTTCTTCGATAATCTTTCTCAACATCAAAAGACCGTTTTTTTCCTGCACCATCAAAAAAATATTGCAAACGAAGTGAATAGTCCGGATTTCCCGCCATCAAACGAGTCTTAAGTCTTTTGAATTGATCAATTGAGAGAAGTCCAGGCTCTTGAGAAAGAACAAATTGAAAATAGTTTAAGCTAGGCGCTTCTCCAAAATTATTAAATGCGAAATCAAAAATCTTATTTCGAAGCGACTTGTTTTTTTTCAAGTCTTCTAAAATAGTTTTTTTTCTTTTAAACGCATAAACTCCATCCGATTCAAAAAGCCCTAAAAGTAACTCTTCAACATTTTCTTCAGGCAAATAGTTGAACCCATGAGCAAATATATTTCGACTCAAGTTCCTTTCTTTTTTTCCATCTTTCCTAACATCACGTTCAGAAAGAAGAAGTTCTTTGGCGAAATCTGGAAATTGTTGCATTTGCTCTACTAAAAAGTGAGTTAATTTTTGTTCCTCAGCTCTCTCAGACTCATCAAAAGAATGAGAAATCTGTTTTTGGAACCACTGGACTGATTGCGCCAAGATTTCTTTTTTCTCAGACTCAGCTCCCTCTTCACTTTGCTGCAACAATAATTTCAAATAAGCTTTTTTTATTTCAAGTGGAATTGTTTCACTGGAACGAGAAGGAAAAGAATGAATTTTTTGAAGCAGTTGAAAAACTTTTTGTTGAGTTGAAGCAGGAAGCTGCGAAGAGTGTTTTACATAATATTGAAAAATATAGCTGACTAAATTTTGATGAGGATAAGCCATGACTTGATCAATTTCTGCTTCAAATTTCTGCACACTCACAGGAAAAGTCACATTAGGACGAAGAAAAACAGCTCTCATTTTAAAGTCAACAAAGTATTTCAATTCTGGAACTTGAGGCCTTTTAAGGTTTTCCTTGAGTTGAGGCGGATATCGCTTCGTGGCGTTCTGCTCTAAAACTTCGTTCTTATCAGTGGGTGCATTCGCTAACGTCGACTTTAAATTGTATCCAGAAAATGCTTGAGCAACTCCTTCATGAAACAATGCTCGTCGATTACTTGCCAAGATTCGCTCATCCTGAAAATCGCCAAGTATGTTCGACCCTGAAGTATAACCAAGATCAATTTGCTTTCCTCCCAGTATGCCGACATGCCCAAAACGATAAGATGAGCTCCCAAACTTTTCAGTAAGTATATCCTCTAAGAGGTGATGAGAGCTGTTTGAACTAATCAAATATTTAGCCTCAATAAGCTCTCCTTCTACATCTCGAGGCCAAGGATACTTTCCAGAAATGATATCTATTTTATTCTGAGGGTCACGAACTCGAAGAGGAAAAGAACCATCTTGAATACTTCCATTACTGAGTTCAAGGTCAAAACGACCATTGGACAAAGCCCAAGCAAAGTTCTTTCCATCTGTAATGAAAATAAAATTACTCCCTTCACCCAAAAGCTCTAAATTCAACGGTTGATTGACGTATATTTTTGAGCCTTTTTTTTCTTCAGTAAATTTTGAAAAGATCTTTTCTCCTGCCGTTTGCAACTCATCGGGAGGAGTAGCGAAGACAAGTCCTCCAGGATCTTGAACAGGACTCTTTTCATCACAATTTCCCTCACGGGAAGTAAAACACAGAATAAGTGCTAAAAAATAAAAACTTCTAAAAAGAGCCATTCTGAAGATGTGTCGTCTTATTTGTCATTAAAAGTGAGGCGTTTGTTGACGAATGAGCGGTTATAAAAAGGAACGGAGCAACCTAAACCCCTCATATTACAAATAAAATATTGCTCCGTCCCTATTTTTTCCTAAAAGCTCCAAAAAAGTGTGTATTCTATGATTAGGAAATCATTTGATGATGAAAAACAAAAAAAGAAGATTGATCTTATTTTCATACTCTTTTTAATAGTTTTTTCTTCTACTAGCTATCCTGCAAACAACTCAAAAGCTCAAGTCTGCAGTTACTTACTACAAAGCTTATCTGCAGAGCAAGAGCAGCTGATAACTCTAGGAAGTCAGGTAACAATTAGTAACGGTCTGAAAAGTAGAAATGCGTTTTTTTAGGAAAAAGAGGCGGAAAATTACATTTTTTAACAGTTGGGAAAAATCCATCAAAATTTTATATAGAAGTTAAAAGTGTAGGAAGAAATTTTCAATTTCAGGAGGTTGCTGAATCGGTAAAGCAGAGAGACCCAATTTGCAGCCCCCTTTCTGTACAAAACTGTTTAATTTCCATAAACAATAAAAATGGATTACCCCAAAAATTAAAGCATAAACTGGAAAATGAACCAGAAAAATTACTCAATGAAATGCTCAAAAGTTTCAGCCTTGAAGCTATTTCAAAAAAAGCTGGAAAGAATAAAGGTAAGAATCGAGACCTTCGAAGTTTACAGCATAAGTTGATTGTAGATTTTTTAGATAATTATGGAGTGAAGTCTAAAATGAGCTCAAGACTAAGTGAAGCCATGAAGCACATAGAAAAAGGAGAGGCCATAGTCATCAGTGCACATGTACATTCAAAAACAGATTTTGAGCCTGAGTTTTCTGATGATTGGAATGCTGAAGTTTCGATTTTAGATGATCGGCTAAGCTCTGGAACGACTCCAATCCCTAATTCTTTATGGATGAGCGAAGGCGCACATGCTGTAGCTGGCATTGCCACTATTCCACCTACGGGAAGATTCTCAGGAAAAAGAATTTTAGTTTTAGATACGCTGAATAACGCAGTAAATATTTGGTCTCAAGGAGAAACAAGAATTGCGTCTTCTAAATTCATATTAATATATTCTAATAACACCAAAAAAGCAGGAGAATAGCTCCCTAGAAAGAAGAGGGGAGCGCACTTCAACTACTTGAAGTTATGCACAAAAGATTACTCCGTCCCTATGTTCCCTGCTCTTCATAACTTAGACAAAATCAAGAAAACAAAAAGAAATTTATTGATTAACCTAATGTGGTTTACAAGCAGGGGAAACAGCTAGCTTGGTAGCTACAAATTTTCTAAGACTTGTTGAGCCCCCCAAGCCACCCAGTCAGTTGAAAATAGCTTTTCTTTCTTTAGAATTTCTATTTCTTCGTCTGAAACCACATCTTGGTAACTTAGACGCATCTGACGGAGGCGCAAGAGTACCAGACCAGCAGTGTCATCCTTAAAAAAAGAAGAAAAACGAAATGCACGAAAATTTTCAGATTCAAAAAGAACAGGCTTTAGTAAAAAATCTTTCCAGCTACTTAATATAGCTAAATTAACATCAAAGGGAAGAATAGCTTTTTGAGAAAAAGCAAGCTTCTCAAAGAAAGCATAAACGCTTGGCTCCGACAAAACCCTACGCAAAGTAAAGCCACGAATTTTGCTATAATTAATAACTGAACGAAAATAGTGGGCAAGGTTTGCATGAAATTCATAATACTTAGGTTCAAAAGGAGCAGAATTTAAGATGGCATCAAAAATAATATGTATATGTAATGGGAATTCATCGGAATTATGTATATCTGAGTACATTTCCAAAATTGCCACGGCCTGTTTAAAACGGTTAATTCTAGTTTTTTCTATTGCTATTGAACTTTTAGCTAGGTGAAGCGAAAATTGCTCATTTGCATTCAATTCAAAATAAGGAGATCTATTGTTCCTAGGGTGGGCAATAAACTGATCATAAACAGCACTCCATTTATCTTTTTTACCAATCTGGGGTTTCCGAAGAGCTGTTTCGAGCCTTTCTAATACTTCTTTACGCTCAGGAAATTTAGCTATAACCTTTTTATATTGTTTTTCAAAAGAAGAAAGTATGTTGTTCCACTCAAGAGTAAGGATAGTATTTTCATCCCAATAAGGTTTCAGTAAACGATACTTTTGAAGTAATCTCTCATCAATTGTTAAATCAACCCCTTGCTTTACAATTCTTAGTTCGTGATAATCTTGAGCGGTGTCATCAGCTGAATAGCCAGTTACCATAAAGAAAGAAAAAATTAAATAACTTAGCTTAATTGAAAAAACCATCCCTTTAAATAACCGCAAAGTTGAAAATTAGCAATAAAACAGTTTTAGGGACGGAGCTTTGCCGTGTACCCCCCAAAACTGGAGAGTTTTTAAACTAAGTTTTTCATAAGGAATTCCACAGCTTAGAAAAAGTAGCGCAGGAGGCTACGAAAAATACTAAAAGGAGTGGAAGAAAATGGGAAGAGTAAGAAGGCGCTTCGACGCAAAATTCAAAGAAGCAATTTGCCTGAAGATTTTATCTGGAGTCAGAATTCAGGATCTGGAAAAAAAAGACGGAGAAAGCTAAACACCTGATATTACGAATAAAAAAATTACTCTGTCTTTTTTTCTAATTTATAGTTTTATTCAAAAATCTTAAGGAACTATTGAATCGAGTTCAAAAAAAACATATTCCCCTGTGTTCGCATTCACAGTAATCCAAGCATAGCGCACGTCTGTATTTGGAGAGGAAATTTCCAGATCAAGAGTACAGATGCCAATTGACATCGGCTCAAGAACTAAGCTTTTCGAAATACATGTCGTCGACTTACTCTCAAAAGAAATTTTGTATTCGCTTTTTTTAATCTTGTATTTCTCATTTAAAAAACGACGAAGCTTCTGAACAAATACCTCTTCGAAGAGCAACTCCTTTAAAAGGCTCTGATTTCCAATATGTAGTTTTGACTGAGAGAATGCAAACGCAGACACGATGCAAAATGCAGCTGTAAGAAAGATACTTTTCATAAGAGACATCATCATTTTGACTTCGAAGAATGGAGCGGGAAACGAGACTCGAACTCGCAACCCTCAGCTTGGAAGGCTGATGCTCTACCAATTGAGCTATTCCCGCACTATTGAGAAGAGAAACTATCACAGTTCTTTAAATTGGTAGATTGCAAATTTAAAAATTTTCAAAAGCCAATTCACCCTGAAAACGCTGCAAAAACAAAGAAGCATATCGCCTTTAAAAACAAATACTTACAGAAAAACACAATCTTATTGGCGAAGTTTTACTTTCAACACAACGCCTCTTTTTTAAATTGACCAAAAGCTGAACTATCATTAATTTCCCCTTCATGGAGCCCAAGAAACTGCCCTATTTAAATATAGCTGCTTATGTTTTTTACCCTCTAGTCGACACCCAATCTTTCAAAAGTAAATTAAAAGAAAAATTGAACTCTCTGGAGAGCCTCCTAGGAACTATCCTCATTTCTCACGAAGGAGTTAATTTCTATTTTGCGGGATTCGATGAAGATATTTCAGAACTCAAAAGAATTCTTCACACGGAACTGGGAGTTCCAGAATGCGACTACAAAGAATCCTACTCGGAAGAAAACCCTTATCGAAAATTACTTTTTAAAATAAGAAAAGAAATCATTTCGACGGGAATTTCTGAAATCAAACCTTCTGAATTCACAGGCAAATACATTAGTCCCGAGGAATTAAAGTCCTGGTATGATGACAACAAAGATTTTGTTATTTTAGACACACGAAATGATTATGAAATTAAAGTTGGCAAATTTAAAAATGCTCAAGAATTTAAAATCAGACACTTTAGAGAGTTTTTTGAGAAAACAAAGGAAGCTCCAGAGAATTGGAAAGAAAAAGACGTCGTCACCTATTGCACTGGTGGCATTCGCTGTGAAAAAGCCACAGCCTTCATGCTCCAAGAAGCCGGATTCAAAAATGTCTTTCAACTAAAAGGTGGCATTTTAAAGTATTTTGAAAAGTTTGGCGGCGAACACTATGAAGGAGACTGTTTTGTTTTTGACCATAGAGTGAGCGTCAAAAGTAATCTTGATGAAGCGGAGACCATTATGTGTTTTGCTTGTCGCACTCCACTTCTCAAGCACGAACTAGAATCTGAGGACTATATTCCCGACATTTCCTGCCCTTATTGTGTAGATAAAATTAAAAGAGACAAAATTTCGACGATTCAAGGCGTTCAACGACAACAAGAAGCTAAGAATACCTAGTTTTCCTCCATTCTACTTTTAAAAAGCACTCTCAACTCTATTAATGATCTTTTTTTTAAGTTACCCTAAATTCATGAATAAAATAAAAATATTAGCGTTACTTTTACCTTTAAGCCTTTTTGCTTTTAGCCTCACCGCTGACCAACATGGACACGAAGATCATAGCGGACACGATCATGCTGCTCACGGCCACGATCACGCCGGTCACGATCATGCCGGTCATGGTCATGACGAAAAGAAAGCCCAAGTAAAGCTTTGTTCTGAATGTCGCGACACAGGAAGCTGTAAAGATTGCAGCAGTTGCACGGACTGTAAAGCTGGACTTTCTTGTGACAACTGCAAAAGCTGCGCTGGATGCAAAGATGGGAAAAGTTGTGAAGGATGTGCCGATGGAAAAAAATGCAGTAGCTGCAAAGACGGTGACTGTAAGAGCTGTGACAAAAAAGCTTGTGCCAGTTGTAAAGACGGCAAAAAATGCGGCAAATGCAAAGCAAAAACTAAAAGCAAATGTGCCAGTTGCAAAGATGGTAAAAAATGCGCTAAATGCACTGGAAAGAAACAAAGCTTCTGGCAGAAACTTTTTTCAAGATCAAAATAATTTTTTTAAAAATTAAGAACAAAAAAAGGCCGCTTTCCTGCATTTGGGAAGCGGCCTTGTTTTATTGAAATGTAAAACTTAAAACAAACGAACTTAAAGAGTTCCGCGTCTTTCTTGCTCCCGCTCAATAGCTTCAAAGAGGGCTTTAAAATTGCCCTTACCAAAAGACTTCGCACCTTTTCTTTGAATGATTTCAAAAAAGACGGTGGGACGATCTTCAACTGGCTTCGTGAAAATTTGCAGTAAATAACCTTCCTCGTCGCGATCAACAAGAATGTTATTTTTCTTGAGTTCTTCAATAGATTCATCAAGTTTACCAACTCGATCCAGAAGGTCTAAGTAGTAGTCATCGGGAACATACAAAAATTCCACGCCTCGTTTACGAAGCTCAGTAACGGTTTCAATAATATTATTCGTAGCCACGGCAATATGTTGAACTCCCGCACCTTTATAGAAATCTAAATATTCTTCAATTTGAGATTTCTTCTTCCCGTCCGCAGGCTCATTAATTGGAAATTTAATGAAACCATTTCCGCTAGAAACCACTTTACTCATGAGAGCCGTGTATTCTGTAGAAATATCTTTATCGTCAAAAGTGACGAGTAAATTAAAGCCCATGGTCTTTTCGTAGAACTCAACCCATTCATCCATTTTTCCAAGCTCAACATTCCCCACACAATGGTCAATGTATTCGAGGCCAATTTCTGGTGAAGTGAGTGCTGATTTTTTTGCGACGAACCCAGGCAGGAAAGCTCCTTTATAATTTTTTCGCTCAATAAATTTATGAATGGTTTCCCCGTAAGTATGGATGGCAGAAATGACCACTTCGCCAAATTCATCTTGAAATGTTTCAGGCTCAGAAAAAGGCTTGGCTCCTCGAGAAACCGTTTCCTCAAAGGACTTTTTAGCATCGTCAACCCAGAGACTTAAAAACTTTACCCCGTCACCATGCCTTCGCACGTGATCGGAAATCTCAGAGTCTGGATTTAAGCTCGTGGTCAAAATAAAACGAATTTTTCCTTGTTGGAGCACGTAAGAAGCGCGATCTCGAACACCGGTTTCGGGACCACTATAGGCTACCAATTGAAAACCGAATGCCGCCTGATAGTAATAGGCCGATTGCTTGGCATTACCAACGTAGAATTCAATATGGTCGGTGCCGTTGATTGGTAAAAAATCTTTGTCCATTTTTTTCTCCTGATTTAGTTTTATTGGATCTAAATGAATATTTGTGGGTTCAACTTCCATCTTCTTATCTCCTTCAATAGTATTTACAGTTGCCATATAAGCACCTTGCTCAGCTCAAAACAAGACGAAGAAAAGGCTTTTTTTTAAACAAAAAGCGCTCAGAGCCACCGAGAGCCTAGCTCTCAGCCACTTGACAAGAATTCGCTAAGTTAACTTTACCCCGAGCAAAGTCTTCTTTAGAATCTCTATAAGGTGCATTCGGAAAAACTCATCAAACAATGGACTCGTTGTGAAAAAATTCCTTTCGGAAAGCTTCTCTTTTCAAAAATAATTGCCTTGAAGATTCCCTATACTGGCAGCATTCCTTTTAGGATCATGGAGCTCAAAAAAGGCGAGTGCGTGGTCCAACTCAAGGAATGTCGAAAAATAAAAAACCACCTCAATTCCATTCACGCTATTGCCTTAGCCAACTTGGCTGAATTCACTTCGGGACTCACCGTTCACTCGACCATCAATCAATCGACGCGAGGCATCCCCTTCCATTTTGAAATTGAATATTTTAAAAAATCTCGAGGGATCATTTTAGCTCGCTCCGAATTTCAATTAAAAAAAGAATTAGCAATGCCTCGAAACGAAAAAGTCGTCGTCGAACTTTACAATGAAGCAAAAGAAATGACGGCTCGAGCTACTGCCACATGGAAAATATCAGCAAAATGAAAAATGAACTCCTTAAAAAACTAAAAATTGAATCCCCCATCTTTTGCGGCGCCATGTATCCGTGCTCAAATCCGGAACTGGTGGCTGCTGTGAGCGAAGCAGGAGGACTTGGTGTGCTCCAACCTCTTTCGCTGACCTATGTTCATGGATATGATTTTCGAGAAGGCATTCGGAAGATCAGATCCCTCACCAAAAAACCAATTGCCATGAACGCCCTTATTGAGCAATCCTCAAAAAAATACCTTGAAAAGATGAATCACTGGGTCGATATCGCCCTTGAAGAAGGCGTCAAGATTTTTATTACGGCGCTAGGAAAGCCCGATCAAATTGTCAAAAAAGTTCGTGCGCAAAAGGGACTCGTCCTTCACGATGTCACTGAGAAAAAATGGGCTGAGATTGCCAAAGACTGTGGAGTCGACGGACTCATCTGCGTCAACAATAGAGCCGGCGGACACCTGGGGAGCAAAAACATCAAAGAGCTTTACGACGAACTCGCTCACTTAGACCTCCCGCTCATTGCTGCTGGGGGAATCAGCACCGCCAAAGACTACCAAGAAGCTTTAGCAATTGGCTACGCTGCTGTTCAGATGGGAACCGCCTTCATTGCCACTCACGAATGTTCAGCCCACGACGACTACAAAGTAGCGATCATTGAAGCTCAAGAAAAAGACATTGTCGCCACTGAGAAGATTTCTGGAGTTCCCGTTTCTGTCATCAAGACCCCCGAAGTCGAAAAACTGGGCCTCAAAGCCACGGGCCTCGAAAAATTTCTCCTGAAAAACTCAAAAACCAAGCACTGGCTTCGGCTTTTTTACTCACTGAAATCACTCCATTCATTTAAAAAGTCAAACTTAAAAGGCACGCGCTATAAAAACTTTTTTCAAGCGGGAAAGAGTGTCGCTGGCGTTCAAAAAATTCAGAGCGTTCAGGAGCTCATGCAGGAATTAACCAGCAATGGAAGTCCGTTCAAGTCTGAAGATTAACGCCACGGTATTTATTTGAAAAGCTATAGAAAACGAGTGCATTCAAGAGCACTAAGACTGAAGAAGCTCCAATGATTTGTGCGCAGCTAAAATGATTTCTAAAAAAAGCGACTGAAGCCGCTCCAAGAATGTCTCCACTCAAAAAGGAGCTCGTCAGCAGTCCTAAGAGCAACGCTTTATTTTCACCCACAAAACTTAAATTGATACTTTCCTGATAGAGACGAGAGGCCCCCAAGAAAAGTCCTCTCAAGACTAAATAAAAAACAATAAAAAACCTGCTTTCAACTTGAACGAAGAAAAGAGTCGTCAAGGCCAAGATCAACTCACAAAAAAGAAAGCGTGAAGAGATCTTTTTAAATTTAAAAACAAATTTGTAAAAAGGCTGCAAGAGACCTGCAAACAAGCTCGCCAAGAAAAGCGCTACTGAAATTTGCGTCAAAGAAAAGCTTTCTTCCTGAAGGTAGAGCGCCAAGTAAGGCGTCGACAAACCCGTATAGAAACCACAAAGAATGGCACAACAAGAAAGTGCCGTGAGTAATTTCTTATTTTTTTTGAACACATTAAAAAAACTGTTTTTTTCTCTCTGAAGCTCTTTTTTAGTTTCCGCTATTGGCTCCATAAAAAAACTATTCACAAGCACACAGATGAGCATAAAAAGCGCCGCAATAAACAGAACCCCTCTTTGAGAAAAAACATATTCAGCCAATGGCCCGGCCAATAAAGCCCCACCCGCAAAAGCCAAACTCGCCAGAAAGTTTTTAGCCGCAACGCCGTCTTCAATTTGATTTTTTCGACTTAAAATAATTTCATGCAAAGACATGAGCACCATCACGGCTCCGATACCTCCTAGCAAAGCACTCAAGATTGCGGCCACCAAAGAATGAGGAAAGCAACGCAAGAGCAAGGCTAAGGAATAAAGTCCCAAGGACAAATTCACCCTCAATTTAAATGAAAAACGATGAAAGAATGGAGCATAGAAAAAAGACAAGGCCCCCGAAAGAGCCATCACCGCGTATGACAATGAAAAGTAACTCAAGCGCCCGACGCTATCAAAATACAGAGCGTGCAAAGTCTTCGAAAGACTCATTCCCATGAAAAACACACAAATAAAGACTCTTTCTGAAACTTGAAAATTTTTTAACATGAGGCCAAAACACACTCTAATTCTTGAAAAGATTCACGCAAGATTCGACTGGATGGATCTTTAAAGAGCGCCGCCCGATAAAGCTCGTAGCCATCGACTTCTCGATGAAGATTCAAATAGGCTTCGCTAATAATTGGCAAGAAATCGTAGTAAAGCTCGGAGTTTTGAAAAAAATAAGGATTGGCCTCATAAAGTCTCAAAATTTGAGCATAGTCTTCCAACATGGAAAGCACCCAAAAATACGAATAGCAAAGTTTCATATTTTCAGGGAATTGTTCTCGAGCGACTTCAAGGAGTTCCTTGGCTTCAGAGTAGCGATTCAGTGAAATCAAGACGTTCGCCTTTAAATAAGAATACTGCCAGCAGTAAGGATCCAGCTGAAGCGCTTTTTCAATCTGCACCAAAGCCTTTTCACTTTGAGCCGTATTTTCCAAATACTTCGCAAATTCAAAACGGTATTCGGCAGATTGAGGATCTAAGAGAATGAGCTTCTCAAAAGTTTTTTCACTAAGATCATCTTGAGCTAACTTCAAAAGACACTGCACTTTGTTGTATTCAAGCACACTCAAATGCATTCTGGCTTTTTCGCTCGTCAAAACTTCTAGTTCCTGTGAAAGCTCCTCCAGCAAAGCATAGGCTTCAGCATAAAGCTCTTTCTCGAAAAGCACCAAGGCGTAACCATTGCGATTAAAGATGCGATCAAATTTTAGTTTTTCATGGTCCGTATAGTGTTCGGGATCTAAAGCGCTTCTGAAGGCAATGTTTAAATAAATTTCAGCCTTTCGTAAGGAATGATCTTTCTTTAAAAAGCGAAGTTCAATCATGGCCAACAAATAGTAAATCGCGGCTTTTTCGCCCTCAGGAGAAAGTTTTAAAGCAAAGACATAGGCCTCTCTAGCTTCTTCAATTTTACCCAGCATGTTGAGTAAAGACGCTTTCAAAACAAAAGCAGAGGTCAAGTTCTCATGATTTCTCATGGCGTTGAGAATTCTTAGCGCTGTTTGAGAGTCTCCGACCGACATGTAGTCGGTAATGAGCTCATAGCATTTTTTAGACTCCAACTCTCCATGCATCCAACTCTTTTCAACTTCGGAATAGAAATCAGAATAATTGAATTGATTGGCGGATTCTTTTTTTCCAATAAAAATTTGAATCGTATTTTTCATGCGCTGAAGAAAACTAATCTCCTCAGAAGAAAAGTCTGGAAGCACTTCAAAAGAAATCTCTAAAGGACTCTTTTTAAGTTTCTCTTCCAAGAAGCGAAAAACTCGCTCGCTTTTATTTTTTAAAAAATAGCGAATTTGCTCAGTTTTCACAATGGAATCACTCAGACTGAGCTTTTCAGAGACTATTTTCTCAGTAGGAAATAAAAAATTATGCGCTAAAATCTCTTGAGGTGTTTCGGCTTGAGTCACGGAAATTGAATAAAGAAGCCTCAAAAGCGGATAGGAAAGCTCTTTTGTTAAATCGTTGTGAATGTGAATTGAAATTACTTTTTGGTTTTTTTCTGAAATAGTCATTTTTTTCTCCAAACTCCTCATGAAGACCTTCCGAAACGAAAGGTCTTCACAAGAACAGTGCCTTTAGCTCATTGAGGCGGCGTTATACATCACCTGAAAGCTCACTTTGATTTCACGACTGGGTTTCTTTTTCTTTAATTTAATTTTCATAGATTTCCTTTTCTTTTCTTTTCTTGCGTTGATTCATTCAAGCGCAGGATCCATAAAGCAAGTGTTGTGCCAAAAGCCTCAGCCCCCCCCTAAAAGCAAGCTAAAGACCATCCACATTAAGAATGAGCTTTAAAATCTATAATTTCGGATGAGTTTTTTAAATTTGGGATTTTTAAGCTCTTTTAAGTCTGATTCGCTCCTCCTAAAGATTGCCATCATTGGATTTCTTTATTATTTAAAAAGACACATGGCACTGACTGTAAAAACCCTCGACATTCGTGATTACAAAAACCCTGTAAGCAAAGATCAATTTATTGGTGAGCTGAAAGAATCCTTCCAAGAAATAGGCTTTGTTATTATTAAAGGTCATGATGTGAATTCTGAACTTCAAAAAAGAGCTTACGATAAAGTCGATGCTTTTTTTAATTGGCCGGTTGAAAAGAAAAGAAGTTTCCACCTCAAAGGAACTGGCGGCGAAAGAGGTTACACGGCTTTTGGAGTCGAGCACGCCAAAGGGCAAAGTGTCGGCGATCTTAAAGAATTTTTCCAATACGGCCCCACAGTCCCGAGCGATTACAAAATGGCCGAGAACTATGTCGACAATGTTCAAGTCTCCGACATTGAGGGCTTCGACAAAACCCAACAAGAACTTTTTAGCTCCTTGAATGAACTCGGAATGGATTTACTCAGAGCCATTGCCGTCATCCTCGAACAAGACGAAGAATATTTCACGGAAAAAGTCCGCTACGGAAACTCTAAACTCCGAGCCATTAACTACCCTCCCATCAAAGAAGACGCCCCTGAAGGCGCCATTCGCTCCGCCGAGCACGAAGACATTAACCTCATTACTTTGCTCATTGGAGCTTCAAACCCGGGCCTACAAGCCAAAACCAGGACTGGTGAGTGGCTCGACATTCAAACCCAAGCCGACGAAATTGTCATCAACGTTGGAGACATGCTTCAAAGACTCACCAACTACAAACTCATCAGCACCCCTCACCGAGTGATCAACCCTCCAAAAGAACTTTGGGCCACCGCTCGATACTCCATGCCTTTCTTCCTACACCCAGTCAGCAGCATGAGCCTCGACGCTCTTCCAAATTGCGTGAGTGAAGAGAATCCCAAACGCGACCCTGCCACCACAGCTGGTGAATACCTCGACGAGCGGCTCCGCGAAATTGGCCTGAAGTAATTCAAGCAATATTTTGACTTTTTAGTGTAACTAGCTGAATTTAATATAAATACCAGTTTATGGAAGATGATCCACAAACTGGTCTAAAATATGGAACACGTTCCACAGATTCGTAACACCTTTAAAATATTGAAGTTTTTTCTTTTCGAAGATTTTCCGTTAAGATAAAAGCATGCAAATTATTTTTAAAATTTCTGCTTTATTGTTACTTGGCGCTTGTTTTGAGGGTGGCAAGGAGAAGTCGCTTGAGCCCATGAAAATTGTTTACGACCCAAGTATTCCGACCACAATTGAATCCATCAATAACAATGAACTCGGTGAAAATGAACTGAACATCATCTACTCTTACAACATCCTAGGAGAAACTGAAGACTGTGGCTGCTCCATGAGTCCTCAGGGTGGACTTTTACCAAGAAAAGCTTTTCTTGCGAAACTTAAAAACAGAAAAAACACCTTGCTCATTGATGCTGGTAACTTTTACTTCCAAAAAGAAAAAGACTCTACAGAAGAACAAAGTCTGATTGAAAAAGAGAAATCTAAAAAAATTGTAGATTTCTACAATGAAGAAAAGTTTGACCTTGTTCACCTTAGCAAGAAAGACCAAAAAGCACCGACAAGCGCCATCAAAAGCTCAACGATTAGCTCCTATACATTAAACAATGAAAAAACACTTCCATTTAAAAACAAAAACATCCTTTTCTTAAGTCTTTCTAAAAACTCCGACCTTAATAAAGTAACTGATCGATTAAAAAAAAGAAAAGGGAAAAAACAAACATTAGCAATTTTATTGTCTGATATGACTTTTGAAAAGCTCTATAATTTCTCAGAAAAAGATCTGAAGAACTTTGACTCATTGATACTTGGAGGGAACCCACTTATGAGAATCAAGAAAGCAGTTCAAGCTGGAAAGTCTCATCTCTTAGTTAGCTCAGGTCACAAACAAGAGTTCACCTTAATCAGAGGAGTTTTTAAAAACAATTCTTTTCACTTTAACAATAGAGTCTTTAAACTTTTTAAAAATTCTTTATAGCAAAAACTAAAGAAGGAGAAAGAGCTCCCTTTTGGGGAAGCCCTCTCTCCTTCTTTAGTTTTTTTTAAGTGTATAATCTTCTTAACAGTTAAACACCAACAGCACACCCGCCCGCACAAGCACAAACAGCAAGAGCATCACCATGAATAGCTGCAAATTGAGGGTCATTTTGTAGAGCCCAGCTTAAAACGGCATATTTTTTTTCAACTGGAGTCGCGTTTATATACTCTTGAGACTTTAAAAGAGTTTGAAGAGAAGCCTTCACACCTGCATCAAGTGCTTTATTATTCATGACACTAGTAATGTACTTTGCCAAATCGCCTGGATCATCTAACAACTTAAGAACTGTATTCAGACCACTTAAAGCTGCAATTTTTTCAGAATCATTCTCACCCTGGAGAATAGAACGAAGTGTCCCTAAAATGTGCTTTATGGAATCTTGAGATATACTCTCAGGTCCATCCTGAATATCGACGAAGTTACTCAAGGCAGTAACCAGCTCAGTATAAAAAGGAGCATCTCTAGTTACTTTAATAAAAGCAGAGGAGTTTGGAGACAAAGCAATACCATCTTTTCCTGTATTCAAAAGATTGAGGATTTCACCAATTTTTGAAAGATTTGCAGAACTAAGCTCATCACTTGAATTTACTCCAGCCTCATCACTAAAAACATTGCTTAATGGGCCTGCAATATGACCGCCACCTTTTTTGACAGAAACTGGATCAGCGTTATTCTCTGAAGTAATGGTATTTGGATTCATTGCTTCAGCAGCAACACCAGGATCTGCAACTGTCTGTCCAGTTTTTGTGCTTCCTTGACCTTGTGAAGAACCATTGACGCCTACCTTAGCAGAAAGACTTAATGGAATAGAAAGCGATAATATTGAAAGAAATGTGATTTTAATAAAATTTAATTTACTCATGAAAACCATCCTAACATTGACTCAACGTGTAATCCACTAAAAAACACGCCTATTTTGATATTTTTTTTGGCATAAAAAAAAAAAAAAAACGTCAAACTGACGTCAACTCTACCATTTAACTGAAAAAACTACCTTCCAACAGATGTCATGAGTAATGAGAAATCCTCATTTGCCTCGTGATACTTCTCATAAGCAAGGCCTCTACCGTGTGCTGCTACGTTAAAAGTCTCTTTTTTAAGCTTTGAGCCGCTGACCTTAAACTCATCCGAGGCCTTTTCTTTAAAAACACTGTCAGCGCTAACTCGTTTTCTCCAGAAAATTTCAACCAACTCTTTTTCACTGATAGTTTTTCCATCAACTTTGACAATCCCATTCTCAAGCTCAACTTTTTGCCCAGGAAAAAATCGCTTTGCTCCGTCCATCGTTCTCGCTTTAATCTGTTCAGGTGAATATTTTTTTGCCATCCTCAAAGCAGCTCCCGGAAGCTTTGAGGGCTTCATGAGCGGCCCAAGAAGCTCCCCTGAAGCCTCCATAACACAGTTTGTAAGAGCATTGTGCACCACCTCTACAACCTTATCTTCAAAGGGCACATTTTCATCACTCAAGACTGCATAATGAGCTGAAGCGCTTTGAAACTTTTTTCTAAGAAAAGCAATTTCGCTAAAAAGAGCGCCTCGCTCGTAATCATTATAATTCACCTGCCTTTTGTTCTTCTGCTCTTCTTCTGAGAAAGTATTTGCTTCTGCTAGTTTCTCTAGGTTTTCGCAAAGCTCAGAATAAGTTTTATTTCTTTTCTCTAAGGCTTCATTGATCATTGATTTTTTAGATTTTGCTCCAATCAATAATTCAATCGTCATCCCTTCAAAAGTCGCACCACTAATACACCCACCAACCATTTGAGCCATCAAATCTTTTTTAGGAATCCCCTTCATAGCAGTTTGAATAGCTGGACTATAAACTTTGTCAAAAAGACGGGGTCTTTTTGACCTTACTTTTGTCGAGGCACCAGCAACTGCAGCATTTGCGAATTGAAATTTTTTAGTAAAATACTGACTAATAATTCCTTCAGAGAAACCCAGGAGTGGAGCAAAGGCTCCCAATATTGCAGCGTTACCGCTAGGCAAAGCTGCCTGGTGCACCACTTGCTCCAAATACCTTTGTTTTTCTTTGACACTCTTAAACCAGTTACTTGATGTGTTTTGCCCCCACCCCATCGCTTGTGAAATCTTAACAATGTGGATACCAGAACTCAAACCAGCTCTACCGCTCAGTCCGTTTTTATGAAGCCTTTCGGAGACCCCTTCTAGTTTATCGAGGTTTTTAAAACTCTGATAAAGTTCATCTAGGTCAGCTGAACTAATATTGCCATTTTTTAATCTTTTACTATTCGCTTTAAGTAACTTCTCAGTGACCCTTTGACCATGAACGGCAGTCATAGACCCAGTGACTACCTGTTTTAAAATTAACCCTACCAGAGAGGCCACTCCTCCTGAAACAGCAATGGTAATTCCCTGATCCATAAGCCACTTATAAGCCAATAGCTCTCCACTTTTATTGTCTCCAAGCGCTTGCATTTCAAGTTTTTTCAAATGTTCCAGCATCTCATGAATATTCATTGTTTGATCAGCATCAAAACCAAGCTGTTGTTTTAAAATATGATTATTCTCTCTCATTGTTAATTGAGCTTTTCTAAATTCAGTGTATAATTCTTTCATTTTTGCCCCATGCTCAGAAAAGTCTTCTTCAGCAAGAGGGGCGCCTTGAACATCATCTTCAAAAAATTCTAAAAACCATTGCTTCGCCACGCGTGGGTTATCTCTTCTCATTTTTTTACCAACAGGGTTTAAAGCATTCCAAAACGATTCTGATTTTATTTGTGGAAAATAGCTTTTGGCCTTTTCTTTAACCTGAGCGATAGCTTCTAAATTGCTTTGAACCACCAAGCCCACAACATGATTATAGAGACCAACATCTAAAAGTTTTGGTCTTCTACTCAAGTCAATACCATTTCCGTGAGTCCCCGAGTTTTTAACACTCAGCTGAGCTCGCTCACTAAGTTGTCCTTGATGATATTCAACTTCATCGAGTTCAAGTTCATTTCTCATAGTATCTGCCTGAGAAACACCATAGTCCTTTGAGTCTGCCTGAACATACTCATTCATCATTCCATAGAAGTCATCGACCAAAAGATTTGGAATCAGAATTTTATCGCCCAATTGGATGGCTTTTTGGAAACCTGGAGTTTCCAAAAAGGATTTTTCTTCAAATTCTTTTCCAAACTCAATAAGCTCTTGAGCTGTTTTAGGCCTAAGACGATAAGCTTCCTCATCACTCTCCACAACTTCAAGGACCTGATCAAACGCTGAAAACAATTCTTGACTACGCTCAAAACCAAAAAAACGAACATAACTCTTTAAATGAGCTTCTTGCCCAGGCTGTAATAATCCTTGAAAATTGGAAGCTGCTTTCTTAAAGTTTGTAGCAGTAACTCCATCAAAATGTTTTCTCAGACCAAAGCGGAATCCAGTATCAAAAGAACCATTGAGCTCTATATCTTTAAAAAAAACCTTGTCGACAACCCCATCAACACTCACAAATTGAAAAGGCGTCTCTGGCCTATTTCTTAACTGAAGATTCATAACTTCAGCACCACGTTGCTCAACTTCATCCTGTACCGTTCCTTTTTCATAATTTCTATACTCAAGAGGCAACGAGTCGTAGCGAACTCCATTAAGAGCACTTTGGTAGTAAATCTTCTCAGAATTTTCAGAAAGCCCTTCGTAGAGGTGATTTCTTTTTAAGAAACTTTTCAGTTTTTCGCCGTGGCTCTCAACTTCTTCAGTTTGAACACCTTGAGATGCTTGAAAAAAGTTCAAAATCTCCTCTTCAGAAAAAGCTTCTGGGTGCACTAATTTAAAGAAATAAGTATCGTCCTCTGCGACAAAGTGAGCTTTCAATTGACTCAGTTCAGTGTTCTCTTTTTGAAGGATGACTTCTCTCATTTGAGAATCTTTTTGGGGGAGACCTCGTTCGCTAAACTTCAATTCAATTTGCAACTCCTCCTCGACAAAGCTCTCAGTCAACTGAGTCTGGTCCGAACGAAGGCTTTTCATCTGCTCAAGAACTTTTTCTCTGAACCTTTGATCTAAATAATCTAAAAAAACTTCTGTCGAATTTGGATCTGAATGAACTGTTTTTAGTAAACTTTTTTTACCCGCAGCAAGAACGTTTGCATTAAAATTGTTTTCATACAAGGCCCCGTGACTGTCATAATAGTAGTCGTAGGATTTTAAAGAATTATTAAGCTGAACTCTGTTTTTGATCACTTCTGGATTATCTTCAACAAAATTTGAAATTGGTGAGCCCTGTTTAAAAAAATCTTTATGAAATTGAGCCCGATGAAATAATGCTGTTTTTCTTGGGCCTTTCACTGGTTGTATTTTCTTAACTGTGTAAGACAATTCTGAGTCTGGCAAAGTCGATGAGTCAATAATTTCGTCTCCTTCAAATTGTTTTCCGCTGCTTTCATCTGAATTCTCAGAAACGGGCAATTGTGAACTTAACATCGTAAAAAAATCTAAATTCCTATCCTCATGAAAACGATCTAAAGGAGAGTCACGGTATAAATTCGGATTCAGAACAGACAACAAATCATTAAAATGATTTAAAGAAGCTTCTCGAACACCTGAACTTTTTGAAAGTTCTACGGAGTAACGTTTTTTCTGTGCATATAAATTTCCAGAAATGGCATCGTTAACCAATTGACTTAACCCTGAGCTTGCTTCATCTAAGCGTGAACCAAGAAAAAATGAAGCATCCATCACTTGAGATTTTTCAGTCGAAGAGACATTTCCAGACTCAATCTCTCGACACATTCCAGTGTCAATTTCTGAATGGACTCCATCAAGGTACGCATCGTAAAGCAAGTAAAAAGCCTTATCTTGGTCACTTTCTACAGCATGCTTGTTTGAAGAAAGAATGTTTTGTTTCAAAAGTTCCGTACGGTGCTCTAAATACTTTCTCAAACTAAATAAAAACTCTCCCTCAACAGCCTGCTCGTCCAACTGCTTTTCAAGTTTGTTCTGCTCTTCTGGACTCAATGGAGCCTGATATTCTTCAGAATGTCTCTCTTGAACATATTCGAGAAATTCTTTCGTGGCGTCTTTTTGGCATCGTTCTTGTAATTTTTTATACAAAGCAACTCCAAATAGTTTTGACTCTTTTTTAGCTTTTTCTACAAATGATGCTCTTTTTTCAATAGCGCCAAGCACTCCTTCTTCAGCAATTTCATCTGAGCTGAAGGAGTTTTTTCCGTTGAGTAAGTCCAAGTACTTTGCGCCTGCTTCAGATTCATTCTGAAAATATTCTAATAATTTATTTTCTTGGATTGAATAATGCATGGCTATGCATTGACGAATAAAAGGAGCCATATCCTCCGCCTTTGGTTTTTCAGGAGCAAAACGCATGTAAGCTTCAGGTGAACTGTTCGACGCTTTTAACGCTTTCTTTGCTTTCTTCATAACTGATTCATCAGAATCACCTGTCGTCACCCAACCGACTTCATCATTAAAATACTCTTTTCTTTCTCTAGGCAAAAGTTCTCTTAACTCTTTATAAACATGATCAAGATCTTCATCTTCACTTAAAATTTTTCTAAAATAAAAACTTGATGGAGTTTCCAGATGAAACTTTTCATCATCAGGTAAAAATGGTGCACCAATTTTAGATTTATATTTTTTGTGAACCCATTTATTAAATTCACGAAGTTGAAACTGGTATTCATTTTTTAAAGGCTTTCTCAATAAACTTCTTTTATTGTCATACTTGCTCCAATTAATGGCTTTCTTTTCTTCTCTAAAGTCTCTTAAATTATCTTGCGCTTGAACATAAATTTTTCGAAGATTTTCAAAAACTTCTTCCAAATCTTGAATTTCTCCGGAAGCTGAGTCCATTGAAGTCTCGCTTGAAATGTCATTTTTTAAGCGAAGCAGCTCTCTCTTTCTATCCACCGTTAAATTTTCAAAATCATTTAAAAGATTCAAATATCTTTTCATGATGAGAGTAATTGAAGGAATTCGAACCTGTTCAAAATGGCGCCAAATCCCAAGCATAATATTCTCACAATCAATCTTTCGATACTCTTCGCCTCGCTCATAATTCAACTCACTGGCATAACCAAAATGAAAAAGACTATTGAGCGCAATTGATTGATCAACTGAAAAAGAAACTTCCTTACTTTTTCTAAATTTCGACAACGCTAAACAAGCGTCGACATGAGTTTCGCCAAAGAGACTAATGTCATACAAATAACGTAAATGAATATTTTCACCGACAAGGGCCTCTACTTCGTAGTCAGCCAGGCTTGTTTCCGAAGAATACTCTTCATTTAAACTCGTTTCTTCATGATTTTCTTGATTCTCAACAGAAGCCTCTTCACTAAAAACCAAGCTTCCCGAAAAGAACATGTGCAAAACACTCAGAAAAGCTGCATTTCTAAGTGTTTTTAAAGGGTAAAACATGACCATAACTATTCGTCCTGGAATAGCCATGACTTAAGGCTTTCTCAAGGAGAAGTGCCTTGATTGAAGCAATACTCACACAAAACTCATCGGATCTTCACAATTTTTTTAAAAAGTTAAATTTTTGTTAAGAGTGCGGATTTTCTTTTATTTTCAGCTCGCTCGCTCCGAAGAAAAGACTCTATGAAAATGAAAAACATTGGCTTTTCCTTCGGCTTGCATTTAGCCGGAATGCTTCTTTTAGGCCTTCTTGCCCTCAATGAAACGGAATCGCCCTCTTTGAAAAAAAATGAAAAAGTTCTGCAAGTAAAAAATATTTCTCAAAAAGAATTTCTTAAAAAAACTCAAAGTCAGCAAATTAAAAAAGCTGCGGCTCTCCTTCAAAAGAAAAAACAAATTGTTCAAATGGATGAGCGCTTAAAAAGTAAAAAGAAACCCGTGACTCAAGAAAAAGTTTTTCTCTCCAAACACCATCAGCGAGTCGACAAAAACACTCGGGCTAAAAACTTTGGAGACTTTAAAAACGTTTTAAAAGAAGGAACTCAGCAGGCAAAAGCCGTTCGCAAGAAAGCGACCGTTGTGAAAACTGTGGCACAGAAGAAAGAAAGTGCTCCTAAAAAAATAGACCTCTTTAAAGGGCTCACACAACTTTCAAGTAAGACGCTCTCTGATGCCAGCGCTCAAGGCAGTGGCACAACCTATACCGACAAAAGCATTCGCTCACCGAGTGGCATCACGTCAAAAGGCGATGGCATTTCGGCCAACGACGATTACCTTCAAGACGTGGCCATTGGAGCCAACACACTGCTCAATACGAAAGAATTTATTCACTATGGATTTTTCAATAGAATTCGCGAAGAACTCGTGGCCATTTGGCGCGATAAAGTAAAAAATGCCGCCGATGAAGCTATGGCTCATGGCAAGGCATTTTCTCGAGGTGAAAAGATCACGAAACTAGATATCTATCTTGACGAGAATGGCCAACTCCAAAAAAGCGTCTTCAGAGGACTTTCCGGCGTTGACGCACTCGACAAAGCCGCTAAAATTGCCTTCCAAGAGGCTGCCCCCTTTCCCAACCCCCCAAAGCAAATGCGCGATAAAAACGGCTACTTAAAAGTCCAGTGGGATTTTGTGGTCGTCAATGAGCGACAAATCGCCATAGACTTTAAAGTCAATGGTTTCTAGAAAGAAAGCCTTGTGATAAAATAAAATTATGTACGATTATTCAGATCTTTCAAAACAAAGGGCCCAGGAAACTCACGAGAACATTTCCAGTAAAGAGCCTCGAAAAATGCGTACCCCAAAAAGTCTAGCAGTGATTGATCAGTCTGGGTGCACGGGCTGTGAGGCTTGTATTCAATTTTGCCCAGTCGATTGCATTGAGCTCGTGCCTGGTGAGCTTTTTCCAGATATGAACAAAACCGTCGAAGTTGACTTGGATCGTTGCATTGGTTGCAAACTCTGCGCGAAGCATTGCCCTTGGGACACCATTCACATGATCCCGAGTGCTGAAGCCCCCACAAAAGCCAATGACTGGACTCTGAAAAGTGTCGTCAAACTAGAACATCCAGCTGATGAAGATCTCTGGAAAGCTTCTTGATTATTGACAAGAGCCAGGCCTAGTATTTTCATATCTTGAAAGCCGCGAATTTTTTTTTAAATCCGAATGCGGTCATCATTATTCCCGAAAGATCTCTCAGTCCGAAAGCGACAAAATTTCTAAAAAGTCTCCGCGTTCGCTCCTCTCACTGGCCAAATCCACTCATTTATAGCTCTACAGAGATCATTCAAAAGGCTCTTGCTCAAGAAATTCGTTCTGCAACAAAAAAACCATTGTTGTATTTTGCACTAAAAATTCATCAGAGCCTGGCCTTTCCACAGTTTTCATTGATTGAAATTTATCAACGATTAGAAAAACTCAAAGATTTCTTTAAAATGGAAACTCGGCGTTCTTTTTGGGAAAAATTTATTGTCGAAGAAGCCGAAGAACTCATTCAGAGAAAAGTCGATCTTCAAAATATTCTACTCTATCTTTATGTGCTGAATCTTTCTGACGAAGAAGATGTTTATGTTTCAGATTGGCAACTTGAGCTAAAGTTCTCAAAAGATTCTTTTAAGAATCACCTCGAAAGCCTGGAAGAATCTCAATTCTACATTTGGAATTCTTGTGAATATTTCCCTAAAGAGACGGCACTATTTGAGAAACTTCAAGCTCAAAACATTTTCTCAAAGGAAGCTCCCGAAAAATTCACGACTTCTTCACAAGTCGAAATGGCTTTTATTAACTTTGATATTTCCAAAGAACTCAACACCCTTTCTTTAAAGGGATTTGATCCTCAGTTAAAAAGCTTCAATGACGCCGCTCTCTTCAAAGTAGAAAGTTTTTCTAAAAAGCAAAAGATCGTCGCTTATTTAAAATATTGCGAAAGCAAGAGCCCAGAATCTCACCTCTATCAGTTCGAAAAAAACAGTGATGAATTTCATCAAGAACTCAGTGAAGATTACCTCAAAGGAGCTCATCCGTTTTTAAAAAAACATTTTGACTTTCAAAGTGAAGAAATCGAAGTGCTCATTCAGGAAAATCTCGATCTTTCTCAAGCCGAAACGCTTATATTTCTCTTCAAGCAGGCCTTCTTAGTCGAAAAAAACCCTCCTGAGCTCTTACAAGAGTTCAATCAAGCATTTGGCTCTTGCGCCCTGAGTATTCGCGACATTTCCTTGGCCTGCTTCAGGAAAGTAAAATCCTTTCAAAGCCCGGAACAAGTTCTAGAACTCAAAGAGAAAAAACAACTGAACATTGAAAACGATCTCGATAAAATCTCAGAGCTTTTAGAAAAAAACTCCATTCCTACCCCTCACTTCAATAGGGAATTCGAAGAACATCACTTCAAATTTCTAAGCTTAGTCGACAACTCCTTAGAAAAGAAACAACTCCCCTACTCAGAGAACGCTCAATTCTTTAAGAATATTTTCAAAGAACACAAAAGAGGTCTTGAATCACCAAGCTCACTTCAAAAGCTTTATCAGTGTCCTTTTCTCTACGCTTCAGAAAAATTAGCTCGACTGCAAGACAAGGAACATAAAGACAGCGTGCTCCTGAGCCCCATGCGTCGAGGTAATGCGGTTCATGCCAGCATTGAAAAACTTTATCAGCCCATCGAAAAAGACTGGAGCCTGGAAACAATTCAGAAAGTCCACGAAGTCTCGACCTTAAAGTCATTCCAGGAAGTCGCCTCCGAGCATTACCGAAAAATTCTCAAAAGCTATGCTCATTCTGAAGCTGAAAAAATATTTATTCATTTTAAAAATATTGAAGAAGATTATTTAAAAGAAATTCAACCTTTAAAAACTCAATTTGAACGTCAAATAAATTTTCAAATTGAAAATTTGCAGGGGACAGGAAGAATTGACCGTTTTGATACTCTCAAAAATCAAAAGTTATTTATTTGGGACTATAAAACTGGAAAAGTCGACAAACGCTATCAGACTCATTTGAAGAATGGACTTTTCCAAAACTTTATTTACGCCCTGGCGCTCATGCAAAATGGTCATGAGATTGCAGGCCTCACCTACATGAACCCTCTGGATGCCGAAAAAAGTTATTTCCTGATTCTCGAAGAAGAAAAAGAACTGATTGCTTTTTTTAAAAAGAAAGACTTTAGTCTGGAAATCATTGCTCAAAAAGATTTTTTCTCTGCCCTTGATGACATGAAGAACAAAATCATAAAACTCGACGAAGATTACCTTAGAAACGCCTACTTCCCCTCACATCCTTTGAAGGAATCCCTCTGCAACAACTGTCGTAAAAAAGAAATCTGCGGAAGGCCCAATTATGTCGAGGAAGCAAAAGCATGAGTGCTCGTCGTGAAATTGTGGAAGCTGGTGCAGGCTGTGGTAAAACTTATTCCATTGTCTCTCGCTACATTGAAGCCTTAGGCATTGATCCCGACGAAAACGGTAAAGGAAAAAGCATCAAAGGCAAAGACGCCTTTTCGGTTTCTAAAATTTTATCACTCACTTTCACTGACGCCGCCGCGAAACAGATGAAAGAAAGAATTATAGAACGCCTCGAACACATTGGCCGGAAAGATATTGCTGAAGAAGTGCAGCGGTATGGAAAAATTCAAACCTTTCACTCTTATTGTTTTTCCCTTTACAAAGAACATGTCCATTCTGAAGCTAAGTTACTCCTGCCTCAAGAAGCAACGCATTTAAAAAAATCACACGTCATAAACACTCTCAATGATGAGCAACTTGAGCAACTCTTTCAACAGTCTGAACTGGGTAATTTTCTAAAAATTTGTATTGATCTTTGGGGGCAGGACATTGGAAACAAAGCCTCTCAAACGAAAAAGAAGCTTCTTGACTTCAAAAAACTTTTTGAAGTTCAGATTCAAGAACTCAGGCAGGAACTACAAGTCGCGATAGACACAAATTTTGACGAAGAAAAAAAGAAAGGCGAAGCATGGACCCACTGTGCCTTAGAGCTCCTACAATCCAACAAAATTGAAGAGTTTGTAAACCTTAATCTACGCAAGAAAAGTCCCAGCAAAATTGATAAGAATCATCCGGTGCTTTACGCCGGCATCAAACAACTCAAAGAGCTCATGAAAAAAGGTCATTTTTCACTATTAAACTCTGAGCTCATCGAAGCAGAAGAAAATCAGCAGAGAAATTTCTTAAAACTCATTGAATCATTCACCAAAAACGCGCCTTTAGTTCTAGATTTCAACCAACTTGAAAAAGAAAGCTTTCAGCTCCTTGAAGACAACGACATCCATCACGATTTAATTATTGTGGATGAATTTCAAGATACTAACGAAGAACAGTTTAAAATTATTGAAAGACTAAGCTCTGAAAAAACCGAATGGTATTTTGTGGGAGACCCTAAGCAAAGTATTTATTCTTTTCGAGGCGCCGACGCCAACTTCTATACTTCTATTCGGGAAAAGCTTCAGTGCATTGAACTCAAAAAGAATTGGCGAAGTCACCCTCAACTCATTCATTGTTTTAATGAAATTCAAGAGGAGCTTTTCTTGAGTCATTCGACTTATGACCCGCAAGCTCAAAAACTAGAAGCGGCCAAATCAAATGACGAATGGCCAGAAGATGCCACTTTAGATATTTTTCACTACTCTGACAAAAAGCTGGCTGAGGGAAAATTGATAGAAAAGATTCAAAGCTCTTCATCGAAAGAAATTTTTATTTTATTTCGCCGATGGAAAAACCTCTACAACTGTTCAGAACTCCTTTTAAACAATAATCTTGATTTTGAAATTGTCGGCACTGAAAATCCATGGACACACCCGCTCCATGCAATTTTCGTCGAATTGCTTGAAGGCATTCACGACTTTGAGAGTCAAGGGTGGAAGAACTTCTTGCAATGGTGCCAGCTAGATCGGCAACAACTCTTTAGCGGAGAACTGAGTGAAGATGAAAAAAACTGGAAAGAGCTCTCTATTGACAAGATCTTTTTAAAATTCACCATGAAGATTCAAGCTCATCGCTGGAAAGAGTCTTTTCACTGGCTTCAGTCCATGACGTCTCTTCTTCAGAAATGGACCAACAACGACTTTCACTTCAACTATAGTCTCGATGAGCTCTGTCAATTTTTAAGACAAACGCAGCTTTTAGAATCCAGCTCACAATTGAAAGCCTCTACTCAGGCTCGAGTAAAATTACTCACCATTCACCAATCGAAAGGCCTTGAAGCAGAGGAAGTTATTCTTTTTGATGCTTACGCACAAAACTATTTTAAAGCCGCACAAAGCCTCGATAACGAAGAATTCACCGTGCAATTTCGCTTTCATCACGAAGACCCTCGCTATAAAAATTATTCATCGCTTTACTATCAGTATCTCAAAAGAATAGAAAGCCTCACTCAAGAAGCCGAAGAAAAACGTCTGCACTACGTTGCCTTCAGTCGAGCAGCCTCCAAACTGAGTGTCTTTTTACCAATCGAAAAAAGCAGCCCCCCCAAAATTGACCCCTACGATTTTATTGAATTTCCAGAAATTCGTCGAAGCTATTGGAACCATGCTTGGAAAAAAATAATAGAGAAAAAACTTTATACTCACTATGAACTTTTAGAAGAAAGTCCTCACGATGAAAAGAACCCCTCTCCGAATGAAGAGATTTTTTTAGTCCCAACTCCTCTCGAAAAAGAGCCTTCTCTTGCTTTTTACGGTGGAATCACTGAATTCCTAGCCCGAAACGCCCCAAACAATTATCTTGAAAGCTCTTCAGCAACTCCATTTCAAAACACAAACTTTACTCAGCTCGGAACAACATTGCATCAGGTCATTGAAAAGTGGAGTGGAAAAAAAGAAGACATGGCTCCATTAACTCAAAACTTAGGCGAAAAAGATCTCATAGAAGAGGCGTTAAAAAAAATGCGGGAAGATGAAGATTTAAATTTTTACTGGCAGGCACTAGCATCTCAAGATTTTAAAGTTTTTCATGAATTCAACATCGTGCTCCCTCAAGGCAAGGACGAACTGAATGGAAGCATTGATGTGCTCATCTGTGGAAAAGATGAATGGATCATTTTAGACTGGAAAAGCAGTTCATCACTACAAAGACTTCAAGAGGAAAAAAGAATTGAAAAAATTAAAGCGCAGTTAAAACTCTACGCAGAGTCTTTTAACAATTTTCCGCACCCGCCTCTCAAGATTGTTTCTTATGGTCTGCAACTGCAAGAAAAAGACGTCAAAACGAAACTTCTTTTTAAAGAAGAGTATCGAGCTCCCTAAACTCGAGTCCAAGGTCAGTGGCCACTTGAGAATAACAACAAGACCCATTCCAGGTATTCGCTCCAAGCGCGATAAACATATCATTTTTAAGACACTCTTTCGGGCCAGAAGCAATTTTTACGGCGTAGTTTAAAGTTAAATTTGTCAAAGCATAAGTGCTGCTTCGAGCAACCGCCCCTGGCATATTGGTCACGCAATAATGAACAATATCATCTTCAACAAAAACTGGGTTTTGGTGTGAAGTTGGTCTTGAACTTTCAAAGCAGCCTCCTTGGTCAATGGCAATATCGACCATGACCGCGCCTTTATTCATTCCTTTGAGCATTTCACGCGTGACGAGTTTTGGTGCCTTCGCGCCAGGAATGAGCACACTCCCAATGACCAAATCAGAACGAAAAAGACATTCTTCAATGTTGATCGGGTTACTCATGAGAGTATTGATCGTTGTTCCAAAGATGTCGTCCAAATAAGCCAATCGGTTTTGAGAAAGCTCAATCACATTCACTCGAGCTCCAAGACCAACTGCAATCTTAGCTGCATTTGTTCCCGCAACACCACCACCAATCACCGTGACGACTCCTCGGTGCACTCCAGGAACCCCTCCCAAAAGCACGCCTCTTCCATTTTGTGTTTTTTCTAAAAAATGCGCTCCGACCTGAGGAGCCATTCTTCCGGCTACTTCAGACATTGGTTTTAAAAGAGGTAAGCTCCCATCTTTAGCAACAATAGTTTCGTAGGCAATGGCATTTACTTTTTGATCAATCAAAGCTTTTGCCAGTTCAGGTTCATTGGCTAAATGCAAATAGGTAAAAAGAATCAAGCCTTCTTTCATGTGCTCAAACTCAGAAGCCTGAGGTTCTTTCACCTTCATGACCATATCGGAATTCCATGCTTCAGCCGCTGAACCGACTATTTTCGCCCCACATTGCTCATACTCTTCGTTGAGAATTCCCGAGCCAAGACCAGCACCGCTTTCAACGACAACAGAGTGCCCATTCTGAAGCAAAACCTTCACTCCCGCAGGAACCAAAGCGACTCTATTTTCTAAATTTTTTACTTCTTTTGGGACGCCAATTTTCATGTTAACTTGATATAATCACGCCATGGAAAAAAGCCAAGAACAGAATATCAAAATATGTGTCGATGCCATTATAGATGCAGGAGCCGGCATGATTGTCCTCATTGAAAGAAAAAACGACCCTGAAGGCTGGGCGCTTCCAGGCGGCTTTGTCGATACGGGTGAGAGCCTCGAAGAAGCTGTTATTAGAGAAATTAAAGAAGAAACCAATCTCGACGTTGAACTGATTCGCCAATTCCACAGCTACTCATCTCCAAGCCGAGATGCCCGCGGACACACTGTCAGCACGGTTTTTCTTGCTCGAACTCACTCAAAAGCAGCTAAAGCTGGTGACGACGCCAAGAACATTGGGCTTTACCATCAAATGAATTTACCAGAAAAGATTGCCTTCGATCACAGAGAGATCCTCGAAGATTACTTCTTTTCTCGATATTAGAACGTCTTCACCTTATCTCCCGCTTGTTTCTGCAGGCATTAAAGTTAAATATAGTTTTTTATAAAGATCTGCTGTCTCTTGAGTTATTGCCTTCTTTTGAGCAGAGTCTTCAACTTTTTCTAAAAAGTTCTTTTCGTTTAAATTTTCCACTGCTTTTTCTCGAGACTTCGGATTCATAAAAAAACCTTGTCTTCTTTCCATTTCTCCTAGAACTGATATTGGAAATCTTTCAGAAAATAGTTTTTTGCTTTTAACTTCTTTGTCGAAACAATATAAAATCAGCGCCGCAGTGAACTTTTCATAAGATTTTAACTGGTAAATAAAAATAACTTCACGAGGGCCGGTATCAGTTTCTTGAGGAGCTTGAAGAAACAAGAAGTCAAAAAGTTCTTCATTTAATATTTTTTTATTGTTCAGAGCTTTTCTGAGCACCTCTTCGAGCAAGTGAGTTGTTCGAATGTAATATTTTTGCTCAGAGTTCATTTCGTTCCACGCCCTTAAAGATGAAAAAAAATGAGCTGCATTTTTACTCATAAAAACAAAGTCTTCACGTGATAGTTTATGCTTAAAAAAGTTATTCAAGAAAAGATATTCCCGATAATAAACTGAAGATTTCTTAACCGGCAACTCACACTGAAAAGCGTGAAGAGCAACCGAAAACTTGTTCTGGTCTCGAAGCTCGCTGTCACAATCGATTGAAGCGACTTTTCTGTTGAGAGTCTTTTTCTTTGTCGACCATCCATTTTGCACAAAAAGAAAACAGAGCATCAAGATCCATAACGAGGCATTTTTACTTTTCATATTTCGCTCACTCTCATTTTACTTCCCCTTTTATCTTTCAAGTAAATGTTTAATAAATTTTGACAAGATGGATTGAGACGCGGGCACCCAAAAGAGGACATATACATCGCGTCCATGCTGCTTTCTAAGTTTGGATTAAAGTGCTCATGCCGAGAATGAACAAAGAATGCTCCTCGAACAGAAGAAGGATCTGGATTCAACTGAATAGAAGGAAGCCCTCCCCACGAGCTGCTTTCTTTTGCCCCTTTCCTTATCTGAGAAATTGTATAGTCACCAACCGGAGTAGCCCCCTTACTCACTCCAGAATGCACATAAGAACAAGGGGTTCCATTTAATGTGCGCCCGTTTTTTCGAGAGGAAGAATTCAATTCTCTATCGTAATTATGTTTATCGTCTGCATAAGGCCAGTTCGTTCGACCTCTCCCAAGAGCAGTGCATTGAACAAATTTTCCCGCATGCCCCCCTGCACTTGGAGGCATTGGTCCAAAAGAAACTCGACCCGGCTGACAACGATCCCTAGGAAGCTGAAAAGAAACACTCACCCCTCTTGGCAATTTCACCCGAGGACTAGAAAGTAAAAAAGGATCTCCATCACGTGCCATGTCGACGGCACTCTTTTTTACTTGAGTCACTGAGCCATTGAAACTTCTTTTGGGGAAAGTAAATTGAGCATTGATCAATTCAGGAGGAAAAGGCTCGAGTCCTCTCATCGCTCCACGGCGAATTGCCTCGCTCGTGCACGCGTCAAAAGCAGCAATGTTTCTGCGAGCAGGTGGGCAGTTCCGTGGACTATTTTGCTGAAGATAGGCTTCGCGAGCATTTTGCACATCAGCAGCCTGATGCGCAGGACGCTGTGCCCCTAAGTATTGACTTTGTCCAGCCCCCCCATAAGAGACTGTTGAGAATTGATTCAATGGTAGAAATTTTGTTTTTTGATGTTGATTTCTTGAATCATAAAAACGTCCCCGATTTACAGGCACACAAGCCGATAGAACAAGTAGTAAAAAAACCTTTTTTTTTAATTCCATCTTTTTACCTTTAAATTCGCCATTTCCGGTAAGTGAAGCGACTCAAAAGAAGCGCCTTCTGCCTTTTTCCATGATTTCAAGTGAAGTGAGTAATTTTTTGAACGTTTTTTAAACTTTATTTGATCAACAAACTTTGTTTTTTTGTTTAAGGAAACAAGAATACTTCGGAAACCTGTTTCATTCTTTTTAAGCTGCACAGAATAATATCCACTTTTTTTAGTAATTTGAAAGAGATTCTCAAATAAAGGCTGCTTTTTTTCAGAAAGAAAAAATTCATTAATTAAAGAAATCAATGGAGCCATTTTCGTTTCCTCAGCTACGGCATAATAATCAAAAGCCTCTGCGCTTTTTTCCCACAAACTCTTTCCGTCCGAGGCCAATTCATAATCAATCATCGTCACTTTAAAATTTGAGTGATCATTGAAAAACAGTTTTCCTTCTTGTTTCTCACCTGAGGACTCAAGCACAAAATCAGCCTGAACACTTTTAAACTCATGAATGGCCTCAAAAAACTGATGAAAATCTGAAATGGCTGAAGTTTCCGCTCTCCAAGAAAAAATTCCCAAAAAACAGAAGAAGTAAAATACTTTATTCATTTCTTCATTCAGAATAGCAAAGAGTCTAATCACAGAGAATCATTAATCTTGGCACTCTTATTGCTCAGTTCTCTACAATGTCAACAATCAGTCAATTTGCCTTTTTAAAGAAAGGAATTCTCATGCTTTGTCTCAACCAGAGTGTCAAAATTCCTTTAGGCCATCAAAGTAATCTTTGGTTTTCAAATCAAGAAGTGGCCGACGCGTCCATACTCGGAAACACCGCCTTAGTGCACCCTAAAAGCCTGGGACTCATTTATATCTCTGGACTTTCAAGTAAATTTAAAAACCCTCAAAAAACATTCGTTTTAAAAAAATCTCATTTTCAGCTTTTCAAAAACTGCCGAAAAGATGTTTTGAGCCTTCAAGATAAAAAAATATTTTATACTCAAAAGCACTTCAAAGACTTGACGAAAGATTGCTATTTTAAAAATTTACACCTGACGAAAGAAAAGCAAGTCTTCTTTAAAGATAGCTTTAAAAAAGCTGAAATAGAATTAGTTAAAAAAGGTTTTCTCATTCGAAACTCATTTTGGGAATCTGGAAAAAGAATTATTGAGGTGGACCAACTCAAACGCTCCAGTATTTCTCGACTCAAAAGAAGCCTCTACCCCCTCGATGCCTTCTACAAAATTGAAACAAAAAAAGCATCGCGCCCAGGCAGAACACTGCTTTTTGCATTAACACTTTTTGAGTTCTCAAAAAATAAAGCCAGTAAATATGGACTCGAGCTACCCAAAGAGTTTTCCATTCAGAATCAACTCAATTTTCAAGCTTCACTCGACGGAAGCTCGTGGGCAAAAATTCATAGCGGCTTTTCGAGTGGACACGGAAAAATATTAGCCAAACCAAAAATCAGAACCCACCCCGGAGAAAAGGCCCTCTTCATCAGTGGAGGCGAAATTCCCATTCGCAATCAAGGCGAAAACTACGATCAAACACAATGGAAAAACTACGGACTCAAAATTGAACTCACACCAGCCAATAAAGTAGAAACCGGCGCGAGTGAAATTACCGTCGACTTGAGCTTTAGCCTTTCGGAACCCGATCTCAGCACCAGTATTAACGGCATTCCGGGAATCATCAGCCGCTCGATTCAAAGTAAATTTGACTTAAGAACGAACGAAACGACTTTACTCAGTTCATTGCTCAACGTCAGTAAAGGCAGAGAGAAGTCTTCGAGTTTTATTCTTGGAGAGCTTCCAATCATTGGCGCCATATTTTCAAATCGATCTAAAAGCTCCAATCACCGCGAACTCTATTTGGCCATTAGACCTACTTGGGAAGAAAAAAGTTATGATGAAAGAAATCTCTAAACTCAACTCATTTTTTTACGACTCTGAAATTGAAGATATTATTTTGAAAGACAATGGCGTCTTCACATATAAAAAAGGAAAATGGAGTGGCCCCTTTCTAAAAAGTTACTGCAGCACAACCAGACTCTTTAGCATGGCTCGAAAGATTGCCGAGCTCAACGAAACGAGTATTGGACTGACCAAGCCGAGCCTCGATGCTTACCTCAAGACGAACTCTGAAAAGAATCAGGCAAATTTTAGAGCCCACATTGTCATTCCCCCCATGACGGCTCTTTCTCCAGAAATCACACTCCGACGTCTTCCCGCTAAAAAAAATCTTATCTTTGATGATTTTAATCTTTCCCAGGAACACAAAAAAATTCTCAAGGAAGCTCTTTTGGCCAGAAAAAACATTTTAGTCAGTGGTGCAACCGGTAGTGGAAAAACTAGTTTCCTCACAACTTTACTCGACCTCATTCCCGAAAATGAAAGAGTTGTCCTTCTCGAAGATAGTGCTGAACTTGAAGTTCCCAATACGTGCTCTACAAAACTACTGGCCAATAGAAATCGCTTTGGCTTCCAAGAAGGTGCTGAGTGGAATCTAGAAGATTTAGTTTATGAGTCACTACGAATGCGCCCTGATCGCATTGTGCTTGGAGAGTGTCGCGGCCCAGAAGCCAAGGCCCTCGCCCAAGCACTGATCACCGGCCATTCAGGCGTCATGACCAGTCTGCATGCTGGAAATTGCGATGAAGCTTTAAAAAGGTTTCACGATCTCCTTTCCGACAAGAAAAACTCAATTAGCTTTCAAGATTTAAAAAAACTATGGCACATCGTCATTCACCTCAAAGAAAACAGCGAAGGGAAAAGAGAAGTTTCTGAATTGTCATGTCTTTAAAAATTTCACATGAGCTCATTTTTCAAGTTGAAGAAATCATTGCCAAAATTAGATGCGGTGAAAGCTATCAAAGAGCCGTTCAAAACATCAAAAGCATCCACATCAACAAAGAACTCATTCAAGAATGGCTTCCCATACGCCAAGAAATTCTCGAGGGAAAATTATCATCACTCAATTCTCTAGAGCTTTTTCTCAAAAGACTCAAAACTAAGAAGAAATTCACTGAACTCATTCACAAAAAAACACTTTCTTCTCAATGGCAAAGTAACATTTCGACTTTAGTCTTTTTCGTTTTTATTGGCGCCCTCTACCTTTTTTCTTCTGAGACCTTTACTCAACACAAGTGGATTACAGCTCTTTCTTTGTTTTTAATTTTCATTGGCTATCTCATTGCCATCAAATTAAAAAAAAAGTTTTTAGAAAAATTAGATTTCTACACTTATATTGATCTTTTTTCAAAACTGCATTTAAAAATTTCATGGGGACAAGAACTCAGCTCCGCACTTCACGAAGAACTCAAAAATTCAGAACTCAAAAAACTAGGTCCCGAAACCCTTCAGTTCCTAAGCATACTTTCAAAAAAACTCAAAAACGGTCAGCCCATCACTCAAGAAACAATTCCCAAAACAAAAGCTAAAAAAGAAGTCCACATCAAAAACGCGCACAACTTCATGCTCAGTCTTTCAAAGAATTACAGCCGCGGAGTCTCCATAAAAGAATACCTCGGAAACGCCATTGAAAGTTTTGAAAATGACTTTAAAGACCTCATTGAAAAAGAAGCAGAACGAAACGCCTTCTACTCACTCATTCCAGTGCTGCTATTTCAAGCCCCCGCCATGCTCCTACAAATTTACCTGCCACTACTCATAGGAATGAGCCAATTTTCTTTTTGAAACCCAAGCTAAAAGCGAAAAAATAAAATAGCCCTTATAAAACTCTTGACACTTCAGCCAAACTCACAAAACACCCTTTTAATTTCCTATTATCGTTGTCACTTGAAATGGAGCTTAGATGAATTGTATAAAAAATTAAGATTACAAAAGCAGCGACACCACCTATAAGCTACTGAAAATAAACGTATATATCGTATCTTAAGCATTGTTTATTTTGTTGACGCAATGAAGCAATTCTGATAGATTTCTTCGCATTGAGGTGAATGTGTTTGCCTTGGTGGGAGGTGCAAATGTTTAAATTTAGCAAAAAATGTCATTATTCTATAAGCTTTTATTTTTTATTCTTCTTAGCTTTTCACTCAAATGCCACAATTTTTGTGCTTAGTGAAGATGGAGGAATCTTTGATTTTAATTCCTCTTCCAATTCATTTGCACTAGTCGAGGAGCCACAGGTCACAGTTGAATCTGAAGACTATCAAATCGTTGATGATGGTCAGAAAGTTGAAAAGCGAAATGGTAATTCTTGGACTGATGTTGGCTTAACGAGTCCTCCATCTGGAATTATATACTCTAAAGTTGTTGAGTCTACAGAGGGTCTAGCGGTTCTTTTGGGCGGAAGAGGTCGAGGATTTAATTTCTTAAGTGACGAGAAAGTTATTGTTTCTTCAAGGATGGAGTGGAGCGGAGAAGCTCCTATCGTTTTAGATGTGGCTTACAATCCTTTAGGAAACGGGTTTTTTGCCAAAAGTGATGATGGAAAGTTACTTCACGTGATTGCTCCTACTGGTAGGCAAAGAAATTTTCGTTATGAAACTGTTGAGATTGAAGGAAGTGTTAAAAATATAATTTCAGATCGTGAAGTAATTTTAGTAGTGCTCGAGGATGGAAATATTGCCAGAGTTGAAAAAGAAGGTGAAAATTATCAAGCACCGTTACTTAATCTTGATAGTGCGAATCTAATTTTAGTTGATACTTTAAATAATCGATTAACCAATGATTTGTTTGAGCTATCTAAAGTACGTAGCCGTCAGCAAGGCCAAGACTACATAGCTTTGCATAATGCAATAGATGCTAGCCACCCTTTTTTCAACTTTATTGACAAAGTTATTACAGATGACATTTTTCTGGAAAGACAAGAAGGAAAATCTTTAGAAATTTTTGGAAGAGAAAAAGAAGTTTCCGAGGTGTTTGATACTTTAATTCGATTAAAAGGTAAAAACCCTGTTCTCGTTGGTGAGGCAGGTGTCGGAAAGACTGCGATTGCAGAACTTTTAGCGCAAAAAATTCTTGATGCTGATATTCCTCATAGCCCTGTCTATCGAGGTGAGCTTGATGGAGCTTATTTGGTGGAAACTTCAGCTTCTACAATTAGCAAAAATGCAAAGAGTGATCAATCAAATGCTCAGGCAGTAGCGGTTGATAATTTGCTTTCACATATTCAAGATATTGAAAAAAGATTGGGTAAACCGATTATTGTTTTTATAGATGAAATGCATCAGTTTTCGGACGCTCAACTTCAGGCATTAAAAAAGTATTTAGATAGTAAATCTGGAATTCGCTTTATCGGAGCTACAACAAACAATGAGCTTACGATGCTTATCAATAGAGATGACGCAATTAAAAGACGTCTTCAGCCAATTTCAGTTCCTGAATTTGATGAAGAAACTACAAAACGAATTTTAATTGAGGTTTATAAAGATTTATTTGAAAAAAGATATCAAGTATCTTTTTCTGATACTGCGTTGGATGAAATTGTAAGAATTGCTCCGGAGTATCTCTCCTATGTTCATAGGCCGGATAACGCTATAAAACTCATGCAGGATGTGGCCATTTCAGTTCATAGAAAGAATCTTGATTCGGTTAAAGAAGTGACTCCGTACGATGTTGGTTCCTTTGTTGCCCATGCGCAAGATCTGAATCTGAATCCGTACGATGGTAAGGAATTTATTACTGGATTAGAAAACCTTAGAGAACGCTTAAAGGAACGTATGGTCGATCAAGAACACATTGCAGATCATTTAGTTGATGAGTGGAGATCAGCAAATCTTTCTTCAGGGAAGAGTCGCCATAGAGTGTTGCTATTTGCTGGACCAACTGGATCAGGGAAAAGTCACGGAGCGCGAGTTTTTGCTAAGGAGGTTCTTGGCAGTGAAGAGCGTTTGTTGGAAATTGATGGAAACACATATAGCACTGGAGATCTTGCGATAAATACTCTGCTTGGTTCGCCAGCTGGAACCGTTTCAAGTGATGAAACAATAGGTGTGTTACCAGAGTTTTTGGATGGTAGAGGGAAACGGGCTAATGTAATTGTGATTAACGAGCTGGATAAAGCCCACCCTGACTTTGCAAAGGCAATTATGGAAATGCTCGATACGGGTGAGGTTCACTGTCAGACCAATGGTAAAAAATATTACTTGGGGAAGTCTATCGTAATCTTCACTACAAACAAAGGGGACGAGAGAATCTATCCACGTGGAACCGGACAGGCTTTAAGTAGTGAAGAAATAAAAAGAAGGGCGCTGGGCTTTAGCGATGCAGATATTCGAGAATTTTTCATGCAAGCTGATTCAACTAATTTATATGACACATCAAAGCAGTTGCCTCCTTCCTTTTTAAATAGAGTTGATGTTGCGGCGCCTATGCTACCTCCTTCGAGAGAAGGTGCACTTAAGATTGCTAGATTTCATGTGAAGGACATAACAAAAAATTTGAGTGAACGTTTTGGCTATGAAATTCAAGTTGATGACAGCGTCTTAGAATATGTAGTCGAAGCTTCCTATATTCCGGAAGATGGAGTGAGAGATTTTCTAAGAACCCTTAAAAAGCTCATTGACGCTTCAGTGGCTCGTTCCATTGAACATGAGGCATTTGATGATCAATTAAATATCTCATTAAGCATTCCTGAAGCTGAAAAAGACGAAAAGGCTCAGGTGCAATTGCTTGAAATAGAAACAAAGAAAAGTCTGTTGATTGATGCTCCAAAAAACATACGAAACGTTTTTAATCCACTAATAAACCCAGATGAACGATCCAGATTGCTAAGCCTAGAAGAGCGTTTAAAAAAACATGTCATTGGTCAAGATGATGCAATTGATATGGCAGCAAGAAGCATTCGGACTCGTGCAGTTAATCCGAATACACCTCAGCCTGCTTCAATGCTTTTTTTAGGACCAACGGGAACAGGAAAAACTGAACTAGCCAAAGCTCTAGCGAAGGAAGTTTTTGGAGATAGCGGAAGAATGAAAGCTTTTGATATGGGCTCTGTAAAAACGAAAGGGGACTTGCAAAATATTTTTGGTGCTCCCCAGGGGTTCGCTGGCAGTCAGTCTCCAAGTGCGTTTGAGCAATTCCTCATTGATTTTCCAGAGGGAGGAGTTGTTACTTTTGATGAAATTGGGAATATGGGAGGGAAGACTGGTTTCTCACAAAGCAAGGAAGAGTTGTTAAAAGTGTTTTATTCCATATTAGACGAGGGAAAGTGGACCAACGCTCATGGGAAAACATATGACCTTTCTAAATATTGTTTTGTTTTCACCTCAAACGAAGGCGAAGAACATTTTCAGTCTCATCCAAGTGACGATCTAAGAATGACAGTTTGGGAAGAAAATAAGGTAACTACAAAGCTATTTGCTCTTTTAAGGTCTCATGGCTGGCCTGAGGCACTCATTAATAGATTTCAAAGAAATATTACTCTTTACAAGCCTCTATTACTTGAAGAAAGAATTGAAATTGCAAAAAAACAAGTTGATAAGATTGTTAGCGACCTCGTTACTCAACATGGAGTCAAGGGAATCGAGTTTGATGATAATTTCTATAAAGTTTTAGCTCATTCGTTCTTTTCACATAGCGAAGGTGCTAGAGCTTTGAGAGCTTTTGCCGAAGGACCTCTTGTTGATTTGATTGGAAGGGCAATTATTGAAAATTATGATCCAGAGTTTTTTGCATCTCAAATTTTCACCTTGGCTTTAGATGATTCTTCAAGCCGTAGAAACTTTTATTATGGAGACATTGCTCCAAAGAGAGAGCTTACACTTCGTTTAAAATTAAGTAGTAAAAAAATATATGAAGAAGATGTCAGTGAATTTGCAACTCAAAAAACCGTATTTTCAAAAGATGACCTTATTTCCACTGCCTATCATGAGGCTGGCCATGTCATTGCAAATGATGAAACTAAAACTGGATCTCGACTAAATTATGTAACGATCAAAGCTGAAGGAGATTATGGAGGCTATGCTCGTTTTGAGAAATCCCAAAATCTTACTCAAAACCGGACTTCCGTTGTTGGAGAAATTGCAAGAATACTTGGGGGAGTGACCGTTGAAAGATTAATGAATTATGAAAGAAATAGTGGTTGGCAGTCAGATTGGAAGAGCGCTCGGGCTATTGCAATGAAGGCTGTCGTTGAATGGGGAATAAGTGAAGAGTCTTTGCTTTTTAGGCTAACTCCGGAAGGAGAGGTCGATGCAAAAGATCCAAAAGTTCAAGAAGAAATTGCTGCTCTTTTGAATGAAGGGGAAGAGCTTGCTGAATCAAGATTGAGAGAGAATTGGTCTGAGCTCCGCTACCTTGTTGCTGACTTGATTAAAAATGAAAGTCTAGACAAAAAGGCACTTGAAGTCGTTTTTTCAAAGGCAAGAGCTCGTGAAGCTAAGTATGACGGTCAAAAGAAGCCAAAAATTGATTGTTTTAAGGCACTTGGAAAGTTGAGTAGTTAAAATATGAATTCATTTCATTTTAAATTTTTTATTTTTCTGTTTTTTCTTTTTCCGCCACTTGTGTCAGCGGATCTCGATGATCCACGTGCCCAAAAGATTCTCGATGTCGCCGCTCAGATTGTAGAGAACCAACACCAGTTAAAAGTAATGCAAGCTTTAGCAGAAGTACGTGGAATCAAAGTTTGGTATGTGGGCGGGACTGCTTGTGCTATTTTAGACTACGCAACAATCCTTGTTGATTCAGGAGAGGAAGTTCCAGAGGAAGTTCATTTTTATGATATATTTTCTACCAACCAAGATGTGGATTTAGCTGCCGAATTCATTAATGAGGAGCGACTCTCTGCAGATTTAGTTGAAAAAACTTTAGAGTTTAGAGATGTTGTGCAAGTCACCTTACCAATAAAATATAGATCAAAAAGTAAATGGGATGTATTAACTTTGAGGTTTCATAATAGTAGAGGCTATGTAGGAGATTCTAGAATTTTTCGGCAAAACTCTGATACTTATTCTTATGCACTGCTAAGTGCAGATTTAGCACGTGGAGAAAGTCAGGTTCGTCATGCGCCAAGTTTCGATAAAAACCCTTCCGATAATAATATTTTTTACAATGCATACTTAAAAAGAAAAATTTCTTTTTATAGAAAAAAAACACATTCGAAAAGTGCCAGCTACAGCGCTGGAAAAAATCCTGAAATTATAAGTGCTTTAAGGATATTGGCTAAATCTGCACGACACGGAGCTTCTATTGATTCTAGATCAATGAAAAATATACAACAAATCATTGACGAAACATTGGCTTTAACCCGATTGCCTCAAAGAGAAGAAATGAGTGATTTGGACTATATTTCATCTCGAATATTTTCAATAGTTAAATCTGGACTTTTGGCTGCAAAAAATCCAAAAGCAACCTTAAAACTCTATGAACGTTTTAAGGTTGCTTTAGTTCTGCGAAAGTTTGGATATACGAAAAAAAGTAGCGAAATAAAAGATTACGAAGGACTTCTTAACATTCTTTCCAGAACATCACAATCGTTTCATCTTAGAGATTACACCCCAATTCCTGTCGATAGGGTTTCTCGAATACCCGATGGCAGCATTTTTGAAGGGACAAGTCTTCTGCATGGCGGAGAACGGCCTGAGGTTGTTATTTATAGGAGAGAAGATGGCTTTGGCAAATTTCTTAGCGAGATTCAAATAAAACTTCAACAAATCGGACGATCCACTAATGAGGAAATTGGCAAAAATATTTTTACAATTGCCGAGAGATATTCTTCGGCTGTTGAAAGTGGAGAACTACCTTCACCAGTACTTCCGCTTTCGAATTTTGCTGAAGATATTGATGGCATGTGGGATTGTAGGGACGAAGCTCTTCTTCATCACTTGATTCTATCGGAGGCAGGTGTTTCCACAATTATTCATAGTACCGAAGAACATACTAAAGTTCTTTTTTCTATTGCAGAGTCTTTTTTTCTCAACGATGAAAGTGTAGAGAGGTTGTCGGTTCCAAGTGAATATGTTCAAAATTTTTGGGTCCCAGAAAATGCTGAATATCAAGTTATTGAAACAGATTTTAGTAAAAAGTCTTTTGATCTTATTCTTGAGGGTGTTCGGGATGGTCAACTCAGTCCTTTGCATTATAGCTTTAGCTTTATTCGACAGCACATTCTAACAGATGAGGATAAAAAGAAATTGTTTCTTTCAGAAATTTACCTAGCATTGGTGAGCGATTACCGTGTGCAAAGTGTATATTGGCTTTTTATTTCGACTCTTTTTGAGGGAGATCCATTAGCAGATTCTCTAAATGAGGTTTATAGAATTTCATCTGTTTCCAAGAAATTAGAAACACTATATTCACGACATGATGACATGTCTGAACTTTTAGATGAAATAAAGGATATTGATATTTCTCGGGAAGAGTCTGGATTTGAGTATATCACTCCACTTCCTGAGGGTTATGAAATTTTTATACTCATAAAAAAATCCTTAACTGAGGGAGGTGTAGGCTCTAAATGGTCTAAGAGTCTTGTGCAAGAACTATTCTTTAGAACAATTATGTGGAAGGACACTGAACTAAGAAGCGATCTTTTGATAGCTTTATCTTTTGTTGTTTCTCCTTTAATTGATGATGGAGATTTACTATATCCTGTAAATTTTAGAGCAGTTTCAAATGACATGATTGAAGCTGCAAAATTCTATCACAACACCCACAGTAAACGTTTTTTTGAATCTAAGAGCCCAGAGGAGTATTTGGAGACATCATTTGAGGAGGCCCGTGAGATTTTTAAATATGACAAAAGTCTTCATCAGCAATACCAAGGTTTAGATTTTGAAAGAATAGCTGAATATATGTCGTATTTTGCATTGCAAGACAGAGTTGACCTTATTGAGGCATTCATAGATAATTTTCCTTATTTTACAGCCTCGACACGTAGTGACCGTATTCACTTTGGAGAGGTTATTACTGTTCTAAAAAAATTAAATCTGGAAGATTTTAGTAGTGTTCTTCAAAAACTTCCTGGAGATGCTTATCTGGTCAATTTTCTAGAATTAGATATTGAAGATGGTTCTGAAGGAATTGTTCTTGAAAAAGCTTTGCTTGTTTTCAATTTTTTAGGCTTAGATGAAAGACTGGTCTCAAAAGTCTCAATACTTTCTGATAGGGAAAAGAACTTTGTTAAAAAATTGTTTGAAGCTTTAAATAAGCTTGAAACCTTATCTGAAAAAGAGGAAGAAATTCGAAGATCTGTTACTATGTATGTGTTGAGTAATATAAGTTTGCTTGATAACTTTTTTGTATCTTCTGCTGGTTATGATGGTGATTTTGATTTGAATCGCTTCACCTCTCGAGAGCTCGTCGGAGTTTTAAACTTTATTTCTCTACGGTCAAATAGTGAATCTTTGTATATTAGTATCTCTCAGAGAATTTCAGTTACTCTTAATGTTTTTTTATTGCTACTTGAGAGAGGAGATATTGAGTTTATAGATAGTGTGAATGATTCCAATCCTTTACTCAGTGTTCTTATGTCTATTTCTAAATTAAACTCCAAAAGCTATGCCTATCTTATTCAGTCTATAGAAAAGCATTTTGATAGCGAATTTGGAGAGGTACATGAGTGGTCAGATAGAGAACTTAGATTTATCGTTGGAAAGAATGTTGCTAGCTTAACTATAGATGATTTCTACTTCCTTCTTTCTAAGGCTGATAGGGATGTTGGAGATGGTTTATCTGTTTACTCTTATCTTCTTGATTGTCCGCATTTTTGGCGTCCTGAAGTTTTTCAAAGATTTCCAGAAATCTCTTATAGAATTTTTGAAATTTTTGAAAGAGATAGAGCTAGATACATACCCGATCACTCGAAGGAGAGTGTGGAGGATGATATTAAATTTATTGCTCATCTCGTTAAAAAAAATTCTACCCTAAGAGAACTTCTTTTAAGTAGCTCTATTCTTAAGGCAAAGAATCCTGAAGCAAAAACTTTTGGAGAGTTATTTGAAAATTTTACAATTGAAATTCCTAAAAGCCTTACCGAATTAGATCTTTTGATTTCGAAAGAGGGGACAGTTTTTAGCTTTGGTGATGATGTGGGGAGTGACGAGGGTAAAAAGGCTTGTGCTGCTTTACTGAGAGATTTATCCTAGGAAGAATAATTTGTGAAAAAAAATAATGTTTTATTTTTTCTGTTTTTAGCTTGCTCGTTTTATCTCCATGCATTTGATTCAAAACATTATGCATCTGAGCTTGAAGGCAGAATTGATCGGGTGGAAGAGTTCAGAATTATAAAAGAAAAAGCTGAAGAGCTTGGTATTCGAATTTGGCTTTTTGGAGGAACGGCAGCAGGCTATGCTCATTATGTTCGAGATGACCTTGAACGAGAGGCTGGGGATGATTCTTATCAAGCAGATCGCTTTGGCTATGACTATGTCGATATATTTCGAAGCACTCAAGATGCTGACATGGTCGTTGATGGGGATCCTGCTAAGGTAGCAGAACTTGAAAAATTATTAAGAGAAAGAATAAGCCATTTTCAAGGAAGTAAGGGGACTAAGTGGGAGCTTAGATTTTTAAATGAGCCTAAAGGAACTAAGGGCGAGCCTGGCTACAAGGCGCCGTTGCTTGATGACTTTGATATGCTTAATCAACATACAGATAGCCATTCGACAGGCCTTATTGAAATTACAGACCCTCCAAAGGGTGAAGAGGTTATTCGAGACATCAGAGACTGGAGTGCCGAATCAGCTCTTGAGACTCAGTTTTTTCAGGACTTAGTAAATAGAGATCTTCATTTCTATTTTGCCCCTAATCACAAAGAAACAAGTTTTTACCAAGCCGGAAACAATCCAGAAATCATAAGTGCTTGTAGATTTTTAACAAAAGCTTTTCAGTATGGCCTCGCGATCAGCGGGGAAGATAGAGGCCGTATTCAAAAAATCATAGCTGACTTTGACCCAGTTAGAGATTTAAAAACAGATTACGTTAAGGGAAGATTAGATGAAGTCGGAAAGCGAATGGTGATGCATGCGGTTGATATGGAATATGCCATCGATACATTGGACGAGTTGGGACTTCGAAAAAAGCTTAGAGGTTTAGAAACAACTAATAAGGATCAGAAAATGGGAGTTCAGGATCTGAACTGGTGGATGAGTAAGGAGCCTCTTCGAGGCTTCGAAGTGGGTATGGGTAGGGGCAAGACGATAGCTCAGATATCGCAAGAACGAGGGATCCCAATTGAAGAGTTTGTTGTATCGCATGAGACAAATAGTTTTTTAAGTTGGGAGTCACTTACAAGAAGCACAAGTGGTAAACCAAATGTACTTATTTCTAGGTCTGGAGGAGGAAAGTTTGGAGAAAATTCTATAGTAGGCGACGGGCACTACACAAAGATTGGCCTAAGAGGAGCTCGTGGAACTGGATTGACTATTAGGTACGTTCCAGATTCTAATGCTCGTAAAGGCAGTGATTTTATTTTGTCTGAAAATGAAATTGTTTGGACGAACAGAAATGCAATCCAAACAGTTTTTGAAGATTTAGAGTTTGATCTCAGGTCATACTTTCTATTCTTAATGGATGGAAATAAAATCGATAGTAGCAATAAAGCAGTGTTGATGAAGCTCAAGAGAAAACTTTATCGAGAGTTTGGAAAGATTAGTGATAAGGCTCTTCAAAAGTCTATTCTTTCGGATGTTTTCGAAAAGGCCTCTGAAATGGAAAGTATTCCCGAGGTGTTTTTGGATGAAGTTTTATCTGAGGAACTAGGTGTTTTTGACGAAGAATTTTTGTTGGATATTCTATTAAAGGTTCATTGCAAAACTCCAACTGAGATTGAAAAAAAGTGGCTGAATACAGCAGGAATTCATTACAGAAAAGTTCAAATTTTATCTAAGTATATATCTGACAATGACACTGAAAGCCTTCTATTAAAGGCAGAGATGCTTTTAAAGAAAAAGCATTGGGCTTACCTTTTTTCACTAAAATTGAAAGAAATTTCAAAAAGAGATCCACGCCTTTTAGGTCAGTTAATTGGAGTTCAAGTGAATTTTATTAAACATTGGGTACATTCAGGTTTTTTTAATCTCTATCCTAATATTGCTTGGTATTTTCTTTTCCTCTCAGAAGGCACTCATAAAAGTGCGGGCTTTGAATGGATGGAGAAAAGGTACTTACAAGAGCTTCGAAAATCTAGATTTCAACTAAACTTTAAAAACCAAAAACATGAAGATGTCGACTGGTTTAAAGTTGTTGCTAGATATGGTTTTTTCAAAATTAAAAACACTAGGCTTAAAAATTTCGTTTTGAAAGTTGCTAAAATTGATCCTTCTATTTTTTCTGAGATTTTACATTATTTTGACCCTGTTTTTTACAAGGATCTGTTTTTATTTCAAATTAGAAAAGGTGAATTTATTTCATTAATTGGTCATGAAAGAGCTTATAACCTTTTCTGGTCTCAATTTGATTCATTCGAAGGTGATGTAAGAAAAGTCATTAGAGAAATGCTCATTCTGGCACATTCTGAATTTAGGTATACTTTTTTTAAAATTTCAAAAGAAGTTTATGATATTGATTTAATTCTTGAGTTTCTCGAGTTGAGCCCAAAACGGGAAGAGCATGCCGCTGAATTCTCATACTTAATGTTATCTCCTCCGATGTTTGAAAAAAAAATAATCGAAAAGAGCAGAAAAAGAAAAACTATTCTTTTTAAAGAATTGTTAAGAGCTTATGTAAAGAGTAGAGATAAGGTGTATGTTCCTCATTTAGTTTCTTTTTTATTAAATACAGGAATAGTCGAAACTGATTCAGAACTGTTTTATACGCCTAAGCCATTAAGGGTAGATCATTTAAGGATAAAGGATAGTGAACTGTTTGAATACCTTCTGAGCTTGGGGGAAGAATTTCCTAACTTTGCAGAGGAAGAATTACTACCTTCTTTTGTAGATAGTAGCGGAGCTAATATCACAATAAATAGCTTACGTTCATTTGCATTGAGTTCTGGAGACATTGGCAAGGGGTGCAGAAAGCTTCTTGGAAGTCTTTGATTTTTTTTCCTAGAAAATCATTTAAAAAAGAACAAAGTGACGCGGTTTTTGAGACTTTATCTTCAGCGTTTGACGCGTAATTTACAACACGCTCTAAGAGTCGTCTCATGTTTTATTCGTGATTTGTATTGTTTGGCGTGAGTCCTCTTTTGAGATCAGTAAACTGTCCGATTTTTCAGGGGACAACTTCATGTTGCCCATCCTTCTGTAAAAAGCTAAAACCCTAAGAATAAAGTGTCTCACAGGATTTAAAAATTACGGCTTTCCAACCAGCGGGTAACTTGCTTTTGGGCCACCAGTTTTCGATAGCTCTTATTGTCTGAATTTCTTGGGATTCAAAGACTGTTTTAAATTCTTCTAACGAGTTAACAAGATCGGGGTTTCTACTCAATAATTTAACTAGAGCTGGAAGAAAAATGAACACGAAATAGGGAAGGAGCAAAGATTTGAGAAACAATTTAAAATTGCTACGTCCCTTTATCTTACTCATAGTACTCATAGAAATGAGCCAATTTTCTTTTTGAAACCCAAGCTAAAAGCGAAAACCTAAACTCACATATCCAAAAACAGTATACAACGAGCTCAGGTAAGAATGAGCTCCGGCGTGTAGTGTCCATCTTTCGCCCAGGTTGACACCCAAGCCGATGGAACCGAGTCCCATGAGTTGCGCCTTTTGCAGACCGAGCTCTTCTTCGACTTCTTTTTCAGTGTGAACGTTAAAAGTGTCGACGCTTGAAATATAATAAAAGCCTCCCAATTCAATGGGAATAAAGAAATAGTCACCAAGGCCAATAATATATCGTAAACTGAGCGCAGCTCCTAGAACTTGACTCACCTCAACCGGTCCACTGGCGACCCCAGACGACACCGATGGAATTTCAAACTCCCCACCCAAATAATTATGTAACTTCAGTCCAATTTCAAAACGCGACGAATTCATGTCTTTCGTTGGAGCCTTGAAGTTGTAGTAATAGCCAAAGCCGCCTCCAATACCAAATGGCTCCGCACCATATTGTGGAGTCAGCTCAAGAGTGTGAGTGTAGACTCGTCCAGAGTGTGCTCTTGTTTTTCTTTTCTTTTTATTGAGCCACTCAGCAGGAAGCCAGCCTTCTTCACCCGTAAGATCAATTCTTACTTTGGTCCATTTTTCAGAAGAACTTTTTTCTATAACTTCAACCAAGTCTCCAATCTCTACTCTAGAAAATCTTTGAGCAGACTTGCTTGGCTTTTCATAGAGCCGCCCTCTACGGTTGAGAGTAAATGTCGTTTCAAAGGAATCTGGAGCTTCTTCTCCAAAATCTTCGTCGTCATCATTATCAAGAACGTCATCGGCAAGATCATCAAAATTAGTTTCTTCATTTTCTAAAGAATCCTCTTCATCACTCGACTCAGCCTCTTCCCCCTCTTCATTCGGACTTGGAATATTGACTGTCTGAGGCGCGGCACTCAAAACTTTCACATAACTTTTATGAACCCATCCTGATTTCTGATCAGCTCCCGCTACAAAAACCCAGCTTTTATCGGGGTTCTGTTTTTGTGCAACAAGAACAGCATCCTTTTTGACAATACCATTCTTAGCGGACTGAGCTTGAGGCGATTGAAACAAATAACTTGATTGCAGAAACTTCACTTGAATATTGGCAAATAAATTTCCTATCAGAAAAATATTTAAAAATAGGGCCAAACTCAGAATTCCACGGTGATGACTTATAAATTTTAATTTTGGCATAATAAAACGTTCCCTCTTATAATTCTGGAAGCTATCATAGCCATTGCGCAAGAGCTGATGTTGCATAATCTCTGGCAGGGCAGCACAAAGTTCACGGCACATTGACTCTATTTTAAGCTGAAACTGCTTTGGGGTCGGCCCGTGGTAGACATGAGGCCTAGGAAAACTCCTCAAATCACCTCGAAAACTTGGGTGAATATGGTAGAGCTCATGAACAAGGGTATCGAGACGCTCTTCTGCTGACATGTAAAAAAACTTTGGCACCAAAACACTCAATAAATAGAGCGCATTGGGTGATTTTTCTTTCAGATGCTTATTTTCATAGCAATAGACGCCGCTACGCCCATCACGAGAGCCTTTTCTATAGTAATTCCCGCCTTTATATCGGAGTGGAGTTATAGAGGCCAGAACGCCCGTGGCTCTCTTTGAGCGCGATGTGCTCAAACTCAAGGCCACCCGATTCACATCAATATTAGAGAACTCCGGCAAAAAAGCGCAAATCACCTTAAGAAGCTCTTTAAAGAGGCCATTAAGATTGTCTTTAGATTTTTCTATTTTCAAGTCATTAGCTCCTTTGCGCCTCTCTTCATTCAACTTTAACCCCAAAAAATTGTCACTTGTGAGACAATTGATAAATACAAGCAGTGCGTTAGAAGGAGATCATTACATTGAAAAATAATCATTTTGAAGTCCAGTTTTTGGACATGGAAAACAATTCAAAAAAAGAAGGAGAGGAACTCAACCTCCTCAGAGAAACCGATGTGCTCATCATTGAAGATGAAGAAATCGTTGGAACACTCATTGAGAGATATCTCGAAGACTATCAAGAAAAAAACCCCTCTATACTGAACTTAAAACGCTTCAGTTCCGGATGGGATCTGATGAATGCCGACCTCAGTAACGTTAAAGTTGCTATTGTTGACATTCTTCTGCCTCAAATTAACGGCGTCGATCTGATCAAACACTTTTCGAAAAAATTCCCTACAATGGGTTTTGTCCCGATAACCGGCATGGCCACCCAGCCTCTGAGAAGGCGTCTTAAGGAATATTTGAACGATGAGATGAAACTCATCGACAAACCACTTCGCAAAGATGAATTCTACCAAGCCTTTAAAACGGCGTGGAATTACGATGGTGAAATGCATCAAAAAACAGCTTTGAACCCATTTTCTCAAGATTCAGCCGAGAACAGCGAAGAAAAACTCTGGAATGAAGTTCAAAGTAACGAAGCCACCCTCAGCAGTATTCCCATTGTCAAAAGAAGGCTCAGCAGATCCAAAAAAGAAGCCCCCGATCCTCTGCCCGATGACGACGAGTAATTTCAACATCTTAGCCTTTTAGATGGATTTGCCCCCAGGAGATTCGCTTCTACTGGAGATTCTTTTGACGAGGTTCTATGAATAATATTCCATTTTGAAGCTTAAATAATTGACTTCAGCAAGAATATTACTTAAATTGCAGCACTTAGAAGTGACTCACTTTTAAATTAAGTTAGAGATAAACAAGACCATGCAAAGCGTAGATAACTCAAACTTAGAAAACAAAAACAACACAAACATGAACACTAAGAAATTCACAAAACTATTCACAGAAGAAACCAATGAGAACGGATACATGGAAGAAGGACAAACATTTGAAGAAATGTTCCAAGACTCCATTGGCCAGGAAGACAGCGCCTTTAAAGAGGGACAAGTTGTCGAAGGAAAAATCGTTTCCGTTAGCAACGAACATGTCATGGTTGATATTGGACACAAGTCTGAAGGACTTATTCCCCTAGAAGAATTCAGTGTTCCTAAAGAAGAACTGAGCGTCGGACAAGTCATCTCAGTTCTTTTAGAAAAATTTGAATCTAAAAATGGAAGTTTAAAACTTTCAAAACAAAAAGCCGATGCCTTTAAAGTTTGGGATGAAATTTCTGAAGTTTGTAGCAAAGGTGAAGTGCTTGAAGGCAACGTCCTCAGTGTCGTTCGCGGTGGACTCTCTGTAGATATTGGCGTCAAAGCCTTTCTACCTGGAAGCCAAATCGATACTCGACCAATTCGTGACTTAGAACAGTTTGTTGGAAAAACGCTTCAGTTTAAAGTGATTAAATTCAACAAAAAAAGAGGCAACATTGTTCTTTCAAGACGAGCCGTTATGGACGAAGAAAGAAATCGAATGAAAGGTGCCACCCTTTCTCAACTGAAAGTTGGTTCTCTCGTTCAAGGAAAAATTAAAAATATCACTGATTACGGGGCATTTGTTGACCTCGGTGGAATTGACGGACTTTTACACATTACCGACATGAGCTGGGGAAGAATTAAGCACCCATCTGAAGTGATTGAAGTTGGACAAGATGTGAATGTTCGAATTTTAAAATATGACCAAGAAAAAGAAAGAGTTTCTCTTGGACTGAAACAAACACTTGCCGATCCGTGGCTCGATATTCACGAAAGATTTTTACCTGGTCAACGCGTCAGTGGAAAAGTCGTGAGCATTACTGACTATGGCGCTTTTGTTGAAATTGAAAATGGCGTTGAAGGACTCATTCACGTTTCTGAAATGAGCTGGACTCAAAGAATTAAAGATCCCAAGCAGCTTTTGACTGCTGGACAAGAAGTAGAAAGTGTCATTCTTGACATTGACCTTGAATCTAAGCGTTTAAGCCTTGGATTGAAGCAGATTGCACCAAATCCATGGGAATCTCTTGACTTGAAATACCCTGCTGGAACTCGCGTTAAAGGTAAAATTAAAAACATCACTGATTTTGGTCTCTTTATTGAGATTGAAGAAGGCATTGACGGACTTGTTCACGTTTCAGATATTAGCTGGGAAGAAAAAGTCGAATCACCTGCAGAAAAATACAAAAACGGCGAAGAACTTGAAGCCGTCGTTCTCAACATCGACAAAGCTTCTGAAAGAGTTTCTTTGAGTATTAAACTTCTTTCTGGTGATCCTTGGCAGGAATTTTCAGCGACAAATAAAACTGGAAACCAGGTCGTTGGAACGGTAACGAAGCTAACAAGCTTTGGAGCTTTTGTTGAACTCAGTAAAAACATTGAAGGAATGATTCACGTTTCTGAACTTTCAGAAGAACGAATTGCTCACCCAGAAGCTGTCGTCAAAGTCGGCGATTCTTTAACTGCAGAAATCATCAACATCGATGAGCGATCAAGAAAAATTAGCCTTTCTGTAAAAGCAATGGCGAAACGCGAAGAGCGAGAAGCTATTGAGAGCTTTAACAATGAAGATTCTGGATCTTCTTCTTTTGGAGATTCATTGAGCCCAGATATGGCCGCAAAACTTGGAATGTTTTCATCAGGATCTGATGCGCCTCAAAGCAAAGAAGCAGAAGCGACTCCAGCTGAAGAAGCTCAAGCCGAAGACACTAAATCTGAAAACGAAAATAATTAACTTATAAAAACACTACAAAAGAATAGAAATATTTTTTGTAGTGTTTTTGCTCGAATTCTATTTCTGAACATGCTCTAATCGTCCTTCAATGGAAGAAACAAAGAAAACAACAAATAAAACATTATGGACGGTCATCTTCTTGATTCTTCTTGGAATTCTTTTCAATCTTGGGTCTTGTAATTTTCAAATTGGCTCCCAGCAAGAATCCTCAAGTAAAAAGACTTTTCAAATAAAATCTAGCAAAGCCATTGGTGTGGTTAATGTTCATGGAATTATTCTCAGTAGCCAAGCTGAAAGCGACAAAGGAAGCATGCCGGTCAAAAGCATTATTGAAACACTCAAAGAATACTCCGAAAACTCAGCTATTGAGGCCATCGTCATGCACATCAATAGCCCCGGCGGAGCTGTTCCTCCAACTCAAGAAATTTATGACTATATTTTAAAGCTCCGAAGTGAAAATGAGAAAAAAATATACTGCTCTATTTCAGATATTGCCGCCAGCGGTGGTTACTATATTGCTAGTGCCTGTGAAAAAATCTTTGCCAATCGCGGCAGCATTACCGGATCCATTGGCGTCATCATGCAAAGCTTCAACTCTGAAGAACTTATTAAATGGGCAAAAATTAAAGCCGTGACCCTCAAAGCAGGCTCCATGAAAGACGCTGGCTCGCCCTACAGGGCAATGAAAGCTGAAGAGTTGCAATACTTTAACGATCTTCTTTCGGAAATTCATACTCAATTTAAAGATGACATTTTAAAAGGTCGAAAAGAAAAGCTCAACAAAGAAGAACTCAATAGCATTGCAGATGGCCGAATCTTCACAGGACAGACGGCGCAGAAACTTGGTCTTATTGACGAAATTGGAAGCCTCGACCACGTCGTTGAAGTCCTTAAAAAAGAATTAGATCTCCCCGAAGACACCGAAATAGTCACGAAGCCAAAGAAAAAAACAAAATGGGCTTTCTTATTAGAAAATAAATTTAATCTCAATAAAGAGTTTGAAGGCGTTTTAAAAAAAGTTTCCCCATTTCACTCTCAATTAAAAAAAGGGATTCCTTATTTCTTTTATGAAGGAGCCCTTTAGGAGCTCAAAGCATATGACAACAAAAGAAGACAGCATCGAACGACTCTGGGCCCCCTGGAGACTAGAGCACCTCAAAAAAAGAAGTTACGAGAACACTGAAGAATCAAAAGGCTGCCCTTTTTGCGAAATGAAAAGCGAAAAGGCCTCCAAAGAAAACTTAATTCTCCACAGAGGAAAAGATTACTTTGTTGTCATGAACCGCTACCCTTACAACCCCTACCACTTACTGATCCTTCCCAGCGAGCATATTGGAAATATTTTAGAAATTGAAATGGATTTGTGGACTAAAATTACCCAGGCTTCGAAATTATGCATCGAAATACTCAACAAATCCATTGGAGCTCATGGCTACAATATGGGCATCAATATGGGGAAAGCTGGCGGTGGCAGCATTATAGGACATCTTCACCTCCACATTCTTCCGAGATGGAGCGGTGACACCAACTTCCTCCCCCTTCTAGCAGACACCAAGTCTCTGCCCGTCTACAACGAAGAAGTCTACGATATTTTAAAAGACGCTTTTTTGGATTTTAAAGATCGCCTCAATAGCCTATAATAGATTCATGAAAGCAATTAAATTCGGATTTTGGGCTTTATTAATACTTGGAATGACCTTTGTTTCCATTAACTTCTCGAATCAGAATCAAGAACTTATTGACGCGAAACTCTTTCAATACAGCACAGGATTAAGGTCAAAGTGGGCCCTCCTTCTGAGCTTTGCTGGAATTGGAGCCCTCCTTTCAACATTGTTTTTCATTACTCAATTACTTATTCAAGAAACGAAAAACATTAAACTTCGAAGAGCCAATAAAAAACTTCTCAGAAAAGTTGAACTCCAACAACAAGAGCTCGACAAAGAAAAAGAACTTTCCATTGAAGAACTCAACCAACGAGAAGAAGATGAAATTTGAAGCCTCAATTTAAATCACAAATTCAAGAAAACCTTTATCAAAGCATTCAGTATCTTCCGAAACATCGAGAGAAAAACAAAAGGACTCAAAGTCTGAACCTCGACGATCTTTTAGACGAAAACCGAAGCCTTCAATCCATTGAAAAGCAAAGTTTTGCCTGGATCATGGAGTCTTACCGGCTTCTCATTCCTTTTAAAAATGAAATAGATGCCTTCACAAAGAAAGAATCCAAACCAGCCACATTAGAAGACCTCTTACTGCTTTCTTTTTCAGCCCTCATGAGTAATAAAAAAATTCCACAAGCCGTGCTCTGTAGTGAGTGCGTTGAGTTTTCAAAAAAATATTTTGCTAAAAACACCGCGCCTTTCGTCAACGCCTTCCTAAGAAGCGTTTTGAGAAAAGAAAAAGAAATCAAAGAACTGCTGCTCAGCTCGGCGGAGTATCGATTCGGAGCAGACTATTTGAAAGACATTTCTAAAGAATCTACCGAACATTTTTTAAAAAAGTTTAACGAAGAAAACACCTTACACATTCATGCGATCAATCAAGAAGCAGAACTCAAAACCATTCAAAGAGAAGATTTGCTCAATAAGGAAGTTTTGTATCAGGCACTTCAAGTGGAATCTTATGCTGTGGCTCAAGCGATCCATGAAGAAATTTTAAAAAGCTCTCCCGTCGATAAAAAACTGAGTCTTCTTGATGCCTGCGCAGCTCCTGGCGGTAAAGCCATCGCCATTGGACTTCTCCTCAAGGAGTCGAAAAGAGACTATGAGCTGATTTGCACCGACATGAAATACAAACGACTTCTACGTCTTCAGGAAAACCTCAAGAAGTGGGAAGCTCAGGTTTCCGCTGAAGCTTTTCTGCATGAATGGGGAAGTGAAGACTGCCCTCAACTTGAAAACAAAGAAGTTGACTACATTTTCCTCGACCTTCCTTGTAGCGGCTTCTCAACCATTTACACTCGTCCTGATGTCCTGACGAAGGTCAGAGACTTTGAAATAGACAAAAGCTTGGCTCTTCAAAAGAAAATTTTAGAATATTTTTTAAATAAATTTAAAAGCTCCAAAATTTTTGTTTCATTGTGCAGTAATCATCGAGCTGAACAGGAGCAAGTAGAACGTCTTCTTAAAAAGTTCCAGAAAAAAGTCTTTCGTGGAAATGAAGAAATAACTCTTTGGACACTTGATCTTTAAAAGCGCTCTGTGAAATAATAGCTTTAGCGTGGATGAATCTGAAAAAATTGAAATGAAGCTGAACGGCCTTGAACAAAGAATTTTTGAGCTCGAGGAAAAACTTGTCAGTAGTAAAAACAGCGTCCAAAAGCTTCATCTTTTGTTGATGAATAGCTATATTCCCAAGCTGACGGACTTGAACATCTATGCCAAATACATTCCTCATGGAAAAGGTGATTTCGCTGAAGGCTTTCATTTCAGAGAACTCCCCAACACCTCACAACTTCTTTTTTTAAGTTATCGCTTTAAAAACTTTAATCAAAGCTCTCTATTCTTAACTGAGCTTTCTCGAGTGAACAGTTCACTTGAAAATGAAAGACTCAGCGCCGAAGAGTTTTTTCATAGCTTTACCCCACTCTGTCCATTTTTAAAAGATGAAGCTATTTCGCTTCAACTCTTTACCCTCAGTCTCAAAACTCTAGAGCTTTCTAGTTTCAATAAAAACTCAATGCCACTCATCATTAAAAGAGAAGACGAGTATTCTTTACTCAAGGAAAGAGAAGCTTCACTGCTTCCTGGAGACAGACTCTACTTTGAAAACATATTTTCCTATAATTTTAAAAACGACGAGAACAAAGTTTTAGATTCTTTTAAATCGCATCAAAACAATCTTCACAAAAAAGAATTTAGTGACACCCTCCTCGCTCAAGATAAAGAAAACAAGAAGGCGCTAGAAAGCACTGACCTCCTCAGTGTTTCCATTGAAATTAACCCGCGGAAACTCTTTCTTAAAAAGTAAGATCATGACTCACTCACCTTCATCTTTAGTCGAAGATAGCAGCAAAGAGCCAACAATAATTAAAACCAGGGCGAGAATAAACATCTTCAAAAAACCAAAACCGCTGGTGTTATTGCAGCCTTTTTCTTGCGTTATTTGCTCTGTTCCATAGATGAGTTTCTTCTTATAGAGATCTTCATCATCTTCACTACTTTTTCTGCCATCGCTTTTTTTCTTTTCTGCTTCTTTTTTATCTGCAGCTTCTTTTTTCTTTTGAGCTTCTTGCTTAGACTGACTGGAGCTTTCAGAATTCGATTGATTGGCTCTAGGCACTGAGCCGTCCCCATCTTCGTCTTCTCCGAACTCTGAGCTTTTATCGCCACCTTTTTCAAGGGAATCATCGTCTGAATTAGTTGAGCCAGTCGAATCATCAGAGTTATTGGATCCACTTCCAGCTGAATTTCTGCCTCGATTATTTCCATCTTGAGTTGTGGCATTGCCTCCACCAGAATTATCGTCTCCTGAATTTCCTAATTCGCCTCCATTAGAATTCGGATCATTGTCGCCTCCAGAGTTATTGTCTCCCCCGGAATCATTTGAGCTATCATCCGAAGAATCAGAAGAACTAGGACTGTCTGTGCCAGAATCCGCATTATCTTCTCCAGAAGTATCTCCGTCGGTGTCATCACCAGGAGTCTCACCCTGAGTGTCTCCAATAGTTCCTCCGGAAGAGCCGCCTGCAGGAAAGTCATATTCAATTTTCTTTCCGCTGAACCATGCAATAGGAATTCCAAATTCACTTTGGCTTAAGACTGCCGATAGCTTTTGCGTCCCTTCCTTTTGAAAATCTGTAATCATGTCTCCAATTGAAGAGTGAAAAACTGTCGCGACGATGACAGCCACAACTGCCAAAATAAGAACATATTCAATGGCGGCTTGACCAGATTTCTTAAGAAAAAGCTTCACCCTTCTACAAACCCTTCATCATTTCTTTGAGTCCGGAAAAAGAAGAGTTGCTCATCAGCACCGTAAGATTTTTTTTATCGTGATTTGATTCAAGATGTTTTTTGTATTGAGAAAACAACTGATCTACATTCTCTTCTGAAAAATAAGATTTATTTGGATTTTTTTCTTTGAGCTTCTCACAAAGAAGATCAACGTTGAGTCGCTCATCTTCAGGAATGTTTTTCTTAATTTTATTAAAAACAAATAAAGAATTACTTTCATCAAAAGCACTTAAGAAATCGTTAAAATGAATATTTCTTCCAGAAGTTGCCGAAGCCGGTTCGAAGAACACCTGCAGTGAGCGTTCTGGATAAAGACTTTTCAAGCCTTGAAGTGTTTCTCGAATGGCTGAAGGATGGTGAGCGAAGTCATCAACAAAAAGAGTCGAGTCGTTTTTATGGAAATTCTCTTGTCGCCTTTTGACCCCCAGGTAAGTTTTAGCAATTTCTTGCAACTGAGAGAAGGAATCAATTTTCTGAGTGGCTGTTAAAAAGGCAATGATTGATGCGAAATTGAGTAAATTATGTTTCCCAGAAAAGGGTAAATAAATTTTTCCCTGTCCAATTGAATTGACCTTTATTGTTGCCAAAATTCCTCGTTCACCTAAACTCCACGGCAAGCTTTCATAACTCCAATCCTGAATCTGGACGTCTGACCTCGATGAGAAACCATAGCGTAAAAGCGAAAGACCGGAGCTCGTAAGCTTCTTGGCAATCTTCTCTGTGCTTTCTGGATTTAAAGAACTTTCTTCATCAATAAGTATCCACCCTCGAGAAGTTTTTTCAATCAACTGATAAAACATTTCTAAGATATCTTCAATCGAAGAGAAAATATCGGCATGATCAAACTCAACTCCGGTGCAAACGACCCAACTCGCCTTATAGTAAAGAAACTTAGAATGCTTTGCCCAATAAGCAGTATCGTATTCATCTCCTTCGCAAACAAAAGTTTTTCCTGAAGTCTTGAGCTGGCAACTCTTTTTAGAGTTGAGCGGTATTCCACCAATCAAATAGGCAGGGTCCAGTCCCAAGGACTGAAGGCTATGCACCGCCATGGTGCTTGTTGTCGTTTTTCCGTGGGTTCCAGAAAGCACTAATGACTCTCGGTCTTGAATGCCCCAAATAGCCAAGGCTTCAGGGAAACTCAATTTTTGAATAAGAGCCTTTTTATTTAAAAGAGCTTCAAGAGCCTGAGCTTCTTCATTGTCTCTACTGATCGCGTTTCCGACGACGACCACATCCGGATACAAAGAAGAAAGACCCCAGGTTTCACCCTTCAGATTTTTTTTAGAAAATTTATTTTGAATAAGGACTTCAGACTCTTCCAAGACTGACTTCATCGGATCAAAAAAACTACGATCAGATCCTGTAATTTGAAATCCACTTTGCGACAAAGCCGTTGCCAAAGAACCCATGGCCGACCCACAAACCCCTACAAAATGAACCCACTTCTTTTCCTCAGAATAGCTTAAATTTTTATTCGACACGTCTCTCTTATTTTAACTCGCCCAAAGCTGAGAAAAAAAGTCTCGACGCATTTTTTTTATACTTTCTTGAGAAGCCAGGCTGTCGTTTAAAATAATTCGATTAGACAAGAGAAGTCCAGCTTCTTTGCTGTCAGGATGGAACCAAAAAGCAGTTCCCGTATAGCCCAAATGCCCAATAACCCCTTGTGGAGCGTTTTTTCCTGCTTGTGAGTTTTCTCCGGAAGGACGATCCCAACCACAATAAAAACGTTTTTCCCAAAGTTCGGGAATAGTTACAAATTCCTTCAAAGAAGAATCATCGCTCAAACATTTAAAAAGGGACTCTAAATAGCTCCAAAGCGAAAGCGAATCTGAAAAAAGTCCCGCATGCGCCGATGCACCACCTAAAAACTGAGCATTTTCGTCGTTGACGCTGCCCAAAGCTAAATCAGTTGTCGTTTTCATTAATTTCCAGGGAGCACCATGAAGAGGCTCAAAACTAGGGAAAGCTCCCTCGTAGGAAATTTTCTTTTTTATGAATTTTAAATTTTCTTCAGCCGATTCTGAATAGTATTTTTTAATGACCTCATGAAGAACAAAAAAACCAAGATCTGAATAAATTTCTAAGGATTCTTTTTCTGATTCCGAAAAAAAAGCCTGTTCCAAGATTTCAAAAAGTTCCTGAGTTTTAAAATTTTCATCTAAATAATCTTTTAAAAGCAAGTGATCTTGAAGACCTGAACGATGCTCTAAAAATCTTTGAATAGAAATATCTTTCAAACGCTTGAGTTTTATTTCTGGAAAGATTTCTCCTAAATTCTTATTGAGAAAGCCTTTCTGATCTTTTTCTAAGAAAAGGATTAACGGCACCGTATAAAGAACCTTTGTTAAAGAGGCTAAATCAAAAACACAATGAGCAGCTATTTTTTCTAAGTCTGGAGAATAAGATATTTTTTTAGTAGAAAATAAAGTTCCGGCTATGCCAACCCAACTAAATTTCTGCATAAAATCTATGAAGGTAATTATTTGGAGCAATCACGTAAAAGTTTTTAGCATCGACGTAAACTCCAGAAACAATCCCTGGGCCTAAATATTTCTCCCAAAGAATTTCGCCACTTTTTTTATCTGCAATGTGAACTCCGTAATCAGTCGTAGAAAAAAGCAAATAATCTTCACCTAAAGGAGTGATTTGAGAGGCAATGCCACGTTCCTTTAATTCTAGACTCCATTTCACAGCCTGAGACTTTGCAAAAATACATTTTACTTCTCGGCTAGCCGTCGAGTAGAAAACTTCTTCATTTTCGGAATAAGCTTGAGCGCCAGAACTATTTGGAAGCGACCATAAGTTTTTGCCACTTTCAGCATCTAAAGCCACAACTTCGGCATCGGGCAAACTCAGTAGAACTTGTGACGCAGCTTTGTGAAAACTCACGCCGGTATCGGCGTCTTGAAAGCGACCTTTTCTTTTAAAGCTTTGCTCCCAAACAGTTTCTCCATTGAGGGCGTTAAGCTTGACGAAAACTCCATCAGAAAAACCTAAATATAAAAATCTTTTATCGGGGCTCAACAAGGCTTGAGCCTGTCCTCTTAAAGACCAAAAAACAACATCCGAAGGACTGGGTCTTTTGTAAGTCCAAAGCGCTTTTGACGTTGCGGCATCAAGTGCCCATAAACTATCGTCAGAAGCACTCACATAGAGCATGGAATTAGCGAGTATTGCCGCCCCATGGGACTCAGCAGAAATTTCTTTCTTCCAAATGAGTTCTCCACTTTGAGCTTTGACCTTATAAACATGTGCATCGAGGCCTGCAAAATAAACAGCATCTTCTGAAACTGCTGGCGTCGATGAGACTCCAATTTTCACAGGGAAATTCCAAATTCTTGAAAATCTTTTTGAATCGTAGAGAGCCATTCCAGAACCAATACTTGGAATGAGAAAATTATGGTGCACATCACTTTGCTTTAATGGAACTGGAAGCACATAACTTTGTGGTCGAGCTCCACGAGTCGCGGAAGCACTCATTTGACTCAAGTCACGTTGAAAAGTTGGCAGTTCAATAATATCTTTTTTAGACAAAGAAACCGAAGTTAAAGAATGCACCATGAGTTTTTGCTTTGGATTTTTAAAATTCTCTAGATGAGAACATGAAACAAAAAAAACAACGCTCACTAAAAACAAGAAATGCTTCATTAAATATTTTTTCCTAATGCCGAAAGCGCCTGAGCTTTCTTTTCATAATCACTTCCAGGAAACTTTTCTTTGAGGGCATTAAGAGCCTTCTCCATTCCTTGATCATCTTTTAATTTCAAATAAACTCGCGTTTGAGCCAAAAGAAACAAAGCTTGAAAAGTCACAGAAGAATTCTGCAGGGCTGCATCATACCAACTGGCAGCTTCGCTCCATTTTTCCATATTTTCAAGGGCAACGCCACCGAGCTTGTAGGCAATTGACTGAAGAGATTTTTCTGAAGCCCCAAGATTCATTTTGCTGACTTCTTGAAGCAGACTCAAAGCAGTTGCGTTTTCACCCAGTTTAATTTGAAGAGCTGATTTTTTGAGCATGGATAACGCCGCAGGCACTGATCCTGGATACTCGCTAATGACTTGATCTAAACTCTGAACATATTCATTGCGCTTTGTTTCATCGAGAGCAACAACTTTATCGATCAGCCCACCACGAACAACTTCTCCGGAATCATCAAAAAGCTTGCCTTCAAGACTTTGAACCGCATGATAAGCACTAAAAGATTTCATAGAATCTTCAGAGCTCTTTTTATTAAAAAAACTAAAAACAATAGCCACAAGTGCCAAGACACCGACGGCTGTCAATATTCTTTTGGTCCAAAGAGTAATACTTTCAATTTGTTCATCTTTTTGTTCTTTGGCTTCTTTTTTACTGCTTTTTAAGATACTCATTTCAAAAAATAAATTAACACGTGCCATCCTTTTATTCAGTATTTTGAAAGTTTTTACCGATCTTTATAAAGAAATGAAACATCGCAGCAACGGACTTCATCAGCTCAAAGCCCTCTTTTTAATCACCACATTAGCGCTTCTTCTTATTGGAAGCCCCACATCGACTCACGCGGACAACTTCGATAATTTCGACGATTATTCAGCCTTTAAAAGTGACCCCATTGAATACGATCAAGAATACCGAGATTTCTTTGGGCGCTTCTTTCAACTCAATTTTTTAGCTGGAAGCGGCATCTTCACTGGCGGCCTTGGAAAAATGAACTCGGCCGGATTTTTAGGAAAATTTCGAGTCATTTACTACTTCGATAAACTCTGGGGTATTGAAATTGGAGCTGGATGGGCCAGACACAATTCTTTTCTCAATACCAGCAATACAGGTATTTCCGGTGTTGACGTTGCCCTAAAAACAACACTCATTCCGATTGAACTTGGAATCCGCTATAGCTTTAACGCCGAAAGGCTGCCCAGAAGCATCTCTCTCATGAACCCTTACCTTGCTCTCAACGGTGTGCTCATGTTTCGTTCAGAGGCCGTCGACGGCGTCAGCACAAACAGCAACCTTCCAACTGGAATCAAAGATGCTTTTGCCACGAACTCCATTACCAACTCAACAATTTTTGGAGCCGCCATTGGAGGCGGTCTCGATTTTAACGTCTACAGAGATGTCTTTTTCATCGGCATTGATCTCAGATTTAATTTTCTATTTCTACCCGACGGCAACATAGTCATTGGCCAAGTAGAACGCACCGGAAACTACGCCAGCTTCCTGGGTAGTTTTACTTATAATTTTTAAATTGAAAACTACTTCTTCTTAAAAAGCTTCTTCGAGCGCTGTTTCCTATGAAAGTTAATGGCAAAACGGTGGGCTTCATTTCTGATTTCTGTTAATAAAAAACGAAAATACACGGAGACAAAGTAAGCTAAAGCACTGTATTTTTACGTAAAACTTTGCTCCGTCACTATGTTTCCTATCAACTGATTCTAGATTTCAAGATCTTCAAATTGCAATCCTTCTAGGTGTTTATACTTACTCTTGATGTTATCAAAAATTTTTTTTACCTGAGGCTTGGTAGCTTGAAAATTTACCATAAGTTTTTTCAAGTTTTTAGAAATAATTTTTAAATTTGGTACTTCTTCTGAAAACTGGTGATAAACTGCAAAGAGATAATCTGCAATCTCCTCGTTTATAGAGTGCTCTTCATCATCTTTCGTCTGAGTTGGTCTTCCTAAAATATTAAAACTCAGATCAATAAGACGCTTTAGCTCCAATCTGTTGTAAATTGTGGAAAGCTTAAATTCATAAAATTTCCCAGAAGGATGCTTTGATAAATACCCAGCAGCAATGACTCCATCATCAAATTTTAAATGGAGGTTGAGTTCATCAGCTTTTATGTTTGTCGCCCCTTCTTGCTTCCCCTGTCTCACTTTGAATTTTCCACCTCTAATCCTTGATTGAATGTCTTCTAAATCAATATCACGCAACTTTGCCTTACTGATAACATGTTTAGAAAGTTTTAAACGAGTCGATTTCTGACGAACAGTTTCTGCAGCACTCAAGCTACTCCTATTCATGCCCTTAGAAATACTATTGCTCAGCAGATATAGTTCAGGTTCTGGAATATACCCCATGGCCCACAGACTTTGTGCTAGTTTTTTAGATTGAGGGTGGTTAAGAATAACATTCCCAAGTTTATTTAAATAACCAAGATAAGAGGAAGGATTTGTATTGTGTTTAGTCTTTTTTATATTCATGAGTAATTTATTCAAAGCTGGAGCGTCACTATGGAACCAAGTCTTAAAAAATAATCGCTGATCATCTGAATTTAATGAACGGTAACTCTCTAAAAAATGCTTTTGAATTTTCTGAATTTTCTTAAAATCTACCTTATTTTCAAATGCTCTAAGAATGCCATCTAAATACTCCGCATTAAAAACTGCATCTTTACTTTCTATTTCTTGAAAGAGTGCTGCACATAAAGCTGAAGGCTTTTTAGATTGAACTAGAAATGGCGTTAACAAGAAAACAAAAAAAAATATTTTCATGCGAATAGAATACAAGAGTCGAGAGTTCAATCTCAACGGAAAAATTGACACTTTAGGGCTCGTAAAAATGAGTAAAATCCCTACTTCTTCTTAAAAAGCTTCTTCGAGCGCTGTTTCCTGTGAAAGTTAATGGCAAAACGGTGGGCTTCATTTCTGATTTCTGTAAAAAACTTTAAGAGATCCAAAGACTTTAAAGGGCGAGAAAGTTTTTCACCGGCTAGGAAAACTCGCTCTTCAGATTTTTTAAGTTCCGAAGATTTGAAATCCGACTCTGTTCTTGACTTTGCTAAGGCGATGACGGGAATTTTCAGTTCATGCTCTTTGAAGACACTCATGACACTGCTCAACTGCCCTTTTCCACCGTCAATGACTAATAGATCTGGTCTTTGCGCACTTTTGACATAACGCCTTTCAATGACTTCTTTCATGGAGGCAAAGTCGTTTTGCCCGGAAAAACCTTTAATTTTAAAGTGCCGGTATTCGTCGCTAGCTTTTTCACCATTGACAAAAACCACGCAACTGGCCACATTGGCGTCTCCTTGAAAATTCGAAACATCGAGACATTCGACTCGAAAAGGGAGACTGGGAAGTCGGCAAAAATCTTTTATTTCGTTCATCAGATTTTCTTTTGATTGAAGTTTCCGCATGTTTTCCACAAATTCCAGTCGGCAATACTGCTCAGCAAATTGCGCCAATTTAATGAAATCATTGCGCTCATCTATAAAAATAAACTTTGTTTTTTCTTGACTCAGACTTTCTAAGTTTTCAAAAAGAAATTGAATCTCCTTACTTTTAATGCCGTGAGAAAAGATCACTTCTTCAGCCAAATCTTTGTTTCTTAAATAATATTCTAAGATGAGTTTTTGAAGAAAAGCCTCTAAGTCTGAAGGCAACACATTTTCTTCTTCTCTATTGAGAAAAAAACTATTCTTTTTCGTGAGTACTCCTTTGCGAAAAGAAATGAGAGCGAGCTGTAAATGTTTACCGGGAGCTTCTTCTTTGGAATTTTGAGGATACAAAAACCAAAGGTCCCGAGCTCTTTGATCGGTGAATTTAATTTTGGTCGACAAATCGTGCTCGCGCATAGATTCTAAATTTTTAATTTGGTCTCTGAAAATTGCCGCTTGTTCAAAATCTTGATTTTCAGCAGAGGCGTTCATTTTTTCAGTCCATTTCAAAATGGTAGACTCTAAACTTTCCCCTAATTCTAAAACTTCTTTAAAGCTTTTAATTTGTTTCGCATAGGCCTTTTCCGTTACTTTTCCCACACAAGGGGCCGTGCAATAGTTCATTTGATAACTGAGACAGGGTCTCGAGCGATTTGAAAATTCTCTGTCGCTACAATCTCTAATTTTGTGAATTTTTGTCGCAATTTGTAACAATGACTTGAGAATAAGCGAATTCGGGTAAGGCCCCCAGAACTGAGATTCACTCGATTCCCGAGGTCTTCGGGAATAATAAAAACGTGGGAAGGGATGCTTCAAGTCGAGTTGTAAATACGGATAGCTTTTATCGTCTTTGAGGCGAATATTATAACGCGGTTTCCATCGCTTAATCAGCTGAGCCTCTAAAAGTAAGGCTTCTTTTTCGTTTTCAGTAATTTTAAATTCAATATCTTCAATGTGGCTGACCAAGGCCTGAGTTTTTGCCCCCAAATCAGCCCGATCCTGAAAATAGCTCTGAACTCGGTTTTTAAGGATTTTAGCCTTGCCGACATAAATGATTTTAGAAGCGGCATTCTTCATAAGATAAACGCCTGGCTTGGTTGGAGCCTCTTGAATTTTTTGAAGTAAATCTGGAGCTAAATGATCAATTTTCATAAGATAATAGGCCTAATAATTGTGAAATTTCCTTGAACTAACTTCAATATACAGTAGAGTCTTGGCTCAGAACACACGCTACTAAAAGAAAGGACAAATTCGGTGGCTTCGTTGATTTTTCAGAATAAAATCAAGAAGTTATAAACTGGTAGCGGAGGCAAAACCGAATTTATGGAGAGAAAATTATGTCAACACAAATAACCATGAGAGATTTACTGGAAGCTGGAGTCCACTTCGGCCATCAAACAAGCAAATGGAATCCGAAAATGAAACCCTACATTTTTGGTGCCCGTAACGGAATTTACATCATTGACCTTCAAAAAACTGTGACCCTGGCTAAAGAAGCCTTGAGCTTTGTGGCTCAATTGAGCGCTAAAGGAAAGAAAGTTCTTTTTGTTGGAACCAAAGATCAATGCAAAGGCGTCGTTAAAGAAGAAGCGGAACGTGTGGGATGCCCATATGTTTCAGAAAGATGGTTAGGCGGAACCCTCACCAACAATCAAACTATTCTTGGTTGCCTCGATAAAATTAATAGAATTGAAGAAAAAAAATCTTCAGGACTTTTCGATCAACTCGTTAAAAAAGAGCAATCACAAATTGACAAAGAATATGGACGATTGATGCACAATCTTGGTGGAATTCGAAACATGAAAGAAAGACCTGGAGCGATGTTTGTCGTCGATCCTGTTCGAGAACATATTGCTGTTGCTGAGGCTAAAAAGCTCAATATTCCTATTATTGCGATTACAGATACAAACTGTGACCCTGATGACATTAGTTTTGTCATTCCTGGAAACGACGATGCTTTGAAATCGATCAAACTATTTGCATCTGCTATTGCCAATTCTTACAAAGATGGTGCTCGCATTTACGAAGAAAAAATGAAGTCCATTTCAAACAAGGCTCCAGTTGCCACTCAATCTGAAAACACCGTCAGCAAAGAAGCTTCATCAAGCCCTGATGCTGCTCCAGCAACAACCACTGACCGCGAAGGTCGAGTTGTGAACGTTGAAGTCAGAAGAAAAATTAAAAGTGCTACGGCCGTCCCAAGCACTGAGACGAGTGAAAAGTAATTTTAAGGAGTATTGAAAATGACTGTAACTGCACAACTAGTAAATGAACTGAGACAAAAAACCGGAGCCGGCATGATGGCTTGCAAAAAAGCTCTCGTCGAAACCGACGGGAACTTAGATAAAGCTATTGATGCTCTTCGAGTGAAAGGACTTTCTTCTGCCGCTAAAAAGTCTGGAAGAATTGCAACCGAAGGACTGGTTTCTTCCTATATTCACGCAGGTGGAAGAATTGGCGTCCTTTTAGAAGTCAACTGTGAAACTGATTTTGTTTCTCAAAACGAACATTTTTCTCAATTCGTTAAAGACCTTTGTCTTCACATTGTGGCGAACAAACCAAAATATGTTGAAAAAGACGAAGTTCCTCCTGAAGAAATTGAAAAAGAAAAAGAAATTGCTCGAACTCAAGCCATTGAAAACGGAAAACCTGAAAACATTGTGACAAAAATTGCAGAAGGAAAAGCTGCAAAATATTGTGACGAAGTTTGCCTGATGGAACAAGGCTTCGTGAAGGATCCGAGCAAAAAAGTAAACATTCTCGTCAAAGAGATGATTGCTAAAATTGGAGAAAACATTAAAATTCGTCGTTTCCAAAGATGGGAACTTGGCGAAGGGCTTGAAAAGAAAAATGAAGACTTTGCTGCGGAAGTTGCCGCAACAATGGGAGCTTAATTCTTTTGATTGAGCTCAATGGATTAAAAATTAAGCGAGTGCTTCTCAAGTTATCTGGAGAAGCACTCGCTGGAAGTCGAGACTTTGGTATTGAAGCCCAAACTCTCGACTTTGTCGCCGAACAAATTGATTCCGTTATTAAGCTTGGCGTCGAAGTCGCCATTGTCGTCGGAGGTGGAAATATTTTCAGAGGCATTCAAGGAAGCGATGTTGGAATTGATAGAAGCACTGGTGACCACATGGGAATGCTGGCAACCGTTATCAACTCTTTAGCATTACAAAATACTTTGGAGAAAAAAGGCATTCACACACGAGTTCAAAGTGCCATTCGCATGGAGCAGGTCGTCGAACCCTACATCAAACGAAAAGCGACTCGACACCTTGAAAAAGGCCGAGTCGTCATTTTTGCCAGTGGAACCGGGAATCCTTACTTTTCTACAGATACCGCTGCGGCACTCAGAGCCATGGAAGTTGGCGCCAACATTCTCATTAAAGCAACGAACGTCGACTATGTTTACGACTCAGATCCCCGAGAGAACAAAGACGCAAAAAAAATTAAAGAAATTAGTTACATTGATGTTTTGAATAAAAACTTAAAAGTAATGGATAGCACTGCAATTAGCTTGTGTATGGACAACAAACTTCCCATACAAATTCTTTCTTTGCAGGAAAAAAACTCCATTGCCGATTTTATTCAAGGCAAAGACCTCGGCACTCGAGTCTCTTAACAAAAAAAAGGTTAAACTGATGAGCGAAGAATTATACACTGAAACAGAAAAGAAAATGACGACTGCTACCGAAAGGCTTTTAAGCGATTTCTCAAAAGTGAGAACTGGGAGAGCTTCTCCAAGCTTGGTAGAAGGTATTAAAGTTGACTACTTTGGGACAGCAACCCCAATGAAACAACTCGCGCAAATTTCCATTCCAGACGCAAAAACAATTCAAATTAGTAGCTGGGACCAGAGTGCTATTCCACATATTGAAAAAGCAATTATTGCGGCAAACCTTGGAGTGACTCCCAATGTCGATGGAAAGATTGTTCGATTGAGCATTCCTCCTTTGAGCGAAGATCGTCGTAAAGACGTGGCAAAATCCATTAAAAAACTTGGCGAAGATTCTAAAATTGCTATTCGAAACGCAAGAAGAGATGCTAACGACGAAGTTAAAAAGAACAAAGCCCTCAGTGAAGACGAATCAAAGAAGAGTCAAAAAAAGATTCAAGACATCACTGATGCAAAAATTAAAGAAGTCGATCTTCTTGTAGAAAACAAACAAAAAGAAATTTTAGAAATCTAGAAGAAGCTAAATGAGCGATCCACTCGTAGACTCTTACCTAAAAGACTTTGCTAAGCAGGGCCCAAAGCACGTCGCCATTATCATGGACGGCAATGGACGTTGGGCAAAGAGCAAAGGGCTGAAAAGATCATTTGGTCACTCTGAAGGTGGCAAAAGAACTGTAGAAGTGATTCTCTGTGCTCGAGAAATAAATCTTCAGGTGCTCACACTCTTTTGCTTCTCAACTGAAAACTGGAAACGATCTCAGGATGAAATTGATTTCATCATGCAATTGATGCTCGACTTTATTGATAAAAAAACAGATCTTTTACACGAAAAAGGCATTAAAATTCAATGCCTTGGTGAACTTCATCGAGCACCAAAACTTCAAAGAGAAGCCATCAAGATGGCCGAAGAAAAAACGAAAAACAATACTAAAATGCTTCTGAATCTTTGTGTGAGTTACGGATCGAGGCAGGAAATTACTCGTGCCTGCACTTTGATTGCAGAAAAGATTGAAAATAATGAACTCAAAAGCTCAGACATTACAGAAGAAGTCATTCAAGAGCATCTCTACACTCGAGACATTTTAGACCCTGACCTTATTATTCGAAGTAGCGGTGAAAATAGACTCTCAAATTTTTTACTTTGGCAGGCAGCCTATTCTGAAATTTTCATTTCCAGTCAGGACTGGCCAGAATTTAAAAGTTCAGATTTTGTGTATGCTCTCATCGACTTCACAAAACGTGACCGACGCTTTGGAAAAGAAGTGGCACCAACAACCATGCAGAGTCACCTCGAAAGCTCCCCATGAACTCAGAAACAAGTTTAAGAATTATTGCTGGCCTAACCATCACAACACTGGCGTTCATGACTCTTTTTTTTGGTCCCTTTAACCTTCAATATGCTTTTATTAGCCTCCTTTTTGTTGCTGGACTGATTGAAATTAAAAAAGCCATGGATCCAGATGAATCAACGACATCTTTTTCAAATATTATTTTTATTTTTTTTTCCCTCAGCCTCTTCTACCTTTCCGTCTATAGTCAGGAAATTCAAATAGGCTCAGCCATGACTGCTTTTTTTCTTTATTACTTTTGCGGCCTCTGCGTGAGCCTTAAAAAAAAGAAGGAAGCCCCAAAACACAGCAAGTATCTCATGAAAGAGTCCTGGGCTGAATTGAATGAAAAATGCTTTTGCAGTATTTACGTTTTCCTACTTTTTGCTCCATTAGTATTGATTTTAAAAAAAGAAAACGGAAAAGAAGTCTTCCTCCTTTTACTTTTTACGGTCTATCTTGGCGATGTCTTCGCCTATTTTTTAGGTAGAAAATTTGGGAAACGAAAACTACTTCCACTCCTTTCCCCAGGAAAGAGTGTCGAGGGGGCACTTGGAAACATTTTAGGTTCAATCACTGGATTTCTCATTGGGAGCTTTATCACCAGGCACTTCTTCAAAATAGACTTGAGTTTTAACGCATCTCTTCATTTAGGAGCCTTTATTGTTCTTGTCAGCATTTTGTCTCAATTAGGGGACCTCCTAGAAAGCTTATTCAAAAGAGCGAACAATGTGAAAGACTCTGGAAGTCTCATTCCGGGACACGGTGGAATACTCGATCGCACCGACAGCCTATTCTTCGTCAGTATTCTTTTTCTTGAATTCTTTCACTAGCTCCAGGAATTCACGAAGTTCTCTGCTATTTCATTGAAAATAAAGAATAAATTAGGGTATTATTTCGATCATATGGATTTATTATCAGGATCGCTCCCCTATATTGTTGGAACAGTATTTCTCCTTGGACTTCTCATTGCTATTCATGAATTTGGTCACTTTTGGGTTGCTAAGCTTTGTGGCATGAAAGTTGAAGTTTTCTCAATTGGTTTTGGTCCAAAACTTTTTCAAAAGCAGCACGGTGAAACCGAATACACTTTGAGTCTTTTTCCACTTGGCGGTTACGTCAAGATCCTGGGGCAAGATCCACGAGAAGAAATATCAAAAGAAGAGACCCACCGTTCCTTTCAAAAAATGTCTTTATGGAAAAGAACCGCCGTTGTTCTTGCTGGTCCTATTGCCAATTTTATTTTAGCAGTTTTTGTTTTTGCGCTTGTCTTTTCTTTTGGAAACAAACAAGAAGCGCCATCTTTGACCAGTATTTCTCAAGATTCCCCAGCACACAAAGCAGGTTTCAGATCTGGTGACACCGTTCAAAGCATTGCTCTTGAAAACGGAGAAGTCGAAAGTATTTCCAACATGAGGGAGCTCACAGTAGCTCTTGATAAACATAAAAATCAAAACTTGAAATTTAAACTTTTGAGAAATGACCAAGCACAAAGCGTCCAATACACACCAAGCCTTCAAAAAACCCGCGAATACCAAACCGGCATTCCTAAAGAAATGGGATTCATTGACGGACTTCATCTCAACGCGCGCGGGAGCAGTTTTACAATTCAAGAAAACTCTTGGGCCGCAAGAAATAATTTTCCTGGAGCCTTCTATACCTCAGAGGCTACTTTTAATGGAGAGAAGTTTTCATTTAAAAGCTTTCAAGATTTTAAGAAATTTTGGAAAGAAAATGTCACTCAAAACTCCGGAACTCTAGAGTTCAGCTATTTGGCGATTGACCTTGGAGACGAAAAATTATTTTCCGAAAACAAAGAGATCGCAACGATCACCATTAACGAAAGCACCCCCAAAAGCCTGAGTGCAGCTGGAATCCTCTCGAGTGAACTTCTCGTCACAAAAGTGATGAAAGATGGCGCAGCTGAAAAAGCCGGCATTAAAAAAGGTGATGTCATTACAGCGGTCAACGGAAAGAAAATATTTTTACTTCAAGAATTTATTGCTAAAGTTGAAATAGCTGCCGAAAACAACTCAAAGCTTATTGTTGAATGGCTTCAAAATGGGCAACTCATTCAAAAAGAAATTATTCCAAAAGTTCAATTGGCGAAAGATCCTTACACTGGCCTCAAAAAGAACAGATACCTGGTTGGAATTGTTTATGGTGCTGGAGCTCCTGCTTTACCCAAAACAGTATTGATCAAAGCCAAGAACCCAGTTCACGCTCTTGGTATGGGGTTTGCTCACACATGGGACACCTCAAAAAGAATTTTAGTAAACATCTGGGATCTCGTGACGGCAAAAATCTCCATGAAGAAAATGAGCAGCCCTCTGATGATTGGAAAAATTGCTGGAGACAGCTTAAAGATGGGAATCATTCCTTTTCTCAACGTGATCGCGTTTATTTCAATCAACTTATTTATTTTTAACCTCCTTCCTATTCCGGTTCTTGACGGTGGTCACCTCACGCTCTTTGCAGTTGAAGCGATTGTCAGAAAACCTCTTCCTATTAAAGCGGTAGAAATTTGGACGATGTCTGGATTTGTTTTACTGATGGGACTTTTTGTTTTTGTTTTTTTTAACGATATTTCAAAAATGTTCTTTTAAGAAATCATCTATGAACAAAAATATACTCTGCCTCGACTGGGGCAAGAAAAAAGTCGGCCTGGCCAGCTCAGATGAACAAGGCGTTGCCATCTCTGAGCATGCCATTTACCACAGAGAAGCACATCGAGGCACTTGGACTTTAGACCGAGAAGACACGGCCTATTTTAAAGAGTTTATTGAAAAGTATGAAATTTCACTCATTGTGATTGGAGCTAACAAAAATCAGGAAAAAGAGTCTGCCAAGCTCATGGACTCTTTAACAAAAGAACTTCAGCTTCCAGTGACTGCGGTGAATGAATACCTCAGCACCTGGGAGGCAGGAGCCTCAAAACTTGATGACTCCAGAGCAGCTCGAGTCATCTTAGAAGATTACCACGAACAGCAAAAAAGAAGCGGTAAAACTTTAGTCGTCGTCAGTCTTCTCTTACTTTTTCTCATAGCCTCATTTTTATTTGTCTCGAATCAGGTAAATAAATTTAAAGAAACAAGTTTTTCATCCAGTGCTCAAGAATTCACTTTAAAAATAAAAAAGGGCGACACGCTCACTCATGCCCTAAAAAAAATAGAACAAAAAACTCAGAAAAAATTTAACAAGCTTGAATGGAAGATCTACTTAAAGTTTTTCACGAAAAAGCCCATGCTCCGTTTTGGCGAATTTGAAATAGATCCAGCTTTAAGTAAAAAAGAAATTATTGATCACCTGCTCAAAGGAAAAGTTAAAAGCTACCGATTCACCATTCGAGAAGGCCTCAATGTTTGGGATATTGAAAAGGTCCTCAAATCGAGATTCAAAGGATTCAATGCCCTTAAATTCAAATCTTTGGCTCAAGACTGGAGTAAATTAAACTTTCTTCCAAGCATCAACCCTTTCCCTCAAGCTCGTTTTGCCTTGGAAGGCTTTTTATCGCCAGAAACCTACACTTACGACCTCAACACCAATACCGAACAAATAGTCGACAGAATGCTAGAGCACTTTAAAAAAGAAGCGCTTCCCATTCTCAAAAAACACCCATGGGCAAAAGAAAGCAACGGCATCTTTAAACTCATCACGCTGGCAAGTATTGTCGAAAAAGAATCGGGTAACTTTAAAGAACAGCCTACCATTGCTTCCGTTTTTTGGAACCGCATTAACAAAGGCATGCCCCTTCAAAGCGACCCCACCACTATTTACCCGCTCTTTCCAAACTTTAACGGCAACATTACCCGTAAAGACTTACGAAGAAAGAATCACTACAACACTTACAGAATTCCTGGCTTACCCATTGGCCCTATTTGTTCCCCAGGAATTAGCGCGATCAAAGCCGTCGTCAACCCCAAGAAAACTCCATATTTTTTCTTTGTCGCAAGAGGCAATGGCTACCACGCCTTCTCAAAGACATACAAGCAACACAAGAAATACGTTTACGAGTATCAGATCCGCAAAAGAAAATAAAGGCTTGCTCCGGCATCCTAAACGCCAATAGCCATAAAATAGCCTAGAAAAATGAGCACTAAGCCTGCAAGCATTCCGAGCCACGGTCCTTTTTCCTTCATGATAATATTCTTCATCGAAAACATTGAGAAGTTATTTTTTGTTTGATCAAGTGACTCATAAATTGAATCAAGACTCAAGAAAGTCGTCGCACCTGAATTTGTAGTTGAAATCTTCGCTGCGCTATGAGCTCCCTTGAAGGGAACGATTTTATAAGTGGAAGAAGCAAATTTTAATTGATCGCCTAAATCGATTTTTCTTTTTTTCGATATTTTATCTCGATTCAAAAAGGTTCCATTTTTACTCCCTAAATCCTTCAAATAAAAGTGGCCCTCCTCAAAACTTATGGAGGCATGGTCTCTAGAAATTCCTTGATGATCCAAGTTCACTGAGGCATTTTCTCGTCGACCAACAATATTGCCGCGTCTTTTCAAAATAAAAAATTCTTGCCGATCACTTATAGATTGCAGCACTAATTTTTCTTCAAATTTGTTATTGGTTTTTTCTTCTCTATTCTTTTTCATAAATCATCCTTTAATTTCGTCAAAATAATGTAAGCATTCAGGCTTTCATTATGCAGAGAACGTACCAACTCGCTAAGTGTCGATTTTTCAGTTAAAAAAGTGTCGATTTTTTAGCCAATGACGAGCATAATATGTCATATGAGAAGTTTTTTTCTAAAAAGTAGTCTTGTTTTCATCTCCTTTATTACTGTAAATGTTCTCAATGCACAGAAAAATGCGCCCGTTTACTTTCAACCAAATTCGCAAGCCTTGGACTACATCACGCCTATTGGAGAGAAAGGCAGCTTTTCACTAGGCTTTTTTGCCGATAGCGCCTTCCCTCTTGCGAGTGCTTTTCAATCAAAAAGCCTGATCACCAGCAAACTAGAAGATATGAGAAAACAGGTTCCAGTTGGCTTTGGAGTTGAAGCGGCTTATTCGCTCTCAAACAAGCTTGAAATTGGACTTGGAGTTGGATTTGAATTTTTCGAAACTCAGCAGCTCAGTGAATTAACGACAACAACCAACTTAAGAAATTACAATATTCTTAAATATAGATTTATCCCTGTAACCGGATTGCTTCGCTATAGATGGCCTAGAAAAAAATGGGCCACAGAAGTTGAACTGGGCTTAGGAGCCGCCCTAGGAAGCATTACCGCGCGAAGCACCGACCCGGCAACAAATGAAATCACGAACCCTGGCCCCTTCCTGAGAGCTCATGGAGCCTTTGGCTTTGCTTGGTCATGGGCGAAAAACTTCTCGCTACACATGCAACTTGGATACGCTGCTCAAAGTATTGGTGAAAAAACCTACGCTCTTGGCGGCACGAACAATCATGAAATAAAACAAAGCTCTATGCTGAACGGAATCTATTCCAAAGGCTTTTTAAGATATTATTTTTAAGAAATTAAATTTCATTTAACTTTTTTTTGTTTTCTTTCACGAACTCAATAATCTCAAGAGCTCTTTCTTCTGAAACTCCAAAAGCTATTTTTACAGTTTCGAGGTCTCCTTGAAGAATTTTATTGTAAATATGCACCAGGGGCAATTCATAATAAATGGGTATATTTATTTTTCTGTGCTTCCACTGTGACACATTAGCTCCTGGAACATTGAAAAATAAAGCAAGCTCGTGAACACTGCCCTTTGAAGATTTTTCCTTTAATAAGGGACTCATTAATTCTAAGATTTTCACCAGAGCATCAGGACTCAAAGACTGAGGATTACTTGCCTCGGCCAGGCCTCCAAGTACATTTAAATTATGACGCAAAGATTGAGAGTTATCATAGCGACCAACATCTTTCATTGAATCCCTTATGATTTTAAATTTTTTAAACAATTCTTTAGCTCGACCTTCAGCGTGTTTCTTAAAAAAAAGGAGCATTTCCTCGCGCTTTGCATCTTCAGGAAAAGTCCCACGAAGAATCCAATTGCTAGCAGCTTCTTTTTCTTGATCGCTCAGTTTTTCTCTGTCAACTTTTTTCAAGTTAAAAGTAAAGAGAATATCATAAAGTAATGCCTCAGGAACTGGATTATTTTCAAGATAAGGGGAAATACTTTCGCCGAATTCCTCCACTAAAGAAGCTTTTATTTTTTGAGAAACAACAGCTCGCTCTTCTTCGGCTTTTTCTTCTTCTTCTTTTTTTTGAAAGAATGCTTTTGTCTCTCGGTTAAAGATTTTCACTAAAGCTTTTTGACGATGATCCTGTGGCTGAGCTCCCTCTTTCCATCTGTAAAAAAGCGCTACAGAAATTCCAAGCTCTTTTTGCATCAGAGGAATATTCAGCTTAAGTTCATCAGACAAAAAAACAGCTAAAGTCCTCAAATCAGTGATACCCGGAACTTCTTTTTTAATTTCTTCAAAAGTCAGTTCTGAACTTTGAACAAGAAGCGCCAAGTTCTTTAAACAAGATAATTCTTTAAACTCGGAGCTCATAAGAGACGTTGTGAAAAAATAGAAAACAAATAACTTTTTCACTCAATCAGTATATTTCTCTTATCTGTATGACATGAAGTGTTTTTTTGACACAAAGAGACTGAAACTTGAACAAATCCTTACTCTGCTTCCTCTTCCTTTAGTAATCTGCCATAACTCAAATAAAAATATTCTATGTTCCCATCTTTATTTTTTCTCGAAAATTGAATTTTATTATGACTTTTATTTCCTACCCAACGAAGTTTTTCTCGACCTAGAAGATCTTCTCTTGTGTCAAGAAGGTATGCTCCACCAAGATATCTTTTTTCCTTTTTATAGTTTTCTTGATGATAGCGTCCCCGTGGAGAGTTCAAAAAGAATACCTCCTCATTTGTTCCTTTTAGAGTCAATTTCCCATCTCGAATGGCACTTAAATCCAAGGGAAAAAGAGCTTTATTGATATCCTCTTGATGCTTCAACAACAATGCTTTTTCTTCTTCTGTAGCTGTTTCAAAAAAATCATGATTTTCTCTAAATTTAAAACCAGATGGGTAACTTGTATGATATCCACCGTAAGAAGAATCACTAGGCTTCAACTCGGCTCCATCACTCAGTTTATAGAGCTGCCCTTCATGAACATCCTTATAAGTCTGCAGCCCTTTCAGTTGGTCGAAAAGAAAATATCTTTCAACAAAAAGTTCTGACTTTAGAAGAAAACGTTCCTGTCCACTAACTTGATTTTTAGCTTTAATGACAGCCCTTCCAATTAATTCTTCATATTTTTCCTGATCCTCTTTTGGTGGAAACAAGTCATTCAATTCTTTAGACGCATTTACAAGGTCAAAAAAATGCGCTTGAGCAAACTCTCTCGCTACGGGGTTTCCGTGATTCAGTAAAATAGAAAGAATTGTAGCCTGAGGCTTTGTTTTTAGCATTTCCAAGTCATCATATTTTGTAGAAAGCTTCACAACTCTTCCGTCGGGATGGATGACTTCATATGGAGCAGAACGAAAACCTCGAAACACCCTCGGTAGTTTCGCTGAAGGATTCGGGTATTCTTTTTTACTGAGCTTTTCAAGAGGGAATTTCATGGTTACTAAGTGAGTTTTTTCTGTAGAAAAAACTAAGACTGGAGCTTCATCGTTTCCTAAATTTAAAGCGTAGAAAAATTTTCCACTTGTTTTTTCATAAAACCAACTCAGATGACTTCGAATATATTCATCAGTAGGTAAATTAGGATACTTCCTCCTCAATTTTTTTAATTCCTTTGTATACATTGAAAAAAACTTATTGAGATCAAGCTCTCCTTGGGTATTTAAAATTGGAATTTGAGAGTTTTCAAAGGAAGACGATGGAGCTATGCTTGACTCACTAGTCTCAACAATATTTTTTTCTTCTTTCACACCAAATGAGTCTAAATCTTCAAGTAAAGATTCTCGTTCTGCAGGCGGGAGCAGCTCTGAGTGTTCAAAAACTTTTTCATTCCAGAGCTTCTGTAAAGCTGCTGCTCTCTCTGGACTTTCTGGAATCACATTAGCAATTTCAAGAAACTCTTTAATATCTAGAGCAGGCATCTCAGCCATAGAGTGCCTTAAACTTTGCACCCTAGAAGCCCCTTCTCTTTCAAGAAGCTCTGCTGTAAAATCAGAATAGTTTTCATAGTCTATTTTTGAATCATCTTTTCTATAAGAAATTCCTAATTCACTAAGGCCACTTCGATCAGCCTGAAGTTTAAGAGTCTCATTCATTTGAGCCAGATTCATTCTTTTTTTTAACGCTGAATTAAGTTCTAAATTATCTAATAAACGTGTCAGTTTTTCAGATTCCACCTCACTCAGCTTCTCAGTAACAGAAGAAAGATCCGACCCGTCTGCAATTTTTTTCAAAGCATTCCACTGCCTTTGACTCAGTTCATCTGGCACAGCGTTCTGGTGAATAAAAACATACTCCGCGGTTAATTTAGCAACAGAGACCGGGTCAGATCGCTTGCAGAATTCAGCGAAGGAAGAGACACTCGCAAAGCTTTGAGCTCCACTGAAAAGAAAGAAACAAAGTAGAAAGCTCTTAAAATGCATATTTAAATTTTAACATGTAGCAAAGAGCGCTAGTGACAAAAAAACATTGAAGAGGTGAAGACCACTCTGAGAATGAGGATTGTTTTTTTAGATAATGACGATGTCAAAAAAAAAGCAATCAAGGGCATCTGAAAAGAGTGATTGCACCCTGATCAGAATCGCCATTGATTGCTTCAAGAAACTCTTTAGTTCTGAGCTACTTTTTTCCAGCTAGGTAGAACGGCTTGACTTTGTTCACACCATGGCATGGACGGATCAATTCCACAGAGGATTTGACAAAGCATTTCGTCGCCTAAAGGACATGAAGAAGAATTTGAATCTTCATGAACAAAGATGTCTCCAGAGGACACTTTGTTTCCAGCGGCATCTTCAGCTGTAATGGTGACGGAACCAACAGCAACACCCTTTAAGAGTCCATCTTCTGAAATGGTGGCAACAGCTTCATCAGAGCTTGAGAACTTCACTTCTCCATCAACCTTACCGCCAACTTCGAATTGTAATTCTTGAGCCGGGTTCACACTCGCTTGATGTGGCGCCACATAAGGTGTTCCTGCAAGCAAGAGTTCCATCGCATCTCCAGCATCAATAATACAATTACAAGCTGTTTCAATTTCAGCTTTTCTTCCACTGATCTGCATTAAAGAACGCAGTTGATTTCCAGTTAAAGTTTCATCTTGAGCCATTAAAAGAGCCGCAAGACCAGAAACAAGTGGCGTCGCCATGGACGTTCCAGAGAGGTTTTTATAGCCATTATTTGGAAGCGTGCTCATGATGTCTAAGCCAGGAGCCGCAACATGTGTTTTCTGCTGTCCAAAGCTCGACCAATCAGGCTTTGTGTTTTCTACCGTTGAAGCAACGACCGTAATTGAGTTTTGGAAAAAACCATTTGCCGGATACATCGCTGTCTCGTCGTTGTCGTCATTACTATTTCCAGCTGCAGCAATAAAAGGAATTCCAGCTTGACTGGCTCTTTCCAATCCCTCGACAAGGGCCGCTGCTTGATCTTTAGTGACTGCCGCTCCCCAACTTGCTGAAATAATGTCCGCTTTATTTTCAATCGCATAATCAATAGACTTCACAGCATTGTTCAAGTCACCTCGGCCAGATTCATCTAGGAATCTTAAAGGCATGAGACTGACTACTGGACTGAGACCACTAACTCCACCGTCAACATCACCAGTCGCACCAACAATACCAGCACAATGAGTTCCATGTCCTGGATTCTGCTGACTCGTTGTATCCATAGGATCATCGTCATTTTGAGCAAAGTCATAGCCCGTGACCATGTTTGCTTTTAAAGATTCGTGATTATAATCAACACCGGTATCGATGACGGCAACAACAACGTCTCTGGAACCTTTGTTCCCTGCAAGCTCCCAAGCTCTTTCAGCATTAACGTTAGCAAGTGACCACTGTTCTTTAAGGTCAGCTTTTGAAGCTAAAGGCGCTAACCTTTGTAACTTAAAATTTTGAGTCACATATTCGACCTGTGGATCGTTCATGAGTTCGACTAAGGCCTCAACTTCATGAGTTTTTGAATCAAAAGTAATTTTCATGATTTTTGCACCAGGCGTAAAATCTAATTGCTCGGCTGAAAACTCAGAAAAAACACTGTCATTTGAAAACAGAGACTTCAAAGCTGAATCTTTTAATTTAACGAGATACTCGCCTTCAATAAATTCAGTTGGTCCGGAACGAAGTCCTTCTTTCTGATTTTCCAACAAGACTCTATTCTTAAGAAGATTAATTTCTCGAATAGTTTCCTCGTCAGCAAATCCGCTGTGACCTAAATTTGGTAGTGAAATAAAAATGGTGAATAAAATGATATTAAATAGCAACGATGTATTTTTCATGATGCGTCCCCCCCTTGTAAAAGAATATTAGAAATCAAATCAAAAGCTTTATCAAGCACTCGAAGAAAGACACAGGCGAATTAAGAAAATGATAAATTCTTGACCAAAAAAGCCCAAATCAAAACAGTTTTTTGGCAAAAAAACTTTTCTAGAGAATTGCTGTCAAAGAAGATTCGAAAGAAAGAGAAAAACGTCTAATTGGTGACGTCTTTTTGCAGTTCGAAGTAGCGAAGCATCTTCTCTAAGTGCTCCAAATTTTTTCTACTGAGCTTTTTCTTGGTTAAAAAGAGCTTGAGATCTTGCACTGCAGCGCCAAAACGACCCATACGAGCATGTAAAAAAGCTCTTTCCTTCAAGGCTTCTAAGCGTTCAACAGGAGAAAGCTCGTAAAGCGCTGTCAAAACCCAATACAAACGAGGAAGATCTTCTTTTTCTTGATAGACTGCCCTTAAGTTTCTCAGAACCCGAGACACAATTTCCCTTGGATGTGAGAGCTCCAATAAAGACTCGTGAAAAGGAATCATCCCCTTCGTCCAAGCATCGAGCTTGTCCTGACAGTCTTCAATGGAAAGAATCTTTGCTTGATCAAAAGAGTCCAAAAAGTAGCTGGTGCCATCTTTTTCTGTATCTTGAACCATGAGCAGAAAATGACCTGGAAAGGCCACTCCATAAGCTGGAAGCTCGAGTCTCCTAAAGAGCCCCATGAGAATTAAGGTTAAGGAAACGGGAATCCCTTTCCTTCGAATATAGACATCATTGAGAAAACTATTGCGAACATTGTAATAGTTTTTTTTATCGCCCTGAAAGCCTAAATCCTGAGAGAAATATTCTCCGACCCACTTCACCTGATCGGCAAAAGCTAGCTCCTTCGGAAATTCTTTACGAGCTTCATCGAAAAGCTCTAAGAACTTTTGCTTTTCTTTTTTAATATTTAATTTTGGATACTCTAACTGAGCTATTAAAAGCCCCAATTCGACTGGGCACCAGTCACAAGAATCAACAGAAGGCACTTCTGCCAGTATTTTTTCAATACGTTGAACCACTTCCATATGGTCTTGAACCTCTACACCCATGAGCCTCTTTATTGTAGAGTCAAGAAGCATTCAAAAGCAAGCAGAAAAGTTATTGAGAAAGCCCAAGGAAGGCACTTATGATGCCCATAAGCATGAAAAGCAGCTCGATTTACGTGAACGGCCAATATATTAATTCTCACGAAGCCTTAGAAAGAAAAATTCTAAATCCACTTGGAAACGAAGAAAGCGTCCACTTGGCTTATCTAAAAAAGAATTCTACGCACGATCAAGAAATCCTTGGTGCCGCCATTGAAGGCGCTCGACTGAGCCTTGAAGACATTCATTCAGGTCAAATTGACAGAGCTCATGCCATACAAAGTTTTTTCTTCGCTTTAGAGCTAGAGTTCTCCAAGTCTCAGGACGAACTCTGCTCCATTCTTTCACATGAAATAAAAAAACCCATTCGCCTGGCTCGATTAGAAATTGAAAGAGCTTTAGGAACAATAAAACTTTACAAAGAATACGCTCAACACATTAATCAATTATCAGAATGGAAAAGCTCGCCAGAAAACTTTCACAGTCGACAAAGAACCTCTGGCATCAGTCTGGCCATCACCCCCTTTAACTTTCCTATTAACTTAGCTCTTCACAAAATATTACCGGCTCTTTCTTGGGGTTGCCCTGTTCTCTGGAAGCCTTCTCCTCACGCTATTCTCAGTTCGGCTGTTCTTTGCGACATTATTCATCGAGCAAAAGTTCCCGCCGGTCTCTTTCAGTTCATTCCTTGTGATCATGAACTCTGTTCTGAGCTCCTCATGAATAAAAACATTTTCAGTCTCAGTTTTACTGGCTCAGACCGTGTCGCTTGGGAAATTAAAAAGAAAAGTGAAGCACGAAAAATGGCCTTCGAACTTGGCGGCAATGCTTCCGTCTGGGTCGACAAGGATCAAGATTTAAAAAAAATTGCGAGTGAGCTTTCAAAGAGTGCCTTTAGCTATGGCGGTCAAATTTGTATTGCAGCTCAAAATATTTACGGGACTCAAGAAGTTATTCAAGAGTTAAAAAAAGAGCTCCAGGAATCACTTCACCTTTATGAGGCTAAAAAACTTCAGGACACCAACTCCCTTTATACGTGCCTGATTGATGATTTCGCCCAAGAAAAAGCTCAAAAGCAACATGAGCAACTTCTTAAAAACGGCGCACAACTAGTAGCGCAAGCGCAACAAAGTAGCGCGGCTTTTCCAGCATCCATATATGAAGTCGAAGATCTTCAGAATTCCTTTCTTCATGAAGAATGCTTTAGTCCCCAACTTAGTCTCACGACTCTCAACTCATTTGAATCTTTTCTCGAAGAAATGAAAAAGCAAAAAAACAAATTGCATCTGAGCATTTACACTGCCAATAAAGATCAAATATTAGAAGCTGAAAAACTTAACTTTGGAGGCATTTGTGTCAACAAAGCCCCAAGCACTCGCCACGACTCCATGCCTTACGGTGGTGAAGAGAACTCTGGCATTGGCCGTGAAGGTCCCGGCTATTCCGATGAGCTTTATTCAAGCTGGCAAGTAAAAGTTTCTTAAGATTTTGATTTCAAATAAGCTTTAATTTTTCGGATGAGAACTTTTTTAATGGTCGCAGGGCTCGTGGCCTTGTCTCCAAACTTTTTATCCCAAACTTTTTTAGGAATGACGGCTTTTGCCATACTTTTGTGTCCCCCCGCGGATCCTAAATCTAAAAAGGCCGCTTCAAATAAGTCTCCACAGTGATGTTGATGTCCCCAATGTCGGCCTGAAAAAATCACCTTATCTTCGTAGACTCCACCAGAAACTGCCCAATCGACCCCTTCAATTTGAGAAATGAAATCAGCTGATTGAGGGATCCACTCTTCTTTTTTAATTTCAGGAAGTGGCATGACCGCAATTTCTCCCTGCACTTTTAAATATTTCAAACCTTTTCTAAGTGAAGATAAATAATTCAAAGGCAAGTCCGGTCGCTCAATTCTTCTGAGTAAACTTCCATTAGTCAGAGGATAGAGAGTGACAAAAGCTTCTAAGTCTCGTTCACTTACCGGTCGGTTAAAAAATAAAGTATCTGACTTCACACCATAAAGTAAGGCCGTTGCTAATCTTTGCGAAATTTCAATTCCAGCTGCCTGCATATAAAAGGTAAACAAAGAAGACACTGATCCATATTTTTCATTGATAATTACAAGTTCAGCTCCATCGAGCGCCGCACACTTTGTTTCGGGGTGATGGTCAATAACAATATTAGCCGTCACTTCTCGACCTTTAAAAAAACTTGGCTGACAATCAACATAGGCAATTTTGGCATAGGAAGCTAACTTCAATTCATCAACTTTAATCACTTCAATATCTAAAAGTCGCGCCATAGCTAAGTTCTCAGGACGAGTAATATTTCCAAAGGAAACAATTGGAGCCGTTTGAGATTTCCGATTCATGATTTTTCTCAACGCCAAAGCTCCGGCTAAAGAATCAGGGTCGGGATCGTCTTGAATAAGAATCGCGACCTCTTCAGCATCTTTAACAACTGATTTAATTTTTTGAATATCTTTCTGTAGAGAAAGTAAGTCGAGTTCTCGCTGCAAGCCTTCGCTCAGCAAATCTTTCCATGCCACCGAACGCCGAACATCTAAGGTTCCCGAACTTTTTCGTCCGCCTAATCTTAAAAATTGAATTTTAGAAAAATGATTTTTCAATAAATGAACTACGGATTCAACTTTTTCTAAATCAGAAAAACCAACGATCGCGACAATCGAATCATCCACTGGAAAACTCAACGCTTCTAAGGATTGCTCAAATTTATGAGAATTCTTTTTAGATTTGGAATCGAGCCAGCCTTTTCCATCAATAAAAATTTTATACTTTGCTTTTTGCGGAATAATTCCCTTAATGGATTCCACCGGCCAGGACGTGTCTCCAATGACTAAATAATTCTTTTTCTCAGAAAAACTTGCGAGTCTCATATCAACTACGGCTCCAAATCTCTTTGAAGATCTTTTTTATCTTCAGCATTAGAAATGGCTTTGCGAATGACAAAACGCATGAGTTTCGAGCGTTCTGCACCACCCAGCAGCCTCCTCAAGTCTTCATAGAGTTCTCGATCATTCACGAGCGCCCCGAGAGTTCCCTCGCCGGAATTAATTTTATCTAAAATAATATTTAATTTTTTGGCAGCAACGTCCATTTCAGAGGTCACGTTTTTTAAATTGAGTTGCAGCACTTTTTGGTCCAGACTTTTGGCAAGCTTTTGATAGCTTTCAAGAGTTTTATTCACAGAAGAATCTTCATTAATATCGCCAACCAATTTCTTAAGTTCATCCAAGGCATCTTGAGCTCCTACCAAGACAGCTTCACCTTTTCCAAGATAACTCGAGAGCTCCTTGGTTTCTTTTTCTTGAAGCATCAACTCATCTTCAAGAGGCTGCCCTTGCTCTCCTTCAATGTTTTCAACAATTAAAGTCTTATCTCCAAGAAGGCCAGCTGTTCCAATATAAACTTGGCTTTGAGAATTGAATTCATTTCTAAACTTTTTTTGAATGGAGAACTCTACTAAGATGCCACTTTTCGATTCTTTTGAGAAATTCTTTTTTAAAACGCGTCCTACCTCAATACCTTCATGAAAGACTGGCGCTCCGACATTCAAACCAAGGGTGTCTGACAAAACAGTCTTGAGTGTCAGATCTTTTTGAAAAAAAGAGGCTTCTCCCATGAATAAAATAAATCCTGAAAACACACTGAGCGCAATAAAGCTCAACATGCCGACAACGACATAACTATTTCCTTTTTCTTTAGGCGGTTCCATCTTTACAATTCTCCATTCATAAAATCTTTAACGTGTTGGTTCTTCTTGGTGAGCTCGACACAATTCCCAGAGGCAATAATTTTTCCACCAGAAAGTAAGGCCATTTTATCGGCACAATTTAAAGCTGTCGGCATGTCATGAGTGACTAAGATTCCACTCACCCCCAAGTCTTTAAATTTTGAAATCATTTGTTGTATGTTTAAAGTATTTTTGGGATCCAAGCCAGCAGTGGGTTCATCATAAAGAATAATTTCAGGGTCGAGAACTAAAGAACGAGCTAAACCAGCTCGTTTACGCATACCGCCACTCAAACTGGAAGGCAAAAGCTCTTTCGCTTGAAGAATATCTAAAGAGTCCAAAACACTTTCAATTTTTTTTATTTTTTCTTTTTTGCTCAGATCAGAATGTTCGTTGAGCGGAAACATGAGGTTGTCAAAAACTGTTAAGGAATCAAACAAAGCGCCCTCTTGAAAGACGTAGGCTATCTTTTTTCTTAAGGAAACAATTTCAGAGTGATTCATTTTCAATACAGAGACTCCACGATACAAAAGATCACCAGAATCAGGTCGAATCAGGCCAATGATCGATTTCAACAAAACACTTTTTCCCGACCCACTTCCACCAATCAAGGCGACGATTTCAGACTCGTTCAGAGAAAAGTTCACTCCACTGTGAATTTCTCTTCCCGAAAAAGATTTTGAGTATTCGATCACTTTGAGTAATTCCACAGTCACATCCCTCCCGATTCCGTCAGAATCCAAATTAATTTGGTCAGAACAAAGTCAGCCAGTAACACGGAAACTGTGCTGGTAACCACTGCGTTTGTTGTGGCTTTCCCAACGCCTCGAGTTCCCCCCTCACTTCTCATGCCATAATAACAAGCAAGACTCGCAACAAGAAAACCAAAGAATACAGATTTATAAATTCCACTTAAGAAATCAATAGGCTCCATAATTTCAAAACTTTTAAAGAAAAAGTCATAGGGAGATAAATTCAGTAACATCGCTCCTGAGAGCATGCCTCCGAGCACACCAAGAAAATCTGCAAAAATAGTGAGCAGTGGCGTGACCACCATTAAAGCAATAATTTTTGGAACAATAAGGATGCGAAAAGAATCACTCCCCAAGGACTCAATCGCATCGACCTGCTCGGTTACTTTCATTGACGCGAGTTCTGCCGTGATCCCAGAAGCAACTCGAGCCGAGAGCATGAGTGCCACAAAAATTGGTCCCATTTGACGACAGAAGCCTAAAGATAGAATTTTTGGAATATACAATTGGCCACCAAAACGTGCGAGACCATATCCAAACTGCATGGTCATGACAAATCCTGTTGTGAGAGCAGCCACAAAGACAATCCCCAAAGAATCGACGCCCCATCTTTTCATCTCATAAGTAACGGAACTCAAAGAAGGTCTTTTTCTGTAGAAACTCTGTAGACAATTCCCCAACAAGACAAAATACCGCCCGAAAGATTCGAAGAAGAGACTCACTCTTTTCCTTCTCCCTTTTTAAATTTAAATGAAGCAATAAAACTTCGATACTCTTGAAGATCCTGCTCACTCAACTGAAGGCCAGTGAGGAAAAAATCGAAGAGACAGTTATTTTTTCTCAGCAAAGTCATTGACGATTCCGTTTTGACTCCATCGATTGTAGAAGAGAACAACGTTTCCACCGCCTCTCGGTGGTCAAGGCTCAATTTCTGAGTAGAGCGCACCTGCACATTTTCAAAGCCTTTTAGAGTTTGCTTGAAGAGTTTCTCTAAACTTTTCTCCTGATAACGATGGCATTCACTGCGAAGCATAAAGACATTCCCATTACTGACGTTTTCAAAGGCAAGGTCCATTCCGCTAGTTTTTTTTAAGGCTTGCCATTCTTTTCCTAAGGATTGAGTAAAAAAATATTTTTGAGCTTCAAGACGCTTTCTTTTGGTAGAGAGAATGCTGCACCCAGAAAGAAGAAAAAAGAAAAGAATAAATTTCGCCATTATCAGATACTTTCGGTTGAAGAGCACTGCTGCTTAAAAGCACTGAGTCAAAGCCCAGTCAAAATATAAAGCCTCAAAATGCTCTCAAGAAAAAGACTTCAATTCATTTTTCATAAAAATGTCCTGTGCAGAGCATAAAAACACAAAAGCACACAATAAATAGCCATAATTTTGATTTCACTAAAGAGAATTTATCTCCCTCATGAAATCATGATAGTGTCATTAAATAGGAATTATTCAAAAAATGACAGACAAAAAAAAAAATGAATCATTTATTCGATCACTTTGCGTTGGAGAAATAAACGAAAAAATTATTTTTCCATATCCTAAAATGAAGTCCGACGAAAAAGAAAGTCTCAAAACAATTTCTGACTCCATTGAATCATGGCTTGGAGACAAAGGGGAAGAGTTTAGAAAGTGGGATGTCGAGGGGAAACTACCCGATAACATTCTTCAAGAGATGCGGGAATTTGGACTTTTTGGTTTAATCATTCCAGAAGAGCATGGCGGCTTTTCGTTGAGCACAACAGCTTATTCTCGAACCATTCAAGAACTCTCGAAACATGACGGATCACTCACACTTACTTGCGGTGCTCACTCGAGCATTGGCATGCGCGGACTCCTGATGTTTGGAAATGACGCTCAAAAAAAGAAATACCTTCCGAAGCTAGCAACGGGAGAACTCATTGCGGCTTATTGCTTAACCGAAGCAGGTTCAGGATCAGATGCGGCCTCTATTAAAACAACGGCAAAAAAAGAAGGGGATCACTGGATTCTCAGCGGTGAAAAACTTTGGATCACCAATGGTGAATGTGGAGATTTCTTTACCGTTTTTGCCGCTACAGACTCTCCAGAAGGCAAAATGACCGCTTTCCTCGTTACCAGAGATATGGGCGGCGTGAGCAATGGTCCCAAAGAAGATAAAATGGGAATTCGCTCCAGCAATACCACGACCGTTTTCTTTGATAATGTCAAAGTGCCTCAAGAAAATGTTCTTGGTGAAGTCGGCAAGGGCTTTAAAATTGCCATGAAAATTCTCAACATGGGTCGAACTGGTTTGGGCGGAGGCTGCGTTGGTGGCATGAAAAGCCTCATTGACATGACAACGAAACAGGCCAAAGAAAGAAAACAATTTGGCAAATCTATTGCGGAATTTGGAATGATCAAAAGTAAAATTGGTCAAATGATTGTGGATTGTTACGCCGCGGAATCAGCGGTCAATATGGTGAATGGACTTATTGACCAAGGCTACGAAGACTACGCGGTTGAGGCTGCAATTTCAAAAATATTTGCCACCGAAGCGCTTTGGAGAACTTCAGATGAAGCACTTCAGATTGCCGGTGGTAATGGTTTCATGAGAGAATTTGCTTATGAAAGAATCATGAGAGACTGCAGAATTAATCGAATTTTTGAAGGAACGAATGAAATTCTCAGACTCTTTACGGCGCTCACTGCAATCTCAGACGCTGGACAACAGCTTAAAGATTTACAAAAAGCAGTCAAAGACCCCATCAAAGGTTTTGGACTTTTTGTCGACTACGCGAAAAAACATATGAAAGCCACCAAAGCTCTTAAAGTGATGCGGCCAACTGTGAGTAAAGCTCACCCGGCACTAAAGAGATCGGCGGCTATTTTTGAAACTGAAGTTCAAAGGCTCACGACTTCGGTAGATCGCATTCTTAGAAAGCACGGAAAAAACATTATTGGAAAGCAACTCGCCACGAACCGACTGGCGAATATTATTATTGATATTTTCGTCATGGGCTCTATGCTCAGCCGAGTCACTCAAAGCATTGAAGAGAAAGGCCTTGAAGATGCCGCTCAAGAAATGGAAATTTTAGAAGTCTTTACGCATCAAGCCCATAAAAGAATTAGCGGCCTTTTAAAAAGGATTGATGACAATGTTGATGAGCAAATTAAAAGTCTTTCAGATCATGCCGTCGAAAAAGAAGCTTATAGCTGGGACATTCTTTAATTCTTACAGAGAAGAGCTCATCCATTAAAACGGAAGCTTCTTGAGTTTTAGCGAGGTCTTTGTTAGCACTGAGTGCAATGAAATTGCATGCACTCAGAGTTTACCCGTCTAAAGAAAATTGCCCTCGAGAAGATCAGCTTGCCTGGAAGCTTGCCGAGCTTTCAACCACGAACACGACGCCTTCTAGCGACGCGGTAGTCGATATGATTATTAATAGAATCATCGACAATGCTTCCGTTGCGATTGCGGCGACGAATCGCGGTCCCGTCGCTAATGCGAGGAGCATGGCCTTATGTCATCCTCGTGAAAACGGAGCCACCGTTTTTGGTCTTCCAAAAAATCAACGTTTTGATTGCGCCTGGGCGACTTGGGCAAATGGAACTGCAGTCAGAGAACTCGACATGCACGATACTTTTCTTGCGGCCGACTACTCACACCCTGGAGACAACCTTCCGGCACTCATTGCTGTCGCACAACAATGCGCCAAAAATGGAAGCGACCTCGTCAAAGCAGCGGCAACTGCCTACGAAATTCAAATCAATTTAGTCAAAGGCATTTGTCTGCATAAACACAAGAAAGATCACATTGCTCACCTTGCTCCAGCAACCGCCGGAGGACTGGGAACTCTTCTTGGACTCGACACCGAAACAACTTACCAAGCGATTCAACAATCCGTGCACACGGCTTTTGCTACAAGACAAAGTCGTAAAGGCGAAATCTCAAGTTGGAAAGCATATGCGCCAGCCTTTGGAGCCAAGCTCGCCATTGAAGCAACAGACCGATCCATGCGCGGAGAAAAAAGTCCTTCTCCAATCTATGAAGGTGAAGATTCTGTTCTTGCCTACATGCTTGATGGACCAGGTTCTGAATACAAAATTCCTCTTCCTGAAAATAACGAAGAGAAAAAAGCGATCCTTGAATCTTATACGAAAGAACACAGCGCCGAATACCAAGCGCAAGCGTTGATTGACCTGGCTTTTAAAATGCGCCAAAAAATCACCAACACTGACGACATTCAAAAAATCGTTCTTCACACAAGTCATCACACTCATTACGTCATTGGAACTGGTGCCGGTGATCCACAAAAGATGGACCCAAAAGCTTCCAGAGAAACCCTCGACCACTCCATTATGTATATTTTCGCAGTGGCCCTTCAAGACGGCGAATGGCATCACGTCAAAAGTTACGCGCCGGAAAGAGCGCAAAGAGAAGACACGGTCCGGCTTTGGCACTCCATAGAAACCTGTGAAGATGCGGAATGGACCAAACGCTACCACGATCCAGATCCTGACAATAAAGCTTTTGGTGCCCGAGTAGAAATTCACATGAAAAACGGTGAAGTTCTGATCGATGAACTCGCGCGTGCCAACGCCCACCCGGCGGGAGCAAGACCATTTACCAGGCCAGAATATATTCAAAAATTTAAAACGCTCACGGAAGGTCTTGTGAGCAATTCAGAATCAGAACGATTCCTGAGCCAAGTTCAAAATCTCAAGAATTTAAAAAGTGAAGAACTCCTCGAACTCAACGTCGAAGTCGAAGATTCTCTCCTTAAAAACAAAGAAAGAGATCAAAGAGGAATCTTTTAAAGCCTGTAATTTCATGTATTTACAGGCAAGCTCTCAACGGGACTTTTATCTTTAAAAAGATAAAAGTCTCTCTAGTCATTAATGTCAAAGAAGATTAGATTAAGTTCATCTATGCCATGGCTTCTCGACAAAGAATCAACCCCAAGACAAAAAAGTCTTCTTTTTCGCAACAAACTTAAAGAAGGAAAACTCCTACAGTTTGTCGGATGCTTCTCTCCCTACATTGCTCAAATGGCAGAAAAAATTGGCTTTGATGGTGTTTACATTTCTGGCGCAGGAATTGCTAACGATCTTGGCCTTCCCGACATTAGCCTGACCACTTTAAGCGAAGTCACTCAAAGAGGTCGTGCCATTTCAAGATGCTCTTCCCTCCCTAACTTAATAGACATTGACACTGGCTTTGGAGCCACCATGAATGTCGCCAGAACGATTCTTGAAATGGAAGAAGCTGAACTCAGTGGCTGCCATATTGAAGATCAAGTTCAGCCAAAGCGTTGTGGTCACCTCGACAACAAAAGCCTCATTAGCAAAGAAGAAATGCTCCAAAAGATTACCGCTGCGGTAAAAGCCCGCCGAGACTCTAACTTTATTCTTTGCGCCAGGACCGATGCCATTGGTGTTGAAGGCCTCGATAAAGCCATTGAAAGAGCGCAGGCCTACGTTGATGCGGGAGCGGACATGATTTTTCCAGAAGCGGTCAAGGACCCTAAAGATTTTGAAAAATTCAGAAAAGCTGTCAAAGTGCCACTGCTAGCCAACATGACGGAATTCGGTAAAAGTGAATTACTCGACACCAAAGAACTGGAATCACTTGGTTACAACATGGTCATTTACCCCATGACGATGTTTCGAATTGCTATGGGCGCCGTCGAAAACGCCCTCAAAGACATCAAAGAAAAAGGCCACCAAAAAGACCTCCTCCCTTCCATGCAAACTCGATCGAAGCTTTACGAGTATCTCGAATACGAAGACTACAATGAGCTCGACAAAAATATTTTCAACTTCAACCTCTCAAAAAACCAATAACAAAAAGGAGCTTAAAAAAAATGACCACCGAAAAAGTAAACGTTAAAAAAGGACTTGAAGGAGTGATCGTTGACGACACTCAAATTTCTAAAGTCATGCCCAAAATCAACGCCCTCGTTTATAGAGGCTACCCAGTTCCAACACTTGCTAAAAAATGTTCTTTCGAAGAAGTCGCTTACTTGATGTGGAATGAAGAACTCCCGACCAAAGCTCAACTCGATACTTTTGTTGCTTGGGAAAAAAAAGAAAGAAACATTTCTAGTGACCTGATTGAAGTCATTAAAAAATTCCCCAAAAAAGCTCACCCAATGGACACCATTCGAACGGGAATTAGTTTTTTAGGAATGGAAGACGAACGAGTTTGGGACCGAGAACACGACACCAATCTCGATAAAGCCATGAAAGTTTGGGCAAAAACCCCAACGATCATTGCGGCTGACTACAGAACAAGAAAAGGTTTAGAAATTATTCCCCCGAATTTGGATTTAAACTTTTCGGAAAACTTCTTTTACATGTGTTTTGGTGAAGTCCCCCACAAGACGATTACTCGAGCCTTTGATGCGTCACTGACTCTTTACGCTGAACATAGCTTTAACGCCTCAACATTCACATCGAGAGTCGTCAGCTCAACGCTCTCAGACCTTTACAGTTCCATTGTCGCGGCAGTTGGCGCCCTCAAGGGCCCTCTTCACGGCGGAGCGAACGAGCAAGTCATGTATATGCTCAAAGAAATTGGAGAAACTTCAAAAGCGAAAGAATGGACGCTCAACGCTTTGAAGAACAAAACCAAGATCATGGGATTTGGACACCGCGTTTACAAAAAAGGTGACTCGCGCGCGCCAACTATGGATGAGTTTGGTCGCTCTGTCGCGGAACACCTTGGCAACATGAAATGGCACGAGATTTCTGAAATAGTTGAAAAAACCATGATTGCCGAAAAAGATATTTACCCTAACTTAGACTTTCCAGCTGGACCAGCTTATCACCTCATGGGTTTTGATATTGACATGTTCACACCTATATTTGTCATGAGCCGAATTACTGGATGGGCCGCTCACATTATTGAGCAAACTGAAAACAATCGTATTATTCGCCCCCTCAGTAATTACAATGGTCAAGAAGAAAGAAGTGTCACGACTCTCAGTGAACGCGGATAAAAATTTGAGAGCTAAAAAAGTAAACATTTACTTTTTTAGCTCTTTTTACTCTTTAAACGAAAGTTCTCTCCCGGAATTTTTTAATCTTCATCAAATTTATGCCGTTGCCGTTGATGATTCTGAAAAGCTTCTCAAAGTTTTGAGTGAAGATTACTCACCGGGACTCAACTTAGAAGAGAGCTTTAAAAAACTACAGCAGAAAATCAATTTAGTTTTTTTTCAAAAAGAATTTAAAATTTCAACGCTGAGCTCAGACACAGAGATTCAAAAAATTTCTAAAAGAATCATCGCCCTCCCGAAAACTATGGAGTGCTCGAAATACACAAGAGCTCTGAACTGTGCTCAAGACTTTTTTCAAACACAAGAAAAACTTTTTGAAGCCAAATTTCCAAACTGTTTGAGAAAGTCGACTGAAGTAGAAGATCACTGCGAAAATTATAAAAATTTCCCTGAAGCCTACAGCAAAAATTCAAAAACGACCCAAGCCATTAAAAAAGAAAGCACACGAAAGAAAAAGCTTTTACTGCACATTTGTTGCGGCCCAGACGCCGCTGGCGTCCTCAGACAACTCAAAGAAGAATACGAGGTGACTTGTTTTTGGTATGATCCCAACATTCAACCCAAAGAGGAATATGATCTTCGACTGGAAGCTTTTGTCAAAGTCGCGGAAATTGAAAAAGTTCCCTACATCATTGGTGAATACGATGTGGACTATTTTATCGACAGAATCAAAGGGCACGAGGCCAGCCTCGAGCAAGGATCCAAGTGCAGCATTTGCTATGATCTGAGACTCGAAAGATCGGCTCACGAGGCTCAGAAACAAAACTCCGAACTCTACACCACAACACTCGCCATTAGCCCCCACAAAGTCCAAAAGAAATTAGAAAATTTTGGCAAGCTTTACGAAGTCAAATACAAAGTCCCCTACCTCGCTCGAAACTTCATGAAGGACGATGGCTTCAAAGAATCCGTTGAGCTCTCCAAAGACTGGGACATCTACCGTCAGGACTATTGCGGCTGCTGGTTCTCACTTCACGAAGGCGGAAAAAACGCTCAAGCCATGGCCAAGAACTATGGTCTGGAACACGAGTCCATTGTGAATAAAAGCTACACGCTTCCTGAGAATTAAGCAGCTAACAAAAAAAAGGCCCTCTTTCCCATTCAGGAAAGAAGGCCTTTTTTAAGAATCAATTGAAATCGTTGAATTACATTTCAACAACAAATTCAACTCTTCTGTTTGCTTCGTTAGAAGAACCAATTGGTTTTTCAGAACCGAAACCTTTTGCGTCGAGACGAGCGCTATCAATACCTTTTTTCAAAAGATAAGCTTTAACATTTGCAGCTCTTTGCTCAGAAAGTATCTTGTTAGCAGCAGCATTTCCAGTTGCATCGGTATGGCCTTCAACAACTACTTTTTTGATTTTGTTGTTTTGAGTAATAAAAGTCGCAACATCATTCAAAGTGTCATAGGACTTCGCATCTAAATCAGCTTTTCCAGTTTGGAAAAACACTTTTCCAGCTGTAATCACCTGTCGATCACCAAAGAATCCCAGTTTCGGAATGACTCGGTCAACTTCACCAACAACAGCTTTCGCTCCGTCAGCGAGCGCTTCTCCAGTTCCCTTAACGACATTTGCAGCACCATCAACGGCTCCTGAAGCAACATCAGTAACTCCGCCAACAACAGTTCCAGCAGCATCGATAGCTCCCTGAGCAACATCACCAGTAACTTCAACAGCCCCCTTGGCAACAGCCCCAGCGCCATCAACAACAGCGTTAGCACCATCTTTGACAAGATTTCCCGCACCTTTAGCAACGTCACCAGTCACTTCAACAGCACCCTTAGCAACAGCTTCTGCACCATCAACGACTGCACCAGCTCCGTCAACAACAACGTTAGCACCATCTTTGACAAGATTACCGGCACCTTTGACACCATCACCGACAAAACCAGCAACACCACCAAGAGTGTCTTTGTTTAAAATTTTAGGAATAAATACCGCTCCTAAAATCACCAATAATACCAAAAATATAATTCTTTTCATTCTTTCTTATCTCCTTTTTTTCCAGGGTAAACTTTACCCAAATTGAAACCTAAGTGCATTCATAAGCAACTTAAGCCTTGAAAACAATACCTTCTTCTAAAAGTATTGAATTTGCTAAAACCAATTCGTCCCCATCCTCTTTCTTAATTTTGACGCTCACAGAGCTAAATTCCAAGACTTTCCCGATGTGTCCTTTTATACTCACCTGAGAGCCAACAGGAATGAGCTCTCTCAGGTAAATACCGCTCAGAATGCTTTTCATAAGGTGCCTTGAACCAAAACCGAGCGCAATAGCCACTGAGGCTCCGACTGTGAAGAGAGCAATCTGTAAGATGCGATCAACCAGTGCAACGTCTAAATTAAGTTGTTTCAAGATAACACTCCCGAACATAGCGAGCACCAAGAAATAGGCAACGGAGCCCATAGTCGACGCCGCCCCCATTTTAATTTTTTCTGCAGCTGCGGTAGCAATATTTCGAATTACTTGCGCAATTTTCACCCCAATAATGAGCAGCAAAAAAGCCACTAAAGCACGAGGCAAGAAGGCAATAAAGCTCTGAAACAACTCGGACACTTGCGTTAAGTCTAATTTCTGAATGGCCGTATTGATGAAGACGAGAAAAACAATCCAATAAAGAATTTTGCCCAAAACAACTGACAACGCCGACTCAATCTTTAAGGAAGCCAAAACCTCATCTAGAGAAAGTTTCTTACTGAACTCATCAAGACCTATTTTTTTTGCGACCGAAATAAAAACTTTCTTCAAAAGACATGCAGCCACATAGCCAATAAGCAGCACCAGAAGAGCTCCACCAATTTTTGGAGCAAATAAAGCTACTTGATTCATGAGGCCTGTGAGCGATGTTGAAAACAAACTTGTTAAATAATTCATTTTTTATCCTTTTCTTTTTTTTCTGGAACAAGAACCCTTATGAGTTCGACTAGGGATCCCCAAAATTGGACACAGACTACCTTTAAAAAATCACTTTTAGCAATATCTGCCTTTGCCTTATTCAAAATATTCTTAATTTTATCTTTTTCTAAGGAGTTCTCATCAAAGTATTTCTTAAAAACACCTTTAGCAAATAGCTCTTCTTCGGTTTTTTCTTCATTTTGCTTTGAATTCTCTTCCATCAATCAGTCCCCCTCAAATCCTTCTTAACCTTAAATTCTAAATTAATTTTTTCCACAGCCCTATAAAGACGCATTTTAGTAGCACTCAAGCCCAAGGAAAGTTCTGCGGAAATTTCTTCAATCGTATAGTCATAGACAAAACGAAGAATGAGCAATTCACGATCCTCTTCTTTTAAAATGTTGAGATAATGCGGCAAATCGCCTCCTTCAGTAAATGGCACTACTGAGTCTTGAGCCATTTGAGCAACATGCAGAGCTTCTTGTTTTTTTGCCGTATTTTTTTTGCGTTTTTCAAGGGCAGTAAAACAAGTGTTTTTAATAATTTTATAGAGCCAGCTCTTAAAATATTTTGGCTCAGTCATCTTTGGAAGATAGCGAAAGACCTTAATCCATACTTCAGAAGCGATTTCTTCAGCGTCTTCTTTTTGCCGCATATAAAGCTGGGAGCATTTGATGGTATAGAGATAATTTTTTTTGAGTAATTTCTCATAATGAACCGTCGTATAAGGAAGCTCTGCAATGGCTTTTTGCAGAATATTGAGATCTTCCTCGTTCATTGATTGGAAATAATAAACCCTCTTTTTAGAGAAAGGCAAAGGAATTAATTTGAGATCTCTTGTGACTGATTCTCCGAAACACCAGTCACCAGTCTAAAAAACCTCTCACAATTTAAATCTCTAAGCTCTTTTCAGATCAAGCCAAAGCCTCTAAACTAATGAAAAATTAGAGGGAGATTTAAAGAAATGAAAAACATATCACTAGAAAGCATAGGACCCAAAGCACTTGAAATTGCTCTGAAATATGGCCCCAAACTTCTCATGGCCATCGCCACACTCGTCATAGGACTATGGATCATTAACTTTATTTGTTCTAGAGCCAATAAACTCATCTCAAAAATGAGTGTCGACCAATCTGTTTCAAAATTTTTAATCAGCATGGCAAGCATGCTGCTAAAGATCCTTCTTTTCATCAGCGTTGCCAGCATGCTGGGAGTTGCGACAACCTCTTTTGTGGCCATTCTTGGAGCCCTCGGCCTCGCAGTAGGGATGGCGCTACAGGGCTCACTTGCAAATTTTGCAGGAGGCGTGATCATACTCATCCTCAAGCCTTTTAAAATTGGTGACTACATTCAAACCCCTGAAGCCGAAGGGTGTGTTACAGATATTCAAATATTCCATACCTTCTTAAAAACCCTCGACAACAAAAAAGTCATCCTTCCCAACGGCCAGCTCTCCAATGGTCGAATTAGTAATTTTAGTGCCGAAGAAAACAGAAGAGTCGACTTCAGTTTTGGAATTGGCTACGGAGACAGTATCGATAAAGCCACAAAAACCATTCAACAGACTATAGAATCGAGTCAATTTGCCCTGATGACTCCTGCCCCACGCATTGCCGTTGTCGAGCATGGAGAAAGTTCAGTTAACTTCGCCGTTCATGTCTGGACGAAGAGTAGTGACTATTGGGAGCTTCACTTTGAGATTCCAGGCTTAGTCAAAAAAGCCTTCGACCGAGAAAACATCTCCATTCCTTATCCTCAAATGGATATCCACCACATCAACAAGCCTCAGGCCTAAAGATGAAATTTTTTCTCATTTGCGTCCTTAGTTTTAGCTTCAATGGATTTTCAAAAGTTGAAAAAACTTATCAACTTCAAGAAAAGCATTTAAGCTTTTACGTGGAAGATGTTGGCGGCCAATGGCGAGCTCCGTGCACTCATAAGATCCTCTCGAGGCAAAGCTTCGACTGGGAAGTCTCCTGCAAAAACAACGATGGCATTTTTCACTATGAAAAAGTCTTTCGGGTGCACCTTCTTCTCAAAGAACACCATTTAAACTCTGATCCAAAATATGCCCTGGAAACACTTTACTGGGTCAACAACAAAGAAGCCACACTTCAAGAACATAAGTATTCAGAAATTACATTTTGGACTTTTTTTAAAGATAAAAATTCTTTGAATAAAATTAAAGCTTCACACAGCATTGAAAACGGCACTCGACTGCTCAGACTCAAGATCGACCCACTGAAAAAATAGAATGGAAGAGATTTCACTAAGCTACTCACTGCTTAAGAAATACTTTCCAGTAGTATTTTTTATTTTTGGATTCTTATTTGACCTTTTAACCCTTGGACCCGCAGGCGATACCTTTACCCTCATACAATTGTGGATTTACTTAGGACTCTGTTTTCTCATATTCTCTTTTGAAATCTACTGGAAAAAAGATAAAAAAAAAGAAAACTCAACAGATCTTTTTAAAAAATACTCTGCAGAAATATTTCAATTTTTTTCAGGAGCACTTTTTAGCGCTTTTATTTTCTATTTCTTTCAAAGTGCAAGCATCCGAAGCTCTTTTATTTTTTTAATTTTCATTATTGCCAGCCTCCTCTTAAGTGAATTCAAAAAACTAGGAAGCTACTCCCGATCTTTCTTCTTATTGTTTCATTTGAGCTGTCTCTGTATTTTCAGCATTCCCATTGTTTTAAAGGCTTCAAACGGATTCACTTTCCTCATTTCGATTGGAACGGCTGCGATACTCTATTTTCTTTACGGAAAGTTTTTATATTTTAAACTTTCTCTAGAGTCATTCTCTTCTAAAAAGCTCATTCGCCTTCCCATCTATTTGAGTTTGGCGCTTTTTTCTTTATGTTATTTCTATAGAATTATTCCCCCTCTACCGCTCAGCCTCAAATACGCCGGAATTTTTCATGAATTAAAACGAAACGACCAAACATACGAACTGGGTTACCGCAGAAGCCCCTGGAAGTTTTGGCAGCACGGTGCCCAAAGCTTTGAATATCTTGAAGGCCAAGATAAACTCTATGCTTTTTTTAGTATTTACAGTCCACACGCCTTTTCTAAAAAAGTGAAGGTTCTTTGGGGAAAAAAACTCAATGACGGTAAATTCAAATACTCAGACTCTATTCCCATTCAAACATATGGGGGCCGCAAAGAAGGCTATCGTGGATATACGGTTAAGGAGAATTTTAGCGAAGGTCAGTGGGTTGTTAAAATACTCACCGATGACGGATTAGAGCTCGGAAGAAGATATTTAAAGATTTTTAAAGTTGCTCATCCGAGCTCACCTATGAGAATGATCATCAAATGATCGCTTTTTTAGGAATTTTTACTTTGCTCGCCATATCCATACTCTGCTCAGAAAACAGAAAAGCCATCTCATACAAAACATTAGTCAGCGGCATACTGCTTCAGTTTCTGCTCGCTTTTTTTCTTATCAAGTTTAATTTTTTAAATTCATTCTTTAATTCATTAGCTGAATTTTTTGTCTACATTCTTTCTTTTACCGAAAAAGGCTCTGAGTTTTTATTTGGAGAACTCGTGAATACCAAAAAGATGGGCTTCATTCTTGCTTTCAAAGTCCTGCCAACCATCGTCTTTTTTTCAGCCCTCAGCTCACTACTCTTCCACTTAGGTATTTTACAAAAAATTGTCAAAATCTTTGCATTCATCATGAGTCGACTGATGGGACTCTCCGGCCCGGAAAGTCTTTCTGCTGCTGGAAATATTTTTCTCGGTCAGACCGAAGCTCCTTTACTGGTAAAACCTTATATTTCTAAAATGAGTCGCTCTGAGCTTTTTTCTTTGATGGCTGGAGGCATGGCAACCATAGCTGGAGGCGTTTTTGCAGCTTTCATTGGCATACTTGGAGGAGAAGACCCTGAAAAGAAAATTTTCTTTGCGAGACACCTTTTGACGGCCTCAATTCTTAGCGCGCCAGCTGCCTTAGTTTTTGCAAAGGCATTCGTTCCCGAAACACAAAAAGTAAATAAAAATTTAGAGATCAAAGAGACTAAAAAATCCGCCAACTCTCTTGATGCCATCGCGACTGGAACCAGTGACGGCATTCAACTGGCATTTAATGTTGGTGCTATGCTCCTGGTTTTCATTTCTCTAGTCGCCCTTGGCAATACTTTATTTTCAGAAGTTTTTGGAAATTTCCTCAAACTCAATAGCCTGGCGCAAAACATAACAAAGAACCCAAATGAGATCTTTGATTTAAACTTTATTTTTTCAATCTTTTTTCTTCCATTTTCTTATCTTATTGGCGTTCCTAAAGAAGATCTTTTTTCTGTTTCTCAACTCATTGGAACAAAAACAGTGGTGAACGAATTCGTCGCTTACTTAGATTTAGAGAAAATGAAAAACACTGGAGAAATCATCCACGAAAAATCAATTCTCATTGCAACCTATGCTCTTTGCGGCTTCTCCAATCTCAGCTCCATAGGAATACAAATTGGGGGACTCAGCATACTCGCCCCCGAGAGACGTGCTGAAATTTCTTCGCTAGCATTTAAAGCAATGATTGCTGGAACTTTTGCCTGCCTGCTGACAGCAGCTATCGCAGGACTTCTGACGACTTAATTGATTTATTTTGTGTCGAGCAATTGCTCAATGATCGTGCACAGTTTGTTACAGAGCTTTTTAGAATCAAAATCGGCTTTTGTTTTATCGTCCATACCTTTAAAGTCAATGGCATAGCCCCAAAGAAATCCTAATTTAATGGCGGCAACAATTTTTTGATTTTCAATAGCATAATCACCAGTCGAGCCATGAAAATGTTTCCAGGATTCTCTCATTTTTTTCAAATAATCTTGTTCAACTTTTCTGACAATTTCACCTAAAGAACCCTGATCATCTCGATACCTAAAATACAAACGTGGCGACCAAGGAAAAAGCTCAACGCGTTCCATGGCAAGGTGTAATCGAGAGGCCTGATAGTCCTTCCAATTCTTATAAGATTGATAGTCATCAATCTTATCGAAAATAACAAAACGTTTCATCGCAAAGCGAGCCGCTTCTTCCAGCATATCTGTTACTTTGTTTCCAAAATAATAGTAAAGCGTTGATCGAGGAACCTCAATAAGTCTAGAAATTTTAGAGTAAGTTAAATTTTGAGGTTGATGCCGAACCAGTAGCTGCACGGTTCTGATGAGAACTTCGTTGAGATCAATTCTAGTTCTTGCTTTTTTCTCCATCCCTGAGACACCCTCTCAAAAAAAGTATAGTCATCTTCAAGGAAAAAAGCAATTCTTCCATCGACTCAATGAGAGCTCAACTATAAAATTACGGGTTCATGGCTTCATTTGAACTAAAAAACCCTGAGATAGCGCTCAGCATTGATTCTTTGACAAAGTCCTATGGCTCAAATGTCGTTGTCGACTCACTCAGCCTTGAGATTAAAAAAGGAGAGTTTTTTGCTCTACTCGGCCCTAATGGAGCTGGAAAAAGCACGACCCTCAACTCGACGGTGGGCCTGGTTAAAAAAGACCACGGCACCATTAAAGTATTTGGTGACGACACCGAAAACGCCCCCCTCAAAAGCCGTCGACTTGTCGGGCTTATGCATCAGGAAATTATTTTCGACAACTTTTTTACCATTAGAAAAAGCCTCGACATTCACGCCGGCTACCAAGGCATCCGCATTGACCCTGAATGGAGAGAGCACATTCTCAAGAAACTTGCCTTAATAGACCATGCAGAAAAAAAACCATTGCAACTTTCTGGTGGCATGAAACGAAGGCTCATGATGGCCAAGGCACTCATCCACAAACCCCCATTACTCATTCTTGATGAGCCCACCGCCGGAGTTGATGTTGAACTCAGACATGCGCTTTGGGATTTCATTGAAGAACTCAGGACGGAACTCAACATGACCGTGCTCCTCACGACCCACTACCTTGAAGAAGCCGAAAAGCTTTGTGAGAAGATTGCCATTATTGATGCCGGAAAAATTGTGGCCCTTGAATCAACTCAAGATCTTCTGAAAAACCGGGATGGTAAAACATCCAAACTTGAAGACGTCTTCTTAAAACTGGTAAAAAAGAAGGACATTCAACCATGAGTCATTCAAAAATAAATTTTAGCAAGTCCATTGTTTTCTGGACGCTCTTTAAAAAAGAAATTTTACGATTCTTAAGTGTTGGCTCTCAAACTCTTCTGGCACCACTGATTACGGCAAGCCTCTACTTACTCATATTTGGAGTGAGTCTTGGGAAGAGAATTCAATTGGACACGAGCTACAGCTACCTCGACTTCGTCATTCCTGGCCTCATTCTCATGGGTTGTATTAACAATTCTTTTGCGAATTCTTCGAGCTCACTCTTTCTCTCCAAATATATTGGAAACCTCGTTGAACTCCTCTCCGTTCCCATTGGACACATGCAGTTTTACTTTGCTTATGTTTTCGCCGCCATGATTCGAGGGATTTTCGTCGCGAGCTTGGTTTTTATTGTTTCGAGATTTTTTAGCGATTTCATTTGGGCCTTTCCCCTCAAAGGCGCTTTAATGATTCTCCTCACTTCATTTATTTTTGCAAGCCTTGGTCTTCTCGCTGCTCTGATTTCAACCAGCTTCGACACGCTTTCCATGTTCACCAATTTTCTAATTTTACCTCTCATTTACCTCGGTGGACTTTTCTACCCTATCAGCACTCTCCCTGAAATCTGGCAAAACCTCAGTAAGCTCAACCCCATCTATTACCTTATTGAAGGTTTTCGATATTCCTATATTGGCTCCGGAGATATTAGCTTTACTCTTTGTGTGATGGTAACCCTAGGTGTGGCCATTTTCTGTTATTCACTTTGCGCCTTAACTTTTTCAAGAGGCTATAAGCTACTGAGTTAAAATAGAACTTCAATAAGAGACGCACTAACACCATACATTCACAAAAACAGTCGTTTGGAGAAAAGCGACAAGCTTTTCGAAACCTTGAACACGCGCAGCGGCTTCAAATCCCGTCAGTCCCCCCAACTATAAAATACTATCTGCAGATTAAGATATGCGTGAGGCTAAGCAATTGTCTCAGACAAAACTAAACTTTAGTCAGTATCTGAAAACACGGAAAACCCAAAATTTTTGCTCTGAGTTCCATCAATAAAGACGATACTGTAAACATGCCCAGGAACTCCAGTTTCATAGGTTTTCTCATACCTGAGCCTCGATATTGTTTTCATATCGATGTTATGTCTCTTAAAAGAATCTAAAAGGCCTTTCTTAAGGTCTTGAATGTTTTCGTTGTAGTTATTGTGCACTCGAAGGATGAGAGCATTTATTTCACTTTCAATTCTTGACAGCTTTTTCACAGCAACCCAGCGGACAGTGTGTATTGTTTTTCCAGGAGGAAGAACAAGCTTAGCCTTTTTAGAGTGATCAACAATGATGTTAAGTTCACTTCTTCTATTTAAATAATTTAATACATCAAAAGCTGGATCTTGAGGAATCAAGACATCTACTTCCTCACCTCTTTGAACTTCCCATCTTTCCAGATAAGCAACCGGATTTTCTAAAAAATTAGGGTCTGTAAAAATAGTATCAAATAGATATTCGACAACCGAGTTTTGATCATCAGGAGACAAATGTCCCAAAATTTTATTTACAGGACTCACTACTCTTTGCACTAAAGAAACTAAATGAGCCGCTTGAGTATAGGAATCAAGATTACTCGCTGAAAAAGAGTTTACTGGAGACAAGCAAGTCCCTACGATCATTGCCTTTAAAATGTTTAGTTTAATATTCATTTCTATTCTTTTTTTATTTATTCTTCACCCAAAGTCAAGCGCTTTAAATGGAGGCTTGAGCTCAAATCGCTTGGAGTGACTTCTCAAGTTTTGTCTTTACGGTGCTGTCTAGACTTGAGCATTCCTTGCACTATCCTCACCATAAAAAAGTTTGACGAGTTTTGTTATTGAGGGGTAGAAAAGCAGTAATACTTGAGGAGGTACTCTATTTTATGAATTTTCAAATTTTTACGAAACAGTTATTGTTACTCAGTTTTTTCTTTTCTGTCTTTCCTGTTGCAAGCTTGGAGAATCAGAAATTAACAAAGAACTCTCAAAGTGAAGCTTTGAATCTCATGGTTTCAGAGGAGTATCAGAAAAATAAAAATGTTATTCTTTCTAGAGAATCTTTAAATGGACTTTTGGCTCTTGTTGGCTATGGACTTCGTGATGATGTGTTAGAAGACCTCGAGACATATTGGGGAAAAAGTTTAGAAAAAACGGCTCAATCCTTACAAAGCCTCAATAAATTTAAAAAAGGACCTGTTGTTATTTCCAGTGTGAACGCTCTCTGGGCAGATCATGATTTTCAAATCAATCGAGACTATCAAGCCTCGGTAAGCAAGTCACTTGGAGCTGAAGCAAAAAACCTCGATTTCTCTCAGTCAGTACTTGTTGCCAATGAAGTGAATCAATGGGCGAGTCAGAACACTAATAAAATGATTACTGAAATTATAAAGGCGAAAGATATCACCGGCGATGTTGTGAGTGTTCTTGCCAATGCTCTTTATTTTAAAGGGGAGTGGGAGTTAGAGTTTAAAAAAGACAATACTTATCAAGGATCTTTTCATCTCAATAGCAAAGAGAAAAAGGATGTTGAAATGATGCGCACAGTAAATGCAAAGTATCCATTTACTGTAGAGCTTAGTGAAGAAGATAAAACACGCGGCGTCGCCCTTCTTAAGCTTCCGTATAAGGGAAAAAAACAAAACATGATTATTGCTTTCCCAGTAAAAAACACTCGTAATGAATGGAATGCGAATTGGGAGGCGGACCTTGATTACAATGTCTTTGATGCTTATAAAAAATACATTTCAAACAATAAAGCGACTCACAAAAACACGCCTTATTGGAACCAGAAGTTTACATCTCTAGAGCTGCCTAAATTTGAAGTCGAATCATCTTTTACAAATATTGCAAATCAACTGAAAGCCATAGGGCTTGATTCAGTTTTTCAAAAAGGTGTCCTTTCTAAAATGACCAGCGATTCTCGAGCTTTCTTGAGTAAAGTTATTCAAAAAGCAAAGATTAAAGTTGACGAAAAGGGAACTGAAGCTGCAGCTGTGACTATCGGAATCGCGAGAACAACATCAGTTGAAAGACTCCTGGATCTCAAGGTGAATGGTCCTTTTGCCTATGCAATTGAAGATGTGGAAAGCAAAAGTATTCTTTTTGAAGGAATCGTAGCAAACCCATAAATAAAAGGGGCGGAACAGAAAGACGAAAATGGGGACGTAGCAAAGTTTTGTTCGTCATTTCGTATAGTTAGATTGCTCCGTCCCTCTTTTTTTTTTAAAGTTTTAGTTAAATGCATCCTTCGTAAAAATTTTTTAGTAGAGAGGGATTCGTTTGTAAGAACGTTTTGAATTTTTCTTTGTCTTCGTTTTGTTCTACATAGGGGTTTAAAAATGACCTGTAATAATCTAGAACAAGGCAGTTGAATACGGCAAGTCTTTCTTGCGGGTTGAGAAAATGTTTACTGGTTTTTTTATTGGCGTGAGGAGGCATTTCTCCTTTTAAAATAATAGATTTAAAGTGAGTGAGGTCTACTGCGTCTTTAATGTTTGGTATTGAAAAAGTGTTTGTTCCGTCATGACATCGAGTGCAGTTCATAGCTTTTCTTATTTTGAGTAAAGAATTTTTATTAGTGACTTGATTCGAGCAAAGACTCAATTCCTCGTCGGTTATTTGCTCTGTGTTTTCTCCAACTAAATGGGGGATGTGTGATTGAATTTTTTTATTTCCATCTCTTATGGTGTCGTTAGAAATGTATTTTTCATATTGCTTGTCATATTTTTTGTTTCCTCGTAAAAGGTCCTCTCCAAATAAAGTCATGTTTTTAGAATTCGGTTCGTGCAGTTTTAGAGGACCAAAATTCACATGGCACGCTATACATTCTCTCGTTGAAAACACTTGTAGTTTGTTTTTTGAATTTTCAGATGTTAAGTTGAGCTCATAAAAGTTTGAATTCTTTTGGGGAGAATCTTTGAATTGCTCTATTAAGAGTAGTTCAGAGGTTCTTTCTGGATCGTGCTGAAAGTAGTAAATTTTTTCCCCCGAAGAGAACCTTCCTCTGTAAAAACCCTTTTTTTCAGTACCTGTAGTTGAGGAAAAAGAATTTATGAATTCTACTTCGTAACCTACAGGCATTTTTTTTAGAGTAGTAGCGATGTCTTCGTATTTTCTTTCTAAAAATAGGTTTATCAAATCATTGTTGTAAAAAAAATCAAGAATTTCGTGAGGAGGTCTAGCTAAAACTTTTTTTTGTTCTAAATATGAAATGAGTTCTCCAAGTTTATTGAGCTCTTTAAAGCACTTTAAAAGCTTAGATTTTTCAAGAGTTTTAAAAAAAAATGGAGTATCTCGGCATTTATAAACTTGAAGAGCATTCTTGTGTAGGGATAGGACGTCCTGAGTGCTTTTAAGGTTTACAAGCCAGTTCTCATAAAATTTTATTTTTTGTTTACAAAAAACCAGGCTTGACTCTGTTTTCTTTAATTCGATATGAGGATTGGAAAATGCAAACAAAGTATAGAGTGTAAGAAAAATACTTTTTTTCATTATCTTTATAATTGTATAATAAAAAATTTAACTTTAAGAACTGAATTTTTTAACTTCGCCAGTATTCTGTTTGAAAAAGCCAAATTTTTTTTGTTTTTTCTGTCTTTTTATTTTTTGAGAACTCCAGTTCAAGAGCTGCTTTTTTGAGAGAAAATATAGGGACGGAGCAAAGTTTTGTTCATCATTTCGTATATTAGATTGCACCGTCCCTCTTTTTTTCCTAATTTTTTCAAGAGGTTATAAGCTACTGAGTTAAAATAGGAAAATTGGGGACGGAGCAAAGTTTTGTTCATCACTTCGTATATTAGATTGCACCGTCCCTCTTTTTTTCCTAATTTTTTCAAGAGGCTATAAGCTACTGAGTTAAAATAGAACTTCAATAAGAAACGTGCTATTCATTTAAAAGCATGTCTTCCTATAAAGAGTTTTTCGACAAAGCCGCTTCAGCGTTTTCCCCACTGATTACCTGGACAGAAGGAATCGGGCTTTTTCAAAACTCCCAAGGAATTGACCACATTTGCTATAGAGTCCCGAGTCTTGAAAAATACACTTTCTGGTGTGATCAAATGGTCGAATGGAAGGCAGAACTTCTCTCAGAAGCCCCAGTGAACGGAAGACTGATTTCAACTTTCAAATTGCCCGTAGAAATAAAACTGAGAGATTCAATAAGCACCAGAGTTCTTGAGATTCCCAGTCCTAAAAAAAATTCACCCTACCCTGAAGGCTTTGAGCATTTTGAAATCGTCACCATCACGCCACTCAAAGAGATTCCAACACTATTTCCTAACCTCAATTGGAATACTTCAAATATAAACAAAAAACTCAATCCAGACATTTCAATCAAAAAAGACAATTTGAGCATCAAGCTCCACTCTCAAAGCTTGGAAGAAATTATTCAAATTGAGAAAATGCTAGAGAAGCCCTAACTTCGCAAAAAATATGGAGTGAAGTAACTAAAAATAAAATCTGCACCAGCTCTTTTAATTGAAAGTAGCGTCTCCAAAATCATGGGGTTTTCAGAAAGCTGTGAAGACTGGAAGGCTCGCTGAATCATGGCGTATTCACCGCTGACCTGATAAGCCGAGACAGGTAAGTCACTAGACTCTTTGACTCGGCAAAGAACATCTAAATAACTCATCGCCGGTTTGACCATGAGAAAGTCAGCACCCTCCTGAATGTCCAAGTCAATTTCACGAAGGGCTTCTTGAAAGTTTGCAGGATCCATTTGATAAGTTTTTTTGTCGCCACTCTTGGGTGCCGACTGCAGAGCATCCCGGAAGGGCGAATAAAAAAAACTGCAATATTTTACCGAGTAACTCATGAGTGAAGTCTCAACAAAAGATTCTGCGTCCAAGGCTCCACGGATGGCAGCAATTCTGCCGTCCATCATATCCGATGGAGCGAGAACATCAGCCCCAGCTTTCGCTTGAGCTAGTGACATCCTCACCAAGACTTCAATACTTTCATCATTTAAAATTTTTCCATCTCTAAGAACGCCATCGTGACCATCACTAGAGTAAGGATCCATAGCAACATCTGAGAAAATAATTAAGTCCGGAAACTTACTTTTAATTTCTTGAATAGCCTGTAAATAAAAGTTGTCTTCAGCAGAAGCATATGAAGCTAAAGAGTCTTTAAGCTTATCGTCGACTAAAGGAAAAGGTGCGACAGCTTTTAAGCCTAAAGCGATCAGCTCTTCAAGCTCAACCAACAAAGCTGGAAGGCTCCAGTGAAAAACTCCAGGCATGCTTGGAATTTCTTTTTTTATAGTTTTTTCAGAATCGATTAAAAAAACCGGCCAGACAAAATCGGAAGAACTGAGTGATGTTTCAGAAATCAACTGCCGAATTCCAGCACTTTTTCTATTGCGACGAGGCCGAGAATATAAATCAATCATCTTGAGAGTTCTTTTAGTAAATAAAAGCCAAGAACCCAAGGAATCTTTTTCTAGCTCCATCAAGGCGAAGACTTAAACCATTGTTTTTATTTAAAAAAAATGAACTTTTAAAAATTGCTTCTTAAGAATTATTTAAAAGCTTTTTAAAGTCTTGAGGTGCTTCTGCTTGAAAGCTTAAAACTTCCCCACTCATGGGGTGCGGAAAAGTCAAAGAAGCTGCGTGTAGAGCGGGTCGCTCTACAAACTTCAGAGATCCTCCGTATTTGAGATCACCGAGCAGGGGATGTCCAAGATGAGAAAACTGCACTCGAATTTGATGAGAACGTCCGGTCTGCAACTTTACTTCGACTAGTGATATGTGCTCTTCTTTTATTAAGAGAGATTTTATGACTTTATAATCTAAAACAGCTTTTTTAGATTCCGGAACTGATGAGGCCACGACTTGTGATTGATTCGTTTTCTCATCTTTCTTCAAAAAACTTTCCAGCTTGCCAGAAGACGTGATCTTTCCTCGTAACAAAGCCCAATACACGCGTTGCAAAGTTTTCTTCTTTAAAGATTCCGTGAGTCTGTTTGCTGCCTTTGATCTCTTCGCAACCACAAGCAAGCCACTGGTCTTCCGGTCAAGACGGTGAACGAGTCCGACATAGTTTCTACCAAAGTCTTCTCTCAAAAAATCAACCAAGCTTTTATCGCCGCCATGATCACCCTGGCTTAAAAGCCCCGCTGATTTATTGACCACAGCCAGGTGTTGATCTTGAAAAATGATTTCGTAATTTTTCAAAGCTCAGTTCTCTCTTTTAACTGAGCATAAATGGAATCTGCAATCTTCACACCGTCAATGGCCGCGGAAGTAATCCCCCCCGCGTACCCCGCCCCTTCTCCGCAAGGATAGAAGTTCTTGTATTGAGGAGCATATAGAAATTCTTTGTCTCGCAGAATGCGTAGTGGTGAACTTGTTCTAGACTCCACCCCATGCAAAAGAGCCTCTTCAGAAATAAACCCTGGCATCTTTTTTTCAAAGACATGCAAGGCCTTGATAAAGCTACGAGTTAATTTTTCCGGATAAACGTTTCTTAAATTCACAGCAATGACTCCACTAGGACTACTTGACTTCGGTAGCGGGCCAACTTTGTTTTCCAAAAAGTCGACGACTCTTTGAGCGGGAATCTCTAGACTGCCACCAGCCTCGTAGACGAGTTGCTGAGCTTTTTCTTCAATAGTTTTTTGAAAGTCGAGCGCTTCTTGAATGCCCCCCGGATACCACTCTTCTTTATTGACCTGCACCACGAGTCCAGAATTAGCAAATCCGGAGGCGTGGTTTGCATTACTCATTCCATTCACAACCATTCGGCCACCCTGAGTGCTTGAAGCGAGGACATAGCCCCCAGGACACATGCAAAAAGAATAAGTGCCTCTTTGCGCTTCGACTTCTTGATGGGTCACCTTATAAGAAGCCACTGGAAGTTTTTCACTTTCCCAGTGCTTGCCATATTGAGTTTTATTGAGCCATTTTTGAGGGTGTTCAATGCGAAAACCCATGGCCATAGACTGTGTTTCAACGTGTAGCCCATCAGTGATTAATTTTTCAAAAACATCATGAGCGGAGTGCCCGGTCGCTAAAATAAAAGCATCGGTGCGCAGCTCTTGATCGTTGACCGAAACAGATTTCAACTGAGACTCTCCCCAGTCAAAAGAAGTCACTAAGTTTTCAAAACGAACTTCGCAGCCTCTCACTTGTAAATCTTGAGTCAGGTTATGAATAATTTTTCTAATTTTATTACTGCCCACGTGCGGCTGAGCCACAAAGGCAATTTCCTCTGGAGCCCCATACTCAATAAACTTTTCTAAAACATAGTTTTTATGCGGAGACTTCACGCGAGTGACCAGTTTCCCATCTGAAAAAGTTCCTGCGCCTCCCTCACCAAAGCAGACATTTGAATTGGGGTGAATCTTTCCATGCCGCCAATGCTGAGCAATATCTTTCATGCGCTTGAGAACGGGTTTACCCCTTTCAACAATCTGGCAGGCAATGCCACGATCTAACAACCTTAAGGCAGCAAAAAGCCCCCCAGGACCAGCGCCAACAATCGTCACTTTATAATCAGTTTCCAAAGAATCTAAAACGTAACTTTTGCTCTCGGGCAAAGCTTCTGTCTCAGAAATTAAGAGTGTATAGAGATAGTGAATTTTTCGACTATTGCGAGCATCCAAGGACTTCTTAACAATTTTATAATCACGAAGCTTGGGAAAACTACTTTTGAGTTTATTTTCAAAATTTTCATGAAGAAAAACTTTAAGTTGAGATTCTTTGAGCATTCATTTCCTTGAGATCTTTTTTGAGTCTTCCAGATCAACTTCAACACTAGCAGACTATCTCACTCATTACTTTTGAAAAATAGACTCGCTTTACAGATACTTAGACTATGAGCGCAGCGAAAACAACAGATTTTAAGTTCACAAGAAGAAGGAGCTATGGAATAAGAAGCTCATGACCAAGAATTCAAAGACTTTCACCCCGAGAGATCTCGCTCAAAGAAGTCCCGATGAAATTTACAAACTCGCCATGCCCGATATTGCCAATGAGACAAAAGCTGCCCTGGAGTATGCTTTAGAAAAAGTTGGCATGAGCTCCATAGACGTTCCTCTTTACATCGAATCAAAAGATGGAACGAAACTCCGACTCCAGGCTTCAGCCGATGCCTATGTGAGTCTCGACAAAAAAGACTCTAAAGGCATTCACATGTCTCGCCTTTTCTTGCTTCTTGAAGAAGGACTACAGGAACAAACCCTGTCTACTTCGCAACTGCATTCTATTTTAAATAGTTTTTTAAAAAGTCACGAGGGACTCAGTAAAAGCGCTCATCTTAATTTACAGTTTAAATATTTAGCTCAAAAGCCCAGCCTCCTTTCCGACAACTACGGATGGAGAAGCTACCCTATAAAAATAATTTCATCCCAAACGCCCGACGAATTCTCCTTTGAGCTTTCTACTGAAATTGTTTACTCCAGCACTTGCCCTTGCTCCGCCGCTTTGGCCAGACAAATTATTCAACAGAAATTTGAAAAAGACTACCCCAACCCGGAAGAGAAGATTGAGGCGTCAACCATTGCCAGTTGGCTTTTAAAAGAAGAGTCCATTTGCGCCACCCCTCACTCACAACGAAGCTACGCCAAACTCAGGCTTCGCTTTAAAAAAAATGAATTTCAACTGAACTCTGATTTTCTCGACACTCTTATCGATAGTATTGAAGACGCCCTGCAAACTCCAGTGCAAGCTGCGGTAAAAAGAGAAGACGAACAAGAATTTGCCAGACTGAACGGAAGAAACCTCATGTTTTGCGAAGATGCGGCTAAAAAGGTAAAAGATTCTTTAGAAAAAAATTCAATCATTGCTGATTATAAAATTTTTATTGAACACCAAGAAAGCCTTCACCCACACAATGCGGTTGCCGTTTCAACAAAAGGCATTCCTGGTGGTTTTATTGCTTAAAACATGGGAACATGGGGACGGAGCAAAGTTTTGTTTATCATTTCGGATAGTTAGGTTGCTCCGTCCCTCTTTTTTTTAGCTTTTCTCACGCCTTGCAAACAGAAGCCTTCTTGCGTTTTTTCAATTTAAAGATTATGCTTATACAAATTTCATCGCAAAGAATGAACCTTTATTGATGACGCAGTAATGCCTTTTCAATCTAAAGCCTAAGCGATGTTAGTTTAACTGAAAACTTTGGAAAAACATTAAAAGGAAAAATTAAATGATGAACTTAAAAAAAATAATCACAGGACTTTTTGTACTTAGCTTTTTTAGTAGCGACTCGCATGCAGAAGAAAAAACTACATGGGAAGATACTTGCTACTTAATTTACAATGGAAGACTAAGCCTCTATCAAGGCGATGAACTCATAAATGAAAGCAGCGAGTACTCTCATTATGGAAGTATAATTCCTCTGCTCATTAAACGATTAGAAAAAAACCTTTGTTCTTTTGAAGGAGATTGGACTTGTAGCATGGTACATGGAATTTCTCCTGGCTACTTCTTCTTAGAAACTGAGAACCCAACTTATTCCACAAACAACGATCCTAATGATATTGATTTAACTTTTAGCAGTAAAGAAATGGCCACAAACGCAAGAAAAAAACTTATCCACCTTGGAGTCTGCACAGAGCCTCAGCTTGAAACTGAGATTCAGTAACTCACTAAAAAAGAGGGACGGAGAGACTTTTACTGATCATTTCGAATAGTTAGGTTACTCCGTCTCTTTTTTTTCTCAATTTTCAGGGGAACTTCAGTTTTCTTCCAAACGTCTAATTGCTTTTATCAATGAACCGTGACCATCTTTCATCACAGCATCAATTGTTGCTGGATTACCTTCTTGATACAATCTATGTAAAGAAATTTCAAATATATGTTCTTTCCTTGTTTCTCGTGAATAAACATCAAAGCGAGTCTCGATTCCCGGAACTTCTTTTAGAAGAAGTAGTCCAGTTTGGCTATTAAAGCTACTTTTGGGAATTCGCAACTCTATTGAATTTTTTCCCCAATTCAAAATCAAATGCGGCCCGCTATTATATTTAAAGCCTTTGGGACCATAATGCTCTCCCGTACCTACAGCGGTGTGCATTTTTTCACTTAATATGTGGGAAGAGTTTTCTGTATTTTGTCCATGTAATTCAGTAATTAAAGTTCCTTTGGGGCGACCTTTATAGTAAGGTTGACCAGCTAACTGGCGACCCAATTTGTCGAAAAAGCCTACACAGAAGCGAAGGGGATTCATTGAAAATCCATTAACTGGTAATAGGCTCGATAAAATGAAAACGAGCGTCAAAAGTTTCCCCAACATATAATCTTGTCGGCAAATCAACGTAAAAACTTGAATGGAGAAAACATGAGGACGAAGCATGCCTTTACTTATCATTTCGAATAGTTAGGTCGCTCCGTTCTTGTTTTTTTCCTGACGTCAATCGTTTCGGGCTATACCAATGAAACCAGTTGCCTGAGCGCTCAAACTTGCTTTACTATAGAGACATGTTTAAATTATTAACAAGGTACTTTTTACTAGGATATTTTTTTATTGGCCTTACAAGCTGTTCTCAAAGGCACGAAATGAAAGAAGCATCTTCTTCAATAGGTTATGAAAATCTTGAGCAAGTACTTCTTGAACCAACCAACGAAAACCTTCAAAAATATTTTCTAGAGTTAAAAAAGGGCCCAAATAAAATTGATGAAATTCAAAAAGAAATAAAGCAACTTAATGAACAAGACTGGTCTGCTCTCGTTTCTCAAAAACATCTACAAAAGCTTCTTGATCACGTCACTGGTATTTCTTTTGATCGCTTTAAATTGCTGAACATTCTGATAACGTCACAACCAAAAAACAAGAATGTCTTTCAAGTTTTAATTCATTTTTTAAATCCAAATAGTCACGAAAGCCATTCTGTCGTTTCACAGGTATTAGACACCGTCCTTTTGGATTCATTTGTTCAAAGTTTTTCTCAAGAAATTAACAATCACCAAAAGCTCATAGAAGAAATCTCATCTTTAAAAAACGACATGAAAGAATTTTCAAAAGAAAATAAAAAAACATACGACCTCTTTCCACATGAGATATACGGAAAAGTATCTTGGCTCCCCTGGATGCTAAAGAAACATTGGTTAACTTATCTTGACGCCCACTCAAAAGAAATTAATTTTGCAGTTGAAAACAAGAAAAGAATGACTCTTATTTATGAGAAAATAATACAGAATTTTAGCCACAGCCTCTAACAAAACTACAAAGTCTATATCGTTTGCATCTACGAACTTAGTGGCATAAAAGAGAAAGAAGAAGAGGGACAGAGCAAAGTTTTGCTCATTATTTCGAATAGTTAGGTTACTCCGTCCCTCTTTTTTTCTTTTTGACAAATACATACAATAAAGGCATACTTATATGCATGAGAACTACTCTTAACATTAAAGAAGAGCTTATGAGCAAAGCTATGGAACTCACTGGCCTCACTGAAAAGACTGCCGTAATTCACGAAGGGCTAAAAGCCTTAATCGCTCAAAAGTCTAGACAAAGGCTCATTTCATTAAAAGGTAGTGACAAAAAAGCAAAACCCCCTAAAAGAAGAACTGCTGGCTAATGTATTTAGTCGACAGCTCAGCCTGGATCGCACATCTCAAGGGAAGCACCACCCCTCTTTCAAAACTGTTAACAGATAACGAAGTCCTTGTTCACCCATTTATAGTAGGAGAATTATCTTGCGGCACTTTAAAGAACAGAGAAGAGTTTCTAAGCTTAATGAGCTCCCTACCCTCAACCCTCATAGCAGATCACCAAGAGGTACTCATTTTAATTAAAGAGCGAAAATTGTACGGTTCTGGCATTGGCTGGATAGATGCTCACTTGCTCGTTTCATGCTTACTAACAAATGCAAAAATCCTAACATATGACAAAGCATTGAGTCGGGCTGCAAAGAAGCTCAAGATCAACTAGTAACAAAAAGGGACGGAGTAAAACTTTGTCTATCATTTCAAATAGTTAGGTTACTCCGTCCCTCTCTCTTTTTTTGCTGCTTAGCGCGAGCTGATCAAACTTGACAGCAAAAAAAGCGAATGATACAATGCGTTAAATGAAAAAGCCCCCTAAAAAAGCTTTGCTCTCCATAGTTTTAGGTTTGCTATTTTTCCTTGTTTTTACATCATTTAGTTTTGCCGCTGAGAACTATGGATCTAACCCAAACAGTTGGAAAAAAAGTGGCGACAAGGGAGAGGAGTGTGTTTTTGCTCTTGCAAACATAGGCGGTCGAGAACTGCCTTTCGTTGAAGGTCGATATACAAACGATGAACAAAGGTCGATTCTTGAATTTTTGAAAGCAGATTACTTAGACAATTCTTCCTTGAGGATGATTCGACTTTTAAATCAAATGGAGAGAGTTTTTTCATACGGAGAAAGTCCCATTGGAGATTACGAGCAACTCAAGGATACGCTAACGGTTTTATATTTGAGCTTGAGAAACTCACCCTCCCCCTCAAGAAAGCTAGAGCAGGCACACAGTATTTTGAGATTACAATTTTCAGAATTCTTTGTGAGAACGGCTCAGTTTTTAAGAGGCAATGACCCTGATCTTACTTCTAACGATGATGCAGTTCTTGAAGGAATTACCCTCATGGAAGAAATTAAGAGTATCATTCCAGGCTTAGAAAATCTTGAGACCGATCAATATTTCGGTAGGTTTGGGGTAATTTTTGGAGTTAACACAGAAGGATTTTTTCGTCTCCAAAACCCTGAAATCAATGCCTATATTGATGATCTCATGTTAAAGTCTTTAGAAGAAATCGAAATTGCTCAACATGGTGTTGATGAAGAAATTCCTGGGGATATTGCGTTTGTAATTTCTTCCGAAGCTGAACACAGGTCTTTTACCACCAAGGCTGCGCATGCTGTCGTCAAGAAAGTAGAACACTTATATGAACATTCTAAAAACTCAAAAAACAAACAATTTGCCCGGAAGTTTTTAATTCAAGTATTCCCCGAGCGAGCAGAATTACTCAGAGATGAACTCTTAGCAGAAAGTAAAGTACTTATTGAGCTAAAGAAACTTTTTCCTGAAGTTGAAGATATTTTTAACCTTGAGACAACCGTAGAAGAAATTGCTGAAAGAATTGATCCTTTACTCGCTCATATTGAAAAAAAGATTATTTCTATTGATGATTTTGCAGAGCTCAATGGCGCGATCGGCTATCTTTTTGAGAATGGATATAGTGAGGCCGCAGTTTTTATCACTGGAGCTTTTTATCAGGTGACAAGTTTGGCACATTTTAATGATCCTATAGTGAGAGAACTCTTAAAACATACAGCTGGAAGAATTCTTAAAGCAGTTTCACAAGGGGACCACAAAAAGTTGACTGAAGTTCAAATTGAACGAATTATTCAAGCTTATAATGAATATGCAAATGATGATTTTACCATAAAGTACGATATCGTAGATTTGCTTGGAGACCTCATTGAGACTGCAAAAGAAGACGGTACCTTATCAGGAAAGTTCAAACGGGCGTCAATGAGTTTCATTCAGAAATACACAACCGTTCAGGAATAAACCAACAGTTCTTACAAGCTTTACCCTAAAAACTAGAGTTTTCTGAAATTGAGAAAGTTTTCTGGTAGAGAGATTCTAAAGATTATTTTCCGTAAAAAGTGCCTTAGAGCGAAAGAGAATGAGGTATTCGTCAATGACGTCTTCTCCAACCAACTGAACCTCATAGTCAACAAGGCCAGTGCATTGTTTCAAATCAGAAAGTGCTTCTTTTGAAAGAGGTCTTCTTGAAATAACACACATTTTTTTTTGGTGAATGGAAATGGGCATCAGACGATGTTTCTCCAATATTTCAACGGGAATAAGGTCTTGAATGCTTTTATCAAAATAGAGTGATCTTGCCATACAGACTCTTCGTCCCTTCAGAAGATAAATTGAAGAAAATAATGACGTCTTTTGGAGCATCGAGTAAAAGAAAGTTGTGAAGAAAGATTTTTCCAACCCCTTTAAAATCTATTCCGATTTTAAAGCCGCCGGAGACCAGCCTCAAGCCATCGAGGCGCTTTGCCAGGGGCTGGAAGAGGGCAAGCGAGATCAAGTGCTCTTGGGAGTCACAGGATCAGGAAAGACCTTCACTATGGCTAACGTCATTGAAAGAGTCAACAGACCAACACTCATCTTGGCTCACAACAAAACATTAGCCGCTCAACTTTATTCTGAATTTAAGGAACTCTTTCCCAACAATGCTGTTGAGTATTTTGTTTCTTATTATGATTACTATCAACCAGAAGCCTACATCCCCAGCACCGACACCTATATTGAAAAAGACTCGTCCATTAACGATGAAATCGACAAACTTCGCCATTCCGCCACTCGCTCAATTTTAGAAAGAAATGATGTCATTGTCGTGGCCAGTGTTTCCTGTATTTACGGACTTGGCTCACCAAAAAGTTATTTGGAAATGATGTTTTATTTAAAAGTCGGTGAAGAAATTTCTAGAAATGATTTCATTCGCAAGCTCATTGAAATTAATTACACCCGAAACGACATTGACTTTCAGCGTGGAAGCTTTCGAGTGCGCGGAGACACCGTGGACATTTTTCCGGCCTATGAATCTCGAAGAGCTATTCGAGCTGAATTTTTTGGAGATGAAATTACAGAAATTCACGAGCTCGACCCGCTCACTGGGGCACGCATTGAAAAATTGAAAACTTGCGCCCTTTACCCGGCCTCTCACTATGTCATTCCAGAAAAACAAAAAAAAGATGCCGTTCAACATATTCTTGCAGAACTCAAGACAAGACTTATAGACCTGAGGAAAATTCAAAAGCATGTTGAAGCTCAAAGGCTCGAATCAAAAACCCTTTTTGACATCGAAATGCTCCAGGAAGTTGGCTATTGCTCCGGAGTTGAAAACTATTCCAGACATTTCAACAATAGAGCAGAAGGTGAAGCCGCCCCAACCCTCATCGATTTTATGCCTGAGAACTGGCTACTCTTTATTGATGAGTCCCACATCAGTGTTTCCCAGGTTGGAGGGATGTATCGAGGTGACCGCGCTCGAAAAACAAATCTCGTTGAGCATGGCTTTCGTTTGCCGAGCGCACTGGACAACCGGCCTTTAAAATTTGAAGAGTTTAACAAATACATTAATCAAGTAATTTATGTCAGTGCCACTCCTGCCGATTACGAACTTGAAATTTGTGATGGCGAAGTCGTTGAGCAAATCATTAGGCCAACGGGCCTTCTCGACCCCACCATTGAAATTCGCCCAGCCACCAATCAAGTTGATGAAATTTTTGAAGAAGCTAAAAAAATCATTAAGAAAAAAGAACGCGTGCTCATTACGACCTTAACCAAGAAAATGTCCGAAGACCTGAGTCAGCATTTTCAAGAAAAAGGCATTAAGATTCGCTACTTACACTCCGACGTCGACACCCTTGAAAGAGTTGAGATTCTCAGAGACCTCAGAAAAGGCGTCTTTGACGTGCTTGTTGGCATTAACCTCTTGAGAGAGGGACTTGACCTGCCTGAAGTTTCCCTCGTTGCCATTCTCGATGCCGACAAAGAAGGCTTCCTTCGCTCAAAAACTGCGCTCATTCAAACCTTTGGTCGAGCTGCCAGAAACATCAACGGTCACGTTCTGCTCTTTGCGGACAAAATGACCAAAAGCATGAAAGCCGCCATCGATGAGAGCACTCGAAGACGAGAAATTCAAGCGCAATACAACAAAGATCATGGAATCACACCAAAATCGATCATTAAAAAGCAGCGTGCAGAGGTTACTGACAGAGTCAATCATTTAGAAAAGCTGATTGATGAATTGCCTCAAAACGAAAATGGAAAGATACTCTCGCTGAAGGAAATACAAAAACTCATTAAAGACACCGAGCGAGAAATGAAGGCATTTGCCAAAGATTTAAACTTTGAAGAGGCTGCGCGCTTGAGAGATAAAGTATTACAGTATAAAAATTGGGAGTTACAATGGATCAACAATACAACACATTCTACAAAGCTCGGATGATGACCGCTGGGCCAACCCCAGTCCCTGAATTTGTTCTCAGCGCCATGGCTGAAAGCGTTCAATACCATCGTGGTGAATCTTTTGCTCAAGTTGTCGAAAACTGCCGCAAAGAACTACCAAAAATTTTTGGCACCAAAGAAGAAGTGCTCATTTTTTCTGGCTCAGGCACCTTGGCCATGGAAGGCGCGATTTGCAACTTCTTTAATGCCGGAGACGAGGTCATTTCGGTCAATAGCGGTAAGTTCGGACAACGCTGGAGCGATCAAGCAAAAATCTACGGTTGCACGGTTAAAGAAATTTTCGTTGAGCGCGGTTCCGCCGTCGAGCTTGAAGAAATTAAAAAGCTGCTCAACAGTAAAACTCGAGGCATTCTCATTCACGCCAGTGAAACAAGCACTGGAGTCAGACATGACATTAAGGCCATTGCTGAGCTGGCTCATAAAGAAGAAGATTGTCTTTGTTTGGTTGATGGAGTCACGGCTGTTGGAGTTTTCCAATGTCCCATGGACACTTGGGGCATTGACGTGCTCATTGCTGGATCACAAAAAGGTTTCATTCTTCCTCCGGGACTTTCTTTTGGTGCCGCCAGTGCTCGTGCCTGGAAACGCTCAGAAGAAATTACCGCTCCAAGATACTATTTAGACTGGAGAAAAGAAAAAAAGTCGATTCAAAAAAACACCAGTGCTTTTACGAGTGCGGTGACCCTCGTTGGTGGACTTGAAAGAGTCTTAAAATACATGGCCGAAGTTGGTCACGAAGCCATCTATCAAAGAAGCTGGAAATATTCTTTTGCTGCCAGAGAATGCTTAAAGAAAATGGGCATTGAACTTCTCGTTAAAGAAGATCATCACGCCTCGGCTGCTTGCACCGCCTTTATGACGGAAGGACTCATTAGCAACAAATCCATCAACGCCAAATACGCCATGATGATTAGCGGTGGGCAAGACGAACTCAAAGGAAAAATCCTGCGCTTAGGACACATCGGTTACATGGATGGATGGGACCTCTTTAACCAACTCAATGCCGTCGCTCAAAGTTTTATTCTCGCTGGAAAAAAGATAAATCGAGCAGACGCCAATGAGCTCTTTTTTGAAATACTAGAAAACGACATCAACTATACTCCGAAGGACTTACTTTTATGACTCAAAAAATTTATCACGTTCTGAATTGCGATGGACTTCATCAAGATGCTCAAAATCTTTTTGAAGAATCTCCACACTTTCAACTCACTGACGCTCAAGAACTATCTGAGACGGAGCTTTCAACTGCTTATGAAAAGTCAGATTTTTTTATTATTAGAAGTGCCACAAAAGTAAAAAAAGAACTCATAGACCGTGCCGCATCACTCAAAGGAGTCATTCGCGCTGGAGTTGGTGTTGACAACATTGAATTGAACTATGCAACTGAAAAAAAAATTCCCGTTTGGAACGCACCAAATGGAAATTTTCAAGCCGCAGCTGAGCTTTCAGTCGCCTTAATTTTTGCCTTAGCCAGAAGCCTTGAAGGCGTTTTTGCAGCATCCAGAAATGGCAACTGGTCAAAAAAAACTTTCGCCCCTAAAGGGGTTCAAATTCAAGGAAAAGCTCTGGGACTGATTGGCGCCGGAAACATTGGCCAGCGAGTTGGAAAAATGTGCACCGCTCTAGGAATGTCTGTGAATATTTACGACCCCTACCTTAAAGCGGCCCCATTTGAAGGATCAAAACTTCTTTCATTGGAAAACTGCCTTCAAGAATCTGATTTCATCAGCATTCACCTTCCTCTTAATGCTGAAACCAAAAACTTTATTGATTTTGAAAAACTCTCTCAAATGAAAAGTTCTGCTTTTCTGATCAATGTCTCCAGAGGTGGCATTCTCAATGAAGCCGAGCTTCTCAAAGCGCTTGATGAAAGTTCTCTAGCCGGAGCCGCCTTGGATGTCTTCGAAAAAGAACCTTTCGACAAAGATTCTGAAGTCATGAACAAAATTCTTTCTCACCCTCAAATCCTCTGCACCCCTCACATGGGAGCCAGCACCTCAGAAGCTCAAAGAAGCGTTGGAGTGGAATGTTTTAAAAAGCTTTTAGCTGCAGTTGAGGCAACTGAAAATAAAGATTATGAAAAGTTTCCATCAACTTTAAATAAAATTTCGAAGTTAACTTAAAGAAAGCATCTCTATAAGAAAAAAAACCTTATAGTTTTCAACTCAACAGCCGAAGAATCCTCTATGGCTGATGAAAAAGACGAAGATAGAGAAAAAGAATTCTTAAAGCTTCGACGTCAAGCCTTGGCGGCAGAACGACTGCGATTTGACGCTTTGAGAAGAGTTCGAATTTCACAAGACCCCTTGAAGCTTGATTTACTCGCTCTAGGAGTCGCTCATGAATTTAACAATATTGTTGGAGCTATTGACGGTCACGCTGAGTGGGCCATTGATAGTGACAAACAAGAAAACTTAATCGAATCTTTAAAAATAATTCGCACCGCTTGCGCCAGATCTTTTCAAGTCACTCGAGCCCTGCAAAACCTCATTCAACCCAAAGAAGAAGATAAAAAAATATTTGACCTAAAGGAAGGTCTCCATGAAAGTTTTCAACTTTACAAAATCGCTTTAGAGAAAAAAGGCATTGAGCTGAACATTGAAATTAATGAAGAGGTACTTGTCTACGGATCACCGACTCGCATTCAAGAGCTTTTTCATAACCTGACTAAAAATTCAATTGAAGCCATGTCCTTAAGCCATACTCAGAGCCCTAAAATTAGTATTTCTTGTCGATATACTGGCGAAGATGTTCTCATTTACTTTCAAGACAACGGCCCTGGCATTCAAAAAGCCCATCGAGAAGTTCTTTTTCAACCTTTTTTTACAACTAAGGGGACACTTGCCACGACATTTAGAGATGACAATGAAAGCACCGAAGACCACGCCTTCATTCAAAAAAACTCTCAAGAGCAAAATTCTGGACTCGGACTCTATTTGAGTAAAACTATTTGCCAAGAACACGGTGGAAACATTCGCTACCTTCCAAATAAAAACTTTGGGGCTTGCTTTGAAATCAATCTCCCAAGAGTTTACGACACTCAGCTTCCTAAAACAGGCTAAGTCAATTACTTTTCTCAGAGAAACGATTCATCAAATAATAAACGAAAAATCCAATCATGATGATTGAAAAAATAATTAAATTTTTGAAATGATATTCTGGAAAGTGAAAGGAATATGATTCAACCACTTTATTGCCATCCTTTAAAAGAAATTCTCCAACAGAATCCTTTAAATAATTTTCAACTTTCCAAGGCCAAAGCAGAAACAAAGAGCCTGCAACTAGCCCGCAAATAAATGAAAAAGTTTTTTCATAGTATTTATTTAAGATAAACTTTAAAACGGGAGCAATGCAGACAAAGGAAAAAAATCCTCCTCCAAGGAAAGTAAAAAGTATGAGTTTATTGCCTTCGTTAACACTTCTTAAAATGAGTTGGTAATTTCCAAGAACAATGAGCATAAATGAGCCTGAAAGCCCGGGCAAGATCATGCTTGAAATTCCGATCATGCCACACAAAAAGACAAAGACTAACGATGAATTTTCCTGCAGAGGCTTGGCGACGGCTAGTAAAAACAAAATAGCAATAGGAAATAAAAAGAGAAATAGATTTCCGAAATGAGTTATTTTTATTTTTTTTAATAAAAAAAATAGTGAAGAAAGTATAAAGCCAAAAAACAAGGCCCAGGTTTCTTGTGGATAAAACAGAAAAGCTTTTTCTACAATTTGAGCAGCAAAAAGAATCCCCAAAAGAAGTCCCACTCCTAGAATGGATGAAAATATTAATTTATTTTTGAATTCGACAACATCAACTTTTTTTCTTTGAGCAATAGATAAAGGGAGTTTGAGAAAAAAATGAAGTGTGTCAATTATTTGTTCATAGAGAGAAAAAATAAAGGCAATAGTTCCTCCAGAAACTCCTGGAACAACATTAGCCAGGCCAATTAAAAAGGAGACCGATAAAAGCCTAATATTACTGGATTTTTTAGTTTCGGCTGCCTTGTTTTTTTTCTTCAAATTATTCATAAGTCTCTAAATTTACTACTAGTATCTACCGATAGAGGTTCATGTCAAATGCATTCATCATCATTAGTGGTAAAAACAAGCTTCTCAAAAGTCCTAAAACTCAGGGTTTAATAGCAGCCTTTAAAAAACAAAATAAAAAAACTTTAGTCATGACTATTCCAGACCTCATGCAATTAAAGAAAATAACTCCTCAGACAATTCTCATCTTAGAAGAAGATTCTGAAAATTTTCCTTTTACCAATGAGTGGCATCAATACATTTCAAAGCAAATTATTGAAATAAAATGTTATGCCTTGAAGACAAGCCGGAACTCGAGCTTAATGACCCAAAAACTCAACCCTCTTCAAATATTTACAGATCAAGATGAAATCTCAGAAATCGCCTCATTAATGAGCGCCAAAAAGAAATCAAACTCTATTGAGGCGGATTTCATGGATCTTCACACGGAACTCAGTCAATCTGCAGAACTCCCCTCAGCTTCTCAAAACATTCCGTCGACAGCACAAGCCGCACTGAAAGAAGATGCTTTTTTAGAAAGCTTAGAAAAAACTCAAATTGATTTTTCATTAAAAGATCAATCCTCACCCCCGCCGCTTCAAGACTCTGAAATTGATTTTAATGTGATTAGTGATGAGGATCTCAGCGACATGCAAGACATGAAAACTGAAATTCATTCCATAATCCCTGAAAATGAAAGTATTCAGCTTAAAAACGAAGATGACGAACTCGAAGATCTTCATAAAACAGAAATACAAAGCACTGAGATCATGCCTCAAGAAATCATAAAAACACTTCAGCCTGAAAGCGGTGTCATTTCACAAAAGAAAATCTATTTCGATGAAGCTGTTTCTGAAAAAATTGAAGTCCCCACGAAAGAGGAACTCATTTTGCCGTTGGAAAAAGTATTGGACGACAGAAAAGAGCCTGAAGCTGAAATTCAAAAGGAAACACTTTCGGAAGACAATATTGAAGGTTATAAACTCTGGGAACAAAATCCAGACGACATTGCTGAGCTCCTGAACACTTCAGTCTCACACATTGCTGAGCTTGACGAAGAAGTACCCGCGCCTAAAATTGAAGTAAAAAAAGAAGAAGAGATTCAGGTTGAAGAAAAAAAAATAAAGCCCCCTGTTGAAATTCCAGCTGCGATTGAATCAGTAGAAACATCGATGCTACCAGGCGAAGTCAGCAACCAGAACTCTGAAGACTCCAACAGCTCATTAGTTCTTGAAAAAGAAGACCAATTTTCGGATTTATTCGATACCCCCGTCAATGAAAAAATAGAGATTGAAGAAGAAAGAACTCAAATTTCTTTAGTGCAAGGCGTTCCAGAAGAAGGTCTCTTAGAGGAATCTTTACATTTTGAAGGCGAACACTCAGCCGTAGGTGTTCAAGAAATAGACTTAGACGATATTGCCGGCTCAAAGATGCAGGAAGAAGAACTTCATCACTTAAGCTATAACGAAAAGCTTCAAGCTGATCCTCTTTTCGAAAACTCAATCATAAATGAAGAAATTAAAGAAAAAGAAGAAAGTGAAATTCTGAAAACTATTAAGAGTTATTCGGCCCTCAAAGAAAGAGAAGCTCGGGAATCTAAAGCTGCCGCTGAGGCTCTCAGAAGGCAACTCGACCAAATAAGAACAAAACTAGCCACGAGCGAGGAAGAAAGACGACGCCTCCAACTCGTCAATGAAGAAATTGAAGTTAAAATGAGAACGGTTCTCGATAGAAAAGAAGAAAATCAGCACTTGATCAAACAAAAAGAAACTCAACTTGAAGAAAGAGTCAAAGACCTGAGTATTCAACTCGACAGCAGTCAGTTTATTGCGGCTAAAGCAGAGAAAAAGCTTTCTGAATACAAAGAACGAGTTCGCAATGACATTCAAAAAATCAGATCCCGAGAACGTGATCTCAGCAATAGGCTTGAACTTCAAAAAAGAGACATGGACGCACTCCTCACCAGTAAAGATGAAAAGCTTCTCCAACAAAAAAGAGAAATTGACCGCCTTCTCTTTGAAGGGGAAATACTCAAAGAAAAACTAGTGGAGCATTCTCAACAAGAAGAAGGCAAATCGCAAAGGCTCAAAAGAGCATTGCAGTCATTAAAATTAGCCCAAGGAATGCTCAGCTCTTTAGAAATTACAGATTTAACAAGCTTTTCTTCAAATGATGATATAGACTCAGAGGCCGCTTAAAGAAAAATATGTCTTCAAAAATTAAACTTGTTGTTTCAGATTTACATATTGGATCGGGCGTCCTGCATGAAGACGGCTCCACTAATATTTTTGAAGATTTTAAAGCTGACACTGCCTGGAAAGAGTTTCTGGAATACTACACCACTGGTGAATTTGCCTCTTCAGAGGTGGAGCTCATCTTGAACGGAGACATCGTCAACAGTCTTCAGGTTGGTTACGAAGGGTTTTTTTCACCAATCATTACCGAGAAAATGGCGGTCGAGAAAGTTCAAAAAATTATTGAAGGCCACCCTCTCTTTTTCGATTCCCTCAAAGAATTTAGTCAGAAAAAAAAGCATCAGATCACTTATATTATTGGGAATCATGACATTGATGTTTTCTGGGATGGAGTGAAGGACCTTCTGGAAGAAAGAATTGATAACCAAATTAATTTTGTGCATTTTGAATATCAAAAAGACGGTGTTCACTATGAACACGGTCAACAATTTGAAGAAGTCAACAAAACTGACCCTAAAAAGCTCTTCATCACGAAAGGTCTCCGCGAACCAATTCTCAACCTGCCTTGGGGTTCACACTTTGTGTTGAATTTTATTGTTCCCATGAAGAAGCAACGCCCAGCTATCGACAAAGTTCGTCCTTTAAGTAATTTTGTTAAATGGAGCTTTTTTAATGATTTTCTTTGGACCTTAAAAACCATCATCAAAGCTTTACTTTACTTTTTTGCCACTCGCTTTTCTAAATCGATTTACCGAACCAACCAAGTTGGCACCACTTTTAAAATTATGAAAGACCTTCTTTTTAGGCCGAAACTCTCTCGAGGTGCTAAAAAAATACTTCAAGACAATGAGCACATACACGCAGTCGTCATGGGACACACTCACAATGCCCTCTATATGAGATTTAACGATGGAAAAGTCTACCTAAACACGGGAACTTGGACTGAAGCTACGAGCTTGAGACTAGAAACTTTAGGCAAGCACACACTCTACACTTACGCCTTCATCGACTATCGAAACGCTCAAGATCCCCACAAGCCAACCGTGACACTTAAGGAGTGGAAAGGGAATTGGCATCAACATGAAAACTATTCCGGGTATTAGCGCTTTCTTGCCCTCATCTTTTATGAGATTTTCATTTGCGACTAGATTCTTACCTTAGATATTGCTAGATTCGGGAAGTGTCACTTTCAAAAAAAACTTCTAAAATTATCTTTTTTACTGGTGGTGTTATTTCAAGCTTAGGCAAAGGTCTCTCAAGCGCCTCTTTAGCCATGCTTTTCAAGAAAAGAGGATTGAAGGTTTCTCTCTTAAAAATGGACCCTTACCTCAACGTCGACCCAGGAACCATGTCTCCATTTCAACATGGAGAAGTTTTTGTGACTGAAGATGGCGCGGAGACCGACCTCGACCTCGGACACTACGAACGCTTTACCGATATTAACGTTGGAAAAGAAAACAATATTACTGCGGGAAAAATTTACGAAGAAGTTCTCTCTCAAGAAAGAAAGGGAGTTTATTTGGGAAAAACGGTCCAAGTCATTCCTCATATTACCGATGCTATTAAAAATAAAATTTTAAAGTTGGCAAAAAAAAATGACATCTGCCTTGTTGAAATTGGCGGAACCGTAGGCGACATTGAGTCACTTCCTTTTTTAGAGGCTGCCAGGCAACTTCGTTTCGACCTCAGCGAGCACTCTGTTCAATACATTCATGTGACGCTGGTCCCTTACATCAAAGCGGCTGATGAGCTCAAAACTAAACCGACACAACACAGCGTTCAAGAACTTCGCAGAATTGGAATTCAACCTGATTTTCTTATTTGTCGCAGTGACCGAAAGCTTCCTAAAGAAATTAAAGATAAAATTTCACTATTCTCAAATGTGCACAATGATTTTGTTATAGAAGCTCCAGACGTCAATAGTATTTACGAACTCCCCATTCTCTTTCATGAGCAGAAATTTGATTTAAAAATATTAAAAAAACAAAAAATAAAAACACCACAAGCAACTCTGAGTTCATGGAAAAGTTTTTTAAAGAAGAAAAATGCCGCCAAAAAAGAAATTCATATTGGAATTATTGGAAAATATGTTGACCTCAAAGAATCCTACAAATCACTCCATGAAGCACTAGAACATGCTTCAATCCACAACGATGCTCGGCTCAACGTTCACTACTTGGATTCAAAAAAACTCGAATCAGCCTCCTTGAAGAGTTTAGAAAAAAGAAATTCATTTTTTAAATCTGTCGATGCTCTACTCATACCAGGAGGCTTCGGCGACCGCGGAAGCCTTGGAAAGATCCGTGCCATTGAATGGGCTCGAGTGAATAAATTTCCGTGTTTTGGCATTTGTTTAGGAATGCAGCTCATGGCTCTTGAATATGCACAAAATGAACTTCAAATTAAAAATGCGAACAGTGAAGAATTCTGTAAAAAGAAAAGTTCTACCTCCGCGCACATCATTCATTATTTACCCGGACAAAAACAAGCCGAAAAAGGAGGTAGCATGCGTCTGGGAGCCTATGAGTGCACGCTTTCAAAAAAGAGTTTGGCCTATAAGTCATACAAAAAAACAAAAATTAGCGAAAGACATCGCCATCGACTTGAATTCAACAATAAATACAGAAAAGACTTTGCTAAAAGCGACATGATGATCACTGGTGAAAACAAGAAAAACAAACTTGTAGAAATTGTAGAGTTAAAAAAGCACCCTTGGTTTCTGGGTTGTCAATTTCATCCTGAATTCAAAAGCCGACCCGAAAAAAGCCACCCACTATTCATGTCGTTCATTCAGGCTGGATTAAAAAACAAAAAAACTTAACGCCCGAAAGCATTTCTTCTTTGTATTTCCACATCTACTAAATTGTAGAGGTGCCTATAGGCCTCGGGATTGTTAATTTGCCGAGCACTTTCCTCACCAAACTTAAATTTTTCTTTTCGATTCATGATCATCCTTGTTTCAGTAATGAGATCAGAGATTTTTTCTAAATTCACAGAGACCACAAGCTCAGTTCCTGTTTTGTAGTTTTCCCGATCTCGGTCTTTTCCGTAGCGATCCATATTGTGCATGAAGCGACCAAAACCACCGCCAAAAGCTGGCTGAACTTCACGCGAAGTTTTTGCTAGAATAAGCCCCCCATCCATGTCCTGATTCTCAATAACATAAGCTTCGTCCTGCAAAACACTTTTAAAGGCTCGAAAAACATTCTCGTAAGAAGCTTCTTGATAAGTTTTTGTCTGCATGGCTCTTCTTTGAGCCGTGGACAAAGGAGGCGTGCTTGAGCATGAGCTCAAAAACGAAGTGACTAAAAATAAAAACCCTATTTTGCACATGAAGAATCGAAACATAAAATCACTCCTTTAAAATTTAGAAGAAACAACTGTATAGTCTTTAACAACATCATTGCTATCATAAACTATAATCAAATCCATTGTAGATGAAGAAGAGGACCCAGAGTTCTGTTGACCACCGGCCAGAAGAGCAAACCACCCCACAGAACTACTTTGGCCACTAAAAGATTCTTTAGAGTAACTCCAAATTTCTTCCCCTAATTTATTTTTAGTCATTATATTTGGACTCCCAAGTAAAGAAAGAACCTCTGACTGGGTTGTCTGGCCTTTGACGAGACCTTTTTTCACCGTCGCAAAGGTGAGATTTGATTTTTGAACCGGCTCTTGGTGAGTGGCACAAGAGGCTATCAGAAATAAGGTGAATAGAGTGAAAGTTTTCAAGATCATATTCTTCACTCTAAAAGAAAGCGAAAAGTATTTCTACAAAAAAACAAAAAAAGCTCTTCTCATTAGTTAAAATTCTTTGCCCATAAGAAAGACTTTTTTAAAGATATTTTATATTCTCAAGATCTAAAAGCCGCTTTTTCCTTTCCGCAGAATAACGAAAACCGCCAATTTTCTGTGTTTTTGGCAAAACTCGGTGACAGGGAATGAAAATTGGCAACGGGTTTTTGTTTAAGGCTGTTCCAACGGCTCGACTGGCTCCAGGCTTCATGACCCTTTTAGCAAGTTCCGAATAAGATGAGAAGTTTCCATAAGGAATCAACAAAGTCTTTTCTAAAACTGAACGCTGAAAAGCTGTTTTACAGAAATATAAATCTAAAGGAATGCTCAATTCGGTCAGTCGACACGATTCATAGCTCTCCAGCTCTTCAATAATTTTTTTGGAAAAAGAATGCTGTTTTCTATTTTTTGTATTCAAAAAAACACCCTCTTCATCCCATGAAACTTTAAAAAGTGCCACGTCAGAAAAGCACAAACAGAGTTTTCCTAGTTTTTTAAAAATATGTGAAGTCGTGAAAACTTCTTTTCCATCAAGTATTGTCATGAAAGTTATTTCGCATTACTCATATAGCATGGCTTTAAACTATGAAGAAATTTTAGGTTCTGACGCACGCAAACTCCTGGAACACAAAGCAATCATCCCCAAAGAAGAGCTTTCACTCCCTCGAAAGTCTTGGCTGGAAGACGAATTTGTTTCCAGCGACAGAAACAGCAATGTCCTCAAAAACCTCAACCTTCTCATGAACTCGGGAAGACTCGGCGGAAGCGGATACCTCTCCATTTTTCCTGTTGACCAAGGTGTCGAACACTCCGCGGGCGCTTCATTCGCGCCAAACCCAAAGTTTTTTGACCCAAAAAACATTTGTGAATTTGCGCATGAAGCCGGATGCAGTGGTGTCGCCAGCACTTACGGTGTTCTGTCTAAAGTGGCGAGAAGCTACGCCCACAAACTTCCTCTAATACTTAAAATAAACCACAATGAATTTCTAAGTTATCCGAACAGCTACAATCAGGTGCTTTTCTCAAGCATTCAACAGGCTGCAGACATGGGCTGTGTTGCCGTTGGAGCAACCATATATTTTGGATCGCAGGAGAGCAGTCAGCAGCTCAGCGAAATTAGTGCTGCCTTTGAGCATGCTCATGAACTAGGGATGGCCTGCATCTTGTGGTGTTATCTCAGAAACTCAGACTTTAAGGTTGATGGCGTTGATTACCATGGCAGTGCCGACATGACCGCTCAGGCTAACCACCTTGGGTGCACCATTGGAGCTGACATCATCAAACAAAAGCTGCCAACAAACAACGGTGGATACAATGCCACAAAACATGGAAAGACCTCTCCTCTTGTCTACAAAAACTTAAGCTCAGACAACCCTATTGACCTCTGTCGCTACCAAGTTCTCAATTGCTACTCTGGACGCATTGGCTTGATTAACTCTGGAGGAGCGAGCGCTGGTGACTCAGATCTGGCTGAAGCGGTAAAAACAGCAGTCATCAACAAAAGAGCTGGCGGAATGGGACTTATTGCGGGAAGAAAAGCTTTTCAAAAAGACTGGAAAAGCGGACTTCAGCTCATCGAAAGCATTCAAGATGTTTATCTTGACGCAAGCGTCACAATTGCCTAAATACTCGTTATGGCTAAAAACCCAAAAAGAATGACTGACTCTGCAGTAGTTCCCGATCTTTTCGACGTTCGCTTAAGAAATCAATATCTTAAAACAGGCGTTCTCAGTAAAAAGGAGCTTGATGCTCATTTAGACTCTCTAGAAGATGTGGCTGAACTCGCAGAAGAAGTAAATTACAACAAACTCATTCTCGGTGGTGGCCAATCTGAAGCTCCAAGTTCTACAACACCGAAACAAGGTGTTGCGTCCTCAGCTGTCTTAGGTGTTCCAGGCTCTGACTATCAAAACGACAGTCACTTGAACCACCCCAGTATTTTGCCATCTTCAGTTCCAACGCAAAGCCCAGCTCCAACGCAAAGCCCAGTTACTCAATTCGACAGCACGCCTGAGCAAAACACTGAAACACCTGAAACAAAAGAAGACAACTCTACTTCAGACGACACTAACTCTGGCTCTTCTTCAAACTCAGGAAACGATTCCGGTTTTAATTACTAGTCGTAAAAGCTTAAACAAAAGTAGAGGAAAAGCTATGAATAGCCTCAAAAAATCAGTAGCCATTATAGGTGCAAGCGGCGTGGTCGGACAAGAACTCGTTCAGCTTTACGAAAAGAACTCTCCAGAATTTGCTCTCTTAAAGTTCAATTCATCTGGCAAAGATAATTTTACTCAATGGTCAGGAAACGAAAAACTCATTCAGGATTCTCAATACATTTTTAATTGTAGCGGGTCCGAGCTCAGCAAAGAAATCCTCAAACACAAGACACCTGAGTCCTACTTCATTGATCTGAGTAGCGCATTGAGAATGAATCCTGAAATTCCACTAGTGGTCCCTGAAATAAACTTTGAAAGCATTGAACTGAAGCAATGTAAAACTATTGCCAACCCGAACTGTACGAGTATTTTACTTTGCATCTGCCTGGACCTTATTAAAAAGCTGAAGCTTAAAAAAATTCAAGTGAGCACTTATCAAGCGGCAAGTGGTGCGGGGAAAGCTGGACTTGAAGAACTTGAAGCTTCCGCCCAAAACTCAGACTTTAATGGGCCATACTCTGTTTTCAAGCATCCACTTTATTCAAACGTGATGAGTCACAACTCAGAGGTCGCCAACAAAGACTCTGAATATGCTGGCTACAACGATGAAGAAATAAAAGTCATGCAAGAGACTAAAAAGATTCTTCAACTCGACGATAGCGTTGAAATTAACGTCCACTGCATGAGAGTTCCCGTCTTGAGAGCTCACACGGAAACTGTGAGCGTTGAACTTGAAGAAGAAATTCATGAGCTCCAAAAAGTGATTGCTCTTTTTGAAAATCAAGCTCAAGTAAAAATTGTGAATGATGCAGAATCAAATCTTTTTCCAATGCCACTGAATGTCGAAAAAAAGCATGAAGTCTTGGTGGGACGTTTTCGAGTTCACCCTCAAAACAAAAAAATGCTCAGCTTTCACCTTTCTGGAGACCAGCTTCTCAAAGGTGCCGCCCTCAATGCCTACCAAATTTTTCAAAAGCTAAAGCATTTGTGATTCAAAAAAAAATTATTGCCAGAATTTCTTTTATTGGAAAAAATTTTTGTGGTTGGCAGAAACAATCTTCTCAAGATGAATCTTCCCATAAAAGCTCCATTCAAGGTGAAATCGAAAGAAGCTTAGCGAAAATTTTCCCAAAAATAAAAGAAAGAATCACCGTTCTTGGTTGCGGAAGAACAGATGCTGGGGTTCATGCTCGAGAATATTATTTAGAACTCACAAATTCTGAACAAATTTTAAATAGCTACCCCTCGATAAGTTCTTTTCAACTGCAAAGTTCGCTCAACGCTTTTCTTCATGAGGACATTCGATGCCTCAATGTTTTTTTTAAAGATGAAGATTTTCACGTCTTAAGATCGATTCAGACGAAGACATATCTCTACAGAATTGCTTATTCGAAAAATCCTCCTCTTTTTAATAGAGAAACTCTTTTATGGGTCAAACAAAAGAAAGAAGCCCCTTTAGAATGGCAAGAAAAGTCTAAGTTACTGAAATCACTCATTGGGAAAAAAGATTTTGCTTGCTTTGCGTCAACAGGATACTCTGTGCAAACAACAATAAGAGAGGTTTGCTCGACTGGGGTTACTGTTAAAAATCTTGACTACTCCCCTGAAGAAAAAAGCGATCAACTCATTGAAATTGTTGTTCAAGGAAAGGGCTTTTTAAAACAAATGGTGAGAAATATTACTGGAGCTTATCTTGAAATTGTTCAAGGACGCAAAGAAAGTGATTACCTGACGAAACTTCTTGAACTTTCCAATGGACCCGGCACCCAAATATCCAATCGATTCTGCGCCCCTGCTCACGGATTACAGCTTCATGCCGTAGACTATGGAGAAAAACTTTCATGAAAGGAAAAAAACTCTCAATTTTTTTTTCTTTTTCCGTCTTTTTGCATTTATTATTTTTTCTACTCATTCTCATTCCTCACGAAGTATTAAAAATAAAAAAAGATAAAAAATTAAATAAAACAAATTCAATATTAAAAAGCCGTATCCTCAGTGACGATGAGTATTTAAAAATAACTCAAAAGAAGAGTATCGTCACTTCGAAAAAAACTCAAAAACCCGCGCCACAGCTTCAGAAAAAAACCACCCATCAAGCTGCCTTCACTCAACGAGTAAAAAAAGAAACTCAAAGCAAAATAAAAAAACACACCCTTCCCCAAAGAAACTCAGTAAAATCTTCTGCAAAAAAGCAAAACTCATTCGGTCTCACGAAGAAAACTAGCATGAGCAAAGAAACTTCTAAAACTTTCTCAGGAAGCGGAACTCTAACGACTCAATTTCAATCCAACGACCTTCTCAATGAAGATATTGCCATTAGCTCAGAGACTATTCTCAATACCGATGAATTCAAACATGCCTCCTTCATCAACAGACTCAAAGACCAAGTCTCACCATATTGGGAAGAGCTCGTTTTATCGCTAGAAAACAAAGAGAACTCCCCTTTTGTCATTCCAGGTAGATACCTCACCAGAGCAAGCTTCAGCATTTCTCCATCTGGAGACATTGAAAAAATTCACCTCAAAAGAAAGTCTGGAATTCAAGATTTTGATTTCATTGCTGAAAAATCTTTAAAAAAAATAAAAAACATTATGAATGTTCCAGATGAAAAGAATCACTTTGAATTTACTTTTCTCATTCATGTTCACAATTCAGGATTGCTCAACATACAACCCATTCAACCCAGAAGAATGAGCAAAGCCAGAAACCTAAAAAAAGGAACTTAGTTACAGAGCTCCCATATTCATAGGGTCACGGTACATTTGCTCAGCATAAGAAATGGCTTCTTGTTTTTGAGAGAAAATCAAAAAAGCTTCTTCCTTTTCAATCATCCGAAACATTCTCAAAAACTCACTTTTGAGTCCATAATAGAGCGGTCTAAAGTTTTTGCCATTGAATTCATTGAGTTGAGAAACAAAACTCGTAATACTCACACTTCCCACAAATTCTAAATGGGTCAAATCAAAAACAATGCGAGCGTATTTGTTTTCCTGATAGCGTTCATGGATGTCTTCCATGACAGTTCTCACTGACTCGTGCTCCAAATAGCCCCCAAGTCTAAAATTGTGATAGTTCCCATTTTGTTGTACTCTATAAATCATATGCGTTGTCCTTACCTTTACTATTTTCCCTTTTAATAAAGTTTTATAAAGCCAAAAATATGAATACACTCCATCAAAAGAATGCTTATTTTGTTGCTGTCCCTATAGGGAATCCTAAAGATTTTAGCCTTCAAGCCATTGAAGTTTTAAAGGAAATAGAGATTCTTGTTTGTGAAAACATTTTAAAAACGAAAGAACTCCTTCAAAGATCGTCAATAAATGACACATCCAAAAAGTTCTATTCCCTTTCGGCATTCGTGGAAAAGAATCAATCCTTAGGTGATTTCTTAGAAAATAAAATTCAGGATCAGAATTTTGCCTTTCTTTCTGATGCTGGCACACCTCTGATTAACGACCCTGGCAAGCTCTTGCTTCATGCCGCAGAAGAAAATGGGTTTACCATTAAAGCTCTTTCTGGACCTTGTGCAGGAATTCTGGCCTACCAACAAAGCGGTGGATTTGGACTTCCGCTTTTTTTAGCAGGCTTTCCCCCCAAAAAAAACAAAACTGCATTTTTTCAAGCACTGAAGCATTCTGCCTCATTTGTTTTTTATGAATCGAAACATAGAATTTTAGAGACTTTAAAATTCATTTCTGAAGATATGAAAAGCCCCGATTTAGAAATCATTCTGTGCCGAGAACTCACCAAAAAGCATGAAGAAATTTTTAAGACTCAAATACACAACATGATCACTCTTTTAGAAGAAAGAAATGTAAAAACAGCTCCTTTCGGCGAGATCACCTGTATTTTGAAAGGTCAACTCAACGAGAATCAGCTCTCTAGTTCAGGAGACTCATGGACACTTGAAGAATTGGTCTCGATTAGAAACTCGAGCCCTTCTGATGCGGCAAAAAGCATAGCGAAAAGAATGAAGCTCTCGAAATCTGAAGTCTACGGCCTCTTCAAGCCTCAATCCTGACTCAGAGAGCTGTATTTTAAATTGGCCAAAACCCACTCCTTTCAATAAGATATTTCTAAGTCATTATGTCTATTTTTAACGATCAAAATGAAAAAAAAACACCCGGACTTAAAGGGAAGAAAGACCCCAAGAACAACCCCTTTAACGCTCCAGATGGTTTTTTCAAAAAATGCAACTCTTGCCATGAAATTCTGCAAAAATCTGATGTCGATGAACATCTGGAAACATGCTCACACTGCGGCTTTCATTTTAGAATTTCCGGAATGCAACGCATTCTCGGCATTGTCGACACCGATACTTTCAAAGAAAAAGATAAAGAACTGCAAAGCTCCGATCCTTTAAAGTTTTTCGATACTGAAAAATACCCAGACCGAATTGCTCGAGCAAAAAAGAAAACTCAAATCAACGAAGCCCTTGTGAGCGGTACTGCAAAAATCAATGCAACTCATGTAGAAATTGCCGCTTTTGAATTTTCATTCATGGGAGGTTCAATGGGAAGCATTGTTGGTGAAAAAGTTGCCCGCACTTTTGATCGAGCTATGAAAAGGAACAACCCAGTCATTATTTTTCACTCTACCGGTGGTGCGAGAATGCAAGAAGGATTACTTTCACTCATGCAAATGGTAAAATGCTCCGCCATCATCAATCAATTCAAAGAAAAGACCAAACAACCCTACATTTCAGTTCTTTGTGATCCAACCACTGGCGGCGTTGCAGCCTCCTTTGCTTTTCAAGGCGACGTGACTATTGCCGAACCCAAAGCTCTCATCGGTTTTGCTGGCCCTCGAGTGATCGAACAAACCATCAAACAAAAACTTCCTGAAGGCTTTCAAAGATCTGAATTTTTACTCGAACACGGAATGATCGACAAAATTGTCCCGCGCCTCGAACAAAGAAATTATTTCATGAAGCTACTCAACATTTTCAAAGACTAAACGATTCATGAAGTCGTTTGTCGTTTTTTTTCTTTTGAGTTTTTTCTACTTAAACTCGTCTATCAATGCCAACGCTTCCACTGAAGAAAAGCTTGTTTTTGACGCCAAGAACTACACGACCGACCTTAAAAACAAGATAACGACTGTCACCGGCGATGTTCAAATTCGCATGGGAGAGAGAAAGTTAAAAGCTAAAAACATTCAAGTTTTTGGGAATGAAAAGATTCTTAAATCAAAAGATTATTTTGAATACACCCATAAAAACACCACGATTCAATCAGCTGGTGGCACCCTTAATTTTAAAGCAGGGACTGGTAATTTCGTAAAAGCTCAAATTAGCATCGGAAAAAGCCTTCACATGGAAGGAAGTAAAATTGACCGCATCGACGAAAAAACTTACCGCATCGAAAACGGAAAAATAAGCACTTGTGCTGACTGTCCCGCTGCATGGAGTGTCATCGGCAGCCTCATCTTTGTTGAAGTTGGCTCCTATGTCCGCGCCCACCATGCTTTTATTCAAATTAAGGATATTCCTATTTTTTACGTTCCCTATATTCTTTTTCCCATCCATACCGACCGCAAAAGTGGCTTACTCACACCTTATTTAAAAAGCTCACCTTTAGTTGGAAATCAGTTTTCTCTTCCGTACTTTTTAGCCTTAAACTCCTTTAGCGATCTCACTCTAACGCCTTCATACATGTCTAAAACTGGGTCTCAAATTTTTTCAGACCTCAGAATCTACGACTCCCAAAGAAGTCGAGGAAACTATCAAGGATCCATCACTCAAAATTTAATCAATCAAAATTTCCCAAGAATTCGCTACCACATGAACGCCAAGCAAAGACTTCAACTCAACAAAAAAACTTCTCTGAACATTCTGGCCGAATTTGCAAGCGAGCCTCAATATAGCCTTATTTTTCCAGAGTATTTTAAGAATCAAGCGCAAGCTGCTTTAAAAAGTAAAGTAAACCTCAATCATAGTCACGAACTCTTCTCTGCCAGTATTGAAGCTCAGCTCATGCAAAACAATATTGCCCGAGACTTTAGCCAGGTTCCCATTGCGCGAGAAGAAATTCATAAAATTCCAGAATTAACCTTGCGAAGCCAAAAATTTCTCCTCAATAAAAATTTTTCATTTGAAACGTCTTTAGACCTGAGCTCTTTTCAAAGATGGAATTTTAGAAACTGGACACGGGTACAAAAAAGCTACCCGTTACACTCATGGATTCGTAGCGGTGAGCGTGCCTACATCAATGCAAATCTTAGTTGGAATAAAATTTTTCTGAATTCATTACGTATCAATACAGAAATTAAAAACGATGCTTTTGCTTACCATTTTACGGAAAAAGGAAGCTATGCAAATAATAGTTTTCTTTATTCCCCTCAACTGAGTACAGAATTTGAAGGAAAGTTTTCAAAAACTTTTCACCTTTCGAGAGACCTTCAGCACAACATCTACCCCTTTGTACAGTGGAGTTACCGTCCTGAAAAAATTCACGACAATCACCCCTTTTACTCCCAATGCCTTTTGTCGGGGCCATTCTGCATTTCGAATGCTCCTAAGTTTGATCTTTTTGACCACAACTCAGATGCCGCCGACAGGATCACCCTACGCAGTCAAGTCATAGAAAGAAAATTGAAACATCATCACATTCTCACAGCGGGAATCAAACAGAACTTCATTCGAAAAACAGTTCACGCGATCAATGAAGATGATTCTTACGATGAAATTTTATATATTCAAGCCGAAGGAGACTTTGACCTTCTTAAAAAGAAAAGTACTGAGCTCAGGTTTTATGCCCAAGGAAACTGGGAGCATTTTTCAGTGAACTCAGAAGCCGCCTGGAACCTCGATAAGAAATCTCTCTATTCTGCAAACAGGGCGGCAATCAAATCAAAACATCTGAGTCTTAGCGGGTTCCAAACAACCAGCTTAGAGGAAATCACCTATGGAGCAGGCTTTTCCCTTCAAAAGACATCACCAGTGACTCTCAATGGAAAATTTGTTTTTGATGGGAAAACGCACAAACTCACCTCACAAGCCTATATGATCAATTATCTCAGCAAATCAGAGTGCTGGAACTTCTCCCTGGGCATTCGACAAAACCCAAATAGCAACAACAAGGACTTTGAATACGCCCCTTTACTCAATGTTCAGTTTTCACCTCAAAAGATCAATAAAGCAAATTTATAGCCCTTTAGAGACTTGACCCCATTCCACTACATCGACTAAAGTATTCAAGGAATAGTCGCTTAGCTCAGTTGGTTAGAGTATCACCTTGACATGGTGGGGGTCACCAGTTCGAATCTGGTAGCGACTACCAAGTACCTGAATTTATTAGGTTTTTAATCCTCAAAAATCACAATTTAAAAAACTATTTTCAAAACAAGAAACTTGCCCAAAACTTGCCCAAAAGTTTTTAACAGTTTTACAATTGTCCAATTGCTTTTGAAAGCTGTTCAGTTGCGTTTGCTAAAACGTTTTTATCAACCTGATTTGAGTAACGCCTCGCCATTGCCACTGTCGAATGTCCAAGCTGTTTTGCAATTGCACTATCCCCTAACCCAAGCTCAGCAAGCCTAGTTGCACACGTAGCACGAAAGTCATGAAACTTAATGTTTTTCATTCCAAGTCTTTTTCTAAGCCTGGCAAACTTTCTAGTTATGATCTTAGGGTCTATCGAAGTATCACCTTTCTTGTTAGGAAAGAGATATTCACTTTGTGATTGCAATTTAAACTTTTTTAAATCAACCAACAACGTAACTGGAATTGAAAGTGTCTTCTGTTTTGTTGATTTGGTAGAAAACTCTGAACTACCACCAACAATTAGAGTATGACTCTCAAAGTAAATGTGTTCCCACTTTACTTGTGCGACTTCAGCACGCCTTAGGCCAAGAAAGAGAGCAAACTTGATCATCAGGGAGAAACCTAGATTATCACTAACCTCATCAAGGATTTTTTTAACCTCCCAGTCATCAGCTGGCCTAGAAATCCTAGTCACCCCGTGTTTGACTTTTTTGAGGCACGAAGTGGGATTAGAACTTACTAACCCTACTTGATGAGCCCACTTAAAGAAACTTTTAATAACAGAAAGCCGTCTGTTAAATGTACTCTTCGCTAAGTTTCTTTTTTCTTTTTCAGCATAAAGCTTTCCAAGATCAAGCTCAGAAACATCACTCAACATAACTTCTCCAACCGTTTCAGTTAAAAGTCTAAATGACAACAGATCCGTTTCCCTAGTCTTTTCAGTTTTAGTTATTGAAACTTGCTCCCAATAGAGCTCAAGAGCTTTTTCTAAACTAATTTCTTTTAGTTTTTGTTTTTGGTTTCTAGGATCAAGCCTTTCAGCAATTTCTCTAAGTATTACTTCCGCTTCTTTTTTATTTTGAGCCTCAATAATCCTTCTAACACGTATACCTGTAGAGGAGATCCGAAGATCTCCCTTCCATTTGTGGTTCCCCACTTTAACTATCCTCATTTTCAAAGAACCTCCTTAAATTCCTTCCCTTTTAAAAGAGCTGAAAATTCAGGCTTTACTCTCGAAGTATTAGTCTTAGATTTACCTCCTTTAGTGTGCAAGGGCTTTTTTTCCATCTGAAGGACCCCTTTTGTAGCTCTACAGATAAATTTAGATAAGGCTGTCTTCGATATCTTATAATTTCTCCCAATTTAAATAGACTCAATCCCCCTAAGGGAAATGAGCCTATAAACTTGTTGAGCACTAATTTTAAGAATTTTGGAAACCTCTAAAGGCGTGTACAAACTATCTATTATGGTTGTGTCTCGTGTGTTTGTAGTGCTTCTCATTTTACTTAAACCTCAATCCAAGATAGTGCCGAAAGCGTTTTACCCCCACCCCTTTTTTTGGCTGGCTAGTCTGAACTGATTTAAAGATCCTTTTAATCTCTTGAGTTAAAGTTGCTTTTGAGGCTTTCATGCATCCGTAATCTTCACAAAATATTACATACCTACTATAAACATCATCGCTAGATAACTCAGAGCTTTGATCTAATTCTAAATATGTTTCTATGAAAACTTTCATAGGATTTAGAGAATCCCTAAACTCTGCTTTGAGCTCTTCACATTTTTCTGGCACCGTAAATCCTTCGTAATTCAGGAGTCTTCGATAGCCCTCAAGAGCCCAATTAAAAATGCCTGGAAGATTCCCCTCTTCAATCCAAAAGTTAGGATCTTTTAGTAAAGGGTCTCTCTTTTTCGCTCTATCAAATGAGTTTTCAAACGGAAGAAGAATTAAACGCCTCCAAATACCATCTGATTTGTCTAAAAAACGTGGGAAAGTATTTGCCGAAATCCACATTGTAAACTTTGGATTAAAAGTAATGGGGTCCTTGTATTTTCTATTTGAAACAAGCTCCTCTCCACTTACTAGACTTTTTAATGTTGCACAGTTTGCTTTACTTACATCAGATACTTCGTTAACAATGTTCACTCTTTTACCAATCGTTTGAAACAAACTATAGGATGTTCCTGATTTGAATTCGTCTAATCCAAGAAAGCTACAATTTTTCTTTCCTAATAGTAAAATTAGAACAAGAGTAATAACTCCTTTGCCATTACCTCCATTACCGATAGATATAAAAAACCTTTCTAGGTCATTATTCCCTATAAGAATGTATCCAAAAATCTCTTGCAGAAGACCTTGTATCTCTAAATCTGGAATCACTTGATTTAAAACTTTCTCCCAGACCTCTGAAACCTCTCCAGGCTTAAAGTTAAAGGCAAGAGTGTATTGATTGCTCTTTTCTTTAGAATGGTCAATCTTAACCAGTTCTCCTTTTAGTAGATCTTTTTTAGAAACTAAAAAGTCCTTAAAGGGTACTACTGAGTTATCCTCCTCTGGCAAAGGCGGAAGAGGATTCTTTAGTATTAGCTTTGCATTATTCTTTAGCCCTTCTGGAGCCATTCCTTTAAAAAAGCTACTTCTTTTTATGATTTTAAAAAGATTTTTTTCTACCTCATACCAATCACAGGGTTGCCAATAGTGGTTATAGTATTTCCAAAAAGAACTTCCTTTGTCCTGTCGTAAGAGTTCCGCAAAATCATCAGCCTCCATAAACTCTTCAACGAGTAAATGAGACTTGTGTTGAGAAGGAGGTAAAACCTGCAGACTTGTAAACTCAGGACTATTTTCAGCAAGCTTGAGCAAGTCCTCTAAAGACTTCTCTTCATCTTCTCGAAACCAATCATAAATATCTTTTCCCTTTTCAAGTGCATTTTCTAAATCATATCCAAGGTCAAGAATTTTTACTGACTTACAAACATCATCAAGGAACTTAGCATTTTTTTCACAGAACTTTTTTCCCTGAAGATCATTGTCTGGTAAAATGTAAACAATACGGTCTTTAAAGAACTCGACAAAGCTTTTAACCGAACTCGATGCTCCTCCAGGGAGGCAGGTTCCAACTGCCCCCCGAGCATCTAAATCATCAACTGACTTTTCACTTTCTACAAAGAATATTGGACTGTCACGCTCAGCCTCTTTCCATTTTTCGTATTTATAGGGCAAAAGCTGCCCATTACCTTTTCCAACTACATCTTTCCCATTTAACTTATGCTTCCAACTAAAGGACTTCTTTTTTCCTATCCCCTCGTATCGACAAAAATAAGCCTCTCTACCGTCTCTACCAAAATATTTATATTCAGCTATTGTAGCTTCCATTTTAAAATTCCCCTTTTTTTTTCTTAAGTTCTGGTCTTTCTATACGCTCACAGAAAGAATTCCAGCCACCACTTTCACCAGTCCCAAAATCAAACCAAACCCCTTTTTCTTCATTCGCTGAAAAACTAGGGGTTTTGTCTTTTCTCCAGGGACAGTGAGCGTAGAGCTGAGCTCCACTCCTACTTTTTACCTTCATATATCGTGAAAATGGGAACTTACTCATGAGACCCTCCTTCACTTACATTTAGCTTTGGTTCATTACCCAGAAGGACTTTTCTAAGTACACGTTCCTCCTCCTGAGTTGCCTCAAAATGACCAGATTCAAGTAGCTGAAGCCTCCAGCGCTTTATTCCAGTTGCCTCTGATAGCTCAAACTGATTAAGCCCCAGCTCAGTCCTTAAAAACTTTAGATTTAATTTCTTTTTCATTTTCAAAATTCCTTTCTTGCTTTCCTTTATGGGCAGCAGCTATCAACGATAGGTGGACTTCATCGAAAAAGCGGCCGAAGAAAATACGAGAAAATGACACGAACAGACTTAAATAGAACTAACTCTTACAGAGTTTGGGCAAAAAAAGAACTTCTGAGAATTTTAGATCTTTCAAAAAAACAGCATGCAGAATGGTTTATTTTTAATTTTGGTAGAAAACCAGACATGGAAAAAACATTCTACCCTTTTCTCTCACCTCTCCCAAACAGAATAGATTCGTTTATACAGTACTGTATTTCTAATTTAGAAAAAGATTTCCCAATATTTTTCAGCAAACTACTAATCAAAACCAAAAAATTTCAGCACAGTAGAAGCGACTTTATATTTCACAAGAAAAAACAACTAGATCGATTCGCCTGGAAAGTGAAAAACCTAAAGCAAAACCATAGTTACTCAACTAAGCTAAAATCAATTATTGATGACATTAAATTTACTTTTGAAGAACCTGTTTTAAACTATTTTATTGATACAAACCCTTATGAGGCAAAAAATATCGAGGAACTCCTTATTCGACTTTCACTCAAAATATCAGAAAGGCCAAATACAAAAAAAGGTCGACCAAAAAAGTCAGATAAATTCAACAGTCATCTTTTGGAACTTCATAATTTTTTAGAGTCATGGACAAACAGATTTAAAACAATACCTCCCGACTTCGGACTTCACATCTACAGAGATATTGCATCTAAAAATAACTGCACACATACGAGAATAACTGTCTGTGTTTTATCGGCATTTAACCTAAAAAATTATAGCGTAGGCGACATTTTTACAGAATGTGCCCTCGACAAACATATTCGAAAGGTTAAGACTCAATAATCTCAAGTGTTTTTTCCAGTTTTTCTGGACTCAAATCTGACAAAGTGAAGTTCTTTCGTTAAACCATTGAACTCTTCAACCTTCTCTTTTAGTTTTTTTTCGTATAATGGCTTACTTTTTCTAGCTTTTAACCAAAGAATAAAAAAAACAATTGTTAACCCACCTAAAAACAAATTCATACTTATCACTTCGGAAACTTAATTGAAACTCTTTAGACCTTACTACTCTAGATAGTCTTAACAAATAATTAAAAACATCCAAATCAGAAGCACACGAGGCACAGCACTTTTAAAAATATCTATTTGTATTGAGATAAAAGTTCGGATAGTTAAGTTTAGATTAAACAATGTACTTTAAATACAAAATGTAAGAACTCAAAACGATACAAACCTAGACCATAAGTACCTGTACCTTATCACTTCAATCTCTCCAAAACATAGGCGCATCTTCTAAAAAATAAACTGATTTAATTTCTGGAAGAATTTTGTAATAGTGTTTTGCAAAGGTCTCAAACTGCCTAGCAGCCTCACTATGTTTAGGATCTTTGGGTATTTTTAATAGAGAATCATATATATCATCCCATGATTTTGAGCTTTTCTTATAGACCCTTTTTAAAAGACTCATTAGGTACTTCACGGCAAAAACTGGACAATTATTAACTAACTAAAGTTAAAATCCCCAATGAATACATCTATGTTAGTCTCAATTTTCGTCAAAAAACCTATATTGCCACAAACAGTAAAAACTCCAAATTCAAAATTAGTTAAGACCGACAAATTCTGCAAAGGAACAAAGTCATCTAAAACAACAGCAGAATCAATATCTGGATAAGGGTATTAAAAAATTCACTAAAAATGCAAAAATATCTATTTTAATGATTTTGGGCTTTCAACCAACAATTTGTTTTATCAGCGAAGAAACAGCGATAAACAAACACAGTGAGCACAGCTAGTATATAAACTTTTCTCCATTTGATTTAGAAATTAGTTTCTAAGAAATTTTATTATTTTTTACTTTTCCTAAAAAGTCATACCAATTTTTCCAACCCTTATTTTTAAAATATCTTGATGGCGTAGATGGAAGAGCTATTTCTTTGCTTTCCTGCAAGAATATTTTATATTCTTCAACACTATTTATATTATTTTTCTTTACAATTTTTTTTGCCATTTTAAAATCAAGAAATTTAACAACCTTATTCGCAACTCTTTCGTACCCAAGCCAATCACCCATCCCTATAAAGTTTTTATAGATATTTCTAGGATACTTAGGTATATTTTTCGGTTTTTTTGGAAGGTCCGTCCTTTTGCCATTACACCAATCTAAATATTCAGACCAAGAGTTAAGCTTTAATTTTTTAACAAATTTTCTAGATTTTTTATATGTTAAATACTTTTCTTTTTCTTCGTTTCTCAAAAAATCACCCCAACTTTTCCATCCATTTTTTTTATAAGTAACATCTGGAGAAATAGGTAAAATCTTACCACCATTAACATTTTTATTTTCCCTAACCCATTTTTGATAATTATTTCTTCCTTTAAATTTAAATTTCTGAACAGTTTTTTTAGCTTCTTTAAAGGACGGCCATTCAATATCTTTATTTGCAACCCTGCCATGCCCTAACCAATCACCCATTGTAGTAAATTCTTTTTTATATATTGCATGAGGGTATTTTGGAATATTACTAGGTTTTTTTGGTAAATCTATACGATCTCCATTCCACCACTTAAGATATTCAATTTCTGACTGCAATTTAAGTTTATGAACAAAAGCTTTTGCTTTGTAAAATGACAAATATTTAATATCATATACACTTTCATAACCAAGAAAATTAGGCCAGCCTTTCCAGTCTCCACTTCTCTTGTACGTTTGGTCTGCAGAATACGGGAGAAAATGTTTCTGTCCTTTTTCTCTCAGTGTTCTTATCCAATCATGGTACTCATTCATTCCTTTAAATTTAAATTTCTGAACAGTTTTTTTAGCTTCTTTAAAGGACGGCCATTCAATATCTTTATTTGCAACCCTGCCATTACCTAACCAATCACCCATTGTAGTAAATTCTTTATATTTTTTTCTAGGAAACTTGGGAATCTCGGCAGGTTTATCTGGCAAATTAGGAAATTTTCCATCACACCAGTCTAAATACTCTGTAAAGTTTTTAAGTTTTAATGCATGTACAACTTTAAGTGCATCTAAATACGGCATCCAATAGCCTCTTCTTTGCCCTTTTTTTCCAATAAAATCCGCAAACCCTTTCCAGTTTGGATTTTTTCCATAAACCTCTTGCGGGACTGAAGGCAGTAATGCACTACCATTTTTATTTCTATTTTGCTTGATCCATAGTTTATAATCTTTAGTTCCATTTAAATTAAACTTTCTAATCAGCAATTTAGCTTTATTTAAGCTTGGCCATTCTATAAAGTTATCAGCAACCCTGCCATGCCCTAACCAATCACCCATTGTAGTAAATTCTTTATATTTTTTTCTAGGAAACTTGGGAATCTCGGCAGGTTTATCTGGCAAATTAGGAAATTTTCCATCACACCAGTCTAAATACTCTGTAAAGTTTTTAAGTTTTAATGCATGTACAACTTTAAGTGCATCTAAATACGGCATCCAATAGCCAAGCCTACGACCCTCTTTTCCAATAAAATCTCTAAATCCACGCCAATTCTTGTGCTTATTATATAATGCTGATGGACGAAGTGGAATAGTTGAAGGTCTCGGAGGTAACTCTTTAAATTCGCCATTACACCACTTAACATATTCATTTTTATTTTTAATACCTAAAGCAGACACAAACTTCTTAGCTTCTTCAAAAGGCATCCACTTAACCTTTGTCAAACTCTTTCTTACTGTTTCAATGAATATTTTATCCTGCAGCTTCTTACTAAACATACTTAAATCAATATTTAGAGGACTATCAATCAACACTCCCAAACCTTTTTTGAGCTTACCTCTCTGTCCCTTTCCATAAATAATACTTTTTATCTCTTCTGCTAATCGTTCATCATGATCATTCATAGCTCTAAGAATTGCTATTATATTTGAAAAATTGCTGTCTTTTATAAACTGATCTACATCATCACAATTTTTAGTGTGGTAAATAGGACAAACTATATATCCAAGCTTATTCTTTCTTGTTTTATCTAGCCTAAGAGCTCTTCCGCATGCCTGAACAATATCAATTTTTGAGTTCTTTGGATCACAGAAATAGACACAATCAATTTTAGATATATCTATGCCTTCTGTAAGACACCTAGCGTTTGTCAAAATGCCTTTAGCTCTACCCTCATACTCGTTAAGCTTGATCTTTCTATCTCTAGTTTTTTGTTTTCCAGTTACTGTATCAACCCAACTCCTTGGAAAGAGCTCCTTATATTTATCTCTAAAGCTCTCAGCTCTTTTGATAGACGAGTGAAAAGTGAGAGCATGAGATGTCTTATGCTTTTTTATGACTTTATTCAATGCCAGTATATTTGCAATGTCTTCTACAGTTGTATGTTTATCTAAAACGTATTTTCTCTCTTCAATCTGCTTCTGAACATCGTCTTCTGTTACACCAACAGCTAGTATTTTGTAATCAACCAAAAGACCAAGCTTAATAGCTTCAGCAAAACTCATCCTAAATAGCTCTTCGCCAAACAATCGAGAATTACTCATATCAGCCACATATTTAGTTACATCCATTTGCTTACGAACTAACTCTTCACTTACAATTCGCGGGGTAGCAGTCATATAAAGACGTTTCAGGGCTTTTATCTTTTTATTATCATGAACAATCGCAAAATTTGCGGCATGCCTAGTAGCAGTCCTGTGAGCTTCATCACATACAACTAAATCAAATTTTATTCTCGTATTTTTAAATGCACTCTGAATTTTATTGCTAGATTGGTAAGTGCTAAAAACAACCAGGTTACCTTTATTTTTTTTAACAAACTCACGTATCTCTGCTGGTTTTGTCGTAACCCCCAGCCCAGTACGTCCAATTTCATATCGACTACTCATAGTATCCTTATCAACGTCTTTCTCACTACAAACACAGAAGAAATCAAAGTCTTTTTTTGATTGCTCCAGCCAACTACTTTTAAACTGCCTTAGTAGGCTTAGAGAAGGAACCAGAACCAAAGTTAGCTTTGGCTTTAATTTGTCTTTGATCCACAAGCTTGTAAGGGTTTTCCCTGCCCCACACGGCAAAATGAGCTGCCCTCTATCAGCTGTTTTAAATTTCTTTACAACTTCCTTAATTGCTTTCTCTTGATGCTTCTTCGGTTTAAAAAATACTTTAGGAGGTAGTTTAACTGAGTGAATACTAGATATTATTCTTTTAATACTTGATACACTTAGATCTTCAAGGTCTTGAACGAATACTTGTTCAGGATCTTTTGCGTGCAATTTTGTTCTAGAGCATATTCCCTTAGAATTAGAAAAAAACCAATGAGCATCAAACTTTCTATGCCCCACTGTATTTGCTAGTTTTTTTGATGACCAAGAAATTTCTTTGTTTTGATCTTTTACAAACTTTACTTGAACTGCAATTTTTCTATTTCTTTTATCAATTATTACCAGATCAACCCCGTCATCAACTCCTTCAATATTGAGCTCTTTTCTCAATTTAGGTGGGGCATCTTCTAAAAAATAGACTGCCTTAATTTCTGGAAGAATTTTGTAATAGTGCTTCGAAAAGGTCTCAAACTGCCTACCAGCCTCACTATGTTTAGGATCTTTTGGTATTTTTAATAGCGATTCATATATATCATCCCATGATTTTGAACTTTTCTTGTAGACCTTTTTTAACAGGCTCATTTACACTCCAAGTGCCTCTCTAAAGAGAGGGAGTAGTAACTCCTTATTTGCGACAACTTCTTCTTTTGTCATCGAAAACCGATATTGTTTAGTTCTTGGGTTATACTTTACTTCAATCCCAGCCTCTGAAAACTCTCCATCTCTTTCCTTTGACTTTTCACTCTTAATTTCGAATCTAAAATCTGTAAATTTTCCACCTCGAGGCTTAAAAACAATAGGAACAATTCCTCTACCTTTGTATAACAAACCAATATAATTTCTCTTGTAATTTAACCCATATTCGGTACCCAATTCTTTGTTGATCCAACCAACGCATGTATCCACTAATGAAACATTTTCAATAGTGGATTTTTCATTTTCCCAATAATTTCTATCATAAGCTTCTGAAATATATTCTTCTTCTTCAAGATCATCATATTCAAAAAGAATATCATCTAAAATTTTTACAAAATTTAAAGTAAACTTAGAATCAAGCTCGATTGCACTCATTTGTATTGCAATAATTGGAATGTTTCCATTGAAAAGACTTATTACATTTAGGAACCGTGAAGTGATATCCTCTGCTATAATTACCGCAACATGGTCATACTGAGGAAACCTTTTTCTCTCTAAATCCCAATACTCTACAGCTCTTATAATATGAGATTCATCAAGTCTTCCTAGCTGAATTTCAACTGTATATCTTACTGATTCTTCATAGTCTTGCAGCAAAATATCCAACCGACCAGCTCTAGGCTGAAGTCGCTCTTTGTCTATAAGTCTTAAGTCACCTAAACCTAATATACTAGGATCATTTGCTATAACATCCTGAACCCAAAATTCATCATGATCTTCAGATTTCTTTAAGGAAATTGCCTCTGACTTAACATATGTCAATTTATTGGATTCTTTTATTTTCAAAACTTTGCTCACAGTTGCTGTTCGATTTAATTGCAAAAAAAATAAAGTCTTTTATGTTAATTTTCTAATAACAACCATAAAACAGCCAAATCAGAAGCACACGAGGCACAGTCCTTTTAAACATATTCATATGCATTAAGAATAGTGCTTCAAGGATCAGTCTAAAGCAAAAACCAGAAAAAAAACCTGCCTCAAATACTTGAAATATCACACCTTACAACAAAGTATCTACTTTGAGACCTCTTAAATCATTTACAATTCCCCTTAAACTATATATATCGATAATAAATGGAAACTAACAAGCTACTAAAGGAAGCAAAAAAATATAAATCTCGAACCAAATTGCACGATAACGATAGAAAATTATGGGGCCTGTTAAAAAAAAAGAGACTTTTAGATATAGCTTTTCCGAGAAAAACAACTGGTCTTGCTCAAGGAGACTTATTAACAAAGAAAAATTGTCTAAAATTAGCTAAAAAATGTAAAACTAGGTCAGAATTCAAACAAAGATTTGTAAGCGCATACCGTCAATGTCTTTCAAAAGGTTGGCAAACTCAAGCATTTAAATATATGATTAAAAAAAAATCATGCCCTTCTGAATACAACACAATAAAAAAAGCTTCAAAAATAGCAATCCGATATTCAACTAGAAGCGAATTTAGACTTGCTTCTCCAGGTTCATACAATTTTGCAAGAAAAAAAAATTGGCTTGATAGAATATGCAAACATATGCCTTATCGCCCCTCTCCAAAAAGAACAAAAGAATCAGTTAGAAGGGTAGCCAAAAAGTATAAATCGAGAACTGATTTTCAAAACAAAGCTAAAGGAGATTGGTCCTGGGCACAAGCAAATGGTCACCTGGACTATGTTCAACAGGATATTCCTTTAGTGATGCATTTAAAAAATTATTGGAACAAGGAAAGGTGCTATTTTGAAGCACTATGGTACGACCACAAATCACACTTTGAAAAAGGAAGCCCCAGTTGCTACTCTACCTGTCTTCAAAAAGGTTGGATAGATTACGTATGTTCCCACATGACTCCATTAGGAAACAAAATGAAACGTGCAATTTACGTTTATGAATTTGCTGACAACACTGTTTACGTGGGTCTGACTGGCAACCTAAAAAGGAGAAAAAGAAAGCACATATCAGACAAAAAGCAGATATATAGAAAAATAGAAATTGAGAAATTAGATTTCGCGTACTTTGAACTATGGGAAGACTATTCGCTAAGTGGAGAAAAAGCTGAAAAAATTGAAAAAGAGTTGTTTGATGAATACTCGAAAGAGGGTTACACCTGCATCTTCAAACCAGGTGGTCTAGGTGCTTTTGAAAAAATTTTATCAAAAACTTACTGCAGAAAAGTCTCGAAAACTTATAGCAATTTAAAAAATTTCAGAAATAATAACAACAGCGTTTATCAAGAAATTTCTAAACAGGGCTGGACAGATGAACTCTGTTCACACATGAAAAGGTCTATAAAAAGATCTGGCACATGGAGCACTAAGGCACTTACAAGCGAAGCAAAAAAATACAATCGCAGGAATCAATTCAAAAAAGGCAACGCATCTGCTTATAGAATAGCTCAACAAAAAGGTTTGCTAGACAGAGTTTGTTCTCACATGGATTATGTTACGAAAAAACAGGGATACTGGACAAAACAAAACATTGAACAAGCACTAAAAAAGGCTAAATCAAGAGATGATTTCAAAGTAAATTTTGCTGGAGCCTACAATTCCACGGTAAAGAAAAAGCTACTACACCTTATTGATAAATCATTCCCTAGAAAAATCAAACCTAGAAATTATTGGAATAAAAATACCCTCGCAATTGAGGCAAGAAAATACAAAACTAGGTCAGAATTTCAAGAAAAAAATTCGGGAGCCTATACAATTGCTAGTCGACTTGGAATTAAAGACAGAATCTGCTCTCACATGGCATCTGACAGAATTCCAAGAGGTTATCTAACAAAAGAAAAGTGTAGAAAGCTTGCTGAAAGTTGTAAAGATAAGTCGGAGTTCTCGAAAGCTCACAACTCAGCCTATCATAAATCCCTAAGAAAAAAGTGGATAAAGGAATTTTTTCCAAATTCATAAAAAACAAACTTACTAAATTGAATGTATTTAATTTTCTGGTACTATTTAATCATGCAAATTACAAAAAAAAACATTATAATAGTTTTAACTATTTTCGTATTATGTTCGTGTTCAAGCACATACAATTATCCACAAAAAAGAGCTTTTAACAATTCAGTCACCACTACTTCGTCTTTTGACAATGTGTGGAGCAAGATAATTGCTTTTTATGGATCTAACAATATCTCCGTAAAATCACTTGAAAAAGCAAGTGGCTTTATTGCTGCTGAGCCAACTATTCCCACCGATACTATGTTTGATTGCGGTACTGCCGAACATGGCCCTATTGTAAAAATTAAACCACTACAAGCATCTACAAACGCAAAAGCCTCACTAAATACAGTTGTTAAATCTGAGTCACCCACACGTACAAAAGTGACTATAAACACATCAGTTGTTGGAGATTTTGTCATTGAAGAGGAAGGTGGAGTATATAAACAAAAGAAAGAAAGACTTCGATGCGTCTCAACAGGATACCTAGAAAAATTAATTTTTGATTCTTTAAAATGATATTGCCCAAATCTTGCCCAAAATGTGGGCAATTCAGTGGAACTCATCGTATTTGAGATAGCTTGAGAGAAATGCCTGAACCGCCCTAAGGGCTTGTAATTTTTAATTTATTTAATGTTTATAGATGCTTATGTTTTTATGCCTAACTACTTTGACATGGTGGGGGTCACCAGTTCGAATCTGGTAGCGACTACCAAAATAAAAGCACTAGCCTTTTGATCTAAAATAATTGTTAACTGTAAATTCAGCTTGCTCTAATTTTTTTTTCAAGAGAGTTTAAGCTATTAATATTCATACACTTTTAATCGATCGTATCATAAGTGGACAAAAAGCCTATCAAAATGAGTCGAATCAGCAAGTAAAGTGATCTGCAATTAAAAATCTTTAACAATATTAGATAGATAGGATCCCGGTTTAATGGCATACAGCCTAATTCTGAGCTTTGCTCCGTCCCTCATATCCATTTTAGTTGGTCATCTCCATGGTGATTTTTATTTACACTAAAAACACCTACAAGATTAGCTGAAATCCCGCTGCCTCCACAAGCAAAAACTAGTTCTCCACATTTTGAGAGTTCGTGAAAAATATTCAACTAGAGTAAATTACAAACAGCTTCATTATCTTCGTAGGAGAAAAAAGGTTCATAAAACCATACGGAGACCTTTTCGTCCGAAATAAAAATTGGAGGACATAAAAATGCAAAATTCAAATTATCACAATCTTTTTTGTTTTTTTTAAGGTGGTTCAAAACAAGGGGGTCATTGCCTCCTCTAAGCAATTCAAGATTATCAAAATGCTTGATAAGTTCACTACTCACACTAGCAATACCTTCACTCTGTATTTCCTTATTTTCATTCCAGTAAGCACATATCCCCTGTGCTCCGAAAGTGACACTATTTTCAAAGTTACTTTGAAGAGTTGCAAGACCAGGAGTTTTTCTTTCATTAGCGCTTTGAGAACAAGAAAGAACGCTTAGAACAAGTGTTGCTAGCGTGATAAAAGACGAAATTCTTAGAAATTTTTTCATAATAATGAAATATAACATCAAAAAGTATTGTCAAGAAACTAATGCCTAGCCCGCTCAAAACCACTTAAACCACAAACTCGTCCCAACTAAAGTAAAACCTCTGAGCCCCCTCGTTGTAGACAGTGACTTCGACAATAGCCTTCTTTACCCTCTTTAAATTGGCAATGAACCCACACTGTAGGACTTGAAAAAAAGTGTCTCTGTAGATCCATCAGAAGTTCCAGACATGCTGTAATTCACAGGCGCTTTATCTCCAAACTTAATTTTTACTTTGCAGCCCATAGAGCTCATGAGTTGGCCTTTGCGAATGGCGAATAAAGCAGCAGTATACTTCCCATTCTTCTTTCTGAGCTCCAAACGAGCTTTTTGTTTGCCTCTATAGGGAAATGAAAAATTCACTTCGTTGTCACTCCATAGGTTGGCATCAGCTTTTATTGCCCCACTCATTTCACCTTTCTTTTCTGTAATATTCCATTCTTTGAGAACAGGTTCTGAAACTGATTGATTGCTTTTATCTCTGAACTAGTGAGGGGCGACCATTTGGATTGCCAGAAACTCCAGGTTGAAAATCTCTGCCACCCGTTTTTTTTCCTAGGCTCATACATTTATTGTATTTCAAACTGAAGAGATAGTCGATGTCGAGAAGCTGTCAACACAGGAGACACAGCTACTTTCAAAGTTTGTGTTTTTTTTTAAGCTTTTTCTTAACATTGACTATTTTTTAGACAGTCTCTGTTAAATTTATACAAAATTTTTTAATTTTCAAGCTATTTACGACTGTTAAAGTTTTGTTAAGGCTTCTAATCTATAAAAGAACACGTTTTTTATTTTAACAATTATTAAGGAGATATATTATATTATGAAATTATTTAAATTAACCACTTTTTTACTTTTTGGAACATTTTTACTTCAAAGTAACTCACACGCTCAAGAACTAAACGAGGCGCCACCGTCAATGAAGTTGTCATCGCTTGCAAAAGGAGATGTTATTACTATTGCAACAGATAGAGAAGACTCTAAAAGTCCTGTTTTCTCTGTTGATGAAAATGGAAAAATTAAAACTACAAGAGGCTCTAGATGTAACTTACATCTAAAGAAGCACAAAAATGAAGACGCTTTTCAATTTAAATTTGAAAACAAAAATAGAGAATTAGTTTTAGCTGGAACACCGTCTACTATTTTTAAGTATGATGAGAAAACTTTTTCTTCACTTGAATCTGCAAAAAAATCTGTATACAAAAAACTTGCTCCAATTACTGAACGTTTTGACCAATACGCTTCTATAAAGATAGAAACTACAATACCTCTTATAGACTCAAAAGGAAGTATCAGCTCTATAGTTTGTAAAAGCGTTGTACATATGGAGTATGGAGTGTTTTATGATAACACCTCTGATGACATTGATTTTTTAATTGAAAATTTTAATGATCTAAATGGTATTGAAATCAATAAAATAAATAGTAAAAATGCTAAAAAACCTCTTCTTGGCGAAGGTGGGAATAAAGCTCAAGAGTATTATAAAGGTCACATCTAAGAATTGCTAGATGTAATTTGAAACTGCAAGCTTATGCGAACTGCATAGGCTTGCTTTTTCCTTTTTCAAAACTCAATCTCATCCCAGCTAAAGTAAAATCTCTGAGTCCCTTCATTGTAGACAGTGACTTCGACAATAATTTTTTTTTACCTTCTTTAAATTGGCAATGAATCCACTGTAAGACTTGAAAAAGATCGTCTCTGTAGACCCATCAGAAGTGCCAGACATTCTGTAAGTTAAGGGCGCCTTATCTCCAAACTTAATTTTTACTTTGCAGCCCATAGAGCACATAAGCTGTCCTTTGCGAATGGCGAATAAAGCAGCAGTATACTTCCCATTCTTCTTTCTGAGCTCCAAACGAGCTTTTTGTTTGCCTCCATAGGGAAATGAAAAATTCACCTCGTTGTCACTCCATAGGTTGGCATCAGCTTTTATTGCCCCACTCATTTCATCTTTCTTTTCAGAGATATTCCACTCTTTGATGACAGGTTCTGAAGAAGTTGCTTGATTTGTGGTGTCTGAAGTGGGGATACTAAAAATTCCAGCAAGTACGAATAAAGCAACTGGAATTCCTAAAGCAGTAAAAATGACTTTCTTTTTAGATGATTTCTTTGTTGTTGCTGTTTGTTGCGCTGTTTCTGCCTTTTCCCCTAAGGTCGCTAGATTGTATTTACTGTCGAATTCTTGATCGCTCATTGAAGCAAGCTTTATAAAATCAACCAAAGCTAAGAATACTGGAATAAATGTCCATGAGAAGAGGAAATAAAGTAACCCTCTAGAGCCTTTCCCGAGGTAAAACCAATGCCCTCCAATTGCCCCTAGTAAAAAACATATAACCACTGCATTTGATCTTGATTTCTTTTTTGAACTCATAATTTTCCTCTCTTTTTTCTACAAAGTTAGTTTTCAGCTGTGTCTGTTGTGTCGATTACCTTTGAACACGAAACACTATTTCAATTTACTTTCAATCTCCGCGTATATTTTAATATATTCTTTAGCCTCTTTTACAATTCCGCCTGAAGTACTTGAGCCAAAGCCGTCCTTAAAACTCTGTAGGTTCGTGAGAATGAGCTTTGTTGTGCAAGCTGTGCTTTCACCACTAAAGGTCATGTTCGCTTGAAGCTCCCCTCCTCTGTGGCCTGCAAGAGCAGAAGCCCAAGCCTCTTGAGCTATTTTTTTACTAGCACTTAAATAACCCGTATCAACATCATTGGACTCAATTTTATATCCGCTTTCTATGAATCTCCGAATAGAAGCTTTATTAACTTCCTCACAGCTATTTATCCATTCCTTTGTCTGAACTTTACTAAGCTCCTCAGGCGTAAGTGTAGCGCAAGATGTTCCAAGCATTCCAAGTACAGTTAATAAAATAATAATTTTCATGTTTTTCCTCCAAAATTAATTTTCTTTGCCATGTCTCTTGTATCAGCCATAAAACAGCGATGATGAATATCGACACAGGAGACACAGCTACTTTTAAACTTTCTGTGTGAATTAATCATTGCCTTGAATCCTTTTTATTTTCTGAATTGAAATGCGAATGTCCCCACTAAAAAGATCTTCCAAAACAACAAGGGACTTCCCTTCATTTGCCTGTGGATCTTCCTCTCCAAAGAGAAGATAGTGAATAGAGAGCCCAAGCGCAGCAGAGACTTTCTTAAGATGCTCTACTTTTGGTTGAGAGCCTGTAGTCCAATCTTGAAGAGTAGTTCTTCCCACCTTTGCTCTTCTCGCAATATCTGAAAGAGTGATTCCTTGTTTTTTACATTCATCTTTCAGAACATCAGTTATTTTGTATTTCATTTTCTTTCCTTTCTCAGTCTCGAAGTGAATGATGAATTTCTGAAGCTCTTTTCGTTGAAGCGAAAGGGTTTTCGGTGGGGCGAAAGATAATTTTTTCTTATCTTTAATTTTATGTTTTACGATTTTGTAAAAACTTGCCCAAATCCTGCCCAAAATTGAGACAATTCAGTGGAATTCATAGTACTTGAGATAGCTCGAGAGAAAAGCCTAAGTCGTTCTAAGGGATTGTTATTTTTAAATTAATTAGTAATTTTAGTTGCTTATGTTTTAGCACTTAACTACTTTGACATGGTGGGGGTCACTAGTTCGAATCTGGTAGCGACTACCAATGAATTCCACAACTTAAGACTCCGAGAAAAAGCGACCAAGCTTTTTCGTCTTGAGCCGACCCCTTGGGGGAACATTCGAATCTGGTAGCGACTACCAAAATAACAGCCCACTAGAAAAGCTAAATATACAAAAAGCACCTATAGAGAAAAAGCGGCAGAGCTTAGGCTGCAAGTTTAAATTCAATTGATTTATATTCAACTTTAGGTACTTTTAGAGTTCTATTTCCTTTCTTCTTTAGAGATATTTTAATGGCACCAATTTTTTCAAAATAAAGAATGATTTTATTGAGATTAGAGTAATCCATGTCAATCAACTTAGAGAGCTCGTGAATTGAATTGGGGCTTAGGTTTTTAATTGCCTCAAGAATAAAAATATTTCTGACAAATTTATTAAAATCTCTTCTACTGTCAAAAGATATTTCAAAGTGAGGTGGATTTTTCTTCCCAGATTGAAGATCTTTAAAAGTTTTCTTGAATTTTTGTAATGATTCTTCTGCAGTTGAAATTGATACAATTAATTTTTTCATAGCTTTACTCCCATGTGTTGATAACAGTGTGTTTTAAAATCCTTAACAAGTTTATCGATTGAAGAAAATTGGTACGAGTACTGATTATTATTTAAGTGATAGTGGTGGCCTTTTGGTCTGTGGTTATCAAATAAGACTTTTTTTTTGCTCTTTACCTCGATAAGAATAAGTCTGTACTTAATTCCCTCTGGAAAATTCTTATTTTTAGCAACTTTAAAAATAACGAGTTCTTGAACATACCGATTATTGTGCAGATAGGTTTTTAAGAAAAGAACTGCTTCAGCTTTAGGCATATATGGTTATAATATACCACATAGTTACCAATTTACCACGACACGAGATCGAATTAGAAAAATGGGTAGAGGCAAGCTAAACGACCGTATTCTCAATTAAAAAGTTACTCCGTCCCTCTTTTTTTATATGATAGTCTCAATTTTCGAGCATGTCCGTCGTCTCGGTGAACTTTGTTTGACTCCGAATTCTTCTTTACTTTCTTAAGCTACCTCGAGTGCTTTTTGCAAGTCTAATTCCTTTAAGGCTTTAATGAAATTTGGAATATCTTTATGCCCCTTTACTGTTCGAAACTTTTCTTCAGCATTCAGTAATATAGCGGCCGACCATCTTAAAACTTGATCTGTGCCACTCTTCCAATTCTTTACTCGCATACTTTTATCTTTTACCTTTGAAAACACTGACTCAATTGGATTTGTAGACCACAGCGTCTTTCTTAAAAGCTCATCTGTTTTCAACTTAATAACGGTCAGCGTTTCTTTGTTACTTTCCTCAAGCGATCTGCGTGCCTCGTAATTAAGTTCTGAAAGCCAAAGTTCTAAACTTTTGTAATGCTTTTCTGCTTCCGCATACTCAACACTTTCATGAATCAACTTCCATCTTCTTTTGAGCTCTCCATGAAACCTTTTGTCCAAGTATTTTTGAATATTCCTCAACTTGTGAACTCCGCAACGCTGGATCGGATGCCCTTTTCCAAAAAATTTCATAATCCCAGACCTTAAAGCTTTGCCTCCATCAATCACAAATAATATTTTACGCTCAATCTTAAAACCTCGATCACACAAGCTGCTTAAAAGGTCTTTGACGACCTCGCTACTCTCCGTAATACCCTCACGAATACCCAAGATTACTTTTTTCCCTTTTGCGGTTAAACCAAGGCACGTTACTACTGCATGCTCACCTAAATATACCGAATCAATCATCATCGCCACCCAATGCTCTTTGCTTAAATCTCTACTGTTCATTGAATCCAACATCTTTTTTGATCCCCGACTAAAAGCCTTACTCACACTACTTTTTTTAAGCCTGTTGAATCAGAGATCTCATCCAGCAGTGGCTCATAGTTCCGACTACTCACGCCACTCAGCATGTGCTTCATCACTTTCTCATTCAGCAAATCAAAGTCCCGAAGTGCTTGATACGTTTCTAAACGAAGCTCTTTACCTTCTTTTTTTATCCGTGGCTTTTTTACTGAAATTCTTTGCCCGTTTAAAAACACCGACCCAGGGTCTGAACCAGAGAGAAGAGCTCGATCTCCATGTTTTCTTGAATGCAAGCTCCCACATAATTCGCGGACTTCTTCTAAAAATAAGTCCTCTAACAACTTTAATGCGGCGTTTTGCATTCCACATTTGACACTTTCTCTGACTTCTTCGATTCTATTATTGATTATTTTCATGACTTTTTGGCTCCTTCTAAAATGGTGTAACTGACTAATATTACTGTAGAATACGGAGCCAAATTGTCAAACTTCACCGACGATGCGGACATACTCCATTAGAAAGTAGGCTAAATAAAGCAAAAGAGATTTTAGAACTTCTTTTACTTTATAGTAACTAACTAAGTCGATATTTCTATATCTAGCTTAAGGCGTAATGTTTTCAAGAAAATTACGCCTTACTAGCTAGCATTTTCCAGCTCCCCTTGGACCAAATAAAACGAAGCTTTTCTTTACTATCGATGCAGTTCTTAATTACTATTGCTTTCATGGGAACTAAAGTTTTTACAAAAAAGATTTTTGATAAGGTTGAACGCATTGGAAACACTCTCCCGGATCCAGCAACGATCTTTGCATTACTTTCTTTTCTAGTCGTCATCATTTCAATACTTGCTGAACACTTTTCCTGGAGCGCCATACACCCTGCGAGTGGCGAAAACATTGTCGCCCAAACCCTTTTTTCAAAAGAAAAAATTCAAAAATTTTTCCTAGAACTGCCTCAAATATTTGCTCACTTTCACCCTTTAGCAGTTGTCTTAGTTTCAATGCTGGGAATAGGTATTGCTGACAAATCTGGACTCATTCACACTTCTTTAAAAAAAGTGATGAAAAACATTCCAGCACCGCTATTAACCGCTTTCGTCGCCTTCGTAGGAATTATGTCTAATTTAGCGGTTGATGCCGGCTATGTTGTCGTCATTCCCCTGGCTTCATTACTCTATTACAGCGCGGGGAGGCATCCACTTGCAGGTCTTGCTGTGGGCTTCGCTTCGGTAAGCGCAGGCTTTAGTGCCAACCTTGTTTTAAGCTCAATAGATCCTCTTGCAGGTGGCATTACTCAAGAAGCCGCACAAATCCTCAACAAGGCCTACACGGTGAGTGTTGGCGCCAATTACTATATGATGGCGGCGGCAGTCCCGGTTTTCATACTTTGCACCGTCTTAGTGAATGACTTTTTCATTGAAAAATCACTTCCCCCAGTGAACAAAAATGAGGTTGAAAATCTTGAACTCAGTAAAGCATTACCCAATGAGAAAAAAGCCCTTTCTTATTCGCTGGTCTCTCTTGCTGTCATATTGGGACTCTTAGCTTTTTTCAGCATTCCAGAAGGCTCGTTGTTTCGAGACTCAAAAAATACTCTCACTCCGTTATTTAATGGCATTGTTGCTGTGATGTTTTTTGTTTTTTTTATTCCAGGAATCATTTTTTCCGTCGTCACGAAACAAGTTAAAAACGATCGCGACGCCATTAAGCTCATGTCTTCAACAATGAGCGATCTTTCTTATTATTTAGTGCTCGTATTTTTTGCCGCAATTTTTCTTGCCTTATTTAAATGGTCACAACTTGGAGCAATTTTCAGTATTCAAGGAGCAGAACTGTTAAAAGCTATTAACTTGACCGGCTATCCATTGCTCATACTTTTCATGCTCCTTGTTGGTTCCGTCAACATTCTTATTGGATCACTAACAGCAAAGTGGGCACTCATGGCACCCATTTTTGTTCCCATGATGATGAGCTTAGGAATTGACCCAGAGATGACTCAAGCTGTGTATAGAATGGGAGATGCCTTTACAAATATTATTAGCCCAATATTTGTCTACCTTCCTCTTGTCATTGTCTTTGGGCAAAAATACAAAAAAGACTTTGCACTAGGAAGCGTGCTTCGCCTCATGATCCCATTTTCTTTTGCCTACGGAATTGCTGGAGCAATTCTCATTGCTATTTGGCACTTCTTTTCAATCCCTTTAGGGTTTTAGTGACGAAGAACTGAATAAAATCATGCAGCAAATCGATTTACTCGTCCTCATTCTCTACTTCCTACTCATGCTTCTTATTGGCTATTTCGCTAGCAAAAAACTAAAATCGAGTGAGGACTTTTTTCTTCCGAGAAAATTTGGAAAAGCGATGATGACCATGCATGCTTTTGGATCTGGCACGGCAAGCGATCAGGCTGTTGCTGTGAGTTCTGCTACTTTTTCAAAAGGCTTTTCTGGCATTTGGTATATGTGGCTTTGGCTTTTTGTGACACCATTTTACTGGTTACTCGCCCCACTACTTCGTCGCCTCAGGTGCACGACTATTGCTGATGCTTACAAAATTCGCTTTGGCCATTCGGCTTCTGTCATTTTTGCGATTGTGGGCATTCTTCTTCTCGTGGTGAAAGCAGCTATCATGTTTAAAGGTGGAGGCGCAATTATTTCATCGATTTCTTCAAATAGTATTTCGAGCACTCAAGCTATTTTCATGATGGCAGTCTTGATGCTTTTCTACGGAATCTCTGGAGGCCTCAGTGCCGCCATTTACACTGATTTTATTCAGGGTATCTTAAGCCTTTGTTTTTCCTTTATGCTCTTACCAGCAACCTTAAGCCTTGTTGGAGGTATTGATGGCATCCGTGAAAGCATTACTGAGCCAAGCTTTTTGTCTATTCTTGTGCCAGGTGAAATCAACATTTTTTATATTCTGATGTTTACGCTGATGGGGCTCATTGGAATTGTGGCGCAACCCCACACCATGAGCGGTTGCGGTGCAGGAAGAACAGAAGGCGAGGGACGCTTTGGCTATGTGGCCGGTAACCTCCTTAAAAGAATCTGCACTTGTGCTTGGGCCGTCATGGGCGTTGCGGCTTTTGCCTGGTTTCAAAAAGAAGAACTGCCGATTCTCAAAGAAACTCCGGATCAGATTTATGGAATCTTGGCTAAAAAATTACTCAGTCCAGGTTTTCTCGGACTTTTCCTGGCTGCATTGCTCGCGAGCATCATGAGTAGTTGCGATACCTTCATGATTTCAGCCTCAGCGCTGATCAATAAAAACATTCTTCCTTCAAACAATGAAAAAAATTCTTTATTCAAAGCGCGGCTTTGCGGTGTTTGTTTTCTGGCCGCAGCGGTGCTTTTTTCTTTTTATTTTACTGACATTCTTTCAGGATTAAAAACCTGGTTAAAGATTGGCCCCATTTTAGGGATTTCATTTTGGCTCGGAGTTTTTTGGAAAGGCTACAATCGCGCTGGACTGATTTGCGCGACTCTCGCTGGTTTCCTCACCTGGTTTGTGACTCACAGTTTGAAGCTCTCAGATAGCTGGCAAATTTTTTATTATCTTTTAGCTGCATTACTCTGTGGAGTTTTCGCAAGCCTTATTTGGAAAGAGTCCGACACTAAAGAAAAAGCCGAAGCTTTTCACAAGCTCATTGCCACTCCAATTCAAGAGAGTGAAGTTAAATCAGGAATAGCTCTATCACACCATGAAATTTCAAGTAAAAATTTAGAGCATTCATTCATCAACACTCAAAACTTTTTTCTCGTACGATGCTCTCTTAAATCAATCAGTATTTTTCTGTTGCTTTTTCTCTTTGCATTTGGCCTGATTGACGTCTTTCGACACTTCATTGGAGATCTGTAAAAAACATCTTAACGGATCTTCTTTTGAAGAAAATCTTCTAAAGAACACGCCTCAACATCATTACTTACAGGAAAAGAATCTTTAATATTGGCAACAACAAAAGCTTCATCAGGATTCAAAAACTTTAATGCTTCAAAAAACCCCTTAGAAACTTTTGGTGAAGATGAGGCTTTTATCTCAACACATATTTTTCTATTTCCTTTTTCAAGAACAAGATCAATCTCATTTCCACTCGATGACCTATAAAAACTGGCTTCATGTTTCGGAAAATTTTTAAGTATATTCGTCACGACAACAGACTCAAAAGAGCTCCCAAACACAGGGTGCCCGAGAAGATCATTCATCGTTTCAAGCCCTAAAAGAGTATGCAGAAGCCCTGTATCGTTCATATAAATTTTTGGTGATTTTACGAGCCTTTTTTTTGCATTTGATGAATAGGCTTGAAGCTGAGTCAGTATAAATGTTCCTTCAAGTATATCTAAATAATGAGTGATCGTTGGCGCAGTCATTCCCATTGAGCTAGCCAACTTAGCTTTATTTAAAAGTTGACCATTTGAATGAGCCAACATTTGCCAAAACCTTCGTAAATTTCTTGGTGCTATTTTAATGCCGAGATTTGGAATGTCTCTCTCTAAAAAGCTTTGTATGTAGTTTCTTCTCCACTCGTCACTAAACTCGCTTTCTTTCAAGTAACTCTCTGGATAGCCCCCTTGCAGCCAAAGCTTTTTAAAATCACCGACCTCATTCGCCAAAAAAGGAGTCACTTCCAAGTAGGATATTCTTCCAGCTAAAGATTCAAAACTCTGTCGAATCAAGTCTCTTGATGCGGATCCCAGAAGAAGAAGCTGTCCATGACGCTTTCCCTTATCAAGATAAGATCGAAAAACCTGAAAAATGTCGGGGTAGCGCTGAATTTCGTCAAAACAAATGAGCTTATCTGAATTAACCTCTAAAAAAGCAGAGACATCTCTCAACTTTGCCATGTCAACAGGATCCTCTAAGTCTAGATATATGGCGTTTTCAACAGACTGAATATACTTCTTTGCAAGGGTCGATTTTCCAACCTGCCTTGCCCCAAGCAGAGCGACACAAGGGAAATTTTCCAAATGTTTCTCAATACTTGGAAAAATAGCCCTTTCAACGTAAGTTTGCATATCATTAGTCTAACTTACGATTTACAAACTTACAATTGCCAGCAATATGACCCTCGCAGCTTTAACTCGCTAATTTTGCTTCCTGAGCAATATCTTGAAGCAAATAATCAAAAATACTTTCCCACCACTTCAGGTGTTTTTCTAAGTTTTGATCTTCAACATTTCTTTTCCCCTCAAAAGTAAAGGCTAAGGCCCCGTAGGTATCGTAGTAATAATCCTTAGAAGTTCCTACTGGCTCATAGCCTAAAACGGCACCAGTTGATCCAAAAATATATTCCTTGCTCACGTGCTTTTGCATGAGGCGAGCAATGTCTTCGTGCCTCTTTAAATCATCAGCCGCTAAATCAAGATCCATGTCGTAAGCCCACGCAAAAAGCAAAGAGCCATGACAGCAATGATAGTCCATGGTTAAATCAAGACTTAAATTTTCAGCAACAACCTCGCGATCAATATACTCCGCCAAGTAGCGTGTTTCTTTTTCTCGAAAACCCTCATGATCGATTCGCTCCAAGCTAAAATCTCTATTGAGATCAATGCGCCTTCCATTATAGCGGGAGTCAGCATTAAAACCGTCTGGGTTCACCACTGGCACCACATAAAGCACCCCTCCATTTTGAATATATTGAGCCAATGAAGAGTCTTCATTTTTCAAAGAATTTAAAAAGCGTTTTGGAAAGCGATCCACAATATTTAAATACTCATTTCCATGGGTCGCCCCGGTAATTAAAACAGCGGAACGAGCTAAATTGTGAGCTTGAAAACTTGGATCCGAAATTTTTAAAAGCACGAGAGCTTGCTTGTGCAGTTGAGACTCACCATATTCTACATATTCAGCTTCAATGTTTTCATCAGAAAGAAGCTTGAGCTCTTCTAAAATGACAGTGTATTCAGGCCCCTCAATTCCGGAATCAGAACTATAACCGCTCAAGGAAAAGACCAAAGCAAAGAATAAACCCAATAAATTTAATTTTTTAAAGTAATCCATTCAACTCATATAATGAGCATCACGAAAACTCCCCACTTAAAAAACATTAATTTTTTACACCCACGCGTTCACAACAAAGAAGACTCGTCAGGAAGCTCTTGCATCATGAGACTTGTAAAAATAATTTCCGAAGAATACATTAAGACAACTATGCTATTTTTTAAAGACATGAAAACAATACTTTTCTTAGTCATCTCTACAGTCAGCTTTCATTCTTTTACATGCTCTCCACCGGCACCAGATGACGTCGTCAGCATTATATTCAATCAAAGCAATCAATTCAGATCAAAAATGACCTCAGTTTTTTCAAAGCTACCTCAATTCAAAAAAAGCTCTGATCTTTAAAATAAAAACTTCTGAGGACAACATTAACGATGCCATTGCGCCAGAGTGTAGGCTGGAACTTTCTCAGAAGATTTAAGAAGTTTTTAGATTCTAGTTCACCCTTCGAATCCTTAAATAAACAAAAGCTTCTTTAAAACCACTTCCGTTCAAATAGTTAATATTCTCTTGTGGCGAAGTGCTCGAATTTCTTGTGCTAAAGTTACCGCCTCTATCACCATTTTCAGTTCCAGCGTTAATGGCATTGAGAGGAATCAGTAAATCTTCAACATCGTAAAATCCTCTTTCAGGAGAATAAAGCTTTAACGAGGAAACTCCAACAATCCAATCTGGACTTGGCGCGATCATAGTCACAAGAGACAAATAAGGAGCCTCGGGAGTAATTTCAATAGTGAAACGCAAAGAGTCACCAGTTTCTTCTGGAAAAAATGATTCTGTTTGCTGAATATCACCAATATGATTCTCAGAACAAAGTTCTTGAAATGAGTTAATTTCATCGAGAACAATAGCTGTATTTCCTGTTTCAGCGAGTAACTCCAAGCCACTGCTAGCGACATTCCCCAAAGGCAAGAGGTCAAAATTACTTGCATGACTTAAAGCTAAGACTGGTGAAAAATGCGCGTTTCCAGGAAGACTGAGATGAGCCTCCGAACTCCAGTTAGAAATAAACTCTAGCTCATAAAGCTGACCGGCGGAAGCCATTCCAGAAATAAGACAAAGTAAAGTTAATTTTTTAAACAATTTATTTTTCATATATATTTTCTCCTTATGAGCACCCTTCATGAGAGCTTCATTATAGTTTCGGCGAGGAAGCCATCAGACACAAATTCATAATTGATATATAACTATTCTTAAAAGGAATAACAAAAAAATGAGACTCATCGACCACATAGGAAAACTAGAATATTTCTCAATTATCGCCGAATCTCAGTCGCTTTCTGCGGCAACCGGAAGAGCACTCATATCTCAACCACAACTGACAAAAATCATACAGCAACTTGAAGAGATCCTTGAGACACCGCTAGTGACAAGAACAACTCGAGGCATTCAACTGACACCAGAAGGAGAACTCCTTTACAAAAAAACAAAAAAAATATTAAAACAAGTGCAAGAAATTGAAGATTCCCTCAAACACAATCCAGCCCCCTTAAAGGGAACAGTAAAAATTGGATGCTATAGCAGTATAGCGCGTTACTTTTTTCCTGACTTCTTAAAAATGACCAGTGAACGTCAGCCAATGCTCAACTACTCACTATTGACAGCAAAGAGTCTTCAGCTTTTTAAAAAGTTAAAGCAAGGTGAAATTGACCTTGCCGTTCTCGTCAATACTGGTAACTTGAAGTCTCGATACATTCAAGAAATCACACTTTATAGGGATTTTTTTTCTCTATACGCCGCCCCTTTACTCAAAAACTCTTTTCAGAAAAATTTAATTTTTTACAATTTTGAAGCAAACAACGTTGATCAGTCAGCAAGAAGATTTGGCTTCAACAAATACATTGAATGCGAGACTATAGATAACGTCAAAAGTTTAACAGAAGAGGGTTTGGGAATTGGCCTCCTCCCTGGAAAAGTTGCCAGAGATGGTGTTTTAAAAAACAAATTAGAACAATTTTCACATAAAAAAATTAAAACACGTGAATTCGACCATCACAGCATTATTCTTTGCTACGACTCTAGAAATAACTCCGAAGAACTGAGCTATACTCATTCAGAAATACAGCGATACATGAAGCTTTGGGTAAAATGAGTGAATAAATTATGAAGTTCAACCTACATTCTTTAAGACGCATTCTTCATCTGCTTCAGCAATCTCTCAGCCTCTAGAAGCTTTTCATTTGTTGTCAGCATTTTTTTAGATCCAAATAGATGAGAAAGAATTTTAGCTTTTAAGTCAGCGTTTTTCTGATCTCCATACACAGTCAATTGAGAGAACAAATGCTTAAATTCTCCATTTAATTTTTTAAAATCTCTTTGAGGTCCAGGCCTTTTTCCAGGAAGTCTTTGAGATAATGGTGCCACTAACTCATCCTCTGAATCAAGATAAGCTGATCTTCCAAAGTCAATAATTGAAATGCTTGAGTCATCATTAATAAGAATGTTATTTGAACCTAAGTCATTTTGATAAACTCCTAAAGAATGTAATTCAGTAACCTTCTTGAGTGCATCAAGATATGCCATTAAAAGACTTTGAAGATTTTTTAAAGAAGCCTCTTTCCCCTTAAACCTTTCTTTCAAGGTCAGCCCGGGCATTTTATCTAAAATCAGAATGCTTCTCACTGGGTCATAGGAATGCATTCTTGGAATATATTTTAAGCGTGGAGAGATTGAATTTAAAAAGCGGTATATCTTTGCCTCAGAAGCAAGTCGAATCCTACATTTATCATTCGCTGAATGTTTGACTGAAATACTCTCGCTTTTTTTATAACTACTTCTGAAGAGTCAGATTTCTTTGTTGCTGAATAGGCTTTTCCATACCCTCCCTGACCAATGAGCTCAATGTTTTTAAAGGGACCAAACTGGAAAAGATCGAGGCAACTTTTCAGAGAAAACGGGTGCCTTTCATTTTTAGAAAAAACTATTAAAGGAGATGCAGAAATCGTCAAAAGAATGAATAAACCGACCGTTTTTCTTCTGATTAAGGAAAACTGAGACATTTGATTCTTTCGGAGGAAATGAAATTTTTAGTGAGCTTTTTAGTGAGCTTTTTGAACTTTAACTTTGGTCGGCGCGGCGGGATTTGAAGACGACTTCGTCGTCAGTTCATTCATTCGAAAAACGCGCTACCAGGCTGCGCTACGCGCCGATTTTTTTAAACTATTTTTTAGTTTTCTTTTTTTTTGTTGTTTTTTTCTTCGTTGCTTTCTTTTTTGTCGTTTTCTTTTTGGTGCTTTTCTTTTTGACGACTTTTGTTTTAGAGCCGTTTTGTGGGTCTATAATTTCTACGGCTTTTTCTAGGGTGAGTTCTTCGACCTTTGTTCCGTCAGGGAGGCCGAAATTTTTGGTGCCCATCTTCAAATATGCGCCGTATTTTCCTTCGTAAAGATTAATTTTTTTGTTTTTCTTAGGATGCATGCCAAAGTCTTTTAAAAGCTTGGAGCCTCTTCGACCTTTTTTTTCTTCAGCCAGTAATTCCAGAGCTCGCTCTAATGTGACTTTGTAAACGTCATCTTCTTTTTTTAAACTTCTAAAGTCACCATCATGAACAACGTAAGGGCCAAAACGGCCGTTGTTGGCCAAGATTTCTTTTTTTGTTTCTGGATGCATACCAAGATCCCTTGGTAGCGAAAGCCAAACTAAGGCTTGTTCTATTTCAACTTGATCGGGGTGAACTTCTTTGGGAACCGAAGCTCTTCTTGGTTTTGGCACTTCATCGCTGACTTCACCCAATTGAACATAGGGGCCGAATCGCCCCAAAAGAACATAGACTTTTTCTTTCGATTTTGGATCAACTCCAATCGATATTGGCCCTTCTTTTGAAATGGCGATGATTTCTTCAGCTTTTTCGGCATTCAAATCTGCTGGAGCAATGTCCAAAGGAACCGTTGCGTTCACCTCTTCGTGGGTCAAATAGGCTCCAAAGCGACCGACTCTCACTTCAATTTCACCTAATGATTTCAAACTAATCACTCGAGATTCTTTAGGGTCAATGAGTTTGTCTTTTTTCTCAACTTGCTTGGCCAAACCTTTAGCTCCCAAGTAAAAATCTTTTAAATAGGGTAAAGATTCAAGGTCACCTTCAGCAATTTCATCGAGAGCATTTTCCATCTTAGCAGTAAACTGCGGGTCGACTAAATTTTCAAAATGTTTTTCCAGAATTTGAATGACGGCAAAACCAGTGTAAGTCGGAATTAAAGAGTTCCCAACCCGACGAACATAACCTCTGTTCGTAATAGTATCGATAATAGAAGCATAAGTAGACGGCCGACCGATGCCTTCTTTTTCTAAAATTTTAATCAAAGACGCTTCCGTGAATCGAGCTTTCGCCTTTGTCGCGTGCTCGAGGCTTTTGAGTTCTTCTAAACTCAAAAGGTCACCCTTTTTCAGTTCCGGAAGAATCACCTCTTTATCGCCCAAGGCGGCATCTGGATCATCACTCCCTTCGACGTAAGCTCTTAAAAAACCTGGAAAAACAATTCGCGTTCCTGACGCTGAGAATAGTGCTTCACCAGATTCAATTCTTATTTGAGTCGAGCTTTTTTTAGCTTCTGCCATTTGAGTGGCTACCGTTCTTTTCCAAATAAGGTCGTAAAGGGCGGCCTCTTTACCACCTAAGCCAGTCTTACTCGGATGCACAAACTTTTCACCTGAAGGCCGAATCGCTTCATGAGCCTCTTGCGCGCCTTTTTGTTTCGCAGAATATTGTCTTGGCGCTTTAGAAAGAAACTCTTTTCCATAAAGATCTTCCACACAACTTCTGGCGGCTTGAATGGCCTGTGAACTTAAAGTTGGTGAATCTGTTCTCATATAAGTAATGAGTCCATTTTCATAGAGTCTTTGCGCCGTCCGCATGGTTTCTCTTGATGACATTCCCAACTTTCGACTTCCTTCCTGCTGAAGTGTCGAGGTGATAAAAGGAATGGCCGGGTTCGACTGAAAAGGTTTTTCCTCAACAGAAACGACTTTCCACTCTTTTGTTTCGAGTTCTTTTTTTAGTTTTTCCGCATCATCTTTTTTAAGATGCAATATTTTTCGATCACTCTTCGTTTTTTTAAGTTTTCCCGTATATTCATCGAAATCTTTTCCACCGGCAATGAACTCACCTTTCCAGGAAATTATTTTAGAAGGAAAGGCTTTTTTCTGAATAGCTAAACTGGCTTCCAGATCCCAATACTCGGCCTTCACAAATTTAATTCGTTCGCGTTCTTTATCGACAATGAGTCGCAAACCTACTGACTGCACTCGACCGGCAGACAAACCATAAGCGACCTTTTTCCAAATTAATGGAGAAAGCGTATAACCAAAAAGTCGATCGAGAACACGTCTGGTTTCTTGAGCGCTCACTAATGACAAATCAAGGTCGCGACAATTTTCAAGCGCGGCGTTAATCGCCTTTTTTGTGATCTCATGAAAGACCATGCGCTTAACAGGAATTTTTGGCTTCAGTAGTTGAATTAAATGCCAACTAATACTTTCCCCTTCGCGGTCTTCATCTGTTGCCAGATAAAGAACATCAGCATTTTTGATGAGCTTTCTCAAGCCAGATACTATTTTACTCTTTCCCTTTGGAATAACATAAATTGGTTCAAAATCACCTTCAGTATTGACCCCAAGGCGACTCCAAGCTTCTGTTTTTAATTTTGCCGGAATAGCGGCTGCCGTTGCTGGCAAATCTCTCACGTGCCCCATGCTTGCTTCTACTACAAAATTTTTAGGTAAAAATTTGCGGATTGTTTTTGCTTTGGTTGGGGACTCAACAATTACTAGGGCTTTCATCAATAAAAATTACACTCCTTGGCACACATGCCTTACGGCATCATCAGCCACATCCTTATCATAACTACAAAGGAGCCATAAAATCCAACAACTTAAAAGAAGTCGTCAAATAAACTCAAAACATAAGTGCTTCAAAGCACCTTTATTTGTCAAATTTTTGATCTTTTTAAGCTCTTCGCTGGCTCTAATGCTCAGAGCAAAGGTAGCCTCAGCGCGTTAGGTTCTGTTTTCTACAAGCGAATAGGCAAGCTCAGGCAGCCTCATGAAATTGATTTTTTCTAGGCTCAAGCGTGGAATTTCTTGAATCAACCGGATCGCTTGAATCTTATGCAAAGATAAGGCCATTGCATTCCATTTCTTTTGAAAGGCAAAAAACTCCAATTCATGAGATTTGAAAAACTTTTCCTCAACATAAAGAACTGCCTGAACACCATCTCGATCATCTTCTCCCCAAAAAAGAACACTTTTCAATGGCATCTTTTCTTGAACACAAAAAGCCTCCCAATTCCCGGCAAGTTCAGCAAAATCTACAAATTCACCTTTTGATTTTTTCACGAAAGATTGTCGACTCAGGAAACAATAGCGATCTTCTTCAACTGAGAACGCGTCGAGAGTTTTGAATTTTTCTTCCACTCTTTTCTCCCAAGAAAAAACATCGTCCCGCAAGTAGAGGCTTCCGATAAATAGCGATGCCGCAGAGAACTCAAGTAAAGAATTATTTAACTGAAGATGAGTCACATGAGTTAAAGGCTTGAGGCTCAATGAATTTTTATTTACTTCAGAACAAAGAATCATTCCTGCACTCTCGGTTAATCCATAACAATAAAGAACTGGCCATGCTAAAGCTAGCGCCGCATCCAACAAAACTTGGCTTAATGGAGCCCCTCCAACAAAGACTGCTCTCAAATTATTCGGTGCCTTGACTCCAGCTTGAACTAAATCATAAAGCTGTGTTGGCACTAGAGAAGTGAAACTCACACGATGTTCTTTTAAAAAAGATTCAAAGGCCATGGCGTTCCACTTTTGCAGAAACTGACAAGTTTGAGCTGATGCTAAATGAGCTCTGACAAAAATTGAATAACCACCTAAATGAAAGCTCGGCAATGCAACACCCCAAACATCTTTTTCAGTTGCATTCACAAAGCTGTTGACCGCATGAGCGGCAGCTTCCAATGATTTTTGAGAATGTGCCATCCATTTTTTTTGGCCACTGCTACCAGAACTGGGAAAGAAAAGGAAAGCTTCATCTAGCTCCAAGCTTCGCACAAAGCTCTGAGCTGCTGTCATCGTTTCTGATTTTTCAGATTGAGTAAAAAAAATTTCTGAGCGAGGTGACTCTAAAAAATCTGCATATAAATTTTTCAATATTTTTTCCAATGAATTTTTTTAAGTTCAGACTCAAAACCGACTCCAACACCATCCTCTTGAAGCGTAAAGTCTGGCCCTTCTGAATTGAGGTATTTTGAAAAAGAGTTGTCTTCATAAACATTTTGAGAGAGCAGTCCACATTCATCAATGAGTAAAGGGTGCTTCTCAAAAGCCTGGGACGCCTCAAAAGCCGTCAAGCATTGTGCAACGGGGTGATCCAAATAAGAAGTCATGACGATTCTTTTCATCTCATTAGCGGCACGGTCTATCAGCGTGTTTTTATCTTGATAAGCCGCCTTCACAATAAAAAGCTCGAAAGATTCGTTAAATTTCGGAGACTTTTCAAAATCGAGCGCAAAACGAACCTCAAACTCTCTTTGAAGTTGCTCCCACTGCGCTTCATGAAATGGAAAAGGGTCTTCAATGAAATCAAGACTATTGAGTTCTTTTTCATCAAGACTTTTCAAGAATCCAAAGAGACTCTCAAAGTTACTTTGTGAATTCAGGTCAATTCTTAATTTCAAAGGAAATTTTAGCATGCCTTGAATGAGTTCTTTAAAGTCCTGAGATTTTAACTGTTCATTGTTGATTTTAACTTTCACATGACTAAAGTTATTTTCCACTAAATTAGAAAATTTATTTGAAAAATCTTCACAACCCACCCAATGATAGAAAAAATAATGTGATTTGGGAATAAGTGCATCTGGAGACAATAAAGCTTCTTCATTTTTACGAGCAAAGGCATCTAACTCTAACCAGTGAAAAGATTTTTTTAAAAGAGCAGAGGCCTCCCACCCCTTTTCACTCAAAGCCTTCAACTGCCAATCGAGTGAAAGGTCGCCTAAATGCTCCCAAGCTTGTATAGAGCTGATCGAGCCATCAACTCTCAACAAGGCACCAGTCACCTCTCGAGAACTTTTTTTAAATTTTAAGCTATAAGGCGAATATTCAAAATTTAAACCCATAATGCAACTACAAAACTAATCGCAAAGATTAAGAGCTGTAAAGCTGAGAGTGCCAAATAATGGTTATATTGCTTCGTTTTTTTTGAAAAGTTTAAATGATAGAGCAAGTAAAAGCTTATTGGCAAGCACGCCAAAAGCACTATCAAAAATTCAACTTTTTTTGCCATCCAAAATAAATTTAAAAAATAAGCCATGAGAATAAACAAAGAACAGAGCCAGCGAAAAGGAAGCTCATTGAGAAAAACGGCTAAAGTCTTTTTATTGTTCGAGCGATCCTCTTCAAGATCTCTGAGATTATTAATGGCAATCAAAACACAGGAAAAAAGCCCCACCTGAGACGCTAAAAGAAAAATTTCAAAGTCAATGACTTGAGATTGCAAATAGAAACTTCCCAGAGTCGCCACGAGTCCAAAGAAAATGAAAACAAAGAGTTCACCCAGGGCATTGTAAGCTAACGGGAAAGGCCCTCCAGTGTAAGAAAAAGCAAAGAAGACTGAAATGACTGCCAGAAAGAAAAAATGAATTCCAAAAGCTGCATAAATAGGCATGGAAACGACGACGGCAAGCAGAGCAAAAAAAGAAGCCCAAAGCATCAGTTCCGCATAAGAAAACCATCCTGATTGAGCCGCTCTAGGAGGCCCCTTTCTTTCGGGCCCATCACTGCCTTTCTTAAAATCAACCGCATCATTAAAGAAATTTGTAGAAATTTGAATCAATAACGCCGACGAGAGCGCACAAAAAAAGAATAAACGATTAAAAAGAGCTCCCTCATAAACCGCAAAGACTGTCCCTAAAAACACGGGAACGAAAGCAGCTAGGAGCGTCTTTGGCCTCATGGTTAAGAAAAAAAACTTCACTTTGTTCATTCTAGAAATCTTTCTAAGACTTCTTCAAATTCAAGATTCCACTCAAAGCAGCGGTGCCCCATGGACTTTCGCTTATAAAGAAGACTCTTTTCTAATTGAGCATGAGCCTTTTCATTGAGATCCTCAAATTTTTTATCAGACTCACCAGAAACCAGCAGGACTGGCGATTTTCTAGGAAAACTCTCAAAAGAGCTTTCTTGTTGTGAAAGCGAGAACATTTTAAAAGCTCGACTCATTTCTGCCCGATATTCAAAAACAGTTTCCAGCTCATTTAATGGATTATCTTGATCAAACACTTTTTGACTATTCCACTTCTCAAAAAATTTCTCGACGGAATCATCTAAAAGCGTTGCCCAAGCAGTATCAGAGTTGCGCCGCTCTTCTTTTTCTAACTCTGAAGACAATCCCCAGTGAGAAGAAATTAAAAGCAGTGGTGCCTCGGTGGCAGATTGACAAAAAAAATCTAAAAGCACTCTTCCCCCCATTGAGTAGCCCACAAAAACTGTTTTTTTTTCAGGAGAGGAGAGCTCATCAATTGTATTTTCTAATTCTTTTAAAAAACTACCCTTTTCTTGAACAGAACAGTTCCTTAAGATTTCCCACAGATTCAAGGCATGAAAGCTCGTTGAAAATCTCTTTTTCCACGAAGACCACATCTTTGGAGAAGAAATGTTTCCATGTAACGCAATAAAATGAACGTCATTGAAAGAGTTTTTCATAGCTTCAACTCCAGCAATAAATGCTTTTTATTTTTTTGAATTTGCCAAGCCTCATCACTCCATTCTGCGTAGCTCCAATGAAAAGCCTGCGCGAGAAGCTCAAAAGAGTATTGATAATTTCCTTGAACTAAATATTGTGAAAGAATTTTTTCACCCTTTTGTAAATATTTGAGCTTTTCGAAAATTTTTCCGCCGCCGTTATTCACCACGACAAGTCGTAAACGAAGATTTTTTAAAGCTTCACTTTGAGCGAGTAGCAAAGAATTTAAATCATAAAGTGAAGTCAGGTCACCTAGAACGCACCAGAACTCTAGATTTTTATTCTTGGAAGCAGCTGAGAGCCCCAAGAAAGTTGCTATTTGACCATCAATTCCATTAGCGCCTCGAGAGGCAAAAACGTGCTGATGCTCTTTTTTTTCTGCAACACGAGTCCATTCTCTAACGGGAAGACTGTTTCCAAGAAAAATTAAAGCGTCATGAGGAATCTTTTTAGAAAGCTCTTTTAAGGCTTTTTCTTCATCGCTCAACTCCACTTCTGGACTTTTTTCATCAGAACACTTCGTTAACTTTTCTAACAAAAGTTCAATGAGTTCTGGCGTATAATTTTTTAGCTGATAAAACTGACTTTTTTTCGACAAGCCAGATAAGGCGAGTCTGGAAACAGAAAAGACTTCTTTTTCATTTTTTTCTAAATTTCTCCAAAACTTTCCAAGCGGAACAGCTCCAATTCTTAAAATTTTAGAATAATGAGCCTCTAACACTTCTTCACTCAACAAGGATTTCGGAAGATTTGACGTTGCTTCAGTATAAATAGGAAGATTTTTTTCAAAGAGTTTCTCAAAAACTACAGATTCACTTGGATGCAAGCCACTCAAGACAAGAGCCGTCTGCTCATCAACAAAAGATTCTAATTGCTGAAAACATTCATGAGAACACTTTTCATCTTGAATAGTTTTTTGATGTGAGTAATCAAAAACTAAATCTTGAGACGCGGAAGCCTCTCCCGCAGGTTCCTCCAAAGAAAGATTCACGTGTAAAGGATATTGAAAGTTTTCATGGCCATTAAAATTAAGTTCGGCCTCCCTTTCACAATCCAAAAAAGCCCCTTCAGAATAATGTGAAAAAATATTTTTCTGCATGATGGCTTGGGGAGCCCCACTCCCTCGGTAACGTCGAGGTCGATCCGCACTCAAGATGACTAAGGGAAGCGACGAGTAATAAGCCTCAATAAAGGCCGAATAACATTCTGACACGGCCGTCCCCGAAGTGGTCACGACGACAGTGGGTTTGCGATCTAACTGACACATCCCCAGGGCAAAAAACGAAGCGGCTCTTTCATCAAAAAAAGTAAAAATTTCCTTGTTTTTTAATTTCTCAATTTCAAACAAAAGCGGAGTATTTCTAGAACCAGAACAAATGACAAATCGAATACAATTCAATTTTTCCTGAAGCTTCTTCAACAAAACTCTCGATAAAAAAATATTATGATCTTTCATTTTCGATTCCAAAAAACATTCTGCATTGTTTTAACTTCAACTCAAGTTCCTGCCACTCCAGCTCTTCTCGGCTTTCTTTAATCACACCACAACCAATAGGAAAACTCCATTTATTCTCCACACGACAATAATGTAAAAGACGAATGGAAACATAAACGTGAGCACTATTTTTGTAAAAAACTCCAAATGGACTTCCAAAAAAACTCGGAATACGGGCTTCTCCCCTTCGAGCCATTTGATTTTTTAGCAAAGCTTCTTTTTTAGGATAGACCCCTAAAGCAGCTGTCGGATGCATCGCCTTAACTAAGTGAAGAAGATTTTCTTTCTTTGGAATTTCAGCCTGCACAATACTCATGAGATGCGACAACTTTTCTAAACGCAATAAGCTCACATCACTGTGGCTCGGTTTTGAAAATTGACTCAGGTCTTGCATGAGTGAAGCCACGGCAAAGGAATGCTCACTCAAATCTTTTTTACTATTCAATAAAGAGTCGACACGCAGTCTTGAGTCGATGGTTCCAGCAAGCACTCGGGACTGAAGTTTTTGACCCTGCAATTCAAACAAAGTTTCGGGACTACACGCCAAAACAAATTCTTTACTTGAAAGAAATCCAAAAACATTGCCTCGAAAGTTTTGAGCCTGATCAATAAAAAATTCAATCTCAGCTTGCTGAATTCTCTGCTCATAAAAGCGAGAAAAAAGAACTTCTTTGTGAATCTTAGCTTCGAGAATTTCTTTTTTTATTTCATGAAATTGTTTTGAGAACAATTCTTTTTGAACACTTTTATTTTTATTCCATTCTGGTGGAGTGAAAAAACTCTGCACACTTTCTAGGACTTTTTCCTTCAAAGCATTTTTATTGAGACGACTTTTTTCTTGAACCAAATAGTATTCAATTTTTTGGGAATCAAAGTCCCCATAGCAAAGCACGGGACGCTTGAAACGCGATTCAGCTTCTATTTTTGTCTTTTCGAATGAGTTCAAGAAGCCAAAGTCTCCACTTTCTTCTTTAAAAAAGGCATAATTTAGTTCAACAGACATAATATCAGTAGCTTAGCAGTTTTAGTGAAGTTTAAATTGTGCTATTCTGCCAGAGCTAGAAATGAGAAGATATCCCGAATGAGCGTCCTTGCCAAGTCACCATTAGCCGACTGGGAAAGCTCCCCAGATCGAAGAAGAATTCAAATTATTGCGGGCCCATGCTCGATGGAAAGTAAAACTCAGCTTTGGAATGAATCGATCGACATAAATTTAAGCCTTGGCTTGAATTGGATTCGCGGTGGAATTTTCAAAATGCGTAGCTCTCCCAATAGCTTCCAAGGCATCGGAATGGATGCCTCAGCACTCATTAAAGAAAGTAAAGAAAAGCACCCCCAACTCTCTCTGATCAGTGAAATTACCGATACGAGACAATTTGAGTGGATGGAAGATCACATTGACGCCTATCAAGTTGGCACTCGAAATATGTATAATTACGAATTGCTCAAAGTTCTTGGGTCTTCAAAAAAACCAGTTCTTTTAAAAAGAGCTTTTAGTGCCACTATTGACGAGTGGATGATGGCTTCAGATTACATTACTCAAGGTGGCAACAACCACGTCGTTCTTTGTGAGCGTGGTATTCGCTCCTTCGATACGAAAACCAGAAACACCCTCGATTTAAGCGCCGTAGCTTACCTAAAAAGATATTCTCAACTTCCGGTTTTCGTGGATCCTTCTCACGCCACTGGACTCAGTGAACTCGTTGAACCGATGTCGCTAGCTGCCTTGGCTGCTGGAGCCGATGGACTGCTTTTAGAAGTGCATCCAAAACCTGAAGAGGCCCTTTCCGACGCGAGGCAAACTATTGACTTTAAAGAGTTTTCTTCTCTAGTCACAAAGATAAAAAAAATTTCTAACGCCTTGGGTAGACCGGTGGGTATTGAATGAGTAAATCTAATAAGGTGAAGGAAATGTTTAAGAGTATTGCTGGTCGCTATGATCGTGGAAATACGGTTTTATCACTCGGAATTCATCACATCTGGAGAAAGCGCTTGGTTCAAATGAGCAGCCGACTCCACAAAGCTAAAAAAATACTCGATTGTGCTACCGGCACTGGCGACCTTGCCATTGAATGGAAAAGAAACTCACCTCAAAGTACTGAAGTCTTAGGAACTGACTTTTGCAAAGAGATGCTCGATAAGGCTCCTCAAAAGGCTCAAAAAGAAAGCCTTGATGTTGATTTTGAAGTTTGTGATTTAACGGACATGCCTTATGAGTCGAACTCATTTGATATTGTTTCCGTCGCTTTTGGCATTCGCAATGTTGAAAACGTGAACAAAGGAATTAAAGAACTCACTCGCGTTCTCAAGCCAGGTGGTGAATTTTTTGTTTTAGAATTTGGCCAGCCAAAATCAAAAATCATTAATCACGCCTACAGCACTTACTCGAAGAAAATTCTCCCTAAAGTTGGATCCATGGTAACGGGCAATAAAGAAGCCTACCAATACCTCGAAGATTCTTCCGCAAAGTTCCCATGCCGGGAATCCTTCTTAGCTTTACTCAGAGAAAATGCTCGCTTCTCAGAACTCAGTTACACGTCTCTTTCTTTAGGTATTGCGTATATTTATAGAGCCGTTAAAGAAGAAATTAAAGCAAGCTCCTAAGGGAGGGGGCTGTACTCAGATGACACAACGATCGATCAATGAACACTTTTTTAGTTTCCACAATACAATTTACATTCTCTTGTTTTTGCTTATTTCTTGTTTGCCAAACAAAAGTTCTGAAGAAAAAAAAGATTTTCGCTACCTCACAACCACAACCCTAATTAACGATCTCATTTATGAGTTGACACAAGATAAAAATCTCAGCCAATCACTTATGGGAATTGGCGTTGATCCCCACCTTTACACGGCACAATCCCGAGATCTTCAACTCATGCGAAAAGCCAAAACAATTTTCTATCACGGGCATCACCTCGAAGGAAAACTCAGTGACATTTTAGCTCATTCAAAACTAAGAACAAAAAGTATTGCCATACAAGAAAGTATTCCCGCAAAAGATCTCATGAGCTATCAAGGAGTCATTGACCCTCACCTTTGGTTTCATCCTTTGCTTTGGATACAATGCGCTGAAAAGCTTCTCCAGAAACTCATTGAAGACCAGCCTCAAAAAAAAACTTTCTACACTAAAAACTTCAAGAACTGGGAGAAAAAAGTTATTGAGCTCAGCAACAAATACAAAACAAAACTCCATGAAATTCCCAAAGAAAGAAGAGTTCTCATTACTAGTCACGATGCATTTCAATACCTAGGAAAATTTTTTGATCTTAAAGTCGTTGCAGTTCAAGGCATTTCAACTGACAGCCAAAGCAGCCTCCATAAAATTTCAGAAATTATTGATCTTATTAATAAAAATAAAATAAAAAGTATTTTCATTGAAAGCAGCGTCAACTCCGATGCCATCAAACACATTTCGGAACACACTTCATCAACTATTGGAGCGGAACTCTATAGCGACTCCCTTGGTAGCCCTGAAAAAAACACTGAGACCTACCTGAAGACTTTAGAGCACAACTTAAAAAGCATTGTCGGGAATCTCTAAAAATGAAAAACTCCATTCAAGTTGAAAACCTGAGCGCAAGTTACGACAACAACCTGGCCATTTGGGGCGTCAATACTCACATTCATGGTGGAGAAATTACCAGTTTGATTGGCCCCAATGGTGCCGGGAAAAGCACGCTCATTAAGGCCATGCTTCAACTCATTCCCAAAAAAAGTGGCCATGTTCTCTTCTACAATCAAGATTCTCAAGTGACTCAGATCCCGAGAAAAAAAATAGCTTACATGCCTCAAAGAGAGCATATTGATTGGAACTTTCCCATTTCCGTTGAGGGTGTCGTTGAGATGGGGCTTTATCCAAAATTAAAGTTTTTTAAAAAAATCACCACAAGCGAAAAAGATATTATTGATTCCTGCTTAAAAAAAGTGCAAATGGAAGACTTCAGGAAACGAGCTATTTCTGAGCTTTCGGGAGGGCAACAAAAAAGAGTTTTTTTAGCTCGAGCCCTTGCCCAAGAAGCCGATTACCTTTTTCTAGACGAGCCCTTTTCAGGTATCGACAAAGGCTCTGAGGAAATTTTACTCACACAACTTCAGGAACTCAAAAAAAAGCATAAAGTTATTTTCATCATTCACCACGATCTCTTTTCAGTTTGGAGACACTCCGACAAAATCATTCTTTTGAACAAGAGAATTGTTGCCCATGACACTGGAGAAGAAATCTTGAAAAGCGGTCTTCTCGAAGAGGTTTATGGAAGCGACTCTTGTGAAATGATTGAGTTACTTAGAAAAGTAAAAAGAATTCATGATCGTTAGCATTTCCATTTTTATTGCGATCATCTCAATTAGCCTTTGCGCAGCCGTTGGCTTCTTCAGTAACCTCAGAAATGAAACCCTAGAATCTGAGATGCTGGCTCATTCCCTTTTTCCGGGATTTTGCGCCGCCTTTATTCTCAACACCTATACTCAGAGTCCACTTTTTATTGTCTTAGGGTCATTTTTTAGCGCGCTTTTGGCACTCTACCTTAAAAATTTTCTTAGTGAGAAAGAAAGAGCCCTTAAAGAAGCTTCTTTACCTTTTATTTTGGCGACCTTTTATTCTGCTGGAGTCGCTCTCCTCTCAATTATCAATAGGAATGCCGATGGGAAACAAAAGGGACTCAGTAACATCTTAATTGGGCAAGCTAATGCACTCGATCAGTCAGACCTACTTTTTGCATTATTTTCTTGGGTAGTAGCCCTCATCTTTTTTGCCATCAACAGGCGGCAACTTCTTTCTTTTAGCTTTGATCGCTCCTTCTTCACGACAAATTTTAAAAAAAAAGAAAGCTTTTACGTCTTTTATTATTTTGTCATTACCTTGAGCTTGCTCGTCGCCGCTCGCTCAGTCGGATTTCTCTTAGCGTCATCTCTCTTCATTCTCCCTGCAGCAAGTGCGGAGCAGTTAAGCAAAAACTATAAAAAAAGGTTTCTCATTTGTCTTTTAGTTGCGGCAATCATGGGAGGAGCGGGTATACTCTTAAGCTATTACGTCAAAGAAGCCGCCGCCGGCCCTTCTCTTTCAATTATTGGATTGATTTGCTTTTTTATTTTCCTGAGTTTTTTCACTAAAAAATCTTGGCTTTATCAGCTTTTTAGTAAAATTTTTTGGAAATACAAAATTCAAAGTGAAGATGCCCTTCGCAAAGCTTTTCTACTCAATGAAAAAGAAAAAAAGACTCAATTTCAGCTGCATGAAATCATCAGCACTCAAGAGTCAAAAAGCTCCCAACTCTTAAGCTCCTTTCATTTAAAATTAAAAAAATATATTCATCAGAACAAAGATCAGAGTTACTCACTATCGGAAAAAGGTGCCGCTCACGCTGAAGACATGACCTATCGCCACAGAAGCCTTGAGCTTTTTTTTGTGGAGAAACTAAAGATAGACCCTAATGAAGTCCATGAACTGGCTCATCAACTCGAACATTACTTCTCGCCTCAAGAATGCAAAAAACTGATTCAAGAAATTGGTTTTGACGAAAATGATCCTCATGGTAGTAAAATTCCAAGCTACACGCTCCTCAATAAAAAAGGAGTTCCAGGCTATTTATGATCAGCTCTGACTTCATCATCTACTTTAGCGCCATGATGCTTGCGGGCGTTCCGGCAGTTTTCATTGGATTTATACTTATTTCCAGAAAACAGGCCATGCTCATTGATGTCATTAGTCATTCTTCACTACTTGGAGTGGTGCTTGCTTTTTTGATTGTGAAAAAGTTTTCCAGTTTGGCTTTTTTTATTGGCGCCTTGCTCGCATCAATTTCGTCTAGTCTTTTTATTGATATTATGGAAAAAAAAGCGAAGATCAAAAAAGAACAAGCAACCGCAGTCGTCTTTACCGGCTTCTTAGCTTTAGGGCTTTTTCTGCTGAGCACGTATTCAAAAAATGTTGACCTTGATCTTTCTTGTGTCCTTTTTGGTGAACTTTTATTTCTACCACTTGAAGAGAGCTTTTCTTTTTTCAATATCAACGTCCCTCAAAGCCTGGTTCGACTTGGCCTCAGTTCTTTTTTAGTTTCTTTCTTTCTTTTTATTTTTTGGAGACCACTTTTTTCTCACTCTTTTGATTCTGACTTCAGTCAAAGCACTGGGGTTTACAAGCCTTACATCAATATTCTCTTTATTTTTCTCAGTTCTTACTTTGTCATTTCACTCATTAAAATTATGGGAGTTATTCTTCCGCTCGGGCTCTTTATTACTCCCATTCTCTTTGGATTGAACTTTTTCAAGAATTTTCAAAAAATCTACTTATCAGCGATACTCTTTTTAGCATTGAGCTCTGTAGTTGCCCTCCCACTTGCCAATAAATTTCAAGTGAACATTGGAGCTTTTTTAGTCCTTACACAATCAACTCTCTTTTTGATCAGCTATAGCCTGAAAAAAACATTTGCAAAATATAGCCTCGAACCAATGTGAGACTAAGAACCAGTTTTTTTCTTTTCAAGCTCTCTGTTGGCAAGTTTTCTCTTATCGAGACCGTATTTTTCAACTTTCATGATTAAACCAGCTCGACTTATTCCAAGCTCTTTGGCTAAACGGCTTTTATTCCAATTGCAGCGGCGAAGACCTTCTCGAATCATATCTCTTTCAAGAGACTCGAGAGCATCTTTTAATTTTCCTGAAAGGCGCGTTCCCTGCATTTTTGGTCTTTCGATGGAATCTCTAATCCTCGGCGAAAGCACTTCCGGTGGAATAAATTTTTCATCACCAGAAAGAACCGTGACTCGTTCCATTTCATTTTCCAATTCACGAATGTTCCCTGGCCAAACATAATCATAGAGCTTTTCAATAGTCGTCTTACTGAGTATTTTTGAGGGAATATTTTTCTCTTTTGCTGAGCGAGCTAAAAAATGTTCTGCCAACAACAGAATATCTTCTTTTCTTTCTTTCAAAGTCGGAACCTGAATACCAATAACATTTAAACGATAAAATAAATCCTGTCTAAAGGAGCCATCCTCAACCATTTTTTTCAGATCTCTATTGGTAGCGGCAATCACCCTTACTTTAGATTTTTTTTGTTCCGTTCCACCAACTGGTGTAAAAGTTCCATCTTGCAAAACTCTGAGTAACTTCACCTGCATGGCTTGGCTGATGTCACCAATCTCATCCATAAACAAAGTGCCACCATTCGCCATTTCAAAACAACCTTTTCTGTCACGAATAGCCCCCGTAAAGGAACCTTTCATGTGACCAAATAACTCACTCTCTAAAAGATTATCGTTAAATGCGGCACAATTGATGGGATGAAAGATTTTATCTTTTTTCATTCCATTATAATGAATAGCTTTCGCAATGAGTTCTTTACCGGTTCCGTTAGAACCTTGAATAAGCACTGAACTCTCAGAGTTTTGAATCTTATCGAGTAAAGAATACAGCTCTTGCATTGGTTTACTTTTACCAATCATTGTCTGGTATTTGTAACGGCCTCCAAGCTCCTGGTTAAGAGCATCAATGCGACTTTCTCTAGAGGCAATTTCTTTATGTAAGGTGACAATTTCTTGGGCCACTAAATCGGTCAATTCCCTAAAATAATTTTGTTCCTTCTCGTTCACAACTTTGAGGTCTTGATGAGATTCTTTAATAAAAGCATCTCCAAAACCCATTGCTTTTAATTCTTCCTGAAACTCACTTGAAGGAGCCTCTTCTTTTTCTTTATAAAAAACCGCATAAACGGCTCCAAGGTACTCTCCATCAACAATAATCGGAAAAGAAACTGAGGAAATTCCTTTGAAAAGCTTTGACTCATAAAACCTGAGGTTATTTTTAAGCAAATGATCATTCACTTCAACGGCTTTATTTTTTATCAGCTCAAAAGACTTTTCGTTTTCAAGAAGTCCTTTAATTAATAAGTTTGAAAATTGGTGTGTTGAAAGATTCTTTGGCATGTTTCGAATACTTCCTTGATCATCAAGTAAAAATATTTCGACCTTAAACCAGTCACTCACAACTTCTTTAATTTTTTTAACAACATGTATCTTGTCAAATTCTTCCCATTTAATCATTTTCAGTTTTCCTTCTGTAAAATATATCGACAGTGCAGTGTAAAAACTTTAGTGTCTTACTGTTTTGACTCAATTAATTAAGCGGCTACTTGAATTTCGTCACCTTCTTGACTTAATTGAGCTGATCTCAACTGTAGGTCAAAATAAAAGCAAGCGCCTTTGGAATTTTTATTCTGAACATTTTTAACACCAATTTCGGCGTCATTCTTTTTGGCAATCAGACTAGAAATGTAAAGACCTAGGCCCGTTCCGCCAGTTTTTTCTTTTGTCGTATAGAATGCCTGAAAAAGGTTTTTTTGATCTGAAGCTTTGACTCCACCGGCTTTATCCTCGACATAAAAGCGACACTTTGAATCCTTAAGTAGTTGAAAACCCAATATGATTTCAGGTGCACTGACTGCTTGAGATTGATCAAGTGCATTCATGACAAAATTCACAAGCACCTGAGAGAGCTCCGACTTATTCACAAAGACTTTATTGAAAGGCTCTTCTAGCTTTTCTGTATATATTTTGAAGTTAATATTCTTGGTTTTGACATGTTGTTCGCACAAAACGCTGACATCATCAATCACATCGAAAGGATCGATTAAAGACATCTTTTTTTCTCGATTTGGTTTCGAGAAACTCTTCATAGTTGAAATAATTTCTTTAATTTTTATAAGATTGTAGTTAATTCTTCCATTCGCTTCAGTGAGGAGCTTTTGATTCACAGGCGACTCTTCCATTAAAGATTTGATTTGATAAGAGTAGCCGCCAATATTGTTCACCGGGTTGGCTATTTCATGAACTAAGCTAACGCTCATTTTTCCAATGGTCTGCAAGCGCGCACCCTGAACCCTCGCCTCATCGTAACTTTCTTGAGGTTTCAGTTGATTGATTAACTTTTTATAATGAGTGTCGGCAATAATTTTACAACAAAGAAAAAAAGAGGCGAAAGATAAAAACAAGATTCCACTCGCACTGGCAACTTTCACACTGCTTTCAGAAAGTCCAAATGAGCTCAAATTCCAAAGCGTCAAAGCAAAAATTAAAAACAAGAGATTCGATACTGAAAAGACAAAGCCAATATGAACTGAAGCAACAAAGAGAGAGAAATAAATCACAAAAGAATTCATCAGAGGAAGTGAAGAAGCATTTTCTTTAGCTAAAATAAACAAGTATATATTGGCGACAATAGCCGCTGAAAACAAGAAGAAGAGTCTCCCTCGACGAAAGAGCGTCGAAACAAATATAAATAGAAAGCTCACAACCAATAAAGAAAAACTTTGAGAGCTCAAAAAGCTTTCATTGAAGGAAAAATGCAAAACGCACAAAACAAAAAACAAGGCTAATGATGAAAAAAAAGATATTTTAGAGCCTATAAATTCTTCCAAAGAAGAATAGATATATTCTCGGCTTTTGTTTTGACCCATAAAAACCTATCGGAAACAAAAGCTCAAGACTGATCATTAAATGTAATTTTTAAGTTAATTATTTGGCAGAACAAGCCAGGCAGGCTTACTCAAGTCAAAATACAGTCATAAAAGCTCTCATGTGAAACGTTCTACTGATCTTTTCAACATAGTCTCGAATCCTCATTGAAATGCATTTGACACAGCAGCAACACTTTATACGATCAAAGAAAGTTACCAACAACAACTTCAAAAAACCAATACCCATCTTAAAGAACACCACAGAAGACCGGGTTACCTTCAAGTTAGAAATTTAAGTTTTTGAGAAAACTTCATCATAATGATCATGGAAATCAATTTTTCTTTTTGAAGTATATTTTAATTCTTTCATAATTTGATAAATATCTTTTGAACATGAATTAAATCTTTTTAAATGCCCATTGTTGATTTCTATAATTACTTTTTGAACATCTTGAGAAAATAAAAAGTCTTTTATACTGTTTAAAACTATGACTTCAGCTCCTTCGACATCGATTTTAATAATTATTTTTTTATTAACACAAAAGTTATTCAAAAACAAAAGGTCCCTCGGGCCAAAAGTCATAATTTGCTCATGAAAATTTGTGCTTTTTTCGTCTTTTACGAGGTGCCCTGCTCCAGTGTGTTTAGATTTGAACTTGAAATTGCATAATTCAGTTGAGTTTGACACACCAACATTAAACATAAACATATTTTTTGATAAATTATTTCTTGAAGCATTGTTTACTAAATATTTAAAGACAGATTTATTTGGCTCAAATGAAAATACAAAACCTTTGGGCCCTACTATTTTCGATGCATACAAACTAAAGACCCCTATATTGGCGCCAATATCTATAAAAACATCTCCCTGTTTTAGCTCAGATATAGTATTTGAGACTATTCTGTCATAGCCGGCGAGTGAGAGATATGTAGTTATGTCGTCTTTGAGTTCTAAGTAAGGTCCTAAATTAGATTTTCTATATCCAAACTTTAAAAATAAAAATTTTATAAAATATAAAAGATATAAACTTAAAGTTTTTGGTGTTTTTTGCAGTTTTTTGTAGATTCGACGACTTAACATACCTGATTCCTTTATACACTATTATTAACCTTGATGTCACTTTTGTTCAGACAGACGTTTTGTATGATTTGAAAGTTTTTCAGCTCTGTAATGGGAATTTAGATTTTTTTGCTGCAGAAATTTTGGAGAATAACTTTAAATTGATTAGCCCTTGTTACTTTTCTGCTGAAGTTTTTGAGTTAATCGGAAATAGAAAGGGATTTTTGGAATATAGCAGAAGTATATGGAGTTCAAGAAAGTTAAAAGAAGAGATCAGACTAGCTCAATTGCTGAAAAATTGAGTGTGAAGCGGCTACCTAGAATGCAATTCTATAAAAACTGTCCGTACTTTTTTTTCAACAAATCACATTGGTGTTAAGATAACGTGAGTGGTTCCGTCATTGAAAAGGATTTTTTAGTTTGTAGACAATTGGAGCCTCCCCGTATAGCGTGACAGTTTGACAATACGTATCCTTGTTTTTAAGCAAAGGAGTAAGAGATCGATACAATGAAAACTAAATCCCGGAAGAAGCAACGAGCCGCGAGTGATTTTCGAGAAGAATCAGTATGTTTAGTGCGCAGTGGTAGCAGCTTTGAAAAGATTGCTTCCAGCCTAAATATTAATCCACTGACAATGGGTTCGTGGTTGAGGAAGAACAAAGCCCTTGAACGAAAGTCTTCAGTGAAGAATGAGTACGGCAAGACAATGCTGGAGTTGGAGTCAAAAAACAAGCAGCTTTTAAAGGAGTTAGATTATGAAAAGCGAGCCAACAAAGCTTTAAAAATAGCGAATGTTTTTTTTTCACAGGAGAGCCTGGAACGAGAGATGAAGGGGTGAAGAAGTGATAGGCTTTAGCCCTGAGTCGATAGGTTTTGAGTACACAGTTTTGGAGTATTGCAGATCAGGTTTTTATAACTGGCGACAGCGAAAACTCACAGTTACTAGTGAAGAGAAAAAAAGGGTTCAGAGCAAGAGCATCGAACTTCACGGTAGAAGAAAAAACACCTACGGAGTGGATCGAATTCCCAAGGGTCCTTATAATAAAAGAGAGTTTTTTTTCAAGAAAGATTGTTGTATCGCGTCTGGTTCTCATCACATGGAAGAGTCACTCTTTCGAGAGGCGCTAGAAGAGGTCTTAACATCGAGGGAACTTCAGGTGTTCGAAATGAAACGACAAGCCAAAGAATATATTTTGAGTATATTGAAGCGTGGCATCATACAAAACGAATTGATTCTTCGCTTGGCTACATCGGCCCAGTTGAGTGTGAAAAATGTTATTACGGAGCGAGGGTTGCGTAGTTTTCAAGTGTCACGTTTTTCGGGGATACTTCCAAATGGCTGCAATAAATTGTTTAAAGGTGTTTTGTGAGAGGTTTGAAATAATTTAAATGAAAAAGCAATGCTGCTATGTTTTCTTAGTTCACTTTGTGAACGACATCGTTATTAATTCTTTTAAAAAAATTTCCTCTGAATTAAAATATTCAGGTAATTTAATTTATATTGTTTGCGATAAAAAGCATAAAAAATCTATTGAATCTTTGGACTGGGATCTTAAATGTTATTTTATTTTTTCTGATTTAAAGAAAAATGTAAAGACAATTGGTGAAAACATTGTTCCAGGCAACTGTCATTTGAGAAATATTTGGTTTTTTGAACAAAATAGGGAATACGATTATTATTGGTTTATTGAATACGATGTCACCTACACTGGAAACTGGAATACTTTTTTTTCTCAATTTGAAAAGGATAGCTCAGACCTTATCGCGTCAAGATTGTCCAGAATTGACGGAAATGAACAATTTGCTTGGTGGTCAACCTTGAATTTTCCTGAAAAAAAAACTGAATGTAACTATGCAGCTTTTTTGCCAATTCATCGTCTTTCAAAAAAGGCATTAAAAATATTGTCTGAAAAAGTAGGACAAGGATGGGTAGGGCATTTTGAAGCTCTTGTGCCAACTGCAGTTATTACTGAGGGGTTGACGGCATCAGATATAGGTGGAAATGGAGCCTTTACGCCTTTCGTTAGAAAAAATAAAAACTATTTGGATTCATTACCTTTTGGTGGTTTTTCCCGTATGTTTTCAACTATGAGGCCACATCCTGCTATCTATTGTTGTTTTCGTTCTCACTGTTTATACCATCCGATTAAAAAAAATAGGAAAAATATTTGGTTTTATATTTATAACTTTATTAAGTTAACTATTCGCAAACCTAGAGGTTTCTTTGTCTATTTGAGAGATCTAGTTCATTTCAGAAGATGAACCAAACATTTATATAGGGTGTTTAGAGCTCTTTCTGTAACCCGGTCCTCTATGGTTTGTTGACCTACAAGACGCTTTGAGTAATTTGGGAATGCTTTTAGAGTTTTTAAAACATCCGATAATACCACTGAAAAATAACGAAGCGGAGCGATTAATCCGACATGCAGTTGTTGGTAGAAAAAACTTTTACGACTCGCAAACAATCAATGAAGCTGACACAACAGCAACACTTTATCAATTGAGCTAGATCAAACAAGTGGCTCTCTTTTCATGGGAGGCCAATTTTCAAGTTTTGGAGAACAAGTTGCTCAAGGAATGATCATCATTCCCTAGAGATGTTCCTTTTCTTAGGCAGAGCAGTTATTTTTTATTCTTAGATTTTAGCTTCAAGCTATAACCAAAATTGTAAAAATCATCTCTATAAACAGCTCTTATTAACCAGCGAGTTATCAACCAAAAGTCATTTGAAGTGAATTTTTTCTGAGATACATTATGCTTTTTAAGAGGCAGTAATTTTTTAAGTTCTAGATATACGTTAGCTAATTTTTTCAGATCACTTTCAAGTGATTCAAAGCGTAAAATGTATTTTTTAGCAGGACCCTCTAAATAGACACTTTGTCGTTGATAATGAGCCATAAACCTCTTGGAGATTTTATCTCTACAATAAAATTGAAGAATTCTACGAATTGTATACGAGTTAAAAGAACTTACACTAAAATCTTTACTTCTTTCCCCAACCCCTCCCCATCGACAATGAAATTCCGAAACAATTCTCTCAAATGGGTTTCTACAGACCAAAAACCAATCATACTGAACTTGAAGAGACACTGGAAGCGTCGATGTTGGGCAGTGCCACCAATCTTTATTTTTTAAAGATGTTTTTTTTAATTCATCATGAAATCTCCCCAATAGTAGATTTTCACTTTTTCCAGCATTCTCCAAAGAAGTTCCCGCCGTCTTTGTAACATGAATCAGTTTAATTCCTCGAGAGACAGAGGACTTATGAATTGTATTTTTATATACAAATAAATTATTCATTGAATTGATCATTATTTTAAAAATTCAATATAAAAATCTATTCAAAATACGTCGAAACTTTTTAAAGCATGTTTCAATAAAAAAAATAATTTTACTCTCCAGTGAATTTTCACTATAGGTTTTGTTAGGCGCAACATAATGAGTACAATTTCCCAAATTACCTTCCTTTTTAAAAGCTTTGAACGGCCCTTTTCTAGAATGCACATAATAAGAATCAATTTCAGAAGAAAAATAACTCAAAACTATGGTTATATATGCATCGACATGAAAAGAGATTGGAAAAGCATGTTTCAACAATATCTTTGCAACTTTTGGTGTTACCAAATACGCCTGTGTTCCACAAGGAAACGGTGGATGTGAATTTGGCAATTGAAAAAGGGTTTTAGAACTACTTGTATAAATAGCACTCCTCATATTTACAAAAACTTTTGTCCACCCAAGCAAATGAATAAAATAATTATCACTTTTCAATAGATCAACAACTTCATCCAGCTCAAAAAATAAATTATCAGAAGGCACAACGTCATCTTCAACTATTAAAAATGGTTTATTAGCTTTGACACACATTTTCCAAAGTTCAATATGACTAAGGCTACAACCCACACTTCCAATGTAATTCATTTGAAGATCAGAATTCCTAAATTTATTCTTTAAATTTAAAGCAGTTTTTAAAGAAATGGTTTCATTCGACAAAAGTTTTTCTAAATTTTCAACTTTTGGCTCAATAGCACAAAAAACTTCAAACTCTTTAAACTTTTCTTTATAGCTTTCGGAATTTCTTTCCATTCTGTCTTGAGTGCAAATTATATATTTATCAATCATATTACTCCTCTTCGTACAACTTCTCCACAGAATGCTACGATTGATTGCCATTGATCAGACTTCCAGTTTATATCTACTCTTAATCAAATTCAACAATGGTATTTGCTGAAAAACTTTAAAAATAAGAACACCCCTTCGAAATCTTGACACTTTTAAGTGGCTAAAATTAGAGCTTTGGAGCCTCCCCGTATAGCGTGACAGTTTGACACGGTTTGACTCAGACTACATATTCCTGATTTTTTTGGGAGAGGGAGACGCCCCACCTAAAAAGGAGAAAGATGTCAAATTATAGAAGAATGCTCATGAGTTCTGAAAAAAGGTTATTTGTAAAACAGAGAACCCAATCAACATAGTAAGTTAGAATGACTCTCTCACGGAGGAAAGAAGACGGTTTGCCCAAGTGGCACTTGCTAAAATTAAAAATAGATTTAATTGTTGAACCTGAGCATTTTCCAATGTGGATATAGTAAGGTAAGGGGGCTCGTCCAACAATTCAAGACATAGAAAACTGCAAACATCTCTTTACAGCCATAAAATAATTTCTTTTTAACATTCTAGTAAAAACACTTGTCATAGCTCATTTAGTATAATCGTTTTAAGTTGGAATATCAGTTTTTTCACTCATACTTGCTCGTATCTCACTAACTCTGTCAAAGATATGTCCATTGTCGTCTGTCGGTATTTTAAATTACCAGACTCTGAAAACCCATTTCACAGGCTAAGTTGCTATATACATTTCTAAAAAAGAACTCTTAAGCCGAGGCCAGCACTTGCATTTTGAAATAAATCTGAGGCAAAGATTCCCTTCATGTTCAAAAAAGCTGCCAAACTAGGACTGAGTGCCACCAAGTAATTTGCATTGAGGAAAAAGAAAAGTGAAGTTGTTTTTAATAAGGAATCCTCATAGAACATGGAACCCGCACCGGCTGAAAACTCGAAGGGTTCATTGAACCACCGTAATTCTGCCGCGAGAGTTGTGGCCAGTCCGCCTTGTTGAAAATTAAGGGCTAAGCCCCAATCATCCCAAGGTAAATATCCAACACTAAAATCTCCAAAATAAGTGTTTTTTTCAAAAACAAAAAGTCCAGAGCCTTCAATGTAAATATCTTGAGCGTCGGCGGCTTTGACTTCAAAAAAAGAAAAAAAGCAGAGTGAAGTGACTAAGATTGCTTTGAGCATCATGAACCTCACATTTTTTTCTTGGAAAAACTATGTTGAGCAACAATTTCCCGAACTGTTGATGTTTTACTTCTCATGACAATAGAATGAGTTGAACACCCCGTGCTTCCAAAGTGGACACCCTCCAACCAAGAGCCATCTGTCACACCTGTGGCGCAGAACATGACCTCACCTCGGGCAAGCTCTAACATGGAATAAACTTTATTCAAATCACTGACCCCCATCTTTAAAGCTCGCTCCTGTTCTTCGTCACTTCTCCATTGTAATTTTCCAATAAAGTCTCCACCGAGACACCTTAATGCCGCTGCAGAAATAACTCCTTCCGGAGCCCCTCCAGCACCCAGCAGGAGATCAATTCCAGTTTTTGGGTTGCAGGTTGCAATAGCCGCAGAGACATCGCCATCGCCAATAAGGTGAATTCGACACCCGAGCGACCTCACATCGGCAATCAAAGTTTCATGACGTTCACGCTCTAAAATAATCACGGTAACGTCGCTGAGTTTCTTCTTTTTCGCTTTCGCGACGACATTGAGAATTTCTTTGGTGCTCATTGAATAATCGAGAAGACCAACACAATCTGGCCCAACAGCAATCTTATCCATATAAGTATCTGGAGCGTGCAAAAAATTCCCCTTTTCAGCAACGGCAATGACCGCCAGAGCATTATTATGGCCATGAGCTACCAAATTAGTTCCTTCAAGTGGGTCCAGTGCGACGTCTAGTTCCTGTGATTCTCCATCGCCTTTACCAAACTTCTCACCAATATAGAGCATCGGCGCTTCGTCGCGCTCACCCTCACCAATCACGACGGTTCCTCGAACATCGAGAACTTCAAGAGCTTTTCTCATGGCATCGACAGCGGCTTGATCCGCCAAATCTTTTTCACCTCGCCCCATCCACCTTGCAGAGGAAATGGCCGCAGCTTCGGTGACTCGAACAAATTCTAGGGCTAAATTTCTATCCATTAGATTCTAAGTTATGCTATTCAATCAAAATTTTCACTGAGAATATTGAGTAATTACAGCAACAAACTTTGACACAGGAGCCCATAGCCACAGCTAAGCCTTTCACATGAATCTGCCGAGAATAGGACTCATGCTCAAAGAAGAAAACTTTTACCTTTCTCACTTAAAAGAGAGAAAGCTATTTTTTACATTTCTAATAGTCATTGGAATTTTTGCTTCAATTTGCGGAATCCTTGGCCTCACTTTACTCATTCCATCAATATTTTCTTCTTTAGAGATTAAAGAATCTGCAAAATTATTTGAGAATCAATATTTTCAGAAGCTCTCATTTATTCCATTGAAAGCAGAATATATTGGCCTTCTTTTAGCCTTTAGTTTCATCATTGTTAAAAACACTCTTTTTGTTCTTTTAAACTATCTAACATTTCAATACAAAAAAAAATGGATTGTAAAATTTCGAAAAACAATATTAAAAAAACTCTTTGAAGCTCAAAACAATTTCATAAAAAACAGTTCTTTAATTAAAATTTCGAAAATTTTAGATGATGACATTAGCAAAACAGGAAATGCTTTTAGTCAGATTATTCGTCTCATGATTTTTTATACGCAACTCATCATATACATTGCTGCAACATTATACATTAACTGGAAAATTGGACTCATTGCGCTGATTGTGTTTAGCTTTTTCGCTCTTTTAAGAAAAAAAATACTCAAAAAAATTAGAGGTTTTGCAAAAAAATCAATCAACAGCAGCATTAGACTCTACAAAAAGACTGTCGAAAGACTTCATGCTTTTGAGCAAATTAAGATTTCCGGCAAGTCAAAAGAAGTCACCGATCTCATCAGCAAAGAATCTCAAGTTTACGAATCCAACAGAGTAAAGACTCAATTTACACAGTCCTCGGTTCAAAACATGATTGAAGTTTTTGGATTTTTAAGTGTGCTCACAATAATTTTCATCTCCAAGCAACTCTTTTCGAGCTCCATTCAAGCGAATGATTTTTTTATTGTCATGCTCATACTTTTACGATGCGTCCCCATCATCAACCAAAGCATACAATTCTCAACGAATATTTCAGAAGCTCAAGAATCTATTCTTAAGGTTAAAGGGCTTCTTTCAAACTTAAATGATCACAAAGAAAAAGTATGGGGAAATAAACCTCTGCAAGAAATTAAAAACTTAAGAGTAAGAAGTCTTACTCACCATTACAAAAATCCTGAGACTCCAGTTTTACAAATAGAAGACTTAGTCTTTAAAAGAGAATCGACTCTCCTACTGGGCCAAAGTGGATCCGGCAAAAGCACCTTAGTTCAAATACTGGCTGGGCTGAACGAATCAGAAGAAGGAAGTCTCATTATTAACAACAAAGACTCCAAGCATTTTAATAAAAAATCATATCAAAAAAGAATTGCTTACATGGGGCAAAAAATATTTTTAATCAATGCAAGTGTTTTTAAAAATTTAGAGTTTTTAGCAACCCACAATCTCAGTGAGGAAGACGCCATGAAAGCATTAGAAAAAGCAGAGTTGAAGAAAGAAATACTCAGCCTTCCAAAGGGAATCCACAATTCTCTTGGAGAAAATGGCAGCAAGCTTTCCGGTGGAGAAGCCCAAAGAATTGCGCTAGCTCAAATCATGATTCAAAATCCTGATCTCATCCTCATGGACGAAGCGACCAGTAGCCTGGATCCTGAAACCGAAGAGAAAATAGTCAAGACCATGATTCAACTCTTTCAAAATAAAATTCTAGTTTTCATCTCTCACAACCCGGGGCTCAAGAAACATTTCGACCGAAGTATTGAACTAAGAAATGGAAAAATTGTCAATGACTCCTCTGTTCTTCAGTCAAAAATTGCTTAAAAGCTAATCTTCAAGACTCACAATGGTCGCGCCATCGCCACCTTCCCCAGGAAAAGACCCGTTTCTAAAACTAAAATCTTTTCTTTCCAGTGAAAGATAATTTCGAATGCTTTTTTTCAAAGCCTCAGATCCATGGCCGTGAATAATCACTAAAGAAGAGATCGCACCTCGAGAAAGGGAGTTCAATTCTTTTTCAATCTTATAAAGAGCTTCTTCTTTTGTTTGACCCCGAACATCACAACGAGAATTTTCATCGCTAAAAATTCCATTTGAGCTCAGCGCATTGACAATTTCTTTTTGAATTTTTTGAGATTGCCTATTCTTTTGAGTCTTCATCTGCTGAACTTCTCCTTGAGAAGGGTAAAAAACTTTGTCGAAACTCACTCGAGTGAGCATGCTTCCGACCTTGACACTCAGCTGAGCCTTTTTCATTTGAGTTTCGTTTTTCTTCCAGGAATCGAGAACGACTAAGCCTAGACCGAGAACCTGAAGGTTCATTCCTTTTTCTAAATCTTGCCAGAGAGGTTTTACTTTATGATTTACCGGATCAGGAGAATGCTCGGAAGCTGCTAACTTTTTTTCAAGTTCATGAGACAAAAGACTCAGCTCATCTTTAGACTCAATGAGCTTTTCCTTTGTGATGTTTTTATTTTCATTCAAAAGCTGATCAATTTTTTGTGAAAAACGACGATAATCTTTAAGCAGGGCTTTGCCTTCGCTAAAAACCTGAGCATTCATTTTACTAAAATACTTTTGTCGTAGTTCTTCAGCTTGCTGAGACTTTAACTCATAATTTTTCTTTTGTTCCGCTAAAAGCACTAAATCTTTTTGGTATTGACTTTTTAAATCACTCAAACGGGTTAAGGCATTTTCAAGTTCAGGATAATTTTCTCCAGACTCTTTTTTAGCAAGAAGCATAAATTCTTTTGAAAAGCCAAGCCGCTCAACAACATCTATGGCAGTCGACTCTCCAGGGAGGTCATAACTCAAAGAATAGAGTGGAATTTTTTTAATGGGATCATAATCCATGGAAGCCACTCTCAAAGAAAGGTGATTCATGGCAAAGAGCTTTAAAGCGTGAAGGTGAGTCGTGACAAATAGATGAAGCTTCTTTTTTAAAAAAAACTCACAAAGCGCCTTTGCCAAAGCACTGGCTTCATCGGCCGCAGTCCCTGAAGCAATTTCATCTATAAAAACATAATCTCCGTTCTGAGCCTGTTCAAGAATATCTTTCACCTGAGACATGTGGGCTGAAAAAGTAGAGGTGTTTAGCTCAAGAGACTGATCGTCTCCCAACTCGACAAAGAGTTGAAACTCAGAAGGGTGCATGCAAAGTTTTTTTGCTGGAAGTAAAAAACCCGATTGGAGCATTTTTAAGACTAAAGCCACCGACTTCAGTAAAACTGTTTTCCCCCCAGTGTTGGGACCACTCAAAACAATACTTTTAGAGAAATCAATATTGTTTTGAACAAGTTTTTTTTCTGAGAGTAGCAAGGGATGAAAAAGACCCTCAATACTCAAAACAGTTTCTTCATCGAAATCTGGACAACAAAACTCACTCTTCCAAGATTCAGCCAAAGCTAAATTCGCTTGAACAAAATCAAAATAAACAATTTGCTCTAAGTTCTTTTTAAAGACAGGCACATGAGATTGAGTCAAAGACTCGAGCTGTTTTAAGACTTTCTTCAACTCAAGCTCAATTTCTTTCTGAGTCATTTTGAGCTCATTATTGAGCTCCACAATGAGCTGTGGCTCCAAAAACAAAGTTTGCTCAGAATGAGAAAGGTCGTGAATAATTCCTTTAACGGCACCTTTGAAATTGCTTTTAATGGGCAGAACCAATCGCCCATCCCTCAAAGTATAAAAGGAGTCTTGCAAATAATTTTTAAAAGTCTGATCTTTCAAGTATTCAGAAATTTTATTTTTAATTTTAATTTCTAGATGTTTTTTGTAGTCGCGTAAAAGCTTTAAATCTTCACTTGCCGAATCGCTAATTCCACCGAAGCGATCAAAAAAAGGAAAAACTCGATCAGACCATTCCTCCAACGAATCAAGAGTTAATGATAAACGCCTTAAAGCCGGCGCCTCTCTAGCATAGCGTTCAATAAAACTTTTTAATGAACGTAGCGCTTTATGAGTTCTGACTAATTGATGGAAATCTGAAACAACAAGCTCTGCAGACTTTGTTATTTTTTCTAAAATAGTCTCAACATCTAAAAACTCAGAAAAAGGGATTTCATTTTTTTTCTCAACTTGAGCGAGCTCAAAACTACATTGCGCTAAATTGACAGCATCTTCACGAGGAAGTTTTTCCACGCCCCAAGTTAAAAAATTCTTTTTACCCTGAGGAGTTTTTGAAAAAGAAGCCAATCGCTCGAGGAGGCGGCCCCACTCAATATTTTCCAATGTTTTTTTATGAAGAAATTTTTTAATAGAATCGCTCATTGAATGAAGGTTTAAATTACAATATTCATTTTTTTTTAACAAGGACTAAGAAAAGACCTTTTTGTAAAAATCATCATCCCATTGAACGTAAATTTCTTGAGAACGCTGAAAGATGAGTTTTGCTAGTGATCCAGAAACCTTTCTCAGTTCTGCCCTCTTGGCATAAGAGACACTTACAGAGGCTCCATGAGCTGCCTTAGAGTTAAACAAGGCTAAAAGAGCCGCTTTCTGATGTAACTCAGGAAGATTCTTCACAAACTTTAAGCTCTGCGCCCCAACCCAAACATGAGCCCCTGGATAGTCTCGAACGTGAAAAAAAAGGTCATTGGACCGGGCTTTTTTAAATAATTCTTCATTTTCTTTCTGATTTCTTCCAACAACGGCAAAGCAATTTTCAGAAAGCTCTACCTTCAAATAACTCTGTTTTTTTGCTTGAATAACTTTTTTCTGAGACTGCCGATTCAGAAATTGGGTGGAATATTTTTTTAAAATTTTAGTTTTATTTTTTGAAACGGAATCGAATCGATCTTGACTTCCCTGAATCCTTTTTTGAAAGCGTTTCTTTAGTTGAGCCAAACGGGTGAGCGCAGCTTTTCGGTTTTGGTTATTAGGAAAAGGTAATGAAAATGTTTTTAAAAGATCTGAGTCAATTTTCAGCTCAGACGTCCATTTATCAGGAAAAAACAAACAAGGCTCTAGGAGCTCTTTAAAAATTTGAAGTTCACCTTGAGCAGTCTCTAATTCTTTTTTCAGTTTTAAGAGTAATCGTTGATACTTCCTTTCTTCTCGCGAGCTGTCTTCAATGCTGCTTGCTTTCTTTTTAGAAGCCATTTGAGATGAGTTTAAATCTATAAGATCTAAACTGGACTGAAAGCTTTTTTTTTCATCAATGGCAGCAGAGAACTTAAACTTATTCTTTTTTCCTAAAGAAAATGAAAAATAATGCGTAGAGTTCAAAACGGAAAAATGTAAGTTTCGATCTTCTAAAATTTCAAGCTGAACTCGTTTTCCTTGAAAATGGGCTCGAAGATAGTCTTGAATTTGGTGCTTTTTAAGCTCGACCCCAACTGGGAGACTTTGTTTATTCTGGGCTCCAAGGCAGCATAAATCCCCATTTTTGCCTAAGAAAAGAAGCTCTTTGAGCTCCGGATAACAAAAAAATCTTATAGCGATGAAGGCATTAGAAAGCCCAAGTAGTTGAATTTTCTGAACTCTTAAGCCATTAGAGAAAGATTTGACTAGTTGCGTAAAATCTATAGAATGATAGGCACCCTCGTCTGTGTTAAAGAAAGGTAGGGTTTTATCATTCATGGCAGTAAAAAAGAAATCAAAAAAGAAGTCTTCAACAAAAAAAGCATCCAAAAAAAAGGTCGTCAAGAAGACAATCGCCAAAAAGAAGCTGAGCAAGAAAAAGCTAACGAAGAAAAAAGTTAGCAAAAAGAAACTCACGAAAAAAAAAGTTGTTAAAAAAGCGACGACAAAAAAAACCGTTGTTAAAAAAAGCACGAAAAAGAAACCCGTTAAAAAAGTTACTAAAAAAAGCGCCCCCAAGAAAACGAAGGCTAGTTCTAGTCCCGCTAAAAAAACAATTCCTGCAAAAGTAGAAAGCAAAAAAATGATCCCGAGCACCACTAAAAAGGATTCCTCCCAAGACGTGGTTGAAAAAAACACCAGTAAAGCGCCTCTAGAATTAAAATGCAAAGAAGCCATCACTCCAATTGAAGAAGTTGCTCCGAAGGAAATTAAAGAGGAAGATCAGTTTGATCCTGAAGCCTTTTTTGAAGCCTCTGGCGGAGAGGGCATTTTTAGAGCTCACGTCATGCGAAAAGAACGTGTCGACTTGAACATATTCATTCGTTACCGACTCAATAAAGGTCCTATGGTTTACCAGGCAGAAATGATCAACCTCTCAAAAGGTGGCCTCTGCTTAAAAACTGAGAAAACCTTAGAAACCGAACAAATTATTCGTATTGAAATTCCCTTACCCCACACTTCAGAACTTTTTAGAGTTCAGGCCAAGGTTATTTGGAGTCAAGAAATGACCAATGCGGACTCTTTCTTTGAACTTGATGACGAAAAGAACATCAACACCGGCCTAACCTTCATGCCGATGAATCTTGCTAAACAAGCCGTCATCAACAACTTCATCCAACAAAGAAGAGACGAGCTCATTATGGCCAAAATAGGCCTCGATAAATTCAGCGAATCAGCACCAGTTTCAGGCGTCGACTAAAATAACCGCTGATTTTTTCTTTAAAATCAGCCACATGGGCATTTTAATATTGAATATTGATTTGACAATATTCCTTAAGCCGTAATTCCCTTAGGTATAGCGCTCAAAAGCTTTTTAGTATATTCATGTTGAGGCCGCTCATAAATATCAGTACCTGAGGCATACTCCATCACCTTACCTTCAAACATCACCGCAACTTCATCGGAGACAAACTTTACAACAGCTAAGTCGTGAGAAATAAAAATGTAAGTAAGACCTAGTTCGTCTTGAAGATCCAACAGTAAATTTAAAATTTGAGCTTGTATAGAAACATCAAGCGCTGAAACGGATTCATCGCAAATAATAAATTCAGGCCTGACAGCAAGCGCCCGGGCAATACAAATTCGTTGACGTTGCCCGCCAGAAAACTCATGCGGATAGCGAGAAAGCACTTCTTTCGACAACCCTACTCTCTCAATAAGTTTTTCCGCTCGGGCTCTTCTTTCAGCTGTGTTTTCACAAAGCTTATGAATAATCATAGGTTCCATGAGCGTCGCACCAATAGTCATTCGAGGATTCAAAGAAGCGTAAGGATCTTGAAAAATAATTTGCATTCTTTTTCGCATTTTCCGCATCTCTGATTTAGAAAGTGAGGTGATTTCAACTCCGTCATAAAAAACTTTTCCACCACTAGGTTCAATAAGCCTTAAGACACTTCTTCCTAAAGTCGTCTTTCCGCAACCTGACTCTCCAACGAGGCCAAGAGTGCGCCCCTTACGAACCGTCAAACTCACGTCATCAACCGCTTTGACCCAATTTTTAACGCCACCAAAAAAGCCTCCCTTAATGGGAAAATGTTTTTTTAAATTTTCAATTCTCACCAAGGCTTTTTCTGAAGAATCGCTTTCAGGCCTGGCTTTTTTAGGAACAAATTCAACAGAACTCGTAATTTCAACTCCAGATTCATCCATAAAATCTGAAACCGTCGCTAATCGGTGCGGGTGATTGTCGAGTCGAGGGCGACAAGCCAAGAGCCCCTTGGTGTAAGGATGCTGAGGCTTCATGAAAAGATCTCTCGCTTTCCCTTGTTCCACCAAGTCACCACGATACATCACAAGAACATCATCGGCGATGTCGGCAATAACCCCGAGATCATGAGTAATAAACAACATGCTCATGCCATTTTTTTGCTGAAGCTCAGCTAAGAGTTCAAGCACCTGCTTTTGAATGGTCACATCTAGCGCCGTCGTGGGCTCATCGGCAATGAGTAATTTCGGGTTGCAACCTATGGCCATGGCAATCATGACCCGTTGCTTTTGACCTCCGCTCATTTCATGAGGGTAGCTATTAATTTTCTGGCGAGGATTCGGAATTCCAACTTGATCAAGCAAATCAATACTTTTTTCCCAAGCTTCTTTTTTATTCATTCCTTGATGCAAGATGAGCACCTCGGAAACTTGAAAGCCAACAGTAAAAACTGGGTTGAGGCTTGTCATGGGTTCTTGAAAGATCATGGAAACATCGTTTCCGCGGAGCTGACGAAGCTGGGCTTCTGAGAATTGAACAATGTCTTGCCCTTCAAAAAGGATTTCTCCCCCAGAAATTTCCCCTGGAGGGTTAGGAACCAGACCCATAATTGCCAGGGAGGTCACGCTTTTTCCAGAACCTGACTCTCCAACCAAGCCCATGGTCTTGCCTTTTTCTATTTGAAAGCTAACCTTATTGACCGCCCTTACTTCAGCTTCATGAGTTTTAAAATCAATAATTAAGTCGTTTACTTCTAATATGGCCATTCTTGTACTCCTGTAGATTTACCCTTTCATGCTATTAGAAAGTCTGAGCTTTTGCATGAGAAATTCTAGCTAATAATAGACTTTTTTTATAGCTCGAGGGGCTCTCCAGCTAAAATCTTGCAATTTCAGATTAGAATTTGGCATCGCGTCTTTCCAGTGCCAAGAATAAGAAAAATGACTTCCTTTAAAGTTTTTTGCCAAAGAAGGAAATAAGAGCTCCGCATCGCCTTTATTTTCAGAATACTCAACTTTGTAAAAAGCACTTTTGAGCATTTTCTCAAGTAAATCACTCGAAAAAGCAACTCCGTGATCTTTCAACAAATAAACAGCTTTTTGAGCAAAATCCTGAGTATTGAACTCTAAAACCAACGAAGATGAATCCAAATAAGTTTTCTTAAAATGCAAAAAATAACTTTTTGAAGAAAACATACACTGAGCCTCATCAAAATTTAAATCGCTCCAATGAGTACTCATGCTTCTTAAAATTAACGAGGGTTCTAGCTGAACTGGCAATAAACGAAGAAAGTCTTTTCTTTTTTGAGAATTTTTAAAAAGCTCTTCTCTGGCAACAATATAAACTTTTTTTTCTCGAGGAATAAATAACTGAAATTTTTCTTTATCGAGAAACAAGGTCGCCACACCGACTCCCAGAGCACCGCGAATGTCGATCTTTCCATACTTGCCATCAAGAATACTGGCAGCCAAAGAGAAGTCATAGCGATTGCTTTTAATTCGACCTCTACCAGAAAAGCTTTGGAAGAATTTATTTCTAGTCTGAACAGCACTCTTCAACTCCTGACAATTTTTTGGAGCAGCAACTTTCAATGAAGACCTGTAGTGTTGAAAACTAGAACATGAGACACAAGTAAAAAAGAAAATAAAAAAATTAATCTTCAACAGCTTCATAAACATAACTCGTTTAGTATAATACAAAGCCCAAGTTTTTACCGCAGAAGTAAGAGCTACTTGATAATTTTACTAACTTCACTCAATGTTTCTTGAACAGCTTTAAAGTAACGTGCCTGAAGTCATGAAATCATGAATATTTTGAGAAATATTCGCCGAAAAATCATGGACACGAACTACACTCTATAAAACACGGAAAAATACGGAGCATGGTCAACAGAAAGCTTAACCCATTAAAAATAAAGAGTTTTTTCCTTTTTGGTCTCAGAGAAATTGAAAACAAAAGAAAAAAACTCACCTTTTAAGGATTTGAGCCGGTTCACGGGGAGCCTCATTAAAACCGACGTTGCACTTTTTACCCTTTGAAAAGCACTCTTGGGGTTGATCCCTGGAAAGCTTGTGAGTGCTGGCAATTAAGCCTTCAAGCACCAGTAATTGCTTTACAATTCTCTCTTTTGATTTCTGGTCTTCTGGCCCTAACTCAAGAGCCTTATTAAAGTATTCTCGTGAAGATTCGTAATGACCTTGTTTTGAAAGCACTTCAGCTAAATGTTGAGCGATTATTGATTCATTTGGTTTTTTTTGAAAGGCACTTTTTAAAATATCTAACGCCTTTTGATACTTTCCTAACTTAAACAAAACCCACGCATGTGAGTCCATGATATAAGGATCGTTAGGCTTCAACTTAACGGCTCGCTCCAAGTACTTTTTCGCTTGAGGGAGCTTAATTTCTTTATCGGCCATGAGGTAGCCCGCAAAATTAAGAGCAGCAACGTGTTTGGGATTTTTCAAAATCAATTTTTCCATGACAAGAATTGAATCATTCACCAGACCAACTTTTTCCATGAGCATTCCATTGGTATAACTAAGCTCATCAGATTCAGGGTAAAGATCAAGAGCAGCGTTCAACAAAGAAGTAGCTCTTTCAAAATTTTTCTGATCTATATAATAAGAAACAATGATTGAATAAAGTTTTTCTCCCTGAGTCTCCATAAGATCAGAATCATTCATATTGAAAAGCAACAAGGCTTCAGCCTGCTTGAATTCTTTATTCTTTGAGAGCGCCCCCAAGAGCCCACGCAATGACTCGACGTAGAGTGGTGAGTCAATTTTAATTTTTCTATAATACTTAGAAGCGAGTTTAAAGTTATTTTTTTGCTCAAAAAGCAATGCCAAGTAAAAATGTATATTTTCATTGTTTTGATCAAGCTTCTCTAAACTTAAAAGTAATTCTTCTGCTTCATTAAAGCGAGATTCCTGCAAATATAAATAAGCTAATTTAAATCTGTTTTGAAAGTCCTCCGGAGAAAGAGCCAAATAGTTTCTTAAAAAAAGAATAGCTTTGTCATTGTTGCCAAGCTCCATACTTAAAATGGCAACTCGCTTATGAAAGGCTGGATTATTTGTTATTTGGGCAAGCCACTCAAAAGTCTCTAAAGCTTTTTCTTTTTTTCCCACTGATTCACGAAGAACCGCCAAAAAAGCACCAGCCTGTAAAAAATTACCCCTCAATTCAATAGCTTGAAGATAAGATTTTTCTGCTTCCTCAAAGTTACCGCGAGACTGTTCAATGCGACCTTTAAAGTAGTAGCCAACACCAGACTCGGAAAATTCTTTGATAAAGCTCTGAACATAGACTTCGGCTTTTTCAGTGTTCTCAGCCTCGAGTTCAATACTAATGAGGTTCATATAGGCTTCTTCGTTTTCGGGCTGCAGCACAAGAACCTGGGAATACAAAGCTCTTGCCTCTGAAATGTTTTTAGACTCCTCTTGCGTTTTTGCAAGCAGTAGCAAAGCCTCATGGTCTTGATCATTCAACGCCAAAACTTTCGTCAACAAAGCCATAGCTGAGGGAAAATCCTCTTGAGCCACATAAAGCTTCGCCAAGTAACGTAGTAAGTAGGCCTCGTTTGTTTGATCGTAATGAATTTTCTTTAATTCTTTAATCGCCTCAGTAAGTTGCCCCTTTTTGAGCAAATAACTTCCTTTTAAAAAGTGGGCATGAGAAGACTGAGAAACGTCAATTTTTTGCTTTAAATCAGCTGTGCACACACAAAAACACAAGAGAATTAACTCTAATGCACGCCTCCTAAAAAAGTCCCTCATATATTCTTTTCGGAAGAAATCTCAAGTTATTGACTCTTTTTTTCTTAATAATTCGTAAACATAATAGCTCTAAGTAACTGAAGGCAAAAAGAAAAAAAAGAAAATGTTAAAATACAAACAAGATAGAAATTTAAAAAACTACACAATTCTTCAAAAATTTATTTCATTCAAAACATTCAAGCAAAGAACATCAAAAACACAAAACCCCTTCAGCTGGAGAAAACCATAATTTAACATCCTTTTAAAAAAAATTAAAAGTCTAAAACCTAGCTATGAACAGTTACCTTATTCTTCCAAAATTATTTCTTTCGGGAAGAGAACAAGTTTCATCACACATATTCTTTATTAAAGGCACGATGCTTTTTTCAAGAGTTTTAAAGTCAATTTTAAAATAACTATTACACGCTAATGAAACGTAGTAGTCACTCTTGTGAGAAAGTACTTTTATGAAATAATAAGAAATCCGTAATCCAAAAAAAGAAACAATAGACTTTTTAAAAAGATATATTGGAAAAGAGTAACAGTCCTTAATTTTTTTTGCCGCAACTAAAGCCTGTTTCAACCCAAGGTTTTTTAAATAAAACACATCAGATCGAACTCGTTCATCAAAACTTCTAGAGACATAAAAAACTTTATAACCATTCAGAAACTCACGATTTGTTAGATTTAATATTTTTTGATCACTAACATGTTTTCTTGTATAAATTTTTTTTGAATTAAAAACAATAACATTTTTCACATTGTCTTTTGAGCACGAAAGTAACATTTCTTCGATACTTTCAGACGCAGTTTTAGGAATTGAAATAAAAAGTATTTTCTTCTTTTGATTAATAATCATTACTGACTCCATAAAAACTTTACAAAGAAAGCACCATCTTTTAAATACCTCAAAAAAAGTCTCTTGGGCTCTTTGAAAACGCGAAACAACCACTCAATTTTAAACAGGGAAGTGTATTTTGTAAAAGCTGTATCGGACTGAGACAACCTATCGATAACAGCCCCACAAGGAAGAAATACTGCGTTAAATTTTCTTAAAAATTGAACGTTGTCCAAAACAAAACGTTCTTGCTTCGGCATTCCAAAGCAAAGAAGAACAAGATTAGGCCTACTCTTATCAAGAGCATCTAAATAATTTTTGTCATCCTCACAATAACCATGTAAACCTTCAACAGAAGCATTTTTGCCCAACATTTCAGTGACTTTTTTAACGGCTATAGTATTTGATTTCTTACTTGCACCAAGCAGCAAAACATTTACACGGCTTCCCCTCAATGCAGAAAAAACCATTGGAACAAGCTGCGTTAAGCTAGTTTTAGGCACACCAGCTTTTTTCCTTAGAAAGAACCTTGCGAAATATCCATCGAGTAGAACCTTATGAGATAGTCTCAAGTACTCCAACAATGATGAATCATTAAAAAGTAGTCTCAAAAAATGCAAGTTAATATTAGAAATCAAACAAAACTCTTCTGACTTAATTTTGCTTAACACAAATCCACAAAGGCCCTCAACCTTTATTAAGTTCATTTTATTTTCATTAAAATTCAATTTATTTTTCATTTTTAACAAAATCAATCAAAACAAATAACGCAAAAAAGAATAAAATAAATATGAAAAATAAAACGATTACAATCATTCTAGTATTTGGAAATACTGGAGATTTAATTGGAGACTCTGATCGAATTGTATTAAAGTTAAGTATTTCATTGATGTTTTTTTCTAAATGAAAAACTGTAAGGTCTAACCTACCAATCAGCTCTTCAAGAAGATTTTGTTCGGCACGCACAACAGGACTAAACCCAAGTTTCTTAACAACATTGAGGATGTTAACTCTTTTTTTTTCAGCAGATACCTTTTGAAACTTAAAATGCTCAACCTGACTTCTTAAAGCATCCACCTGCATTTTTACAGCATCATGATGCACTCTCTTTAAACGTTGAAAAAAGATAGTTCTTTCGTTATCAAAAGTAGACAAACGATCTGTCCTCAAATCAACTTTAATTAACTCACTAGGCCTTAAAATATCAACCTCATTTATATAAATTCTAAACTCATCGTTACGTTGAGACTTAGAAAAAACAAAACTAATTAACTCAACAAAATTGTTTGCCTGGTAAGTACTAGAATTGCCACTAAAAAAACTCGCCATAACTGATTTTTCATCAGATGAACTTGAAAAATTACTCGCAGAAACAGCTAATCCGGATTGAGCCAAAAAAACCTCTGACCACTCTTTTTCTACAAATTTGTTTATTAAAAAATAAGATAAAAATGAAGAAATAACTGAAAAAACAACAACAAAAATTGTATACTTTTTCAAATAAAAAATTGTAGATTTAAAAACACTTAATTCCATAGTTACTGAATATAATCTTAACAAACATTACCCAAGATAATGATGTCAAATTTCTGTCTACAAAAAACATATAATCAAGAGAATACTATAGAAAGCATGCTCTCAGTAATACTCCTCAGTTTACCAAGAACAGGGGTCACATATGCTCTTTACCCAATCGCCATACTACTTTCTTTAAAACTCAAACTAAAATCCACATTGAAGCTTATCTCAATACTATTCATACTCACTCTTTTTTTTACAATAAATTCTCTATTTTCTGAACTACACTTCATGAACTATGCTTTAGAAACCTACCTTTGTCTTCCATTTTTCATATTTATCTCAGGGTTTGAGCTAAAAAAAAACTTCAACAGAATCAAAACAATCCGCTTATTCAACCTCATTTTATTTCTCTTATCAATAATCAACCTCTTTCATAAAGGATTTCCCGAAAGAATTCCTTACATCAACATGCTTCCAGATGTTTTTGGAGCACTATTTGGACTTGGTGGAGCAAAAATTGTAACAATTGTTGGCTTTTTTGGACTTATTTCTGAGCTTCATCAAAAAAAATTTTCAATATATATTTTTCTGGCTCTATTTAACCTTATTGCTCCAAGTTACTTAACAGGTTTATGTCTCGCAATAGGGTCACTTGTAATCGCAGGAATACTGACTCGCCCCAAAACAATACCTTTTTTAATATTAATAGCTTTCCTTATTGCTCCACACTTCAGTAATCGGCTTAAAAATCTAAACGACGCATATCTGAGCATATTCAAAGTACATCCAAAAATTTTATCCTATAAGACAAGTTTAAAAATACTCAATCGAGAAGCTTCTACTTCATTATTTGGCACAGGTTTCGGTCAATTCTCAGGAGAAAGCTCCCAGTGGTCAAGTGACATCATTCCGGGACAAACAAAGGCCGCAAAGGAAAACAGGAAGACAAAAAGTAGAACAAGAAAACTAGCAAAAGTTTTTCACTTAAAACCTAGCTATTATCATAAAAAATATTTAACTCCAATATTAAAACACACAGAAAACAATGCATTTCTCTTTCAATCGTCTATAAACAAGCCCTTTACAGGAATATCAACTTTAGTAGTTGAAATGGGAATTCCACTATTTTTAATAATTAGTTTTTTATGGATAAAAAGAATTTTTCAATCATCAACAAACCTATACACTAAAATTACAATTTTTATTTTTACTTTATGTTTATTCTTTTTAGAAAACATTCATTGTAACATTTGGTATTTTAGCTGCCTCTCGATAGTTTTAGGAAAAAACCACACTCCTTGTACGAAAGATATTAGTCATGAAATTTAGACACTTTTTTGAAAAACTTTATAAAAAACATTTTAATTTTAATAAAATTAAAAACAAAAAAAAATTTAAAGAAAGCTTGAAGTTTGAAATATGCACACAAATTCTTCCAAGATTAGAGTTTTCATATTTAGACGAATGGATTCAACATCATCTGGATATCGGATTTGACAAAATCTCAATTTTCAACAATGGATTCAGGTCAATAACTGATTCTAAAAACAAAATTGAGCAAAGCAAACTCCCAGTCGCCGACAACTTAAAAAAAAGTGTCTGGAGTAAAAAGCCACATGCGGACTACTTTTTAGAATATTCAGACGAAGAAATAAGCGAAAAAATTAAAAAAATAAAGATAAAATTTAAAAACAAGATTGAAGTTATCAATTGGGAATATGGAAAAAACCACTATTTGAAATACCCTTCAAGCCAAAAAGCATCTATAAAACAAGCCCAAACAAACAATGAACTTAATAACAATTTTTTACTCAGTATTGACCCTGACGAATTTGTATTCATACCTAATAATCAGAAAATTGATGAAGTCATTCTCCCGTATTTTTACCAGGGCTTTAGCGTTTTTTATTTTTCACAAAGAATTTTTCAAAAAAGAGAAAGAAACAAAGCAGTTTTAGATAATTTTAAATGGGGTTACGACATTAAAGTCTTCAAAAGTCTCTGTTATGGTGCTATATCTTGTTTTGACATCCACACCCCAACGCCTATAAACGGAAAGATAAAAACCCTCAAACCAAACATAGCAAGAATTAACCACTACAGAGGTTCACCAAAACACCTCAATGACCCAAAGCATAAAACCTTTAAAAATATAAAATTTAATAAGTTTGATGACTCCGCAAAAAAGAAGATTCTTTAGATAAAACACTAGCTTTTTTTGTATGTTATTCTAGAACACATGGAACAAACATGGGTCATCGGAATTGGACCAACCAAAACAGGAACAACCTTTCTTTATAATTACCTAAAGTCCCTTCCTTTTTTTTAAGGAAGCAAACTAATTTTTTCCTAGAAAAAAACTTTAAAAAAGACCTATCGCTCTACAACAATTTTTTTTCAAGAACAAACAGAAAACAGTTTATACTAGATTTCAGCCCAGCTATGTCAGCGAAAAAACATCACTTGAGAGGTTAAAGAAGCTTATCCCTAACGCAAAAATCATCATTACCTACAGACACCCTATAGAGAGAATCGTTATTCTCTATAGATTTCATCGAAACTTAGGGTATCAAAATTGTTTTGATGATTTTTTAAAAAAATTATCTTTTGAAAAAAGAAATGGTCAAAACATAATGTATTCTTCTGTTTTTGAAAAAGCAGTTTATTTGTTTGGAGAAAAAAATGTGTGCTTAATTTCTCAGAGAGGACTGAAGATTAATTTAGAGAATGAACTAAAAACAATTGCTACTTTCTTAAATATTGATAAAAAATTAATATTTAGCGGGACACTCCCCGCTAAAACAAAGTCAAACATTACAGTGAAGCATGAGAAAAACCTTGTTTTTTTATATGAATCGAAAATATACTACCCTCTCAGGAAGCAATTCCGTAGATCGCCTTACATACTTTTTGTTTTTCTCATGAGTATTCCATATTTTTTTAGACTTTGTATAAAAAAAACACTTAAAGAAGAAAAATTTAAAGCAGGAACAAGTCATTTGCTTAGTTACTATTTCCATCTTTAAACTGTCAAACTTTAATCTTTTACAGCAATAAACGATACATATTGACTTGTATATTATTAAAGTTCAACAATAATCTGACTCAATAAATTTCAAATTATTTCGATTATAATATATGAAGAACAATCAGTGGTTAGAAACAATAAAAAAATATCCAACTCAATATCTCAATAGAGATTTAGTTTTGACCTTAAAAATGCAGCAAGCAATATACTCAAAATACAGTTCAAAGATATTTTATAAAACTTCTAAAAGAGTTTTTGACTTTAGCTTGAGCTGTGTCCTTTTAATAGCCAGTCTTCCACTTTTTATTGTTATTGCTTTTTTAATAAAAGCAGGTTCACGAGGTCCTGTTTTTTTCAGACAAAAAAGAGTTGGAAAAAACTTTTCTATTTTTTGTATTTACAAATTTCGTACTATGCAACAAGAAAGTGAAACTGTTCTTCCAGAAAATGTTTTACCATTAGAAAAACTAAAAAATGATCTTCGAACAACAAAAGTTGGTTTTTTTTTAAGAAAGTGGAAACTTGACGAGCTACCTCAACTCATTAATGTTGTTAGAGGAGAAATGAGCCTAGTTGGACCAAGACCATTAACTTTAGATGATTCTGTTTTTTGTCACGCCAAATATTATTTTAAATTTGCCAACAAACCAGGAATGACTGGTTTATGGCAAGCTTTTAGAGAGAACTCTATCCACTTTAAATTAAAATTTAAATTAGACGCATACTATGTCAAAAATGCTTCCTTACTCTTGGATTTAAAAATATTATTTTATACTTTTTTTAGAGTCATTGGTGGTGAGAAAATTCTCAGTCGCGAGAATAAAGACTGCTAAAAATAGAACTTTATACAGATCGACTATAGTTTCAGTTGTCGAGCGCATGCAATCTTATAAAAACACCTATAAACTAGAATAACTCACAGTAAACTATTGTGAATTAGATTTAGAAAGTGTCCTTGAAGTTAACGTAGCTTCGCTCCATATAAAAACTAAAGCTTAGCTAATAACTCATGCCCTTTGACGTCAACAGAGCCAACTTTTGAAACCGCAATAGAGGCAGCATGATTAGATACTGTTGCAGCATCTTTAAAACTCAAATCATGAGCAAGTGCTAAAACAAAGGATGCAAGCACGGTGTCTCCAGCGCCAGTAACATCAAAGACCTCCTGAGCTACAGTTTCAATTGAGAACTCCATAACCCCTGAACCAAAAAAACTCATTCCTTTTTTTCCTTGAGTTAAAAGTAAGTTTTGAATACCAAATTCTTGAAACAACTTTTTAGCCTGATTTAACATTGTATCTTCGTCAATTTTTTGTTCCGGTGTGTTTCCTGGCTCTAGAAGCAAGGAAAGCTCATCTTGATTTGGCTTCAAAAGGTAAGCACCTCTGTAAGCACTTAAAGGTGTTTTTCGGTGAGGATCGACCAGAAGCTTTACTTTGTTTTCATTAGCCAAAGCAATGACCTGAACTAAAAAGTCAGGGTTCAAAACCCCTTTGGCATAATCCTGCAAAACTAAAGCATCTAGATTGGGAAGTTCAGCCTTTAACGAAGTCAGTAAAAAATTTTCTTCTTGATTATTTAACGCCAACAACTCTTCCTCATCAACTCGTAAAAGCTGATGCTGAGCCCCCGCTATAAAGCGAGTTTTGACGGGAGTCGTTCTTTCGGCATTTTCACTCAGATGTAAAAAAAAATTCTTCAATTGAGAAAATTCTTTTTTAAGTTTTTTTGATGCAAAATCGCAGCCCAAAGCTCCAAAAACATGCACTTCTGCCGGCAAAGAATCGCCTAAAGAAGCCATATTCAATGCCACATTTGCAGCGCAGCCTAATCGATCCTCCTGAAATTGAACGTGTAAAACTGGAACAGGTGCCTCTGGAGAAATTCTACTCACCGAGCCGTAAATGTAGCGATCCAAAGCAAAGTCCCCAAGGAGACCTATCTTTTTAGGTTTTTTTTGAGAAAGTAGAAACTCTTTAAGCTGTTTTTGATCCATAGAAGAATAATTTTAACTTCTTCCCTTTTGAATGCCTTGTCAAATATAGAAAGTTCTTTAAAAATAGGTCTTTAGAAGAATGTGGGAAACTAAATTCTGTATTTATCAAGAAATACTGTCTCTAGAAGAAATTTCATTAAAATGTTATAACTTCCCTCATACCTTGGAATGAAAAACTCTAGACTTTTTAAATTTCTTTTTCACAACCTCAGGCCTAGCTGGATCCCCCTCGGAATTATACTCATTGCCGCAAGCGTCTATGGAGCTACCCAAGTTTTCACCGCCCATATGGGCAAAAAAGCCATTGAAGAGCTGGTTCCTCGAGTCTGGGACTTGCGTCGAGTTCTTATGATTTGCGGAAGCTTTGTTCTCCTGTTTTTTGCTCAATCCATGACAAGCTTTCTCCAAAAATTTTATGCTCGAAAGTCAGTAGAACGATTACTCAAAGATTTGAGAGAAAGAATATTTCATAAATTACTCATTTTTTCTGAGTCACAAAGAAGCCCTTACGCTTCAGGAAAAGCGGTTAATCACGTTGTTGCCGACGTTCAAGTCATCAATGAACTTTTTTACATTATTGTCGGAATGGTCAAAGAGCCCATTACCATTCTAGCCCTTCTGGTTTATCTTTTTATGATTGAATGGCGGTTGGCGCTTATTTGCGCTCTGGCGGTTTACCCGGTTTCATTGATTGGAAAATACCTCGGTAAAAGCACCAAAAAAAATCAAAGAAAAATCCAAGAAAGCCTCGAGAAGATATCGCAACATACCTCGGACTCTATTATTGGTATGAGAACAGCCCATGTTTTCAACTCAACTGACTCTTTAAAGAGTGAAGCCAAAGAACTCATTGATGAAAGCTATAAATACCACATTCGACTTGCCAGAGCTGAAGAAGCCAGCGGTCCGCTTTCAAAGTCATTTTTTGCATTTCTGGGAGCCGCAATTCTTTTTGGTGGTAATTTTATGGTGAGCAAATTAAAAATACTTGAGTTTCCAGAGCTCATTGCCTTTATTACGGCAGCTGGACTCTTACAGGCACCGTTCAGAGAGCTCAACCGAGTCAAAGTAAAATTACAACGTGTTTTTGCTTCGCTGGAAAGAGTCGTAACCCTTCTTGAGACTCCCTTAGACTCACTTTCTACTGAACAAAATAAGCTCATTGAATCAGCTGAAGAGACTCAAAACATGGAAAGCATCTCGAAGATTAAGGAGATTTGCTTTCAAAAAATTAGTTATTCCTATGATTTTTCATCTGAAAAAAGAGATTTTGCTGTCAAGAACTTCAACCTCAATTTAGAAGCTGGAAAGAGATATGCTTTAGTCGGTGAAAGCGGTAGCGGAAAATCGACATTAGCCTTGTTGCTGATGAGACTGATTGATCCTAGCCAGGGTGAAATACTGATGAACGGTAAAAACATTCAGGAATTAAATCTCATCGCATACCGAAAACTCATCTCTTATGTTTCTCAAGAGGTTCACCTCTTCAATAAAAGCATCCGTGAAAATTTAATCATAGCCAAGCCCTCTGCTAGTGATTCAGAACTCTACGCTGCTTTAGAAAAAGCTCAAATTCGCAATTTCATAGAGAGTCTCCCCAATGGCCTTGAAACCATCATTTCAAATCGTGCCCAAAATATATCTGGTGGAGAAAAACAAAGATTTGCACTGGCTCGAGCCTTTTTAAAAGATTCCCCCATTCTTATACTCGATGAAGCCACCTCTCAGCTAGATGCTCAAAACGAAAAACTGATTCAAGAAAGCCTTCACGAGCTGATTAAAAATAAAACCGTTTTGACCATTGCCCATAGACTCAGCACCATTAAAAATTCTGACATGGTTTTGGTCATGAGCAAGGGAGAAATCATCGAGCTTGGCGACCCTCAACAGCTTCTCTCCAACAGCTCCTCTGAATTCACTCAACTTTGGAACTTCCAACACGATAAGGCATAAGCAATGAAACTCGCTTTTATTTCTGATCTTCACCTACGACATGACTGGACTCAGAAAAAAAATCTCCACTGTCTTAAAGTTTTAGAAGCCATTAAAGAAGAAACAGCCGATGAGTTTTGGCTCTTAGGTGACATTTTTGATATTATTATTGGAAATTTTGATTACTGGATTGAAATTCACCAACCTTTTTTCAACAAAATAAAAGAACTTCAAAAAGCTGGCATCAGGATTCACTGGATACAAGGAAACCATGACTTTTACCTTGAAGAATTTTTAGAGAAACTAAAGATTCAAGCTCATGATGGCTGGGTCGAGAAAAGCTACTCTGGAAAAAAATGTTTATTTGGGCACGGAGACCTCGTTGATCAAAACGATTTAAAGTATCTCAAATGGCGAAAAACTTCGAGATCAGCCCCATTTCGATTCGCCATTAAATACTTTATGCCGGAATTTTTAGTCAAACATTTTTTTTACCCTTACAGTCTCAAAAAATCCTCAAGCTCTAGAAAAAACACTCAAAACTTCAAAATCGAAAAAACACGTCAACTGTTTTTAGACTTTTATCGTGAAAAAACTAAAGTTTATGACTTAGTAGCTTGTGGACATTCGCATCTCTTTGAAGAGTCAACAAAGGCTCAAAAAAAATACTTTAATCTTGGTACCTGGACTGAAGAGCAAGTTTCATATGCCATTTGGAATTCAGAAACTCACCAAGTAGAGATAAAACAATTTCATTAAATATGCTTTTTACAATTCCCTCATCTACGAAGCTGAAGAAATGATTTCTTCTTTTCCTTCTATCAGTGTAGAAATATGCACGGGTCTTTTCCAAAGCTTCGAGACGTTTTTTAGCGTCAATTCTGCCTTCTTTTTGTCAAGTCCTTGTTTTTCAGCCACATGTTGCATGAAAAGTTCTGATCTATTTTTGTAATTCATCTCTAAAAGTTCAATAATTGGCAGTCCCGCATTGGTTAACTGACTCAAAAGCTTTTCTTTAATGCCAGCAAATTCTCGAGACTTTACTTGGAAATCACCACTTTTTTGGTTTTTAGAGAAAACAAACATATTCTGCTCTCGGCAAAAGTCTTCGGTTAAGAAGGCATCTATAAAACTCAAATCATTGTGAAGCTTGCGGACTTCAAAGATTTTTTCCATGCCTAAATTTGTTTTTTTGTCCCAAGTTTTTCTTTTCTTAGGATCTTTGCATTCATCCCACTCTTTTCCAAATTGCCCGCGATCCCATCTTTTTTGAATGTCTCGAAACAATTCAATCCCTAGTTTATAAGGATTCAACCCACCTGGAGGAGTTGCCATGGTGCCACTATGGAGTGCTGCGTAGTCAATGACTTCAGAGTCCTTAAGAATTTTTTCAGTTAGGATTCTGGCATGCCAGTAACTGGCCCACCCTTCATTCATAATTTTTGTTTGTCGTTGTGGTGCAAAATAATAACTTTCTTCCCGAATGGCTTCAAGAATGTCTATTTCCCAAGATTCTAATGGTGCATTTTTTAAAAGAAAGAGGAGAAGATCTCTCTCGGGACGCTCTAGACTATTCATTTCATGGGATCTTTGCTCTAAAGAATTCTTTTTTACTCGAAAATTTTGCGAAGAGTTCTCTTTTCCAATGAGTTGAAAATTAATGAGGTTTTCCAGCGAAAGCACGGCATCGACAAATTCTTCGACTCGCTCAACTCCGTGAAGTTCTTGGTAGCGACGAATCATGACGGCGTGATTGGCAACTTGATCGAGCATTTTTCGGTTTGTTTTGGAAAAGTAAATATTATTCTTAAAAAAATCCGCATGACCATAGACGTGGGCCATGACCATTTTATGTTCCACCTGAGAATTGGAACTGAGCAAATAAGCTAAACAAGGATCTGTGTTGATGACCATTTCATAAATCTTAGAATGCCCATAGGTGTATTCTTTGGAAATTCGATCAAAGCCCATGCCGTGTCGCCAGTGTGGGTAACGCTGAGGAAAGCCCCCCAAGGCAGCAATTTCATTAATTTCACGGTAATTCACCATTTCAAAGTGAACCGGAAAAAAATCTAAGGAATATTCTTTGGCTTTGACTTCAATAATTTCATTCCACTTTCTTAACTCAATCGATAGATCTTGAATTCTCATTTAATTTCCTTTTCCTAAAAAATCTTTAATGGACTGGTAAATGGCATCACGATTAGGAATGCGTGAACTCACCAAAGTGCCGACGTCTTTTAAGTTTTGCTCCAAGTCTTTATAGAATTGACCGGAGCCGTAGCGGCTTTCGACTTGGGCATATGAGAATTGATTCACTATGGGAATAATTTGATCCTTCAGTAAAGAAAGACAGTGTTTGGTATCTTCATTGGACCAGTTATCGCCGTCGCTAAAATGAAAGGGGTAAATGTTCCAATCTTGAATGGGGTAGTCTTTTTTAATCATGTCTAAAAGCAATTGATAGGCCGAACTAATGAGCGTCCCCCCACTTTCTCGCGTGCGAAAAAAAGTGTCCCCATCGACTTCTCGAGCTGTGGCATCATGAATAATGTAGCGACACTCCAAGCCCTTGTATTGAGTCTTCAACCAAGCATCAATCCAAAAAGCTTGAGTCCTCACAATCTCTTTTTGCTCATCTCCCATGGAACCGGAAACATCCATCATATAAACTACGACGGCGTTGGCATGAGGCGCTTCCTCTGTGCTCCAGCCCCGAAAACGAAAATCTTTTTTAATGGGAACAATGACTGGATTCTTAGGATCGTAAACTCCAGAGGCAATTTGTCTTTTCAACGCTTCGTTAAATGTTCTTTTATAGTGGCGCAGTGATTGCGGGCCAATATTGTGAATGCTCTTGTATTTATGGCTCTGGCTATTGATGAGCTTTTTGCCTTTACTTTTTATTTGAGGCAGCTCTAATTCATCGCCCAACATTTCGGCGAGTTCTTCAACCTTTAATTCGACTTCAAGCTCGTGCTTTCCGGCTTCTTTTCCAGCCTCTTTGCCTTCGCCGCCTTTTTTTCCCGGCTCCGATTTTCCTTGACCACCTGCCTCGCCTTCACCGTTACCTTGAGAAACTCCAGACTGATCTTGATCGGAACCAAAAGTAAATTGGGGTAAATCAATCGAAGGCAAGCTAATGCTCACTTTTCCATTTCTATTTCTCGAGTTCAGCGAACCATTAGAAATGTATTCTTTAAGATCTTTTCTAACTTGCCCCTTCACAATTGATTTAAAGCGCTCGTGATCTCTTTTAATTCCTGAAAGGGTGAATAAACGATTTTTGCTCGACATCTTCTTTTAGTATAACGCATCAGAAGAAAATAAAAATTATTCATTTTCGAGCGAGAGACAAGATTTTGCCTTTTTCTATTTTAAAAAATATTAAAAAAACTAAATTTCTGTCAGAGCAATTCTTCTAGAGGCGCTGTCTTCCACATAAAAGGCTAATAAGCTCTTATTTTTATTAATCGCTTTATAGGTTAAATTTGAAAGATTTTTTAGGTTTTCTATTTGGCAATCTTTTGCAATTTCTGGAAGCTCCGGAATAAGCTCAGCATCTTCTGGTTCCTCGAGAGCAAAAGAATGAATTGAGAAATTACTTCCTTCTTGAAGTGAAAAAATAACTCGAGGATCTTTAACCTCATCTAACGCGAGAACAGAAGTAATTCTTCCAGCCTCAAAGCGTTTGATAACTTGATAATTTTCTTCTTTAGAAATGGGGTTCACTCTCATACGGCAAAAGGTTTTTCCATCTTCGACGACTGCATAGAGCCAGCCATCCACGTCGGAATGTGACGAATACTTGAAGACACCTTCGGGAATCGCTTTCACGGTTGGTTTCGCTTTTACATCAGTCAGTCCAACTCTCATGAGTCGATTCGATTGACCTCTCAACCAAAAGGATCCAGAAGATTCTTTATGAAGACGAGCCGAGAGTTTTAAATCGGAACGCAAGGAAAGACTTTTTTCGGGATTCAAATAAGGTTCTCTGAAAAGTGAATCCGCACTGAGTGCAAAAATGAAATCACCAATATGGGCGACATCATAAAGAATGCCGGGCTCGAGTTCTTTACGCATTGAGATTTTACCATTTTTAATTTGTAAAACACTATGACGAGCTGAAGGTTCTTTTCCCGTTTCACGAATATAATCCAGAAGGGATTCGCCTTTAATTTTACGAATATTTTTTCCTAAAATTCCTTTTAAGAATCCGGGCATGGAGCCATCGTGTAAGGTTGAAAAAGCGGTTGAAGATGAAATACTGCGCCTGAGGCCATGAAGTACTCCGAGCAAAGAATCATCTAAAAGAGACTCTAGTTTTTGATCTTCAAATTCGGTAATTTTTCTAGAGCCAAGATCAAAATGAACTTTCCACAAGGCGGGTTGCGCCCACAGAAAAGAAAGGTATAGAAAATTATCTTCTTGAAAATAAAGACTCGTAGCCTCTGGAGCCATGTTTTCGCAAAGAGGAGTCAGTTGAGGAATGTCGTAATAATCAAGTTTCATGTTGTAAGCTTGATTCTATATTTAAAAAAAAATATCTGCAAACACTTCTTCTGAGAAGAGAGATTTATTCTGCGGCTTTAAAAGCAATCTCTTTGTCTTTAAAAAGCTGCACAAGCTCTCCGCTTTGTGCCATTTCGCTAGTAATGTCGCAACCGCCCACGAATTCACCTTTGACATAAAGCTGAGGAATGGTTGGCCACTGAGAATAATCTTTCACACCACTTCTTAAGGCGTCGTCTTCAAGAATGTTGATACCCTCAAATTTGACTTGAAAGTATTTTAAAATTTGCACCACTTGAGCCGAAAAGCCACAATTGGGAAAGTCTGGACTTCCCTTCATAAAGACCAACACGTCGTTGCCTTTTACTTTTTCTTCAATAAAACTTTTTGCTTCTTCACTATTCATAATTTTTTTACCTCAGTTTTAATTTTGACGGCATGCAGGGGTCCATCAAAGAAATCTTTAAGAAGATCCATGACCATGCGATGCTGCTCTAATCTTGATTTGCCTTGAAAGTCTGGAGTGGCCACAAAGAGTTCGAAATGATCACCATTTCCGCTCAAATCTTGAGCCCGAAAACTTAAATCCGAAAGTCCTTCATTGAGTTTTTTTTCAATAAGCGCCAAATCCATAGTGCTATTCTTAGCCCTTAAAGAACTTCTTAGCAATCTGCTTATATTCTTCTAAGGATTCCGGATTCGCCAAGGCCTCCAAATTGGTAATTTCTTGCCCATGCAGAATTTTTTGAACACTCAGCTCGACCTTTTTGCCACTCAAGGTGCTCGGAATAGCGGAGACAAAAAAGCTGTGCTTCGGAAGGTGTCGGGGTGAAGCCCCAGCTCGAATGGCTTGCTTAATTTCCTCAAGAATAGAATCATTTCGCTCAACCGCTTCTTTTAACTGCACAAAAAGCACAATTTCGTCATCGCCATCTCGTCTATAAGCACAAACCAAGGAATCTTGAAGCACCTCAACGCTATGACACTGCCGGTAAATTTCCGCCGTTCCAATACGCACCCCTCCTGGATTGAGCGTCGCATCGGAACGACCATGTACCAAAATGCCCCCACGCTCATTGATAGAAATGAAATCTCCATGATGCCATAAATTCTTAAATCGCTGAAAGTAGGCGCTTTCGTAGCGGGTATTGTCAGGATCGTTCAAAAAATAAAGCGGCATTGAAGGAAACTCCCGCAAGCACACCAATTCGGCTTTTTCATTGATGACAGCCTGGCCGTCGCCTCGAAAGGCGGCCACCTCCATGCCCAAACCTGCTCCTTGAATTTCACCTCTACAAACGGGAGAAACAGGATTGCCCAAAAGAAAACAAGAGACAATGTCCGTTCCGCCGGAAATGGACGCTAATTGAATCTTTTTTTCGGGATCGATGATGCCATAGAAGTAATCATAATTTTCCGGTAGCAACGGAGAGCCCGTAGAAAAGACCGTGCGAAGTTTTTCAGATTTTTTAATTTGAAGATTGCGAGCCTCACATGCTGCAATAAAGCGTGCTGAAGTTCCCAAGCACTCCACTTCTTCATCGTGAGCTATTTGCCATAAGTTTTTGCCTTCTTTGGGCAATGGCGAACCCTCATAAGTAAAAATTTGCGCTCCTTCGGCCAATCCACTGAGCATCCAATTCCACATCATCCACCCGGTGGTGGTGTAATAAAATAATTTCTCGTTTTTCTTTAAGTTCGAGTGCAAACGCATTTCTTTGGAGTGTTGAATTAAAGTTCCCCCAGCACCGTGAACCAAGCACTTTGGCTTTCCAGTCGTGCCGGAACTAAAAAGAACATAAACCGGATGATTAAAGGGAAAACGCTCAAAACTTTCGGCTTCCACTTTTCCACCGTCAGCCTGAATGATTTTTTGAAATTGCGAATCGGCCTGATTTCTTTCAATCAAGAATTCTTTTGCGCCCTTGAGTTCAGTCAGAATTTTTTGATTTTTCTCCAGTAGTGAAATCTTTTTTGCATTGTAAGTGGTCTCATTAACTGTGATGAGAAATTTAGGATTGAGTTGTGAAAATCGGTCGAGCACGGCCTTTTCGCCAAATTCCGTAGAACAAGAAGACCATTGCGCCCCCAGGCTCGTCACGGCAAGCATGCAAAGAATGGCCTCAGCACAATTTGGCATCAATGCCGCTACCGAGTCACCGGCAACGAGACCGACTTTTTGGAAATAATTTTTAAGTGCAAAAACAGCCTGTAAAAATTCTTCCTTGGACCAAGTTTTTTTTTCACGATCTTCAAAGATTTCTACTAGTGGCGTCTCCGACAAATTTCGCAAGATGTTTTCTGCAAAGTTTATTTTTAAGTTTGGAAAGAAGTTTCTTTTATGAAAGAACTCTGAGTCAGATATGACAGGCGTTTTTTCGCCCTCATAAATTATTCCCGATTCCTCTAAAAATTCAATCCAAAAATCTTGATGATTCTTGCAGGACCATTTTTGAAAATCAGCATAGTTTTTAAATTTTAAATGGTATTTATTTTCAATTTTTTTTTGGAACTGAAAAAGAAAAGAGCCCTCAAGCTCTGCGCTTGAAGGCTCCCAATAAACTTGTTTTTCTAAGTTCGTCATCAACGAAACTGAGAATAGACTTGAGTTTTTCTTAAATCAATTAAAAGTTCAATCCAAGTCCAGTGTGAATTCCAAATGACTTCGATTCATGTTCTGGAGTCTTGTTAGCAACCCAGCTATAGTCGGCCGCTAAATCGAGCTCCAGCTTTCCAAAATTCAACCCTGCCCCCAAAGTTACGCCTTGAGCCACTCCAGGCGTCGATGCAACCGCTCGGGTCACATCAGTTGCCAAACTAGCATCGCTGGTTACCTGAGAAGACACCGCATAGCCAAATCTCAGATCCATCATCTCGTTGAGTTGATAATCTGTTCCAAGTCGGACAATGAACTCATCGCTCCAAGGAGCTGTTAACCCAGTAATGCCATCATTAGCGCCATAGTTCTTCCAAGTAATTTGAGAATGATAAGTCGTTTTCGAATGCGTCCCGTGCATTCCAGCACTGACTACAGTCGGCAAGTCCATGGCAATTTCATTAATAGCGCCCGCGGAAGTCATCAACGCAGTTCCATCAGCTTTGGCATCATTTGCTACCGGTGTTCTCACGTTAATTCCAAATCCAAAATTATCAGCCGCGTAATGAGCACCAACTCGAAAGCCAACAAAACTTGTTCCATCGTATTTATAATCGGCAATTCCAGATCCACTCAAATCAATACCAGCTTCCCAACTCGCCATAGTTGCATACCAACCTAAACCGACTGACCAATTCGCTGAGCATCTATAGGCCAAGCCTAAACCCGCTTGCACAAATCGAGACACTGACGAATCAACAAGGCCAAGAGTCACGCCAACTTTTCCATCATAATCGGTATTAGTCCCACCAATGACAGCCGCACCAACTCCTAAGGTGAGTTGATCGTTCAGTCGAAATGAGCCATGAATAGCTCCGGGAGTCGAAAAGCCACTCAAGCTGTCGACACCATTAAAAGTAAAGGTCGAAAAAAGTCCTGAAACATTCACCCCAACATGATTTTCAGAAAGTGCTCCCGGGTTTAAAAACAACGCTGAAGAGTCCGTCACGCTGGAAACTGCAGCCCCTGCTCGGCCATTGGCTTCACCAGACCAGAAAACGACCTTCTCCCAACCACCAGAAAAAGACTGACTCGAGGAAAGAAGCACTACTGCTGCCATAGAAATAATTTTATTTTTTAACATTTAAAATCTCCTTATTTATAGTTCAAAAAGTTATTTTCGCTTAAAAATTAAGCTCTTCTATAATTCTGAAGACAGATGACGCTAAGAGCAAGAAAAGTGTCAATGGATTAACGAATCATCGCGTCATCACTGTGGATAACTTAAAATACTTTATTTGCCGCGGAAAAATTCAAAATTTAATCTAAGTGCTCTACATGAAAAGAATTCTTCTGATTGCCGACCCCATTCACGACCTGAAGGCGACTAAAGACACCAGCCTTTGCCTTACTCAAGAGCTCCTTCGAAGAGGCGATGATGTTTTTTACTACAACATTCGTCATCACATCAAAGAGCTTCAAAATAAAATTCTTCGCTGCTCAAAAATTGAAGCGTGCGATCCTCAAAATGAAATTTTCTTAAAACTCGAAGCTGAAAAAATTTACACGCTCAACGATTTCGACATTTGCCTGCACCGGCTCGACCCGCCGGTTGACAAAGAATATTTGGAATATCTGCAATTTTTTATTGAGAACGCTCCCAAGAGTCTTCTTCAAGTGAATAACCCTCAAGTTTTTTTCGAAAGTTCGGAACACAGCTTGCCCATGCAATTTCCTAATGAATCCATTCCAACTCAAACAGTAAAAAGCCCTGCAGAAATATTTTCTTTCATGAATCAGGCTAGTGAAGAATTTGTCTTGAAGCCTAATGACGAATGCGCCGGCAAAGGCATTCAATTTATAAAAAAAGATATTTCTGAAAAGGAACTGAAGGAATACCTCAAAAATTGGGGTCCCGAAATGATTATTCAACCCTTTCGAGAAGCCATTTACACTCGAGGCGATCATCGGATTCTGTGCATGAACGGGAAAATTTTAGGCAACTTTGTCAGGCGAGCCAAAGAAGGTTCTCGGCTTTCCAACATTCACCAAGGAGGCAGTGTTCATAAAGAAGAGATCACAGAGCGACAAAAAGAAATCAGCCTCAAACTCGCAGAAAAACTGAAAGAAAAAGGAGTTTACTTGATTGGTTTTGACTTTATTGGCGATGAAATTTCTGAAATCAATTACACGTCCCCCATGGGCATTGTGCAAATTAACGAACTCTCCAAGAACAGCTCCGAAAAGCTCTTTGCCGATGAACTTGAAAAACTTTATCAAAAAGAAAAACTATGAAAAAACTCTACCCACCAATTCCAATCAATAGATCCTACTTCATTCCAGTTTCAGCCACGCACCAAATTTACGTCGAAGAAAGTGGCAACCCCAATGGAGAAGCCATTCTTTTTGTGCATGGAGGCCCGGGTGGAGCCACTGGAGCAAAGCATCGGCAGTATTTTAACCCGGAACGCTTTCGCATTATTCTTTTTGACCAAAGAGGCTGTGGAAAAAGCCAACCGACGGGAGAAACTTCAGAAAACACCACGCAAGATCTTGTGAAAGATATTGAGAAAATCCGTCGGAAGCTTAAAATTGAATCGTGGACACTTTTTGGGAGCTCTTGGGGAACGACTTTAGCCCTAGTCTCTGCACAAAAACACCCCGAATACGTTCAAAAACTTATTTTAAAAAGTCTTTTCCTAGCTCAACAAAAAGAAATTGATGATGCCTACAACCCCGAAGGCAGACTGGCTCAACTGATGCCCGAAGAATGGAGTCGTTTTTTCAATCTTCTCAATGACCAAGAAAAAGAATCTCCTCTAAAATCTTATGCAAAAAGAATTAAAGAAAATGACCACACAGCCATGAAAGCTTGGGTTGATTGGGACTTTGCAGCCTACTCTTTTCATTGGAAAAACAAGAAAACATCTGAAGCCAACCTAGAACAGAGAAAGTATTTAAACACCCTTTCAAAAATTGAGAGTCATTACTTTTCTAAGCAATGTTTTCTTAAAGAAGATCTGCTCACGACTTACCAAAACTGGAAAGATAGAGCTTTTCCCATAAAGATAATCCATGGAAAGAAAGATGAAATTACTCTTTTTGAAAACGCTAAACTCTTTCAATCAACCGTCTCAAACGTTAAGCTCATTGAAGCTCCTTTAGCCGATCACAGCACTCTCGATAAGTTTTTTCTTTCGCAAATCTTAGAATGCGTCAACAACTGAGCGTCAGGAAGAGCTCAACTCAGAAAAAGGATTCTCAATACTTTTACTTTCTTTAAAAAGTTACGTAACATGAGAGAGACTATGAAAAATTTTTTCTTGGCTTTATTATTGCTATTTTCAAGCACGAGCCTTTGGGCAACTGTTCAATTCTCTTCATCTACTCCCTGGGTCGCCGCTCGCTGGAATCTCCTTGGGCAAGTCGGCAGTATTGACGGAAATACTCTGGCCATTAAATGGCTCGGCGGCGGTGCCTCAAAGATTCTGACTAAAAACGGAAGCTCTTCGTGTTTTGTTAATTCCATTCGAAGCTTGAACTTTTCAAGAAGCTCGCAAAAAAACTCATTAGACTTCTTGTTTTCTAACTCTTGGATAGCCCTAGAAATTTCACCAGAGTTTGCCAATGAGAAAATTTCATTTCAATCGGCCAATTGCTCTGGACACTTTGAAGTGAATTACACCTTTGGTGGTGAAAACAAAAAAGCTCAAGCTCATCTCTTTGCCGCTCGAAGCAAAGTGCACAACTTCTTAGGCAAAGAATTTCTCATTCAAGCGCCGAAAGCTCCCAGCGAGGATCTTTACAAAGTAAAAGTAAAAACTAAGAAAAGAATTGTCCCCAGAACAATTTTTATTGATGAAAGAAATGACCTCACTCTTTTCTTGGGCCTTAAACACCAATTTTTATTGCTCGACAAAAACGGGATGTCTTCCTCAAGCAACACAGTGAACCCTCAAGACAAACTCTTTCTTAGCCCAGTCCTCAGTGCGAGTATTGAATACAAACCTCGTTTTTCAAATAAAAAATGGGGCGTCTCTGCAAACTTTGAACAATCAGCTTCTAGCTTTGGTGGAACCAGAAATCAAAACATTGCCATGGGCTCCTATGCTTTTTACATGTTTTTTGAAAATTTTCTCACACGCAATACTCACAGTTACTACAGAATTCTTGGCGGGATTAGGGACTACACCATTGATAACGGAACCCTCATTCAATCAGTCGACGACAAAATCCGTAAAATCAGACTCCTTCCTGTTGGAGCAGCCTTTGGAAAGGACCTCAGTAAAGAATGGTTCTTTCGAGCTCGCGGGGAATACTCACTACCACTCAAACTCAATAGCGCTGGTGCCGCACACTCCGTCTGGCATGCCTCCGCAGGAATCGGTTACCGTTTTCGAGATGGCTTCTATGGATTAGTCGAAGGGTCTTATGATCGGCTCATTGCCCTCAATAAATTTAAACTGAATTTGAGCTCACTCACTTTCACAGCCATGATGGAGCTTTAAAAAAATGAATCACTTTTTTAAAATATTATTAACAATCACAATCTGCTCAAACTTTGTTTTCGCTAAAGGCTTCAAACTGATCAACCCTTTAGATTTCGAATCTCGAAGCAACAACAGTTCCAATCCTTGTCTTATTTGGAAGGGACTTCTCAACAAAACCCCGAAGATTCAATACGATTCTCAAGGGACGCCTCATTTTAAAGTCCGAGTGCTTTTTGAAAGAATTAATGACTGTCGAGTAAGGTTTTCTCCGAAGCAATGGATCATTAAAGAGGGAAGAAACTATATTGACTTGATTATTTACCCTTCACTGATGGTTATTCAAGTCCGAGGCAAAGATTACTCAGATAGAATTTTTATAGAAAGTAGTGTTTTAGGCCCTGATGGAAAACTTTTCTCCATCACTGAAAAAATTAAAAACAAAACCGTCGTCGTCAGAAAAGAAACTCGCTCTGTTTTTGAGCCATTTAAAAAGTTCACTTTCGACCTTAATTTAATTTATGGGAATTTAAGCACAAATAATCCCGACATGGATCCGGTGATTAGCGACCTTCCAAAAGAAACGGCGCTTTTTCCAATTGTCGAAGCGAAGCTCGGCATTCCCAATGTATTTTTGAAAAACCTAAATTTCGACTTTTCTTTTTCAAAAAGCATCACTCAACTTGCTCACAACGAAAAACTTGATATTGACTATAGTGAATTTATATTCGATTTTAATTACAATTTTATCTTGAGCTCTCTTTCTGGAAAACCAAGTATTGCTCCAAGTGTTCTCATGCGAGGTCGAAATCTTTTACAACCAAATGGAAAATCAGTTTTCTTAAGCCGATCCATTCTTTCACCAGGGTTTGGGGCCAAAATAAAGACCCAAATCCCATTTGGAAAAAGAAGCTCCAATAAAAATTACATGAGTTCTCTTTATGCAGACGCTCACTATTACCCCGAAAAAGTGGATAACGGCATTCCTCACACAGCCATTTCTTACTCGGCTGGTGCCAATTTTCACATTTGGAACAAATGGGCCCTGAGCATTTTCTACTCCTATCTCAGTGAAGACATTCTAAAAACAACTGTAGCAGCAACAACTGCCGTAGAAAATACGAGTAAAATTGGAGTCGGACTCATTTTTAGACCGGATCATTGACGTCTTCCCCTAGCAAGGGACGGAGCACTCTCAAACTTAAAAATAATTGTTTCGCTTATCTATAAAAAATTTATTCTAAATTCTTTTCTTTTTTAGAATAATGGCAGTATTTTCCACTTTTAATTTCTTAATTGCTAACAAAGGCAGCTTTTTCACACTCCACAGTCCCTTTTCTAGCCAGCTTTTTAAATTTTAGACAAAACTAGACACCAGCTCATCCTTATGAAAAAAAATGAACAACAAATTTTAGCTAAGTGGCTTCTAAAAATTTTTCTAAGATCTCTGTTGGCTTCAATTCTTGATCGAAATCTTTTATGTTTCTATATTTTAAATAAAATACTTGCCGGCGCTTTAAAAACTTTCTCGACCCGATGTCCTTCATAAAAGACTTTTCTTCAACGCTTCGTGATTGTTCTTCTTTTGGAGTCCTATTTCCTGCTTTTCCTATCCAGCCAGTGCGCTCAAGATACTCTTTAAATAAAACCCTATAATTCTTCTGTCGGTCTTCAGCTGAATCTCCTAAAGATAGATACCACTTGGGAGCAGTAAGTCCTTTTGTAAAATGACTTTCAATACCGTAGGCATAGTATTGATAACTGGAGAATCGATAGCTCCTTAGCTGCTTTAAATTTCGAACTATTCCAGCCCGCAAGGGGTTGGCTTCAATATACATGTGAACATCCATTTGAGCATCACTCCCATCTTCGACTACAGGCGTTTTAGGTCGCTCTACAGCTACTTTTCCAGTTCTGTTGTGCTTTCGATTGAAATGAGCTCCAAAACTTGCATGGGCTCGCTGCATAAATTTTGATAGGTGAGAACTTCCTTCTGAATAGCCGCACAACATGTGCACATGATTGTTCATATAACAAAAAGCCTGCACATACACTTTTCCCTTCAGCGACTGATGCTTAAGGGCTTTAGTCGTGTGTTGTGAATATAATGCCTTCGCATCGTAAGATTTCAACAAGAACTCAGAATTGTGGCATTTCCAGAATTTGTGAACCAATCCGCTGCTTTCAAAACACGTTAAAGCTCTTGATTTTCTCATGTAAAAAACTCTATGCAATATAAATGCCTTAATTTGCTCCGTCCCTGGGTTTCCTGTCAATATTACTTTAAAAAAACATTAAGCACTTTCAGTTCAGTAAAAATATCTTTAATTAACCGGCTTATAGCCAGTTGCTTTAACAAATTTATCAATTTTATAACTCCTTGGCAGTGCTATAAAGTCTAGATCAAAAAGAGTTAAGAGCGGCTTAGACTGAATACCCAATTTTCCCCAAAGACTCGTCAAGACATGAGCAAAAGTTTTTAAAACGATGAATGGAATTGATTTTACAGGAACACGAATATTGTTTTCTTCAAAAATCTTAGTAAAAAATTCTTTAGCTGAATATTCTCTGTGGTCACTAACTAAGTAGACTCCATCATCAATGTTTTTAACGACAGCTAATTGAATAGCATGAGATAAATTTTCAACGTGAATAGCCTCCATAGCATGATTCGAGCCATTGACCCATTTAAAGGCACCAGAGTTCACTGCTTGAAATAATTCTTTATAGGCTGGACAATCTGTCCCATAAATAAAAGGTGGCCTTAACATCACAATTTTCATATCTCCTTTTATTTTCATAAGTTCCATCTCGGTATCTTTTTTGGCTTCTCCATAAAATGAATTTGCCTTAGCCGGGTATGGATAGTTTTCATCAATACCCAACAAAGGCTTTCCGTTTTGCAAAACAGATTCAGATGAAATATGAATAAACTTTTTTATTTTAAAATTTTGAGCGATTCTAGCTAGTGAAACTGTCGAATCTATAATTCCATCCGAAAACTCCTCCCACTTTCCCCAAAACTTAACCGGAGCTGCACAGTGAATAACAGCTTCGCAGCCTTTTAAAGACTTTGAAAACGAATCTACTTTTAAAAGATCGCCCCTAATTGGCATTGCTCCAAGTAATTTCAAAATTTTATCTGATTTCTGTGATCGTGAAAGAGCCCTCAGCTCATGACCTTCCTTAATAAGCTTTCTCATGACTGATTTTCCAAGGAAGCCACTGCCTCCAGTAATAAATATTCTCATTGATTTCATTTCCTTTCGTCTTACAAAAAACACCATAGTCAAAATTTTTACTGATTTCAGGCGGAGCGTCGTTCTCCCAGGCTCAAAGTGATTTTAATTTATTCACTACAGATGGCTGCTCGAATTCACCAGATGGAATTTTATATGAAGATGACATCCTTCATTGTTGTATCACGCATGACAAAGAATATTTTATGGGAGGAACTCGAGAGGAAAGAAAAAGAGCGGACTCGAAATTTAAAGAATGTATAGAAGACGAGGGCTACCCTCTCGCTGCAAATCTTTACTCTACAGCAGTCAGATTTGGCGGGAGACCAGGGACTGGCTTTGCTTTCCAATGGGGCTATGGCCATAAAAACTTTTTTGATTATAGGAACTTAAGTTCTCGAGAAGAAGCCGAGGCTATGGAGAAAATTGATGGTTTTAACTGTCTCAGTCGAGTCAGAAACATGACCGAAAGTGAGTCTAGCGCTCGAGATGTTTGCGAAATGGTGAACTCTTCAGGAACGCTATGAGGCATTGATAATTCTATTTAAAGTAATATGAGTCACCCCTAAATATTCGGAAACCAAATACTGAGGGACTCTATCAACAAGGCCTGGAAAATCTCGTAAAAAACTTTGATAGCGTTCCTTAGCTTTTAAGCAAAGAAACTCATATTCTCTTTTTTCTCGCTTTAGAAAGACCATTTCTGCAATGTTTCTACGTAATCGTTCATAGGAGGCCAGGTGTCCAATTTCTTTGGTTACTTTTCCTAAATCGAATTTTAAAATTGTAGAATCCTCTAAAGCTTGGATCATAAACTTGCTAGGTTCTCCCGTAAGAAAACTAGCGTAAGTACCAATGAGACTTTTCTCTGGACAAAATTCCTTTATAAACTTTTGTCCATTTTCTTTTAAGTAATATTTCTGGAAAATGCCACTCAAGACAAAAGCCATGTCTTCACAATAGTCACCAGTGCGCACAAAAGACTCTTCTTTACTGATAGACTTTAAGTCAGAGTGCTTTGCCAAAACTGCCCAAGCTTCGTCTTCCATGCTACAGAAGTTCTCCAAGTGCGCTTTAATTTTTTGAAAGTATCTATTTTCTAAATCCATCATGTGCTCTTTTATTGACAGATCATAACTACATTTATGAATACTTATCAAATAGTTAGGGCGTGTCCTCATTTCGCTGCCGGTTGTTTCCTTTAAAGAACAAAAAACTGCCACCAGATGCCCATTCAAAGCAATTCCAGACCTCAACCCATTCAACATTTCAGCCATTCCAGCCGACAAGTCTAGAGAAGCGTTATGAAAAAAATACTCAGCACCCTTGGCCTTTTCTTGTTTTTCGTTACACTTTTTCATTTTTATTTGTATTTTTCTCCAGATCCTTTTGCCAAAAAGTTTTTAAAATTTTCGTATATTAAAAATCAATGGATTCCCTTTGTTGACAAGCTTCTTCTTTCGGAGTCGCAGCAAAATAAATTCTACATTGGCAATGTCAATGAAAGCGTTGGGAGCTTCTCCTATCGAAGCTATGAAGACTTTGTGCAGCTTCCAGGACGCGGCATTGAAAGTTTCTACGGTAAAACACTTGTGTCCACCAATACGGAATCGATTTTGGAATTAAAGCTCTATGACAACAGCAAACTAATTATTGATGAAGGAAGTCTTGTCTTACTCATTCCACCCGATGACAAAAATTCAAAACTTTCAGTGCAAGTGCTCAGTGGCTCAGTCGACATTGACAGCAAAGACTCTGATGACAAAAACAACATTCAACTCGACCTCATTAAAGAGCAAAAAGCGACTCGTGGAACGGCTAGTTTTATTGATGAATCTTCAATTATTGACAGATTTTCAATTGTTAAAATTGACGCTCCCAAAAAAGAAGTCGTTGAAGAAAAACCGCAAGTTCAAATAAAAACTAAAATCATTCGAATTGGAAAAGAAGACCCCTGCAAAAGCGATCGAAAGCTAGACATGAGCGGTGGAAACTACGTCATTAAATCAATCCGTGAAGCCAAGAACGGTTGTCACGCTGTTTCGACTCGTTACTTAGCCATGGCACTCTCAGAAAAAAAATCCATTCGTTCGGGAAGTTTTTCAGATGAAATTCGCTACCCCCTCAATCAAATTTTATCGAGACTACGATCAAACCAAAAATGTTCTTTGGGTTCGGAGTATTTGAAAAATTTCAATAGAATTTACGGGTCGGACACTTCATTCAAAAAATGGTCGAAGAACTGGAAAAGCCTTCTCGAAAGAAATGGTTGCCTCATCTAGCGCTGAGCCGCAAATTGACTTTTCAGAAATCCTCTTAAACTTCTCACTTGATAAAGGCTCGGGTCCCCCTTATGTTTTTAGGTATGGAAAAAAGCCCTTATTCAAATTCAGTGAAGATTTTCTGCGACGGTGCCTTTAAAGAGGAAATGCTCCGTTATAATTCTGATGATTGGGTCAGTGGCATGACGACAAACCCGTCACTCATGAAAAAAGCTGGCATCAATGATTATGTTTCTTTTTGTAAAGAAATTCTTCAAAGTGTTCAAGAAAAGCCTCTTTCCTTTGAAGTCTTTGCTGACGACCTGGAAACAATGGAAAAACAAGCCCGCGAAATTTGCACCTGGGGTGAAAATATTTATACGAAAATACCGGTCATTAACTCTGAAGGTGAATCGACTCTTGGTCTGATTAAAAAACTTAGCGCTGAAGGCATTAAAATTAATGTCACAGCAGTTTTTACTGAAGAACAAATTTCTAAAAGTATTGAAGCTCTCAAGGGCGGTGCCCCGTCTTATCTCTCGGTCTTTGCTGGCCGTATTGCCGACACTGGAAGAGACCCGGTGCCCATGATGCAAGCCACTGTCGACAAAGTCAAAGGAAGCTCCATTGAACTACTTTGGGCCAGCTGCCGTGAAGTTTGGAATATTGTTCAAGCAGACCTGATTGGTTGTGACATTATTACTATTCCAGCTTCGATTCTTGAAAAGTTTAAAAAAATGAAAGACCAAGATCTTTTTAGCCTTAGCAAAGAAACCGTGACGAGTTTCAAAAAAGATGCCGAAGCTTCGGGTTTTAAAATTTTCTAAAAACTTTTCGCGTAATAAATCTTGAGTTCTTTCATGACTTTTCCAGAAAGAGCGACGGTAACAATCAAGTTAGGTATGCACATGAGAGCAAAGCCAATGTCGAGTAGATTTAAAACAATGTCGACTGAGCTCACGGCACCCATAAAAACTGTTGCCGAGTAGAACAAAATAAAAGCTTTTGTTTTTAATTTTCCTCGAAACAAAAAGTCCCAACATTTTTTATTGTAATTAGCCATTCCCAACATCGTTGAAAGAGAAAACAAAAAGGCAACGACTCCAAGCAGGGTGCTCCCAATGACTCCTAAGTTTTTAGAAAAAGCTAAACGAGTGAGGTCAATTCCTTTATTCGATAAAATTTCTGCCGAATCGCAGCTAATGAGAATCACTAGGGCAGTCATGGTGCAAACAACAATGGTATCTAGAAAAGGACCGATTGAGGCGACGAGGCCTTCTCGAACCGCTTCGGAGGTTTTTGCATTAGCATGTGCCATTGGTGCGGTTCCCATACCGGCCTCATTGGAAAACGCGGCTCTTTGAACTCCGGTTCTCATGACACTGGCAAAAGTAGCTCCGAGCACCCCACCCCAAACAGATTGCGGATTAAAAGCCGCCTGAAAAATAAGCCCAAAAGTTGGAAGAATTTTATCCATGTTCATGGCTAAAATAACCAAAGCAAGTCCGACATACAGTAAACACATGGTGGGAACTAGAGCTGAAGTTGTTTGAGCAATGCCCTTCAAACCACCAAATAAAACCACTGCCACAAAGAGAGTGCAAAAAACCGCCGTCACATAAGGCGACAAAGAAAACTGCGCTTCATTGAACTGAGCGAGCTGATTAACATTAAATAAAGACAGGGTGCCGAGCATGGCACAAACGGCAAAGATGACTGCCAGAAAATGAAATTGCTTTGGTAGAGCGTTTTTGATGACATACATGGGTCCGCCCTCGACTTCCCCCAAATAGTTTTTCCCTCGATACATTACTGCCAAGGTGCATTCGAAAAATTTAGTATTCATACCAATAAGCGCGGAAACCCACATCCAAAAAACAGCACCCGGCCCCCCAGTGGTAATGGCAACAGCCACACCAGAAATATTTCCAAAGCCGACGGTTGCTGCTAAAGCATTACAAAGAGCTGCAAAATGAGAAATTTGTCCTGGGGCATTCTCTTCTTTCTTATGAAAACCCAGCACGAGAGCCCAAGCATGAAAAAAGCCGCGAAAGGGTAGCGCCATTGAGCGAAGACACAAAAAAATCCCAGAAAGCAATAAAAAGACGACTAGAGGAAGTCCCCACACAACATCAACTACTTGGACTAAAAATGAATTCAAAGCTTCCATACAAAAGTTCTAAGACATTTTCTTAAGTTAAGAAAGCATAAAGCTTTACCAAAACTTAATTCGTCCTTCTCGACGCCCCATGAGACAATAAGACTATGAAGAAAAAATTCTCTTTTTATTTTTTCAATAAATTTTTTATTTACACGCTCTTTCTGTCTTTCTTTTCTTGTGAGCAAATAACCACTCAAACGGAAGGTGCCTGCGAAGTCAGTGAAGGGGAATTTGTCAATACTCACGATCTCATCGGAGAATGGGAAGAAGTGACGAGCGCAGAAAGCTCTTCTAGAAATTTTAATCGACTCGTCTTTGAGCCTCGCTCTTTTCAAGATGTCGACAAAGGAAGCATTCTCTGTCTTTATGAATTTGAAAACGGAAACATTAAAAGATTAGTCTATAATGGAAAATACGAAAACAATGTTCAAGACAGATTCTACAGAGTTATTTACAACGACATTGCCGATTCTGCAGATTCTGACAATGGACGCTATCTCGACCTTACAGACCAAAGGACACTTGTTCACGATTACAGTTTTTCCAAAAATTGCGACGAAACTGAACTCAGGCTCACCTACTACAATACTCCAAACGGGTCGCACACAAGAACCTACCGTAAAGTTCGCGTCGACACCGAAGCCGGCACTTGTGGCGTCTCGGGTAATTAGTAAAAAAGAGAGCCCCAACAAGGAGCTTTCTTTTTAGAAAAACTTTCTTAGTTTATTTTTTACTTTAAAGTAACTTTTAGTCCTGAGACTTCAAATTCAATGAGCTTGTTAGGGTCTACGTCTTTTAAAAGTTCATTCACTTGATCGTTTTCTTTCAAGCACTGGTATTTCGCATTAAGCAAATCAGAAGAAAAGAAATCCCATAGAGATTTAAACTCTTTTATATACATCGTTGTCGAGTTATTTTGATTCTTTACTAAATAAACTAACTTTGGCTCATCTCTAGACAAATCTGGAAAAACAAACAACTCAATATTTTCTGCTCTTGCCGTATAAATTTCGCCTTCAATCTCTTCAACTTTGAAAATTGTTTTCGAGTGTCTGATATAAGAAAAAAACAGTCGCTGATCAATACTTGAAAAGTCTTTAATGATTTCAAAGAAAGCGCTAAACTCGCCTCTATTCATTAATTGATAAAGAATAAGCCTAACTTTTGTGTCATCGAAAAGATTTAAATAATTATTGGTCAATGAAAGAGCTTCATTTAAGTAATCAGCATTAATTAATTTTAAAATATTATAAGTTAAACTAGTAAGATCATCATTACCTTGAACAAGCCTATTTTCATATAACTGAACAGCAGACTCGGCTTCATTGCTTTTCAATAAATGAGTAAAGGCAAGGTTGAAGCTAGACTCACTGAGCTGAGGTGCAATTTCCAAAAGATCATCAGTTCGACCTTCTTTCTGCATACGGGAAGCCTGCTCAGATAAATCATCACTATGTAATGGAGTCGAGTAATGAGCACTCAAAAATAAAATAAATAAAATGTAAATTGAAGATATTTTTTTCATAGTTCAGTAAATTGCAATGATCATACCACTGAGTCTTGAGCTCAAGCCACAAAAAACGACTCGCCCAAGCTCAGAAAATGTAGTTTTCACAAAAATTGTCTTTTTTTGTGTTGAAATAGTGAGCATTTTCTCAGAATCACGGAACCAGAAAGCCCACAAACAGAGTCGAGCCCTTCAGTAAATCCCCCTTTTTCTTAAAGTTTTGACACTTCAATAGGATCTGCCTTGTGATATTATAGAAGTTATGGATAATTCTGTAGATCTCTCAGAGCTTGAAAGGTATCTGCAGATTTATCAGGAAAACCCAGATTCTCGGGTTTTTGCTCCACTCGCTAATCTTTACAGAAGAATTGGAAAGCTGGACGATGCTGAAGAAATTTGCCGAAATGGCATCCGGAGACACCCCTATTACGCTGGTGGACGGGTTGCCTTAGCTCATGTGCTCTATGAAAAAAACAAGCACGAGGACGCTCTCAAAGAGATAGAAGCTGTGGTCACTTATTACCCGGACAACCTTCTCGCGAGAAAGATTCTGATTAAAATTCTCATGGCCATGGACCACACTCAACTTGCCAAAAAGGAGTGGGAAGCCCTTCAGGCGATGGCTCCAGAAATTGCGGCGGACAAAGAAATGGCGCTTCTCGTCAATTCTCCGTCTAGTCGATTCATTCAAAGAGACTCGCTTTTAAAGAAAAAAGAAAAACGCTCTCTACTGCGCCAAAAACTCATTTTTGAAGAACTCATTCACTCTCTCGATTAATCCAGAAACCTGAAGAAAATTTAAGTATAATTTTATTTTTTTTAAGTGCGCCTCTGCATTGAATGCGATAAAAAATAAGCATGATTGGAACGAGTGATTTCAAACGTGGCGCTAAGCTCATTATAGATAGCGACCCCTATAACGTCGTTGAATTTGAACATGTCAAACCCGGTAAAGGAAATGCCTTCACACGGACTCGACTCAAGAATCTCATTTCTGGCCAGCTTTTAGAAAGAACCTTTAAAAGTGGTGACAAATTCAAAGAACCAGACCTTGATCATCGAGACATGCAATACCTTTATCCTGAAGGAAACATGCATTATTTCATGGACACGAAAGACTTTGAACAAATTGCTCTTGATGAAGATCTTTTAAAAGAGGCTCTTCCTTATTTAAAAGAAAATCTATTGGTTGAAGTTTTGTTCTTCAATAACAAAGCCATTAACATTGAAATTCCTAATTTTGTAGAACTTGCCGTGACTTATTGTGAACCTGGCTTTAAAGGTGACACCGCTCAAGGGGCTTCGAAACCAGCGACTCTTGAAGGTGGCCTCGTCGTGAGCGTTCCACTTCACCTTAAAGAAGGTGACCTCCTCAAAATTGATACCAGAACAGGTGCTTATGTCGAAAAAATCAACAAGTAAAAAAAAGACTTCCAAAAAGAAAAAAGTAACAAAGAAAAAGAAAGCCCTTCCAAAAAAAGTGCTTAAAAAAACTTCTCTGCAAAAAATTGAAGAGATCCTCCACTTTATGGGAGAACATTCTTTAGAGGAAATTCGCTTTACAGATGAAAGCAACAAAGAAGTTCATCTCAGAAAAGCAAGCGCCCATCAAGCTGCCCCTCTGCAAAACTATTTAGTGCCAACAACAACGTCAACGGCACCTCTGAAACAACTCAGCCCAGACGAAAAGAAAGCTTCAACTGTAAAAGAAAAAGAAGATTCACAAATCATTCTCTCTCCTTTTGTAGGAACATTTTACAGGTCAGCATCCCCAAAAGATCAACCCTTTACAGATGTCGGTGAGAGTGTCAGCACCGGGCAAACTCTCTGTATTGTTGAAGCCATGAAACTCATGAATGAAATTGAATCTGAGTTTTCTGGAAACATTAAAAAAATCTATGTCGAAGACGGAACACCGGTCGAATATGGAGAAAAACTTTTTGAAGTTCAAAAATAAATATGATCAAAAAAATACTCATTGCTAATAGAGGCGAGATTGCCGTCAGAATTATTCGAGCGGCTCGAGAGCTCAACATCAAAACTGTCGCTGTTCACAGCGAAGTAGACGTGAATAGCCTTCACGTTCAACTTGCCGACGAAAGTGTTTGCATTGGTAAAAACCGCGCAAAACAATCTTACCTCAACACCATTTCTTTACTTTCTGCCTGTGACATTTCAGGAGCCGATGCCGTGCATCCGGGCTATGGTTTTCTGAGTGAGGACTCTAATTTTGCAGAAGCTGTTGAAAAGTGTGGACTCAAATTCATTGGCCCCAGCTCTGAGACTATGAAGAAAATGTCTTCTAAAATTCAATCTCGAGCTATCGCCGAAAAAGCCGGAGTCCCCATCCTGAAAGGAAGTGAAAAACTCACGACTCTAGAAGAAGCTCAAGAATTTATTATTGGTCAAGAGTATCCGCTCCTCATTAAAGCCAGTTATGGTGGCGGTGGCCGTGGCATGAGAGTGGTTCACAAAAAAGAAGATTTCCAGAAAGCATTTGAATCAGCTCAAAACGAAGCTTTGGCTGCTTTTGGAAACGGAACTGTTTTTATTGAAAAGTTCTTAGAAAAACCAAGGCACATAGAAATTCAACTCATTGCCGATGAACACGGAAAGATTCTACATCTTGGTGAAAGAGAATGCTCCCTGCAAAGACGACATCAAAAAATTATTGAAGAGTGCCCTTCGCCAAATATTAGCGAAGAAACTCGAGAAGCCATGGGAAAAGCTGCCTGCAAACTAGCCAAAGCCGTTCAATACACTGGAGTGGGAACCGTTGAATTCCTCGTTGATGACAAGGATAGTTTTTATTTCATGGAAATGAATACTCGTATTCAAGTCGAACATCCAGTGACTGAAGAAGTCTACCGCTTTGATTTAGTCAAAGAACAACTAAAAATTGCCCAAGGTGAAAAGATCTCACTCAATCAAAAAGACATGCGCATTCAAGGGCATTCTATTGAGTGCAGAATCAACGCTGAAGACGCCTACACATTTATTCCTTCGCCCGGAAAAATCGAGCAACTTATTCTTCCTGGTGGACCAAACATTAGAGTCGACTCAGGCGTTTATTCGGGATCTCAAGTTCCGCCATTTTACGATTCACTTCTTTTTAAAATTATCAGCATCGGAAAAGACAGGAACGAGGCGTTGGTCAGCATGAAGCGGGCCCTTCAAGAATGCATTATTGAAGGCATTAAATGCAACAAAGCTCTTCACGAAGGCATTCTTGCAAGCTCTGATTTTCAAAACAATGATGTTTATACAACTTGGATTGAAGACGATTTTCTGAACCGAAAAAACTAAAATGACTCCAGAAAGAAAGTCTTTTGAAGCTGATTTTTTCAAGCTCCTTCAGAGTCAGAAAATTAATTTAAGCCAAGCATCTTTCATGTCTTCCCTAGGCATGTGGAAAGAGGCGCTCACTCTTTTTGAAGATCCAGAATCAATGGACAGAAAAGATTCAGAACGCCAAAAACTGTCTATTTTAAAACTACGTAGTCTCTTTGAAACAGAGCAATATGCGCACTGTATTTCCTTCATTCAATCACAAAAGTTTGACACAAAAACCTGGCCACATGTCAGTTATTGGTTAGGACGAGCCTTTGAAGAACTCAATATGCTTAGAAAAGCCCGTCAGTGCTACGAGGCCACGCTGAAAGCATTTCCAAAGCATCTTGACGCAATCAGTAGAATTAAAAAACTATAGAAATTTTGATCACTTAGCACTTAAAGTCTACCGATAGTAGTGATGATGAAAGGATTAGAAAAGCTCACAACAAGACGCTTCATTTATCTTTTTCTATTCCTCATTTTACCTCTTTTCTTTATTTTTAATATTTTAAAAACATCTCAAATAGATGTCCAAAGCAAACGCTTTATAGAGAATTATTTGAGAAGAACACTTCAAGCAAAGGTAGAAATTCAGGGCTTGCAATGGTCGCCACAATCAAACAGTGTGCGGATCAAAGAACTGAAGCTCAACAACGAAGACTTTTTGGTCACAAGCTCAAAAGCTGAAATTTCACTGAACCCGATTAAGTTCATTTCTCGAAACTTTACAAATACTTCTGTAGAAATTGACGAAATACACTTCACGCTCAAAAAAGATCTTTTTTCCTATTTTCCAGACAAGGCTACTGATGAAAAGAAAGATCCTCTCTCGCTCATTCAGGAATACAGAGAAACACTCAACACCCTTCTCAAAAAACTTGGAAAACAAAAAATTAGCTTCAAAAAAATCCGAGTAAACAAAATTCAGCTCAGCGACCCAACTCGGAAGATTCTCCTTGAAAACATTCACATAGACAAAAATTCATTCGAAATAAACAGCTCTCTCAACATGGCTATTCTCAACAAAGAAGAAAAAACAAGTCAGAGCGCTCTAGATTTAAAAATCCCATTAAACACAACAACTCCAATGGCCATTAGAAATTTTGAAACAAAGGCAAGCAAGAGCTTTTTTCAATCGAAAGGAGAAGTTCCAGGAAGCCTCAACTACTCCAGCAAGCTTTCACAAACGGACATCACCAATAACCTTAAGGCATTGAAAATTGAGTCCCAAGAACTCAGCACGAACGAATTTTCAACACTTGAGGGCAATGGGAGCATTGAAGTTCTCAAGAATGGCCAGCTTCAACTGAACTCCAATTTAAAAATCAACGACTTTAAAAATAGCTTCTTTCAAAGCAAGGAAATTCAAGGACAAATTACCAGCACCAAAAACGAAACCCTTTTTGAAAATTTAAAAATTAAACTCAATAAAAACTCATTAGCTTCAAAGGAATCCACCATAACGATTTCAGAGCTGAGTTTTCTCCATGAAAAAAACTCACTTCGTGGCAGTCTTCAAGCGCAAAATTTACACCTGTGCTCTCTTTTAAGCTCCTTTGACATTGATGAATGCTATTTGAACCCAGAACTCAATGGAAATACCAAAATTTCAGGAAGCCTCAAGCCTTTGAAACTCAATATAAACTCCCAACACAGCACAAACGCTTTTGATATTTTTAGTTCTGTCTACAGAAACAGAACAAAGAAAAAACCGGAAACTTTAATAAAAATGAAACCGCTTCAGCTCAGCACTGAAGCAATTTTTGAGGGAAAAGAAATTACTCTCAAATCAATGAAGCTTTCAAACAATGGCTCGACAATTCAAGGCGCCGGAAGCATTCAAACCGCACCACTTCTTGTTCAAATTAAAGCCCAAACTAAAAAGTTTCAATTAGCTCATTTCATAAAAGACTTCTTGGGTCTTGAGATTGACGCCCAGGCAAACCTTCAAAGTGAAATCATTTACGATGCAACTCTGAGAAAAACTCAAGAGTTTCCTCACAAAATAACGACTCAATTAAAACTCAATCGCACCTGGATTGAGAATGTTTTTATGGGCGATCTCGAAGGTCCATTCATTTATGATTCCATTGGACTGAGAGCTCCTGAAATGAAACTGAATCAAAATTCCTCTTTAAATTTTTCTATGCTCCGAAAAGAAAAATTGAGTAAAATCAGAATTCAAGCACAATTAAAACGCAACCCAATTGCCGTCTATGACTCCAGAAAAAGCCAAGAAAAATACTTTTCGAGTCTTTTGAGTGGCCCACTCCTTATGGAACATGACACTAGAAAAAGTCGATCTGAACAGAAGAAATTCCCCAACACCCTTCAGTTTCATAATGTTGAAATTTTAGACATCCCCTTTGCTTCAGGAGTCGCCCGCTTAAAAAACACCTTCACTGGGCTCTTTTTTGATAAATATGCCTTAAACTTTAAACAAAAATACTTTTTCGGTAACGGTGAAATTTCTAGTCAAAAAATAAGAATGAATTTCATTAGTGAGGAGCTCAAAGTTCAACGCCTCGCCGCCTACTTTCCGCAATTAGAAAGTATTGAATCAGGAAGCACTCGAATTAAAGGTAGCTGGCACGGTTCAGATCAATTTGAAGTGCAGACTTTAAATAGAAATTTAAAAATAAATCAACAAAGCATTAAAAATTTAAAAATTGACTATTCTCAGCTTAAAAATAAAAAAATAAATATTCATAGTGATTTCGATTCATGCGTCATTCAACAGGAAGAAAGTCAATGCACTCTCTCTAAAGAGCTCCTCAACATTCTTACAGAGCTCTACATTCCAAAACCGAAAGGATTAAAAATAACTTTTACAAATGGTCTGAAAACCGCGCTCAGCAGTAACTCATTAAGCATAAAAAGCCCTCAGGCAAAAGGGCTCATTCAATTTTTAGATAAATCCGAAATGCCTTTTGAGCTGAACGGCCTCAACAACTTTCGCTATTCAGAAAACAAAGCTCAAATCAAAGACTCCATTCAATTCACTTTTCCTAAAAAGTTAAAGACCTCTTTGAGTCAAAATACAATTCAAGGAAAGCTCCCAATGAAAATTTTCAATATATTTCTTCCAGAAGGTCTTTTTTTCTCAAACGGAACACTTTCCATTCAAAAACAAAATTTTAATATCAACAAACTCTTTGAAAATACTCTTTCTGCTCAGATGGAAGGGGCCTCCTTAAATATTAGTAAAATATCGACTCCTTTCAAAAAACTGAACGCTCAGTTAAAATTAAAAAATAAGACCATTTTCATTGATCAGAAAAATGGTGTTGACGGGAATGACCACGTGAAAGTTTCAGGTCAATTCAGTATCCACAAGACTCTTAAAATGAAGCTCAATGCGGTACTGAAAGAAGCTCCTTTTTCTTTTGGAGAAGGTCTCTACTTTAAAGGAAGTGGCAGAATTGCCCTCAAAGGAGATCAAGCTCCTTATATTTTATCTGGAGACGCAAAACTTGACGAATCAAAAATCACCAGTGAGTTCAAAAGCACCAATACATCCAACAGTGGTTTAGAAAACTTTCTAAACTTTGATCTCAACATTGATACCAATAAAAACTTGAACATTTATAACAGCCTCTTAAGAGGGCTTGTCGACGGAAAATTGAGAATTACTGGAAACGAAAACAATCCTCTCTTTCAAGGATCTGTAGAAGTCATCAAAGGAGATATTCTTGCTAAAAACAATCTTTTTTCTATTAAAAACGCAACGGCTCAGCTCTCAATAGACGAAGAAAACAAACAAAACATTATTCTCGATATTGGAGCTGAAAGCATTAAAGAGTATTCAAACACCCCTTATACTATCAACATGAATGTCAGCGGAAACTCTGAATCCCCAACTTTGAGCTTTAACAGCGATCCTTACCTACAAGAAAAGCAAATTATTAACCTCTTAAGTTTTGGATTTATTCCTAATGGTGATGAATACGGAACACAAGGCTCATCAATAGCTCAAAACGCTGGAGTCGAAGCCTTTCAAATTCTTTTTGGAGCCGCACTCGGACAAAGTATTGAGAAAAGAACTGGTTTTGACGTGAACGTTGGCTCTACGAGTAATATTGAGCAAAGTGAAGCCATTCCGAAACTCACTATTTCTAGAAAATTTAACGAAAGACTCAGTGCTGAATTTGGACGAAGTTTAGACACATCAAGACCTGAAAACAATTTTAAAGTCGACTATAAATTAAGGGAGAACATGAACTTAACCGGTGTCTGGGAGAATCCAGATGAAAATACGCATTCACTTGGGGTGGACATTAGGTTCAAAATAGATATTGAATGAAAAAAATTCTTATTTTAGCAATTTGCTTTTACCAGACGACCATTTTTTCAAACAACTCTCTGGTTGAGTATTTTGAAAAAAGCTTAAAAAGTGACTCATCTCAAGTCGAAATCGATAAATTAATCAAAGCCGCTGTTCGATCAAATAACTTTAAAAAGTTTAAAGTTATTAAAGAAAATGAAGAGTACCGAATCAAATCCATCATAGAGAAAAGTTTAGAATTAAAGATTCCAAAAAACAGTATAGATCCTTTTACCCACTCTCTACTCTCAGAGTTAAAAATATTGAGCTCCAACGATGATTCATTAAGAAACACCAAAAAAGAGATCCGAAGTATCCTTAAAAACTCTGGTTACAGCGCCCAACTCAAGGTGAACACAAAACAGCGACTGAATAATTTAGAAATTGTAAACGTCAAAGTAAGTTCCACTTTCCAAAAGATTCTCTTTAAAGCTCCTGCTCCAAGTGTTCGCATTAAAAAACACTTCTTCTCAGAGTTTTTTAAACATGCTAGTTTTAAAGAAGCCTTCTCCAGAGAGAAAAAAAACTTTCAAAACTCAACTCAATACACCCTTCACAAAGCATACCCTCAAAACCAAATAGCCATGAAATCTATTCTTGAAAAGACCAAAGAGCACTTTAGAGAAAGAAACTATTTAAACCTGAAGGCTTTTTATGTTTTCAAAAATCAGAACTTGGAACTCAGCTTTCAAAACACTCAGAAAATTTTCATCCAAATTTATGGGATGAAGCATTTTTGGGAATCTAAAGTAAAAAAAGAAATTCTTAAAGAAAACAAAGAAAGTAGTTCCGAATTTTCACCGGAACGTGCTCAAGAAATGATTCTCAACAAATACAAACAAAATGGCTTCGTAGACGCTAGCGTTGAATTAAAAACTAAAAACAATGAAAAAGCCATTCATTACTCTTTCCACATCTCTGAAGGTGAGCAATACTTTATTAACAAAATTGACCTTGTCGACCTGAACACCAACATTCCTGAAAACATCATTCAAAAAATTGTCTCTCGTTGGAAGAAAAACATTCAAGGTCCTTTCGGAAAACTTTATTTTTCCCAAGAAGTCGTCGACACTTCTTTACCGACGCTTCTCGACAATTTAAAAGAAGAAGGATTTTGGAACGCTAAAATTATTGATCACAAAATATATTCAAAAAGAACTCCTCAAATTAAAAATATTCAAATTCTAGTGAATTCCAACAAAAGGCATCAGATCCGGAAAGTCACACTCAAAAAGAGTCCCGACAATTCTATAAACAAAGCGTTGAGCAAACTATTAAAAAGTAAAAAGATTTATTATTCTGACACCAAGAGAATCCAAGGAGAACTTCTAGAAGCGTGCACCTCTCTTTCGTATTTAAAGTGCACTATCGAAAAGACCTTTCATAAAATTAAAAACGGCAAAAAGAGTATCGACCTTGACTTAGAATTCACTGTCAAAACTGGAAAAAAAGTTTTTTTTAATGAACTGATTATCGACGGACTCAAAAAAACTCAAGAAGAACTTATTCAAAACATTCAAAAAAAACACCTGACTCAAAACGAAGAACTCAACCCTGAAAAAATTTCAGATTTTAGAGCCTCACTTTTTGAAACGAATCTTTTTAAAAACATTCAATACAAATTTGTAAATCAAAAAGTCAGTACTGAATTCGATACTAAAAACATTTACCTCAATTTTTCAGAAAAAGCTCCTGGGAGTATTGAGTTTGGACCAGGCTTCAGAACCGACCTCGGACTCATTGCTTTTTGGGAGTTTAAATACAACAACCTGTTTGGGCTCAACAAGGGCGTTCTTCTCAGGGGACAACTCTCGCGACAAGTATTTCAGAACTATGAATTTCCCGAACAATTTCACACCTTCGTTTTTACAAATCCATACTTCTTTAATTTTGACACACAGTTTAGATTTGAACTCAGCTACACTAAAGACAATAAACACGTTTACAATAGCAATACGATTTTTTCTAATGGATCCACTGTCATTGATGGCTACAATCTTGAAGAGCTCAAAGCTGAATTTCGTTTTGAGAAAAGATTTCACAAGCATTTACGGTTATTTTGGACACCATACAGCTATTCCCAACCACGCATTTTTGACATTGCCGGCACGAGCACAACACCTCAATCGTATGACATTGCTCTCACAAAAATACTCCTGAGCCTTGATTATCGAGATAACATCTTTACTCCCAAAAAAGGCTTTCACGCCAACCTTGAAAGTGAGTACTCTTCACCAGAGCTAGGGAGTTCAGAAGAAGCAAATTACTTTATGAGCTCTCTTGACCTAAAACAATATATTCCCATGCCACGAAACAGTGTTTTAGCTCTTAATCTGGCCTATTCTCGACTATGGGTTCTTGGAAACACGTCACAGCCATTCCCCCTCAATAAAAGGCTTCAACTTGGAGGACGAGACTCCTTACGTTTTTTGACTCCAAACTCTTTAAACAATAATGATCCCAACGCCCTCGACCAAGACAGTTGGCAACTTAGAAGTGAATATCGCATGAATATTTTAGACAGCTGGGGCTTGGCCTTCTTTTTTGAAGGAGGACACCTCAACACCATTCGCTCATCTGGAGCCCTCAGCGTTCCTGCTTCTTTGGGATTTAAATATGGTGCGGGAATTGGACTTCGTTACCTCACACCAGTTGGTCCGCTGAGTGTTGATTTAGCAAAAAACCTCAATCCGCTCGCTAATGAAAACGATTACCGCATTGAACTGAGCATTGGGAGCTTTTAAGCTCTCTAAGAAGCCTGGCCTTACCAACTAGCCAACGGAGGCATGGAACAAAGAATAGCTTCTGGATTTCCTCCCGACATAAAACCAAATTTAGTCCCACGGTCATAGAGCAAGTTAAATTCGACATAGTGAGCTCGTCTTTTCAACTGCAGCTCTCGATCGTCTTGATCATAGTCGACATTCTTTTTAGAATCATAAATAGGCATGATGGCTTTTAAAAAAGAATCTCCAACGGCTCTCCAAATTGAGGAAGCTTTCTCAAAGGAGTCTTCTGTCAGTCGATCAAAAAACAAGCCGCCGACGCCTCTTTCTTTTTGGTAATGGGGAATATAAAAATATTCAGTAGCTTTTTTTGAAAAATCTACATACAAAGCCGGGTCAATAGCGTCGAGCGCCTCTTGAGCCGTTTTATGGAAATGAGCTGTGTCCTCTGGAAACGGGAAGCCCATCGGGGTGAGATCATAGCCCCCCCCAAACCACCATCCATCATGTTCAGTGTGAATAAAGCGTAAGTTCATGTGCACGGTAGGCAACTTAGGGTTTCGCATGTGAGTAATAAGACTGACCCCCGTGGCATAGAAAGCCCCTTTGGAATCTTTCATCGGGAAAGAGTCTCCCTGAATTTCAGAAAAATTAACCGCTGCTTTTTCAAAAGTGTCGGCCCTCATGACAGCCATTTCTCCACCACCACGACCCTTGGAATAACTCCAACTTTTTCGCTCAAAAGCCTTCTCAGGGCTTTCTTCGTAAGATTCAAAGTTATGGATGATCTCAGCTCGCAATTCTTTCAAATAACAAACAATTTCTTTTTCTTTTTCCTGCATTCTCATGGTTAATCTTTTGAAATCTAGGCCATCTAACAATATAAAGAATTACAAAGCAATGCCAGAATTCGCAGAAACCTACTTTCAGGGTCAAAGATGGAAGAAAATACTTCATCACAAGATCGATCACGTTCACTTTTCAACAAAGCTAGCGTCACTCACCCCCCTCAACCTTCCTAATGACTTTAAAGGTCTCCAGAATGCAGAACTCAGCCACTGGGAGCACCATGGGAAATGGAACCATTTTTACAATCATGATTTTTCACTCTTTATTCATTTAGGAATGACTGGCTCCATACAAATTGAAAATCAGAAAAATAAAGAACTCAAGCACAAACACCTCAGTTTAAAAACAGCTGAAGAGCATTACTTTTACTGTGACCCCAGAAGATTTGGAAAAATAGTGTTGTGTTCAAAGAGTCTGAATTTAGACTTTAAAGATCAATGGACAAAACAGGCACCAACGCCACTGTGCAAAGATTTTTCATGGTCCTATTTTTTTTCGGTGACGAAAAAATTTCAAAAAACGCCCATTAAAAACTTTTTACTCAATCAAGACTGGTTAAAGGGAGTTGGAAACTGGATGGCCGACGAAATTCTCTGGCGATCCTTAATTCACCCCCTCAAAAAGCTCCAGTCTTTAAAAGAAGAAGAACTGAAAATTATTTATGAAGAAATTATCACTGTGTCGACACTGGCGATGGAGCTCATTGGAAAAAAGGGAAAAGATCCCGATGAGTCGTGGCTTTTTCAGCATCGTTGGAAAAATGACGGTATTTGTCCCGTCAGCGGATCTCCACTCATGAAAATAAAAATAAACACGAGAAGTGCCTGCTTTAGCCCAGAACTCCAAAAGATCTAATTTTTCCTCATAGTTTCTTTATATTTTAAAGAAAAATCCCTTAGTCATTTCGCTAAAAGACCCGAAAAGATCTCAAGAGATGAAAAAGCAAATCAGAAAAATTCCATGGCTTTGTTTCGGGCTTTTTATAGCTCAGTGTAGCAGTGTGCAAAAAGAGATGAGCACTGAAAAAGAAGACGCCCCTGTTTTACAAACTCTAGAAACATACCAAGCAGAAAGTCACCTCAACAAAGAAGAGCTCTTCTCTAAAATTTTCTATACTGATTCTGAAGAAAACTTACGGCGTCATCGAAAGCGCCTCAACCCTCACAGTATTGAAAGTTCTTTGACTCACTTGAAGCTTGCCTTTTTAGAACTCAAAAAAGAAAACTTTTTCGAAGCAGAGAATTTCATCTCTCAAGTAAGAGTTTTAGAAGATTTCCCAGCATACGAAAGCCTTCGCCAACAATTTCAAAAAGACTCTGCTCTTATTAAAAACTCAAAAGAAACATCTCAATCTGCAGACATTCTTATTTTTGAAAAAGCAAACCCAGTTCTCTTAAAGAAAGCGACTTTACTTAAAGAAGAGCTCAAAAAAGCTCAGAGCACTGAAGTCATCCGCCTAGAAAGTGCTTATGATCGAGAGAAAATTCTTCAATCACTTATTCTCAAGGAGGCTAAAGTAGTCATCAGTAGTTTTTCTTCAATTTTCAGCGAAGAACTCGCAAGAATAACCACTCTTTACAACATTCCCTTAGTCAATCTTTCTAAATCGAGAAGCCTGAGCATGGAATCGCCATATGTTTTCAATTTTGGGCTGAGCCCAGAACTTGAAAGCACCGCTCTCATTGATTCCATTCAAAACAAAAAAAATGCTCAAATCTGCATTCTTCATCCGGACGATGCTTTAGGCTACCGCTATGCACAAGCTTTTTTTAACGCTGCTCAAAAGCAACATGTGACTGTAAAGTCTATCTACAAATATCCTCCTCAACAAAAAGATTTTAAAAATATTGTTGCCCAAGTTCTCAGAGCACCTGAGGACCCACCACCTGCAGAGTTTTACAGCACGCTCATTGATGAAAACTCACAGCAATATCGCATGAAAAAAACTTCTCGTTTCAGAAAACAATACAGCCATCTTTTTATTCCAGAGACCTATAAAACACTGGCTCAAATTCTTCCAACATTAGCCTACAGTGAGCTTAAAAACTTTAAACTCCTTGGGCCATCGACCTGGAAGAACAACAAACTTCTTTACCGTTCTGCAAATTATTTGAAAAATGCAACGGTGAGTGGCTGGCAAGAAGACGCCGCCCTCGAAGAAGAAAACAGAGTTCCTAGCTCGACAAAAAATAGCTTGAAAGTCGCTCAGGCACTGAAAGAAAGCCTTCAAGGCATCGACATGAGTAGCTCAGAACAGGCCGCACGCTCGCTCAAAGAATTAAGAAACATCGACAGCCCTATCGGCATCTTAGACTGGAGCAAGAACAAAGAGGTCCTGCAAAGCATGACCCTTTTTGAGGCAAAATCATCTGGATTCAACCCCATGCACCAATACACATCACCCCGAAGTCCATGAAGAAACATTCAAAATTCACTCTTTCTGAAAAAAAGCTTCTTCAAAGCAATTTTCAAGAACTCGACTTGAAAATTAAAAACCCTCAACTCTCTCAATCCATTCAGATCATTCACCAAGAACTCAAAAACCTTGGCTTTGTCCATTTTCAAGTAAAGTTTTATTTTGGTCCTGAATGGTTTTGCCCAGAGGAAAGCTATCACATTTCAATTCCCTTTTATTTTGCCAATAAGAAACTCCTTCGTTTAGAAAAAAAAATAATGATCGACGTCGAAGGAGGCAGCCAGAAGGAAATGCTCCAACTCATGCGGCATGAATGTGGTCACGCCTTTGAACACGCCTATAGACTGACTCGAAGTCCGGAATACAAAAAAATCTTTGGAAATCCTCGTCAAAACTACCAACCAGAAACTTATAAAAGCATGCCCTACAGCAAAAGATTTGTTCAGTATTTGGATAATTACTATGCGCAAGCTCACCCTACTGAGGACTTTGCAGAAAGCTTTGCGGTAATTATGGACCCCCAGTCCGACTGGAAAAAGAAATATGCTCGCTGGCCACTCGCCTTTAGAAAATTAAATTATATTGAAAAAAAAATTCAGCTTTTACAAAAGAAAAAACCTTCCTTGAAAGTTTCTCGACCTCTTGCAGAGAGCCGAAAGTCTGTAAAAACTTTGGAAAAACATTACAAACTCAGAAAAGAACAACTGAGTGACGACTACCCTGCCTTCCATGATGCTGATCTCAAAACGATTTTTAAAGATCAAAGGGAAAACAGCTCTTCAAGTAGTCAAAAAAGAATTCCAGCTTGGAAAATGCTCGAGAAGAATCAAAAAACTCTGAGCAAAGAGCTTAGCTTTTGGACCGGTGAAAAACAGTTTATTATTTTAAAACTCATTAAAAGGCTCACATTGCGAGCAAAACTGCTGCAACTCCACTCTTTAGAAAAAGACCAAGAAACTCTTTTTTCTCTCAGTGCTTTTTTAAGCACCATTATCACCAACTACCTTCATACGGGTCGATTTAAAAGGAAAGCTTCATGAAAATCTTAGTCATTTACGATCTCGACACAGAAAAGACTCCCTTCTCAACTCATAAATTTTCAGGAATTGAATATGAAACAGAACGACATGTTTTTCGTACGCTCAAGAAATTAGGGCACACGGTAAGCGTTCTCGGTGTTTTTGACACGATTGATCCTCTGATCAAGATTATTGATTCTGGAGAAATTGACTTGGTTTTTAATCTTTGTGAATCATTTCAATCTGACAGAAAATTTGAATCCTACCTCCCATCACTCTTTGAACTGAAGAAAATAAAATACACCGGAGGAAACCCGGAAATCATTTCTTTGTGTGCCAACAAATACTTAACAAAAAACCTTCTTGAAAAAGAAAAAATTCTCACCCCACGCTACGCTCTGATTAAAGAAAAGTCTGAACTCAAGAACATCCCACTGAATTTTCCTGTCATTTTAAAAATAAACTCTTTTGATGGTTCGGAATCAATTTCCAAAAAATCAATTTGCACCTCTCAAAAGGAACTTGAAGCAAAGGCCATGAATCTTTTTAAGAAGTTTCCACAAAACCCCATTCTCATAGAGGAATACATTCAGGGAAAAGACATCTTCGTTGGGATTATTTTTCATCAAAACAAAATAAGGGCTTTAGCTCCAATGACCATTCAATATGCTAAAAATGAGAAATATCCTATCGCAACATTTCAAGTAAAATGGAATGAAAACTATCAAAAATCAAAAAAAATTAAATTCATTCCTTTTCAAGAAAAAGAACTCTTGAAGCAGATAAGAAAAAAATCTTTAGCCATTGCAACAAGCCTGGCCATTAAAAGCTACACCAGACTGGATTTTCGCCTGAACGAAAAAACGGGTGATCTTTACTTTCTTGAAGCCAACCCCAATCCAAACATTTCAAAATTTGATGAGCTCGCTCAATCTGCAAAAAAAGAAAAGATCAATTATGAGACACTTATTGCATCAATTATAAAAAAAGCGGCTTAGTCCTTGCTGTAAAAAAATAGCCTCGCTAGTATCTGAATATTATTTAGTTATTAAAACTAAACACTAAGGAGGATACTATATATGGCATTATTAAAAGATTTTAAAGACTTTGCAATTAAAGGGAACCTGGTCGACATGGCTGTTGGTCTTATTTTGGGAGCTGCTTTCGGAAAGATTGTCAGTTCACTCGTAAAAGACGTGCTCATGCCACCAATTGGCAAAGCGATGGGTGGAGTTGATTTTTCAAAGTTATTTGTTAATTTAACCGACACTCCATACGAGTCTCTTGCAGCTGCTACTGAAGCAGGCGCACCAGTGATTCGTCATGGACTCTTTTTCCAAAGCATTATTGATTTTGTTATTGTTGCTTTTGTTGTTTTTCTTGTGGTTAAAGTCATTCAGAACGCTCAAAAGAAACAAGAAGAAACTGCAGCACCCGCTGAAGATCTTGTTCTTCTTAGAGAAATCAGAGACTCACTTAAAAAATAATCTACATAATATTAAGGTGTTAGCTCGATTCAAGAGCTAACACCTTGCGTTATTTTCTTCATTTTTTTTATCTTCTAGATAAATCTAAAAGTCTCCGCTTTAATTGTCATTACCATGCAGAAAAATCCAGATAGGGAATGGTTCCTATTTAGAAATGAAAAAGAAGAAGGCCCTTATTCCGAAGAGCTTCTCCTTCAAAAAATTAAAAATAAAGAAATCACTCACGAAACTTATACCTTTACGGAAGGCTTCATTGACTGGACCCTCATTGAAAATTCAGAAATAATTGGAGAGCACTTTCAAAGCAAAGCTTCTCTAGAAAAAGAACTGGAAAATCAACAGCCTCGACACGAAGAGAAGTCTTCTTGGCTTCTTAAAATCTTCACTTTTTTCTCAATACTTTTTGCCTTATTTTCTATTGGCTATTTCTTCTGGGATGCTCCTAGTAAAAGCTTCAGCCTCAAGGGAACACCATTCAAACAAAGTCATTCTGTTGAAAATAAGCTCAGCGCCTTAACCTGGAGTGAATTAAAAGAATTCAGAACAAAAGCTCAAGAAACTCCCTTTGAAAGCTTTGCCCTTTTAAAAAATAATTTTGAGAAAACAAAACTCATTAATTTGAAGGGCGCTTTAGCCTCCCAGATTAACGAAGACTACGTGGTTGCTCTTCTTGCTCCGGTCGCTGGAGAAAGCTACGCTGAGAATTTTGACCATCAAATTCTTCTCGCCTCTGCTCAAGACGGCTTTTTTAACCTTGGCCCCCTAGAAAAAGAAAGTGAACGTGATTTTAGTGGAAAGTATCAGCTTCTCTTGCGTGGAAAAGAAAACTTCATTGGCAGCACAGTCATAGAACTTTCTAGGGCCGACAATCCAGAAAAGAAGCAGACCGCATTCATCAAAGCTCAAAACAATTATATTGAAAAACAAAGCATTCAAAACGAAGCGCCTCTTCAAGCTATTGCATTGGCCGATCAATACAAGAAGCATCTAGAGCAGCTCAAAGCCCCTCAAGACCTGCAAATGAATGAGTGGGTTCCCTCATTTTTAAAAGTTTATGCTGAAATGAAAAGAAACTCTTTGTTGAGAGAATTTTTTAAAAAAGAAAATTTTTCTTTTTTAACTTTCAACCAAAATCTTTTAGACTCTGTTGAATCGCTACAAAAAAATCAAGAAGATTCACTTCCTAAAATCACTCTTCTTCTTTCAAATTATGAAAAAATCTATAGTCAGTTAAATCAAGACTATGCTATGAAAAAGGAAGCTTTTCCGAGCTTTCAAAGCTTAAAAAAAGTTCTCATGGAGTATCAACTTTAAAATGCACAGCACAACAGAAGCAACATTCGACTCTCAAAAAAACACCAGTAGCGCTCCTCAAAGCTCTTATAAAAATATTTTCATTGGTGAATCAGTTCAAGACAGAGCTTTTTTCAAAAAAAACTTTTCCAACAGAGAAGACTCCATCTTTTTGAACATTGCCGCTCAAAAGAGAGAAAAGATTCCTTTTTTCCTGTCCTCAAAAAACTTTGCTCAAGACTCTTCAGAAACCCATCAACTGAAAGACTTTAAACTTTGGCACAATAAAGAATGGATTCCATTCGACTCCGAAACTTTAAAAAAATACTCCAGTGAAGAAATCCTTCAATGGAATTACTTCACCAAAGAAAAACTCAATTTAATTAAAAATTACTGCGTTCAAAAAGATGCCCTCAACGAAGAGCGCTTTCCCATAAAAACTCTCATTAAAAATGAAAATTCCTGGTCCGTCATTTCTACTGACAACAAAGAGATCACTGGAGATAACATTATTTGGTCTCCTGACATTCAAACTTTTAAAGAAGTTTTCAGCAGAGAAAGCTTTCAAGATCTTTTAAGCGAAAACACTCACTACTCTGAAAAGTCTGAAGATTATTCTGGAGGGCTCATTTACTCTTGGGAACTCAAAAGCATTGACGCCCAAAAGGTGCCTTTACTCAGCGAAAACCTTCTCGGAATTCCCGTCAAACACCGTGGGCACTATTACCTCAGCCTCTGCGCCCTTGAAAAAGAAAACACGCAACTAAAAAGCTTATTCTCCTTAACCTATCTTCCAAAAGAAATTCTCAACACTCCTAAAGAACTCAGCTTTTTTCATAAATCACTCAAAAGAAGCATGAAAACAATTTGGGAAGCGTTTACAGAATCAAGCTCAAACGAAAGATGGGAAATTTCAAGAAAACTCCCAGGACACTTCCACACCAACCGTAGCTCTCTTTCCACCAATAAAAGTGAAGCTATGAATCTTTACTTTATCGGTGAAAACAACGAAGAACACAGCGAAGAACAAGTTTACGGCACAGAAACCTTTGCAAGTTCGTACACGAAACAAGTTCTTTTGAAAACTGTTTAGAGAGTGCTACCAAATTGGGATTGGAACATAGGAACTTGAAGCATTGTTTTCAGAATTTAAGTTACTCAAACCTAAACCCGAAGAACCATTCAAACCCCAACAAAAAAGATCATTTGAAGTGTTTATTGCACAGGCCCTATAGGCGCTGGCACTGACACTTTTATAATTAATGCCAACACTAAAAGGTACGTTACTATTTACAATTGTTCCGTTACCTAATTGGTTTTGGTTGTTTCTTCCCCAGCAAAAAAGCTCATTCAAGTTATCGATTGCACAGGAAAAATCGTTTCCAACACTGACAGAGCTATAACCAATGCCAACACTCACAGGCACAGAAGAAGATATTACTGTACCATCCCCAAGCTGCCCGTAATTGTTTCGACCCCAGCAAAAAAGTTCCCCAGATGTTTTAATAGCGCATGTATGGAAGAATCCAAGGTTTACATCAGAATACCCGAAACCAATACTGACAGGAGAGAGTGAAGAGGAAGTTGTTCCATCTCCTAATTTACCGAATTCATTGTGCCCCCAACAGAAGAGCTCTCCTGATACTTTAATTGCACAAGTATGTGAATACCCTACAGCAACTTTTTTATAGCCACTTCCAACACTAATCGGAGAGTAAGCTCCCGTTGTTGACCCATCTCCAAGCTGGCCATAGTTGTTTTTTCCCCAACAAAGTAGCTCCAAAGCCGTGTTAATTGCACAAGTATGATAAGTTCCTGTACTCACAGACTCAAACCCGACGCCAACACTAACAGGGAGACTTGTATCGGCTCCCGACCCACTTCCAATTCCCAACTGACCTGCCCCATTCCTACCCCAACAAAAAAGTTCATTTGATGTATCAATGGCACATGAGTGATAACTAGCACCACCATCACTAGGTGTACTTAGCTCTAGAAAACCGCTACCAACACTTACAGGAGCCGAGGAATCAAAAACACTCCCTACTCCAAGCTCACCATAAAGATTATCCCCCCAACAATATAACTCATTGCTGATATCTATTGCACAAGCATGCTCTCTGCTTATGGAAACAGACGCATAGTTATTTCCTGTTATTAGAGATGGGGAACTTAATTGACCAACAACAGCATCACCAAGTAAGCCGCTATAGTTTGATCCCCAACAGAAGAGTTCACCGTTCATGGTTAAACCACAAGTATGGTTACTCGCTTGAATAAGAGGGGGATTCCCAATACTGAGTTTTAAATAATTTGAAGCAATATAAGTTGGAACTAATTTTCGAGTGGTACTCCCATCTCCGAGTTGACCATAATAATTCCCTCCCCAACAAAAAAGATCATTTGAAGTATCTACGGCACATGTATGCCTAGATCCTGTATCAACCTCAAGTATTCCATTTAAGATAAGAATAGGAAGGGAAGAGGAGACCGTTGACCCGTCTCCCAATTTACCATCAGTATTATTACCCCAGCAATAAAGATCATCTGCCGAAGTAATGGCACAAGTATTACCTGTTCCAGCAACTACCGCTTTAAAACCTGTTCCTATGCTTTTGGGAAGCAAACTGCTTGTAGTAGTTCCATCTCCAAGCTGTCCGTAATTATTTCGGCCCCAGCAAAATAACTCACCCGCAGTGTCAATTCCACAACTATGATCTTCAGCTGTACTCACAGTCACAAAGTTAGTTCCAACACTGACAGGTATTGATTTATTGAGAGTTGATCCATCTCCAAGTTGTCCGTAATTATTTCGTCCCCAACAAAATAATTCATTAGTATTATCTATAGCACACGTGTGAGTCACACCAGCACTTACCGCTTTAAAGTCAGTTCCTATACTAATCGGCACCAAACTATTCGCCGTTGTTCCATCTCCAAGCTGTCTATTATTATTTAATCCCCAACAAAAAAGCTCATCAGCTGTATCGATGGCACAAGCATGAAAGGTTCCGGCACTCACTTGCACAAAACCACTACCAATACTTTTAGGAATCGAGCTATCTAAAAGACTCCCATCTCCGAGTTGACCATATCGATTACTTCCCCAGCAAAAAAGCTCATTGATGGCTGTAATTCCACAGTTATAAAAATTTCCTGCTGAAATTTCTAACATCTCATTCATACCATCTTCATCTCTATATAAAGCTCTATGAATATTTCGTCTTCCAATCGTCAGGATTTTATAATCATCTGTTTTACTTAATGTGAGGTGCATGAGGTCTGGCTCAACTTTTGGCAGACTGTCTCCACTGTAAGTATAGTTAATAAAGGCACTTGAACTTCCAGCTGGAATGCTTACAACGTTATTGGTTAAGCTAAGCCCAGTCCTACTCATTGGTGAGATATTCAAATAATGATTGTTAATAGAAAATTCAACATTAAAATTTACAGGCAACGTCGCCGGGTTCCCAGCCTGATCTGTTAAAATTATTTCAATAGACTCTACTATACTTGATTGCTCTATATGTGAATGTGCAATTTCTCTAAACTCAACAACGAGCGGAGCATTTTGGTAGTAATAATTTAGACCTGTATTCACACAGGGACTATCGACCCCACCTTTGCTTGCTATCACATAGTAACTATGCTGACCATTATCTGAGGCATTATATGAAATAAAATCAAAGTTAGAGATTCCACCTCCGTTTACTGTTGATTGATTCCATAAACTGGAGGCAAGTAGAGTACAACTTGAATCTTCATAAATTTTAAAAGTAGCTCCGTGATCTGCACTAGGAACGGCGCTCACGTCAATGAATGGATTATTGTCTCCATTAAGATCATTATTGGGAAATTCCTCAAAGTTCCAGGTCCAATTTTGTGGCATTGGTCCCGTTGCTTGAATGAGCATATCTGCTGAACAACCACTGTAGTTGCTTGTATTTCCGAGTGCATCAACAGCCGCGACCTTAAAAGTATAAATTGATCCCACAGTTTTAGCACCAGGGTAAACAAGATTCGTCGCAGTGCCGCCTGCTGCTGCAACTGAGCTTGGAGCACCCAGGCTAGTGGTGCAACCACTGCCACTAAAAAACTCTACTTTATAATCCGAAGCAGTGAGAACATTGTCCCATGTCGCCGTAATCGTTGAGGTTGCTACCTGAGGAGAAGTTTCAAGCCAGGCTAAAGCACCGCCTCCATTACTCGTCGTTGGAACCGCTGGTGCTGTTATATCGATTGTTTTCACTGCTGAACAAGCACTTGTGGCTGAATTTCCAGCTGTGTCGTAACTTGTAATTTTAAAATAATAATCCCCATCCACCGTTGCTGTAAATGGCGCTAATGGCGTTGCCGTCACAGGAGCAAGAACTTGCGTTGCACAGGTTGCCCCGCTGTAAAAAGTAATTTGATCATGACTGTAATTTGCGTCCGTCCCTATTGTCCAACTAGCATTATGAACACCAAGACTTCCTACAGGACTTGTTGCTGGTGACCAGACTAATGACGCTGTTGCCGGTGCAATAGGATTCGTAAAATCAAAAGCCATTGCTGGTGAACAAACTAAGCTTGTGTTTCCTGCGCTATCTGTCGTTGTGACTCCGAAGTAGTAAGTGCCATCGGAAGCAGGAAGAAAGTTTGGAGCCGTCACCGTGTTCGCAGCATCTGCATTTGTGGTGCAGCCTGCGTTCGAGTAGAAGTTCAGCGCTTCACTCGCATAGTTTGAATCTGTACTTTGATTCCACGTCGCGACTGTAGCCACATTCCTCGGGTTCGGAGTCGCTGGACTCCACGCTAGTGAAGTCGCGTTCGTTGGCCCGCCACTAAGAATGTGTATTTCATTACTACAAACACTCAGCGCTGAAGTGTTTCCAAGCGCATCGACACTGGAAACTTTAAAAGAATATTTTCCGTTGTTCACACCAGTAAAAGCCAGCGGTGAAGCAGTTGAGGGAACTAAAGCGCCTGATGCCGCTGAACAAGTCCCATCGGAGTAAAACTGAACTTTGTAGCTGCTGGCACCTATGACAGCACCCCAAGTCGCATTGACGTTTACGGTATTGTGCGGACTTGTTTCTTGCCAAACAAGACCCGTGTTGGGAACTGCTGGTGCCGTCGTGTCGATTGTTTTTACCGCTGAACAGGCACTTGTGGCTGAATTGCCAGCTGTGTCGTAACTTGTAATTTTAAAATAATAATCGCCATCTACTGTTGCTGTGAATGGTGCCAGTGGCGTTGCCGTCACAGGAGCAAGGACTTGTGTCGCACAAGTAGCCCCGCTGTAAAAAGTAATTTGATCATGACTGTAATTTGCGTCAGTTCCTATCGTCCAACTAGCATTGTGAACGCCAAGGCTTCCTACAGGACTTGTTGCTGGCGACCAAATTAACGATGCCGTTGCTGGTGCAACAGGATTCGTGAAATCAAAAGCCATTGCTGGTGAACATGTTAGACTTGTGTTTCCTGCAGAGTCTGTCGTTGTGACACCGAAGTAGTAAGTGCCATCGGAAGCAGGAAGAAAGTTTGGAGCTGTCACCGTGTTCGCTGCGTCTGCATTTGTTGTGCAGCCTGCATTCGAGTAGAAGTTCAGCGCTTCACTCGCATAGTTTGAATCTGTACTTTGAACCCAATCTGCGGCAGTCGCCACGTTCCTCGGGTTCGGAGTCGCTGGATTCCACACTAGTGAAGTCGCATTCGTTGGACCACTGCTCAAAATATGCATTTCATTACTACAAACACTTAAAGCAGAAGTATTTCCAAGCGCATCGACACTCGAAACTTTAAAGGAATATTTTTCGTTGTTCGCACCAGTAAAAGCCAGTGGTGAAGTAGTAGAGGGAACTAAAGCTCCCGTTGCCGCCGAACAAGTGCCATCGGAGTAAAACTGAACTTTGTAACTACTGGCACCTGGGACTGCCCCCCAAGTCGCATTGACGTTTACTGCATTGTGCGGACTTGTTTCCTGCCAGACAAGACTCGTACTGGGAACTGCTGGTGCTGTTGTATCGATTGTTTTCACTGCAGAACAAGCACTTGTGGCTGAATTTCCAGCCGTGTCGTAGCTTGTAATTTTAAAATAATAATCGCCATCTACCGTTGCTGTAAATGGCGCAAGAGGTGTCGCTGTAACAGGAGCAAGAACTTGTGTCGCACAAGTAGCACCGCTGTAAAAAGTAATTTGATCATGACTGTAATTTGCGTCTGTCCCAATTGTCCAACTAGCATTATGAACGCCAAGGCTTGCTACAGGACTTGTTGCTGGCGACCAGACTAAAGACGCCGTTGCCGGTGCAACAGGATTAGTGAAATCAAAAGCCATTGCTGGTGAACACGTTAAGCTTGTGTTTCCAGCAGAGTCTGTCGTTGTAACACCGAAGTAGTAAGTGCCATCGGAAGCAGGAAGAAAGTTTGGAGCTGTCACCGTGTTCGCTGCGTCTGCATTTGTCGTGCAGCCTGCGTTCGAGTAGAAGTTCAGCGCTTCACTCGCATAGTTTGAATCTGTACTTTGATTCCACGTCGCGGCTGTAGCCACGTTCCTCGGGTTCGGAGTCGCAGGATTCCAAGCTAAAGAAGTCGCATTCGTCGGCCCTCCACTAAGAATGTGCATTTCATTACTACAAACACTCAAGGCGGAAGTATTTCCAAGCGCATCGACACTCGAAACCTTAAAGGAATATTTTCCGTTGTTCACACCTGTAAAAGCAAGCGGTGAAGCGGTTGCTGGAACTAAAGCTCCTGAGGCTACCGAACAAGTGCCATCGGAGTAAAACTGAACTTTGTAGCTGCTCGATCCAGTAACAGCACCCCAAGTCGCATTGACGTTGACCGCATTGTGCGGACTTGTTTCCTGCCAGACAAGACCCGTGCTGGGAACAGCTGGCGCTGTTGTGTCGATTGTTAAAGGACCGTGGCAAGTGCTGCTTGTTAGATTACCCGCAAGATCATAAGTATGGACCTGAAAATAATAACTGCCATCACTAGGTGGCGAAAAAGAACTTGGACTCGACGCTGGACTCACTGTTGCCCCAACTTGACTCGAACAAGAAGCATTGTTGTGAAACTCAATATCTTCATGCGAGAAATTAGCATCCGTTCCAGGAATCCATGTTGCACCAAAAGGTCCTGCACTGTTGGTCGGACTGGCTCCTGGAACCCAAGCGAGACTCGAAGCAGAACTTGGCGGCGTTGTATCGGGAGTTGCTCCAGAATTGAAAACGTAACTTGCAAAGTTATTGGAACAGGTCGCATCGCCTAAAGGATTGACTATTTCTGCATAAATGTTCACTCCTGCTCCTAAAGTCAATGCAGATGAAAGTGTATAATTTTGAGTCAAAGCTCCCTGAGTTCCAGGGATACTCGCAAGGAGCACTCCAGTGTTACAAGGCCCATTGTAAATGTTGATCGTGTCGCTACTAAAAAAAGTCCAGCCGCTTGGAAGCGATACTTGGAAACTTGGAGTCGAATCGACTCCAGGACTTGATAAAGGATTTACTAAGCTCACCAAAGACTGAGGAGGGGTCAAGTATTCATATTCGGCATAAGTATTGACAGAACCAGCTCCTGAACAAACCGGAATACCATTGGAATCTAGCAATTGAGCATAATAATCAACTTGAGTATTTGGAGGCACAGGATTTGTTAATTGCAAGGTCACCTGATTACTAGCGCTTGACAATGTTGTTGAAACTAACGGAGCATCACTACAATCATTTGAAATATGAATCGAAACACTTTCACCAGCTTGAAATTGAACACCAGAATTTGCATAAACATTAAATTGAGGAAGATTATTTGTCGTTGAAGAGTTAACGTTTCCTAAGGTTTTAATTTCTGGAGCTAGCGGCGGACTCACACCAAACATGGCACTGGAGCACCCATTTAAAATTACTAAAAATAGCAAAGAAGCCATCACACTCTTCTTTAGGAAACCCTCTAAAAACTCTTTGAATAAAATACGTACCATAATGACATTATCGGTGGCTTCAGAGGAACTAGACAGTAAAATCGACCAGAATTACTCAAAATTAACAATGACAGAAACTTTGTCATAGAAAATCTTAAAAAAAGAATAGAATTATTAAGATCGGGTTAATAAAGGCAAAAAAACAAAGCTCTGACTGAGAGTCAATTTTCTATCAGCGCTATCAGTCATTTTATTTTAAGATCATTGTCAAAGCTTCCGATGGAAGAACATGTCCGAAAAAAATAAACTCGTCGATATTGCATCAGCTCGTGAGAAAAAAGAATCCAAACTGAAAAGAGAATACGAACGTGTGCTTTTTGATAGAATCCTTGGATGCTATACCGTCATCGAAAACAAGGGAATCAAGTCTATTGAAATCGTCGATATTTCAAAAAACGGTGTGAGCTTTCACATGGAAGAAAATGAAAATAGTTTTCGAAATGGAGACCTGCTCAAGCTTCGCTTTTATTTTACGCAAAAGACCTACCTGCCCTGTTCTGTTGAAGTCGTTCGAGCGGTTAAAGACGACAAAAACGGTGCTGCCTTGTGGACTTACGGCTGTAAATTTGATCAAGGCGTGAAGAGTTATGAAGCCCTTCACAAATTTGTCGATTTTATTGAATTTTACGCTAAGAACGCCAAAGAAGATCAAGGCGAAAAGATTATTCTTTACTTCTAGAAAATGGGCTTATTTTCAAAGAACTGACGAAAAACTTCCTTTTTCATAGCCCATGGCTTTTTTTCAGGCTAAAAGAAGTCCATTGTGACTCAAATTATTAGCTCCGACAAAATTCGAAATCTTTGTGTTATTGCCCATGTTGATCACGGGAAAACAACGCTTATTGACTCCCTACTCAAGCAGTCTGGAACTTTTCAGTCGCATCAAGAAATCGAGGAAAGAGTCATGGACTCCCTTGATCTTGAAAAAGAACGAGGCATTACCATCACCTCAAAGAATGCCGCTATTTACTATTCTGACTACAAAATCAATATTATCGACACTCCAGGTCACTCCGACTTTGGTGGAGAAGTTCAGCGAATTCTCAGTATGGTCGATGGAGCTTGCTTACTCGTCGATGCTTCAGAAGGCCCCCTTCCTCAAACCAGATACGTTTTAGAAAATGCTCTCAAGTATAATTTAAAAATTATTGTCGTCATCAACAAAGTAGATCGTAAAGATGCTCGTGCCGATGAAGTCTTGAATGAAATTTTTGACCTCTTCATTGAACTCGGAGCCACGGAAGAACAATGTGATTTTTCTTACATTTATGCTATTGCTCGTGATGGGAAGGCCTCTAAGGACTTCAAAAAATGTTTTGAAACCGATAATCTTACTGAACTTTTTGACCTGATTACCCAGGAAGTCCCTGCTCCTAAAATCAGCTCAAACGGTCACGATATTTTGCAAATTGTTAATTTAAATTATTCAGATTATTTAGGAAGACTGGGTATTGGAAGACTTTTGAGTGGAAAACTGAAGCGAGGAAACGCTGTTGCTCACGTCTCGACACAAAACGAAAATAAAAGTGCTAAAAAGGCTAAAATTCAAGAACTCTTAAGCTACCAAGGCTTAAAAACAGAAAAAGTTAATGAAGTGATTGCTGGTGATATTTGCCTGATTAGTGGAATTGATGATGTCTTTATTGGAGACAGCGTTATTGCCATAGAGCCTGGCGCACAAATCACCCCAGAGCTCATAGAGCTGGCACCAAAAACTCTCATGATCGATAAACCAACTATGGAAATTGAGTGCCTTGTGAACAATTCTCCTTTGGCTGGTAAAGAAGGTAAGCTCGTGACGAGTCGGAAAATTAAGGACCGTCTTACTAAAGAAGCCTACGTTAACGTTGCCATTGAATTCAAAGAAACAGACGAAGCGGATCGATTTATTATTGGAGCTCGAGGCGAACTTCAAATTTCAATATTGGCAGAGACCATGCGTCGAGAAGGTTTTGAATTTGCACTCGGACAACCAAAAATTATTAACAAAGAAATCAATGGCGTTCTTCACGAACCAATTGAAAAAATTACTCTCGACATTCCTGAAGAAAGCCAAGGAACTATTACAAAGCTTTTTCAGGAAAGAAAAGGCATGTTACAAAACATTGAAACAAAAGGGAACAATCGAGTCAGACTCGTCATTCATTGCCCAAGTCGAGCTTGTATTGGTCTCAGGTCTATTTTCCTAACTGAAACTCGAGGAGAAGGCCTCTTCAACAGAGAGTTTCTAGAATACCAAGAACACAAAGGAAAAATTAACCAAAGAAAGAATGGTGCCCTCGTCTGTGACCGTAGTGGAGTCAGCAACTCCTACGCCTTAGACAGCCTTCAAGCTCGAGGAAAATTATTTATTGGAACCGGAATTCCCGTTTACGAAGGAATGGTTATTGGCGAGAATGCAAAAGCAACCAACCTTGACGTGAACCCATGTAAAGCTAAGCAGCTCACAAACTTTAGAACATCCAATAAAGATGCCGCTATTAAACTGGAGACGCCAAAGCAACTCACCATTGAAAACTGCCTGGAGTGGTTAAACGAAGATGAGATTATGGAAATCACGCCACTTTCACTCAGACTCAGAAAGAAGCAGCTTCAGAAAAACTTGCGCTAAGAAAACCTCCTTAACTACAAGGAAAGAAGCCCAAAGTTTTTCCGATGGAAGTCTGGTTTTTCAAGAGTGCCGTGATCTAATGCAAAATAAGACAACGTCGATTCTTGATTTTCTAAAATTAAAGCGACTTTAAAATCTGAGTTTATAAAATTTCTTTTCACTTGAAACTGAAAGGAAAAAGAATCTTGATTCTGACGAAAAGAAAACTCCGCTTTCTCACTGACTTCCTTCAAAGAAGAAGAAAGCGATCCTTCAACCCGATAACTTGAAAAAATTCTTAAATATTTTCGAGTATCGGAAAAATTCCATTCTAAATATTCTTCAGAGTCCTTGGAAAATTCAAAAAGCTCAAAACAGCTCGATTTCCACAATTCCTCCTTGGAAAGGCTTTTTTTAAAGCTTAAATTAATTTCTCCAGAAACAGAAAAACTTAAGTAATTCTCGGCACTTAACTCACACTCAAGAGAACACTCTAATGAGCTCTTTTTTGAAAAGTCTTTTAAAATTAACTGTTTGCGCTCCACTCCATCATCTTAAGGAAAAAGTCTCAAACTGACAATTGAACAGCACAGAGTGCCGCATTTTGTCCCTGAACTTTTAAGATTTCAAAGACTTAGAAAAATACTTTTTCATCACGAAACCGCTCCAAGAAGTAAAATAAAGAAAAGGCAAATAGAAAAAATGGCAAAAATACTCTCCTTCTCATTAAAGCAAAAAAGCAGCGAGCAAGAATCCCTCTATACAAATTGGGTGGAATACTTCAAAACAATTCCCCACGAAGACTTACTTGATCTTTTAGTTTACGAGCACGAAAATGATTTTCCCATGAAAAACAGCGCTATGCTCATTGAGAAAATGAAACACAAAGCCTTAGTCTCTGTTCTTGACGATCAAGCACAAACAACTTTTCTCAAAAATTTTCTAAAAGAATTTGCAGAGTAATCTACGCACTTTTCTTTTTAAAGACCTGAGATTCAGAAAAAAATGAGGACGGAGCAAAATTTTGTTTATCGTTTCGAACGCTTAGGCCGCTCCGCCCATCTTTTTAAAGCAAATTTACACTATTCTGTAATTACTTGATTGAAAGTGATTTTAGTAGAAAACCTAAAAAATTAGGAATAGCAACAGCTTAAGAGAGACTTAAGGCATTAGTTTTTTTGCTCCGTCCCCTTTTGTTATTCTTCATATATGGTTTGACTCAAAACAGCGAGGTTTTAAAAAAACATAGGGATGGAGCAACCTAACTACTCAAAATAATAAACAAAACCTTGCTCCGTCCCCATGTTTTTCCAGTTTTGGGGGTACACGTCAGGGATTTATTCAAATCTAACATTTTCATGGCAGTTGATTTAGATTTAAATTTGGCGTACAATTATTAATCATGTATAGCAGGATCTGCAAGTTACCGAAAAATAGAAGTTTTTTGCTCTTTGGAGCTCGTGGCACTGGGAAATCACATTTGCTCAAGCATCGACTAAAGACAAAATCAGTTCTTTGGATTGATCTGCTGAACGTTAATAAAGAAGCAGAGTATTTGAAAAACCCTATGCTCTTGAGCGAGCAGCTTCGTGCACTACCGGCAACAAAAGAAAAAAACTGGGTTATTGTTGATGAAATACAAAAAATTCCCAAACTTCTTGATGTGATTCATAAAGAAATAGAAGAAAAAAAATTTTATTTTGCTATTTCAGGATCAAGTGCGCGTAAACTAAAAAGAGGTGGCGCAAACTTGTTGGCAGGGAGAGCCTTTGAGCGGCACTTATTTCCACTGACATATAAAGAAATAGGCGAACACTTTAAACTAATTGACACCTTAAAATGGGGAAGCCTTCCAGAAGTTTTATCTTTTGATTTCAATGAAAAAAAAGATTTTTTAAAAACTTATGTAAATACTTATCTTAAAGAAGAAATACAGGCAGAGCAGCTTGTTAGAAAAATGCCGCCTTTTCGAGCTTTTATTGAAGTTGCTGCCCAAAGCTCTGGTGAACTTTTAAATTATTCTAAAATTGCACGAGATATTGGTTCAGACACCGTTTCAGTAAAAAACTATTATCAAATTTTAGAAGATACTTTGTTAGGCTTTTTTGTTTATCCCTTTAAAGAATCAATAAGAAAAAGACAATCTAAAACTCCAAAATTTTATTTCTTCGACTGTGGAATTCTGAGAGCATCACAACGAAAATTACATCTCGAGCTTAATGAAAAAACATATGAATATGGAAAACTTTTTGAACACTGGGTGATACAAGAAATTTTCAGACTGAATAAATACTATTCATACGACTATTCTCTCAGCTTTATGAAAACTAAAGATAATGCTGAAATAGACCTTATACTTGAACGGCCTGGAACAAAAAAACGACTCATTGAAATAAAATCTACAAATTTTGTTACAGATGATCATCTCAAGCATCTCAAACAGCTTTCTGAAGACATTCCTAATTCGCAAGCAATATGCATTAGTAACGAAGTGCAGACTAAGAAAATGGGGAAAATCTACTGTTACCATTGGAAAAAAGGGCTAGAGGAAATTTTTTCATAAATGAGCCTACCCATCTTTTAAGAGAATCAGATGGTCAAATTAAAACACAGAAAACATGGGGACGGAGTAAACTTTTGTTTGTCATTTCGAGAAGTTAGGTTGCTCCGTCCCCAATTTCTCTATCCAGCTTTCCCTTTAACCAGTCAAAAACTTTTAGCTCTTGATTGATTTCATTGCGCACATAGCTTGATTCTGTAACTTTTAAATAAGCTGGCTGTCCAGTTTTCAATTTCACTCTAAATACATTGGAAGAAGATTTTCCGATAAAGATTTGTTCTAAGTTAGAGGTTTCTAATAAACTCGTGATCTTTGTTGGTAGTTTCATATGAACTTCAAACCTTCTTTCCGAACTACGAACTAGCTCTATGCTTGAATCCAAAAATGCTTTTTCGCCACGACGCCCTCTTCTTCATGCAATTTATCAAAAACCCCTCCATTTTTAAGAATGCATTTTTCTGAAGCAATATTGCTTACATCACAGGTCACAAGTAACTCTCCAATCGAAAGACAGATTGGTTTTTTCAAGACTAACTTTAACATCTGAGAGGCAAAACCACGCTTTCGCATAGATGGCCTCACAATAAAACCAATGTGTCCTCCAATTTTTGAAAGAAATTTATTCAAATCATGTCTCACTGAAATTCTACCTACAATTTGTTCACATTCATCAACAGCCCAGAAAAAACTGTCTCTAACCCTTCCTTCTGGTGGCTCAACCACAGCTCGTGAACACAGTTCCTTAGTATAAGCTGCAAAATCTAATTTGGGGTCTGGACTCGATTCATTCGCAGAAAAAATCCAAGTGCTTTTATCAGACTCGCTTGTCATTTCTGAAAGAGCCTCAAAATAACTTTGTTCATATTTTGCATGCGGCCTTACAAGGTGAACCTCTGACATGTAGATAGAATACTCTTGAAACAGCTTTCTTTGAAAGAAAATTTATTATGCTATACGAGATGAAACCTAATAAACACTTCATTAATGCTCAGAGCAGAACATAAAGCGAAAACACAGGGAAGGAGCAACCTAACTATTCGAAATAATAAATAAAACTTTGCTCCATCCCTCTTTTTTTTTCAGTTCCAAGTTTTTTCTTTCAAGTTAAACGAACTTCTGCACCAAGCTAGCCTGATTTCCCTGCAGAAGGACTGTAGCCAAAGAACCATTCACCAGCGACATCTGAGGAGGCTTGTGGCCAATATCTGCATCTAAAACAACGGGGTAACTGTAATCAGAAAACACTTTCTCAATTGCATTTAAATATGAAAACTTACCAATGTCTTGTGCGTTATTCCTACCAAAAATGACACCATTCAAATCATCAAAATACCCCGCATACTTCATTCCCATGAGCCCCCGATACAAATCATTTGGCTTTTCATCGCAATTTTCCAAATAAAGAATCATCCCGTCATCTAAACAGAAATTATTATAAAATTGAACGATGTTTCCATAGCGAGTTCCGACAAGGTTCCTCAGCGTATCAAAACATCCACCAATAATTCTTCCCGAGAAACTAAGTTCCTTACCTCTTAACTCTTTCCAAACAGTTTTCTCAGTCAGGTTAAAAGTAGTTGAAAGGTTCTCTTCAAATTTTGTAAAACTTTTTTGCCAAAAAGAACTGCTTTTCTGAAGGAGTTCTTCCCTGTCACTTATTTTTAAGAAATTTTTTGAATTTTTTGTCAGGTCATCTTGGCCATCAATAGAATCCATAAAGTTTGTTCCATGAACCGACGCAATTCCCGTCATTGTTGTGATGGCAAATAACAAAGTAGAGATATCAGAATAGCCCATCAGCCATGTTGGTGTTTTTTTCAACTGCTCGAATTCAATATGCTCAAGAATATCAATCAATAACTCACCGCCCCATGGAGGCTGAATGAGATCAATCTCTGGATTGCTCCACATCTGCATAAAGTCTGCAGCTCTCAACTTGGCACTGGCACTCGTTGACAAGACATTTTCTCTGAGACATTTTCCCTCTGTAAGATTAAAACCGTTTTTTAGATACTGGTCTTTGACTAAATTAAAACGACGATTAAAAGCATCAGTCCCTAATCCACTCGAAGGAGCCGTCACACCAACGTGAGTTTTAGTCTTTGATTTCGGATAAATTATTTTCATCTCTAGTTTTATTGAGGGTGTTAACCTCAATACTCAACTGCAAAAAAGACTCAAAAGCCTCATCGCTAAGCTCGATCAAAAAGTTCTTTGGCAATAATCAATCTTTGAATTTGAGAAGTTCCCTCGTAAATTTGAAATATTTTAGAATCGCGGTAAAGCTTTTCTACAGGGTATTCACAACTAAAGCCGTAACCACCAAAGACTTGAACAGCGTCGGTGCAGACCTGATTGCAGGCATCAGCGGCAAAAGCTTTGGCCATGGCAGCATACTTTGTGTTTCTTCGACCTTGATCAATTTCAAAAGCTGATTTCCAAACCATAAATCGTGCCGCTTGAACTTTCATGGCCATATCGGCAATCATGAAACTCACTGCTTGGTGCTTATAAATTGGCTTTCCAAAAGTTTTTCTTTCTTGGGCATATTTCATGGAATGTTCCATCGCAGAACGAGCCACCCCGACCGCGCCAGCGGCAACCGGAGGACGAGTATGGTCAAAAGCGGTCATGGCAATTTTAAAACCAGCACCCTCTTCACCGAGTAAATATTTTTTAGGGATCTTCACATCATTAAAAGTGATGCCTCGAGTATCGGAACAACGCTGCCCCATGTTCACTTCTTTTTTTCCAATTTCAATGCCATCACAAGAGCGAGGAACCAGGAAACCAGACATTCCGCGAAAGCCTTTTTCTTTGTCAGTGTAGGCAAGAACAAAATACCAGTCTGCAACATTAGCGTTGGTGATCCACATTTTGGAACCATTAATAACATAGTCATCGCCAACTTTTTTAGCGGTCGTTTTCACACCTTGAACATCGGAACCGGCATGAGGTTCCGTCACCGCATAAGCCGCCAAAAGCGGAGCTTCCGTCATTGGTGAAAGAAATTCTTTTTTTTGTTCTTTTGAACCAGCAACAATAACCGGTGCCTGCGCTAATCCATTGGCTTCAAGAGCCGTATACATTCCGCTACAGAAACTTGCGAGCTCTTCAGCAATCAAGCAGCCGTCAAGAACGCCCAAGCCTAAGCCACCGAATTCTTCTTCAATATGGGTATTCATCAATCCAACTTGATGGGCTTTTTCAATAATGGTTTTGGGAAATTCCATGGTCGTGTCGTGATGCTCCACGTGTGGCGCCATCTCTTTTTCACCAAAGTTTCTTGCTAATTCTTGTAATGCTTTTTGTTCGTCACTCAGCTCAAATGAAATCATAAAGCCTATTCAACCATGAAGAGACGATTCCACCAAGCCCTCAGAGGACTTTGAAAAAGCTTTTTTTCGTGCTGCACCCTATTTTTCACCCAAGCCATAGCCGTAGGCTGAAGCATTGTTTCTGATTGAGATAAAAGATTTTGCGCCGTCTCATAGTCGCCCTCACGATAGCGCGACGCAGCTTTATCTAAAGCCTTGAGAGCCTGAAAATGTCGGTCATAGAGGCGACAAGCGCTTTTTTTACCAACATCTCTCTGTTGAATTTCTTGCCAAGAGCCATGCCCACCTCCAGCGCTTGTGTGCATGAGGCATTCCTTTAACGGGTCTATTGCGGCCAAAGATCTTTGATGACCTTTTCCTGTGGAATCTTTCGAGAAGACAAAGTCTTTGATTCCCAGCAATGCATGCCCTAATTCATGAGCAATCAGATATTCTGCTAAATATTTTTTCTGCTTTTCTTCGTCTGTTATTTTTAATTCTTTCAATAACCGATAAGCACTGACCAGAACAAAAGAAGGTCCGCCCAATCCACCTAAAAGCTTAGACTCACTCAAGTGACCTGTTTCAATGTTGGCATGAGCACCAATGGTAATGGGAAGATTGCTAATAAAAATTGGTAAAGCCTGATTTGGATTCTTTTTCCAAGTCGCATGAAAATGTTTTTTGTCGAAGGCACTCCAATCTTCATAGCTTTGCATTTCCTCTATATTTTTATTTTTGAGCTGATGAGGAACTTCGTTAAAGTGAAGCGTCCAATTTTTGATTCTGAAATGAAAATGATCTTCTAAGACCAGCAAAGATTGAGAAATAGCGTCATGAAGAACCTCTTCTTTTAACTGCGGAAAAACCGGAGACTGCTGAACATAAAAAACAACATTTCTTTCAGCAAGAACTCGTTCCGAGTAAAGCCATGTGCTTTTGTGAACATGAGCAACAGAAATCAAAAGAAAGGCAAAGAGAAAAATAAGACTCGAAGAAGAAAAAAGTAAAAGATGCTTCTTGAATAAATTTTTCGACTCCCTTTTTTGAGCAATCAAAGAGTAATCGTTGGTCGGAGAAGCCTGGCTAAAAGGAACACCACACGTCGGACAATAACTCATTTGCTCAAAAGGCAACGGGGTCGCACAGCGCCCACAAAGGGTTATTTTTTCCAGGTTGAACTTTCTCATTTCTACAGTTCTTTTCGTCTCAAAATAATCTATTGAGAGTAAAAAAACGCAGAGACGAGAAACTGAGATTCATTTCAGAACAGAAAGAAAACTTTCACTCAAAAAACTATGAAAACGACCTCGTTAAAGACCTCAAATTATAGAAAATTCACAGTATTTTCATAAAAATCAAAGACTCCATAAGAGTGCATAAAATACTTAAACAGTATTTATAAAATCTTAAAAAAAGGAAAGTTTAGCTTCGGATCTTATTTTCTACAGACTGAATACTTCTCATGTAAAGATCCACAAGCTGCCTGAGCTCTAACATACTTTTAGAGCTTGGAATTTGCACGGAATCGAGTAATGGCGCCAGAGAATGAAGCTCGGGGCTCGCCTGCTCCAACAAGGATGAGAGAGTATTGAAATTGTTTCTCAACTCAAAAATAAAGCTTCGCAATTCTTCTAGAGCCTGGTCATGGCCACGCCTCAACTCAAACGCAACTTGAGAGTGAACGCCTTCAGGCGTTGAAGAATGGAAGCGCCTGACGGAAGCATCAAAAACAAGCACCATACTTTTCTTTTTCAAACCAAAACTGAGTTGAACCTGATCATTTGTTTTTAAATTTTGCGCCTGAGGCATGGAAACCAAGAGCCCCCCCAAAGAAATGTCTAACGCTGTTCCAGAACAAAGAAAATCTTCAGAACTGACCAGCACTCTCTCCGAAAAAGGCAGCCGGTAATGATCTCTACTTTCATTTAAAGTCATCGTTACAATAAGTTTGAAGCTAGCTCAGCCAAAATACTTCGCTCACCTTTTACCAAGCTAATGTGACCAGAAATTTCTTCATTCTTCATTCTTTCAACGACGTAAGAAAGGCCGTTACTGGAACTATCCACATAAGGATTATCGATCTGATAGCAATCACCAGTGAGAACAACTTTGGTATTTTCACCAGCACGAGTTAAAATGGTTTTAATTTCATGAGGGGTCAGGTTTTGTGCTTCATCAACAATCAAATATTGATTCGGAATAGAGCGACCCCGGATGTAGGTGAGTGGCTCAACTTGTAACATCCCCTGGTTCATCAACTCTTGCATTCCTCGAGTCACACTATTACTTCGTCTTCCAGAAGTCTCAGCGCCGCCACCCATCAAAAATTCAATATTATCAAAAACAGGCTGCATCCAAGGATTGAGTTTTTCATCAATGTCTCCGGGTAAAAACCCGACATCTTTTCCCATTGGAAAGATTGGCCTCGACACTAACAGTCTTTGATATTTTCCTTCATCCAGAGTTTTTTGCAAACCAGCTGCAAGGGCCAAAAGCGTTTTTCCTGTTCCGGCTTTCCCCACCAAGGAGACTAATTGAATGTCTTCATTGAGTAATAAATCCAAAGCAAAGCTTTGTTCCACATTCTTAGGGTGCAAACCCCAGACGCCTTCAATCTGCTTTAGCAAAGGAACAATACAACCTTGCCTGAGATCATAACGACCGACGGCTGAGTGACTGGGGTTCAAGCGGTCTCTGAGAATAACAAATTCATGAGGATGCAAATCTGGATCTTCAAACTCTAATTTTTTTTCAGCATAAAATTTTGAAATATCATCAGCATCGGTTTCAAAAACTCTCACGCCTGAATAGAGTTCATCAATAGAAACTCGAGTGGTTTCATAGTCCTCGGCTTCAATGCCCAGAACATCTGCCTTAATTCTTAAATTGGCATCTTTTGTAATAAAGGTGACCTTGTCGGCTCCCTTTTTTTTGACCTCTCCCAAAGCAACGGAAAGAATTTTATTATCAGCCATCTCCCCACAAAGCTCTGAAGGCAAGGCATTGAGATCTTTTGCGAGCTCAACCCTTAAGACGGCTCCACTACTCAACTCCACACCTTGAGTGATCGAACCAAGACTTCGGCATTCATCGAGCATTCGACTGAACTGACGAGCATTACGCCCCACTTCATTGAGATTTTTTTTAAATCGATCGAGCTCCTCAATCACCGTAATAGGAATGACAACTTCATTTTTCCCAAAGCGATGGATGGATTGCGAATCAAATAAAAGGACATTGGTGTCGAGAACAAAAGATTTCAACATAGTCTTCTTTAGAGTATCGAGCTTATTCCCAGATAGCAATTCACACCGCCTTCAAGGAGCAAAAAGAATAAGATAAGTGCCCGATATAAAAGAATATTTAGAGCGTATATAATCAGTTCTGAGAACAAGAGTCAACGCAACTCGTTAAAAGGCACTCTTTTATAAGAAATTAAGGCGACTCATTGAAATCAGATTCACTCCGTGCCTAACTGAGACTCCATGTAGTTCCACTGTCGCAACAAATGCTTGTCAGATTTTAGTTCTTTCTCAAAGCGCTTTAAAGCGTAAGTAATGGTGGAAGGATCTTTTTCAATATAAAAAGCAATACTACTATTGGATAAACCTAAGTGCTCAGAAAAGAATTTACACACGAACTTTCTCGCAAGACTGACCTCTTTTCTACGTGAGGCTCCGAGAATTGAGGATCCGCTCACACACATGAGTTTGGCAATTTCCTCTAAGATCATTCGAGGTGTTTTTCCATTAATGGAATTAATGAGCTTTTGTTCTGAATTTTTAAAAGCAAATTTAAATTCAAGCTCCTGAGCATCTTCCATGCTCAACGTCGACTTCACACTCAAACGAATGAGGGCGTTCATGTAGGCGGTTTTCGCCTTACCAAAAGATTGAAAATTGAGATTCAACAAGTTTTCTTGAACTTTAAAGGGAATGGAATCCGTAGAAAGGCCTTCATCCTCTAACATCGTTTTTAAAAGCTTTTCTTTTAAATCGCGACATGGTGATTCATTCATGTGAATACTCACACCAGAAAAAAGACGACCAAAAAGGTTTTCATCAATTTCCTTTTTAATCTCAGTAGGTCTCATCACACTAGAAACGGCAACAGAAGCGCCTCGTTCTATGAGTGCATTGACAGTATACAAAAACTCTTCTTGAGTTTTTAACTTTCCTTTAAGTTCGTCGAGATGCTCAATCACCAAGACATCGGTTTCTTTACGATATTTCTGAACAAATGAAAGCACTTGCTTTGACTCAAGAGCCACTCGCCATTCATTCAGAAAAGCCACCACGTTCACAAAAACTAAATTCTTGGAAGGATCTATCCAAGAGTTGAGTTGCTTGAGTAAATGCGTTTTTCCCGAAGAAGTTGGCCCGTGAACCCATAAGAATTGAGCTTCTTGAGCATAACTCACTTGCTGAGCCCATCTTTTTGCTAATTCATAACTCAATTCATTCGACGTCGACTGAATAAAATGTGGAGAAGAAGATCTTGGAGGGAAAAAAACCGGAGCCGCCCGAGAAGACAAAGGGGAGAAAGAAGTATTCTGAGACGGCGCCGGATGACCAGGAAGCTGAGCTTTTTCAAAGTTTTTGTGATCAAAATTCTCTGAACTCACCTCCCTTAAATTTGAAAAGTTAAGCTCAGCTTGATGCTGATCCTTAACTTTTTTAATTTCACGATTGACTCTAATTTCTGAAATTGGCCAGCCACACAAAGAACTGAGGCTTTCCAAATAAGGCTCTAAGGCTCTTTGATGGTATGCCGTGGGAACATAAGCAATCACCTCATCTCCCAAATGATCAACGTTTATTTCAGTTTTAAAGCGGTTTGAAATTTCATCAATTTCTGGACATTTCAAGACAAGGGAGGGATCTCCTAAATCAATAACCTTTTTTGATACCTGAACATTCAGGTTGCAACTATGAATAACTTTCAAAATTCCCCCAGGAAGACTCTAAGTTAACTAAAATATGAGGAAGTTGCATGTTCACATCATGATCTCAGGGGTTGTTTAAATAAACGCGTTATCACAGCTTACAAACAGTTTATCCACAGATATTTAACCCTAAACAACAAATTAAAAGGAATGAAGAGAGCATAAAGTTGTCCTCAAAAAAATGTGGACAACCTATGAAAATGTTTTTTTTTAACGCTTTATAGTCATTGTAAATAGTTTTAAAAAATAAAATTCTTGACCCAAATTTAAGAGCTTTTTCGGGTCAGCTCAGATTTCTTCTAAGCTGGAAAAATTTCAAAATCTTCAACATGGAGATCAGCATCGTACTTCACCTGCAGGCGACATCCCATTTTTTTCTCTAATTTTTCAACACTTTCGCCTTCGTTATTGGCAATGTAGACGGCTAGCTCTGGGTGGCAATAGAGCACCAGGGATTCCTTAATCGTATTTCGCTGCGCTTCTTTGAGACAGCCTCTAAAGATTTCATAGATAATGCTTTGCTTGGACTTAATGAAACCACTTCCATCACAAGCCTTACAAGGCAGGGTCATTTTCTTGCGAATACTTTCTTGACTTCGTTTTCGAGTGAGCTCAATAAGCCCAAATTCGCCCATAGGCGCAATATTTGTTTTCACAGGATCCTTTTTCGATTCCTCACAGAAATATTCGTAAAGCTTATTCCGGTGGTCTTCTCGCTCCATATCGATAAAATCAATCACAATGATTCCACCAAGATTTCGCAGTCTGATTTGATAGGCAATTTCCTTAACCGCCTCATAATTTGTTTGAAAAATAGTTTCTCCAAGATTTCTGCGACCAATAAACTTTCCGGTATTCACATCAATAGAGGTTAACGCTTCGGCCTCATCAATAATAATATAACCGCCCGACTTCAGCCAAACCTTTCGAGCAATGGCTCGCTTGATTTCCGCCTCAACCCCAAAGTGTTCGAAAATCGGCACCTGCGAATGATGTAACTCTAATCTTTTTTTAAATCGTGGAATATAGGACTGAACAAACTTACTGAGCTTTCGATACATGTCTGGATCATCAACAATCACCCTCGACACATCTTCCGTCACTCGATCTCTGAGAATTTTATATGAAAGATCTAAGTCTTCATACAAAAGACCTGTTTTCTTTATTTTCTGAAAGTTCTTTTTAATAGAGCCCCATAGTTTTAAAAGAAAATCGAGATCATCTTTAATGTGTTTTTCACTCGCCCCTTCTGCAACAGTTCGAACAATCAACCCACCTTGCTTCGGAGCATGCTTTTCGACAATCGCCTTCAAGCGATCGCGCTCTTCTTCATTTTCAATTCGTTTACTCACCCCAATATGTTTGGAGTCGGGAATATAAACTAAAAACCTTCCTGGAATACTCACGTAACCCGTCAAACGAGGTCCTTTCGTTCCAAGGGGTTCCTTGATGACTTGGACCAATATTTCCTGACCTTCTTTAATAATACTTGAAATATTTATTTCTAATATTTTGGTCGTTTCAATTTTTTCTTCATTTTCCTCAAAAGCATCTTCATTCTCTTCTGAAAAACTATCGAGCTGATCATGAGATTTAATTTTTTCAGGGATCGCCTCTTTAGAAAAGCGTGGATTCACCACCCTGTTTGCATGTAGAAAACCAGTTTTTTCGAGCCCGAGATCAATAAAAGCTGCCTGCATGCCTGGAAGCACTCGGCTGACCCGAGCCTTATAAATGTTTCCCAGAATCCCTCGGTCACTTTTTCTTTCAATATGAAACTCTACCATTTGAGAGTTTTCGAGTTTTGCCAGACGGGTTTCCCATGGTAAGAAATTAACTAATAATTCTGAAGACATCATTTTGACTCTAAAAAGAGTCTATCGCCTCTTCTGTGATGAAGAAAGCATAAAGAAAAAGGATCTCTTGTCGTAATTTCCCTCTATAAAACAAAGAAAAGAACCGATAAGAACCCATGTCGGCTTATTTGACCCCTCTTCTTAAAGCTCTGCACGCCCAAAAAGCTTCCGATCTTCATGTCTCTAGCGGGCACGAGCCGATGCTGAGAATAGGAGGAAAACTCCTCAAACTCGATATTCCTAAAAGTAGCTCTCAAGAAATTCAAAAAGTCCTTTCAGAAATTTTAAATCAAAAACAACTCAACGAGCTCAAAGAAAAAAAGTCTTTAGATTTTTCCATTAAAATTGAAAATTTAGGTATTTTCAGAGTCAATGCATTCTTTCAACTCAACGGCCCTTCGATTGCCATCAGGGCACTACCCTGTATTGTTCCCACCCTCGAAGAGCTTGATTTACCTGATATTTTAAAAAAGATTTCACTCTACCCTAATGGCCTTATTCTGATTACTGGACCAACTGGATCGGGAAAAACAACAACACTTGCAGCGATCATTGACTATATTAATAAAAATAAAAACAAACACATTATTACACTTGAAGATCCCATAGAATATCAATACAGCTCCCAAAAAAGCCTCATACACCAAAGACAAATGGGAACTCATTTCGTCGATTTTAAAACTGCTCTCAAATCAGCCTTGAGAGAAGATCCAGACGTTTTACTCATTGGAGAAATGCGCGACCCGGAAACCATGAAACTGGCCATGACTGCTGCCGAAACCGGTCACCTTGTTTTAGCAACGCTCCACACCAACTCTGCCCCAAAATCAATTCATAGAATCGTCGATTCTTTCTCAAGTTCCGGTGAACAAAATCAAATCAGAAGTATGCTTTCGGATAGCTTGAGAGCAATCATTTCTCAAAAATTATTTGTAAACGAGCAGACTCAAAAACGTTTCGCCTTGCACGAAGTTCTCATTAACAATCTTGCCATTGCCAACTTGATTCGAGAAAACAAGATTCACCAAATAAAAACTGCGTTACAGACAGGAAGAAAAGAGGGCATGATCCTCCTTGACGATGCTCTACTCAAAGCAGTCAGGGAAAAGAAAATTAATTTCAAAACAGCCTGGAACAATGCTGAACAAAAAAAAGTTTTTCAACACCTCATTGACGGAAACTCTGCTCTTAAAAAAGCCATTTAAGGCTTCGTAACAACTGGCTTGAGTCGATTAATTTGCTTAGGAATCACAATGTCGACCGTTCGGTCGTATCCATTAATACGAAATTTTCTTTTGTTGATCGTCAGCTCTAAGGCCCGTGCTTCAGAAACTGAAAGATAAAATTCTTTTTGTGCCGTATATTTTTTAACAGAACCTGCGCTTAAGGGAAAACTCGGAGAAGCCGTGCCGTCAACTTTGACGCTCACCCAACATTTTTTTAAAGCACGAACGCTCACCTCATAAGGCGCTTCGAGACTCTGTTCAGCGAGAGGAGTCTTTTCTGCGGAGATCTTCCCTGCTTCAGCAGATTTTTTTTCTTTCTCTTTAGTTTCAAGAATAACTTGAGCCTTTAATTCTTCTTTTTCTATTTTTTCAAGAGGACTCACAAGAGTTGACTTGAGTTTCGGCACTGTTGAAACAGGTCCAGCTTTTTCAAGATTTTGAGAATGCGGCTGTTTTCTCGCTTCGAAATTTTTTTGCAGCTCTTTTTTACCAACATTAATAAAGTAAACCCATAAAGTTGACAGGAAAATTAACAAAAAAACCAAACTTAAAAAACGTTTCGAAAGAAACCACCATTTTTTAGGTTCGACAATTTTTGAACCCGGACTCAACGTCATTTTATTATTATTAATAATCCGAACACCTTCTTGCTCAGGATGAGATTCTTGCTTTAAAAAAAGCCTCGCCTGTTCTTCTTGAGTAAAATAGGCCTCTTTGAATTTTTGTAAGACCAGCTCAGGATTTAACTTCAAATAACGTGAGTAGTTCACTAAAAAGCCACGAATAAACGCCATTGCAGGCAACTCAGCTTCTGGCCACTCAGCTTCCATAAATTGAAGCTGTTCAATGTGAATTTTGGTTTCTGCCGCAACTTCCTCAAGCGAAACCTCTTCTTTTAATCGAAAAGATTGAAGCCATTTCCCAAAATCTAAACGCAAGTTTTTATTTTCTTCAAAATTCTTTTCTCCATTGAATTCTTCAGTCATCTCTATTCTCCAACAAGCCACCATCATATCAATGAAATGTCAAAACTGTCCATTTGAAGAAGGCATATTCTGAACAGAAAACAAACACTTTTTTAACAAAAAAGTGTTTTCAAGGACTTTGAACCCGCAACGCCCTAGAAAAGAAGCTGTTTTATGTTATTCTTAGAGTTGTGAAAAAAACTTTTCTTCTTTTTTTTACAGTATTTCTAAGCTTAGAGCTTTCATCAAAGACTCTCAGCACGCCTGAGCTCATGAAACTCAATAAAAAGGCCCTCCTGAGTTTTAGCGACCGCCAAAGGCTCTTCATGTCTTTATTGGAAGAAATTAAAAGTTATCAAAGTTTTCTGTCCATTTTTAAAGATGACGAGTTAAAAGAAATCCAAAAATTCGTCAAAGAGAATATAGAGCAAAAAACAAAGCTTAAAAAAGAACAGCAGCAAACACGCTTTGAGCAGTTCAATAACAAATATTTAAACTATCTCAACATTTCTAAAAAAATAGAAAGAGGGATCCAAAAGCTCAACAAGAAACTGGCCAGCCTCAGTATTGACGAGCGAGCAATGATCACAGAAACCAAGCTCAAAATTGAGGCGAGCGAAAGCCACCTCAGGCAAGCTCAAAGTATGATTTTACTTCATTCCTATGAAGCTCATCAATCCTTAGCTCGCGCCAAAAGACTTTATAAAACAATTGATGACAAGAAAGAAACAGAAGTAAAAAAAGAAAAAAAGATTCTTGCCGTTAAGAGCAAAAACACTTCCCCTCTAAAAACTGAAGAGATCAAAAAACTTCTCGCTCCCGGAAAATTTCGAGGAAGAAGAAGCGATCGAAACGAGACGCCAGAAAATGAAAAGTTTAATATGACTCCCATCGACACAGAGTTCTACGAAGATGAAAGCACCAAACAGCTTGGAGACATGCTCATTCGAGACCTCGGAACTCCTGCAAGCGCTTGGAGCTATGACTTTGAAAATGATGACCTTTATGTTCTTTCAGGAGAAAATGTTGGGAAAATTCGAGTCAAAGAAAATAAAGATGGCGTGCGAATTTTGCAAACGCGCATTGGCAGCAATTTTAGTGATTTTCCTCCAAACTACCAAGGAGACCAACGCGTTGACACTGAAAAATCCAAGGGTAAATTTCTTACAGGAGAAGGAGACACTCTTTTTGGAAGCTTTAAAGCTAAAAAAGACAAACTACTCAGCGAAGACAAAGAAGATCATAGCGGTCATGATCATGATCACGACCATGACCACGATCACTAGCAATCACGACTTAATGCAGAATACACGAGTTCAGCCACGAGCCTAGCGCTTTGAGAGTCTCGATCATACAATGGATTCAACTCATAAAAGGCAAGGTTTTTAATCTGTGGAAGTAACTTCTTCCACACTCCAAAAAAAACTAGGGGATCCAACGCAAAAACTGAAGGTGCAGAAACTCCCGGACAGGCATCTTGTCGGAAAACATCGAGATCGAGACTCACATCGACAGATTTCACTTGATCCGCCTCATACTTTTCCCAAAAATACTTCCAACCTTCTGAATCTGCCTGCAAAAGATCTTCACTGTAAAAAATACTTGCTTGATAAGCTTTTAACCACTGAAGATGAATTTGAGATAAAGCTTTTTTTTGAATACCAACCTGATAAAGTCGAAGACGATTTCTTTCTTCTAAAATTCGTCGAAAAGGCGTTCCAGAATGGTTTTTAGAAGAGTCCTCTTCAGGCTGAGGCCGAACATCCAAATGAGCATCAAAATTAATCAGAAGATCAGATTGTGTCCCAGAAAAATCAGAATATGCCCAATCGTGCCCACCACCTAAAAGAATCACCCGAGCTCCAGTCTTCCTCAGAAGCTCCATAAAATCCTTAGCTCTATTCTGAGCCTCTTCCAGAGGATAGCCCCAGGAATCAAAATCCCCTAGGTCAATAATAGGCGACTTTGAAGCCCCAAGGGACTGAAATTTATAAAGTTGTTCACGAATTGCTTGAGGCGCTAAGGCTGCACCGACCCGCCCACCGTTCCTGAGCACCCCACGGTCATCACTGTAGGAATAGATCACAGTTGATTGTGGGCCAACCTGAGCCAAGAGAGCCCCTAAAGAAAGAGAGTTTTGTCCTCGCCCAAAAAAATGAATCTCAGAAGCCAAAAACTGACTTTCAGGATCTTCTACTCGATGCTCAAAATATTTTTCATTTAAATCTACTGGCGAAAAGTTTAAATCGTTTATCATCTTCTTCTTTCAATTTGCACTCAAAATGAGTAAGATCTTCATTTCTGATGAAAGCACAGAATTTTATAGAAATCACTGGAGCACGACAACATAATTTAAAAAACATTGATGTTAAGATTCCCAAACCTGGCTTCACCGTAGTAACCGGGCCAAGTGGATCAGGAAAGTCTTCTCTGGCTTTCAATACTATTTTTGCAGAAGGCCAACGCCGATACATGGAGTCGCTCAGCTCTTATGCTCGACAGTTTCTAGACAAGCATGAAAAGCCAGACATTGATGACATCAAAAACATCTGCCCAACAATTGCAATAGAGCAAAAAAACCATACCAAAAGCTCCCGCTCGACCGTCGGAACCTCAACTGAAATATACGATTATCTGAGGCTTCTCTTTGCTAAAGCAGGCCAAATGTACTGCCCCAAAACAAAGAAGGCTGTTAAAAAAGACTACCCCAGTGAAGTCGCTAGAAACATCCTCAACAAATACAAAGAAAAGAAAGCCGTCATTTGTTTTCCCATAGATATTAGCCCTCAATCAGAGCAGTCTGATCGAGAAAACCTTTTAAAATCTTTTTTAGAAATGGGATTCACAAAAGCCATTCTCCCGGCAGAAATCAAGCTCAAGAAAAAAACCAACTTCTACGATCTTCAAGACGAACTCGCTAAAGAAAACAGTCCCATTCTCGGATACAAGAAGCTCATTCACTGCCTTTATTTGATGACGGATCGACTCAAAGTCAGCGAAGAAACTCAAGGACGCATTGAAGATGCCATCAGCTCCTCTTACTCGAACGGTCATGGACGAGCACGCTGCCTTCTTCTCAACGAAAAAAATATTCTTCTCGAAGAAATCAAAGTAACGGAATTTCCATCAGTGAACGGTGGAGAGGAACGGTTCCCAGAATTGAGTCCTTTACTTTTTTCTTTCAACTCACCGATTGGCGCTTGCCCATGTTGCAACGGCTATGGAGCGACACAGGAAATCAACCAAGAGCTCGTCATTCCGAACCCAGAACTCTCCCTTTCACAAGGCTGCATCGAACCCCTCTCTAAACCATCTTCTAAAGAATGGCTGAAAGAAGTTCTCATTTTCTGCAAAGAAGAAAACATTTCCCTAAACCTTCCCTGGAATGCTCTTCCCAAAGAACATAAAGATAAAATCTGGGATGGACACAAAGACTTCGAAGGTATTTTAGGGATTTTCACAAGACTCGAAAAAGACCGCTTCAAACTGCAAGTCCGAGTTTTTCTTTCTCGTTATAGAAGCCCTATTCTCTGCGTTGAATGTAACGGTGACAAATTAAGAGCTGAATCTCTGGCCGTCAAGATCGATCAGTTTAACATTTCTCAGCTTTCTACAATGAGTATTCAGAATTTACACGAAGCTTTAAACAGCATTGAACTCACCCCAGAGCAAAAAGTCATTTCATCTGAAATTTACCCTCAAATTGCCAACCGTGTTGACTTTTTAATTCGGGTTGGACTCGGTTACCTTTCTCTCAACCGACTCGCGAAAACACTTTCCGGGGGAGAAGCTCAAAGAATTGCCCTTGCCAACCAACTCGGATCAAGACTCACTCAAACCTGTTACGTCCTCGACGAACCGAGTATTGGACTTCACCCAGAAGACACTGAAAAACTCATAGGAATCTTAAAAGAACTTCATCAACTCAACAATGCTGTCATTGTCGTTGAGCATGATCCTGATATTATTAAAAGCGCTGAGTATCTTGTCGATATTGGCCCCGAAGCAGGTGAGAATGGAGGCGAAGTTCTTTTTCAAGGAGACTACAATGATTTTCTAAAAGCTGACCTGAAGGAAAGTACCACTTGGAATTTTCTTAACGAACACGAGCAAGTAAAAGCACCTCTCAAGCGCCGCCTCCAACGTCATCAAGAAATTGGCAAAGAAACCCAATGGGTAGAAATTAAAGGATGTCGTGAACACAACCTTCAAGATGTTGATTTAAAAATTCCTCTCAACACTCTAACCGCTATCACGGGAGTTTCAGGTTCAGGAAAATCGACAGCTGTGCGAAAGACTCTTTACCCGGCATTAGCTAGACTGCTGAGAAATAAAAGTGAAATGCCTGGAGAATACGATGAAATTAAAAATTATGAGGCACTGAAATCGGTCATTCTCATTAACCAAGACCCTATTGGCAGAAGCCCGCGCTCAAACCCGATCACCTACCTCAAAGCTTATGATGAAATTCGAAACCTCTATGCCAGCTTGAGCGAATCGAAAAGAAGAAAATACCATCCTGGCTACTTCTCTTTTAATGTGCCCGGTGGAAGGTGCACCAATTGCGAGGGAGATGGTCACGAAAAAGTTGAAATGCTTTTTATGGAAGATCTCTATTTAAAATGCGAACATTGTGACGGGAAGCGATTCAAAAAAGAGACCCTTGAAGTCGAGTATCGAGGGAAAAATATTTCAGATGTTCTCAACATGACCGCTAAAGAAGCTTTAGAATTTTTTAAAGAACAAAAAAAACTGAAAAAGTATCTTTCTATTCTCAATAAAGTTGGTCTTGGCTACATTCGCATTGGCCAACCGGCAACAACGCTCTCTGGCGGAGAGTGCCAACGTTTAAAAATTGCACGTGAACTGACAAACTCTGAACGAACGAATATTATGTATATTCTCGACGAACCGACCACGGGACTCCATTTTCGTGACGTCAAAGTGCTCTCAAAAGTTCTTCACTTTTTAGTGGAAAAAGGAAATACCTGTGTCGTCATTGAGCACAATATGGACCTCATTAAAAGCAGCGACTACGTCATTGATTTTGGCCCAGGAGGCGGTGTCCATGGAGGTAAAATAGTTTGCCAGGGAGATCCCGACGAACTCATTCAAGAGAAAAAACTTTCTGTGACCATGAAGCATTTAAAAAAATCTTTAGACGCCACTGAACGCGTGAGCATTAAGGACTTCTTCGAAAACTCATGACACGCCTCTTAGACTCTGAACTCATTGTCAATCCTGATGGAAGCATTTATCACCTGAATCTTCTGCCACATGAAGTTGCCTCAAAGATAGTATTTGTCGGTGATCCCGATCGAGTCTCACTGGTTTCAAAGCATTTTCAATCCATTGAAGTCAAAAAACAAAAAAGAGAATTTCTCACCCATACCGGAAAATTTAAAGGCGAAAGAATCAGCGTGATTTCAACTGGAATTGGCACCGACAACATTGACATTGTTCTGAACGAACTCGATGCCCTCGTCAACATTGACCTTCAAAGTAAAAGCATCAAAAAAAAACATCGTGAGCTAAAAATCATTCGAGTGGGAACTTCCGGGAGCCTTCAAGAAAGTCTCTCTGTGGACTCATTTCTTGCCTCAAGTCACGCTATTGATTTTAGCGGACTGAGTGAGTTCTACCAACTAGATGACAAAGATTTTGACCAGAAATACAACACTGCTTTGCATGCTCAACTCAGTAAAAACGAAGTTTTTTTAAAGCCCTTCACCATTAAAGCTCCTGGAAACTTGATTGAAGATTTTAAAAAAGATTCCTCTTTCACTTTTGGAGCGACTGCAACCTGCGCAGGCTTTTATGCTCCTCAAGGGCGGCAACTTCGACTCACGGCACGCTACCCTCAGTTATTAAACACGTTGTCAGAGTTTCAATTTGAGAATTTTAAAATCACTAATTTTGAAATGGAAAGCGCGGGAATCTACCTTCTTGCAAGGCTTCTAGGGCATCAAGCACTTTCGCTAAATGCTATTATTGCGAATAGGAAAACCGGTGAGTTCAGTAAAAACCCAGGACTGGCAGTTGAAAACTTAATCAAGAAAGCTCTCGAAAAACTTTGTCCTTAAAGACTTTGCTCTTCTGAACGATACCAGCATCTTGGGCGCAGACCGTTGTTATAGAACTCTTCGGTGCACAAACCAGCTTTTTCATCTTCAACATCATTATGGACAGTTTCCTGAATACTTTTCAAACAAAGAGCTCCCTGCATATAGGTATCAAAACGGCATTGAGGCGGTGGATGAAAAGAAAAACTAGACTCAATTTGAGTTGGATCTGTGCTGGACACGCTCGGATACGAATCATTGAGACTGTTCTGAAGAGAAGCAAAAAGCCTCGCCAGTGAAAACCCAGCCACAGCAGTTCGAACACAGATAGACTGTTCTTCTTTGCTAATAAAATTTTGAAAACATTTAAAAGCAACTGGCTCTGGCACAGAAATGTTTTGCTCCACGTATTCTTTATTCTTTTCAAGCTCGAGGACTCTTTGCATACATTTATGCGCTCCCCAATAATCAGACTGCCCTTCTGAAGCCGCCCAATTTAATCCAACATAATCATATTTCGGAAAGCCGCCTAAATGATGACCCATTTCGTGACAAAGAACGAGCAGAAAAGCATCCTCAGTAACTTCAGGATGTCTCGCCAAACCACCATACATTGAAACCGTCCATTTATTTCCGTCACGTTTAGCACGTGCGTTCACGGTAGAACTTTCCCAATATTTTTTAAACACTAATTCAGCACCCTCTGCTCGAACAAGGGGAGCATAGTATTGATTCACTTTTTCAATGAGTTCATCAAATTTTTGCTCATCAACATGAGACTGTAAAGAAATAGGAATAGAGAGTTTATTCTTTCCATAGTGCCTAATAAAGCCATCACCTGGACAAGAAAAAGCAACTGTAGCGACCAATAAACTCACTGAATAAAAAATTTTGGACATCAATAACAGAGTAACGGCTTTTTTAGAAAAGTCAAAGATGTCTCTGAGTTAAGTCATCCTTTAAGCTTTGAAATAAACAAGAGAGTAATTTCTTCCAGCATTTTGAGGGTCCCGACGATAAGAATAAAATTCTTCATTTTTCAATGTATTGATCTCAAAATTATAAAAGAGCTCAACTCCCATGTCCTCGAAGTCTTGAGAAATGAGAGACCACGGAGAAAAAGAATAAAGACCTGGTGATTTCTCTTTAAAAATTTGAGAGTTTTTTTGCTTTTTTGTAGAAAATTTTTCACGCATGTCTTCTCGAACTTCAAAAGAGTCTCCATTCAAAGACGGACCACACCAAACCCAAGTCGTCTGTGGACGAAAAGAAAATTCTTTAAAAATTTTTAAATGAATTTTCTTTTGCAGCCCTTTCCAACCAGCGTGAACGGCGGCAACAGACTTTGACTCACGGTCAACATAAATCAAAGGAACGCAGTCTGCCGTTTTGATCATGAGTTTCTTTCGAGATTTTTTAAAAGCATCTCCCGTGGCAACGAAGGCATCTGCCTCTAAGAACTGCTTTTTATGAGCCAGAGCTTCAGACCAAGAAACGACTCGGTCGCCATGCACCTGATTCAATTGCAAGACCGTTTCATCCGCTAGAAAGCTGTCGCTTTCAGCTGCATTGAGAAAATGAATAGTTAATTTTTTAGCCCAAGACTGTTCTAAGCTTATTTTCAACTCTTCCATAATTCGAAATTTTTATCAGTTTTGAAGCCATGAGCCTCAAGAACTTTTTCAAAAGAATCTGGCTGAGCAAAAAATTCTACCGGCTCAGTTCCCTGAGGTGGCACAAAAGACAAGTAATACGCTTTTAACATAAGACGTTCACAAAGCGCGCCATCATAAAAAGTGTCTCCCAAAATAACATTATTGAGCAGTTTCATGTGCACTCTTATTTGATGAGTTCTTCCGGTTTGTAATTTACAACTTAAGAGCGCGAATTCGCTTTGTTTTTGAATGCTTTTAAAGTGGCTAATGGCTCGACGCTCCCCCTGCTCCGGGCAGTAGTAGCGAGTCGGATTTTTAGGATTCTTCGCATGGTAAGTCGCCAAAGAAAGAGTTTTATCGCCATCAAACGTTAAACCCGCAGAGGCTCCTTCTAAATAATTTTTAAGCTGCACCGGAAGTCTGGACATGATTTCTTGAGTTGTTCTTTGGGCAAGAACCCAATAGAGGCGAGTCACCTCTCTTTTAGAGATAATTTTATTGAAATACTTTTGAGCCATCTGGTTTCGTGCCACAATCATGAGCCCAGAAGTATCTCTATCGAGTCGGTGAACAATTCCCGGTCGATGGGTTGTTAATTTTTTTTCTAAGTCGAGACTTTCTTCATCGAGAACTTTATTTTCATAAATCCAATCAACTAAGGTATAGACTCCAGTTGGGGTCGTATCGCCCGGATGGACCAAAAGCCCCACTGGTTTTTGAACAATAAAATAATTTTCATCTTCATGAATGACTTGAATCTCTTCATGATGTTTTTTTTGAGAAGCGGCCTCAATTTGGACATCATCAATTAAAGAAGTATCCAGAACAACTCGATCATCTTCCTTCAAAGGAAAAGCCGCTTTGAGCTGCTTGACGTCGTTAACAGAAACAGCTTCTGCCTGAATAAATTTAAGAATTTGAGAACGACTCAAACTTGGTAACATTTGAACCAAATAGAGATCAAGCCTTAAAGCACCATCTTCTTCTTTGACTTGAAACTGATTTTTATTATTCATAGGAGTCTTCATGCATTTTTCCACTTTCTAGATAAATATAACGAATAGAGAAGGATCAATAAATTTGGAATCCATAAAAAGGCCCAAACCACCGCTTCTTGATTAAAAAAAGAAAGCTGAGAGCTTCCCACAAATGACGATAGAGAAAAGTAAAGAACCCAATAAGCTCCAGAAACCACTAAACCAAGAGCAACCGTCTTGCTTTGAGCTGTTCTCTTGTTTTGTAAACTCAAATAAAAAGCCAAAGGAACAAAGAAAAAGCACACAACTCCAAGCGCAATTCTTCGAGCCATTTCAATCCAGACTTTCCTTTTCTTTAGCGGCGCTATGTTTTTCTTTCTTTTTCCAACTAAATCATTCCAATACTGTGAAAGTGGCGAATCTTTACTTTTTCCTAGTTTCTTGACCAATTGTGGCCGAAACAAATAAGAGTCAAACTGAAGGTCGCGAATGAGTTTTTTATTTTCATCATACTGAAGAAGAGTTCCTTTTTTTAACAAAAGACCTTTCTCAAGATCTTCTGACTCAGTTCCTCTATTCCAAATTCCAGATTGAGCGCTAATGAACACCCCTGGCTGAACTCGTTGATCATCATAAATAAAAACATTTTTCAACTCTTGAGTTTCTTTATTGATCGCATCAACGTAAATGGTAAAATCTAAAAATCGATCATTGAAGGAGCCTGGAGTCAGCACCTGGGCTGTTTTGTTTTTAATAGCTTCATCAATCGCAATTTCAAACTGCCTATTTCCATAGGGTCCCAAATACATATTGCCGTAAACAGTCATCAAGGCCACGAAAACCCCTAAAACAAGACAAGGCCTCATCATTCTTTTGGGCCCATAGCCAAGACTCTGGAAAGCAATGAGCTCACGATCCGACGACATTCTTCCAAAAATAAATAGCAATGAAAACAAAAAGGCAATGGGAGCAATAACTGGAGAAAGACTTAAGGCCAAACCATAAACAATTCTTTTGACGACTTCAAAGCCCAGATTATTTTTGACAATCAGGCCACTGAGCCTCAGGGCTTGCATTGAAAGCAAGACTAATAACGCAAAAAAAAGCGCGCTCAAAAACGCTTTTAAATGAGACCAAAAGAAATAACGATCAATTTTTTTGAGCATGGGTGTTCTCTCATCTATACTCAAAACATGAGAGCATTACAATTCTGTTTTTATTCTGTCCTGAGCATCATCGCCCTCTCATCCTGCAAAGACTCCTTAGTCTATTATGCGACGAAACAGGGCCTCCAACAGGGCTCACTGCTCATGAAAGCAAAAAATATTGACACTCTTCTTAAAGACCCAAGCGTCACTGAAAACTTAAAAGCGAAACTCATTTTGAGTAAAAAAGTTCTTCACTACGCTGAAGAGTCTCTCCAAATGAAAACTCTCGGCAGCTACTCAAAATACGCGAAACTGAATCGAAAATGGGTGAGCAAAATCGTCGTCGCTGCGAAAAAGGATTCTTTAAAAACTCATCTCTTTAACTTTCCCATTGTTGGCGCGCTTCCCTATAAGGGGTTTTTTCAAGAAAAAGACGCTCAAGATTTTGCTGAGAAAATTAAAAAAGACCATCTCGACGTCTACATTCGCCCTACTGTAGCTTTTTCTAGCCTCGGCTGGTGGAAAGATCCGCTTTTTCCCGGAATGATGTCCTCAGATTACGATCTCATTGAAGTTCTTTTTCATGAATTGGTTCACCTTAATTTTTACTATCCCTCTCAAGCGGCCTTTAATGAAGCCTTTGCAACCTGGTTTAGCAGTAAAGCTTCTCATGATTTTATTAACGAAAATTTTCAAAACACACAAAAAACCACCCTCCTGACAGAACTTCAAGAAAACTTAGATTTTCAAAAAAAAATGACTCGTTTTACTTTAGAAATTCAAAAAAAAGGAAAACAATTTTACTCTCAATCAAAGAATTTAAAAAAGACGAGAAAAAAATACTTCCAGTGGATTCAAGAAAAGTGCCTCAACAAAGGCTTTCATAAAAAATATTGCTCAAAAGAATGGAACAACGCTCGTATCTCTAGCATGAGCACTTACCTGAAACACTTTGATGAAATTGAAAAATACTCACAAGAAAAAAAGATTCCCTATCAAAAATTTTTAAATCTTCTCAGAGAAAGTCCCGCATCAATTGTTTCTAAAATAATCAGTCAAGAGAACAACGAATAAAGCTCTAAGAATCTATTCTTTTCAGATGAACAAAAAACTCAACATGAGGTGTTTGGGGAAAAAAATCATAGCCTCGCATGCTTTCAACAATGAACTTCTTTGTTTTCAAGAGCTTTTGCAAATCTGCCCTCAATGAAGAGTCTGAACAGGACACATAAAAGATGTTTTTCAACTTTTTAAGTTTTAGAAACTCAATGAGGTCTGGAAATCCAGCTCGAGGAGGATCTAAAAACAAATCAAACTGTGAAAGTTTTTCTGCCTGTCGATGAATCTTATTGAGTTGACTTCTTTGATACAAGTTGACCGAATGATGCTGAACTCCGTCAATCTGCAAGACAGCTTTACGAGGCAAAGAATCGTATGCGTGAACCTTCAAATAGCATTCAGAAAGTTCTTGAGAAAAATTTCCCGTTCCTGAAAATAGCTCAAAACAGTTTTTGGAAAGTGTTTGAAGTTGAAGCTTTTCTCGTAGATGCGACTTTAAACGAATGTTTTGTTTGTCGTTAGCCTGACAGAAGACATCGGATTCTTTATTGCTGAGATGATATTTTTCTCGATGTGCATTGATAAAAGCAAAGTTTTTAGGGGCCACAAAGCTTTGAGAAGACAAGTGATCTAGCTGAGTTGAGGCTTGCTCGTTTAAAACAACACATTTCTTAACTGCCACGACTTCACTCGATTGATTTTGCTTAAAACCAAACTGATTCTTTTCTGACAAAAAGAGTTTGGCTCTATTTCGATAGCCTAATTCTTCTTTGGACTCAGTGAAGTCTTCGAGGGGAATTTCTTTTTCTTGAAGAGACTCTAGAACAACTCGGAGTTCTTCGACCCTTTTCTTCTTGGACTCAACTTGGAAGTCATAATTTAATTCGATCCAAGGACAGCCGCCGCATTGAGGCCGATAAGCACATGGTGATTCTCTGCGAGCAGGTGATTTTTTTTCAATTTTTAAAAGTTTCGCATAACCAAAACTTTTTTTCTCTTCAGTAATCTCAACTTGAACAAGGTCTTGAGGGTAAACGTTCCAAACGAAATAGACTTTACCACTTGGAGCCCGCAGCACCCCTTGGCCGTGAGAATTTAGCCCCGTTACTTCAGCTGAGAATTGATTTTCCATTAATTTAAGAGTTCAACTTCAGGACCCGAGTTTCTTTTATCTTGTGAAGCCAATTGTCCACAAGCTGCAGAAATATCTCGACCTCTTGATTTTCGAAGAAAATTTAACTGGCCTCCATTAATAAGAACCTCTTGAAAGGCAAGCACTCTTTTCATTTCAGGTCGTTTAAATGGAGAATAAGGATTTTCGTTATAACGAAGAAGATTAATCTTACAGGGAATTCCCTCAACTAACTTCAACAGCTCTCGAGCCTGTTCAGGGGAGTCATTGTATTCTTTCATCAGAATATACTCAAAGGTCACATAAAATTTTCTTTTACGAGCTCGAGGAAAATGCGGTCCGCTAATTTTCTTAACTAAAGAAAGAAGTTTCTCAATGGGGTAAGCCTTATTAATCGGCATGATCTTTTCTCGTAAAATGTTATTTGGCGCATTTAAAGAAATCGCTAAACGGCATTTAGATTCTTCGGCGAACTTTTCAATTTTAGGGAGCAAGCCACTGGTTGAAACTGTAATCTTCCCAGCTCCAATCCCAAGAGAAAGCTTATCGTTCATCATGACGTCGAGAGATTTCATCAACTCATCGTAATTATCGAAGGGTTCTCCCATTCCCATGACGACAACATTAGTTACTTTTTTAAAATCCTCTAAAAGTAAAATTTGAGCCACAATTTCAGAAAAATATAAATTTCTTTCAGTTTTTTGCTGAGCAGTCATGCAAAAAGTGCAGCCCATTCGACAGCCTACTTGAGTAGAAATGCAAACAGTTAAGCGTCCTTGATCTTCTCTGGGAATAGCAACCGTTTCAACAGTCCTCAAATCTTCTAATTCATAGAGAATTTTAATAGTGCCATCCGAGCTTTTTTCAGATTTTTTAATTGTCGGCCAAAGTAGAAAATAACCCTCATCTTTCAACAGAGAAAGTAGCCCTTTTGGCAAGGTGCGCATTTCTTCTAATGAAGAAACCCTATTCTTCCAGATCCATTGAAAAATTTGAGTCGCTCGAAAAGGCGGAAATGAAAATTTTCCAACAATTTCAGTAAGCTCCTCTTGAGAAAAATGGAGTAAGTTTCGATTCTTTGACATCTCTATACGGCGCGTTAACGGGCTTTGATGATACACTAATATGAGAATTATGTCGAAAAAAACTTCCAAACGCCACGAGGGCTTTAACGATACAGACAAGGAAGCTGAAAAAGCCGATAAAAATCAAACAAATACGGGAACTCACACCAGTGAGGCCACCCGAGTTGGCTCTCTGACCGACGAGAGCCACACCACTTTAAACAAAAAACTCATTCCTGTTCTTCATATTTCTACTGGGCCAGAAAAAGGCAGGATTGTTCCTATTCTTGACTACCCAGAGGTCATCATCGGAAGAAGCAAAAAAAATCTCATCGCTCTCGACGACCCCTCTTGCTCCAGAAAACACGCGCGAATTTATGTCGACATTAAAAATCAAAAAGTCATCTTTGAAGACCTCAAATCACTCAATGGTTGCCTGATCAATGGAATCAAAAAAGAACATCATATTCTCAATGATGGCGACAGAATTAAACTTGGCGACCAAAGCATTGTTCGATTTTCTCTGGTTTTGGACAATGACTTTAAAACTCAACTCGACATCTATAACAAGTCGATTAAAGATCCGCTTACCGGAGCTTTTAATCGAAGAAAGTTTAATGAAATCTTTAATCGAGAATACTCACTCTGGAAGAGGAATACTGAAGAAAGACATGTCTCCATTCTCATGCTCGACATTGATCACTTTAAGTCAGTCAACGATACTCACGGTCACGTCGTCGGCGACAAGGTGCTCGTTAACCTCACTCAAAAAGTTCACGAGCTCATTCGTAGTGAAGACATTTTTGCCCGCTTAGGTGGCGAAGAGTTTGCACTCATTACGAATGTTAGCGAAGCCGGCATTATCTTCCTTGCAGAGAGAATTCGAAAGCACCTTGCCGAATCGACTATTCGCTACGGTGAAGCTCAGGAATTTCAGTATACCGTTTCCATTGGAACTTATACCTTTAGTGAAGAAGCCAAAGAACTCAATAGCAAAGACATTGTGGATTTAGCAGATAAAGCCCTTTACCACGCTAAAAACACGGGTCGAAACCAATGCGTTTCTTACAATGAGTTAAGTCGCTCGGGAAAAACTTAAAACATTCCTTTTTGCTTCAAACTGAGGAAAATAAGCCACTAGAAATTTCTCTAAAAGTTGGGCGTCATGAGGCCAGCGACTCAAGTCAGCTCCAAAATGATCCTTTAGAAGAATCAGTAAATCTTTCAATGAACTCAGATCAGAAAGTGCCGGCATATGGAAAATGCTTTGTGCAAAAAGATTCAATTCAATTCCCCACGATACTTGCAACTCAGAAAACATCAGTTTCAAAATATACAAAGAATCTTCTTCTCTTTGTTTGAGGCTCGGCAAGCGAAGTTTTTCACAAATAGAAAGTTTAAAAATCTCTGCGAACAATTGGCCTTTTTGTGGATCATTCAAATAAAGAAAATCCGCGAAGCTTAAATCAAGAAAAATCCGATTTCCGTAAGCATACAAATACTGCCGATCTTGTAAAGTGAGGATGCTTTGCTTGAGCTTCTTGAGAGCTTCGACGGAAACTTGCTCAAGAGAATGAATATAAAAAGCTTTATTGGAAGAGGCTTGTTCGGGAATAAGCAGTGAAGACTCAATATCTTGAGCGTGAATTCTTTTGAGTTGAATTGGAGGGTGAGTTCCAAGCTTACGATAAGTATTTTCAATATTGACGAATTCACGAGCCATTCGAAATTTTCCACTCCCACTGAGCCCAGATAAAATGAGCATGGAAGAAGGCGAATCCAGAAGACTACTCAAGCGCTGATAAACCGCACTCAGCTCTTGATTCTTAGTTTCCAATAGCCCCAAAGAACCCAAACGAGCCTTTTCCAAAACTCGCCGCCGATAATGCTCTTGTAATGATATTTCTATATAAGCTTCCTGCATATTTTTTTCACCTTAGTGACACCCCTTTGTTTTTCAAAATCCCTAAAAAACATCAAAGTAGTCTCCATGTTAAGCAAGATGCTTGCCAAAGAAGCCCCACGCTAAGTCTCTGAGTTTTGGAACAAAAAATGTCTACGCTGTCTAAAACTTAGACACTCTGAAGAAATTGGCCATTAAATAAACGGTGTCAACTCGGAGTCCAATCCGGATTTAACACGACAATCTCGGAGTGAACTCCGAAAATATTTATTTCTATTTGAAACTTAAGGTGTACTTTCCCTTAAGAAACTAGAATTTTAGTTTTGCAGAGCAAGTGTATTTCACTTCATCTAAGTTGTGTTGAAGACATTCAAGAGACTCAACCGTATGACCGTCTTTTTCAGAAATAGTCGATTTTTTAAAAAGCCCAACTTTTCTTAAGGAACTGAAAATAGCTAGCGCTAATTTTGGCTCTGAAATCTTAAAAAATGATCTTCCAGCACTCAGTCCCTCACAGCGAATGACGCTTTTTTCAGGTTGACCCCTTTCGTCGTAGCAAGTCATGTGATCAATAAAGACTCGCCGAATGCCATTAGTTTCTGGAAACATTGGCACCTTATCCTCATCTAAAGCTAAGAATATCTGTTCAGCGGGACTAGCTTCTGGCGTGTTTTCTGAGACTTCCTCCTCTCCCTTTTCTAAGGGTGAGGCACCAACTGTAATCACTAAAACTAAGCTCGTAAAAAAAATAGAGAGAGACTTCATGATGTTTTTTCCTGTTAAATAGCTCATTGAGCTATAAAATACATTTATTTTTTTTCAGGTCAAGCAGGAAGCAAGCACTAGGATGAGGAATAAGGGATTGAATTCTCTTTTTTAGCTTTCAAGGTCAGAGAATTCTAAGAAAAGCGAGCCCTAAACTTTAAACTCAAAAAAACATCTCCACAGCTTCAGCTTCGCTGAGAATTTGAACCCCTAGTGACTGAGCTTTATCGAGCTTAGAACCGGCTTTTTCTCCGGCGAGCAAGAAGTCTGTTTTTTTAGAAATGCTACTTTGAACCTTGAAGCCAATGGCCTTTAGCTTTGCAGCCATTTCGTCTCTGGGGACACTCAGTGCTCCGGTCAAGACGATTGTTTTTCCGCTAAAGGCTAAATTTTCTTTTTTCTTTTTTTCGGCTTTGAGGTGGAGCGCTTGAATTTTCAGTTTTTTTAGTGTTTCGAGTTCTTTTTGGTTCTCTTTGTTTTGAAAATATTCATATATGGACTTTGCGGTTTCAGGACCAATGTTTTCAATGGCTTCTAAATCTTCAAGCTTTGCTTTCGATAAATTTTCAAGACTTCCTAACTCAAAGAGGAGCTCTTCTGCAGTTTGGCGGCCAACTTGTGAAATACCTAAAGAATAAAGAAAAGAATGTGGCAAGCGAAGCTTTGATTTTTCAATGGACTCTAAAAACTTATCGACTGATTTTTCGCCTAAACCGTCTAATTCGTAGAGAGAATCTTTTTGTTCATGCAGTTTATAGAAGTCTGAAAAGTTTTTTAAAAGGCCCATTTCACAGAAACGCTCAATCGTTTGCTCTCCAATGCCTCGAATATCCATACCGTATCGAGAGACGAAATGCTTTAAAGACTCCAACACACGCCCATGACAATTCAAATTCAAGCAACGACAGTGAATGCCTTCTAGAGAAACTTTTGACTGACACGCTGGACATTCTTCGGGCATTTGAAATTCAGGAGTTTTTTTCTTTCTTTTGGAGAGGTCAACTCTCAAAACTTCGGGAATGACGTCTCCTGCGCGACGAATCCAAACTTCGTCCCCAACTCTGACATCTTTTTTTCGAATTTGATCAATGTTGTGCAAAGTGGCCCTATTCACCACGACCCCAGCAACACTAACGGCTTTTAAATGGGCAACCGGAGTGAGCACCCCCGTTCGACCGACTTGAAGCTCAATGCTCTCAACGGTAGTCATGACCTCTAAAGCTGGAAGCTTATAGGCAATCGCCCATCGAGGAGCGTTACTCACAAAGCCTAAAGCATTCTGAGTTTGAAAAGAATTTATTTTGACGACGAGTCCATCAATTTCATAATCTTCTTTCCAAGAAGAATTGGCTCGAATATCGATATATTTTTGAATGGCCTGAGTGAGACTTTTAAAATCATGAAAAAGTTCTGTTTGCTGATTCACTTGGAATCCAAATTGCCTTAATTTTTTCAAAAGCTCCATTTGATCCTCTTGGGAGTGAACAATTTGATACGCAAAAAAGCTCAGAGGTCGAGAAGCAGTAATTTTAGAGTCGAGTAACCTTAAAGAACCAGCAGCCGCATTGCGAGGGTTGGCAAATTTCTTCTGACCGAGGGCCTCGAGCTTGGAGTTGAGCTTAAGAAAAGCAGTGTTTTTCATGTAGACCTCACCCCTCACCTCAAGTTTCGCAGGAAGACTTTTGCCTTCAAGTTCTAAGGGAATATCCCCAATAGTTTTTGCATTTAAAGTGACCAATTCACCTATTCGCCCATTTCCACGAGTCACGGCTCGACTAAATTTCCCATTTTCATAGTGCAAAGAAAGCGCTAGCCCATCGAGCTTTTCCTCCAACACACTAGGCACAAACTCTTCTGAACTGTCTAAGTAACGACGAGCCTTAGCGTAAAAGGAATCTAAGGATTCAAAATCGAAAGCATTTTGCAGACTGAGCATGGGAATGGAGTGTTCTTGTTTTTCAAAAGAGCTTAAAACAGCGCCCCCTACTCGATGAGTCGGAGAATTTTTTAAAATTAACTTTGGATGAGCTTCTTCCAGTTCTTGCAGCTCTAAAAGTGCTTGATCATATTCATTATCGGGCACCTCAGGGGCGTCGTGAGTATGATAAGCCTCTGACCAAGAATTGAGCGTCTCAACAAGCTTTTTTATTCTTTTTTCTAACTTGATAGACATCACTACCTTTAGCTACAATAAGCCAAGAAAGTGGGCAAGTAAGCTCTCAAAGAATATGAAAAGTGATTTAGCAATTGAGTTAAAAGGTATTCATAAAAATTTTAATCTTGCAGGCCCTAAGCTCATTGGAGGGCCCAAAACTCAGCTAGCTCTTTCAGATTTAAATTTAAAAATTGATTTTGGAGAATTCGTCTTTCTGACGGGAAGCTCGGGTGCCGGTAAAACGACTCTTATTAAAATCATTCTCGGCCTTTTGAAGCCAAGTGCCGGTCGAGCCTTTAGTTTGGGGACTGAAGTTTCTAACTTCACTCTCAGAAAGAATGCAGCCTTAAGAAGGAAAATAGGCATTATTTTTCAACAACCCATGCTTCACCCAAATCTCAATGTCTCAGAAAATATTGAACTTCCCCTTTATTTTGAAAAAATCAGTGAAAAAGAAAAAAAAATGCGGGTTTGGGAACTTTTAGAAATTTTAGGACTCAATGCCATCTCTCACGTCCCCGTTCAAATACTCAGCGCCGGTGAAAAACAAAAAGTTTCTCTCGCTCGATCTCTCGTCCTCAAACCAAAGCTCATTGTTGCCGACGAACCGACCGGCAACCTAGATCCTCAAAGTGCCCAGCACCTGGTAAAGCTCTTACACCAACTCAGAAGTTTTGGAAGCTCCATTCTCTTTGCGACTCACGACATGAGTCTGGTGAAAAGCTTTGGCGGTCGAGTTCTCGAGCTTGTTGCTGGCAATGTCCATCAAAGTAAAGCGGCTCAAAAGCGCTCCCACGAAGCCCCATCCTTCTTTCAAAATAATACTGGAGAACTGACACCATGATTTTTAAACTCAGTTGGAGACAATTTTTATCGAGACCGTCCATGACCATTTTGACTTTATTGGCGATGACTTTTTGCCTGACTCTACTCGCACTTTTTTGGAATTTAAACGAAAATTTATCGGTGACTCAAAAAGGCTCTCAAGTCCAGCAACACGATTTTACAATTTTCTTACCGGGTAACAGCAATGAAATAAAATTGAATACAATCAAAAATAACGTTCAAGCATTTCACCTGATTCAAGAAGTCAATCACCTCAATCAAGACGAAGTAGATTTACAACTTAAAACAGAATTTCCAGAAAAACTCGGTCAAATGATCAGCGACGCTCCTCCATTGCAGGTTTTACAAGGAAAGTTCACGGCTCCAAAACTGTCGAGCGACGAAGAGACTGAACTCAGAAAACATTTAGACTCCTATGATCTCATTATTGATTATGACCTTGGAGCCTCACCCCTCAGCGACGACTCTGCTCAAAAACTTTTTAATTGGGCCACCCTTTTTCTCATTTTTGTTTTCTGTGCTGTTGCTTTACTCATTAGTCACCTTATTAAAGTGATTCTCGATTCAGGAAAAAACGAAAACGAACTTTTACTGCTCCTTGGCGCGCCTTTAAAACTAAGAATTTTCCCCTTGCTCACCCAGGCTTTTTCACTGACGACGCTGGGAATTCTTCTCTCACTAGGGTGCTTGTTTCTTTTTCATGATTTCGTTCTCCCTCGAATTTCAGCCTGGCTACTCCCCGAAGGAACTCCACTGCAGTTTTTATCTTTTTCTTCGGTTCTCAAATTGAGTGCGTTTACTTTTGCATCGACCCTCACCGGTTGCTTTCTCTCTTGGCCAAATAACGATGAAAAAATAGCAAAAAAAATATAGATGAAGCCACTCTACTGCCTCCTCTTTTTATTCGTTGCGAGCAGCGCTCAGGCCTCTCAAAAAATATCGAAAAAAGCCACTCCACTCGACAATAAAGCTTATATTGAATATTCAAAAAAACTGGCTCAAAAAATTGCCACACAAAAAGATTTCCTCAAGAAGAAAATAAGAAATTACCAAACAACACTTTATAAGAATAAAAACAAATTTCTTCTCTGGGAAGATCGTAAAAAAATTCAAAAAAGATCACACATCCTCAACCATGCCTTAAAAAAGGAAATTATTTTTCACCATAACAACCTAGAGCATACTGAAAAAATATACAGCGAAATCATTGCCTCAAAAGACTTTTTAAAAATAAAAAACAAATATCGAAAATCTAAAAAGCACGCCTTGAAGAAAATTTCCCTGAGTTACTTTCCCTTAAATATTGACAAGAACACACGGCTAAAAATGATGAGGCCATTTGGACAAATCAAAAAGAAAACCGCTCATTTTGACTTCTTTTCTCATGGAATGACCCTCGGACTCACCAAGAATATCCCCGTTCAAGCCGTCGAAGACGGCAAAGTCGTTTTCGACAAATTCTTGGAGGGTAAAAAACGAGTGCTCATCTTGAAACATAAAAACAATACTCTCAGCATCTATGGAAAGCTTCAAAAGAGCAAAAGCTTAAAAAAGGGGAAATCTGTAAAAAAAGGCAGCATTATTGGACGAGCAGACTCTGAATTTTATTTTGAAATTCAAAAAAATGGCGTTTCTGAGAACCCGCTTAAATTCTTTAAAAACAAAACACTGGCGCAACTACAAATCACACCCGCTCAAGAACAGTAGATTGTCATCGCCTTTTCATTTTCTAAGTTTAAAATAAGAGCTATGCATCCTTTTATTAAAAAATCATTTCAAGTATTTGGCCTGAGTTTCATTGCATCCACAGGATTTATTATTGGCAGCTGTTTTCACAAAAACACCAGCGCCCAAGAAGAGCTTTTTAAAAAATTAGATATCTTTGCAAAAGTGTTGGAACACATTGAAAGTAATTTTGTAGAAGAGGTCAAGACACCAGACTTAGTCGATGGAGCTTTAAAAGGGATGCTCAAAACGCTCGACCCACACTCCTCATACCTTGATGAAAAGATTTACAAAGAGTTCAAAGAAGATACCGAGGGTAAGTTCGGAGGACTGGGAATTGAAGTCAGCATCCAAGATAAAGAAATTGTCGTTATTGCCGCCATTGAAGACAGCCCCGCTGCAAAAGTAGATATTCGCAGTGGAGACATTATTGCCAAAGTTGGCGACAAATTTACCAACAACATGTCTTTGGCTGAAGCCGTCACCATCATGAGAGGGAAAGCGGGCTCAAAACTCAAGATATTCATTAAAAGAAAAGACGAAAAGAAGCTTCTTTCCAAAACAATCACTCGAGAAATCATTAAAGTGCGTTCTGTTAAAAATGCCATCTACAAAAAAGATACCGGCTATATTCGCATCAGCTCTTTCATGGAAAACACGGCTCGAGAACTCAAGAAAGTCTTAGAATCCTGGGAGTCCCAAAAGCTCAATGGAATCATACTTGACCTCAGAGGGAATCCTGGCGGACTCCTGGATCAGGCCGTTCAGGTCACCAACCTCTTTATTGAAGAAGGCCCTATTGTCTATACAATCGGTAGAAACAAAGAAGAAAAGAAAATTGAATCTGCCCTGCCAGGTCAAAAGATTTCAGACCATAAACTGGTCATCATCCAAGACGCCTCTTCCGCTTCAGCCAGTGAAATTGTTGCGGGAGCACTTCAGGATCACAAAAGAGCGGTCGTCGTTGGCCAGAAAAGCTTTGGTAAGGGCTCGGTTCAAACTATTATTCCAGTGAGTAAGAATAGCGGCTTAAAGCTAACCATTGCTAGATACTACACTCCAGCTGGACGATCCATTCAGGCCCAGGGAATTGAGCCTGACTTTCACATTGACTACATTGATGAAAAAACTTTAGAGCAAATTGAAAAACAAAACAAAAGCCTTCGAGAAGTCGACCTTTCTCGTCATTTTGAAAACGAAAAAGACACAGCAATCAAAGAAGAAGTTCAGGGATATTTAGAGAAAAAAATTGGAAAAGATTACATGGTTTCTCAGGCTAGAGGCATTCTCAGAACTATGGACATCGTCCAATTGAAGCCTCAAAAAATAGAATTTCGTGAGCCCAGCTCTGTAAGCGGTGGAATCGAAACGGAAGCCGACAAAAAAGACTGATAAACTTCCCTTTTTGTGTTAACTTTTGCCTCAATGAAAAAGAGCTACCAGTTAGATGTGCCACTTTTAAAAACAATTTCTGAAATTCCAGGAGCCCCTGGCTTTGAAGACAAACTCAGAAATTATCTTAAAAAAGAGCTCAAAAACATTGTCGACGAAATGCACACAGACAACATGGGAAACCTCGTTTGCATTAAAAAAGGAAAATCTTCAAAGAACAAAATCATGAGCGCGGCTCATATGGATGAAATTAGTTTCATCGTGACTCATGTCGACAGCAATGGCTTTTTAAGAATTCACCCTCTTGGTGGATTTGACCCAAAAACCTTAACGTCTCAAAGAGTGATCGTTCACGGAAAAAAAGACATCATTGGCGTTTTTAGCTGCAAGCCAATTCACGTCATGACTCCAGAAGAAAGAGCTAAAAAACTTAAAGTCGGTGATTTCTTTATCGATACTGGACTTGAGGCTGCTGAAGTTAAAAAACTCGTTCGTGTTGGCACTCCAATCACAAGAGAACGTGGACTCATTGAAATGGGCGATTGCGTGAATGGAAAATCTTTAGACAATCGTGTTTCGGTTTACATTCTCTTAGAGACTCTCAAGGAACTTAAAAACAAAAAAATTCCTTATGATTTCTACGCTGTCTTTACGGTTCAAGAAGAAATTGGCATTCGAGGCGCTAAAGTTGCCGCTCAAGAAATTCAACCTGACTTTGCCATCTGTCTCGACACCACCATTGCCAACGACACTCCAGGAGCCGCTGCTCACGAAAAGATTACCGAGCTGGGCAAGGGAACTGCCATTAAGATTATGGACTCCTCAGTAGTTTGTGACATCCGCATGACAGCCTTCCTTGAAAGTTGTGCTAAAAAAGCAAAAATACCTCACCAATTTGAGATTCTCACTGGTGGCGGAACCGATACCGCCGGAATGCAACTCTTTACAGCTGGAGGTTCCATTGCTGGTGCCATCTCAATTCCAACTAGGAACATTCACCAGACAGTAGAAATGTCACACGGCAAAGACATCCGAGCCAGTATTGACCTCATGAAAGCCGCTGTTTCTAAAATGGACACCCATAACTGGAAAAGATCTTAATTTTTTCTAGAGTCTATTCAAACATTTAAAACTCAACAGCAATTTTCCAACAAAATAGGTGAATTGCTTTTAAACAGATGCTGAACAAAGAGATCTTCCTTCATGGCAGAGGCTGAATGAACTTTAAGATCTATTCTTTGGTCTCCTATGGATTCTTTGATACTGATCATGATTTCAAGTTTTTGTGAAAAAGTTATCGTTTCACTTTCAACAAGAAGATCAATATCGCCACCTTTTAGCTCAGACTGTGTTCTTGACCCATACAAGTAGACCTTTGCATGTGAATCATGTTTTTTTACAGTATTTAAAATAGCTTTGACCTCAAATTCTTGAAGCCGAATAGTTTTATTGGAGGGCATTTTCCACAACTCTCATATATTCAAGCGTGATAGCTCTGAGTTCTTCAAAGAATTTACCAGCTCCTTCAATCAAATATTCATGAGCAATTAAATTTCTTAATTCACGACACTTGAGAAAAAGTTGAGCGTCATCAATTAAAGAGTTTTTTTCGGCAATATTGAGCATATCAATTAAACTACCTCTAAATTCAGGATCAATTTCAAGGACTTTAAATCTTAAAAATTTACTTATAAAAAGATCTGAACTTCTTGCAAAACGAGAGGAAAAACTCTCCCATTTTTCTAAAGAATCATCTGGTGAATTTTCTTCCGGAATACTCGCATTTTTAATTTTTTCATAACTCAGCTTGAGACGCTCGAGAGCCTTCACACTAGGACTAATAAAAATATTTTCCATACTTCCACAGTATAGCATCAAAATGAATGGGTCTCAGTATATACCTTCAGGCAGATCTTTTGCTTTGAATTAGCCCCGTCTTTATTCAAAGCTTAAAGGAATAGCTTCATAGCTAAGAAGCTAGATCGAGAGACTTTTTAGCATTCCAAAGATCAAGTGAAGCTTGAAGATTGAGCCACATCTTCGGATTCGTTCCTAAAATTTCAGAAATCAATAAAGCAAACTCGGCACTGACAGCACGTCGACCAGTGACGACTTCATTTAATTTTGTTTTCATAGTAGAAACTTTAATTTTACCCTTTGTTAGCCCAGAAAGCTCTTCCGCAAAAGAAGCCTGAGTCACTTGCCGAGGATCTAAAAAAATTTCTTTCAAAATTTCTCCAGGCGCCGAAGGCTTTCTCTTGATTTCTTTTCTTTTTATTGTTTTCATTATACAAATCCTTTATTTTTAGTGATAATTTTCTACGACAACATTTAAAAAATCACCATTTTTAAATTCAAAAGTAATGCGCCAGCCTTCAATCAAAGAGAGCTTTGATTGAATTTTTAAATAGTGGCTTCATTTTTTAAATTTCTTTCCGATGCTGTGGGTGAGAATTAACTGTGGTGAAGTTTTTTTCTCTTTCAGAGGAACTTGGCACCAACACAACATCTCATTGACAATGTTTTTAGTCCAAATCTTTGGATCAATGCAATGATAAAGTTTTACGTATTGTTCAACGAGACTATAAAAAGAATCAGGAGTGATTGTTTCTGGGGAAACAACATGATGAATTGAAGTAACTTCTTTAAAACCAACGTCTTTCATTTTTTCTGGAAGCCAATCAGCAACTCGAGGGTCAGAGCCAATGGCACCATACAATTCCAATTCTTTTTCTTTAAAAATCAACCATTGCCCATCTTCAATGCCCACAGGATCAACAAAGTATTCTATGATAGCTAAAGCTCCACCAGGAAGAAGACATTTGAAAGCTGTTTCTAAAAACATCTGCGGGAACTTCATATGCTCAACAGCAAATCGCGAATAAACAAAATCAGCTCGAGCGCAAAAACTTTCATCAAAACAAATATTTTCAAAAAGAAGCTTCTTTTTTGACTGAAGCCTCCAAAAGCTTTAATCTGAGCCTGGTAACAAGGTTCAACCAAATCATTCAGTTGAAAAATAACTTCATTTACTTTTTTCATTCGCTGCCACCCATCGATCACAAAACCCACAAAGTCGCGTCACCATAAGAAAAAAAACGATATTTTTTCTCGACGGCATGGGCATAGACCCTTTGGACTTCTTCTTTATTCTCCCAAAAAGTGCAGAGCAGTAAAAATAGGGTTGATTCCGGTAAATGGAAATTTGTCAGTAGGGCTTTTGACCTAAAAAATTCAAAGCCGGGATGAATGTAGAGCTTAGTGAGGGCGTGAATGTTTTTCATGTCATCGTATTGTAAACTCACTTCAGCTCTTTCTCTTCCTTGGAAAGGCAAACTTTCTAAAGCTCGCATGGCGGTTGTTCCGACACACAAACAATTCTCTTCACTTTGTAGTCTTTGAGAAGTCTCAGCTGGCACATGAAAGGCTTCTTCATGAATGGCATGCTCCAAGAAGTCATCTGTTCTGACTGGAGCAAAAGTGCCCAGGCCCACATCCAATGATAAATCTAAAAAATTAATCTTCTGAGCCAGTTCTTCAGTGAGTTTTTCTGAAAAATGTAAGCTGGCGGTTGGCGCCGCCGCGGAAAGGGACTCATCATGTTTTTCTGCCCAAACGCTTTGGTAGCGATCTCGGTCTCGTGCCTCATCTTGGTTGAGAATATATGGCGGCAGTGGCATTTGCCCAACTCCCTCCAATAACTCAATTTCATTGACCCCTTCAGGAAAGCGAATAACTCCCTTTTCGATCATCTTTACTGAAGTCTGCGTGCCTAAAACTTCCAAAGGCTCCTTAATCTTTATTTTAGCTTCTTTCTTAATGAGAGTTTTCCAAGTTCCAGAAGATATTTTTTGAACCAAGACAACTTCATGCTTTGAGCCACTCGCTCTTTTGACAAAGAAGCGTGCCGGAAAGACTCGAGTTCGATTGCGAACCCAAGGCATTTTTCCAAGGCTTGGATTTTCGTCAATGATTTGAGGCAATTCATAAAAAAATCTATCTTCTAAATGCAGCTTGCCCTCGACTTTTTTCACCAGCAATAATTTTGACTGAGTTCTTTCTTTACTCGGTTCTTGTGCAATCAGTTCATCGGGTAATTGAAAGGAATAATTTTTGACTAATAAACTCATTTGAAGGATCTATTGATAAATGATTTTAAAATTCTGTCAAAGAATAGATCACTTCTCGAATAAGTTTTTTGATTCTTTTGCTCTTGTTTTTAAAAGTGTTCTTCGAGTATTATAAAGTCTATGTTTTTAAATTTTAAAAAATTGAGTCTCGTTGCTGCTTTTTCTTTTAGTTCAGCTCTTTTTGCTTCAAACACGTTTCAAGTCCCAGTAGAAAACACTGGATTTCAAGTTGATCAGGTAAAAGCAGGGTCGCCTTTATCGAAAGCAGGCGTTCTTGCTGGCGATACGGTCCTAAAAATTGATCAAGAAGAAATTAACTTCAATAAAATTGAAAAGCTCTTTGCTGAGAACTTAAGCTGCAAGGTCATTGACATCAAAAGAAATGGTCAACTCAAGAGACTCGGCTGTAAGAAGTAATTCAAGAAATTAGAAAATAAAGAGTTCTAACGAGCAAAAATTTCGTGAGGGCTCTTCATTAAGCTGTAAACCTTATGAAGGTCTGCATTGGGGTAATAATGCTTCAAAATTTCCGTCGAAGACTTTCCTTGCTTGGCTAGTTTTTTAGCCCCTAATTGGCTCATTCCCACGCCATGTCCAAAACCTTTTCCTTTAAAAGTCCAAGAATTTTTTGAAGGAACAATTTTAAAATAGCTACTCTTGACCCATCTTTTGCCAAAAAGTCTGCGGAATTCACGACCACTTAAGGTTTTAGCCCCCAAGCTTCCTAAAAATTTCACCTGGTGCACTCGACCGCTTTGAGTTTTCTTGACAACTTTAATATCCAGAATCTTTCCAATGCCTTTCATGACAGAGCCCATTGCTGAACTCATTTGAATTTTCCAATGAAAAGGCACATGGTCTCGATCTACAGGACTGACTCGAGACTCATAAGCTCCTTGATCGTAATGACTTTCGCCCCAGACTCTTTGAGGTAATTCAGAGAATCCACCATTGGCAGCATGATAATAAGCTTTCAAGACTTCACCATTGTGAAAAAGCAGCTGCCCTTGCGTCTGCTCCGCAATTTTCCTCGTTAAGGAATCTTCCTTCGCACTTCCCTCATACATCTGATCGCGTTCATCATTTTTAAGATCATAAAATGACCCAGACTTCCTTCGATCAGCCGCCGTGGCTAAAGCGTAACTTCGAGCTGCAATCGCCTGCGCCTTCAAAGCCTCTTGAGGAAAGGTGGCGTTCACCTCACTATTGAGGAGACTCGCAATATAGGACAGTCCCCCAACCTCATTGACGAATTCAAGTTGAGAGCGATGTTCTCGGAGAAAAAAATCTCCTTTATATTTTTTTGAGTTCAAACTCAGCCCCCCATGAAGACTGGAAATTTTGAGCCCATCCCTCAATGACCAGAGTTTTTTAGAAGCAAAGCAATACCATTCTTTCTGAAAGAAGCATTCGAGAGAGTTTTTAAAAATTGGAAGATCGTTCACCAACAGAGACTCTCCTTTAATCTTCAATTTTTGAGAACGAGAGTGCTTCGCAATCAGCACTCGAAACTTCAGAGGCATCTCAAAGGAGACTCCTCGAAAAATCATTTTTTTAGATTGTGGGCTTTTCGTGGAAAGCTCAGTATCTGAAAAAGCATCGCCCTGGGGCAAGAGTATTAGAAGGCCCCAGATGATGATGCTCCGCTTAGCCTGAAAACAGCAAAGCTTCCTCCCCATAGGAAAATTCTAATCTGCTAAAAGTGAAACCCAAAGAAAAAGCTTAATATTTTAGAGTTTTAAAGCCATTTTTTTGATGAAATGTGGAAAAGCATCTAAGATCTGTCACTTCAGCTGCTGAGAAATTAATTTTATGGGGCCTGGGCTTTTTGACTTGACTCTAGAGGGAAATTCGTCAAGAAATGTACATTGCTGAAACAGGTATAAATATGACTACAAAAAAGGCCCCAAACGCAAAGACTAAAAAAAACAATGACTTATGGAAAGCTCCATCGACTTTCCCATACGCGGTGATTCGCACAGGATCAAAACAATACTGCGTGAGCGAAGGAGAACACCTTCTTGTCGATAAATTAGACCTTCAACCCGGTGATTCCTTTAAAGATGCCGAAGTTCTTTACTTGGCAAGCGCTGAGTCCTCTGTTCAAGTTGGCAAGCCGACTGTCAGTGGCGCTCAAGTAGAGTTTGAAGTCCTTCAAAATACTCTTGGGAAGAAAATTCAAATTAGACATCACATTAGAAGACACAATTCCAGAAAAACAACTGGACACAGACAACCTCAAACTCGTCTTCTAGTTAAAAAAATTAGCGGATAACGAGAGAACAAGGAAAGAGAGAAGCTCATGGCATCGAAGAAAGCTGGCGGAAGCACCAAAAACGGAAGAGATTCAAACCCAAAATATTTAGGCGTCAAAGCATTTGGCGGACAAAAAGTTTCAGCTGGATCTATTATTGTGAGACAACGTGGAACAAAGTTCAAACCTGGTAAGAATGTAGGCCTTGGTAAAGACCATACCTTATTTGCACTTATTGATGGTGAAGTTGAGTTTCAAAGACATAAAAAAGCAAGAACTCACGTCGCAATTAAAGCGCCTGAAGCTTAATAAAGACTCTTTTCAATTAAAAAAAATATCGATTAAGACTTCGCAGCTCGTTCAGTCCTGAAAATCTTTATAGAAAACAGGTATATATAATTTATGAAATTTATAGACGAAGCCCATATTGAAGTCCGCTCAGGAAATGGTGGCAGCGGTTGCGTGCATTTTATGCGTCAGAAATACAAACCTCGCATGGGGCCCGACGGAGGCAACGGCGGAAAAGGCGGTAACATATATGTTGTTGCTACCAACAACAATCAAAGCCTACTCGACTATAAATACCAAAAAAAATACGCTGCTCAAAACGGAGAAGCTGGATCCGACAATGGCAAAGACGGCAAAGCTGGAGAAGATCTGATCATTTATGTGCCTGTCGGGACACTCATTATTAATTTAGAAAACGGCATGACAATGGCCGACCTCACAACCCCCGAAGAAAAGGTCCTCCTCAGCAAAGGTGGTCTTGGCGGAAAAGGAAACAAGTTCTTTGCTACCTCGACAAGGCAAGCTCCAAAATTTGCTCAGCCAGGTGAGGAAGGCGTTAAGCTAAAACTGAAGTTAGAACTCAAGCTACTTGCTGATGTTGCCCTAGTCGGATTTCCAAACGCTGGAAAGTCAACCCTCGTCAGCGTCATGAGCAATGCTCGCCCGAAAATTGCTGACTACCCATTCACGACGCTAACTCCAAATTTAGGAGTCGTTCGTGGATACAATATGGATTTTGTCATTGCAGACATTCCAGGACTCATTGAAGGCGCTCACGAAGGAAAAGGCCTTGGACACCGATTCTTAAAGCATTGCGAAAGATCTCGCCTTCTTCTTTACTTACTGGACTCTAGTAACTTGAGCTCCAAAGCCTATTTGGATGAATTAAAAACTCTCGAGCACGAAGTAAGGTCTTTCTCAAAAGAACTCGCTGCTCTTCCTGCAGTTATAGCCATTAGTAAATCAGAACTTTTAGACAACAAAAGCAATGAACTCAAAGACTTTGAAGCTTTTCAAGAGTCTGGTATTGAATTTTTAAAAATATCTTCACTCAATCAGACTGGCCTCAAAGAACTCACTCATCAATTAGAAGCCATGCTCGAAAAAAACCCTAAAATATACAAAGCTAGTGATGCGGTTAAATTAGGAAGAATGGATTTCTTTGAAGAAACATAGAGTTTTTTTTGGTGGCAGTTTCAACCCACCTCATCATGGGCATTTAGACATCATCAAAGAGCTCGTAAAGAAAAGTGAGATTGACGCTATTCACATTGTTCCCACATCTCAGAATCCCCTCAAAACTGAAGCTTTGAAAAAATATAATTCTTTACTCGTTTTGCATGCCTTCTTTAACGAAGCCCAGACCCATGGCTCTTCTGAAAAAATTCAACTGGAGCTTCTAGAATGGGTACAAAAAGACATGAGCTATACGATTGAAAGCCTCCGAGCTCTCTACCAAAATTATGCTGAGTCTGAATGGAGCCTGGTTCTTGGTAGCGATTGTTTGGAGAGTTTTCACTTGTGGAAGAATGCTGAAAAATTAATTCGAGGCTGTAAAAGTATTTACGTTTTTAAACGCAGTGACCACGATATTAAAAATTTAGATTTTTTTCAAAATAAAGTCATCGAATTACCTCAAGTGAGGAGCATGAGCTCCACTCAAATTCGAAAATTCATTGAAGACAAGAATCTTGATCAGTTGGAAGAATCACTTCCCCCTCGAGTCTTCAAAGAACTGGCGAAAAAATTAAATTAGAATCCAATTGAAGCGAGCTCAACGCGAAGTTACACTATGAATCATGCGAGTTTTGAAAGTAAAACATTTTTATTTGATTTTTTTATGGACTCTATTTTCTTGTGCTTCCTTGAAAGATTCAGCCCCAAAAAGCTCTGAATTTTTTGAGCTAAAAAAAGTGCATGAACCGCTCAATGGATTGAAATTTTTTGAATACGCTCACAAAGACAATGGCCTTCAAGTCTTTCTCATTCCCAAAAACGATCAGAGCAACGCTGTTGCCTATGTCACAGCCTACAATGTCGGTAGTCGAGACGAAGAAAAAGGCCGCACCGGCTTGGCGCATCTTTTTGAACACATGATGTTCCGCGAAACAAAAAGCTATGCGGAGCCTTTTCGAACTCTTTCAGAATGGGGAGGCAGCTTTAACGCCTATACCTCTCAAGACCAAACAGTTTATCAGGAAATGGCCCCATCGCATTATTTAGAAAAAATTATTCATTTTGAGTCTGAAAGAATGCATCTACTAAAAATTACTCCTGAAATCTATCAAACTGAAAAAGGCGCGGTCATTAGTGAAAGAAAAATGCGCACCGAAGACTCTCCCACTGGAAGGCTTTTTTGGGAACTCTATCAGCATGCCTTTGACTCACACTCCTACAAGACGCTTCCTATTGGAAGACAAGAGGACTTGGATCGATCTAGCTTTCAAGACGCACTCGACTTTTACAAAAAACATTACAGTCCAGGCAACGCTTCTATTGCCATTGCCGGTGACTTCAAAAGCAGTTCCGCTCTGAAATATCTCGATTTACACTATGGAAAAATTCCAGCTGTTCACTTTAAAAAAATAGTTCCTCCAAAAGAAAATAATCAAAAAAGACAGCGTCGAAAAGTGATTAACGTCAAAGGTGAAACGCCAATTTTAGCCGACGCCATTCTAGCTCCGAGTCTTCGTGAAAAAGAGCTTGCCGCTAAAGAACTTCTTCTTTGCATTATGATTGCTGACTCCGACATCGGCTATTTACAAAGTGCCCTTATTGAAAAAGGTCTCGCAAAATCGGTTGGATCCAGCTGTTATCCCAACAAAGACCCCAATCTTTCTATTATCTTTATTAGTGGACTGAAAAATCAAAGCCCTCAAAGCTTGGAAAAAAACTACACGAAGGTGATGAATTCTTTTGAAAGTTGGCTGACAGATGATCGCATTGAAAAAATTAAACTCTATTTTAGCGCCTCTCAACTTTCATCCTTAAGAAGCCCGATGAAACTGGCCCTCGACGTGGCGACAAATTCCGAACTCATAGGAAACCCCAGCTATGGTATTGAAATGCTCAACAGACTCAAAGAACTCAAAAAGTCCGATCTCATTGAACAGCTTCAAACGTGGAAGAATAAAGCCCGAACAAAAATACTCCTCAACCCTTCTAAAAAAAGCGACCCGCTTAGCTAAAGGAATTGTTATGAAATCATTTTACAATCTACTCAGCCTCTTTTTCACATTCTCTGCGTTTTCCATCGTAGAAATTGACACAGAATTTGACCCAGTTCCTCTCATTGAAATATCGGTCACCATTCCCATGGGAACATTTCACGAAACTCCACACAAAAAAGTTGCCGCCAATTTCTTTGCGGACATTTTTGACTATGGAAGCAATCAGATTGATCGAAAAGCATTCAAAGAGAAACTGGCAGCCTTTGGAGCCACCCAGTCTTTAAGTTCAGGCCCTTACTACACTCAATGGTCTTTAGAGTTTCCATTCATTCAAGAAAAAAACTACCAGGAACTCATTGATTTACTAAAAGAGCACTGGGAGAGCCCACGATTCAAAGTCAAAGAATTTGAGCTCATTAAAAAGCAAAAGCTCAGTGGCCTTCACTCTTCTCTGGAAAGCGATTACTCAACTCTTTCCAGCAGTCTCCGTAAAATTCTATTACTGAAAAGTTTTGGCATTCACTCAGCAAACATTGAAGATTACGAAAGACTCCGGCTTGAAGATATTGTTGAGCACCACGCGAAATTAAAAAAAATTGATTCGGCCTGGGCCTCTTACCTGGGTCCCAAAGAGCAAATTGTCCTTACTAAAAAAATTATTCTTGAAGTCTTTCCTCAATTCAAAAAAGCCGCTGTTCGAAAAAGAAAAAAAGTTCTCAAAAGTCTCAGCAAAAAAGAATTTAAAATGAAGCCCATTAAAAACTTTATTTTAATCGACAAAGCTGGGCAAAACCAAAACATCATCGAACTCTACATGATCAGAGACGCCCCTCTCAAAAAAGAGCAAGAAATTAACCGTCAGTTTTCTCATCACGTTTTGACCGATAGCGGTCTTGACGCTGTTGTTTATGAAGAACTCAGAGGAAAGAGTGGTCTGGCTTACTCGGTATCTTCCGTTGGTGACAAAAGTCTCGAGAGAGCTGTCCTCGGATTTCTCAGTAATCCTCAACAGAAAAAACAGAAAAAAACTTTTGAAGTTTTTGAAAAACTATACCGAAAACTCTATTTAGATAAATCCATGCTCGACGACTTGAAAGCAACTCAGTTAGAGCAAAAACTCACGAGCATGAAAAATGCTTATATCCTTCAAAACGCAACTCCATCAAGCAGGTTGGCACTGAGAAGAGCCGTCGTTACTGATCAAATATCACAAGACTACTTGGAGAAAAGCCCTCAAAAATGGAAGAGTTCCCTAGAGGACATCAAAAACTTTATGGCTAGTTTTCAAAATAAATCGAGCATTCTTCTTGGAGCGGTTGGCGACAAAAAAAATCTAGCCCCTCTCATTCAAAAACATTTTCCAGAATTTAAAATCATCACCATTCCCTATAAAAAAAGTATTCATGAAGCGACTTATTCGTCTTTAAAATAATCGATGAGACTCAACAAATACCTTTCTTCGGTAGGATTTTGCTCTCGAAGACAAGCTGACAAACTCATTCAAGAAAATAGAGTTTCCGTGAATGGCGCAGCCGTCGAACTCGGCTACCGTTACCAGGATGGTGACCTCATTCGGGTTGACGATAAACTCGTAGAAAACCAAAAACAAAAAGAGACTTGGGTGGCTTACCATAAAAAAGTGGGCATTGAGTCGACCTTTTACTCTCAACACAATTCGAGAACCCTGGCTTTTCTAGAAGAAGAACTCGATTTAAAACTGATTTACTTAGGACGACTCGACAAAGAATCCCAAGGGCTGATGCTCTTCACCACAGAAGGCGATTGGGTCAATCCGATCATGAAAAGCCAAAACAATCATGAGAAAGAATACATTGTCGAAACTGCCAACCACATTTCTGACGAAGAACTCCTGACACTTGAAAAAGGTATTGATATTGGCGATGAATTCCCAACGAAAAAAGCTCGCACAGAAAGAAAGTCTCAAAGAATTTTTCACATGACGATTACCGAAGGCCGAAAAAGGCAAATTCGAAGAATGCTGGAAGCTATTGAGCACAAGGTTGTGAGCCTCGAAAGAATTCGCATTGTTTGTGTTGAACTTGGAGAGCTGGCTTATGGCGAGTGGCGCTATCTGGAAGAAAATGAAATTTTAGCTCTTAAAGAAGAATGTGCTCCTCAGGAAAAAGAAGAAGCAAAGTAACAAACAGCACAACCCCTAAATAATTGTCTATTTTTCTAAGAGTTTTCTTTATGCTAAAAAGGGAGCCATGCAAAAGCATCTTGCCGTTGTTGGAGCCGGAGCTTCAGGTCTTTTTACTTGTCTGAGTTTACTCAAACTTGGTCACCGAGTGAGTTTGTTTGAATCTCACTCAAAAGCTGGTGGCTGCGCGGGTTATTTTGGCCGCACATTCCAAGAAGAAAAATACTTTTTTGATGCTGGCGCCACGATTCTCAATAAACTTTCTGATGGAGAGTTTTTAAACAATTTTCTTCAAAAAATAGACGTTCCCTCAAATTTTAAATTTTTAAAAAAAGAATCTATTGATTTTAAAATTAATGAGAAAAAATTCACTTTAAAACTTCAAAGCGAAAAGATCTTTCTAGAATCTCTCAAGAATGCCTTTCCGAATGACCACGAGTTCATCAATACTTATTTTCCAAAAATATTTACAGTCTCTAGAGACTTGCATCTTTTACTTGAAAAAAAATTAAAAGCGCCTTTCTTAACAGCGTCTCAGCTAAAGCTTTTTTTGTCTTCAAAGGAGAGTTTCTCTCTTGTGAAGCACTCACCCCTTCTGCTTCAGAATTTTCAGAAACTCTTAAAAAAACAGGCTTGCTCAAAAGAATTTATTGAATTCGTGAACATGAACTTACTCATTACCCTTCAATGTAAAACGCAAGAATGCACTTTTCTACAAGCCGCCATGGGATTAAGCTTTTACCTTTTTGACTCTGGAACTGTTCCAGGCGGTATGAGGCATTTTTTCACAACACTGCTCGAAAAAATTAAATCACACGCACAAGCCGAAGTCTTCATGAAAAGCCCCATCACAGCTTTTTCAGAAAACAGTTTAAGCTTTCACAATAAAACGCAGAACTTTGATGAAATTTATTGGTGCCTCCCTCGATACACTGTTGAAAAATTAGACACTCAAGATGTCTTGAAACTCTCTCAGTCAAAACATGCTTGGAAGAATTTAAAGTCTTCCTTATGGAGTGCTTTTTGTGTCTACGGAATCTGCGAAGACTCTCTAGAACTTGCTGAAACTGCTTTCAATCTTCACCTCAAAGAAAATAAGCATGAATACTACCTTTCTTTTTCAAAAAGAAATGATCTTCTTCGGTGTCAGCAAGGAAAAAGAATCTTTACTTGCTCGAACCATATCGACCACCAATACTGGTCGCAAAAGTGGCCTGACTACAAAAAGAAAGTCGATTTTCCCAATAGAGCTACTTATGAAATTGAAAAAGAAAAACTTTCTCAACAAGCACTACAGGCTTTAAAAAACTATGATTCAAGCTTAAAAATTCTTTTTCATGAGGGCGGTTCCCCATTGAGCTTTCAACATTACACCAAAAGAACTCAAGGAAGTGTTGGAGGCATTCCCAGCACATTTTATTGGGGCATCAAAAACCCAGCGACATGCAAAACTCGACTAAAAAATCAATTCATACTTGGGGACAGCAGTTTTCCTGGCCAGAGTGTTTTGTCTGCGGCCTATCAGGCCAATGCCTTATTTTTTTAAATCACAGGGCGTCGTGAGCATCAGGTGAATGTTCCACAACGGCATGGAGGCGTCGTCTTGGTAGGCATTGCCTAAGTTGCCTTGTCGAATGCTTTGAATGCGCTGAAAGACCTTCCACAGTGACGCTTCAATTTCTTTAATTTGCTGCGCACTAAAACGATCCAAACAATAGGCATTAAACTTATTGGAAATAAAGGCTTTGTTCTCATGCATACGATCAAAGTAACGCCATGAACGACTGACGAGCTTTTGGTGCACTTGACTATTTCTGTAGCGCGTTGGGGAAACATAACTGCGATCAGGATGTTTTTGAACATAGAGATTTTTCTTATTTTTTTCGACAAGCTTTACCTGGCAAAGTTCATCGAGAATCGATTCAATATCTTCTTGAGAGACCCCTCCAATTTGAATATCTTGAGGGCTCATTTCCCGAATAGCCGCGCAATAACAAATCAGGTGGAGATCGCTCTTATAGAGCACTTGTTCCATATGTGGCGTGAGTGTAAAGTTTTCTCGACTCGAGCTCTGAGCCTTCTGCATGAGCTGTGAGGGCGACTCACCAAGGAGTTCGCACAAAGCAAAATATTGACTCATGCTCAGTGATGACTTCCCATTTAAGAGGCTAGAAACAGCAGATTGCTTGACTCCTAAAAGTTTGCCAATCTTTTCTTGGGTCAATTTTTCGTCAGCACAAAGACCTCGGATTTCGCTAAGAAGCTTGTTTTTGAGCTTATTTTGATAATTATTTTTATTTTGAGGCATTTTTATTGATTATATCAATAATATATTGCTAAAGCATATTGTTTTCCTGAAAACTTGTGATTATTCCTATTAAAAGAATGAGAAATAAATTTAAGAAATTAAAAAAGATTCTTATCATCGCTTCTTTTGGGCTTTTTATAAGCCTCGCGTCTCAAAGCGCCTTTAGCGCTGGAGTCTCAGAAACATCTGCAGAATCTAGCACTGGTGGCGACGGAGGAGACCCGAGATAACTATAAATTTCTAAAAGATATCATAACATTTTGAGCTAAAAAGAAATGAGAGCCCCAAATCCCGGGCAGGGACTTTAAATTCGCTAAGCTTATGGAGGAGAAAAAATGAAAAATAAACTTATCACGAAAACTTTGGGACTCTTTGTAGTACTTCTATGCCAAAACAGCTGGTCTGTCGATCTAAATAACGATGTCAGACTCATTTCAGAGGCAATGAGAGCGCCAATGCACTCTAGAAACTTCATTGTTGCCGACTACAAACTGAAAACAGTTCAAGTCGACATTGCGAGCTTACCCAATTGCTCTCAAAAAACGAATATTTCTAAGGCGTTAGTGACAGCAAGACAAAAAATTAACGACCGTCGACTGAGCTTTTCATCTAAAAACGATATTCTTCAAGACTGCGGAAAAGTAGCCATAGAGAACATTCAGATCTTAGCAAGCCAATCGAGACGGCCACCAGTCGTCAGACACCCTCACCACGACAGAAACCGTGGCCATGAACGTAGACGAGATCGCGGTCACACAAGGCACCCGAACCACAATAACAATGGAAAGCCTCAATTAAGCTCTAAGCCTAGAAATAGCTGGGAGTCATACTACAGACACGGCTATGCCAACAACCCAAGTCAAGCTCAATTCAATGAGCAGTGTCAGTGGAAAAGACAACAGGGAATGACCATCTACGGGAGTGAACAAAGACAAATGACTCTAAACGGTTGTCAGCAAGGTCGAGTTACTTACCTGAGAGAAATTGGTCTTCTTGGAGACTCTAACGTGAGCTGCTGGGCATGGGCGACCAATGGCGGAAGAGACACTCAACTGAGCTGCCAAAACAACTACGGTTCCAGGGGAAGACTCACATCAGTTGTTTATAATTGCTGCGTCAGTCGCTGGTAGTAGATATTTTCATCAAGAACTTAAGAGTGTCTCAGCTCTTAAGTTCTTTTTTTAAACTGAGGCACCCACTATAGAAAGCTTCATTCTCAATCAAGCCCCCCAGGCCCCGAGAATGAAGCTTTTTTGTTTTAAAAACGATGCTCCAGAAGCCGGACCCCTTGTGAACATTTTAGATCAAAACTGTTTTTAAGAGAAAGCTAATCACTACAAACCAAGGTCTCAGCATCAATGCCACCACGGGTGTTATATTTCATCCACACAGAGAGGTATTGAGGCTCTAAAAGCTTTTTTAAATCGTCGTAGATTCTTGCGGTTGCGGGTTCTTGGTAAATTCCCACGTTACGGTAACTCAAAAAATAATATTTGAGACTCTTCAGCTCGACAATTTTTCCTTTGGGAATGTATTCAATTTTAATATCGGCAATGTCAGGTAAGCCCGAGAACGGGCAAACCGCTGAGAACTCCCGCGTCGAATAGCTGATTGTTTGCTTCGGTCCCTCATATGGGAATGTCTCTAAAACACTCACATCAATATTCGTCTCATCTACAAATTCTAATTTTTTTCCTTCAGCAACTGGCACGATGGCACTCCTTCTCTTCTTGAATGGTCGTTGAAATGTTTTTGGATTCCATAAACTCAAAAAAACCTTTTTTTCTCAGCTCGCATGCTGGGCAATCATCGCAACCATAGCCCCACGACCACAACTGGTCTCGAAGCCCTCGGTAGCAAGTATGGGACTCACTCAGAACTCGAGCTAAGATTCCCAAATCATCGGCAAGTTGAAAAGTTTCCGCCTTTGTCAGGTGCATGAGTGGCGTGTGAATTTTTAAAGGAGCGCCTATGCCCAACGAAAGTGTTTTTTGAATGGACTGAATAAAGTCTTCACGACAATCCGGATAACCCGAATAATCAGTCTGACAAACTCCCGTCACCACATGAGAAATATCACGAGGTAAAGCATATGAGGCTGCAATGCTTAAAAAGAAAATATTTCTTCCCGGCACAAAGGTTGATGGCAGAGAGTTGAAACCACCAGTGAGATTAATTTCTGTGTCAGAACTCGTTAAAGCGTTTTGATTCAGCGCCGTTAGAAAAGAAAGATCAACTTTATTGAGTTTTAAATTTTCACGATCCGCAAAAGCCATTGCCGTCGTCCACTCCACCAAATGTCTTTGACCGTAATCAAAGAAAACGGCTTCGACTTCTTCAAAATTTTTCTGAGCCCAAAAATAGGACGTCATGGAGTCTTGGCCACTTGAAAATAAAACTAAAGCTTTTTTTCCCAGAACTTTTCGCATTTAAGTATTTTCCTCAGCAAGGTATTCAACACAGAGACCATCAACACTCGCCCTGGAAAGTTGAACCGAATAAAGTTTTTTTAAGCCCAAAGATTTGAGATCTTTATAAATATATTCTGCAATTTTTTCCGTGCTCGGAATTTCTAAACCAGGAATGTCATTAAGCGTTCTATGATCCAATTTTGAAACACACTGGTCGACGAGACTTTTCAGCTCCGTATATTCCATGAGCATTCCCGTTTCGGGATCGACCTGGCCTTTTAAGGTCACGACACCTTTATAAGTATGGCCATGAACCCGGCGGTTGGCATGTCCCTCGGGAAAAGGTGGCATAAAATGAGCCACATCGATGTAGAAATTTAAAGAAAGTTTTAGTAGACTCATACGCCGCGCTTTTTCGCTCCCCATATTTCTTTGTGCATTTGCAGTTGCAAACGAAGCTCTAAGTTTGAAGCTAAAACCCATTCAGCTAAGTCGCGATAAGAACACTCGTCAAAAACTGGAGAAACCAGAAGGGTAAATTTATTTTCAAGATGAAAGTTTTTAATCACGGATTCCATTTCCTCAAAATCTTTTCTATCGGCAACGACGAATTTCACTTCGTCTTTGCCTTCTTTCAAGTATTCAAAGTTTATTAAAAGGTTTTTTTTGGACTCTCCCGATCCTGCCAATTTAAAATCCATGATGACTTTTACCGCAGGTGGAACAGTTTGGAGACTATAGGATCCGCTGGTTTCGAGCATGACCTCATAGTTTTTCTGCACAAGATACTCTAAAAACAGGTAGGAATTTTTCTGAGCTAGAGGCTCACCGCCCGTGAGCTCCACAAGTCGACACTCCGCACTAAGATTCTTCATTTTTTGCTCAATGAGCTCAAAACCCATCTGAGTGCCCTCATTGAAGGCATATTCGGTGTCGCACCATCGGCATCTGAGCGGGCATCCCGCCGTTCGAACAAAGAGACTCGGCAAGCCTGCAGCTGTTGATTCACCTTGAATACTGTAAAAAATCTCATTTATTGCGAGATGTGGAAAACTATCAATCACTGACTCATTGAGCTATAAGTTTTTAATATCCTTGTCAAAAAATACTCACTTACTGTTTATTAAAAAATAGTGACCACTCGAATAACAACAAGCTCAACTGCTGAATATTTCTCAAAAAACCTCCAACAGGTTGGATTTTCATCTGGAACCAAGGCCGTTTTAACGACTTTAAAAGAAGCCGTCGATAATAGCCTCGATGCCTGCGAAGACGCCAAGATCCTTCCTGAGATTGCCATTGAAATTGAAAAAATGGGTCCAGGAACCCAAAAAAACATGGATTTGGTTCGAATTAAAGTAACTGACAACGGCCCAGGCATCCATACAGATGATTTATCGAAGGTTTACGGCGAATACCTCGCCAGTAGTAAATTTGGCCGTGGACGCTGTTCTCGGGGTCAGCAGGGTATTGGAATTTCAGCCGCAACGACATGGGCTCAGCTAACAGCAGCTAAAGGTGTCAAAGTTGTCTCAAAAACAGCCCGAATGCCAAAAGCCATCGAAGCCTTAATTGAAGTCGATATTAAAAAGAACAAAGGGGTGCTAAAAAATCAGAAAAAAATTACCTGGGACCGAAAAAACGGAACCAGCGTTGAATTCTTTTTTGATGGAAGGCTTCAACTGAACGGCGATGGTGGAGTCCTGACCTACTTAAATGGAACCAGCCTAGTTAATCCGCACTTAAAACTCATTTATAAAATCAATGACGACAAAAAGATATCTCTTGAACGAGTTAGTGAGACGCTCATTCAAATTCCACCGGCAGTGCTTCCTCACCCTCACACCATGAAACTTGGAGAGTTTATTTCTCACGCCAGTCTTTTTGGAAAGACTCCATTAGATTCTTTTCTTAAAAAAGGCTTCTCAAGAGTCAGCGATGTTTCCCTAAAGTCCATGACTAAACTAGGGGTAAAAAAATCGTGGTTTAAAAACCCAACTCAAAAGCTTTCACAAACGGAACTCAAAACAACCTACAAAGCACTTCAAGAAGCCGAACTCATGGCTCCTTCGACTCGGTCAGTTTTAAAAATTGGTGAAGAGGCTCTTTCCAAAAGCATTCAGCGCTTAGGTGAGGTCGATTTTTTCAGTGTCGTGAGCCGAAAACCGAGAATTTGTGACGCAAAACCAGTCTGTGTTGAAGTTGCGGTTGCCAGATTCCTCAATAGTTCAAAAGGTGCCGATGACCCGGTGACTGTCTTGCGTTTTGCCAACCGAGTGCCTCTTCAATTCGACAAATCCGGTTGCGCTATTGCCAAGGCCATTGAATCCGTCAATTGGAAATCCTATGGTTTAAATCAACCTAAGAAATCGCTCCCTCAAGGCCCTTACATTATTGCCGTGAGTATGGTTTCCCCATTCATTAAATTTAAAAATGCCTCCAAAGAAACTATCGATACGAGTGAAGAACTTATTGAAGAACTTCGCTTTGCCCTCATGCAAGCTGGGCAACGACTCTCTCGCTACATCAAAAAAGAAAAAAGAGCTGAGGAATACGAAAAGAAGCTCAAACACATTGAAAAATTTGGACCAATTCTTATTGAAACACTTGGAAGAATTACCAAAGCTCCAAAATCCAGAACCGATAAAGCTGAAAAGGGATTAATGAAATTACTGGGTAGAGACACCGATACGGTGCTCGAAAAACTAAAAGAAGCAGAAGCAAAACAAAAACGTGCCGAAGAAAAGAAGAAAGCACGTCTCGAAAAAAGTGTAAACAAAACAACTCCAAAGAAAAAAGGGAAGAAAAAATAAATGGCTGGACTTGGAAGATACAAAAATAGAAAATCAAAAGATATTCCCAAAATGAGTCTAGAGCTTTGTCAAAAAATGCTCAAAGACCTGGAAGCCAGCAGAAGACCCTACCTAGAGGCGACCAAGTGCTCCTTAGATAATTCTTTTTATACCTCTAAAGTTGGTTACCTCACTCCTGGTGAAAAAAAAGTGAAGACAGAGCTGAACGTTTCGTCTGTACAAAAACTGAGTCGAGCTATTTTCTTTCTTGAGATTCTTTTGAGAAACCTCGAAACTGGTGCTGTCAATACGAAGCGTGAGCTTTACTATATGGCAAAAGGTGAGTGTAAGGCGAACCCTCGGCTCAAACCCCTTGATTTTAATGATCAGAGTGAAAGTGACTCAGTGGTTGATTTCATTTGTGAAATGATGGAACTCTACCGCGAAGAACTCAATTGTTTTGCAAATGATCGAGGTGGACAAACCTATAGCCAAAACCTTGTAGTCACGGAAACACTCGAAGATGGAACAAAAGCTGTTGTCGACCTTTCATCGCTCGGAACTAGCCCCTTTCAACCAAAGAACAAACCTCAAAGTTTTCAATTAAAAGCTAAAAAAGGAAAAATAAAATTTTGTATTGTCATTGAGTCAGAAGGTACGGCCAATACTCTTGTTGCTAACGGTTTTACTCGAAGAAACAATTGCATTCTTCTTGGCGCTCAAGGTGTTCCATCCAATGCGGTTCGAGGCTGGTGTAAAACCATTGAAGAGCAACTGGACGTTCCCATGTATTTTTGGGGCGATTTAGACGCCTACACCATTCAAAATATTTACAGAACTTTGAAAGCCGGCTCGGCTGCAAGTCTCATTAGAAACTCAAATTTTTCAGCTCCCAACGTACGTTTTCTCGGAGTGCTTCCAACGGACATTAAAAAATATGATCTTGCGGCTTATGACGTTAACCCAAAAGAACCTTCTGAAGGAAGATCTCTCAAAAAAGCCAAAGACGCCCTGGAAAACGACCCATTTTTTAAAGACAAAAAGAATAAAAAATTAGCGAACATCCTTCGCTGGCTCATCAAAGAAAAAATGCGTTGTGAGCAACAGGCTTATTTTATGGTCGACCCGAAAGACCCACTGAAACCAGAAAAAATTATTCTCGATAAAATTAAACGCGGCGAATATATTTAAAAAAGTCGGAAGTGAAGGATCAGTTTATTCTGATCCTTCACCTCCTGGAAGTAAAAAAGGTAATCCTTTTTATGAGGCAAAACCGAAAATCGGTCGCCCTCTCAGAGAAAATTCTCTGAGAGGATTTAGTATCCTCCTCCAAAGCAGTTAGGGGCAAGGCGACAAATCTTAATTTTTTTCTAAGCCTTCATTTCAGCAAATGCAGATTGAAGCAGCACAATAAATGCCCCGCGACTTAACTCAAAACTTTTCAAAATAAGAGTAGACGTCAATTTACCATTCTTATGAGGCGCTCCATTATAGAGTCAACTCATTACAAATTATTCAACTAAGAAGAAACCAGTGGCCGATACTGAACTCGACTCAACTCATCTGCTTTAGAGCCAAGACGTCTTCGTTTGTCTTCCATATAGGACTCGAAATTTCCCTCAAACCAATAGCACTGTGAATTTCCTTCAAAAGCTAAAATGTGCGTGGCAATACGATCTAAGAAGTAGCGATCATGGCTCGTGACGACGGCGCAACCAGCAAAGTGTAACAAAGCTTCTTCAAGAGCTCTTAAGGTAGCGACATCGAGGTCATTGGTCGGCTCATCGAGAAGAAGAACATTATAGCCCCCCTTGAGAACTTTTGCTAAATGCACCCGGTTACGCTCACCACCTGAAAGCACTCCAATTTTTTTCTGTTGATCGCTTCCGTTAAAGTTAAAACGCGAAACATAGTTTCTGGAATTCAGTTCTCGGCCACCAAGATCGACAATGTCATGGCCTCCAGAAATTTCTTCCCAGACACTTTTTGAATCATCAAGCTTATCTCGGCTCTGATCGACATAACCGAGGTTGACCGTTTCTCCGAGTTTCAAAGAACCTTCATCGGCTTCTTCGTGACCGGTAATCAATTTAAAAAGTGTACTTTTTCCGGCGCCATTGGGGCCAATGACACCAACAATTCCACCTCGCGGAAGATTAAAGTTGACGTTTTCAAAAAGCAGCTTACTTTCAAAGGCTTTCTTTAAATCTGTTGCCTCAAGAACCAAGTTCCCTAAGCGATCACCGCTTGGAATGAAAATTTCTAAATCTTTTGTCTGCTCTGGAGAGTTTTTTGCCAGTAAATCATCATAGGCACTCACCCGAGCTTTTGATTTTGCCTGACGAGCTTTGGGTGATTGACGAATCCAATCGAGTTCTCTTTGAAGAACTTTCTGCCGTTTGCTCTCTTGCTTTTGCTCGCTGGCAAGACGCTTTCTTTTTTGTTCAAGCCACGAAGAGTAATTCCCTTCCCAAGGAATGCCTTCCCCACGATCAAGTTCCAGAATCCAACCAACGACGTTGTCGAGAAAATATCGATCATGCGTAATCAAAACAACTGAGCCTTTAAATTCTGTAAGATGGCGCTCTAACCAAGCAACCGACTCGGCATCGAGATGGTTCGTTGGCTCATCGAGCAGAAGTAAATCAGGCTTACTGAGCAAAAGGCGACAAAGAGCCACTCGACGTTTTTCCCCACCACTCAAGTGAGTCACGGCGGAATCTGCCGGAGGACACCTCAGCGCGTCCATAGCAATTTGCAATTCTCTTTCAGTGTCCCAAGCTCCACAAGCATCGATCTGATCCTGTACTCGAGCTTGTCGCTCCATGAGTTTTTCCATTTCATCTGGAGTCATTTCTTCCGCGAACTTGGCACTGATTTCTTCAAACTCTTTGACGAGATTTAATTTCTCGCTCAAAGCATCCATAATGTTTTCTTTTACCGTCTTCGTTTCATCAAGCTCCGGCTCCTGAGACAAATATCCAACTGTTTTTCCTTCTCCCAGAAAAGCTTCGCCTTGAAACTCTTTATCGAGACCAGCCATGATTTTTAAGATGGTTGACTTACCAGATCCATTAATCCCAATGATTCCAATTTTGGCATCATCATAAAATGATAAATAAACATTGTTGAGAATAGTTTTGTTTGCCGAAGAAAAAGTCTTCGTCAAAGCCTTCATGGTATAAATAAATTGTGGCATAGGTCAGACAATACAATTCAAAGAAACTTCTTAAGCAAGCTAAAAAAAGCTCTAAAAATAAAATTTTTAAACGGGAAGGTTAAAATCTCTCAATACAGAATTTAACGATGTTTTTTTATCGGTGCTTTCTTTTCTTTTTCCAATAATCAAAGCACATGGCAAAGAATACTCTCCAGCCGGGAAGGTTTTTTTACGAGTTCCCGGAATGACCACACTATTTGCTGGCACCCTTCCTTTGTAAACGACTTCTTGCTCACCAGTGACGTCAATGATAGGGCTACTCTTGGTAATAACGACATTCGCTCCAAGCACAGCGCCTTCTTCAACATGAACGCCTTCCACGACAATAGCTCTGGAGCCTAAAAAGCAATTGTCCTCAATGATCACTGGACTCGCTTGTGGAGGCTCAAGGACGCCGCCAATTCCAACTCCACCGGATAAATGTACGTTCGACCCAACTTGAGCACAGGAACCAACAGTTGCCCAGGTATCGACCATAGTGCCTTCACCCACAAAAGCTCCAACGTTCACGAATGATGGCATGAGCACACAGTTTTTTGAAATATAACTTCCCTTTCGAACAATAGAACCCGGAACGATTCTGACTCCAGGCAACTCTGAGCTTTTCTTGAGTTCAACTTTATCGTGATAAGAAAATGGATTGAGCTCCCAATTCTGCATCTTCAACAACCGAAAGCTCAGAAGAATCGCTTTCTTAACCCAATCGTGAGTTTCCCATTTTCCGACTTCATTTTTAGTGCAGACTCTCAATTCGCCAGAGTCAATTTTCGCAAGGACACTAAAAACTGCATCGCTGTGTTTTTGAGATTCAGAAAGTTCGGCAGCTTGGGTGTAAAATTCTTCTATAAGTTCACGCATTTTCAATTGCGAAGTCTAATACCTTTTCGGTCGCAAGGCCATGAATTTTCCAGACATCATTTAAAGGCAGGTCTCGCTCAATTTCTAAAGTGAGGGTCGGAACTTTACGCTCCCACCCAGCCCAGGTCCCCAAAGCTCCCGGTGTCGGGTAGCCAATGTCCCCCTTCACAAGGTGTTGATTATATTTGGCCATTTCAAGCGCATGAGCTTCAGAGGGACCATTAAAATTGATCATGGGCTCAATCCACGAGTGCGCCGAAAGAATAAAGCTCGGTGGATTTTCCTCAAAAGCCTGAAGGAGAATCTGAGTCTCCAGCTCTGAACCGGCAGATTCACCTGGTTCATACTTCTTTTGGTGGGCCATCGGATCCCAATCCTTCGTTGGCATATTCCTATTGAGGTCGACTGCTCGGGCATTTTTCCGTTGCTTTAAAAAGCAGCCATCGGGGTTCATCTTTGGAATGCAGCACAGCCGCAGATCATGTTTTTTAAAATCAAAGCTTTTGAGCCACTCTGACTTTTCAAGAAAATCTTCAATGAGCCGAATTCCTTCAGGCTCAGATCCATGAACACCACCAATCAAATAAAAGTTTCGACTGCCTTCTCCAAAAGAAAAGGAATCTATAGACCTGCCTTCAACACTTTTTCCAAGAACTATTTTTTTCATGTTATAATTCCTATAAGAACTGGAAAGCGCTCGTGAATCAAATAAAAATTTTAGCTCCTCTGGAGATTTTTCAACAAATCAAAGCTCATTTCACTCAAAAGCAATTTCCCATCAAGCTCGCTCAAGCCACTTCAAAAGAAAATGACTTTGCCGACATCAGCATTCAAGGCTCAACTCTGAAACTTCATAATGGCGACGACTCTCTCGTTCACCCATTATGGGACGAAAACTTCCACCGTCAACTCCAAGAAAATCAAAAAACACCTTTAAAAAAATCACTGGGAAAGAACCCCGAAAAACTTTCTATACTTGACGCCACCGGTGGTTTTTTTTGCGACGCCCTTCAAATGAGCCGCCTTTGCCACAAAGTCTTGTCCTGCGAAGTCAACCCATTGCTTTATTGCGCGGCTGAAATATCTAAAATTTCTGATCTACAAAGCCAATTCGTTGCTGATTTCTACTCCAAGCATTCTATCGAGTTTAAATACCACAATGCGTTTCACTTTTCGAAAAAAACCCCTTCAGCCTTTAACTCTGTTTACATAGATCCCATGTTTGAACACAATAACGCCGCTCTTCCAAAAAAGAAAATGCAATTTCTTCGAGAAATTGCTGAAAATGAAGAGCTCGTCGAGCTCAAAGAGCTCGCTTTGAAAAGCCTATCGATCCAACGAATGATCATCAAGAAAAGTTCACAAGACGAAAAAAGTAAAAACTCTTCTCACATCTATGAGGGCAAAGGGCATTTTTTTGAAGTTTTTATTTTGTAGTAAAAACTCGTTATTCGTCTATAAAATTGACACCATGACAAATTTTGTCATCTTTTTAAGCTTTTAAGCTAAAATCATTTAAAAATAATGAGCCCATTACTGCTAAAATATTCCCTATGAAGACAAATGAAAACGATCACCAAAGTACTTTTAAGTAGTGTTATTTTATTTGGAAACTCAGTGCTCAAAGCAGAAAGTCATTCAAACGATTTTCAGATCACTTCTGAACTCAAGGGTTTTCTTGCCATCAACAAAGAGAACAGTACCGAAAAAATCTCCATTCAAGGACCAGCAGCGATGTATTTTTACAATAAAGGTATTGAAGAGTTAAAGGATGAAAAACCTATTGACGAATACAAGGGAAGCCCCGTTATTCAATATAAAAATTTCACATGTATCATCGTTAAAGATTTTTTTTTCAAGCCAGTTGCAAAATGCTTTCTGTATTTGAAAAATTAACCCAGCTCTTTCTTTAATTCAGTAGCACTCAAACCAGCTTTTTTAAGAATCGCTTTAAATTCAGCTTTTTGAATGGGCATGACGGAAAGTCGGTTGCCCTTCATGAGAAGCCTCGATTCTTTGAGAGCCGACATTGTTTTCAACGTTTCTAAACTAATTTTTTCTTGAAAAGTTTTTCGGTATTTGAGCTCAACAGCATACCAGCGTGGCTTTTCAGTTGAAGACTTCGGATCGTAGTACTTGCTCTTTTTAATGAACTGAGTCGGATCTGGGGCCGCCTCCTTGTAAACCTCTGCAACTCCAACGATGCCAGGAATCTTTGCATTAGAATGGTAAAAAAGGGCGCGGTCGCCTTTTTCCATCTCTTTCCACATAAAATTTCGTGCTTGGTAGTTTCGAACACCATCCCAAAATTCGGTTTTATCCTTTTTGAGTTGAGTAATGGGGTATTCGTTTTCTTCTGATTTAAAAAGCCAATATTTCATAAAAAAAGTCCTCCTCCCTTATGACGGGGAGAAGGACTACTTTCAAGTTCAAATTAAATAATTAATTTTAGCTTAAGTGCTTACTAACAAGTTTGGTCATTTCAAACATGGAAACAATTGCTTTTCCACCAAAAACTGCTTTGAGTTTTGAGTCAGCTTTAATGTTTCTTCTGTTTGTTGGGTCTTGAAGATCATATTTCTTAATGTAAACCCATAATTTTTTCACAACTTGAGTTCTTGGGATTGGAGTACTTCCAACAACCTCTGCAAGAGTGCTACTAATAGTGAGCGGTCTCATGAAAGCTGGATTCGGCTTTCTTTTCTTTTTTGGAGCGGCTTTTTTCTTAGCAGCTGCCTTCTTTTTTACTATTTTTTTCTTAGCAGCAGGCTTTTTCTTAGCAACTTTTTTCTTCGTTACTTTTTTCTTTGCCTTTTTCTTAGTAACTTTTTTCTTCGCTACTTTCTTTTTGGCTACTTTTTTCTTAGTAGTCTTCTTTTTAGCAACTTTTTTCTTCGCTACTTTCTTCTTAGCTACTTTCTTCTTTGTTGTCTTTTTTCTAGTAGTAGACTTCTTTTTAGTTGCCTTCCTCTTAGCAGCAGGTTTCTTCCGTGCTGTTGACTTTTTCTTGGTTGCTTTTTTCTTTGTTGTTTTCTTAGCCATAATTTTAAGTTCCTCCTAAATAAAAACCTTTTTCCTTATTTTTCACACTTCTGCCCAAAGAATCAAGTTTTTCTATTTTTTTTTTATCTTTCAAAAAAAATCCCCCTTGACCAGTGGGTAAAAACTCTGCTGATCTAACTGCTAATATGAGCCATCTTGAAGAAAATTCCTGCCTAGTGAGTACCCCAATTTACTATGTGAACGCTAGCCCACACCTCGGACATTTCTATGGAACTGTCGTGGCGGATTTCATTCATCGCTTCGAAAAAATGACTGGAAAAAGAAGCTTCTTTCTTACGGGAACCGATGAGCACGGTGAGAAAATTGAAGCGAGCGCCCAGAAAAAAGGCATTACACCTCAAGAATTCACAAATGCCGTTTCAAAAGAGTTTTCAGAAAGCTGGAAAGAATTGAAGCTAAACTTCGATAAATTTTACAGAACCACCGACCCCAAACACATTAAATTAGTGCAAAATGTCTTACAAAATCTTAAGGACAAAGGGGACATTTACCAAGCCGATTATGAAGGAAACTATTGCGTTGGATGCGAACGTTACCTAAAAGACACGGAGCTGAATAATGAAGGCTTTTGTCCTGACCATCTTAAGAAACCTGACGCCAGAAAAGAAAGTGGCTACTTTTTCAAAATGGAAAAGTACCAAGAAAAGCTCGTGGAGCACTACCATCAGAACAATAAAAGTATTGTTCCGAGCCATTTCAAAAAAGAAATCCTCTCCATGCTTCAAGAACCTATTGGTGACTTGAGTATTTCTCGACCAAAATCTCGAACCTCTTGGGGCATCGAACTACCCTTCGATTCGGAAAATGTGACCTATGTTTGGTTCGATGCTCTTCTCAACTATCTTGGAGGCATTGGTTACGACGGAAATGAAAACATCAATTTTGACTGCGAGCTTTGGGCTGGCTCTCAACATGTCATCGGAAAAGATATTCTGAAAACTCATGCTATTTACTGGCCGTGCATGCTGCTTTCCATGGAAATGGCGCTCCCAAAAAAAATAATTACCAGCGGTCATTGGCAAGTGAAAAAACTCAAAATGAGTAAATCAATTGGAAACGTTATTGAACCAGTAAGCCTCTGCAAAGAATTTGGAACAGACCCCGTCAGATACTTCTTGCTCAGTGAAATGAGCTTTGGCATGGATGCCAGTTTTAGTCAGGAAAGCCTCGTTCAAAAAGCTAATTCTGATCTCGCTAATGGCCTCGGAAACCTCACATCTCGAAGTTTGACTTTGCTTAAAAAGAACTTTGAATTCAAAATTCCTGCTCGAGAAGAGGAAAACCCCCTTCTTGAAAAGATGAAAGAATGCGCTGAAAAGGTTTTAGAAGAATGGAAGGAAAGCCGTTACCACATTGGTTGCCAAAAAATCATGGAATCTGTTCAGCATGTCGACCGCTACATTAACGAAAAAGAGCCTTGGAAATTAGCAAAAGTTCCAGAAAAGAGAGAAGAGCTCGCTGCCGTCTTAAGAAATACTTTCGAATGCCTCTGTTTTTTCTCCAGAATTTTTTACCCACTGTGTCCAGAAAAAGCTGTCGAGCTTCACAATGCTCTTGGGCTAAAAGACGAGCCCATGCTGTGGGAGAATCTTTTCAATTTTCCAGGAGAAAATCATCTTATCTTAGAGCTTCCTAGACTTTTCCCACGTTTAGAAATTAAGGTAGAAGCATGAAGTGGAAAAGCTGCAGTAACTGCAAAAAAGACATTCTTTTTGGACGAAAATATCAGGCCTGCAGTGTGAGCACCTGTAATCACCCTCGAAAAGGAGTGGTTTTCTGTTCTGTTTCTTGTTGGTCGGCTCATGTTCCCATCATGAGACACAAAAACTCCTGGGCAGAAGAACGCACCGCCCCCTTGCAAGAAGGGAGCACCCCCGAAGACTCCCGAGCTCCAAAACGCATTTACGCCTCCTCAAATACTCCATCGAGCATACAAAAACCTGCAGAAGATAAACCCACCCTAGAAACCCTCGTAGTCGTCAGCAAATTAAAGAACTTTGTCAAAGAAGCTACTGGCCACAACACCTCCGCAGACACGATTGATTTTTTATCGGACCACATCAGAACCATCATGCTTCAAGCTTCACGAAACGCTCAGTCTGAAGGAAGAAGAACCGTCATGGCAAGAGACTTTAGCTTTTTGAACCATTATTGAATTGTTGATTATCACTAGAGAATAATTCGACGAAGGAAGTTCTTATAAGACGAAAAAATTAGGGACGGAGGAAAACTTGGTTTTGTATTTGCAAGGGCTCTTTTATGAGAAAATCAAGAGCCGTTATAAGACGAAAAAATTAGGGACGGAGGAAAACTTGGTTTTGTATTTGCAAGGGCTCTTTTATGAGAAAATCAAGAGCCGTTACGTGCTTTGAATCCAGTGGTCTTGTTCATAAGTTCTGGAAATGTCACAATTCCGAGTATCTTTTAAAGCGCCACGACTCCAAAAGTCTTTATGCTCTGCATACTCAAAAAGCCCTAGAACATAAATCCATCGCTGGAAGGGTTCGTCTTCATGCCTTTTGCTACATGGACAACCATGTCCACATGTTGTGCGCCTATTCCAAAGGAAGCGCCCATCTATCTAAATTTATGCAAAGAGCGCATTCAAGCTTTGGAAGTCACTACAATAGAAAAAACAACAGGAAGGGAAAGGTGGCTATTGATCGCCCTCAAACTCCTGTTGTTGAAGAAGATAGCTATGCTCAAATAGATGTCCATATGTATATTGAAGCCAACCCTCTCAGGGCTGGAATGGTGAGAAATCTAAGCCAGCTAAAGAACTGTCGCTACTCAAGCTACCAATACTATGCTCATGGCATTGAGAATAACTTCACCAAAGGGCTTAGCATTCCATCGTGGTATTTGTTATTGGGTGATTCAGCACTGATACGGCAAAAGGCGTACAGAGAGCTCTTTAAAGAGTATCTTCAAAGGAATGGATGGATTGGAAAAGCAGGGGGGCGGACTCAGAAAGAGGAGCTATCCCGAGAAGTAGAAAGTAAACACTTCATGAAGGACACGGGCTCCATTCATTTTTTAAAAAACCGAGAAGCCTTTCATGTGAAATACAAATTTGAAAAAGAAAAAGATCGAGAACTTCCCCCCGAGAAAATTCTTCAACAGCTTTTAGACGCTGACTAGTATCTCTATATTTTCAAACAATTTTTGAAATTTTCTAGTTGTTGCAGAGCTTCGTTTTAAAACTGAAAAAGTTTTAATCCATGGTAGTTTCCACTCAATAAGCTCAAAAAAACTTACTCTATAGACAAAAATTCAAAGATAAGACTCTCAATTTTTCATTCACGCGCTACACATTTAAAGAAAAAACCCTCATTTTGTAAAAATCCTCCGTCCCTATAAAAGAGGCTCAGGATTGTCTAAAGTTTAGACAGTCTTTCTCCCCAATCTGGGATTATTACCTTCAATGACTCTACTGCCCCAAGCTAAGGTACTGTTTTCAAAGGATTTCTTCTCCTAAAGGTCATGGAACTCCTTTTGCTCTATATAGAGTATGAGCGCACAAAGAGACAAAAAGTCCCCTATTCAATTTCATTACTCAAACGCCCTTTTGGATTTTGATCATCTTCTTCCTCGAGAAGATGAAAGTAAAGAAACCTCCCTCATCGATCAACAACTCAACCTTCTTGAAAAAAGAGTGGCTGGATTAGAAACTATTAACGATGAAATTACTTTTCTCGTTGAAGATATTTCTAGCTATTTTTATTAATTAAGAAGAGTGTTCTTTGAATTTTAAGCTATTGAGGACGGTCATTTTTACTTCAAAGTTTGAATTAAAATCTAACAAGTAAATTTCATTCCAAGCATAGTGAGAACGCAGTTCCTGCAAAGAAGAAAATTCATCAAATCGCTCCGGCCATTCGACAAACAAAAACTTAAATTGCTCATAAATTTCAAAAGAAAGTTTTTGAAACTCCTCCCTACTTTCGATTCGATACAAATCAGCATGCAAAAAAAGTTCAGAATTTTTATTTGAGTATTCTAGCAGTTTCAAAAAAGTGGGACTCTGAACAACTTCTTCAGAAATTGAAAAGTATTGACTAAGAAAGTGTTTAACAAATGTCGTTTTTCCGGTTCCCAAATTTCCTTTTAAAAAGAAAACCACTTCGCTTTTGCCTTGAAACTGTGAATAAATTTTCTCTGAAAGTTTTTCAAAAGAAAGGTATTCAGCCATTGAGTTCTTGAACCAGAATATTTTCTAAAGCATCGAGAGCATCAACAAGTTTCTGCTCGTCTCGAGATTCCACCATAATCCGACATAAGGGCTCCGTTCCAGAGTACCGAACCAAGACTCTTCCTGAATTACCAAGATTTTTTTCAACATCACTCAAGACTTGAGAGTATTTCTTTAAACTCTTCAATTCTTTTTTATCTTTGACTCGAATATTGCGCATGTCCTGTGGCCACAATTCAACAATCTTTTTGAGTTCCGAAAGTTTTTTTCCGGTTTTTTTCATGACTTCAAGAACCGCCAATGCCGACATCACACCATCACCCGTGCTACTCACATCGAGACAAATAATATGTCCAGACTGTTCTCCACCTAAATTATATCCTTCACGCCTCATGAGATCGACGACCTTCCGGTCACCAACTCCAGCATCGACAACTTGAATGCCACGATCTTTCATCGCTGCTCGCAACCCTTCATTACTCATTGGCGTCACCACTAAAGTATTTTTATTGAGGCGACCATTGTTTTTCAAAGCCACCGCTAAAATAGCTAAGACTTGATCGCCATCAAGAATTTCACCAAGTTCATCAACCAAAACCAAGCGATCGGCATCACCATCAAGCGCAATTCCAATATCGGCACGAGTTTCGATCAATCGAGAGCGTACATTTTTAGGATGCAAGGCCCCGACTTCTTTATTGATATTGATTCCGTTTGGAGTATTTCCTAGTTCAATCACCTCGGCACCAAGCTCACTAAAAACAATTGGAGCAAATTTATAGGCAGCACCATGAGCTGAATCTAAAACAACACGAAAGCCTTTAAGATCTTCACTCTTTGCAAAAGAAGATTTCACATGCACAACATATCTTCCCATAGCATCATCAATTCTTTTCGCTCGCCCAAGAGCTTCACCAACTGGAAGCTGCTTTTCCAAGTCTCCAGAAATAATTAATCTCTCAATTTCATTTTCAACGTCATCTGGAAGTTTAAAACCATCATGGCCAAATAACTTGATCCCATTATATTCATAGGAATTATGAGAAGCACTCACCATGATTCCCGCGTCCGCCCGCATATTTTCCGCTAAAAAGGCAACCCCTGGCGTTGGAATGGGGCCGACCAATAAAGCAAAGGCTCCCTGACTCGTGACACCAGCTGCAAGCGCCTGTTCAATCATGTATGAACTTCGTCGAGTGTCTTTCCCAATAAGAATGACACTTTTTTTGTCGACTCTTTCACTTCGTCCTTTAAAGTAGCAGGCGACCGCTCTTCCCACCTGCAGCGCAATTTCAGCTGTCATGGGGTGCCTATTCGCAATCCCTCGAATTCCGTCTGTTCCAAATAATTTATGATAAGCCATTTTTATATTTTACCTATTCTACCTTTTGAATCTTTATTTCTTGAGCATTTGTATCTACCACGCTGACCCCTGGAGGCAATGCCCAATTCAAGGGCAGCAGATTGCTTCCGGTCTTTTTATCTTTAAGATCGATGTAAACTCGAATATCCGAGGAACCCATGGCCTCCAAAGCTTCCTTTTTTCCCTCAATCACTAAATTGATACGAGAAGGTTCCCCCAAAAGAGACCTTTCTTCTAAATTGAAATAATTGCCGAATTCATCCTTAATGAAAACTTCAATACTTCGAAAAATTCTTCTGAGCTCCGGCCCCTTTAAAAACAGCTCCACATTAACGGTTTTAAAAGATGTCTCCGCAAGCTGCACTCCAAGATCGTTTAAATTTAAAGCAACTTCATAATTTTGTTTGAGGGTATATTCTGAAATCTGCAACTCTTCAGAAGGAATAAAATAAATAGAATCTATTTTTTTTGCCGCGCCTTTAATCTCAACAATAGAAGGCTTCGCCGAAATTCCCGAAATGCTATAACTCAAGGGGAGCTTTGTTTTGGTAATAATTTTTACAGGAACTTTTTTAGTGATCACACGATCAAGCTCAAGGTTAATTTTCTGTGGGCTGACAGATAAAACATCAATACCCCCAGGCTTATTTAAATTTTCTTCTTTAAAAACGGCTTCACTCTTTCCAGCAGAAAACGATTTTAAATCTAAAGAGTAGCTCAAGTCTTTTTCATCGAGATCTCGCAAGAAAGCTTTCGGCCCACTTAAGCGCAAACTGATTTCCTCCGGATAAGGTGGAACCAAAGTGAGTCCATTGGGAATTTTATAGTTCACCCGAACTTTAGCCGTGCTTTCAATTCTTTCCCCACCGACAACAGCCATCCACAATAAAATGGAAATGAGCAATGCGACAACCGCCAATGGCCATTGTTGAAAGATTTCTTTAACCATTTTTTCCATCACAAAGGCTTCCCTTTTTCATTTTCGTCACGCTCTTCATTCAAGGCGTCTTCTTCATAATCAGGAAGCGATGACTTGAATCCTTGAATGAGTTTGTCAAAAAAGCTCAATTCTTCGACCTCCCCGACTTCAATTTTTAAATGCTTGAGCAATTCTCTTTTTAATTCCATCGCATTCAAACTTCGCTTGAGAATGCCACCAATTGCTAAAGCAATTTCACCTCGCTCTTCACTCACAATAATCACGACCGCATCAGTTTCCATTGAAATCATGACTCCAGCTCGGTGACGAGTCCCTAAGTTTTTATCGAGTTTAAAATTCAAGCCCCATTCGGTATTTACCGGAACGAAAGATCCCGAGGAATGTATTCGTAAATCTTTAATAATAGTGGCGCCATCATGAATAGGACTAGAAACCTGAAAAATAGAAAGTAAGAGTTCCGCACTGACTCGTGCATTCAAATAGACGGCTGATTCAGAATAATTTTTGAGCCCTACTTGGCGCTCAATAGCAATCAGTGCTCCGGTGTGTTTAGAAGCCATCTTTTGACTCGCTTCTACAATTTCATCAACTACCCTCAGAGACTTCGAAACAATAGAGCGGTTTTTATGGAATGGATTCTTTCCAATATTTGCCAATGCCCGTTTAATTTCATCCTGAAAAAGAACCACCACTATTAAAAATAAATATTCAAAGATTTGCTTCAACAAGTAATTAAAAACAAATAGCCTCAAATAATCACTCAAAATAAAAGCTAAGGACAAAATTCCTAACCCAGTAAGAATCTGAACGGCTCTTGTTCCGCGAATCAATTGAAGGAGTCTAAAAATAACCAGAAAAACTAGAAAAATGTCGAGGTAATCCTGCCAACGCAGATGATCAAGATAAGCAAAAAAGCTCATCAATACCTTTTTCCTTAAACCTTAATCGGCTTATTGATTTGAAGTTTTTTCTTTTCAGCAATTTCGTCTTCGCTTTTCTTTTCATCAAGACGATCAAGCGATTTAGTTTTTTTCTTAGGAGAGATATCTTTCACCAAAGTTTTCCCTGTCATAATGACATCAATATCTGAAGAATCGATGGTTTCGTAGCTCAACAAAGCTTCCGACATCGCATGCAAATAACTTTCGTTTTCTTTCATCACTTGAACCGCTTTTCTATAATTACGATCAATGATTCCTCTTATTTCAGAGTCAATTTCTTGAGCTGTGTCATCGCTAAAATGTTTCGAAGCAGCCATATCTTTTCCGAGAAAAACACTGTCACCACCCTGAGAATAATTCAAAGGCCCAAGCTTATCGCTCATGCCCCATTCAGTAACCATTCTTTTAGCGAGCTCAGTGGCCCGTTGAATATCGTTACTCGCGCCCGTTGTCAGATGACCAAAAATAAGTTCTTCTGCAACTCTCCCCCCCATCATAAAAGCAATCATGGCTTCTGCTTTTTTACGAGTCATGGTGTAACGATCTTCTGTAGGAAGAGTCATTGTCACTCCAAGTGCCGGCCCTCTTGGAATAATCGTTACCTTGTAAACGGGATCATTTTCAGGAATGAGCCTCGCTAACAAGGCATGTCCCGCTTCATGATAAGCGGTATGTCGCCTTTCATCTTCGCTCATAATCATGCTTTTTCTAGCTGCTCCAATGGAAACCTTGTCTTTCGCTTCGTCAAAATCGATGAGGCGAACTTTTTCACCATCTCGCCGAGCCGCATTCAAAGCAGCCTCATTGACTAAGTTCGCTAAATCTGCTCCGGAGAAACCAGGTGTTCCTCTTGCAATCACTTCAAAATCAACATCTTCATGCGCTGGAACTTTTTTTCCATGAACTTCTAAAACTTCCAGTCTTCCTTTTAAATCGGGTTTCGGCACTGTGACACGTCGATCAAATCTTCCTGGTCTCAACAAGGCAGGATCCAAAACATCAGCTCGGTTCGTTGCAGCAATAATAATAATTCCTTCAGTTCCATCGAAACCATCCATCCCTACTAAAAGCTGATTCAAAGTTTGCTCGCGTTCATCATGACCACCACCAACACCGGCACCTCGATGCCTTCCAACGGCATCAATTTCATCAATAAAAACCAAACAAGGCGCCGCCTTTTTAGCATTTTCAAACAAAGAACGGACTCGACTCGCTCCCACACCAACAAACATTTCCACAAAATCGGAACCCGCAATAGAAAAGAATGGAACAGAAGCTTCACCAGCTACCGCTTTCGCTAACAAAGTTTTTCCAGTTCCCGGAGGTCCAATGAGCAGCACCCCTTTGGGAATTTTTCCTCCAAGACGTGTGAATTTTTTTGGAGTTTTTAAAAATTCAACAACTTCTTCAAGCTCTTGCTTTGCCTCATCGCATCCAGCAACATCTTTAAAACGAACTTTACTTTGATTCTCATTAAAAAGCTTGGCTCGACTTTGCCCAAAGCTCATGGCTTTACTCGATCCCGACTGCAGTTGGCGCATGAAAAGAAAAAAGATGGCCAAAATAGCTATAATTGGAAGCCAAGATAAAAGCACGGTTTGCAAGAAACTAGGTTTCGGCTCTTTTTTAAAAGTATATTTAATATTATTTTTCTGTAGGAGTTTTAAAAGAGAGGCATCATCACTAGGCCCCACCGCTTTAAAAGAAGCCCCCTTGAGATGGCTCGATTGAAATTTACCCGTAATTTCATTTTTGCCCTGATGGAAAGTCAACTCTTTTACTTTTCCACTCCCAGCAAGACTCACAAGCTCACTATGCATAATATTGTTTTTTGCTTCTTGGGTCTTCTTGCCCTGCCCTACAAAAAACAAAGTCAAAAAGATTAAAGCGATCCAAATAAAAATAAAACTAAATTTTGATTTCATAATATACCCTAACTATAGGGATGTACTACAAGCCTAAAGACTCTTCAAAGAAGCTTTCAAGCACAACACATCTTCCTATACCTTGATATCGGAATTTCTTAAGGACTCTTAAGCCGATTAACGCGACGAGTTCGTCAGAATCTCGTGCATTCGCTAAAACAGGCCAATAAGCCCAAAAAGGCTGTGGAATCTTCATTTCTTTAAAAACGGCCTGAAAACTTTCCATTTCTCGTTTTTGAATATTACGAATACATAACTCATCGGGGCATAAATCCCAATCAAAGCTCAACTCGCTGTTTGCGACCAAATGAGCTTGCCTGAGGCACAAGTAAATACTCAGATCGTAAGGTCTCAGCTTTCGAGGTGAATCTGGCAAAAAGCTCCAGGAAAGAGAATCTCCCAGAAAAAAGCGTTTATTTAAACTCAAGGGCTGTGGACTCTTCCAAATAGAGCCAAAGCTTTTCTCACGATGAAAAATCAAAAAGCCATTGTGCCTTAAAAAACTCCCAGCTTTATGGATGAGTTCTTGCCCATTTAACAAGGCTTCCACTAATTGAGGCGACGCAAAAAGCTGATTTCTATGAAGCCAGAGTCGAATCACTCTCCGCTGAAGAGACTGAGGAAAAGTGGCAAGCCACTTTAAATCGATCAAATGATTTTTAGTCTTCAATTGAAGAGAAAGCCATGCATCCATTTCTTTTTCTTCAGTAGAAATTCTTTCCACGAGTCTCGACAAGTTTCTTTTCGATGCAGGACGAATTTTTTCAAGTAAGGGCAAGGCCTCTAAACGCAATTTGTTGCGTAAATATTTTTTTGACTGATTGGAAGGATCCTCAACCCAAGGCAAAGATTTTTTACGAGCAATTTGTAACAATTCATCACGAGTTGCCCACAAGAGTGGTTTCACAAACTGATCATTCAAAGGCGCCATACCGCGAAGTCCTGCAATGCCCGTTCCCGAAATAGCTCTCATTAAAAATGTTTCCGCGTTGTCATCGGCATGATGAGCTGTTGAAATTTTATGAGCCCCCACTGTTTTCGCTAAATCAACAAGCATCCGACGTCTTTCATTGCGCAGTTTTTCCTGTGATTGAATATCTTCGGTAGAGCTTAATTTCAATGAGTGCACTCGAAGATCCAAACGATCTCCCAAGGCACGAATCCAATCAGCTTCACGTTCACTAGAAAGTCCTCTGACAGCATGATCCACATGCACGAGAGCAATTTCAATGTTTAAAATTTTCTGAGCTCTCTTAAACAAATACGCCAAAACCGATGAATCGAGTCCACCAGAAACAGCGAGTAAAACCTTTTCCTTTGGAGCCAACAAAGACTCTTTACGAATAAAAGATAAAAATTTCTGTAAAAACTTATCTTGCTGATGTTCTTCGGTGAAGACTTGAGAGTTAATAGTCTTCATCTAACTCTTCATCGTCCTCATAGTAGTCATCATCGTCGTCATCTTCATTTTTATCATCATCATCGTCATCCTCATCAAAATCGTCGTCATCATCATCATAGCGAGAATCTTCATAGGAGTCATCTTCACCTTCATCTTCATCAAGACCTTCGTTCTCTTCGTTTGGATAAAGCTCGCTCCCTCGTCTTTTGATCGCGGCAGGGCTTCGTGAGCGTTTTCGACGAGCTTCTAGCGCTTTTCTGCGGTCTTCTCTTCTTTTTTCAACTCTATCTTGCCTCTCCTCTTGTGCGCTAAACTCATCTTCTATTTCAGCTCCACGAGAGCGAATCTCTTCCAGGGGTCTAGACTTCACAACTGGGAGGCTAATCGCCGGTTTTTTTTCAACGATGGCAGGCTTCCGAATGATCGATTTTTTAGTTTTATTCGACTGAAAAGCTTGCTTCTGATTTTGATCTGAGCTTGCTGAGGTGCTGGAAATTGTTTTTTCACCTTGAGGACCTGGTAATTGCTTCAATACGGTCAAGCCGACTCCAATAAATACAAGAAAAAACACGCCAAAGACTGCAGGCATGATTAATTTTTTAAAATTCGGCATTCTTGAAGCTGTGTTTTCCGCTTCTAAAATAATTTCCTGCTGATCTTCGTTGATATTGGCTTGTTCACTTTTCAAAGAAGTATCAATGGAGGATTGAACAAGCTCTTGAGCTTCAAGTGCATCGGAAAATTTTTCCTCTAACTCAGCTTTGCTTTGAAAACTGAGAGGACTTCTTTTGCTTTTTTCTTTTACTTTTATTTCTTTCTGAGGAATGTCGCTTAAAACTTCGTGAATGGTTTTATAGGCCAGAGGGTTTTTAATTTTATCTTCTTCAGAAAGCAGATAATCATAAGACTCAATTTCAGACTTTAAAAGAAGGGCTTTCAGTTCCGACTTGGAATAAGGCCCTTCCCAACGACGATCTTTTAAAATAAAATATTTCACGACTCCTTCATGATAATATTTTTGCCAAGCTCTCCTTGAACAATAATTCGTCAGTAAAAAAAATTAATGATTTTTTCGAGTCAGATCGGCAACCTTTTGACGACCTTTTCTCTCGGCACTGAGAATTTTATTTAGTCGAGAGGCGGCAATCTTAAGTTCTTTTTTTCGTTTTTTTTTCATTTCCTGAGCATCTTTGTAAAGAGTCCGGGAATCACGGTAGAGATTTTTAGCAATTTTTCTCAAATGCTTGGAAAGTTCAACGTTATTACTCAACAACTTCCCAACATCATCCTGACTGGAATGAATTTCATAAAATAAACACAATTGTTTTTTTAAGTGTTGAGCCAAAGGCTCCCCTGAGAAGCCCGTTGTATCGACTTGAGAGTATTTTTGAATCAATTCAGAAACCGCAAAGAGCTCTCCGACCCCAGCGCCATAAGCACCGTGAATGGAGGCTATGGAAGCAATGGAAGCCCTATAAAAGCCTTGTATGGCGGAACTATCCCCAACTGCCGCGTCACAGGATCGAGGAAAGTCCAAGACGTCTAGGCTATAACTCGAAGCGGAATGCAGGGACCACGTGCTTGCGACCAATAAGAAAATTAAGATTTTATTTGATGCAGAATAAAGAACTTTCATAATCCTTTTCATCTTAACATTGACAAAAGGGTGGAAGATTTTTTGAATATTGACATGTCAAGAAAACGTCCCATTCGATCATCTCTTATATTTTTAGGACTCACTCTGCTCCTTATGGGCATAACGCAGTATCTCATTCGACCTCAAATGGAGAAAAGAAAAACTCAAAAAGAAGCCCTTCAGAAGCTATTTCCAACTTTAAAAAGCTCATCAATCCTGAAACTCAGCCTTTTTAAAAAGAATCAGCTAGTCTGGACGCTGACTCAAGAAGCTAACTCAAAAGAAAGTTGGTTTCTAAGCCTGCCTCAAGAAAAAGGATCCCCTCTAGAATGGAGTGCCGATAAAGACGCTGTTCAGAAACTTTTTCAAACTTTAGAAAACACGAAGAAAAAAGAAATGGAGGGCCTTGGAAAAATTTCAGATGAGGTCTTTTCAGGTGAAGCCCTTCGCGTAGAAATTGAAAGCAAAAACAACAACAGCATGCTTCAAATTGGTAACGACTCTGCAGTAGGATATTATTCTTATGCTCGAAAAGACTCTCAGGACTCACACCCCATCCTCATTGAGCGCTCTTTGAAAAATGCTTTTCAAAAGGAGCCTCAAACTCTTAGGGAGAAGTCTTTATTTACTGAAATCAATTCTGAAGCACTCGCTCAAGTTGAACTCAAGAACACTCAAAGAAAATTAGTTTTTGAAAAATTAAATGAGAATCAGTGGCTATTGAAAGACAATCCAGAGATTCGCATTGCCCCTCAAAGCCTTGAAGAACTTTTTATTCAACTGAAAAGTGAAAAAGCATTGAGCTTTCCCGAAAAGATGGACTTTAATGAAGCGACGGCTTCAAGAATAAGTCTCAGGGAAAAAGAGAAAAATCAAAACTACTCAGTCTTTCAAAATGGAACTCAATCCTATTTATACAACCATGAAACTAAAATTACGGCTGAAATTTCGGAAAAACTTTTTTCATTAGTTCAAAAAGACCTCTTTCATTTTCGCGACAAAAAAACCAGTCGAATCGTCATTGATGAAGTGAAAAGAATTTCCCTCAGACTCCAAAAGGATCAAAAAAAACTCAGCCTGAACTTTCAGAAAGATGATGACAAATGGAGAAGCCTCAATCCCCTTGAAAAAAGAAAAGCCAAGGAAGCGGTCCTCAATAAAATTTTAGAAAAGCTAGCGGTCGTAACTGCTCTAGAATTTTATCCAAAGATAACAGCCAGCGAGGCACAAATCAGTGAAGAAAATTACGTGGCCTTTTACGACGAAGAAAACAAAGAAATCGGAAAAATATATCTTGGCAAAAAATCTTCAGAAAATTCGAGCTTTGTGCGCACTTCTCGAGAAAAAGACATTCACGCAACAGCACTTATTTTCAATGATTTCATAAACTTAGACAACACTTTCTACTTTCAAGAAATCATTCAAAAGACCGAAAAAAAAGCAGGCAAAGATCCAAAAAATGCAGTAGAATCTCAGGCCAAAGGAAAAACAATAAATATGCTAGAATCAACTGTCACCAACAAATCTGAACTAAAAAAACTTCCAGCTGCCATTACAGCTGCCGATAAAAAATACCATGCAGTCATTGAGCTCAGCACAGGTAAAAAAATACAAATTAATTTCGATGCTCAAAAAGCTCCTTATACTGTGAGTAATTTTTTGCATCTGGCTCGAAATAAATTTTACGATGGTGTGAGTTTTCATCGTGTCATCCCTGATTTTGTCGCTCAAGGTGGAGACCCTGAAGGTAGTGGCCGAGGCGGACCAGGCTGGATGTTTGACAATGAAGACAATGACCTCAAACATCTCACGGGAAGTATTTCCATGGCACACGCAGGCAGAGATACGAACGGCTCTCAATTCTTTCTTGTCTTAAAGCCTCAAGCCCATCTTGACGGTGTCCACACTGTTTTTGGTCAACTCACTGAAGAAAGCATTCCGGCTCTTCTAGAGTTGAAACAAGGCGACAGTATGAAAAGCGTTCAAGTTTTTGAAGAAAACCTGTAGTTGAAACTGTAAAAAGCATGGTTGAAAATATTCTGAGAGTCATTTATTTACTTTCTACTCTTATTTTGAGCTGTGCTTTTGTTCTGGCTTTCTACCAACACCCACTCGCTATGAGCCTTTCAGCAAAGTCTGGAGTCTCATTACACCTGATGACGGTAATTCCTGCCATTTTTGTTCACTTCTTTACTAGTCTTGGAGTTATTTTTTATTTTGTTGGTAGTGGAGTCTGGATTAAAGACCACGCCTTTAAAATTATGCCAACAAACAAAGAAAGTGCTCAAAAACTTTTTGAAATTTACAAAAAAGCCAATAAGCTCAAAGGACTCGCCTTCCCTTTCGCAACTTTTAATATTTTCTTAGGAATTTTGACCTTTGTCATTGGTGGCGCCGTTCACGTTGGAGCCATTCCACACTGGGTTCACCCAAGCCTTGGAGCGGCCTTAATCGCCTGTTCTTGGATTGGCATTCCCTTTATTTTTTCAGCTATATTGAAAAACTTTGAATTCCTCAACACAGCTTCTCTAGAAATCGACTCTCACAAGCCCTAAAAAAATAATTTATTCATTTTTCCAGGCCATTTCGAGCAAAACGCTTAAATATGATGTAAAATATTTTCATGGCTGACAAGAGTGAAAAACAACCCGAAAACATTAAAGGGAAATGGTATGTTGACGTCAACTGTATTGATTGTGACGTCTGCAGAGAAACCGCTCCAAATAACTTTACTCAAGAAAAAGACAAAGGTTATTCTTATGTCTACAAACAGCCTGAGAACGAAGACGAACTCGAGCAATGCAATGAAGCCATGGAATCTTGCCCAGTAGAAGCTATTGGCGACGACAACAGCGATGAAGAAAAAAAATAACTGGATTGTTGTTACAGACTTTGACGGGACATTAACTCAAAAAGATGTTGGCAATGAACTCTGTAGAATTTATGCCGAAGAAAAATACTCTCAACTTCAGAAGCTTTATAAAGAAAAGAAACTCAGCCTGAGGGCCTATCAAAAACAAATGTGGGAGAATTTCCCACTGACAAAGTCTCAATTTATGGAAGAATCTGCTCGTCTCGGTAGCCTTCGAAAAGGGGTCAACGAATTCTTAGAGCGATGTTTACGACTTGAGGTCCCAGTCTATATTGCGAGTTGTGGAATAGACACCTACATTCAAAGCGTCATTCAAGGACATTTATCAGAATCCTCTCGAGCGGCTATTTTAGAAACAAAATCAAACAAGGCTCTTTATACTGAAGATGGGCAATTTTTGGAAATTGAATGCCCTGAAAAAAGTGACCATCCAAACGCCCTCCCCTTACACAAAGGAAAGTGGGCTCAAAAACTGGCAGAGAAGCATGATGGCGCAAAAACAATGTGTCTGGGAAATGGCAACAGTGACAAAAGCTTTATAGGCCACTGTGACCTACTCTTCGCAACAGAAAAATTTGCAACTCACTGCGAGAATGAAAAAATTGAGCATATTTATTTTGACGATTTTAGAAAACTTTATCAATTTAATTTTTAAAAGCCATTAGTAAGTATTTTTATTTTAAGAAAAGCTTTAAACTATAATCAGCCATGCCTATTTTAAAAATCGTCGGACTCCTGCTTTCTCTCTCTATTACGAGCTTTTCATTTTCAGAAAAAATTTCAAGCTACGCGGAGCTTCCCGAAAAAGTTAAAGAAGTCGTCAACATCTATGCTGAGACTCATGACGACCAAAGCGTTGAGGTTTTTTTTGATCTTTCGCATGGCTATAAAATTTACAAAGAAAATTTGAAATTTGAAGCTCAAAGCACTTTAAACAAAATTATAAAAATAGAACTTCCCGAAAGCCTCAGCTTTTTAGACCCTATTAAAAAGACTCTTGTTCAAGGCTACAGTAACCAATTTTCGATCATCGCATTTTTTGAAAAAGAAAGTGCCCAAAAAATCTTAGTGGAGTTTCAAGCCTGTAGCAAAAACAACTGCCTGACACCGCAAAAAGCTAGTATTGATGTCACCAACACAAAAGAAAACATCGCTTCAACAAAAACAGAAGAAAGCTCATTTTTTGGTCGCCTCATAAAAAGCATCAAAAACTCACTCGATCTTCAAAAAAATTCTCTGGCCTTCAATCTCTTTATTATTTTTCTAGCTGGCATACTCACCAGCTTCACTCCGTGCGTTTTTCCTCTTTACCCTCTGAGCATAGGGCTCTTTTCGGAATGGACCCAAAAAGACCCGGGGAAGTCTTTTCAACTCAGCCTGCTCTACTGCCTGGGCATGATTCTTTGTTACGCCAGCATTGGCATGGTGAGTATTCTTAGCGGGTCAGTTTTTGCCTCACTCACCCAAAGACCAATATTTTATTTTGCATTAGCTTTTGTTTTGTTGATATCGGCTTTAGTTTTTCTCGGTGTTCTCAATTTAAATTTTATAGGAAAAATTCAAAGTTATTTTTCTGGTTCTCAAAGTAAAAATAAATCTAACTATAAAATTCAAGCCTTCGCCATGGGCGCCACGCTTGGTTTTGTCGCCGCCCCTTGTGTCGGCCCTGTTCTTCTTACCGTCATAGTTTGGATTCAATCTTTTTTCATTGAATCCGTAAGCGCTTTAGCTCTCATTAAAGGGTTTTCACTACTCGCACTTTTTGGGATTGGGATGTCACTACCCTTTTTAGTCTTAGCCCACTTCATGATTCGGCTTGGAAAATACTTAAACCCAAAAAAGTTCATTCTTATTTCAAAATACCTTGGAACGATTGCCATGTTTCTCTCTGCTCTATACTTTGCCAACATGGGAAGAAAGCTTTTGTCTGGCTCTCAAAGCAGCAGTAGCTCCATTCACAGTTCGGACTTATGGACTGGTGAATTTAGCCAAGAATGGACCTTTGTCGATTTCAGAGCTGATTGGTGCGCAGCCTGCATTGAACTTGAAGAAAAGACTTTTGCCGACAACTCTGTAAAAGATTTCATTAAAAAAGAAAAATGGAATTATAAAATGGTCGACATGACCACTATTGAAGGAATAGCTGAAAAACTCAGCAATAAATACAACGTCGTGAGCCTTCCCACGGTGCTTATTTTCTCGCCTGAAGGAAAACTCTGCAAAAACTCAACCCTCAATGATTTTGAGGAAGCCAGCTCATTCATAGAAAGACTTCAAAAAGCTAAAGAAAATTGTGAATAATACTCAATAAAAATTTACAGAGAAAATTGAGATTTTAAATGCTTCATATACTCAACCAGAAAAATTCTCCAACCACGTCGTTCTTTCCACCAACCTTTTAAATTAAAATTGGGAGAATCAACAGCCTCATAATAAAGTTTTGTCTGAGCGAGCATCTCGTGTTTTTTCAGCTCTAAAACAATGGCATCGACCGCTCTCTTGAGGTGATAACTTGAAGTGACCACAAAGACCGACTCCGCTTGAATTTCTTTTAAAGTCTTTCTCACCGATACAGCATTTTCTAAAGTTGTTTTGGAGACTTTATCGATAAGAATTCTCTCCATGAGAGTTTCTTTCAGATCCGAAAAGTTATTAGCCTTGAGCACTTCTTTTAAAGACACATCTTCATGCACGCCAGAAAGCAGTAAAAAGCTCCCCTTCCCACCCTTCAAGAGATCTAAAGAGCGAGAAACTCGGCCTTGCCCTCCAGTAAGCGCCACAATTAAGTCGACGTTTTCAGAGACTGCAGGCGGGCGGTCTTGAATTAAAAAATTCTTACTAAATTGAAATAAATGAACAATGAGTAATAGAAAAATTATAGAAAATATAAAATAAAGACTTTTAAAAAAAAAATCTTTCATCAATCTAAACTTTGACGACCGCTTCAATTTCAACTTGAACACCCAATGGAAGTGCCGAAACTTGAAAAGCGGCTCGGGCAGGAGGATTTTCATCTGGTGAAAAATACTCCGCATAAACAGCATTCATCGCTTTAAAATTCTCAATGTCATCTAAAAGAACAGTCGTCTTCAACACTTGCGATAAATTCGCCCCCGCAGCTTCAACAACAGCTTTTAAATTCTCCAGAACTTGTCGAGTTTGAGCTTCAACCCCACCCTCAACAACTTTCATTGTTTTCGGATCTAATGGAATTTGGCCAGAACAAAACAAAAAGCCTCCAGCTTCAACTGCTTGAGAATATGGGCCGACGGCCCCTGGTGCTTGATCGGTGTGGATGATTTTTTTCATGTTAAGAACTCCTTTTTTTTGCTTCTGTGTAAAAATCTTTAATCGCCTGTGGCAAAGATTTTTTAATAAGTTTTTTAAGAATGAAGCCCGGAACTGAAATCGAGAATTCAACATCCAAAGAGTAACTCACCTCAGTTTTATTATCACCAAGATCTAAGACCTTCCAAACGCCAGTGTTGGTATTGAGAAAGTCACTCTCCGCGAGTGTCCACTTGAGAATTTGGGGACAAGCTTCTTGTTCCTTTTCAAAGTTGATGGAATAACTAATTTTCTTAATCATATCGACTTCTAGAAAAGCACTCCCACCAACAGGAGTTTCTTCTTGGATTCTCGATTCCGAAATACCTGTGACAAATGACGGATACGCCTTAAAGTCACAAATCGTCTCATAAAAAACAGTGGCGTTGACGTCTAAGGTTTCTACAATTTCTGCTTGAGCCATAGTTCTAATTTTTAGCTTTCTTTATTTTGTAATGCAAATAAATCTCATTTCCCACGGCTTTTGAGCTCAATAAGCTCGACTCTAAAAACGGATAGAAGCTATGCTTTCCTGGAACTAATAAAGGATTTTTTTGAGACCCTAAAATTTTTGGAGTTAAGGTCAAATACATTTCATCGAGGAGCTTTTCTTTCAAAAAGGACTCAAACAAAATCCCCCCCCCCTCAACCAGGGCTGTCTTCACCCCCAAATTAGAGAGAATCTTTAAAGCCTTCTTCAACTGAAGCTTCGACTTTCCACAAGCAGAGACAAAGGCTCGTTCTTGGGCAGAGTCGCGAGCCTTCTCAAGAGCGTCATCAACTGTAAAAACAATTCGCTTCACGCCGGTATTGCTCCAAAAAGGAATCTTTTTAGCTAAAACTCCACTTTGAGTAAAAACAACATTTATGAGCTCTCTTTTTTTTTTATTTCCATGAACAGCGCAGACTTTTCCAACCGCAAGAGTTTTTGAGCCAAAAAGAACCGCATCGGCACTTTCTCTAATTTTTTTCATCAAACGACGGTCGTAAGGGGTCCCTAAGGGTAAATGAGCTTTTTTGTGATAAGCAATTCTGCCATCTAAACTAATTGCTAAATTTGAAATGACTTTCATGAGTGAGCTCTAAGCTAAAAGTTATGCTGAGAGGCTTCAGAACTCAATAAAAATAAGTTGTCGCAACGCGTTTCCAACTATTTTTCAAGGAGCTTGATTGCAGCATCTCAAGAAAACGCATAAATTATGAATAAGTGAATCTCGCTAACAAAATTACTATTTCCAGAATCTTAGTGATTCCTATTATTCTTGCAGCATTACACTTTCAACACCCCATGATTGCTTTTGTCCTTTTTCTTATTGCATGCTTGAGTGACTATTTGGATGGTTGGTTGGCTCGCAACAGAAACATGGTGAGTCAACTCGGCATACTCCTTGACCCTATTGCTGATAAAATTTTAGTTTGCTTCCTCTTGCTCTACTTTACAGCTCAACAAGAAAACTCACTGCCCTACCTCCTCACCGCTCTGCTCATTGCTCGAGAATTTTATATATCAGGATTACGATCTTTTCTGGGAAAGCACTCCATCATTGTTTCAGCCTCAAAAACCGCGAAATGGAAAACGGCAACCCAGTTCATTGCCTTAGGCCTCTGTTTTTTTACGCAATACAGCTTTCCTTATTTTTCAGTTTATAAATTAGCCTTAGTTTGCTTTGCTTTGAGTGTTTTTCTGAGCCTTTACAGCGCTATTGAATACACCATTCGATACCGCGCAACTATTTTAAAATAGTAACTCAGTTTTAATAGCCTTCAATGATCTGAGGCTTGCCGTTTTTAAGCTTACTTTCTACCGCAAAGATAATAAACGAATAGTCACAGGTGCCAACCTGTTGAGTGTTCTTATATATTGAGAAAGTTGCTGAGATGTTGACAAAGTATGCAACGGACTTTTGACTTCCCTCAACTTTTTTAACAGCTTCCCACTCAACTTCAAAGTCAGGATCATAATCATACTCATGACCTGAATCGATACCACAATATTCATAGAAATCACTGCCCATGTCATCAGCATGCTGCCCCAAGGAATACTCTTCCTCAAGATATGGAAGCATCAGCTTTCTCCAGATCGGCCCATTGCTTCTTACTCTTTTTAATGTTTTTTCAGAAAGAACAGTACCAAGTGTGGCAACTTTTAGTTCATGAAAGAGTTTTCTTTGTTCAAGGGTTAACGTGTCTTCGTTGAGACTTTTTTCAAAAGCTGCAAATTTTTCCTGAGCCTCCTTTAAACTTGCTTCTTTTTTTTGAGTAAAAAGCCCAGAAAGATCAGTTTCCGAAAAAGAAAAAAACGAAAAAAAAGCTATTAAGAATAGTGTGGGTAGTTTTTTAAGAAGACTCATTATTGAGGCTAATATGGGCTAGTAAATAGCTTTTTTCAAGAAAAAATTTCTTCGCTCACTGGAAACTAAGCTCTCTAACGTTTTTTCGGGGACTTAGAAATGACACTAACGATATCAGGGTAAGGGCAAAAACTAGATTGGTTGAACTTGAGCATGACTCAAGTTCAACCAAAGAGCTCTTTAATGGTTACTTTACAGAATCAAATGACTCATTAGTTTTACAGTTTTCTTTGAGAAAAGTGTTTAACCCGTCAATTGAGTAATTATTTTCTTCAAAAGAGTTTACGGTGACTGTACTCACTTCATAATTCATCCCTATCCACCAACTTCTTTTTTCTTTAGTAATTTTTCCTGTGACACCAGTGAACTCAATCTCAAATCCAGAACAATATACTGAGTGTTCTTTTTCTATGGAAAAAATATAGTTCTGAATACTTCTCAAAAATTTCACTACATTTAAATGATGAGTATTTTTTGATCTGAGGGAAAGATCCGTTATGAAACTCCTGAACCCACTTTTTATTCCACTGATCTCTTGCACCATTTTCAATGTAAATTTTTGGAGATTTTTTTAGCTCTGGAAATTTATTCATCCAAATAGAAGCACCTGAAATAATACCAACTTTAGAAACTCTACCTAAAAGATTTCTTTCAAAGGCTCCTCCTAGAAAGTACCCTCCATTTGAAAAACCTATTAGCACAAGTTCTTTGTCTTCATGCCCTTTTAGAATTGTAGCTAGTTGAGATTTAACTTTTTTGTGATCCCAACACTTGAAATCTAATTTTGGTGGTTTGAGGTAAGAACAGTTTCCTTTAGCCTCTAATGCGGTAAACTTGTAACCATAATTATTTGCAGTATTCGCCATTGCTTTAATATTAGCCTTCTCATGATTAAGAGGGTTCTTTCCCATTCCATGAAGATAAATAACTAACTTCTCTTTGTTTTCTGGGAGTGTTGAGCAGCCTGTTAAAATAATAAGAATGAAAAATCTCTTCATTTTCTAGTCCTAAAACAAATTCTTTCTTCCCTCACTCAAGCCCGAGAAGAAATCTTCCACTTTACAGTGTCAGGAATGTTTTTCTTCGCATATTCAAATTCCCATTGGGATTTAAAGAGGGCGACGTTCTTGGAATAGAGATCTTGCACAATGGGAACACTGAGTTTGGATTTTAAGTCATCAATATTTTCACAATCGACCCAACGAGCCAGTTGAAAAGCTAAACGTTCTAGACGAACATCCACGCCGTATTCATCTTTCAGGCGAAAGACCATGACGTCAAACTGAAGAACACCAACCACTCCGAGGATCGGGTCTTGCATTCCGACTTTCGGGTCAATAAAAACTTGAACCATGCCTTCTTCACCGAGTTCTTTAATTCCTTTTTGTAATTGCTTTCGCTTCAGTGGGTCTCTTAAAAGTAATTTTCCAAAACACTCTGGGGAAAACTGAGGGATGCCTATGAATTCAAGTTTTTTTCCACCAGCAAAAACAGTGTCGCCAATGCGGTAATGACCAGGATCATGAATCCCCACAATGTCTCCTGCGTAAGCCTCGTGAATTGTCGTTCTTTCTTGGCCCCAAAATTGTTTAGCGTGGGCCATCCGAACTTTTTTTGATTCACGTGAGAGGGTGACATCCATGTCTTTAGAAAAACAACCGGAGCAAATTCGCATGAAGGCCATTCTGTCACGATGTTTTTTATCCATATTCGCTTGAATCTTAAAAACAAAAGCTGAAAAGCGTTCATCGTAAGGGTGGCACTCACCTTCTATAGTTTCTTTGGGAATGGGTTCCGGTGAATATTCTTTAAACTTTTCCAGAAAACTGGCAATTCCAAAATTATTTTTTGCACTTCCAAAAAGCGTTGGTGTGGCGACTCCGTTGAGAAAATCTTCCCTTGAAACCATCCCCAAAACTCCATCCAAAAGTTCCAAATCAGTTTTCAGTTTTTTTATTTCTTCTTCGTCTAAAGACTCCAAAAGAATGGGGTCATCAAAATCAGCTTGAATGCGTTTTTCAGCGGCCTTAAATCCAGATTTTTCCGAAGGCGTAAAAAACACGAACTCAGAACTCATGCGATCGTAAACACCTTTGAAGCGATCCCCCATTCCAATAGGCCAAGTAATGGGAATAGCTGCAATCCCCAAAACTTCTTCAACTTGTTCCATGAGCTCTAATGGATCTAAGGCCTCACGATCCATTTTATTAACAAAAGTCAAAACAGGCAGGCCTCGCAAACGACACACCTCAAAGAGTTTCCTCGTTTGAATTTCGACTCCCTTAGCGGCATCCATGACCATGACAGCCGCATCTGCAGCCATCAAAGTTCTATAGGTGTCTTCACTAAAGTCTTTATGTCCGGGAGTATCGAGCAAGTTAATCTTCAAAGATTCATATTCAAACTGAAGCACCGTTGAGCTGACGGAGATGCCTCTTTCTTGCTCAAGCTCCATCCAATCTGAGACCGTTTTTTTCCGATGAGTTTTGGCTTTCACCTCACCAGCCTGTTGAATCATTCCAGAATACAATAAAAGCTTTTCTGTTAGCGTGGTCTTTCCTGCATCGGGGTGAGAAATAATGGCAAAAGTCCGTCGTCTTTTTACCTCAGATTTAATAATTCCTTTTTCAACACTCATTAATTTATATTTCTCAAGATTTTAAGCATTCAGAAGAGAGTCTCTTCTAAAAAGCGCTAAAGGATCGGCATCTCTTCCGCGGAATTGTTGATACAGTTTCTCAGGATCCTCAGTACCACCTTTTTCGAGAATATTTTTCTTAAAGGAATCGGCCGTTTCTTTTGAGTAAACTCCTTTTTCCTTAAAATATTCAAAAGCATCGGCATCGAGAACTTCAGCCCACTTGTAACTATAGTAACCAGAGCTGTAACCACCATAAAATATATGTTGAAAAGCAGTGCTGGCTAAGCTTCCCGGAACTTTTGGGAAAACTCTCAACCAATCAAGAACTTGATCTTCAAAGCTAGCGACATCTTTAATTTCAGATCGAGGTGTCGTGTGCCATGAATAATCGAGCCACGCAAAAGTAGCTTGTCGCATAGAATTATAACCAGCAAAGAAGACTTTTGAAGCCAATATTTTTTCAACCATCTCATCACTCAAAACTTCACCAGTTTCGACATGTTTACTAATAAGTTGCAGCGTTTCTTTTTCGTAAACCCAGTTTTCCATTATTTGCGACGGAAGCTCGACAAAATCCCAAAGAGTATTGGTTCCCGAAAGGGTTTTATATTGGCACTGAGAAAGCATTCCATGGAGCGCATGTCCAAATTCATGAAAATAAGTCAGAACTTCATTAAAACTCAAACAACTTTCTTGATTTGCTGTCGGTGGTGTAAAGTTACAAACCACACCAATAATTGGTCGTTCATTTTCTTCAACTGAAGAATTTCCTTGTTCACGATAGCTACACATCCAAGCGCCACTTTTTTTAGTTGCTCTCGGAAACAAATCGACACTCAACAAAGAAACAAATTTATTTTGCTCGTCAAAGACTTCATAAACTTCAACATCCGAATGATAATACTGAATTTCCTGATTGAGTTTGAAAGAAAGTCCAAATAATTTTTGAATGTGTTGAAAGAGCCCTTTTCTAACCTGAGAAAGCGGAAAATATTGTCGCAGTTCCTCTTCATCTAGATTGAGCGTTTTATTTTTTAAAATTTCTTTATAATACATCAAGTCCCAAGCTTGAAATTCATCAGCAGAACCCATTTCTTTCTTGAGAGATTTTAAAGAGTCTAAATCTTTTTGAGCCGCAGGTTGTGCGTAGTGAACAATTTTTTTAATGAATTCTTCAACCTTCGCTGGACTTTTCGCCATTCTTTCTTGAAGAATAAAGTCAGCGTGGTTTTCAAAGCCAAGGAGCTGAGCCCTTTGCTCACGAAGCTCTACAATGTCTAAAACGACGGATTGATTCGATTCATGGGCTCTACTGGCAAAAGCTAAAAAATACTTTTGACGTAATTCTGCACTTTTCACAAAAGTCATAAAAGGAATATAAAAAGGGTATTGCAAAGGGAAAAGATAGCCTTCTTTGTCTTTTTTCTGAGCGTATTCTTGAGCTTGAGCCAAACTCCGTTCAGGCAGGCCATCAAGTTCACTTTTATTTTCTATGTGAAGCTCTACTGTTGTTTCATCTTTGAGAACATTCTCAGAAAAACTCGGTCCTAACTTTGAAAGTTTTCCATCAATTTCCCTGAGTAATTCTTTTTTCTCATCACCTAAGAGGGCACCATTTCGAATGAAAGATTTATAATTTTTATCGAGAATTTTTGCTTCCTCGACATTTAAATTTAAAGTACTTTTTTGATCATAAAGATTTTTAATTTTTTTAAAAAGCTTCGAGTTCAAAGCAACATCATTTGAATGAGAAGCCAGCATGGGGCCAATTTTTTGAGCCAACTCATGCATGCCATCAGTGGCTTCTGCAGATAGTAAATTATAAAATATTGTCGAAACTCTCTCTAACTCTTCATCACTAAAAATTAAGGCTTCAAGAGTATTTTTAAAAGTGACTTCTTCAGACCTCTCAGCAATATCTTGAACTCTTTTTTTAGCAAGCTCAATGGCCCTTTCAAAAGCCGGAAAGTAGTCCTCAAGACTGAGCTCATGAAAAGGAAAGGCTCCTCGTTGTTGATGGGTATTCTTATAAAAAGGGTTTTCTTTCATCGCGCCTAGCTTAGCAGTCCCGAGCTTGACTTTCCAGGAGCTGAAAAATGAGAACAAAGGCAATATTATTCATAACTTAACTATTTTAGTTGCAGAAAAAGACACGTAGTGTTAAAAACAGTTCATGGCAAAGATCACTACTCAGAAATTAGCTCAATACAGTCAGTGGATGACCTGGGCGTGTATTGTTCATTGTTTTGGATCTGTCATTCTGACGGCTTTAGCTCCTTCACTCATTAAACATCTTCCTCATAGCTGGCTCATTGAAGTTGCCGTCGCCGTGGTTGCAGCCATCTCCTCAGCTGTCGTCTTAAAAAGGTCGACTCTTTGGAAGTGGGCACTGATTCCCTGGACTGCAAATTTAGTTTTTTTACTGTGGGCTATTTCGCTCCACCATCATTCCTATTTTGCCTGGGCACTTTTAAGCCTGGCATCCATTCAACTCATTTTAAGCATTCAACATCATTTTTATGATCACAATAAAAACCCCAAAAACTGCAACCATTGCCATAACACCAACGATTCAAAATGAGCACGGGACAAATTAAACTTCCCATTGAGTTCACACGGGAAGCCGACAGAAACCGTAAAAACGGTGGGCGAAGTTTTTACTTTTTTGATTTTGATGACAACGTCATTCACCTGCCAACGGAAGTTATCATTTTCAAAAAGTCGGACTCTAGTGAAAAAAAATTGAGCACCGAAGAATTCGCACAAATCAAAGATAATTTTAATGACGAAAGTCACTGGGCTTTTGAATATGCTTACGATCTACTTCAGTCTTTTAAAAATTTTAGAGAAGTTCCCGAATCCGAACTTAACGGAAAAGAACAACCGTTGATTGAAGATTTAAAAAAAGCTCTTCAAAACCCTCAAGGAGCTTGGCGAGGGCCTTGTTGGGATTTCTTCGAATATGCTGTCGCTAACAACAGACCAATTTCCATTATTACAGCTCGAGGGCACCACCCCTTTACCATCAAAAGAGCCATTAACTATTTGGTTGAAAATGGTGACTTGAAGATGAACCCCAACATGCTTTCCGTTTTTCCCATTAATCACCCAGAAACCAAGAAGACTCTTCAGAACAAATTGGGATCAAAGACAGAAAGCGTCAGTGAACTTAAAAAAGCCGCCATTTTTGAAGCCGTTCAAGAAGCCTTTGCCTGCTATGGAAAAAACAAATTTCACCGATTTGGAATGTCTGATGATGATTTAGAGAACGTTGGTCTTATTAGCCAGGCCATGAAAGAACTTAAAGAATCGAACCCGGAAAACGCTTTTTACGTCATCAATACTCATGGACGAAAAATTCTCAAAAAAGAAATCACTCTCAACAACGAAGAAAGCACTTCGAAAGAGTCTCAGAAACAAAAACAATATACATTGAGTTTCTAAGAACTCTGTTTTACTAATTCATTCATGGAATGGGTTTACTTTCATATTGCCTTATTAGTTTGTCTTTATATTGATTTGAACATATCCAAGAAGAGTGTCATGACTTTTAAGAAGTCTCTCGCTTGGAGTGCTTTTTGGGTTGGCCTGGGGCTTGCTTATGGAGTATATATTTTTTATTCCAAAGGCCAAGGGGCGGCTCTTGAATATTACACTGCCTACACCGTAGAAAAATCACTTTCGATCGATAATTTATTTGTCTTTGCCATCATCTTTACCAGATTTTCCATCAACACGAAGAGCCAACATAAATTACTTATTTGGGGAATTTTAGGAGCCATCATCCTCAGAGGAATCATGATTTACTTTGGTTCTATACTGATCTCTCAATTTCATTTTATTTTTTACATTTTTGGCGCCTTTTTAATTTACACGGGTATTCAATTCATTCGAGACGATGAAGATGATTACGATCCAAAAAAGTCAAAATGGTTTCAATGGATTGCCAAATACCTTCCATTATCTGAAAAAGAGCATCATGGACAATTCACAGTAAAAAATGAAAAAGGAAAAACTCTTTTCACAAATATGTTTTTAGCCCTTATTGTCATTGAGATATCGGACCTGGTTTTCGCCATAGACTCTATTCCTGCAGTTTTTGGAATCACCCAAGACCCGTTTATTGTCTACACTTCAAACGTCGCGGCCATCCTTGGACTTCGCTCACTTTATTTTGTTTTAGAAAATCTTATCTCTAAATTTCATTTTTTAAAATATGCTTTGGGAGGCATTCTCATTCTCGTAGGAATAAAAATGCTCTTTGAGAAGTTTTTTCATGTGCACCCGCTGATCTTTTTAGGCATCATTTTATTGTTCATTCTGACCAGTGTTTTGCTTTCTCTAAAGTACCCTCAAAAAGAGAAGATTCCTGGAAAATAAGCAAAAAATATATAGCTAAGTTGTTGATTTCAAAGGAGTTGCATATTTGTATGCCTCAGTAAATCGCGGTATAATAGGCACTCTATGAAAGGGCTAAAAACAAAGCTTTCTACAAAGCTTTTTTTTAAATATTCTCATCTCAAAAGTACAATTTTCATTTTCATATTTGCCTTAATTCCTCAAGAATCTTTAGCAGTCTTTACTCAAGCCGGCTCTCTCCCTAAGGGAATTTCAAGAATGAGAAGTATTGTCGCTTTCGGAAATAATATTCATTCAAAATTTAATAATGCTGGTGAGCTCGATCAACTTTTTGAAGAGAAAAGCGTCCAAAGTGAGATCCTCTCATTAGTCCTTCCAGAAGAAGAACAAAAAATTAACTCGATCATCAATGAGCTCGATAAAATTGAACCCAATCTCAGCAAAAGACTTTTACAGCTCGATATTGAAGCGAAACCCAGTTCAGACATTCAGATTTACTATTTTGTTTACCAATATGGACTTACCGACAAACTTTCCATTGGTGTTGGAGTTCCCTATATTCAACAAAAAATTACTACAAATTTTAAAGCCACACTGAAAAATGGTCTCGAAAAAAATGTTTTGAAATCAACTGGAAAAATTGGCCGAGAAATCAACAAACAAATCAAACCTTTGATTCAAAAAGAAACTCAAAATTTAGAAGAAAATGTTATCGATAGTTTAGGTTATCAATTAAAAAAAACATATCGAAGCCAAGGCATTGGAGATACTTTTTTGGGAGCACGATACAAAGTTTTTGATAATAAGAGTAGTAGTCTCAGCACCCAACTCAACGTGAACCTTCCGACCTCGACAGAAAAAAAAGATTTTCATCAGCTCATCAACACAACTTATAGTGACAAGCAATACGACATTAGCTTTGGCCTGAACTATTCAATGAAAGTCACTCCTTCAACCGTTCTCGGATACTCGGGAACCTACACATTTCAACTTCATGACACTCAAAAGAGAACTGTTCCCAGATTGACGAATAAACTTGATGTTGCGAATCCAAGAGACCCTGAACAATGGAATTCAGCTGTTCATAGAAACTTAGGAGATTTTTACTCTCAGAGCTTCACTTTAAAACAAGACCTTTTTAGTAACTGGCTCTCAATATCGGCACTCTATAATTATACTCATAAATTCTCTGACAACTATAGAGGATCTCAACCAGAGCAGCTCAACTACTCGGCGCTCTCTAAAAATACTGATCAAACTTCCCATAGCTACGATGCAGGTCTGAGCATTGACACCGTTCAACTTTATCAAAAAAAGACCTTCCCGATTCCTCTCATGTTCCGACTAGCCTATGTCGATACATTTTTTGGAAAAAACATTGAAAGAGCAAGTAGAATTGAGGGAGATCTTAGCCTCTTTTTTTAACGATATCTTAGATTTTTATGCACATAAACAAGAACAACTTTAGTCTCTATGCACTACTTTTAATCTGCAGCATCACTTGTGCGAAAAAAAGCACGACTACTTTAGAAGAATACACTCCAACAAACTTAAAAGAGGACTTGTTTTTTAAAAAAATATTCAACAAGACTCTTAGTGAAAAAGAAAAAAAAGAACTTAAAAACCCAAATGCTCCATCAGTTAACGCAGAAGCTTGCTCTATTTGGAATTCAATTGAAAACATCACCGAAGAAAGCTCTTTAAAACTGACCTTTCAACTCATTGACAGTCTTAAAGAAAAGTCTTCTTGGATGTCAGAGAAAACGACTTATGTTGGGAAACACTTGCCTGGAAAGATTCCCCAACTCAATTGGTTTAATTCAGACGAGAAAGAATCCCTTAACGACAGAGAGCTTGGCTTTGAAAACGTTCCAGCCTGGTTAGAAAGACTTGCATCTGATCATTTAGCAATCACAAAAGAAGCACCTGGAATCATCTCCGGAAAAGCCGGCGCCCTCGATAAATCCTATTTCTTAAAGACCCTGATGCGTGATTATTTTCCAGAATATTCTGAGATCAAAGAATTTAGCATTGAAGAATTAGAAATCTTAGAGCAAGGAAAGCTCCTTCACTCCAGCAATGGATGGAAGCAACAAAAAGAAATTGTCATATCGATTCTGAATCATTTTCAAAACGTCCGCATTCAAAAGATTTCAGAAAACAAAGAGCGCATTTGCCGTTTTGCACTCAACCAATACCTCACGGCGTTTTTGATCCACAACAAAGGAATTTTTGGAGCCCCGAAAGTTAGTGAGATGGGTTCCTACAATACTCGAGTTCATGGCGTTTTCGAGACTGAAGATTCTCACGGTGCCTTTTACTTTAGAAAAAAAGGATCTACCGGTGACTTCAATGCTCTTATTCTTGAAGAAACAAATGTTGAAGCTTTTTTAAAAAACATTGAAAACTACGATTACTCATTATCGAACCCCAACGAAGAACTCAAAAACATCTTAGATCTTCTGCAAAGTTTTATTGCCATTGCAAAAAGTAAAAGCTCTCAGAACCCCATCTGGATCAAATCTGAAAACTTAAAAGACGCTAACGCTAACTTTTTTCATGAGCAGCTTCTGCAAGTAGCTTACGCCTCTCTTCTTGTCTCAGAAAAACTTATTTCTGAGAGAGTTCTTGTGTATTCTCAAGATCATATTGAGCACTCTATTGATGCCCTAGAAACAGCTGATTTAACGAAGCTCCTAGAGAGTGTGATCGACGCCTACACAACCATTCTTGAAATTCGAGAAAACACCTCAAAGACTCAAGAGAAAAGCTACATTAAAAGCTATATTGAAAACGAAGAAAAAAAAGGAATTCTCAACCCTGAAAATATCTTTTTTAGAATTCACTATATTTTCGCAAGTGCTCTTGGTGAAGCAAGAACTCGAGTCAGGGACGGAAATCGAAATAAAAACTTAATTCGAGCTATTTACAAAGCTTCTCTCTAGACAAAATGCAAAAACAATTCAATAAGTTATTAAAGATGAAAAAAGTTTTATTATTTTGTGGTTTTTTTTGTTTCAACAACCTTTTCTCGAATCAAATAGAGAACAAGCTCAGTCTCATCACTCCGCCTCAGGCACCAAGCTTTTGGAAGCAAAGCGCTAAAGAAGCTCTTTCTCCCTTTCAGGGCAATCAAAAATACATTCTCATGGGCTCTGCCATTGCATCGCTAGGTTACTGGACTCTAGACCATAATTACGGTGGAAAATATGGCCTCATCGATGAAAAAAGGCTTTACCTCAACAATACTCTTGGCGACCTTAACGAAGTTGGTAATTACGTTGGAGCCCTCTACCCAAACCTAATTTATGCTGGGTCACATTTCCTGGCTGCCGCACTCATGAAGAACTCTCTCAACAATGAAAAAGCTTGGATCATGCTCAAGTCAACGCTGATAGCCTCTTCTTACACATGGATACTCAAATTAGCAGTAGGGGCAAAAAGACCCAATGGCGGCCCGCACTCCTTCCCCAGTGGACACACAACTACCGCCTTTGCCTTTGCTAGCGTTGTTGGCATGCAACACAGTCTTCGCTGGTCAGTTCCAGCCTATGCTTTGGCAATTCTTGCAGCTGTTTCACGTATTCACTCAAACAAGCATTATGTTCAAGACGTCATTTTAGGAATGGGAATCGGCATCTCTACAGGTATTGGAGTTTCCCTAGCTAATAGAGGAACGACTAAAAACAGTGTTTTCAATAATTTATACGTCCTTCCTACCTTGAACGGAGCCTCTTTAACTTTTTTATTTTAAAAAGACTTTATAAAAACTTTCGTAGCCTTTTTCTAATTTTCAATTTTCTAAAAAAATTGAGCGGCTTTTTTTTCAACTGAAGGTACTCTTTGTTTTCGATAAAATTCTGAATAGTCTCGTAAACCCTTAAGGCTGAATTTCCGTCAGTATAAGGGTGAATTTCATTTCGAAAGAGTTCAAGATCGTGTGTATTTTTTTTCAAGGTAAGAATTCGAGCTATTGCTCCTTCGAGTTCTTCTACTTCAGTAATATTATGCAAAAAAGAATGAGGCTTTCTATTTCTAAAGGTAAGCACGGGCTTCCCAATAACTAAGGCTTCGACAAGTGCAGATGACGTATCAGAGAGCACTAAATCTGCTGAAATTTGAAGCTTGTGAATGTTGTCTTCAGTAGAAAAAATTACTGACTCTGACGCTAAAGCTTTATAACGTCGGACGACTTCCTCATTCATTTTTGGATGAAAACTAATGATCCAATTTTTATCATTCTTATTGATAAGCTGCTTCAACTGATCGAACAAATGTAGTGCTGCACTCCAACGTGGAGAAAATGTTGAGTGAAAAAGGACAGTCGGTTTCTTGTTTTGAAATCGATATGCTGCCCTTAATTCTTGAGAGAAAAATGGGTCCATCTTCATCCAGCCAGTTTCTCGAACAGCAAAATGCTGATGCTTCTTAGCAAGCTCTTGCCAGGCTTGAGTCATATTCGGTCCCTGCGTGCAGTAAAGATCAAAAAGACCTCTCACATGTAAGTGCTTCGGCTTCCCTGCATCGAAACCATGAAAAACTTCAACCTTTAAACCTGGGAAGAAATGAGGCACCCAATCTCCAGGCGCTAAAACAGCGCACGGATTAAAAGCCTCGACTTCTGGAATTCGATTGAGCAGGACATCAGCTTCATTCAAAAGCTCAGCGCCTGGGCCATCAAAAAACCACGCCACTTGAGCCCCTTTTTCCTCAGCTACTTTTTGAAAGGCTTTGAGTATGGCAACAGAATACTTTTCACTCCCATATAATAAAAATTTTTTATTGAAGTGAAGCATTCCTTAAGAACTATAAACATTCTCGAAGAAAAGAACAAGTTGAATTCGTTCACACATGGAGATCTGAAAAAAAATTATTTTTCTGAGGCCCTTGTAGAAAGAACCCATAAACGAGCAAGACCACATAAAGAGATTCAGAGTCCATAAAAGTACATTGAAAAAGACCAGAAACAAGAAAGGAAACAAGAAAACTGTTGAACAATGCTTTTTCCCATAAGGTCCTGGCTTTAATCTCTAAAAAGAAAAAGAAGAGCCAGCCACTAAACAGAAAAAAAGAAATGAGTCCTCCAGTTGCCGCAGCTTCAAGAAAGTTATTATGAGCATTACTTAACAGGTTTTTATACGGCAGATTGTATTTTTTTTTAAGAGTTTTTGCGACATATGAAAAGTTTTTATAACCCCAACCCAGAAGAGGTCGTTCTTTAACCGCCAAAAGGGCAACCTGGTATTGCGTGAGCCGCATCTTATTGGAGCCAGAGTCATAGGCTTGAAAGTAACGAGATTTACTTTCAACACCAAATCCATAAATCAAAAGAACAACAAAAGATGACAAAAGAGTCCACAAGGCAATTTTTCGAGGAAGCACAAAAAAAATGCCGGCACAGACTCCAAGCACGGCTCCTCGACAATAGGTTAAGTACAAAATTCCAGACGCAAAGACTAAAAAGATATATTCATAAATAAAGATTCTTTTTTTGTGAATATATTTAACAAGTAAAAAAGCCGCATAAAGACTCAAACAAAGAGACAGCGTGTATCCAAAACTCATAATATCTCTAAAAACACCTGAAAGTCGCTCAACTCGAAGAAGCTCCGGTCTTAAAAAATTATAATGAAAGAATTTTCCAGAAAGAGCGGCACTAGAAACCACCAAGAAAGAAACTAAGGCAGAAAGCGAAAAGATTTTTAAAGCTGTTTTCTGAAGATCTCTTGGAGTTTTTTTAAGAATAAAACTCAGAATAAAAGGAAGTAAAAAATACCTTAATTTAAAGAATATTTTCAACGAGTTCGAATAATCATTTAAATTCACGAGAATACTCAAAAAAAAGCTCACTCCAAGTAAGAGCCAAAAAACGTGACTCTTCGTTGGCTTGACACATTCTAAAATATTAACTTTTGATTGCTTTCTAAAAAAACAAAGAAAAAAGAGGAGCAAGAGAACAACCTGAGAAATGCTACTGGAAAAATTTCCCACAAACAAAGCTGTTCCAGAAAAAAAAGCGAAGAGAAAAAGCAAAGAAGTTTCTAAATTCAATTTTTTTTTTAAAAACTCTGTCACCTTAAAATGACCTATAAAAGTCCTTTTTTAAAAACATTAAAGTATTTTCTGAGCGTCAATAGTTTTCAAATAAAGATACAAAGATTCTGCAGCGGTCTCTTTTTTGATGCCATATTTCTTCTGATACTTTTTAAACCAAGCTTTACTCGGACCTGCACTCATACCAAGCATCTGCGCATTGTAAGGCCCAGTTGCAGCAAGACTAAACCAGTCTTTTTTAAAAATGTTATTATGAAGTAAGGCCCCCTTGAGCATGAGGTGAACAGTTGCCTCTTTGAATCGCTTTTTAAACTCATCAGCATTTGCTGAAAAAGCAGCGTCTCCGCCCAAAATTTTATATATTTTCCACGCTTTAGGGGTGTTTAAGTTCGCAGCATCCTTGACCTTGCCCCCAACCCCATTGACTCCATGGCAATAAACACATGAATTAGCTCCAGACTGACTATAAAGCCCCTTTCCCATTGCTATTCGCGGAGTATTTGGGTCTTGAGAGTTCGAAAAAAGCTGCTGAGAGCTCAGAAATGCAAGGGTAATGAGTAATAATTTAAGCTTTAAAATCATGATCTATTTTCCTTATGTACCCAATAATACTTACTTCGTTTCAAGGCAATTTCCAAGGATGTTTTTTTTACTATTAAATTGACCTAGAGCGAGACTTTGGACTAATTAAGAAATCTAACTCTAAACTCGGTCGAGTAGCTCAGTCGGTAGAGCAGAGGACTGAAAATCCTCGTGTCGGCGGTTCAATTCCGTCCTCGACCACCACTTCAAGTGAAAATTTTAATTTTTACGCTGCCAGAACCGCATATCGTCAACGCTTTAATGTTTACATAAAATAATTAGAACACTATACATGTAATATGAGAAATTTTAGATTATTCCAATTGCTTGTACTATTAGCCATGTTTAGCTTGCTTTCTCACGCTAAAGACTCCACTAACCATAGTTATCAAGAGGGAGACTATTACACCGTCGATAAAACTGACAAGGAACTTCCTAGCCTGAGAACTGGGTATAAGTGGATCTACTCTCACACTTCGGAACCACCATTCACGGGTGATGTTTTTATTGTTTCGAAAGTCTCAGCTCCCCAGAAACCATTAGTTGAAAAAGAAATTTTTTGTGAGAATGGTAGCTTCGAAGAGATGGGTGACCGTCATTGGTCCCTTATCATAAAGTCGGATGGAATCACATTTCAATTATACGAGCTTGGTTACTCCATAACTTCCGATGACATTCAATTAGACGGGAATACTTTTTCGTCGATTAACACAAAAGTAACTGAATATTCTGAGGGAATGGAAATGACTGCAGTTAAAACTTTTATTGCCAAACTGAACGAAGAAGCTAATGAACTGCATTTAACCTTAAGTTCAGATTACGAATCCCCCTTTATTACAGAAACTTTTAGCTGCTCTCCTCATAACTAAAAATTGATTCTGGATCAGTTACGAGGTCCCGTTGTCAGAGCAAGCTTGAGAACATGTTGGCTTCGAAGGGAAACAGTGTATTGCTAAAGTTATCGTTAAAAAAAATTAATCCAAACGTACTTTAAACCAATTTTTACAGTTTCCCCCCTCTTTTACAGCCCGAATTGATTCATTTTAAGTTGACAAAAATGACTTAATGCGTTGTAATCGCAGCACAATGAGTCACCCTCAATCTCTAAAAAACACCTTTTTCATTATTGCTCTTTTTTTCACTCTGACCACATCCTGCAAAAGAGCACCTCTAGACCCCACGGCTCATAGTATTGAAGACATGGGAGCTACCTGTGAAAGAGTTCCCTATCTAGTTTATACATATTTAAAAAATCACTTCAAATACGGCTCTATGAAAGAAAATCTCGAAGAACTTAAAACACGTACTATAGAAAACTTTATTAAACTCTTATCAGATGACCTTTATTTTGCATACGGCTTTTCAGATAAAGATTCCCAAATGCAATTAAAAACAATACTTTTAGCTGAAATTAAAGCATTAGAAAATAATGAAAAAATGCCATGCAAATTGAAAGATGCTGTAAAAAAAGTTGGTCATTCAGGATTTATAAATCTTATAAACTATTTAAGTAATACGACCCACTCAAAGCATTCTTTATCTACTTTAAAAGGCGATTTAGATGGGATCAAGCAATCCATCCAGAATCTTAGCTCCCTTGGACTATCAAAAGAAAACGCTCAAAACGAAGTTCTAGAGCGTATAAAAATCAATTATAAAAACTTTAAATCCACTCCATCAAAATATTACTACAGTTTTTTTGTGACAGCGTTTTCAACATCGCTTGACCCTCATTCCTTTTATTACGGTTTACGTACTTTCGGGGGAGAAGATGCTTTTAAAGTGATCTCCTTAAACATTTCTGAAGCAGGACTCGGTGTAGAAATATGTAATGCCCATGGACTCTATCCTGTGGTCAAAGCGATTTACGATGGAGGAGCCGCGTCCACAGAGGGAAGCATAGAGCCTGGTGATAGACTCTGGTCTATTATGAAAAATGGCAAATGGACTAGCTTCAAAGGGACAAGTTTTCAACAAAGTAAATCGTTACTAGCTGGAAAAGAAGGAAGCGAGTTACGCATTCAAGTTCAACGTCTCAAAACGGATGAACTCATTGAACTTGTCTTATTTCGTAAACAATTTCAAGAAAACAAAGTTATTAAAGAAAGGGTCTCACTTTCATTAATAGAAAAAAGAAATCTCCTTATTGCTAAAATTAAAATTCCTAATTTTTATGGCTCTGGTCTTTCAGAATTTAACAGTTATCAAGACACAAAAACTGCTCTTAAAAAAGCAGTTCAAGCAAAAGCCAATGTTGTCGTTCTAGATTTATCTAAAAACAACGGTGGGTCTGTAACCGCAATCAAGAAAATAATTGGCCTGTTTTTTGAAAGTGCCTTGTTTTTTGCAACTCTCGATTCAAATAGAAAACTAGAAATAGATGATGGAGATCAAGATGACTCCATTGCATTTAAAGGACCTATAATCGTCACAACCAGCCATTTATCTGCCAGCGCTTCGGAGTTACTTGCGTTGACAATGAAAGACTACAAACGCGCTTTAATAGTAGGTGATACAAGAACCTATGGAAAAGGCACTCAAACACGTCCTCACATCTTTCCAAATGCTTCAGCAACAGGGGTCATTGCCGAAAAAATGTTTTTTGGCCCAAAGGGAACAACTCCACAAAAATATGGTGTCACCCCTCATTTAAAATTTAAAATTGACTATAAAAACCAAAAAGTGCTCTTTGAAGATGACCAAAAGCATGCCATTGAAGCTCTCAGAATTAAATCATACTTAAGTAGTAACGAAGAGACTGGAGCTGGTTACTCATGGGAGATCGTAGACGAAGTAGTGATTTCAAAAATAAAAAAATCACTTCCACCCACTCTTTACCAAAAAGCTCTCACCCTAGAACAACTACAGACCTTAAGTGTAGATTTAGGAATTGAACTCTATCATGCTCTATAAAAATGGTGCCTCAGACAGAATTTTACAAAGCTCCAGACGAGTAGAGGAACAATCCTGAGTCACGCTATTGACTGAAAACATTAAAGATCCAACCCATTCAGTACGAAGTGTAACAATACTTAGAAAAGCCAAAATAAGTCTTTTCGTCCTCGACCACCACGAAGCCAACGTCCCTAAAGTTCTTGTTAGGATTGAGTGAGAGAAAATATCTATTTGAAATTTTATAAATAATTTCAACAGGTTACCCACTGTGCGACGCACAATATGTTAGAGATATAAAGCTGCACAAAAGAAACAATGCCGTTAGCATTAAAAGTAGATTTAAGGTCAAAATGGCGAAGCAGACTGAAAGAAAAATAACACCTTGTCCTTATATTTTTTTTCTTTTATTTGGGACGAGCTTTTTCACTTATAGCCCAAATGCACATTCGGAAAAGAGCACACGAGCCTACTTTAACAACAGAACAAGCTCCCAGTATTATGATCCCTACAGAAAAGTAAATAAAATTGGTGACAACCTAGAATCAGAAATTGTTGACTTCATTAAAACTGCCAAGAGCGATGTCAGTATTGCTATTCAAGAATTAAGACTGCCCAAAATTGCGCACGCTCTTGTGAAGCTGAAAGAAAGTGGCGTTCGAGTTCGAGTTGTTTTAGAAAATTCCTACAATCAAAGTATTCCTGAACTTGATTTTGAACAGATTGAGGACAAAGAGCATCGGTTACAAAAGAAAATAAAAGATCTTCGCTCTCTAGTAGACTTGAATAAAGATGGTTCCTTAAACTCAGAAGAACTTCTGCAAAGAGATGCTATCTACATCCTAAGAAAAGCTCGAGTTCCTATTGTTGATGACACTGAAGACGGTTCTTTAGGAAGTGGACTCATGCACCACAAGTTTATTATCGTCGATCAGAAAAAAGTCATTGTTAGCTCTGCAAACTTCACATTGAGTGGAGTCCATGGAGACTTTTTGTCAAAAGAAAGCATTGGTAATGCCAATTCATTAATTTCAGTCCGCAATTCAGAAATGGCTCGATTTTTTCAACAAGAGTTTAATCTTCTTTGGGGAGATGGACCAAGAGGAATTAACGACAGCCTTTTTGGATCCAAAAAGCCATATCGCGGACCCAAAACATTTCAAACTTCACAAGGACAAATCACTGTTCAATTTTCAGGGGGACAGCGGCACTCTCCGACAATACAGAGCACGAACAATCTTATTGTTCAAGAAATTGCTAAAACAACAGAGTCCATTCACGCCGCCCTCTTTGTCTTCAGTAAACAAGCCATTGCCAATCAAATGAGATCTCAACGCTATAAATACAATACGGAGATTCAACTCATAGGTGAAAAAAACTTTGCCTATAGAAACTATTCTGAATTTGTAGACATCTGGGGACTCAAACTGAGAGACATCAATAATTGTAAATATGAAACTAAAAATAGCCCTTGGTCAAAACCAGTTAGAAGCTCTGTTTCAGTGGCACGAATGAACAAAGGAGACATCATGCACCATAAATTTGCAGTTCTCGACAAAGAGCGTGTTATTTTTGGATCGCACAATTGGTCAGACGCCTCCGAAACAACTAACGACGAAACTTTAGTCGTCATTAAAGACAACAGCATTGCTGAAGAATTTTTAGCGGAATTTAAAACACATTACGAGAGAGCTTATAAAGGGCCGCCTCAATGGTTTTACAATCATATTGAAAAGGTGAATGCCTTTTGTATGCAAGAAAACTAAAAGAAACTACTTTTCCTTTTTCGCACAGGCTTCACGAACACCTTTAGTACAAGCTTGATCATAAAATTCTCGCGCTCTTTTCGATTTGCCTTTGTTTTGATAGACAATGGCGGTCGTAAAACAAATAAAACCAGGACCTCCACCTAAACAAGCATTTTCCATTTCCTTCAAATCGTAACTTGAAAATGGGTTTGAACTACTTGGCTCTCTTTCGAATGAATTTTGATCCCCTGACTGAAAAAGAAAAGCAGCGATAGCACATAAAGCTAAAGCACCATATGCAAGAAAGCGTTTGTTTTTTGAAGGAGTTTTTAGCTTTTCAGACTTTTTAGAAAGCTTTTTAGCGTTTTTTTTCTGCATCAAAGAAACGCTTTTAATTTCCTTATTGACCTGCTTCTTCATTTCAATTTCTTGAGTAGATTCATTTATAAATTCAGCATTTGGTAGCTCTTCACTTTGTACGTGATTCACTTCAGTCACAATTTTTTCAGCTTCTCCAGAAATTTCTTCTGGAACACCCTTCTCCGCAACAACTTCTTCAACAATCAACGAATAGACGAGTGCTCCGAAGTTTATTACAGAAGTTTCGTTAAGCTCATAGGCCTTGTTTGACTCCAACAATTTATGATTCAAAAAAGTTCCATTACTAGACTCTAAATCGGTAATAAAAACTCGCCCCCCTTCAATTTTAATTTTAAAGTGTTTTCGACTTACTTTAGAATCAAAAGGAACCGTTTCGATATGATGAACGCCAGGAGCCGAAGGCCTGCCAATAATTTGTCCATCATAAATCAAGAAACTTTTACCAGTTAACAAATTTTTTAATTTGAACTTTTGCATTAAGTTGTTTTCGGGTTCTTTCACAAATTAATTTAATAAACTCGATCAAGAACTGATGAATAAAACGATCAGTTTTTTGACGATGCCGACAGAGAAATGAGCACTGCTCAAAACTTGACTTTAAATACTGAAATCCAGCTCAAGACTCACTGGGCAATGGTCAGAGCCCAAAACATCGTCATGAATCTCAGCATGAACAATATGGTCAATCCATTTTTTTTCAATGCAATGATAGTCAATTCTCCAACCAATATTTCGGTCACGAGCACGAGTTCGAGCGCTCCACCAACTATAACGATCTTTAAGTTCGGGATTTAAAAAGCGAAAGGTGTCGATCCAACCAGCTTCAAGGAATGACCCCATCCAGGCTCTTTCTTCAGGTAAAAACCCAGCTGACTTATGGTTGTCATCAGGACGAGCTAAGTCAATCTCTTCATGAGCAATATTGAAGTCTCCATTCACCACAATCGCTTTTCCGTATTTTTTTGAAAGTTTATTGAGAAATTTATGTAGTTCTTTACAGAAATTAATTTTGTAATCGATGCGTTTTCCAGCGCTTTGGCTATTGGGAAAGTAAATTGAAAAAATGAAAAGGTCATCAAGCTCAACTCCAATAACTCTGCCCTCTGCATCAAATTCCTTTTTCCCAAGGCCTCTGAAGACTTGAATGGGCTTTTTACGCGTCAATATTCCCACCCCGCTATACCCCTTTTTCTCAGCTGGAAACCAATGCATATGAAAGTCACTCAGTTGTCGGACATCATCAGGAATTTGCTCCTCAAGAGCTCTGACTTCTTGAAAACAAAAAACATCAAAATTATTGTCTTGAATCCATTGTGACAGACCATGTCGCGAACAAGCTCGAATACCATTTAAATTCCAAGAAACAATGTTCATGAACTTCTCATACTGCGGTTTAAGCCTAGAGACAAAAAGACTCTAACGCATTGCCATCTTGTCAAAAGAATGCAGCAATTTCAGGAATTCGCCATTCCCCAAAAAGTCATTTCCAAGGTAGAATAAATAGATGTCCATAAAAACTCAGACGATGTCCCTTATTGTTTTATTTCTTTTTGCTGCTTGTAGCTCAGAGCCCAGCGGAAACTTTTACCATACCGTTCAAAAGACTCTCAATAGAACTGAAGAAAGCGATAAAGGCATTGCCTGTCATCAGGTGCCTATCGTCATGAACGAAATGCTCCGCAAACACTTTGAGGTGAACGCTTACACGGAAGAAATTAAAGAACGCAGTGTTGATCTTTACATCAAATGGATTGATTATTCAAAATCTATTCTCCTAGAAAGCGATGTTACTTTTATAAAAAAAGAGCTCCGGGCTTTTATGAATAATGTTAAAAAAGTCAACTGCTCAAATGTTGAAAACATTCACAAATTAGTCCTTCAAAGAATTGAAGAAAACTATAATTTTGTAAAAGAATTTCTAGGAAAAAACTATACTTTTAACGAAAATATTTCTTTTGTTTCGGATCCTAAAAAAAGAAGTTTTGCAAAAAACACCACTGAAAAACAAAATTTTTTAAAGAAATCAATTCACTTTCAGTATTCAAACTACCTGATTTCAGGGACAAAAAAAGGTGAAGCAAAAAAATTCCTCATTAAAAGATACTTCAGGCAACTCAAAAGACATCAAGAAAAAACAAAAAGTCTCATGCGTTCCGAATTTTTAAAAGCTTTTGCGAATGCTCTCGACCCTCACACGACTTATTTTACAGAAAAAGAAACCACTGATTTCAAAATTGACATGAGTCTACAGCTTGAAGGAATTGGCGCCTCACTCACGAGCGAAGAAGGTATGACCGTTGTTAAGGAGATTATTAAAGGTGGAGCCGCTGATCGAGCTCAGGTTTTGAGACCGGAAGATAAAATTGTGGCTGTTGGGAATAGCGAAAAAACTCTCAAGACAATTATAGACCAAGATTTAAAAGACGTTGTTGCAAAAATTCGAGGAAAAAAAGGCACTAAAGTTTTCTTAAAAATTGTCAGAGAAGAAGACAAAGAAACTAAAAAACTCATCATTTCTATCATCCGCGATAAAATTAGACTCAAAGATTCTGAAATAAAAATTTCATACGAAAAGAGAATGGTCAAAGGAGTTCAAAAGACTTTTGGAGTTGTCGACTTTCCTGCTTTTTACGGAAGTCCTCATGAGTATTCTCGAGATAAAAGCAAAGCCTATTGTTACGAACACATGAAAAAAATTCTCAAAGAAGCTGCTCAAAAAAACCTTGATGGTTTGCTGATTAAACTCGACGAAAATGGTGGAGGCTCCCTTCCAGGCTCTATTGCCATCTCTGGACTATTTATAGATGAAGGCGGGATTGTTGGAACTAAAGATGCAACAGACCGAGTGACCGTTTTTGACGATCCTGACTCTGGAATTAGTTACTCAGGCCCCTTAGTGATCCTCACCAGTAGAGCCAGCGCTTCAGCTTCTGAAATTATGTCCGGAGCCCTGAAAGCCTACAACAGAGCTGTCATTGTTGGTGGAGACCACACCTTTGGAAAAGGAACCGTTCAACAATTTGAAGAACTTCCAAACAATCTTGGCGCAACAAAAATTACCACCGCCGTCTTTTTTATTCCCAACGGAGAAACAACTCAACATCAAGGAGTTGACGCTCACATCACCCTACCCTCAACACTCAATTCTGATGAAATTGGAGAGAAAGCTCAAGACTACTCCATCAAACCAAGAAAAATTGATTCATTTGTTTCTAAAAAAAGTAATCTATCGGGAAGTTGGAAGCCTCTAACAGCCAGCACCATCGCTCAGTTAAAAAATGCCTCAGAAAGCAGAGTCACTCAAAGCAAAGAATTTGATGAGATCAGAAAAGATATTGCTGAAATCAAAGAAAACGAAAAAGACAAAGGCGTCGTCTACCTTTCCAAATACCGAAAGAAAGCTATTAAAAAGAAAGCTAAAGATGGCGATAAAGAAAAAAGCTATAAAGAGAAAAAAGAAGAACTCAGAGCACCTTACGTCTCTGAAGCTTTAAATATTCTTGCAGATTTGAGCACAATGCTTTGACTTAAAACTTAGCGAAGATTTCTGTATTCTAAAAGACTTCCTCTAAAAAGGCTGAGCTGATTTTGCTTCGAGTAAGCAACAGCTAATTCATCAACTCGATTATTGTAAGGGCAGCTAGAATGCCCTGGAGTATAGTCCCACTTAATCCTTAAGGAGGTCGCCAAGGAATCAAGTTTCTTCCAAAAATCTTGATTCAAAACATCTTTACCTGCAGCTGTCTTCCACCCTTTTTTCTTCCAATTAATAATCCATTTTTGAATGCCATCGAGAACATATTTCGAATCTGAAATAACTCGAATAGACAGCTCATCGCTCTTTTGATGTGACTTTTTTAAAGCCGCTAAAGCCTCAATAACAGCCTGAAGCTCCATTTGATTGTTGGTCGTCGATCGATCAAAGGAACCCGCCATTTCAAAAGCCAGTTGAGCTTTATGGTCAAAACAAAGGCAAGCCCAAGCTCCTGGCCCAGGGTTTCCAGAGCAAGCTCCATCTGTATAGACTTCGACATCAAATTGAGAATTCATATGGGTTGTTTATAGCACCAATGGAGGCAATTTTCAGCTCTAGAAATATTCATGAAATTATTTTGAGCCTCTCAATACCAAAACTTTGAAAATAAAGTTAAACTGAAAACTCAATGAATAAACGATGCCTGTTCTTTTATATACTGTTTCTGGTTTTCACAGTATTTTCCTCAGAACTAAATCCAAAGCTTCTCACGAATATCTTAGAAAAAGTAAACAGTACAAAAACAGAGGACCCTATTGCCAGTGTTCTTAAAGAAATTATAAAATTAGACCCAAGTTACAAAAGACACTGGGCTTCTCTCATTGACTCAAACTCATCTCAAGCTGCATCAATAGACTCACCTCGAGTTATTCTTTACGGAAACAACGCTTCTCCCATATTCGCCTTTACAGGAAAGGACAAGAAAGGTGGAAACAAAATAGAAATGACTCAGTTTAACTCAAAAACTCAAAGTTGGGAGTTTCAAGAAATTATTTTGAGTTCAAACAATATTTTGAGCATCAATAAAAATCCTAAAAATTGCACAAGCTGCCACGGGAACCCACCGGAACCGCTTTGGGAAGAATACCCATTCTGGCCAGGCGCCCTTGGCTTTAAGGATGACATGTTGGCTTATAAAACAGACGTCGACCACCTGAATACATTAAAAAAATTACAAAAAACCAATACTCGCTATCAGTTTTTAGAACTTCCAAGCCTAAAAAAAGAAAAAAATCATCATCGCTTTACTAAAAAAGTTCAAGAGATTAGCCCGTCATCAAACTTTCTACTTTCAACTTTATTGAATAAAAAAAACATGCCTCGAGAGATCAAGAAGATAAAAGAAAATAAAAACTTCGACTCCTTCAAATACTTCTTAATGGCAGAAGCTCTTGGCTGTTCAATTTCAAAAGGATTCCTCCCGACGTCAATAAGCCATTCTGTTGAAAAAGAAACGCTCATTCGAACAAAGAAATTAAGAACACTATCTCTAAAAAACCAAAGAGAGATACGATTAAGGAGCCTTTCATTGGCAAAAAAACTCAACGATAAAGAGCTTGAAAATGAAATGCACAAAAAAATAGATTCTTTAAATAAAGAACTTCTCAAAGTTCCAAACATAAACAGCAAGGACCTTCATTATCAATATTCCGAAAACTCTATTTTCAAACAACTTTTTTTAGAAAACTTAGGCATTCACATTCATTTAGATTTGAGTGAGAATAAAAACTCATTTCATTACAACGACGGTCTTCACAATTTCTCAGTTGAGTTTTTAGGAGCGCTAAGAAAAGAAAAGCTGTTTCTCGACTCAACAATCCAGAAAAAATGGAACAACGAAATTCTTCAAGCTCATTTTCTTTCAGAAACTTATCCAGAAGAGGCAGTTTATGAAAATATAGAAATAGCATACTTGACTCTTCAACCCTCAGTCAATAGAGAGTTTTGGTGTCAAAAACTTTCAAAATTAAGCCTAGAAGCCAGCAAATCTCTCACTTTTTTAAATTCTGAAATTACCGATAAAAAAAACCATCAATAAGAATCTCAATTCTTCACAAACTCTAACTCATAAACCGACTCTTTCTTCAGAGCATAGATCAGGGTAAAAAATCCCCAGAGAATCATGAGAAAACAAAGAATTTGTCCCATACTGAATTGCCCTCCAAAAAAGTATCCCAATTGAGCATCGGCCTCACGAGTAAACTCTACCAGAAAACGAGCAACACCATATCCCATGAGAAAGAATCCTGACATCATTCCATGTTTGTATTTTTTTGCTCTCAATAAACATCTCTGAATGAGAATAAGAACAACAAATAAGAGTAAGCCCTCTGCAAATGCTTGATAGAGCTGAGAGGGATGCCGAGCCACCTGGAGTGGGTCCTTAGGAAAAACCATTGCCCAAGAATGATCCGTAGCTCTTCCATAAAGCTCAGAATTAATAAAATTACCAATTCGACCTAAGAAAAGCCCTGGTCCAACACTCATACACAGTGTATCGGTCACCATGTAAAAAGGAAGCTTATGAACTCGAGAGTACAAAAGTGCAGCTAAGCCCATCCCAATGATGGCACCGTGAAAAGACAAACCACCCTGCCAAACATTCAAAATTTCATTAAAGTTTTGAGAATAATAGTTCCAGTTATAGACAAAAACATAAAAAACCCTCGCCCCTAAGAGCATTCCAATAATCAAATAACTTAAAAGAGAATCTAAAGACTTTTTAGCAACTGGAAAAAGCCCCTGTTTTTTTCTATATTTCCAAATATATCCTGCAATGACATAACCGAGAATATACATCATCGAATACCAACGTATTTTTAAGGGGCCTAAAGTGAATATTTCTTCTTTAATATTAGGAAAGGCTATCATGTCAAAATTCAGTCTATTCCTTAATGAGCTCTTTGAAAAGGAAACGAGAGTTAAAGTTAACTTAACCTCCAAGATAAAGATAGTATCAATAGATTCATATTTGCTCAGAATAGCTTAAGAGAATCAAAAGATTGGACGAGACTAAATTATGAAGATGAAATCAATGAAATATTATCGAAATTTTTTAAAAAATTATAAGGAGTGTCTACACGTGAAAAAAATCAATATCAAAAAAATTACCCTTTCTACATTTGCCCTCTTCTTTGGAGTCTCAGCTATAGGCTTAGAGCTTTCTCCTGAGGATCCTAGAAATAATGCCAATCCTGGGGACTGCTTTGCTGAAGTATTTAAACCAGCAGAGTATGAAAACTACCAAGAACGAGTTCTCGCTAGTCCAGAGAGAGTCGTTGAAGAAAGTATTAAAAATGTCGAAGCTGATCGTTTTGAAACAAAAATTGTCGTTGTCAGGCCAGCTCAAAGATATAAAAAAATCAATCCTGCTGAATATAAAACTGTTAGTGAAAGGGTTCTCGTTTCAGCAGCTTCCAGAAAAGAGCAATTGATCCCTGCTCAGTACGAAGAAAAAACTGAACGAGTTCTCGTCAGAGCGGCTGAAAAAAAGTGGGTCAAAGGCGACACGGGCATTGGAGACGACAATGCAATGTGCCTCAAAGAGATCCCTGCAGAATACCAAAACGTGACTAAGAAAGTAATGGTTCAACCAGCCCAAACAAAATACTTAGACATTCAACCTCAATACAAAATGGTTCAGAAACAAGTTGTCATTAAGCCTGCCTGTTTTACATGGGTAGACGATCCAGGGTTAACAAAAACTGTTCAAGTAAGAATACCTGGAAGAGAAGTCGCTGGAATTAAAAAAAGAATTATTCCGGCAGAGTATAAAATGCTCACCAAAAGACGTCTTGTTCGTGAAGCTGAAAAAACATGGTCTAAAATTCTTTGTAAAAGGAACTCAACTTCAGCTGCCATTCAACAAGTTCAAAATGCTTTGAATGCAAAAAACTTTTCGTCTCCAACAAGTGGAAACCTCGATCGAAGCACTTATCAAGCCATCGATCTTTTCCAAAAGGAAAATAATTTGCACACAGGAGCACTCACTTACGAGACTCTCAATGCTCTTGGCCTCAACATCTAAAAGACACTCTACATATAGTTTCAGGATTTATTTTTAAATCCTGAAACTTCATTTTATAATTAATTCTTTTAAGCCAGATATTTTTCGTTAACATAGTTAAAGAAGGTGTCGCTAGATATTTCCTTCCCACCAATAATTTTGGAAATCGTTTCTGGCGAAGAATAGAGGCAGGCGTGCTTGTGTACTTTTTCGCTTAAGTATTCTTTTATGAAAGTGAAGTCACCTGCTTCAACGTTGTTTTCCCAGTTGGGAAACTGAGTTTTGAAATCACTAAAAATTTCTGCAGCAATGAGGTTTCCAAGAGAATAGGTTGGAAAGTAGCCAATCGCGCCACCGAACCAGTGAGTATCTTGCAAACACCCTTGTGAAACACTTTCTGGTGCAACCCCAAACAATTCCATAAAGAGCACTTTCCACCGTTCTGGTAAATCATCGACAGAAAGAAGGCCTTCAATGAGCTCTTTTTCAATTCTGCTTCTTAAGTAGATGTGCAAATTATAAGTGACCTCATCGGCATCAACTCGAATAAAATTCATTTGAACAGAATTAAGTTGAGCGTAGATATCTTCTGGTGATTGAGTGTAAATTTTAGAGAGGTATTTTGAAAAAGCCATGGATCGGCCAATAAAGTTTTCATAGAATCGACTTTGTGATTCATGAACTCCTAAAGAAGCCGCCCGTCCACATGGGGTGTGAGTCAATTCCTCCGGTAAGTTTTGTTCGTAAATGCCATGTCCACATTCATGAATACAGGAAAACAAAGAATTGAGAGCATCATTTTCAACATAGCGGGTTGTGAGTCTGACATCACAAGGACTTCCTCCACAAAATGGATGAGTACTTTCAGAGAGCATGCCTTTGGAAAAATCGAAGCCTAAATCGGTCAAGATCTTTTTATTAACCTTCTTTTGTTCAAACTTTGGCATGGCTAGAGGGATCGCTTTTTGAGGTGCATTTTTTTTAAGAAGCTCCGGAAGGATTGCCGAAGTTTTTGTGCATAAGTCATGAAGAATTATGAGAACTTTTTCAGATGAAAAACCTGGTTCATATTCATCAAAAAGAATGTCGTAGGCACCCATGTCTTGAAAAAATTCTTTTGAAGATGCTGCTTCTTTTAGTTTTTGAACACTAGTCTTTTTCAGCTCTAAAACTTCTTTCAAATTATTTGAAACAATTGAAAAATCATTTTCACGACGAGCTTTTTTCCATTTTTCATGACATGCAGCCACGACTCTTGTTTCTTTCTCGACGAATCTTTTATCAAAAGCCAAGGTTCTCGAAAGCGATTTTTTAATTTTAGAAATTTGTTTTTTTTCTAGATCAGATTGAAAGTCAGAATAGCTAAAGACCGAATCTACAAATTCTTTATCTGTAACAAGGGAGTGGTGGTGTCCAGCTAGGTAAGCAAGTTGTTCTCCCCGAAGCTCATGACCTTTTTCTGGTAGAATTGTTTCTTTGTCAAAGTAAAGAGTACTGAGTGAGTCTTCAAGGAGCTGAGTATTTCTGTAGTGACTTTTAATTTCGAGGTAATTCATTTTGAGAATGAAAGCTATCCTCAAAGGAAGGGACTGTAAAACACTTTTTTAGGCGATTGCCTTTAACAAAGAAGACACCTGAGACGAGGTGCTAGCGGAATTTAAAACAATTGAGCAAAAGACTCTGGTGCCTCGGCTTCTGAGACCATATTTCGCGCTGTCTTCTTTGCTCTATAAAGAGCATCGTCGGCAACTTGAATCAGGTCTTGAGAGTTAGAAGCATGCTTTGGCAACGAAGAAACTCCAATAGAAACCGTTAGTTTTCCTAAAGGTTGAGTCTCTTCATTGGGAAAAGATGTTTTTTCAATGAGCGCTCTAAAAAATTCAGCCTTCTCTAAAGCATGGGCAATATCGGTCTGAGGCATGAGAACGACGAACTCTTCTCCACCGTAACGAGCGACAATATCTGTTGCTCGAAACCGTTCTTTCATTATTTTTGAAAATGACTTTAAAATAAGGTCACCAGCTGGATGACCGTGAGTATCGTTATATTTTTTAAAATGATCAATATCAAAAAACATAAAACTCAATGGTGTTTTATGTCGTATAGAAAGAGCCACTTGCACTTCTAATTGTTCTTTAAAGTGGCGAACATTAAACAGATCTGTCAGGCCATCTTTAATCGAAATGTCGACGACTTTTTTATGGAGCAAGGCATTTTCGAAATATTTTTCTAGTGAAGATTTATACCTTAAAACGATAGACTGCATTTCAGTTTCTTGAGCTTCATCCAATTTAGTCAAAAAGATTCCTCGAGGTAAAGAGCGTGTAATAAAAGGAAAGGCCTTCCATTTTTTCTTAACTGAAAAATGTGCTTCTTTATCGAGCTTTTCAGTCATCTTTAAAAACTCTTGAAAGGCATCAAGCTCGGTCATGTTCATGAGTAAATTGTTAACACTCTCAACAGACTTCAAGGACTCATCGGGAAGCAAGTATTTCGGTTGAGTCTCACCCAAAAGATTCAAGGGAAAGCGTGTGGTCCCTAAAAGAGCTTTCTCTTTTGGAATGTATTGCATAAAAAGAACGGGCTCATCTTCAATCACTTGAGAAATATATTCACAACCTATTTCAATAGTTTTTCCTAAATCAAAAACACTCGCCAGCTTGTCGCCCATTTCAGAAAGCTTCTCAATTTCAACATTTTTGTTCTTTAACTCATCCAATAAAAATTCATTATAAAGTTTCAAATAAACTCGTTCGCAAACATGTGTCAGAACATTTTTCACGTCATCTAAATTTTCGAATGGTTTCATCAAGTAATCATGAACCCCGATGCGAATAGCCTCAACCGCAGAGTCAAGACTTGCGTTTGCGGTCATAATAATGACCTCTATTTCATCGTCAATCTCTTTTGCCCGACGAGCAAGACTGATTCCAGAAAGCCGTGGCATATTAATATCAGTCATAATGACATGAGGAATGTTTCCTTTTTGAATTTTTTCTAATGCAAATTGTCCATCAGAAGCATTTTCAACTTGAAACCCCCATTCCCCAATGACTTCCGTCAGAAATTCTCGAATCGACTCTTCATCGTCTACAACTAAAACATTAAAGTCGGCAGGATTAATATCTAATTTCATTTTACTTTTTCCCTAGTTTTCTCACAGAAAATTTTGACTTTATTTTTTCCTTTTCATCATCAATTTCTGTATCAATTTTTTCAGCTTTAATTTTGAGAGGAACACTCTCAACTTTAAGTTCTTTTAAATCATTTGCCGTGAGTTCATGAGCAATCTCTTTTTGGGGCTCAACAACACGATCAATTAATTGTGAGGCACTTCCAGCGAGAATTGCTCCTGGCGGCGGAACAGTCATTTCTGGTGATCCTGCACCTCGACTTTGAGCTCTTCGTTGCTGTAAGAACAAAGTGTCTTCTTTGCTCCTTGCTTTTTCTGCCATAAAATCCAAAAAGAAGCTCGTTCCCTCTCCTTCAGCACTGCTAATAGAAACTCTTGACTGATGTTCTGCAAGAATTCCCATGGTGACCGCCAAGCCCAAGCCAGTTCCCTTTCCTGCTTCTTTTGAGGTCACAAAAGGTTCAAAAATCTTTTTCTGAAAAGCTTCACTCATACCGCTTCCATTATCAGTAATTTGCACGCGGCAAAAAGCTCCTTGAAAGGATTCATGCTGATAACTCAAAAGTCTTCCCATAGGAGCTTCTTTCGCATTCTGAAAATATTTGGTTTTTACAAGGATTTCCCCACCACTTTCACCCATGGCTTGTGATGCATTTTGTACCATGTTGAGCACGACCTGCTGTAACTGGTTTGAGCTTCCAGCCACTAACCATAATGCAGTATCGAAATCAGTTTTCAGTTGAACCTGATTTTTTCTCAATCCATGTTCCAGTAAATCCATCACATCGTAACAAACAACTTCAAGGTCCGTTGGAACGGCTTTTAATTTTTCTTGTCTTGAAAAGCGCATGAGCCCATCGACAATTTGCTTACAACGCCTGGTTTCTTTTTGAATAATACTCAAATAACGTGTGAGCTTCACCTGCTCAGGCCCATCTAACTTTTGAATCATATTATTAGCTAATTCTGCATTTCCTAAAATTCCAGCCAAAGGATTTTTAACTTCATGAGCAATTCCGGCACTCATGGTTCCAATCACACCCATTTTTTCACTTTGAACGAGTGCATTTTGTGCATTTTTCAAATCTTTTTCTCGATCATCAAGAGCTTCCCCCATGTGGTTAAAAGCTCTTCCCAAATCACCTATTTCATCGTTAGAAGAGGCATCAACTCGAACTGAAAAATCTCCAGTTTGCAATTGAGAGGTGGCACGAACCAAGTCTTCAATGGGTGCACTCAATCTTTTTGCAAAAAATGAGGAAACAATAATTCCTAAACCTAAGATACTCAGAACCCAGAATATGAGCTGTGCAATATAGGACTTAAAACCCCCCAAAACTTTCTTTTGAGTAATAAAAGAAAGAAGCCCAACTTGTTTCATGCTTCCATCAAGCGAAAGTCCGGACCACGAAAAGAAAACGGAGCCGAAACCCTCTACCTGAAATTCTCTCAGTAGTGGTGAACCAAACTCGCTGAGAATGCTTTTCTGGCTTGGAGTGAGTTTTGAGAATATTTCAAAAAAAGTATTTTGAGCATTTGAAGACTGGAACCAAAGCTGCCCCTTATCTTTTGTTTTAAAAAAACTACTCTGTAAAATGACGTTTCCGGAAGGCTGCGCTTCAAGATTATTGACATATTGATCGAGAACACTTCTCTTTACAGAACCAGAAAGAATGACCTTTTTCTGCTCACCCCCACTCAGTAATGAAATAATTTCAGTGATCAACAAACTTTTTTGGTCATTGGGATCAATTTGAATTCCCCACGTTCGCACGCTCGAATCGCCAACGATAGTAGCGCCTTCAAAAAAACTTGATTTCCACTCTCGATCAGCTGCACGCAGCCAATTCCATTCAGATTCCTTTAACTTCACTTGCCCCCGAGAACTGTCAATGAGCTTTAAAGCATTTTTTGTGAAAGTATCTCGAATATCTTTAAAAGCTGATTCAAAATCTTTTGAAGCACTAGCAACATGCAAGAGCTGCAACTCTTTTACAGAAGAAATCTTGTCCCTCTTCAAATAGGATTTAAAAAATCCGTAAAAAACAATTCCCGTCAGAATGAGAAAGACTCCTAAGAGAAGAATGATTTTATTTTGAATGGATGCTTTTCTGATTCCTGTTTTCATTTTTTACTTTCCATATTTTACTTCGAGAGCCCCGAAGACACTGTTCAATTGAAGTTGAGAATAAGAGCCGCTCCCAACGGGGAAACTCACGAGAAAAACCCTTTCTTGAGGGTAAGCATGAGGGTAAAATGAAAAAATTTTATTTTGATCTCGAATTTCATGAATCTTCGCCGCCAAGACACCATCTAATTTAAATTGTAACTTTTGAGCAGAAAATCTTCCCCAGCTTGCCATCCCTAAAGAAACTATAAATTGGTGCTGCTCTGAATGGAGCTCTACTGAAAATCCAGGGCTTTTTTCTTCTTGTAATTTTTTCAGCTCAGAATTAACAACTAAAGCACTCAGACTCATGAGCTCTCGGCCTCTTTCAAATATTTTAGCTTGTTTCAGGTTCTTATAAAGATAGTTTTTATATTGCAGCTGCTGAGTATTCATTGCTTGAAAAGTGCTGCAAGAATACAGAAAAACAGAAATAAAAAAAACCCTTAATGCAGAAAAAAAGACATAACTCATTAAAGTTATTATATAATATTTTTTTTTAAAGAAGCGACATTAGAGTTTTAATTCTGAAATTTTAAACAAAGTTTTGACTGGAAGCGAAAGTTTTTTAGCCAAAAGCTCCACGCCACCCATTTCCCGATCACAAAGAGCAAGAACCCCAACCAAAGGATAGCCTTCATCAATTAAAAAATGCGCTCCTTTCAGAGCCGAGCCACCAGTACTGACAACATCTTCCACCAAGAGAACTTCTCGAGTCTCTGAAGCTAAGACCCCATCAACCGCTCGACCTTGGCTCATACCATGTGCTTTTTTTTCTTTTCGAATGAGCAAAGCATTGAATTCTTTATTGTTAAATGCCGCTTCATACAGGACCATTCCAGAAGCCAAAGGATCCCCTCCCACGGAAACACCAGCAATAGCATCGACCGTGGGCCAATATTTATTCTTAAATTCACAAAAAGCTTCACTCACAAGCAATAAACCCGGGCCAAACAAAGAAACTTGTTTGGAATCTAAATATAACGATGATTTCTTTCCACTTGCTAAGGTGAAGTCACCTCCTGAGCTTAAAGCTCGTTTTTGGATCAGAGCCCGTAAAGCATTTTTTTTATCTTCATTCATTCTATTATTGTTTTTAAGCACAAATCAAAAACTTCTTTTCGATTGATTTCATTTAATAATTCATGCCGATAACCTTTAAAAGTATAGAGAGATTTTTGACCATTCATTTTTCGGTAAAAATCTAAAGTATGTTTACTTGATGCAAGTGGGTCGAGGTCTCCTAAAATAAAATGAAGAGGGATTTCAAAATTTTGACAACTCTCTAAAGAAGCTATTGTTTTCTTTAAAGAAAAATAATAAGTCGCATTGGTCGTGCTTAAGTATTGTTTATCTTGAGTCGTCATATATTGAATTAAATCATCTCGGCAAAGCTCATCTTGCTTGAGTCCACTATCAATTCCGAACTTAGGAAGGAATTTAAAGAGAACGCCAGCAAGATCTTCTTTCCATTGTGGAATTTCTTTCTCAATTCGCAGCGGAGGATTAATAAGAATGAGTTTTTTTATTTCCGGCATGTTTTCGTTCAAATGTTTTGGAACTTGAATACCATCCTGAACCCATTTCATAAGAATTAAAGCACCGAGACTGTGCCCCATGAGAGAAAAGTTTTGAGCCTGATGCCCATGTTCTTTCCCAAGACCAAAAAACAACCAGTGAAAGAGAGAATCCTGAATGGTCTTAATTTTTTCCTGAATGGCCGTAAAACCAACTTCAAAGAGCTCTTGCGACTTTCGACCACCATGTCCTGGCAAATCAACACCAACGACGTCGACACCCCACGAATTCAAATAGCGAGCAAATTCATCGTAACGCCCCAAATGTTCACTCATTCCATGCACCAGCCAAACCCAGCCTCGAGGAGCGGTTGTTTTAGAAAGATCGTTTTTCCAAAAATGAAAATAACTTTTCTCACCTGAACTCAGCTCAACCCAAAAATTTTTTACTTGTGACATCTGATGGAGCAAAGAATAGTACAAGACTCATCTCATTTCATTAAAATTCTAAAGAAGCGAAAAGTCTTCTCGATCAACCTTGATCTCGGAGCGATGCTTCATTATGAATGTGGATATGTCTCAAAGAATTTTTATTGAACTCGCCCAAAAAAACAACCCTAACTCGACTCTCTGTATTGCCATAAACGGGCCAAATTACCTAGGCTCTGCCTTTAAAAAGAATGAGCTCAGCTTTGTCACTCAACTCTCTGAAGAAATAACAAAACACAAAGGCCTTTTGTTTCCGACTTACCCGGAGGAGCTTGAGAATAGTAAAAGTTTTAAAAATTTAATTATCTTTAAAAGAGACGATAAAACTCTTTACAATGAAAACGCTCTTCTTGATCTTGGCGGACTCCTTTACAACAACTTAAAAGCCAACAAAAAAAGTATTCCTAGCCTTTCTATTGATCTGGACTCTTTCTTAAAAGATATCAAGCCTCAAAAAGCCCAAGACTTTTCGGGGAAAAAGTTTAAAAATTCCAGCAGCAGTTTTGAAGAACTCTTTGAGCGTTTTAGTTTGGGCTTTCTCTTAGCGAGCTATAATTTTCACGATTTCAAATCTGAAAAGAAAAAAGAAACTTCATTGGCAGTGCATTTTTTCAGCAAGAAATTAACCTCTGCAAAAATTAAAAAAATATTTGAAGACACGCTGACTATTGCTGAAGCTATCTTCATTGCCAGAGACCTCGGCAACACTCCGGGAAACTACCTTCGCCCAAAAGACCTCGCTGATTTTGCTCAGGGAATTTCTAAAAACACATCGCTGAAAACAATTGTCTTTGATGAAAAGAAACTTAAAAAAATGAAGATGAATGGAATTTTAGGTGTCGGTGCCGGAAGCCCCAACCCTCCTCGACTAATTGTCATGGAACACAACATGCATAAAAAGAATCTTCCTCTTCTTGCTCTTGTCGGAAAGGGAATAACCTTCGATACTGGCGGCATTAGCCTCAAGCAAAGCGCTTCAATGGAGGAAATGAAATACGACATGTGCGGCTCTGCTGCAACCATTGCCTTTTTAAAGCTAGCAAACGACTTAAAACTCCCCATTCGAGTCTTGGGTATTGTTCCCTCAGCAGAGAACAAACCAGGATTAAACGCCCTCAACCCAGGTGACGTCTACACAAGCTATTCGGGGAAAACGGTAGAGGTCCTCAATACCGACGCTGAAGGCAGACTCGTCCTTGCAGACGCGCTCAGTTATGTTCAAGAAAAATACAAACCCAATTACCTCATAGACATTGCCACTCTCACTGGAGCCGTCCTTGTTGCTCTTGGCGGAGCAACTACAGGAGTCATGAGCAATGACCATAAAGCTGCTGAAAAATACCTTCACTCTGCTAGAAAAAGTGGTGAGTTTGCATGGGAACTTCCGCTTTGGGAACATTTCAACAAAGAAATGAAAAGTGACTGTGCCGATTTGAGAAATATGGGAAGAAGCCGTTGGGGCGGAGCTTCAAAGGCCGCTGCCTTTCTCTCTAACTTTATTGAAAAAGGACAAACCTGGATTCACCTCGATGTGGCAGGATCAGCAATGGAAGCCAAAGACCAAGGGGCACATTGCCCAGCAAAGTCTGGAACCGGAGTTCCTGTCTATTCTTTGCTAGAGTTCGCTAGATCTATGAAAAAAAAGTAATTTTATATGTGGCCGAGAGAAGGAGAGAGTTAAATCTCTTCTTCTTCGTCTTCAATCTGATCGAGAGGCACTGGAGCCGCTGCTTCAAGGTCAATGTCAATGACATCCCATCCTTTAGGCAAACGAACCTTTTCTTCAGCAATTTCTCGTAAAGAAAGCACTGCAGGCTTATTTCCCGGAGAGTCCACTTGTGGACGAGATCCCTTCATCAACTGTTTGGTTCTTTTTGCGGCTAAATGAATTAGGGCAAATCGATTGGGAACTTTTGCGAGACAGTCTTCTACGGTTACACGAGCCATATTCAGCAATTAAGCAATCTTAGCCGCGTTCTGCAACAAAAAAGAAGCCACTGAAAAGAAAAATTCAGGAATCGTAGTCTACAGCAGTTCCAGAGGCACTGATGACCGGTAAATCGCTTAAATCGTGGATATTTTTCGGAAAAAACTCTTTTTGCTCCTCACTTAGAAAAGCTATTTTAATTTTTTCTGAAAATTTCCCAATTTTATTCTCTTTAAAGTTCAAGCTAAAATAGCCATGAGGTGTTTTTTTAGCTTGAACAGGGTCATGAAGCTTAATTTCAGAGATCTCATCGACTCGGCCCTTGTATTCATGAAGCGACGCAAAGCGAAAGGCGGGCGTATAGAAAAAACCCCATTCTTGAGTCGAACGATCAAAAAACAAATCTAGGCTCGATTTTCTAAATAAAAAAATGAAAAAATAAAAAATTGCCGTTGGAATCATAATCCATTGAGCAATATTTCTGGAAAAGTTCATCGCCTCGACATCGCTACTGACCCATCCCTGCTCAATAGCAAAGCGGCCTAAAGCCGGATTCATGCCAAGATAAAGGGAAAAAAGCAAAAGAAGCACGGCAAAAAGACGTAGTTGCAGCGGCCCCATTTTAAATAAAAATTTTATCAATGAAGGAAAGACCCTTTCACTCCTAATTTCAAAAATTCCCCTTCGAAACGATGTCCCTGAAATTTCGTACATGACAATAGTCCTAGCAAAGATTAACTCTCATGACTAAAGATGTTTTCAGATTTAGACTCCATAGATAAAGAAGCCGGGATATTTGTTTACGACCCGCTCAATGAATTTTCTTCATCCATGCACCTTCAGCTTGTTGCCGCACTCAGAAGACTCGCCTTTCGATGTCTCATCCAAAAAAACAACTCTGATCAATTAAAAAGTGCCAACAGAGCCCTCAATTCTATTGAAATTCAAGCATTTTCAGAGTCTCTCAAGTTGGCTCAATACTTTATTTGTTGTCCAGCTGGAAAACTCGCGGCTTCAAATTCAAGCTTGAATCCGCAAGAGAAAAAAGCCTTCAAGGATTCATTGAAAGAAATTGTGCAGGCGCAGCCTCAAAACAGAATCCTTCTCGTACTTCCTGAGTCGACACCCCAAAAAGAGATTCAAGAATTACATCAAGTTGTAGAAAAAAATGGCGTCACCCTGCTTAGTCCAAAACTCTATGGTTTTTTAGACAACTTTCTCATGGACTTTTACTACCAATCTCATAAAATTCCTCTCGGACTCCAAAAGACTCGCTTTTTAAATTTTAAAGATTTTTCCTCAAGATGTCTCTCGCTCTTTACTGGAGAAAGATTAGAAAAGCTCCAAGGGAAGATTCTACAACTGGACAGCGAAGAGCTTCCAGAAAACTTAGAGCTTAAGAAAATCCACCCCAGCTCGCCTCTTCGCAAACTCACAGGCCTCTTTCGCAAAGACCTTCAGCAAGGCCCCCCTTCAATCCCATCCCTTCAAGAATACGAAAAATTATCTCAAATTGTTCCGGACATGAAAACGAAGCCACTTCATTTCTTTAAAGAAAGTCTCTCGTTTTATAAAAACAACGAAGAAGTCCCTCTTTATTTTCACTTAAAAAAAACATCCCTGTAATGAAAACGAATCCTTTAGCGTTTCACAGTCCTCAAAGTCAGCGAGAGCTTCTCGACCTTAAAGAACTGGTTCCAACACAATTTCAAGAAATTGAAATTGAAATTGGCCCTGGAACAGGTCGCTTTCTGAAAACAATGGCCATTCAAAAACCGAATAGTTTTTTTATTGGTATCGATAAAAGAAAAGATCGAGTGAAAAGCACGGAAAGAAAAATTAAATCTTTAGAGTCTCAAAACGCTCTTGTCGTTTACCAAGATGCTCGATACTTTCAATCAGAACAGATTCCTGAAATCAGCGCCCTACACGTCTATCACCCAGACCCTTGGCCAAAAAAAAAGCACCACAAACACCGCCTCTTTCGCTCTCCGGAAGCCAAAATTTTTGCCGAGAAAATAAAAGAAGGCGGCCTCATTTCAATCTCAACAGATCACTCAGAATACTATGAAGAAATCTGCTCCATTGTTGAATCCTGGGGACTTTTTCAGCATATTAAAAAATGGAAAAAAAATAGCGGCACCCCCCAATCCCGATTCGAAGAAATCTTTTTCAATAAAGAAGAATTTGTCTACTATTTTACTGCGATTAAAAAGAAAACTTAGGGACGGAGCAAAACTTGGCTTTTATAATTTTTCGAATACCACTAAGAACGAAGAAAAGGAGAAGAATATTTCCTGGATAAAGAAATGAATTGCAGGGCATATTCCTTAAAATCAAAAAAGAGCTCCGTCTCTGTTTCGTCTGCCGTCTTGTAAACAGGTTTATTTTTTATTGTAAGTTATTTGGAGTAGTTTGGGCTCTAAACAAAAAGAGAATATCCCCGACATCATCCACCGGTGCTGCCACAAAGTCAATGGCTACCGAATTAGCGAGCCCCTTTTCAAAAGAATCGATGAGCTGCTTAAAGAAACCCATGTCTCCACTATTTCCGAATCCCGCGCTTAACGGAGTTCCTGAGCCTGCATGAGAGTGAATGAATGATACCTTTGCGACTGTTTCACTTTCTTTCAACTGATCATTAAATACTGCTTCAAGTATTTTTCCAGCTGATCTCGCATCAATATCATTATTTCCAACATGAAGTTCTTTAGAATTAAAAACTTCTGACCGAACAACTCGACCTCCAACTGTCTCAACTATCCAAACTCCATTTTCTCTAAAAATTTGTTCGGATTTATATTTATCGAATTCGTAAGAATTAGCCAAAACTTTAGCTAAACCGGTCTGCTGGGGTTGCGAAAGAAAATCTGCTCGAATTACATATTGATCTGCCTTAACACTTGACTCACCTTTAGCTCCCAAAACCCTTTGAACTCTCTCAGCTGCCTCATCTTTATATTTAACTTGAACCTTTTGTCCCATTGAAGAAGTCCAATCAATTTTGCTTGAGACATCAATATGTTCGGCTAGATTTTGTGCATCTAAAGTTATAATTCTAGTTGGATCTCCAATTAGAACAGTATTCGGTATTAATTGCCCTTGTTCTTTCCATTTTTTTTTTAAAATATCTTCCAAAACCTCTGCTTGATTTTGCCCCCCTTCAAACGATACCTCCATCGCACGTGCAAGCTCAGCCATAGTTCGAACGCAATTCAACTTTTTTTCTTCCGGCAAACTGAATACGTTCATAGATATTTCGAAAAACAGATACAGATAGAAAAACTGAAACACATACCTCATACCTTTATAATATCGGATTATAAATATATAAGTTGAATAAATTTTATTGACACCGAAACACTTAGGGGCGGAGCAAAACTTGGCTTTTTATTTGCAAGGGCTTCCTTGTGAGAAAATCAAGAGCTGTCACTTGCTTTGAATCAAATGGACTCGTCCATAAATTTTGGAAATGTCACAATTCCGAATTTCTACTAAAATCTTATGCGTCTAAAAGCATGTATTCTCACCACACCCAAAAAGCTTTAGACCATAAATCAATTAAAGGCAGGGTTGGCATTCAGGCTTTTTGCTACATGGACAACCATGTCCATATGCTCTGTAGCTATTCAAAGGGAAGCTCCTTTCTTTCAAAATTCATGCAAAGAGCTCATTCAAGCTTTGGCTCTCAATATAACAAAGAACACCACAGAAGAGGCAAGGTCGCCATTGAAAGACCAAAGACACCGGTTGTTCAAGATGAGAGTCACGCTCAAATTGATGTCCACATGTATATTGAGGCAAATCCACTTCGAGCTGGCATTGTTCGCAATCTAAAACAACTTCAAAGCTATCGATTTTCAAGCTACCAATACTATGCTCATGGCATTGAAAACCGCTTTACAAAAGGCCTCTCTGAGCCAAAATGGTATCGATCACTTGGAAAAAGTTCAGAAGAACGGCAGAAAGCTTATAGAAAGTTATTTCGAGATTATCTACAAAGAACAGGCTGGATTGGCCAGGCTGGGAATAGAAGCAACAAAGAAGAATTTGCACAGAGTGTTGAGCAGAAACAATTCATGAAGGATATGGGATCTCCAATATTTTTAAGAGAAAGAAAAGCTTTTCATTTAAAATACCTAAAAGAAAAAGTAAATAATTACGAATTTCTACCAACGGAGATTTTGAAAAAACTCCTTGAAGCTGATTGAAAAAAAAAGCTGAACTCAGAAATTATATATCAAAATAGTTTTTAAGGGTATATCTGCGTTTGAAGACTGAGAAACAACCCATTTTTCGTCATTTAACTTAACAAGCTCAGTATTTTTACAAGAATATTGAGCTACTTTGTCGAGTGCCACTAAGAACGAAGTAAAACAGAAGAATATTTCCTAGATAAAGAAACGAATTGCAGGGCATATTCCTTAAAATTAAAAAAGAGCTCCGTCCCTGTTTCGTCAACAAAATGACGAATTTGTTTTTAAGCTAGCAGCCTTCAATCAAGTTTCGGTAAAAATTGCTTCTTTGACACATAATTAACTTTGAAAGCACCGTATATGATTTAGAAATAAAAATTTCGCTTAAGAAATACAACTCCATGACGATGAAGCTTCATAACATCTAAGAAGGAGATTTATTTATTTCATGAAAAAAAAATTAACAAAAGTAATCAAACCCCTCGGCGTCTTGAGCGCATTCATTTTGGCCTCATGTGCCACCAACAACAGAGTTCCTCTGTCGACGGACTCCAATTCGGAATTACACCGATTTAGCTCGTTGACACCAGACAATGCAAAAGTTGGAGAATGTTACACAAAGGTGAAAATTCCAGCTCGCTATAAAATGGTTGAGGAAAAAGTCATTCTTGAACCAGAATCCTTTATTAATAAAAGAGTACCCGCTCAGTTTAAATCTGTAGAAAAAGAAATCGTCGTTAAAGAAGAGCAAAGAATTCTTGAAACAACTCCAGCAAGCTATAAAATTGTAGACAAAGAAGTCGTTATTAGACCTGCCAGTAAAAGATTAGTTTCTATTCCAGCAAAATACAAAATTGAGCAAGAGAAATTTCTTATTTCACCAGCTTCAAAAAAGTGGAAAAATGGAGCTGATCCAAAGAATCCAAACCGTCAAGAAGTCATGTGCTTAGTAGAAGTTCCAGCTCAATACGGAATGCGTGAGAAGAAAGTTCTTGTGCAGGCGCCATCGCATAAAGAAGAGATTCTTCCGGCGCTAACAAAGGTAATTCCAACTCGAGTTCTTGCCAGCAAAGCACAAGTAAAAGAAAAAATTATTCCAGCTATTAAAAAGAAAGTTCGTGTTCAAGAACTCGTTGAAGCTGAAAGAATTCTTCGAGAAAAGGTTCCGGCAAAAATGGGAACTCGAACAAAAAAAGTTCTCGTTGAGAATGAAAAAGTTCTTTTTAAAAGAATTCTTTGCAAAACTAATGCTCATGCCTCTAAAATTAGTGACATTCAAGAAGCCTTAAATCTAAAACTGCCACCTACAGCTAAAAAAGTTACTGTAAATGGAGATCTGGATGATGCTACGAAAAATGCCGTTAAGGTTTTTCAAGCTGAAAATGATTTAAACCCTGAAGAAGGATTAACATATCAGACTTTAGAAAAACTTGGAGTTTCACTTCCAAACATCTAAATAAAGATAAAGAGACAAAGGCCGCAAAATATGGGCGGCCTTTGTTTATTTTAAAATTAAAATAATGATCAAACCTAAAATAATTCTATAATACCCAAAAAAAGCTAAAGAATATTTCTTTAAAAAAGCTATAAAAACTTTCATGACAATCAAAGACACCACAAAGGCTGTCACCGATGCAATCACAAAATACAACCACGAACTATTTTCCAAACTAAACTCCGAATAGTTTTTATAAAAATCGTAAAAACTCGCGGCCAATAAAGTTGGCACCGCCAATAAAAATGAAAACTCTGCTGAAAAAGAAGAACTCAACCCTAAGAGCCTCCCTCCAAGAATAGTCGACATGGAACGAGAGGTTCCCGGCCAAAGAGCTAAAATTTGAAAAAACCCAACCTGTAAGGCTTGCCGGTAACTGAGACTTTGAATGTTTTGAGTTTCTTCTGACTGAGTCCTTGGTTTTTTTCTCAAAAACCTTTCCACCAGAATCATAAAAACGCCCCCAACGATTAAAGCCGCAATGACACTAGCCGATCCAAACAAGTATTTCTTAATAGTCGAAAAGAATATAAGGCCAACCAACGCAGATGGCAAAAATGCTAAAAACAATTTCAAAAAAAATGAAAAATCTTGAAAAATATTTTGAAGCGCCTGCTTCCATTGCTGCCAATACAAAACAACAACAGCTAAAATAGCACCCAATTGAATGATGATTTCGAGACTTTTAAATTCGTGAAGATCAAAAAATCGGTTAAAAAGAATCAAATGCCCCGTTGAAGATACAGGTAAGAATTCGGTAAGCCCTTCAAGGGCTCCAAGAAGAAAAGCATAAAAGGCAAGCACTAAAATCTATGTTAACACCTTTTAAATAAATAAAAATAAAATGAAAAATTAAGATTTTGGCAGAACAATTTTATCGGGATGAACAGCCATTCCGTAACGAGTACTCGGAATCTCTCCAGTCAAAGGAAACTGACAAGTCGTTCCTCTGTTTTCTCTTTTTCTTTTTGAGCTGGCGCCTAAACGCTTTGCTTTGTGAGCTCGAATAGTTCTCGTTTTTTTACCAGCCATTGCCATATCCTAGCCAGTTCTAGCTCAATGACTTTTCTAGTCAATAAAAATGACGATAAAGATTAGCAATATTAAGATATTTTCAATATTATTATATACTTAGAGAATCTTTAAAAGAACTTTTTCTTTTTAACCAGCTTTGAGAGACCTTTTGATTCGGCATTCTTTATTTTCTTATCATCAGTTGAGCTTTTGACCTGATATTTGTCCGTAAAGAAGTCTGGAGGGAACTTCACCCCATGCTCTTTAAATCGATGCACGAAGCGAGGGACAAAGCCCATCCCCAAAAAGCCCTTTTCAAAATCGTATTTGAAAATTTCTTGCGTCAAAATAACATCACCTTCCATGCGCCCTACCTCAATAATTTCTGTGAGCTTTCTAGAACCATTAGGCATTCTTTGCACATAAAGCATCAACTCCACTGCGCTTGAAATATTATCTCGCACAATGGAAATTGGAAAATCTACACCACCCATGAGAACCATACCCTCAAGGCGCCTCAGCCCCTCTCGGCACGAGTTCGCATGCAAAGTGGTCATAGACCCTTCGTGTCCGGTATTCATAGCAAAGAGCATATCAAGAGCTTCAGCGCCTCGACACTCGCCAACGAGAATTCTATCTGGACGCATTCTCAGTGCGTTTTTAACAAGATCCCGAATGCCAACTTCAGACTTTTGAGCATTGGCCGCTCGAGCCTCAAGTCTGACTAAATTTTCATTTTTAATTTTCAGTTCTGCCGTATCTTCAATACTGACTATTCTTTCATGTTGTCCAACAAAGGAACTCAGAACATTGAGCAAAGTCGTCTTACCTGAACCAGTTCCCCCACAAATAACTAGATTAATTTTTGACTGAACACAGCAACTTAAGAAATAAGCAATCCGCTCATCAAACATTCCAGATTCAATAAGGTCCGTATGGGTCAACGAAAAAGGAGAGAATTTTCTAATCGTCAAAGAGGGCCCATCAACCGCAACCGGAGGAATCACAATATTCACTCGTGAACCATCAGGAAGTCGTCCATCAAAACAAGGATTCTCTTCATTGAGTTCATGCCCAATAAAAGCTGCAATTTTTTTCAATAACAAATTCAAGGCTTGGGTATTTGGAAAGCGAGAAGGATAGCGTTTAATCACGCCCTTTTCTTCAACAAAAATTTTATCAGTCCCGTTGACCATGATTTCTGTCACTCTAGGGTCTCGCATCATGACCTCTAAGGGGCCAAAGTCTGAGAGCCAATCATTGAGGTCATCTTTTTTTAATACTTGAGAAGACATACGCATTCACCCTCACTTATTTTTTCAATTCAGATTTTTTTCTTTTGACGACTTTAATGGAATTTCTTTGCGCCTTATAGAAAATCAGATCAGAATAAGCCGAGAAAAAACTCTTCGAGTTTTTCTTCATTTCACGCTGAACAAAAGCACTCACTTCAAAAAAAGAGTTTTTAAAATCTTTTTGAACAAAAAACAAAAAAGATGTTGAGAGAAAGAGTGTTAAAGAAAACATCAAGAGAGACCTTGCAATTTTGCTGCCAGCCCTCTGAGAGCTCAGAGAAGAATAACCTAAAAGTCGATCTTTTTTTTGAAAGGAGGCAATTTTTTTAAAAGTAGAATTCTTAAAAAATTGCTTCACCTGCTTTTCATCCCTCACAGTTCATGTTTCGGAAGAAAGGACTGAAAACTTGAATAATCTCAGCATGTTAAGCTTTGGTTAAGAAAAGCTCAAAAGAGCTTAAAAAGCACTTTGAGTAAATGATTTTTGACTAAAAAATAAACTTCAAACTTGAAAATACTTCAGCAATTCTTCAGCGGCTCGGCTCAACTGAAAATCTTTTCTTTTGGTGAAATGAAGATAGGATTTTGAATTTTTCTTTGCCAGTGGAAAGCTGTTTAACATGCCTTTTTTTAATTCATCTTCGATCATAAAGCGCATCAAAATACATTTTCCAGCACCCAAAAGACAAAGCTTTTTTTGGAGTTCTTGTGAATTACTTTCAAAATCGAAATTTGATTTTTCAATCTCATCTTCATAGATTTGACTTGGATTCAGCGAATACTCATTAGAAATTGAAGCGACATTGAGACTTTTTTTCTCGTAAAGATTCTTTTTTGAAGCAACTTTGACTAGATCAAAGCTTTTTAATTGAAAATGCTCCAGATCACTATGTTCAGAAAGATTAAAACTGAGAGAAAACTCAACTTGTCGGTTCAGTAACTTTTGAGTCATTTCAGGAGGGCTGGCGACAAAGAGACGTGGCTTCAATCCTGGGTAATCAGTCTGAAGCTTCATGATAGTTTTGGGAATCAAATACTGAGCAATATGATCAGAACAAGCAAAAAAGAAAGGTCCCTCAATAGCCCCATGACTTCTTTCGCATTTATTTTTAATGGAATCTAAGTGTATGAAAATTTTTTCACAATCTTTAAAGACTGTTTTACCCAGCTCCGTGAGATCAACGCCTTTCTGGTGACGATTGAGCAAGAGCACTCCTTGGCTCTCTTCAAGCAATGCAACCGCCTTACTGAGTGAGGGCTGACTGATTCTTAAATGACGGGAAGCAGACGTAAAGCTCTTAGCCCGAGCCACTTCGTAAAAATACCGCAAATGATTCCATTCCATAGAAAGGATCCTAACAGAGTATAGCTAAAAAGCATAGTAAGTATAGAAACTATGTATTTTACCTATATTCACATCGGTGACAGAGTGCCTCTTATATCAAAAAGGAGATATTGAATGATGAATTTAAAAAACAAAGTTTTCACAACCTTATTAACATTAAGCCTCAGTGCCCTTTCCCAAGCTGGAAATTTTCAAGAAATAAAATCACTCAGCAAAGAAGAATCTCAAATTCCTGTCACCAGAGTCCAAAAACAATTTGTCCTTCAAGAGCAAGCTCAGGACATTCCAAGAATCTCAATGACCTTAGTCGATAACGGCGGAAGTACGGACGTCTCACCATGGCACTCTGTTTATTTAAGTTTCTTTCAAGACGGAGAAATGAACAATGTTCATGCGAGCTTTTACCTCACAAATAATTTCAAGCTCGTTGACTTTTCACATGTCGCTGGAAAAAGCCTGACTCTTAAAATCATTGGGGACACACCAAACGACTTTGGGAATCCGAACTCACCAGTGAAGACAATCACCTTTTACTACCAACACTTCTTAAAAGAATTTAGCAAAAAAGCCATTCAAGCTCAAAATTCTGGAGAATGGGGAGACACCTGGATCGAAGGTTTCATTCAGATGGATTATTAATCATGGATACTCGTGGGCTCGACTAATATACAAAAGCCGAGCCTACTATTCCTAGTTCGTTTAAAAATCAATTTACTTAAGGAAGCTCACTGAGCCTTAAAATATCTTCGACGACCTCTTTTTGATTGAACAACTCACCAAGCATATTTCTTAATTCTTTATTCTTTCTGAGCATCTTTGCTAGTTGTGGAGAAAGAGACGAAACTCCTCGTGGAATTTTTATACCGTTCTTACCCCGAGAATACTTCACTGACATTTCTTTTTCAAAAATTGCCCTCATCGCCTCCAAAGTATAGTGGCGAAAGTGACTGACCCACCGAAGGCCAGCATTTTCTCCATTTTTAATTTCATTTCTTAGTGAACTTTTATAAGCTTGAATATCTTCTGAATCGAAAGCGACTCTTTCTTGAGCAGAAAGACGAACAGACAGTACAGTATTAAAAGAAATAAAAATCGATTCGACATCTATAGGATCTATTACAAAACCTGTATCAAAGAACATGGGCCCTTGAAAAAGCTCTTTCTTGAAGAAATTCATCTGGACGTGAAAAACTACCAATCTCTTCTAAAAGATCCGGTAGAAAAGCTGATTGAGAAGTAAGATACTCCGAGGATTCTGAAGGAGAAGACCGTTGAGTAATTGGAGATTCGCTAGAGGCCAGTAATTGAAATGCCGTTCCGCAAATTTTCTTTGGATATTTTGGACCAAGTTTCTGCTGAGGGCCAGAAGAGGTCCTAAAAATCTTTAACAACTCACTGCATTAAACCTGTCAAGCAAGTTAAAATCTCGTTTTTTCCAATTAATTCAAACACTTATACTTCCTTATAAAAACCAAAAAAGGCTCCTACCCACCAAGAGCCAAATAAAGAGCTCGATTTGCGAAATAGTTTTTATAGAAAAGACGGTCTCGGTTTTTCATATGCGGAACTTTTTCGATTTTTAGAGTGGCTTCTTTTTCCGTAAAAGACTTTGAAAGCACTCCAACGTATGCGCTTCCGACTGGTTTTTCTTCAGAGCCTCCACTGGGTCCCGCGATTCCGGTTGTGGCCAGAATTTTAATGCCTTGGTATTTTTTTTTATTGAGGGCAAGTTTTTCAGCAGCGCCTTGAGCAGATCGAAGCAAAGACTTCAGGACTTCTTCAGAAACGGCTCCACACTTTTCCAACAAGGAAGCCTCGACACCAAGCTCTTTCTTCATCTGATTCGAATAGCTGAGCAACGATCCTTCGTAAGCAGCAGAAGATCCAGAACAATTTGTGAGAAGATGAGCAATCAGCCCCCCGGTGCAGGACTCGACTGTAAAAAGTGCCTCAGAGTTCTCAATTGATTGACGAAGTAAAACTTTTTCCAACGAAGTGTTTTCAGAAGAAATAGAAATTGTTTTCTTTTCTAAAAGTGCTGTAACTTTTTGAAAAATATTTTCTAAGTTAGTTTCATTTTTTTCGTCATAGTTTAAAGAAATAAAATTATATGGAAAAGATGTCTGATAAGAAATTTCGGCTTTTCCCTGGAATTCAGAATAGAGTGTTGACAGCTTTTCTTCTAAAAAAGACTCTGAACTAAAAACGGTGCTCCAAGTTTTTCTTTTTTTTGTGCTTTGCTCTTGAAATTCTTTTTCAAAAAGATTTTCAAGGATTCCTTTCATTTCAACTGGAATACCTGGAAGAAAAGTAAATCGAGTTTCTTTGTAGCGCAGATCAATTCCCGGCGCTGTTCCGTTTTCGTTTGCCAAAAGAGTAGAGTTCTCAGGACAATAAGCTTGATTTTTATGGAGATCGCGAAATTGACTGCCGATGCTCTCTAAACGATTTCGAATCATGTTTTCAATTTTTTCAGAGTAAAGATAAGGCAAAGAACTCCATTCACAAAATGCCTTTAAGCTCAGGTCGTCTTGAGTTGGCCCTAAACCGCCACTAACAAGAACCCAGTCAGAACGCTTTGCAGCAGTTTCGAAAACTTCTGCAAGATCACCTTCAGAATCGCCGACTGATTGGGTATAGCGAAGCTTCAGTCCGTATTGCCTGAGAAGATTTCCAATTGTTTTTTGATTTGAATTCAGAATTCTTCCATCAAGAAGCTCTGAACCAACGGCAATAAACTCTAATCTCACTCAAATCCTCGCTCTGTTAAAAACTCTTCAATGACTTTGTATAAAGCTTCTTTTTTTCCATTATTTTTCCACTCATGCTTTGAAAGTCTCTTCATGAGTAAACCATCTTGTAAATTACTCATCATGGTGACTTCATCTTTCCCCATGGAGTCACGTTCCATGACTCGCTTCACTCTTTTCTTTTCATCGGCAGTCACAATAATAATTCCAGCAAGGGTGTTGTGATAACCAGACTCCACTAAACGCGAGCCTTCCACAAAAGCAATGAGCGCCCCTTCTTCCTTAAATTTCCTTAAGGTGTTTTGAATATATTCTGTGATCAGGGGATGCAAGATTGTCTCGAGAAGTTGTCGATCTGCAGGATTTCTCATCATACGCATACGAAGCTTCCCGCGGTCCAAATCACCAAGATTCGTGAGCACCTCAGAGCCAAAAGCTTTATAAATAGCTGTAAAGCCTCTTTTTCCAATTTCCGTTTTTCGATCGACGACTAACCTGGAAACTTTATCGGCATCAATCGAAGGACAGCCTCGTTCCTCCAAATATTGAATTGCCGTTGATTTTCCAGAACCAATAACTCCTGTGATACCCCAAATTTCCATATAGTGTTAAGATATAACTTATGAACGCACCTGGCTACTCCTGTTTTGGCTTAGAACTCACTGGGCCAAGAAAGCACCGAAGTACCGTTGTGGAAATGGACTATCTTCCAGAAGAAAAAAGACTCATTATTCGCGCCATCCACACACCAAAAGAAAATCCTCAGGGAGAAGACCCCATTCAAAGTTTTCTCAAAGACTTTAAACTCAATAAAAAAAAGAAAACTCAACTCTGCATTCATGCTCCACTCAGCCTCCCTCCAATTCTCAAGTCTCCTTCATTAAAAAAACAAGACTCTCTCTGGCTACAGAAGAACCAACACGCTCATAAAAACATTTATTTAGATTATCTGCACAGACCCTTTGATGTTTACCTCAGAGATCTTTGTAAAGAAAAATTTAACATTCAAGATGCCTTCAGTGCCAACTCTGCTCCCATCGCCTTGAGAGCTTATGCTATGAAGAAAGAGCTTCAAAAATTTAAAGCTCTCGAGTGTCCTGTTCGGGCCAATCTTCAGAGGATTTGCAGAAGCATTGGTTCCTCTTCGAACGATGCCTTAAATTATTCTCGGAGTCTTTCTGGAGAGAAGACTCGAAAAAAAATACTCAATAGAATGAACAAGAACATTCCTCAGTTTTTTGTTTACGATGAAAACAAAGAAGTGCTCATTAAAAAACTTCCGGCCTTCAATGCTTTTATTTGTGCTCTGACCAGTTTTTTAGTTCTTAGAAAAAAAATTGAAGTCTGCCCAAAAAATTTTCCAAAGTCATCTTGGGGAGCGCTCATTAAAAAAGATTTTTTCTGGACTTAAAATATAAAAATTAATTCTCTATCCACACCACTCAAAAGTTGCGGTAAAATGCCTGAGGACTTGAGGCTTATTCACAAAGCGAACGCCACACACAGACTCTTTTTCTTTCGTAAATGCTGTGAAAGCTTCAACTACATAATCCATATGCGACTGAGTGTAGACCCTTCTTGGTATGGCCAATCGAACTAGTTCTTGAGAGTGAGGAATTTCAGAACCGTCTTTTTGCACCCGTCCAAACATGACAGAACCAACTTCAACCGCGCGAATTCCCGAAAATTCATAAAGCGCAGAAACCAGTGCTTGTCCTGGGTATTGAGACTGTGGAATGTGTGAAAGATATTCTTTGGCGTCAATGTAAATTGCATGGCCGCCAGTTGGTTGCACAATAGGAACACCGGCCTCAACAAGACCTTTGCCAACATATTGTGTGCTTTTGATTCGATACTCTAAATAGTGAGGATCAAGAGCCTCCCATAAGCCAACAGCAATGGCTTCAAGGTCACGGCCAGCAAGACCTCCGTAAGTTGGAAAGCCCTCTGTAAGAATGAGATTATTACGACACTCTTTAGCTAACTCGGAATCTTTTAAAGTCAAAATGCCCCCAATGTTAGCAATACCGTCTTTTTTCGCAGAAATACTGATCATGTCTGCAAGAGCAAAAAACTCTTTAGTAATCTCCGCAGGACTTTTGTCCGCATAGCCCTCTTCACGAGTTTTTATAAAATAAGCATTCTCTGCAAATCGGCATCCATCGATCACAAAGTAGATTCCATGTTTTTTAGCTAAGTCATGGGCGGCGCGAATGTTTGCCATGGAAGCCGGCTGACCTCCGCCAGAGTTGTTGGTTAAAGTCATGAGCACCATAGAAACTTCTGAGCCTTTTTGACTGAGCACAGTTTCTAACTTTTCTAAATCAATGTTTCCCTTAAAAGGCGTTGCCTCCCGAGGAAAGGCAATTTCCTTACAAGGAATGTCGACCACTTCACAACCCATGTGTTCGGCATTGGCACGGGTAGTATCGAAGAGCATATTGGAAACAATTTTCGTTCCGGGTTTCGCGCAACTTTGAAAAAGAATTCTTTCAGAGGCTCGACCCTGGTGAGTTGGAATGACTTCCACATGGCCCGTGAGTTTATGAACACTCTCATAAAAATGCTGATAACTCGGACTTCCAGCGTAAGATTCATCACCTTGAATGAGTGCCGCCCATTGCTGCACGCTCATGGCATTGGTTCCAGAGTCCGTCAGTAAATCAATTAAAACATCTTGTGAATTTAACAAGAAAACATTCAGACCAACTTCTTTGAGTAATCTTTTTCGATCTTCTTCTGTTGTCATTTTTATAGACTCAATAGTTTTGACACGAAAAGGTTCAATGATTGTTTTAGCCTGAAAACTCATAACTATTTTTTACTTTAGATTTTGAGTCCTTGCAAAACTAAAGCAAGCGACGACAAAATAACCCTGCTGCTCTAAAATTTTCCGTGACAGGTCCATAGATCGACCACTCCTCACAATATCATCCACCAGGAGAATTCTTTTTTCCCGGTGTTTTTTCTTTGAGATTGAAAAATCATTTACAGAGAGTTCTTTTCCTCGAAGCGAAGCTTTCCTATTTTTTTGCTGACCAAAAAATATTCTCGGTGAAAAAGCCTTTTGTGAAAGAATATTTAAGTGTGGCTTGGAGCAACTCCTTGCAATCAACTCACTTAAAAAAGCGGCAAAATTACTTTGAGAATAATGCCTCCAAGGGTTTGGAGGGACAGAAACAACCGCATCGAAACCCAGCTCTGAGAAATCGCCCCCTAACCACCAATCCACATAAGATTGAAAGTAAATTCGCAACTCCGGTAGCGCTTCTTCAAAAACTTGAGCTTTAAAAACTTTAATCAGCCGCGCCCAAGGATCTTGATAGTAACAAATTGAAAAAAGTGGCTTGGAAAATAGAATTTCTGGATACTGCGACCTTGAAAGCAATGCAGAAAATGCTTTCAACTCACAACTTCGACACAAAACACTTCTCTCAGTTGCTTCTAAACACTGAAAACATCTATACCGACAACCTAAAACTGAAAATATTTTTTTTCTTGCTGTAAATATTCTTGAATCAATTGAAGAAATAACGTCCCCCTTTCTTCATGCACAAAAACCGATAAAGCGATGCAGAGTTCTAAGAAATGCGCCTTTTTTCTTTGAGAAAAACTATCAAATTCTATTGGAAACTTTTCTATAAAAAATTCTTTCAATTCTAAATCATGCTTTTTTAATTCATATTTTTGTTGAGCGTCCTGTATAAAAAAAAGTGGTTCTTCTCTAAAGGCATCTTGAACAATTGAATGCAATTTTGGAACAAAATCTTCAGCCTGCAAAAACAGTTTCAAAATACTTCTGTCGAGAATTGGTCCAGAAAACTTGTTAACGTAACGAAGTCTTTCATTTTCTGGACAGCGACAAAGAGAGAGATCTTCCCCCATTGCAAAAGCACACGGACACGGATTGGCAGTCATGATCAACCAAAAATCCGCTGGCCACTCAACCGCGTTCCCTTTAATGTTTCTTCTAATTTTCTTCTCATCGAGAAGATTTCTTAAAACCTCCCGACAATCTCGAGAAAGCTCAGCAAATTCATCGAGAATCAAAGTGCTCCCATGAGCCAGAGAAAAGTACCCCGGCGAGGCTCCCCGCGCCCCCTGAAAACCAACAAATTCACTGAGCCGTGCTCGGGCATGGGGCGCAATTAAAGAGACTTCTGTAATTGAAGTGACCCCAGCCAAATAGGAAATGAGCTGATGCTCAGAAATCTTTTTTTCATCTTTTAGCGACACGGAATGAGCCCAGCGAGCTAAATGGGATTTTCCTAAACCAGGAGGCCCCAACAATAAAACTGGTCGTTTCGTTAAAGAAGCTGCTGCTAAAAATACTTTTTCAAGAAGTCTTCCCTGAGCTTCAAACTCATTTTCAACAAGTGCTCGCCCGTTTAATGAACTCTGCTTGAAACAACGAACTTGCAGAAGTTCTAAATCTTCATAAAGTAAATAATTCCAAAGCTCATCAACTCTTTTAAAATCTTTAGCTCCAATAAAACTTTGATTTGAAAATTTTTCCAAGGCATCTAAAAAAGAAGAACTCAACAAATCTCCATTTAGAGAAAGCTCCGCTGCAAAAGAAATTTCAGAGATCATTTCCTTTCTTTCATCAGAAAGTAAATCTCCACTCAATGCGAGCAGCGAAGCAATCACAATAGGCAACTCCAAATAACTAGAGTTTTTAGTGATTTCACTCGGCAACAAATGAACAATCAGTCGATCCATGGCTTTCCATGGACGAATTTGAGCAATAATGGCAATAATTTTATCTCGACTTTCTTTTAAAACTGGAGCCAACTGCCCTGAGAGCGCCAAGACGCCCTGCCCCCTCGTCTGAATGACTTGAACATCGATGCGTTCAGACTTAAGTCCTTGATATTGAAAAGATTGTGCACACGAATAATTATTCACTGCACTAGCCCTTACAAAATACAGGCCATTTTTTAATGTTCTTCGCATAATTCTTGGAGCATACTCACAAAAGTGAAAGATTTTATCTCAGATTGGAACATTGAAAGTGACCCAAACTTTAATTCTAGAAACTGTATTGGCTTCGATCTTGACGATACGCTTACCGAAAACGGAGAACTTCCCAGTAAGGTCATTGAAGGCCTAGAAAAACTGAAAAAAGAAGGTCATTGGAAAATATTTCTCATCACCGGCCGGCCAGCTGGCTGGGCCGATGTTTTTATTCGCCTCTTTCCTTTTGATGCCGTGATCGCTGAAAATGGTGCTGTTATTCGCTATTGGAAAAATGGCAGACTCAACAAAGAAGACAAAGAAAGACCTCTTTGCATGTATTGGCACCCTAGTGGCTATAGTCATGAAGCTCCTCCAGAAATTAACGTCGAAAAAGATAAAGCCAAAGAGGTGATTCTCAAAGAATTTCCGAGAGCTCAAGTTGCCAGCGATCAGGACTTTAGACTCTATGATCTTGCCATTGACTTTGCCGAAGAAATTAACCCACCACTTCCCTTTCCGGTGGCTGAAGAAATTAAAAAAAAATTTGAATCCTTTGGAGCCACGGCCAAAGTCAGCAGCATTCACGTCAATGGCTGGTGGGGGAGCTTTTCAAAAGGAAGTGCGCTCACGTTTCTTTCTCAACATATTTATGATTTTTCATTAGAAAAGAATCTTATTTTCGTTGGAGACTCGCCAAATGACTCTTCTCTTTTTGAAGAAACTGCTTGCTCAATTGGCGTTGCCAACCTACTCGACTTTGACGGAAAAGTTGAATTCACAAAACCTCAATTCATTACAAAAAAAGAAAGAAGCCAGGGTGCTTTAGAAATTATTTCTAAACTCTGTCAGAAGGATTAAAAAATGAAAAACTTAAAAACAAAGCTCCCTAAACTATTCAGCTTTTCCCTAACGACTCTCTTCTTTTTTTCATGCGGGCATCACAGAGATGTGCGCCCAGGGACTGCAGAGACTCACTCCGTTCAAATTGTGAGTGATGAAAAAATTGAAGGCGCTCAAGAAGCTATGAAACAAGCCAAACACTTTTGCAAAAGTTACCGCCGAGGGTCTTTTGCGGCCGTCATCGACGAAAAGCAAAACTTTCTCGGAGCCGACGAATACCTTTACAATCAAGGTAGAAAAGCCGGAGAAATCGCCAGAGAAGTGGGCCCTGAAGTTGGCACTATAGGCACAGTAAAAACACCTGAGGCCGGGATTCTCCTCGGACTCGGCGGCTACGTCGCCAAGAAAATGCTCACTGGCGGCTATCAGACGACCCTTCAGTTTAGTTGTCGGAACTGAAGCCAGGGGCTGGCAATGACTATGACCACTTTCTTGCAATATTAAAATTGAACTTTAATATTGCAAGAAATCTATTTTTTTCATTAAAATCAAATAGATACAATTAAAAAAACTCACTTCATCCAATTTTAAAGCAAAAAATAATTTATTTAAACTTAACCTGTTTATAAATTTTCCGTTAAGAAAGCCTATTTTTTACAATAAATGTGACCGATAGATTTAAAATAGAAGTAGTTATGAAAAATTTTAAACTGAATATAATTCACTTTTTTTTGGGACTTTGCCTCTCTTTTCTTTCGACGCTAAGCTTTGCACGCCCTCCAGTAGACCTGATTCTTAATGATGTTGAGACGCTGACAGGAACACCTAAAATTTTTGAAAAAGATATTACCTACACCGACGAGCAACCACTGACAGAAGAAGAGAAACTGGCTGAAAAATACATTCTTCGCGCGCAATACAAAATCATTGGAAGAAGCAAGCCTAACCGAAAGGGAAAGAAACTTGTTCTCATTAATGAAGGTCAGGCCTTACAGCCTTTTCGTTATTCAAAAAACAAAAAATGGGTCGCTGTGATTGACTCAAAAAAGAATATCAAATCTTGGATTCCACTCAATGCGTTGAAAGATGTTCAAGAATCAAATTTTTCAAAAAACATAGAAGAGACTCCTGAAAACGAAAGAATGCCGGCGAGCATTAAGGATTAGTTAAAAAAAGAGCCTAAGAACTATTCTGAACTTTCTCTACTAAATTCGTTTTCTGGAAAATTACTAAAAACAATCTCTAACTCACTTGAATGAGCAATGGCCACCGGTGATATTACTTTTTCATTGTAGGGAATATTCTCACCATATCTTTTTTTCATGAGCTTTTGGACCACCTCACTCGAGAGATCAAAGTCAGACAGTTTTTCCAGTGGAGCTAATTCCACGTTGAAAGCTTTTTTAAACATTTTCCAGACTAACTCTGAGCAGTAAATTTTTTGATCACTCCATTCAAAATAAATGTCATAGGGAAGCTTGTTGAACTTGAGTCCTTGAGTGAATACTTTTTCTAAATTGTCGCCCGAAAAAAGTTCTTCGCTCTCTTTTGCTCTAAGAATGAGTAATTTTTTACCTTGCCCTCGCTCATACCACTTAGACAAAGGAGTGAGCTTTACAGGGCCGACAGCCTCATAGACGAATTTCTTATTTTTTTTAATAAAAACGATTCCCATATGAGTGAGCGGCGAATGCGTCGCTAAAGCAATGGCCTTACTTTGCGAAGATTTTGATTGATGAAAAACAATGTCTCCATTTTCTACCAGGCTCAGGTCAGGAGCCTCGAAGTTATCTGCTAAAAGAAATGAAGAAACAAAAAGAAGAATGAACTTTGACGAAATAATCTTCAGCATGATGAGACTCTAATTTATTGAAAGCATCAGTCTACTTACATTGGCTTAAAGAATTGGAGATGGGGTTTAACCCGAAAGTGCCAGACTTAATGCAGTTTCTTTGATGAGGCTTTCTTTTTTACTCCGTCTCCATTTTTCCTCATGAGAGCGACAAAAGGGTGTTTTAATGCTTTACTTTTACCCAAATATTGGGTAAAATATAAAGTGTAGTGATCACGGTTGTAAAGATTTCCTCTTCTGCGGAAAAAGACTTGAGAAAGATTCCAGCTTTTATTCAGGTAAAATTACTTAAATGGGCCAGAACAGTAGAAATCATTGGTCTTTCTGAGACCAAGAAAGTTCCCGGTTATCATGACGAGCCACTTAAGGGAAAAAGGAAAGGACAACGCTCAATCAGATTAAATAAGGCATATAGAGCGATATATGTTCTTAAAAATAAAAAAATTGAATTTGTTGAAATTCAGGAGGTAAATAAACATGAGTACTAAAATAAAAAATGCACGATCAGTCCTCGAATCTCTTACCGGGGAGTTAAGCCTAGGAGCAGCCTTAGAGGCTGAAAGATTATCTTTAGATTTAAGTCTCACTAAATTTTCGAAAATATTAGGGATCAGTGTGCAGCACTTATCAGACATTGAAAAGGGGCGCCGTTTTGTAAGCCCGGAGAAAGCCGCTGAATTAGCAAAAAAAATAGGAGACTCAGAAGCGTTGTTTGTAGAACTAGCTCTACAGGACTCGCTTGCAAGATCTAATTTAAGATTTAAAGTTAAGGTCGAGGCAGCCTAACGAGAGTGTTCACGCCTTCTAAGTTCTAGAAAAAGAGGAACTTGACCTACTTTAAACGACGAATTGCTTTTGCAAGTTCTCTCATCATTTTAGACTCTGGAGTTCTTTTTCTCTTGATCAAATAGACAGGTGTGATGCATTTCTCAGTATGATTTTTTCTTTTTTCAAGCTGGAGCTTGCTTCCAAATTTTTTGTTATACAAATCAACAATAAACACTGGAAAATACCCCGCAACTCGACCCAATCGAACTAATTCCAAGGCACTTTCTAAGAGAGCAACCCGGTGGACTATCTTTCGATGAAAGGAACAGTCCAACCAACCATCAAGCCCCTCCATTCTATTTGGACTTCCACCAACGGGATGAATAGGAACAACAAATGGTAAGTCTTTTGTTGCGACACCCTTAAAAGCTCCTTTAAGTGTAAAAGTTCCCATTTCAATTTTAGAAATTTCAATATGATCAAGTTCAGAATGAGGAATGGGAATATAGGTAATTCCAAAATCAGATTGCCCATCGACAATCATTGTTTCAATTTTTCCGGGATTGCCCTCCTGAAGTTCAAATTCAATTTCACTCCAAAAAGAACCTGTTAACTGAGAAAGAAAGTGAGTTGAAAAAACTTCAAAAGTAGCAAGACGACACTCATTTCTTGGCAATGCTTTTCGAAGAATCAGTTCACGGAGAGAGTCGCTTTGATTGAGAAGTTCTTTTCCATGTGTGCCCAGCAATTACCCCGCATCGCTCAGAAAAATGTTCCGACCTCTATTCAGCAACAACTCTACTCCCACTTCGTCTTCTAATTTTTGAATGGCTTTAGAAAGAGCCGGCGCAGAAATTCCGAGTAAATCTGCAGCTTGACGAATAGAGCCAGTTGAAGCAACCGTGCAAAAGTAACGTAATCGATTGATGTCCATTAGTTAACAATAGGTGCCTATTATTAACTTTTCAACTCATTTCTTGTCGAGCATTGTTTCTTTAAAGGAGAAAAGAATAATGAAATCTTTCAAAATAAAAAAATCAATCATATTAACCATAGCCATTGGTGGGCTTTTCCTGAGAAGTGCTAGCGCCAAAGCACCCGACAATGCTTTTGTCGTACATGAATGGGGTACTTTTACCTCAGTTCAAGACTCCGAAGGTAAAGAACTAGAGGGACTGCATCACGAAGAAGAAAAGCTTCCAAGCTTTGTCAAAGGAAGAAGCAGTAAATTTGGATTCTTAGAACGACAAATGAACTTTTGCAAAGGCATGTCTTGTCCAGGAAGTAGAAATCCACAAACAGCTGGAGAAGTCATCCCCAAAGGAGTGACGCAAAAGATGGAAACCCCGGTTCTCTACTTTTATTCTCCAACTGAAAGAGAAGTCTCCGTTGAGGTAGATTTTCCTGGAGGAATCCTCAGCCAATACTATCCCGAGCCTGCACTAGAGCTCCCAAGAATTGGAAACGTTCAGGAACTCGCCAATGGAAAAAATGTTTATGAGCTAAAAATTCATAAAGGTGACGTCATCATTCCTAAAGTGGTGAGAGGTGATGGTGAAATCTACAAGCCAGCTCGAGAAGTCGATGCTAATTTTTTAGAAAACCATAAAGGCCAGAAAGACCGACTTGTTTTTTACCGTGGTTTGGGAAAATTCTCACTCCCAGTTCAAGTAATTTCAAAAAAGGAAAATTATTTTGAAATAAGGAACACAGGAAATGAGAAGCTGAAGCATGCACTACTCTTGGGAGAAAAAAATGGAAAGTTTCACCTAGAAGAACTCCCAACAATAGCAGCACAAAAGAGCCACCAGGTTAAGACCCCAACAACATTGCCGACTAGAGCCGCATACCTGAAAGAAGCCAAGAAAATGATTCTCAGTTCACTTGAAGAATCTGGGCTTTATGCGAAAGAAGCTCTAGCCATGTTCAACACCTGGGAGCAACACTACCTCAAGACTCCAGGATTGAGGCTTCTCTACATCATTCCTAAGAAAACTGTAGAAGAGATCTTACCCCTGAAAGTGACCCCGAGCCCTGACAAGCTCAGTCGAGTCATGGTAGCTAGAGTTGAGATATTTTCAGCAAAGGAAGAGCGGGAACTTAAAGAGACTCTCCTAGAAGTCTTGGCCAAGAATGAAAGCCTTGAACTTAAAGACCTCAAGGACTTAAATCTTGGAACTCTAGCAGAGGCAAAGTTAGATAAAATAGCCCCGACATCCCCACCTCAGCTAAAAGAGGCTATTGCAGAAGTTGTTAAGAAACTCAACAACACTTCGCTTTTTCCTTTTGCCAACCCCTTCGGACTTCAAGAGATTTCCCCTGATCACTAAGTCCTTTTCTTTAGCCGCAATACTCTATTCTGGAGTGTTGCGGCTTTTTTTATCAAGGATTCGCTCTTGAGCGCCTGAAAAAAGTTCCCTTAGGAGCAGCATCATCCTTTAAGTAAGTTACAGAAACAAAAAGATCTCCCCTTAACTTGTCATTCTTAAGAAATCGATGATGCCCATCTTCAACAGTCAGACAAAGACCTTTGTCATCTGAATTCACAATACCAACTTTCAGAGGATCCCTATATAGAACTGTGGAGTTAAACTCTAAGAGCTCTCTTTCTTTATTTTCTTCAAGTGTTAGAGAGACATTTTGGGTCAAATAATAATTAAACTTCATTTGCTCAGGATTACTTAGTAAAATCACAGGATTCCCCATTTCGTCCCAATATTCTACAGGATAAGTTGTTGATCCTGAAACCTTCAAATAAAATTTTCCATTCTTCTTAAAAAGAAACGGACTTTTTAACCATTGCTTGGAAATTTTCTTTAGCACAGAAATTTCTTGAAATTTTCTAAAGCAAAGCCTTAAGCTATCTAAAACACCTCCGCTCGCGCTTCTTTCAAAAACAAATAATACAAAAGCTAAAAAGACGATTTTCATAAGTTAGACGTAGATTAATAAATATAAAATAATATAATCTTCAACCTTCCCTCAAAACACTCTCAGCAAACTCTTTGACCTTGTTGAGGAAAAGGCTTGAGTCGATGATTTTGTCCTTTTTTCCTAGATAACGATGAGAATCGAGTTCGTTCCAGATTTCTTTTAGCTTTTTTTCATCTTCTGGAAGGACGCTTATTTTTTCTTTTAATTTATTTAAGAAGTCATCACGGTTTAAATCGAGAGCTAAGTAATCGGCATTGACGAACTTACCGAAGCGGAGGCGGAGCCAGCGATCTGAAAAACTCGCGGCTTCTGCGGCGGAAATTCTTTTTTCTTTGAGGAGCTTTTTTTCTAATGGAAGCCAGGGTTTTTTGATGATTTTTTCATTCCATTGCTTGATTAAAAAATTTCTCATTTTTAAAATCAAGAAAAATAGAAAAAGACCTAGCAAAAAAAGTAAATATTTCTTTGAAACAAAACCTCTTTTTCTCCAGTCCTGAGTAGAGGCTACTTTTTCAGAGACTTGATCCTCCAAGCTTGGAAAGGCATTGTTTTGCTCTTCAATCTGAGAAGACTCGTTTGAGGCAATTCCCGGTTGAACTGAAATCTCTAGTTCTGGTAACTCTACCGTCTCATAGGCCTCTGTTTCAGGATTAAAATAGACCCAGTCTTCTGGGGCTACTTTAAATTGACCCGCATTTTTAGCAATCATTAAAAAGTTAAATGTTTTTTTACCGGTGCTGTCTTTTTTGTAGTCAACTGAACTTTTTACTGACTTTTTTTGAAAAGATGCCGGCAAAGAAAGCATTGGCTCTTGAATGGATTTAATGTTTCCAAGGCCGGAAACTTCATATTTTAAGACAAAAGGCTCACCTGCTTTAATTTGAGCATCTTCAACAAGTCTCTGAACTGAATACTGGCCGACATTTCCAGAATAGTTCATGCCTTCAGGAACAGGTGGGAGTTCCTTCACATTAATAATTAAAGCACCGGAACTTTTTTCAACAAGGCCTTCTCCAGTGGCTCTTTGATTGGCCCCTGAAAAAAAGGCTGAGCCTCGGACTCGAATTTTAAGTGGGTCGACGATCAACTCTCCACTCTTGAGTGGAAAAATAGCGTAGCGAACAATTTCTGAACGCGAGAGTTGTTTCCCATTGTAAACTGTTCTCTGGCTTGTCCAATGCCTAGGCAAATAAAGCTCTTCTTTTAAAAAGTCTTTAAAGGCTGGAAATTGAGCATACTCCGTATTGTTCAAGGAGCGTCCGCTATAGTAAACGTAATAAGGTAGCTGAATGAGCTCCCCCACATAGACTTCATTCTTCGAAGGTGCCGCAACCAAAACAATATCTTCGATGCTTCCAGTGTTTCCAGAAAAATGTCCCTGGCCTAGAAAATCTTTAATAGAATCGTTATTAAAAAAATCTTCAAAGAAATCATCTTTAAAAGGGTTCTTTCCAAATAAACTGTCGTCATCATTAAAAAGCCCTCCAAAAGGTTGAAATCTTTTTTTTCTTTTTTGTTGCGCCTGACTTTGATTTGACTTTTCAGTAACAAAAACGTCGTAGCGTTTGGGGGAATGCCTTTTAGAATCATAAAGCACATAAAACTCAGGACTTTTTAACTTTCCAGTCTTTAACGGAACTAAGCTGTAAGTATAGTTTTTTATGTTTTCGACGCTTTTTTGGCCATTGACAATTCGAATACTTTTTTGACTAGAAAATTGTGGTCCAGATACTTTCCAAAGATTTGATTCAACAAAATTTATTTCTGCCTTTTTTCCCTCTTCTTCATTACTGAGGCTCATCTGTAAAAAAATTGTTCCATCCAGCCCAGTGCTTCGCTGGCTCAGATCTGTTGAGATTTTAATATTGGAAAAAAGGTGAACCCCCATGAAAGCGAAAATAAAAAATAACTTCTTCAATACTGTTTCCCCCTATTCATATTTCCATTGGAATTGTTTTTTGAATTTTTTTTCGCTTCTTCTTGAGCTTTCTTTTTCTGCACTTCTTTTTCATCGGCATGCACGGACTCCAAAAGTTCTTTCAAGCGTTGGTCGCTCAGTTCTTTTTCTTTAAACTCATAGCTTTCAGGATCTTTCTTTTGATTCGGGTCGCCAGGTCCATCACCTTCACCTTCTCCATCTTCGGGCTCACCATCACCACCAGACCCTTTTCCTTTACCCTTCATGCTCAAAAGGCGAGCCAGATTGTGTTCAATTTGAGCATCAAACTGATTTGTTTTTTCAGATTTTTTCACTTCGACGATCGCTTGATAATATTCTTTAATGGCAGCCAGGTAGTCACCAGTTAACTCATAAGCCTGAGCTTTCTGGTAATGGGCTTTTTTCTTATTGACGATCCGGCTTTCTTTTTCAAGTTGGTTGGTCACTTGAATGAGCTCATCAAGACTGCCTTTTTCTAAGGCTTTTTTGTCTTCCTGAACTTTTTGAGCGGCTTCGTGAAGGCGAATGCTCGACCAGTTAAAAATTAAAATTTCTTCATCGGGTTTTTCTTCTAATGCTTCATTGGCAAATTCTTTAGCCTTTTCAAATTCTTTATTTTTAAAAGCTTCAACGGCCACATTATTGAGGCGCTTAAACTTTTCAGGAAGAATTTTTTGACAAGAGCTCAAAGTTAATAAGATTAAAGGAAAGGCGTATTTACCCAGACCACGCTCTGTTAACAAAAACTCCAGCAGAAGAAGTAAAATTCCAAAAAATAGAAAAATTTGGAAACGGTGCTCCTGACTCTCCGACAACCCTTCTTCTTTGGCTTTTTGCTTAAAGGATTTGAGATCTTCAAAGTATTCTTTCCAAACAGCAATACCATTTTCAGCTCGATAGTATTTTGCATCTGTTTCTTGAGCAATTTTTTTTAAGGAAGCCTCACTGAGCTTTGTCGTCACAATGCTGCCATTTTTTTCTCGATAGTAGTCTCCCGTTTTTTTAACGGGAATTTGACCACCTTCAAGTGTCCCGACTCCAAAAACATGAATAGGAATTTTTAGTTTCTTGTAGCGAGAAAGTACACTACCCATGCCACTATGGTGATCTTCACCATCACTAATCAACAAGACAGTCTTCGCTCCATCAAAAATGTAGTCACTGACCTTTTCTTTATCTTCAACTTGCAGGGCGCGAAGACACTGTTCCAAGCCACTACTCACTCGAGTGCTTTGATCACCAATAAAGCTTGTTTCCAAAGGGTCTAAAAAATTCATAAAGGCCGAGTGGTCAACCGTTAAAGGACTCGCAATATAAGAACTCCCGGCAAATGGAACCAATGCAAAACGGTGTTCTTCGACATCTTCAAAAACAGCAGAAAGTTGATTTTTGACAAATTGCATTCGACTTGGAAGCAAATCAATAGCGTCCATACTTCGAGACAAATCAAAAGCCACACAAATGTCTAAACCATGACTCTCTAGAGTTACTTTTTTCTGACCCCAACGAGGGCCTAAGTAAGAAAAAGCAATCAAGAGAAAACTCAGCAAAAATAAAAAACGTTTGCGACTTCGATTTCGAGGAAACTCATGTTGAGTGCCCCTTCCTCTAAAATGACTCCACACTTGCGAAACCCACTGAGAGTAAAATACATATAAAAAGAAAAAAACAATGAGAAACAAAAAAATCCAACTGCGATCGACAAAAGCTAAGGAAACCCCATAAAGATTCATGGAAACTTCCTCCAAAAGGTATGGGTGAGTATTTGCTCAAGAATAAGAAAGAAAAGTGCTAAGGCAATAAAAGCCCAGGCAAGTTCCTTCACCCGAGTAAATGACTTTACTTCAACTTCAGTTTTTTCTAGTTTATTAATTTCATCAAAAACACTTTCAAGAATGCCTTCGTCTTGAGCTGTAAAAAAACGTCCACCGGTCTTTAAGCTCAACTCCTTCAGAAGCTCTTCATTGTAAGCATCTGTTAAATAGTTCATGACTTTAACTTCTCGACCAAACATATCTCGAGAAAAATTCGGATAAGCCACCCGCCCCTTCTTTCCTAAGCCGATCGCATAGATCTTAATTCCCAATCCTTGCGCTAAAACGGCAGCCGTTCTGGGATCGACCGACCCCATGTTATTGTCACCGTCAGTAACCAGAATGATCACCTTGCTTCGGGCTTTTGAACTTTTTAAATGCAATGCCGAAACCGACAAAGCCTGCCCAATAGCGGTTCCATCGGTAATTCCAGAATTATTGGATTTTTCAATAATTCCTTGAACCAATTTATAGTCATTGGTTGACGGAATGGCTAAATAGGCATCACCACTAAAAATGACCACCGAAAAGCGGTCATCAATTCTTTTAGCGACAAATGAATTGACCTTTTCAATGGCAACACTTCTGCGATTCGGTTTAAAATCGATGGCATCCATAGACTTTGAAACATCAAAAGCAATGCAAATATCAATAGCTTCAACAATTCGCTTTTCTTTTTTAGTAGTCTCTTGAGGTCTGGCAACCGCAATAATCAGCAATGAAAGCGCGAAAATTCTGAGAATAAAATGAACGAACCAAGGGCTTGGCAATTTTGTCTTGGCTTTTTTTAAAATACTATCCGATGCCGGACTGATAAACTGCGCTACATTTTTTCGGCCAAGCTTTACTTGAAAAATAGCAAAAAGAACTAAAGGCACAAAAAGCAATAAAAATTCTGGATCTTTAAAATTACCCACGATGAAAATACCTCTCAGATTCACGAGTAAAAACGTCGACGCTTTGAATGAAGCTTACGAATTCTTTTTTTTCAGGGAGGTATCCGGCGAAGCGCACCGCCTGAGACGATTTTAAAATTTCCTCAGAACTCTTCTTTAATTTTTTTGGAAAAGATGAGTTTTCTATTTTATTGAGAAACTTCTCTGAAGTGTCGAAGCTACTGTCTAGCGAGCCCATAGAATCAATCACGCCCTTAACCAGCAAATAAGCTTCTTCGTAGAGTGGCTTGAGCACCCGGCCATCTTCATAATGAACTGCTTTTAATTTCTTAGAAAATTGTCCCAAGCGATGAAAGGCGTTGCTTTTTTGATGGACACTTTCTCCACTCGTGAGTTTATTCATTTTTTTTGAACTTAAGAACTTCCATAAAACTAGAGAAAGAATCAACAACGCAAAAAGAAGACTCATGAAAAGAATATTTGCTTTTGAAAATTTTTGATAAAAACTATTCAAAGGCAACTTCAAAGGGGCAATCGACTGATATTTTAACTGAGCACTTTGCTCGTCCATGGCTTTAAATTCAATTTTCAATTGCTCATTTTTTCCTCCACACTGATAAGTCATTTCATAGCGACCAGCGCGATAAGGGCCAATTTCCAAAGAAGAATCCGTTTGCTGCAGAATAAAAAATTTTTTATTTAAAAATTCTTCATTTTGAGAAGTCCAAGTTAATTTTTCATCATTTGGACATTCAATGGAATAAGATTTCCCAGCCATCAATGAAAGCATTTCTTTTTCCATTAGCGCCTTCGAGCCCTTTTTCTAAAGTAGTTTTGAATGGGAAGCACAAAGTCTTCCTCTAAGTCGATGCTCAACAAATCGGTGCCAGTTTTTTTAAAATAATTTTTGACCTTTTCTTCACGTTCCAAATAAATTTTCGAGAGCTTCTTGTTTCTCAGCTTTGGAAGGAGGTAACTCATTTTCAAGGATTCCGCGCCTTGAACCGCCCAAAAGCCGCCGCCCGGAAAATAGGCTTCTTGAGCGCTCTTGACTCCAATAGTGCAGAAATCATTTTTTTGAGCCGCTTTTTTCATTAATGCAGGGCTTGGCAAGACTTCAAAATCTGAAAGGTAAAAGACAATGGCCCTTTTCTTAAAGCTTTGAATCAGTTGCCGAAAAGCAAAATCGGGCTGAGTTAAGCTACCTTCAGCCTGAGCCCCTAAGATTTCTCTTAAGACACGTAATAAATGATTCTTTCCTTTTTTAGGCGGAATGAATTTTTCGACTCGATCTGAAAATAAAATGAGCGAAACCATATCGCCAGCGTGACTGGCAGAAAAAGCAATCGCCCCCGCAATTTCAGCAAGACGCTCAGCCTTCATTTGAGCTAAAGCGCCTCTTTTTAACGAGGCACTCACATCGACCATTAAAACAACAGAACGATCTCGCTCTTCTTCAAAAAGTTTGACAATAGTTTTGTCTCTTTTGGCGGAATTGAGCCACGAAACGCTTCTGAGATCATCTCCGTAAACGTAGTCCCGAAATTCTCGAAACTGCATGCCACTTCCTTTAAAAGAAGCCTTATAAAGGCCCCCGAGCCCATCCTTTAAAATCTTTAAGCTCAGAAGCTCAATGTGTTTAACTTTTTTTAGAAACTCAGAAGCTTCCATCATGCCTTCTTTTATGGTGCCGGAACCGCAGAGAGAACTCGTCTAATGACTTGCAATGAATCGACTTCTTCAGCATCAGCCTCAAAACTCATCATAATTCGATGCCTAAGAATATCTTGAGCTACCGACTTCACATCATCTGGAGTGCAAAAGCCACGCCCATCAAGGAAAGCTTTCGCCTTCGCAGCCTTGGCCAGGAAAATAGTCGCACGAGGCGAAGCTCCAATAGAGATATAGCCCTTGAGCTCTTTGGTTTCCGCTCGCTTTTCTGGTTCGCGTGTGGCGAAGACGATCTCGAGAATATAGTCTTCAACTTTTGAATCCATAAAAACTCGTCCACAAACTTCGCGAGCTTTTAAAATGTTCTCAATACCCCCACAAGGATTAATTTTTTCTGCACTTTTGAGCACTTGTTTTTGCAAGACAATCTTTTCTTCTTCTTTTGTCGGGTAGCCAACGACAACTTTAAACATAAAGCGATCCATCTGCGCCTCTGGAAGCGGATAAGTCCCCTCCTGCTCAATAGGATTCTGTGTCGCAAAAACCAAAAAAGGCTCATCCATTTTATAAGTTGTGTCGCCAATACTCACCTGCTTTTCAGCCATACACTCAAGCAACGCGGCTTGAACTTTCGCTGGCGCTCGATTGATTTCATCGGCAAGTAGAATATTTGTAAAAATAGGCCCCTTTTTCACGTTGAAGTCCCCATTTTTTTGATTGTAGATCATCGTTCCCGTCAAATCGCTTGGGAGAAGGTCTGGAGTAAACTGAACTCGGTTAAATTGAATGTCGAGCGCTTCTGCGACACTTCGCACGGTGAGTGTTTTTGCAAGACCAGGCAGGCCTTCCAGCAAAACATGCCCTCCACAGAGCATTCCCATGAGAATTCGCTGAATCATGCTTTCTTGGCCAACAACTACTTTGGCAATCTCAGTTTGCACCTGAGACAAAAAAACACCTTCTTGACGAACCGCTTCTGTTATTTGAGAAACTTCTTCTTTCATCTGTTAAATTGTAAGAGTCTTATGGAGAAAAGCCAAAATAAAAAATCTTATTTTTCGAAAACTTTTGTCTCTCTGCTTCTTTTTAACCTGCTTTCACTTCTGATTGTTTTTTTAGCGGCTCTTATTCTCGAAGGCCCCGCATTGAGCTTTCAATTCTTTTTTCTGGGCTTTTTTACTTTTGGAACTCTTTTTCTTCTTTTTGAAATCTATTTCTCAAGTTTTTCACTCTTTGGAAAATCCAGCCTCGAAAAAAATGAAGCCTTACTCGTCAAAATCCTCGAGCTCCAAGCACAACATCCTTTAAAAAAAGTTGCTTTTTACCGCTACAAAAAAAACCGAGAATCCTTCTTTTTTATGGAAAGTTTTTTCTCGTCAACTCTGACTTTTCTCATCCCAGAAAGCAGCTCGCCCTCCTATGAAAAAGTCACTTTAAAACAAATAGAGAAAGTATGGATCCAATACGCCTCACTCTCTTTTTTTGAAAGAAAGTTACGGGTGCTCTGCTTTTATAATTGGATTTGTGTTTTTATTTTTGTCGATTTCTTACACCTTGTTTTTAAACTTTTCAGTAAGAGTATTGGCCTGAAGCTAGAACCTCAAATCACTGAACTCTTAACCTGGAAACTTTCCAAGACCTTTTTAGCGATGAATAACTTTTTCTTTCACTTTCAATTTCCCAATAAAATGGAGGGAATTTACTTTATTTCATTGGACCCTTGGTTCTATAGACCAGAAAACGAAGTATCGCGCGGCGCGCTAAAGTTGCTGCCTCAAAAAGTAAAAACTCAAGGCTTGTGAGCAAAAAGGCCTCAGGCTATACAAAAAAGCATGAGTCTAGAAAAACCACAGGAAGCTCTTGCCCTTTTCTCTACATTTATCATGAGTCTGGCCTCAGCCACCATGATTGAACTCGGAATGGTGGAAGACCCCATTCGCAAAGAAAAAGCTCAGAACCTTCCTTCCGCAAAGCAACACATCGAAATTCTTTCAATGATTCAAGAAAAGACTCAAGGAAACCTTGATGACAAAGAAAAGCAGCTTGTGGAAAGCGTTTTAAGAGACTTAAAAATACATTTTGCAAAAGCAACGAAAGGATAACTCTATGAAAAAAATTTTAACCATCTCACTCTTCATGTTTTTTAACTGTGCCCCAAATTCCCCATTAGAAAAAAACTTACACGCCAAGCAATACTGGACCGAAGGATCTGGAAAAAAATCCGCAAAAGCGGTTGAAACCAATAAGCTCTTTGTTGGTTTGGCAGAAAAAATGAGCCCTGCGGTCGTCACCATTCTTTCCAGTTCTGAAATTGCCCAGCGTCAGCAACAAGATATTTTCTCTGAAGACATCTTTGAATTTTTCTTTGGATTACAAAATCCAGGAGGGCGCCAAAGAGGTCAAAGAAGACGCCCAGCCCCCAAGAAAAAGAAACTCCAAGGCTTGGGAAGTGGCTTCGTCATTCACAAAGATGGTTATGTCATTACGAACTCTCACGTTGTGAGAATTAATAACTCTATTGCCGACAGTGTGACTGTTCGCTTTCAAGGAGCTCCAGACAGCTCACGTGGAGTAGAAGCAGATGTCATTGGCATTGATGCGACAACGGATGTTGCGGTTTTGAAACTCAAAAAATTACCTAAAAATTTAACAACGATTCCTCTCGGTGATAGCGAAAAAGCCAAGGTTGGGGAGTGGGTCATGGCCATTGGAAACCCTCATACACTTTCGCATTCAGTCACCACCGGAATTATTAGTGCGAAAGGCCGAGATATTTTAGAAGAGATTCAGCACGCCGACTTCATTCAAACTGATGCCTCCATCAACCAAGGAAATTCTGGAGGCCCCCTCATTAACCTCCACGGAGAAGTCGTTGGCATTAACACCGCTATTGATCCACGCGGACAGGGCCTCGGTTTTGCCATTCCCATCAACACCGCTAAAAATGTTATTTCTCAACTCATCGAAAAAGGAAGCGTCACTCGAGGCTATATTGGCGTTCAACTTTTTAGAGGAGACTTTAGCAGTGAAGTCGCAGATTCACTTGGACTCAAAGAAGCCGTTGGAGCGCTCATTGAACGAGTTATTCCTGGGGAGCCTGCCGCTAGCGCTGGACTCAAAGCCTATGACGTTGTTCGAAAAATCAACTCTAAAAGAATCGATAACGTGAAAGACTTTACCATTGCCGTTGGTGAAGCAGCTCCTGGATCGACTGTTAAAATTGAATTCATGCGCAATGGAAAAAGAATGAAGACTGAACTCAAACTTGCTGACCGAGACGAAGGCTTTAAACGTGCACAAACTCAAAGAAGTACCCCAACAAGAGCTCAACAAAACTCAAGAAGAATTCCTAGAGATCTTCACAAAGAAAGCGGCCTCGAACTTCAAAGCTTAACTTCATCACTCAAAAATCAACTAGGACTACAGGCAAGTGCTACTGGTTTAATGATTAAAAATGTCGAAGCAAATTCTCCAGCAGAGCGCAGTGGACTTTCCAGAGGGGACCTCATTGTTGAAATCAACAAAGAAGCCATCACCAATGTGCAAAATGCTTACAAAATACTTTCCAGTGCGAAGAAACATTTGCTCAAAGTGCAAAGAGGCAATAATTACTTTTTGTTTCCCTTGAAATTATGATTCTCATTCTCAATTTAAGCAGCTCCCTTGGGCAATTCGCCATCTTCGATGAGTCCAAGGGAAATGAATGGACTTACCTCAAATGGAGTAAAGCAAAATCATTAAATTTAGAACTCAAAGTCAAGTTACAAGAAATTCTTGACCTTAAAAAAACGACGCTTCAAGAACTCAAATCTATCTATTGCGTCGAAGGACCAGGCTCTTTTACCGGCCTTCGTGTTTCCGCAAGTTTTTGCACTGGATTGAGCTTGGCTTTAAAAATTCCGTTTTACGGCATTCCTAGTTTTTTCCTCAACAATGAGAACGAATTCTTCCTTCCACTGCAATTTGAGCGAGCCAAAACGCTATCACTAGCTGAGGCTCTAGAAAAAAAACTGAGTTTCATTAAAATAGCCTCTCAAGAAGAATGCTTGATCAGCACTCCAAAAATAACTGAAGAAAATAAAGTTTTCGCCATCAACAATCAAGAATGGCCTTCAGAAGTTCATCTAAAAAAAGCTTTTCTTTTGAGTGCACAAAAGCCAAGAAACTTTCAGCTTAATTATGGTTTAGAAGCCTATTCCAATAATTAAAATAACTAATTTTAGTAGCTTAAATAGTTAGTCTTTTCTTTATTTAACATAAACTTAATGAGACTTTCTTGAAAAATTTATTTTCAACACTTCATCCTAAGAATAAACTTTAGTTGTTGTTCATCTTGACGAAAAAGAATATGGACATGAAGAAAGCACAGATACTTGCAAAATTTTTATTATGTCTATGCATAGTCATCCCTACTTTTATTAGATCTGAAACTCCTACCCAAAGGCATGAACAGTCTCTAGCAATGCTTCAAAGCTTGGCTAGAAATAGAACCCTTTTTTCTGCAGAAAACTACGAAGCTGTATTGAAAAAAGAGTTTGATGTTTTTTTTTCTTATTATTTTAAAAATAATTTAGACAAAAAAACAGCTGAGAAAACAATTGAAACAATCATGGAAGATGACAATTTTTCACATTTAAGAAACAATATTAAGCATGAAATATTTAACAAGCTCATAGAAGCAGATTTTTCGGTAGCTGAACTTTCTAACAACGGAATAAAAAGCTTTGCTCCAGAAATAACGGCACTAGTAAAACTGGAAATGCGAGAGCACAGTGAAAATTTTCATCTACAACAATTGTTATCAAAAAACCAAGAGAAGAACAGATCTTTCTCACTAAGAACTCTTCCTAGTTACAAAGTAGGAGAAACAATTAAAATTGATGAAAATTCGAAACAAATACAAATTTACCCATTAGAAAAGATTCAAGGAGACAGTCCCTGGATTAAAGTGGAATATTCGAGCAGCCCTAATGGAGAAAGAAAACCTGCTTTCGTCAGTAAACACACCCTGTTCTTTAGCCTTAAGAAACAACCCTTTCAGAGCAAGTCTTACATACTAAACGTCAACGAAAGACAAACTGAAAACAGCCACATTCGTTCTCCCTTCAGTGGAAGAGAACTAGACCTAAAAAAAGACTGCGAACTCACAGAAGTCAAAGACTGGGCTGAATCACTCGAAAAAGAAAGGCAAAGGCTGTTTATTGCTAACCTAGCTCCGCGAGAAATAAACGCAGAACGAGAAACTGAAGCAAATACACCTACAAACAAGCTCGTTCGAATTGATAATCCTGAGGATTGTATTTTCAATTATCAAGAGGACGACGGAAGCCTATTCTACTTACCTATTTATAGTAGTTCTCATAGCAGGTCTCAAAGATCATCTATTATTCCAAAAGAAGAAAGTGAAGATGCCAAGAAAAAAGGTATTCAAATTGTCCACTTTACAAAAGAAGGGCCTCAATCTTTTCACATACCTGCGAATGCCCCGGTAAAACACTATAAGGCGCAAGGATGGGGGCACATTGTCGAAGTTCCCAAAGGAACCCTAGACACTAAGAATAGACTCTTAAACTCAAAACTTTCATACAGAACCTCGAAAGACAATGTTGAAAAGCTTACAAACGCCACAAAGGTTGAGGAGCACCAAGAAGCAGAAGACAAAACAACAGTGGCTCAAATAATTCCAGAAAAAATTTCGGATCAATCCAAAGAAGCCTCCAAAAAACCAGTTGGCATTCCCATTGCTCATTACGGCAAAGAGGGAACAAAAACATATTACCTTCCAAAAGACACCGCTGTTAGCTTTCGAAAAGCAGATGGATGGGGTTACATCATTGAAATTCCAAAAGGCACCGTAGATTCAAACGGAAAGACACTCGACGAGACTCTTGTTTACAAGACATCTCCTGTGAACATCTCATCTTTTAAAAATGGAAAAGAAAAAGGTCAAAGTCTTTTAACGGAAGAAAAAGACAAATCAGAAGGCTCTCACGATAGAATAAAAAAATTCATCACCATCATTAACAATAATAATAGAAATAAAAGAGAAGGAACCTTAGATAAAAGAAGGTTTCGCCTCAGACCAAAGGACACATGCTTACAATTCAATGAAGACATAAAAAGAGCCATGAAAGACCTCAAACTTCCAGAGACAAATGAATTTTTTTACTTCGTAAAGTCCATCATTTTTCAAGAAAGTAGATATGATGACGAAGCATATTTATTTGAGCCGCGTTTAGTTTTAGAAGAACACCCTAAAACAAAAAAACCTACTTGGGCGTGGGATGACTGGCTCAAGTATGCAAACGAAAAATCAAAAGTACCAGACCCCCAAGGACCAGAGTGGAAAAAATATTCTGGAAGCTACGGGCTATTTCAGCTGCTACCAGCAGAGGTTTACGGAGAATACGGTTTTCAAGGAAGCCCCGAAGACCTCTTTGACCCCTATATTAATATTAAATACGGAATGCTTCAGCTCGCTAAAGAGTTCAAAATTGCCACTAAAGAAAAAAGAGATCAATCAACCCCTGAGTTTGCCAAGTATTCAAAGATTGAATTAGCTGCAGCAGCATATAATAGCGGCAGCCTTCGACTTGCAAAGAACAAACTATACTCACACACAAACTCTGGCTTTGCGGGTGAAAAAAAATTCTACCATGAGCACGTCAGCGCACTTCAAAAATCATACCTAAACGAATGTGGAAAAGTGTATTAATTATTGTTCCTTGAAGGTGAAATTTTAATCGTTTAAGCTTGTCTTATGGATGTTTCTTTAAAAGAGTTCAGAAAAGCAATTGAGAAATTAGACGCCGCTCTTCAAGAAGAAAAAACTGAATATTTGAGAGACTCCGTTATTCAAAGATTTGAGTTTTGTGTTGAGCTCGCCTGGAAAACAGCTAAAAAAGCGTTGGGTTCTTCGAAAACTAGCTCTAAGTTGGTTCTTAGAGAGATGCTCCAAAACAATTTAATCGATGATGCAGATTTTTGGTTTCAAAGTATAGACCAGAGAAATCTGACTTCTCATACTTATAACGAAGATATTGCAGAAAGCGTCTACAGCTTTGCTGAAAAATTTCTCCCTTATGCTCAAAAACTATTAGAAAAATTAGAAAAATTATGAGTCAACTTTACTTGAATAATCAAGAATTCTTATTTTTAGAAAAATATGTTATTCAGGTTATTAAAAACAGAGGTGCTCAGCTTTGGGCCTTTGGTTCTCGAGTTCGAGGCGATCATCAAAAGTATTCAGATATTGACCTGATGTATCATTCTGAAGAAGATCTTTCAAAGTTGATTCTTCAAATTCGAAGCTTTCTAGAGGAGTCAAATTTTCCTTATATTGTTGAACTGATTAATGAGAAGAAATTTTCAAAAGCTTATATGAAAAATTATTTGAAAGAACGGATCTTATTGTAATTTCCAACAATAAACCCCCCTAGTGACAATTTCTGTCAGAGCACTGTCTAAAAATTCATCTTTTTGCTCAAGCTAAGTATTTGTTATTTCGAGTTATTTCTTGGCACCCTTCTTGAAGCTTAAGAAGTGTTAGAAAAAACAACTTAAAACAAGGGGAAATAAAACAAATGAAAAAATTAAATATCAAACTCACTCAAATCATCGGAATCTGTCTTATAGGACTTATGAGCTCATGCGCTAGCAACTCTAAAGACTCTTCTCAAGACATCTTTAAAGTTCACAGCCAAGACGGAAGAAGCTTCCTTTGTACAGACCTTCAAGGCAATAACATGGGACAATCCTTTCAGTGTTCACGAGATCAACTCAACATTGCTTCTCGAGTCTATCCTAGCGCAAACAATCTCAATCCAAATAACTACATCAATGACTTCTCATACAAATGTGCTGTCTTTAATTATGCGGGAACCCTCATTGAAAGATGTGACAACAATTACTCTCAATTCAACACACCGAATATGAGTCCTCAAGTCAACAGCATTGGAAGCCCAGATACTGGACTTGATTTAGATACTTACTTTCCAGATTACAATACAGGCACTTACCCAAGCAACAACCCTTTCGATCTTGACGTCGGATTTCCTACAGTTCCAAGCATGAATGATTTTGGTTATGACTTTAACAATCCGAATGGAACGGGCTTCGACAATTGGAACTACCAAGACTCGCCTCTCTTCACGCCACCACTTGTAAACGGCTATGGGTATTAATAGCAAAATAACTTCCTAAATTTGGAACTCATTCAAAAGAGAATGAGTTCTTTATTGCCGCTTAGAGCCTGTGCCCCATCAGGTCTCTTAGCGGTTTTTTTTATTTTTATTTAAAGATTCAATCCACTTTTAGCAATGGTGCTCATGACGAGAAAAACAACAACAGCAAATACAACTAGAAAGAAAAGAAAACAACAAAGATGAACAAAGCTTGCCGCCCACAAAGCTCTTTTCGGAGTTATTTTCAAGTCTTCAGAAATTCCAACTGAATAATACCACCAAAAAACAAACAAATAAGCAAGACTCCCAATAACAGGAATCAAAGTTAATAATTTAGTCCACGAAGACAAGACACCAAGATGCACTAAGCGAGAAAAAGAAATAGTGGAATCTTTTGCGAAGAGCTTTAATCCCAAATAAGAAAAAATACTCAAAAAAAACAGTCCCACAAAAGAGAAGACAACATTCAGAATTAAAGAAGAAGCTCCAGTTGCTTGCTGAGAAATTTGAGAGAAAACGCTTAAAAAATCAATGTCAAGATTTTGAGATAATTGAAATCTTTCATCAATTTGAATAAAAAACTTCTCTAAAGCTCTGAGACTAAAGCGCGCTTTAAGCTGAACCAAAAAAGCAATGATGACCAGAACTCCAACTGATTTTCCCCACATCCAACGATCTGCAACTCCAGAAGCTAAAAATCTTTGAAAAAAGCCTTGAGGCCCTTGAGCATATTTTTGAAGATCTTCTAAAGGATTTGTTTCCCGATATGTTTTCATCTTTTTATAGCTTGGCACAAAAAGCGCTACAAAGCCACCCAGCGCCGAACACTGGCAAAGACTCCAAGACAGGTAAAGGCAAGTGCAATCAAAATAAGAAAACCTCTCACTTGGTAAAGGTTATTTTCTGTTAGTTGCAACTTTGCTTTTCCAATCTCTTTAGGTCGAATGCCGATCAGAGCTTCATCTTTTAAAAGATAATTTAAAGAGTTCAGAAGTAAATCTTTATTAGCACCTTGATCAAACATATAGTTTCTAGCCATATTGTGACTCCCCAAAAGAACCACTTCACCTCGTAGAATTTTATCTTGAGCGCCTTCTTTTTCAACAGGCTCAGTTGACTGAGTTTGGCTGGATACTTTTTCATGGTGAACAACCAATCCTAAGACATGTGGCCCCATGGGATCTCCGGAATCTCTTTTTAAAGATTTCAAGTTATCTAAAGAGACTTTTTTATAAAAAGAACTGGCGTCTGAAGAAAGCAACCTAGAAATTTTGTAAGATTCAGCGGCTTGAGTTGGAAGACTAAAGGCCCTCGCCTCGGTCATGAGCACGGGATCTTTAAAAGAAGCCACAATTTCCTCAGACAACTCAAAGTCCAGAGAAAGCACGCCCAGAGGAATTTGCTCAATTCTTGGATCAATCACAACTGCCTGAGAAACATTGAGAGCATACTTGTTTAAAAAAGCAAACCATTGATTTTGAACGCTCGCTCCCGCTAAAAATAAGAGCGTTCCACTTTCATTTAAAAATTTAGATATTTTTTCAACATCACCAACTGCTGGCGGATTTTGAGGACCAGCAAGAACGGCTGCATGACAACTTGAAAGATCTCCGGTTATTAAATTGACGGCCTCGACTTCGTATTGTGAGGAATCTAATTCATTTTTAAAGGCAGAAAATCCCTCCGCTGAGTCATCACTCAACTGAGGCTCAGAATGCCCTTGAATGAAACAAACTTTTTTCCTCTCTGCATTTTGAACTTGAATGAGCGCCTGAACAATTTGTTCCTCCGCTTGAGCATCATTAAAATTATCGATTCGATACTCTTTACCCTTTGAGGTCTTAAAAATAAGCACATTGTCGCGAGTTAACTTCGCCTCTCGAGCAAGCACTGGAGAAGAAAGCGGGTTGAGAATCTTCAAAGAAAGCTTTCCTCTTGATTCATTTTTAAGCGAATCAAAAAAACGTTTTAAATCTCGAGTCGCGCTCATGGAAGATAAATTACTCGACCAAAGTTCAAGAGAGATTTCATCTGAAAGATTTGCTAATATTTTTTTAGTTTGTGAGCTGAGACTGTGAATGTTGGAACGGGTAAAATCACCTTTGATATTATTTTCAGTCGCGAACCAATTGACAAGCCCTAAGACACCCAACACGGCTAGAGAACTAAAAATGAGACTCAGACTAAAGTGTGCTGTCTTTTTTTTCAGCCACTGAGCAAGACCCTTTAAATTTGTAAAAACAAAAAGAAGCAGTGACAACAGCATCAGCCCATAAACGACTGGAGCCACATAAGGCTGCAACCACAGTGATCTAAAAAAATGACTCAAAACGACCCACAAAAATAATGTTCCTGAAAAAATGTAAATTCCTAATTTATTCATAAACTAAGACCTCCAAGCTCGACTCTCGAGCACCTTGTTTGAAAGAAAAAGTGCGAAGAAAATAATGCTGAGAAAAAAGACAAGCGACTTTAACTCAAGACTTCCTTGTAAAAAATTTTGAAAGTGTTGAAGCATGTTTGCAGAGTCAGCGGCGCCCTGCCCTCCAGCGCCTTGAGCCGAAGAGCTCATCATCCACAATCCAAAATTACTCGCAAAAGTAAAGATCAAAGCCATCAACTGACTTCTTAAAAGAGCCGACCAAAAAAGGCCAATGGCTAAAAACATGGCTCCATTTAAAAAGAGCCCCAAATAACTTGTAAAAATAATCCCCAAGTCAGGACCTCCAGCAGCTCCTCCTTCAGAATACAAAACTAAAAAAGCTGGAAAGACCAAACTTAAAAGAAGCATGATGCTGAGAATTGACAAAGCACTCAAGTATTTTGCGAGAGTAATCTCCCAGTTTCTAATGGGAGAAGTCATCAACAAGACTAAAGTGTTTTTACGGAGCTCCTCCGTAAACAGCCCCATAGAAAAAAACGGCAAAACGAAAAGAAAAATGACATTCATATTGGCGTAAAAACTTTCAGCCAGGCGGTCAATGCCAATTTCTTGAGGCATGCCATATGGACCGCCTTGAGTGAGCATCAAATAAAGCCGTAGAAATGAATAAAACATGTAGCCCATAGCCACAATAAAAACTCCAATAAACACTGAAGCTAAGGGAGTATAAAAATAGCTTTTTAATTCTTTTTTCCAAACACAAAATATATTTTTTAAAAACATCTTACAAGGCTCCTTTCTCTTGAACTTTTTGACCAGCGAGATCTTGAGAAACAATTTGCAAATAAGTTTCCTCTAAACTTCGATCATTATTTGAGCTAAATTCGTCGACACTTTTGTCGGCCACCAACTTCCCTTGATTGATCATCACGACACGAGAACAAGTCATGACCACTTCCGGCAGAATATGGGTGGAAAGAATAACCGTATGATTCAAAGCGAGACTCTTAATGAGTTTTCGAATTTCAATAATTTGAATGGGATCGAGCCCCACAGTCGGCTCATCGAAAATAATCACTTCAGGGTTATGAACAATGGCCTGAGCTATGCCCACTCGTTGGCGGTAGCCCTTAGAAAGACTTCCAATAACTTGCTTCATTTTGTCTTTCAATCCACAGTGCTCAGCCACAAAACTTAAGCGTCCTGAAAATTCGTTTTTAGCAAGGTGTTTTAACTCACAAACATAGCGAAGGAATTCTTCCACTCTCATGTCTAAGTAAAGAGGAGGAATTTCCGGCAAATAACCAACCCTTTTCTTCACCTCAAGTGGACTTTCAAAGACATCAAAAGAATCAATTGAAACAGAGCCAGAACTTGTTGACATAAATCCAGAAACAATCTTCATCGTCGTTGACTTCCCCGCGCCATTGGGACCGAGTAGCCCGAGTATTTGCCCCTTAGGAATACTTAAAGATAAAGAATCCAGGGCTCGAAAAGACCCATAGTTTTTTGTTAAATTTTTAATTTCAATCATATTTATTCCCTCAATTATTTAATAATAATTAAGCACTTAGCTTTATACTCAGGTATTCTAAAATCTCTAGCTTTAAAGTCAAGAACGCCCTGCGCAAGCATCATGCTTCAAATCGACATGAAGCCTCAAAAAAGCTTCATTTTTTGTATAAAGAACTTGTCATTAAGCCCGACTCGTCATAAATATAGTGAACTTAGTCTTTTGAGTCGTTAGCTCAGTTGGTAGAGCATCTCCCTTTTAAGGAGAGGGCCCAGGGTTCAAGTCCCTGACGACTCACCATTTTAAAAGTCATTTTTCCATGAAATGATTTCAAAATCATCTCCCTTCTGACTCTCATCACCTCCATATATAACTCGTCCAATTTTTTTTGATTTTTGCAATTCAGCAAAAGAATTCAAGTTCTTTTTAAATTCTTTTGTAAAAGTTTGAGCAGATTTTATCTCACTGGCAATGAGCTCAGAAGCATTTTCCTCAAGCAGGTCAATCTCTAATCCGTTTTGGCCTCTCCAAAAATATATATTGGAAGACTCTCCTTTATTGTAAATTGATTTTAACTTTTCAGAAACGACCCAATTTTCAAAAATATTCCCGTACAATGGATGCGACTCCAACTGCTCTTTAGTCTTTATCCTTAGTAAGTAGCAAAGAAGTCCAGTATCATGAAAATATAGTTTTGGGCTTTTAATGATTCTTTTATTAAAATTTTTATAATAAGGTTCCAATTGAAAACAAATATAGGTTGCTCTCAATACTGAAAGCCAACTTTTTACAGTCACCTGTGAGACTCCAGAATCATTGGCGACTCCTGAGTAGTCGAGTAAAGAAGAAACTCTTCCAGCAAACAAACGAATGACTTTTTCAAAAGCACTTAAATTAGAAATGTTTTTTAACTGACGAATATCTTTTTCAACATAAGTTAAATAATATTGATCAAGCCAAGTGTGAGCAAGAAGCTTTTGATCATAGATTCGAGGATACGCTCCAGTGAGCAAAAGTTCATTTAAATCAAAGTCATTTTTTTGGAAAATCTCTTTTTTAGAAAAAGGCAATAATGTATAAATTCGAACTCTACCAGCCAATGATTGCGAAATTTTACTTGAGAGTAAGAGGTTTTCTGACCCTGAAAGAATAAATTGTCTCTGATTATCTTTAGCATCAACTATCCCTTGTATCTCAGAAAGAAGTTCTGGCGCTTTTTGCACTTCATCTAAAATAAGATTTCCTGAATGTTTTTTAAAAAAAGCCTTTGGGTCCTCAGTAGCAAGGCGTCGATTCTCCAAACTCTCTAAAAGCACATATTCATAATTTTTGAATAGCTTCTTGGCCAAGGTTGTCTTTCCGGATTGCCTCGGCCCAATAAAAGCTAAAACAGGGTAAGAAGAAGCCTCTTTTGAGACAACATCCTCAATTTCTCTCTTATACATAACTGAAATTATTACATTATTAAAGAAACTGGGCAAACTAAAGTTGAACTTTAGTTTGCCCGAAACTGTCATTTTCTTGAAATTTGGCTACTCAGAAGCCTTCTTGTAAACTCCCAACATGTATCGTGTAAATAGCTCCAACCAAGGAAAACTCAAACAATACAGAGAATTTCTGGGAGAAATTGAAGTCAGCGAAAAAGATCTCAAAGAGCCTCTTTCTGACCCTTTAACAATTATTCAATACAAGGCTTCTCAGTTTCAGAACACTCTTGTTGATGACACTTCCTTGGAAATAGAAGGCGAAAGCATTGGAATCAACATTCGATGGTTTCTTGAGAAACTGCCAACACTTCTTGGCAAAAAAGCACATTTCAGATGCCTCATTGGTATTCATCGAAATGAGGCTGTTGAAATCTTTCAAGGAGAATGCCATGGGCACATTGCTCCAGCAGAAGGAAATTCATTTGGCTTCAACAACTACTTTGTTCCACTTGGTGAAAAACAAAGTTTTGGAGTCAAGATTGCACCAGAGCTCAATCCAAGAATCATTGCTCTTAAAAAATTTAAAGAGGGTTCTTCTTACAAAGTGCTTGCTCCCCTTTTTGAATGGACTGGGGCATTCCAATAAGCTTTCACACTGAGAAAATCAAAACATCAGTCTACTGACACCTGGCCCGTCAAAGAAATTTCTAAAATTTCTATTTTTTATATTAATATTTTTTTACGGACTCCGATGAGATGTTTATGAAGAAGTATTTAACATTACTCATTTTTATTTTTGTTATGAACATATTTTTGACCTCATGTGGCTCTCGATCTTCACACGTCAGTAGAGACGGTGGATTCGAAGAAGATGAATTTTCTCTCGAGTCAACAGAAGAAGATGAAGACTTCGCTTTAGACGACGAAGAATTTGAGGCTCCAACGCCGCAAGTCGCGCCAAGAAAGCAAGCAGCTCCTCGACAACAACAAGTAAGAATAGCCCCCCCCGCTCCAAGAGTCATGGCGCCAGTTCAGAGATCTATTAGCAGTAATCATGTTCAAGTTTTTGACCATAGCCAAGGCGGAAACTCAGCAGCTTCATCTCAAAACCACAACCAACAAGCCTCAACAAGTTACTCAGACAGTAACATGCAGCTTTTTGATTACAGTAGAAACGGCAGGAATTCCTCATATTCTGAAGGATCTTCCCGTCGTGCTCCCGCAAGTATGCGCTCATCAGGCAGAAGTATTTCTTCTCTCGGACAAGGAAACTTTAAACATGGATATTTTTCATTAAAAAAATCATGCAAGACACACGCTGAGCCAAATGAGAGCTCACAAGCTTTTGGAACACTTAGTGACAAGAGAACTCTTTGGGTTCGCCCAAGTAGCTCTGAAAACTGGGTCACTGTTCTCAGAAAAGCCGGCCCTGCTTATATGAAGAAAAGTTGCTTCTAAAAAGTTATTTAAAGGTAACTTAATTAATATACGCCTCTGAGCTAAAAGCTCGGGGGCGTATTTTTTTTATGGAATTTTTTAAAGTCGTTCCACTCAATTCTGCTTCACCCGTATAGCGAAAACGAATATAATTTCGAGTGTAGCCCAACCACGAAGCATCTTTTAATTGTTTTTCAAAAAGGACTTCATGCTCTCGGTCTTTTTCTTTTTCAGCGTAACGCGCATAGTTTTCATTCCCCAAGGCAATGAGCTTTTTGACCCGTGCTTTTTTTACTTTCTTTTCAATTTGGTTTCCTAAATTTGCAGCGGTGGTTTTTTTCCTCTGAGAATATGGAAAAACATGAAAATGAGTGACTGGAGAATTTTTTAAGAAATCATAAGTTTCTTGATACTGCTCTTCAGTTTCTCCGGGAAACCCCGCAATAACATCGGCACCAATAGCGGCATGAGGAAAGTATTTTAGAATAAGATTTAATTTTCCCTCGTATTCCTCACGTGTATACTTTCTTCGCATTTTTTTAAGAATTTCATTGGAGGCACTTTGAAGCGGCACATGAAAGTGATCACAGAAAACCGGCAATGACTTTAAAGTTCTTAGAAGTTCTTTCGTAATCGTATTGGCCTCGACTGAAGAAAGGCGGAGCCGCTCCAGCCCTTTGAGCTCTCCAATGGAGCGAATGAGCTGAGACAAAGACTCTCCGCTTGATGATTCATATTCGCCAATATTGACCCCGGTCAGCACAATTTCTTTAAAGCCTTGATCAATAATTTCACGAGCGTTTTGCACAGCTTGCTCGACTCGAATAGTTCGAGAACGACCTCGAGCAAAAGGAATCACACAAAAAGAACAAATGTAGTTACAGCCATCTTGAATTTTTAAAAAGGCCCGGGTTTGAGAATAAGAGTCAGTTGTAAAAGCGCCCCAAAATTCATCGGTTTGATCAATCTTAACGTGCAGCTTTTCAGATTTCTCGAGTTCATCAACATAATCGAGCACCTTAAACTTCTCACTAGTTCCTAAGAGTAAGTCAATTTCTGGCATTTGTTGCAAACGATCCGCATCCATTTGAGCATAGCAACCCGTCACAATTAATTTCCCCTGCGGTGATATTTTTTTTGCTTTTCGAATCAAATTCCGACACGTCGAATCGGCATCGTCAGTAACCGTGCAGGTATTTAAAAAAGTTAACTCGGCTTCATCGCCAAATTGAACGACCGAATATCCTTTTTTCTCAAAAGATTGCGCCAGAAAAGCCGTTTCCGAAAAATTAAGCCGACAGCCTAAGGTCTGAAGCGCGACTCTTTTTTTATTTTCATTCATTTTATTCTTCACCTAGGAACTCACTTTTTAATGCTTTTTTCAGAGATGGTCTAGAAAGAAAACTTCCCTGGTTGGCCAATTTATTTGCTTTTTAGCATTTTCCATTGAAAGCTAGACCAATTTTAAAAAATTAGCTAAGTCTGGGGGCATGAGTGATCCAAAATACCGCATTGAAACAGATACCATGGGTGAAGTTCAAGTTGAAAGTTGCCAATACTGGGGAGCTCAAACTCAACGATCTCTCATGAATTTTGCCATTGGTAGAGACAAAATGCCTCCTTCAGTTATTCAGGCACTTGGAATTTTAAAAAAAGCTGCGGCACTCACCAACCAAAAGTTAAAAAAGCTCGACGCTGAAAAAACTCAAGCTATTTGCGATGCTGCCGATGAAGTCATTGCCGGAAAATTAAATCACCAATTTCCTTTAGTTGTTTGGCAAACAGGATCAGGCACTCAAAGCAACATGAACTCCAATGAAGTCATTGCAAACAAAGCCATTGAAAAGATGGGCGGCGTTCTTGGTAGCAAAAGCCCCATTCACCCCAATGATCACGTCAACATGAGCCAGTCTTCAAATGACGTCTTCCCAACCGCCATGCATATTGCCGCTGTTTTAGAAGTTGAAAAAAAACTTTTTCCAGCTTTAAAAGATTTTCGAGCCACACTGATCAAAAAAGAAAAAGAGTTCGAAGGCATTATTAAAGTCGGACGGACTCACTTGATGGACGCCACCCCACTCACACTTTCTCAAGAATTCTCAGCCTACACGCAACAAATTGAAAACGGCATTGAGAGAGTTGAGCAGTCTTTAGAAAAATTGCGTTATTTAGCTCAGGGTGGAACTGCAGTTGGCACTGGCCTCAATACGCATCCTGAATTTGCAGTTCTTGTGGCAGAAGAGATTTCAATTCAGAGTGGGAGCCAGTTTTACACGGCACCCAATAAATTTGAAGCTCTTGCGGCTCATGACGCCTTTGTTTTTGCTCACGGTGCTTTAAAAACATTGGCGTGCTCATTGATGAAAATTGCCAATGACATTCGCTGGCTTGGAAGTGGCCCCAGATGTGGCTTCGGAGAACTCGAAGTTCCTTCAAATGAACCAGGATCTTCAATCATGCCTGGAAAAGTAAACCCCACTCAATCGGAAGCTTTGACCATGGTTTGCGCTCAAGTCCTCGGAAACGATGTTGCGATCAATGTTGGTGCCTCTTCTGGAAATTTTGAGCTCAACGTCTTTAAACCCTTGATTATTCATAACTTCATTCACTCCTTAACTCTGCTCAGCGACTCTATGAATTCTTTCAACAAAAAGTGCCTTTCTGGAATCAGAGCAAATAAGAAAACCATTGCGGCTCATGTGGAAAATACTCTCATGTTGGTCACGGCGCTGAATCAGCATATTGGCTATGACAATGCTGCCAAAATTGCTAAAAAAGCCCATGCTGAAGGAGTGACTTTAAAGCGAGCAGCCCTTGAGTTAAAGCTACTCAGTGAAGAGGACTTCGACAAATGGGTTGATCCTGCTAAAATGTGCGCCCCTTCATAAGCAATTGAATTTACAAGTCTTTGACTTTGCTCTGACAGAAATCACCTTTTTGTGACTAAGAATTATAGTATTTTTAAGTATTTATAGCTTCTCGAATCTTTGAATGATTGGCTCAAAAATGTTAGTATTCGTTTACCGGGCGGTAATCAAAAATGACAGAAAAAATAAAAACAAACACAGAGAAGCAAAAATCCCCTTTTAGAGATATGAGCCAACTGAGCAATGAAGATGTTGAGAAGCTCATTATTAGTGGTGAACTCAACTGGCAAGACGCCAAGAGAACTCTTTCCTTGAGAGTGGCCGACAAAGACATTTCTACCAGCGAAAAGCTTCGCTGCTATTATTTTCTCACCATGATTTGCACAGAGCAAAGAAAGCTCGATGAAATCAGTAAAATCTACGATGAAGTCAATGCTCTTGAACTCAACGGCAGCGAAGAACATGTTCAATATGCGCGATTTCTCTATGCAACCGCGATTGCGTGGACCATCGAAAACAGTAACGTCAACAAAGCTAGAGAATACTTCGACAAAGCTCAAATTATTGCTCGAAAAGAAAAGAACCAAGACCTCATTTTTAAATGTTGTTATGCTCAAGCAGAGCTTCTCAGAAGCGAAGGTGAATACAACAGAGTTTTTGACCTTGAAAAAACGCTCATTGAATATGCTGAAGTGAGTTCAGAGCCGATTAAAAACAGAGCAACCGTTTGTATGCTCGTTGCCAACATCAACAGAAAAATTGGTAACTACGAAGAAGCTATCATTGGATTCAATAATTCTAAAGAAGTCTTGAGCATCGACAGAAATAGTCCAGCTTATTTATATAATCTTTGGGCTCTTGGAACCTGTTATGCCGCAATTGAAGATGAAGAAAAAGCTAAAATTTACCTCGACCTTGCGACTCAGAGCACTGGGCCTACGAACTCTGAAATCAATCGAATCAACATTCTTTCACGAATGACGTTGGCTGAGCTCAACGTCGTCGTTGGGAACTATGAGCAAGCAGAAAATCATTACAGTGAAATGGAGAAAGCTATTAACGGTGATGACACGAGTTACTACGGAAGAAGACTTCTCAGAGGACAAGCTCTTCTAGAAATTAAAAAAGGTGACTTCGAAAGATCCAACGAACTCATTGATAAGCTCGTGGTCATGGCAGCTGGAGAGAACAAGCATAAAGAAATTATGAGACTTCGACTGCTTAAAGCTGAAGTTCTTCTCAGAACTGGAGAAGCTTCTCAACACGAGCAAGCACTCACCATGCTTCAAGAAACCCTGGCTTATCATAAAAATGTTGGCAGCAAGAGACACACGACTGTGTGCCTTGAAGTCATGGCTAGATTAAATTCTCGAATGGGCTATCCGAAAGATGCTCTCAACAGAATTCTTGAAATGAGTGATGTCACCCGAGCATCTAACTTTGACCGAATGTTTGTTCGAGCCCAACTCATTGCCTTTACCTTAAAAAGAAAGCTTGGAGAATCTCCAGCTGCACACGACATCAAAGAGCTCATGCCAATCATCAACAAACTCAACATGAGTGCAGAACGAGTCATTTTGAAAAGATTTGAAGACGAAAGCTACGACGAATGGACTTCAGACCTCAAAAGCCTCGATCCCTATAATCAACGATACGTTAATGAGTTTTTTGAAGATTTTCATTTTGTCCCAGAGCAGTCGACGGACATGGAAATTGACCCGAACTCTCATTATGTTCGAGAAAAGCACCTTGGAGAAATTCCATTCCACAACAAATTTACTCTCATGAGAATCTTACTTCTTCTGGCTGAAGATCCAGGTCGAGAATTCTCAAAAGAAGAATTTGCTCAGAAAATTTGGGATCAAGAATACAATCCTCTCAGACACGATAATAACATCTATATCAACATCAACAGGCTCAGAAAGCTCGTTGAGCCGAATCCTCGAGAAAGCCGATACATCATGAATGGCTCAAGAGGCTATTATTTCAATCCAGCCATGAAAGTGAACATTTCAACGCACATCTCAAAAACTGCGCCAAGACTTGTCCATAGTGCAAAAGCTGGAGAAATACGATAGATTTATCTAAAGATGCTGTTTAAAAATATTTTTAGATCTTTCCTCTTTTTGGGTTCCTTTCTGACTTTTGCTCAAATAAGCAAAAGTGTTCAAAATAAAGAGTTAAAACGGCTTGCCACTGAGCTCAATGCTCCATTGAAGCTCCCTTATGGAAATTGTAATAAAGAGCTCATTCAAAAAGAAGTCTTGAAGCTTGGCTCCCAGCTTTCTAACCGAGCTAACGATCCTATTAATATTAAACCCCTCACTCAAGACTTGGGAAGCACTTTAGGCGAAGTTTCGCCACTAGGGGACGAATTCTTTCCTTGGGCCCCAATGACTGTCAGCAATGAGCGGGGAGTTTTTCTTGAAATTATCAAAACAGATCACAATAAAAAGAAGCTTGAATTAAACATTTACGACCTTTGTCAAGGACCAGAGAGCATTTTGGCCAGAGGAACCATCAATGTAGACGAAGCCTATTTCATTGGTAAGGATCAAAGCGTCCTCATCGGACTCAAAGACTTCCCAGAAGCTCAAAATGGGCTACTAGGACCTCTTTTTGCTAAACTACAGCTCAAAACAAGTCGTAAAGAACTTTCCTCTGACGAGTCATCTCACGGAGAAATCATGAGCTATCACCTCAGTCTTTATTTTTTAAAGAAAGACTCTAAAAGCGATCTTCAGAAAAACCCCAACTTTGGCGAAATCCTCAAACGGTATAAAGAAGACAACTTTGAACTTATACCCTTGCAATTAACCCAATAGCCTATTAAAAAAGTCTCTATTATGGGTCGCGGAGACAACAGATTAACCAAGAAAACTCGTCAGCGTCGTGCACAAGCTAAGAAAAAAGCACGACTAGCTAATAACAGAAAGGCTAAAGCTAATGGATAACAATAAATCACACGGCGATAGCTCTTACAGCAAAAGAGACTCCTCTGAGAATAAAAATCATTTCAAATCGAAATCATATAATCGAAAAAAAGTTTGTCCATTCATTATGGATAAAAAACTCGTACTTGATTACAAGAACATTAAATTGATTCAAAGATTTATTACTGAAACTGGAAAAATTGTTCCTCGGTATATTTCCGGTGTGAGTGCTAAAAAGCAAAGAGAACTCTCAAAGCACATTAAAAGAGCAAGAAACCTTGGAATCATTGCTCCTTTGACTCAAGACCTCACTAAAAACTAGTTCAATCAAAACTAAATTATTTATGGCGTTGCAGATATCCTCTGCGACGCCATAAATTTATGACACTCTAAAAAAGCACCTCAAAAAAGGATCCGCTATACTAAGAGTCTATGAGCGATTCACTTCAAAAAATTCAATCCAAGATTAAAGAAAATTTTAAAGAATCAAAGCGGATTCTCAGCTTTCAAGAGTATTTTGATCTGGTTAAAAAAAACCCGCTTAATTTCTTAAGACCCTGTCCTCAATACATTTCAGACTCAGTTCAATATTATGGACAGAAAAAAAGTTCTGAAAAACTCCAACACGTTGAAGACTCCTACTCTTTATTTGACCTCAAGTTTCTTCCCCACGAACAAGCCCTCATTGGACAACAACATTTGCAAAATGAATTTGTAAAAATTCTTGAAAGTTTTGTTCGCTCTGGAAGAATAGATAAGCTCATTGTTCTTCATGGTCCAAACGGGTCTGCCAAATCAACTTTTATTAAAAACCTTTTCTTAGCCATTGAAGATTATTCAAAAAAATCGGAAGGCGCCCTTTTTCAGTTTTCTTGGATTTTCCCACTTCACAACTCCGAAAAGAAAAAACTGGGAATTGGGAACACGGCAAAAGAAAAAATCTCGTCGCAATCAAGCTACGCTCACCTAGAGCAAGAAAATATTGCAGCCATCTTAAGAAGTGAGCTGCACGAAAACCCAATTTTCCTCATCCCCAAAGAAGAGCGTGAACTCTTGTGGAATCAGTGGAAAAAAGACTTTAAAGATGAAGACTCTCAAAGACTTCTTTCAACCCAAGAACATTTCTTCAAAGGAGAACTGAGCCATAAAAACGCCATCGTCCTAGAAACCCTTCTAGAAGAATACAATGGAGACATTGAAGAAGTTTGGAAGCACATTCGAGTGGAACGCTATTTCTTTTCTAGAAAGTTTCGACGAGGCCTCGTCACCATTGAAGCAAAGCTGGGAATGGACGCGCAAATGCGACAGGTCACCCTAGACCAGTCTATGAGGAATTTACCTCCCGCCCTTCAAAGCTTGAATCTTTTTCAACTGGAAGGTGACCTCATTGACGGGAACCGGGGCATCATAGAATATAGTGACCTCCTAAAGCGACCGGTGGAGGCCTTCAAATATCTTCTGAGCACCGTTGAAACCGGCTCTATTAACCTTGGTCACATTGTCGCCAGCCTCAACTCACTATTAATGGCAACGACCAACGATCGACAGCTACAAGGCTTTCGAGAACATCCTGAATTTTACAGCTTTAAAAGTAGAATCCACTTCATTCGCGTTCCCTACCTTCTTCGCTTCTCTGAAGAGGCAAAAATCTATGACCACGAAGCCGAAAAGGCCGTGACTGAAAAAGAAAAACTACCTCACACTTCTCGAGCCCTCGCGCTTTGGGCGGTCATGACGAGACTCAAGCGTCCAATGCTTGAAGATAAAAAAGAGCCTCTTAAAGGTATTTTAGAAAAATTAAAACCTCTTCAGAAAGCCAAGCTTTACAACGATGCCAGTTGTCCTGAAGAACTCTCCAACAAAGACCAGAAGATTCTCAAAGCGGCTCTACCCAACCTTTACAAGGAACATCAAGACCAAGTTTTTTATGAAGGCTTTTTAGGTGCCTCCGCCAGAGAACTCAAAACAGTTCTTCACCTTGCCGCTCAAAACAAGCAATTCAACAGCCTTGGACCTCCTGCAATTTTTGCAGAGCTCAGAAAACTCGTCAAAAAGACTCAAGACTTTGATTACCTAAGACTCGAAAAAGATCAGGAATACTTTCAATTCGAAAACTACATTCAAGCCGTCGAAGAAGAGTGGCTTAACTGGGTCGATGAAGAGCTCAGAAGCTGCATAGAAATACATCAACCCGAAGAAACCGAAAACGTCTTGCGCAATTACTTCACTCAAGTCATTGCTTGCGTCAAAAACGAAGAACTTAAAAACCCTCATACCGGGAAATTTGAAAAAGCGAGTGAGCAAAAAATGGAAGACGTTGAAAAACATTTCAACTTGAAAAAATCAACTCCAATCAAAGAATATAGAGAATCACTGGTGACTCGCCTAGGCGTTTGGGCGCTCGAAAATAAAAGCCAAAAACCCGTTTACTCGACCGTTTTCCCCGAGCTTGAGAAAGCCTTAGAAAAAGGAATTGAAAAAAAGAAAGAAGTTGAAATTAGAAAAATGGCCGAAGAGCTCAAAAAAGGTTTTCTCTGGGACGACAAAACAAAGGCCTCTGAAGAAACAGCAAAGAAAATGCACTTCATTTATGATGAAATGCAAAAAAAGTTCTCTTATGGGAAAATTGGGGCCCAAGAAGTCCTTGTTGAGCTCATTAAGAAGCGCTACACTTAGAGACTATGAATAACTCCATAAAAATAAGCCTTCTCAATGAAAGTGACTGTCACCGAGTTGCCTTCAGCAAAGAACAATTAGAAGGCGGAATTAACGAGACTTTTCACCCCGAAAGCGGAACAAATTCTTTCACCGTTTACACCCACATTCCTTTTCCCTTTGAATGCTTGACCCATGAGAATTTTCCTAATTTCTCAGATGCAAAAAACTTCGCAAAAGACTTTTTTGACGAAAGCTGGGAATTCCATCAATGGAACCAAGAAGCCTCTCGACCTTGCGCCGACGACTCTTGTAGCTGTGGGAAAAAAGATTAAAAAAAGAATGGCTTTAGACTTTAAAAACAAAGAAGCCCAAGCAAGGCTACAGAAAGCCTCCGATCTCCTCGAGTTTTTTCTAGCCACAAAAATGACTCGACTGAAAAAGGAACATCCCCTTTTTACAGAAAAACAACTTCGAAAACTCGCTGTAGAGTCTCTATATAAAAATGAAAAGCCTTCTTGAATCTTTTCAAAAAATAATCAACATTATTGAAAAAAACAATATTGAATACATGGTTGTCGGATCAATAGCTTCGTAAAAACTCTCAACACAGCATTGAAGAATTTAAGCGAAAAAAAAAGAGTTTGTTTCTGGGAAGAGACCCATGCTTTCATTGCCAGTCCTGAAGATATTATTATTAAAAAACTCAGCTACTACAGAGAAGGTTATTCTGAAAAACACCTCCGAGATATTCGCGGAATACTTCTCAACACAGAAATAGATAAAGAATATCTCAACAAATGGCTACAAGAATTAAAACTAGAAACAGAATGGAAAAAAGCTCAGTAGGCTCTTAAAAAAAGAACTTCACATTCAAAGAATTTTCAAGTCTGGCACTTTGGGGTTAAACTCACTGCTGCCATTCAATGAACAAAACGTTTTAACACAGTTTTATAGTCATCAAAATTTGAAATATTTCTGCATTTGATACTAAATGTTTGAAGGCAAACTGATTTGTCATCTGCCTGACAAACACTTTGAATGTTTTGAATTTTAAAGCAGTCTAAAATATATTTATCTCTTGGGACTCTAATCAGCACAATGTGCGTTTCACAGTTATTTTGAAAGTCTTTTTGGCATTTTTTATATTGATCCACAAGAGTCTCTCTAACAGATGGATCAGTTGAATCATTTGTTCTTATTTTTTTTAGTTCAACAGAACATACTTGACGCGCATTACTGATGACTTCACATTTTTCACTACGTTTTGAAAAATCAGAAGCGATGATGACGTAAGGAAAAAGTAAAATAAGTGTGGCAAAAGTTTTAATTTTAAGCATGGCCGGACTCTAAAACAACTCTTTATGTAAAGCAAAAACAAAAGAAAAAGGGACGAAGCAAAACAGAAAAATCCTTCAAGCAACATTCCTTAAGTTGTCGAAATTATGAATTTTTTTTACTTAAGTAATTTATAGCAAATAACTTCAAAGTTGATTCGCCTCTCATTAACATTCAAAGAATTATCAAGTCTGGCACTTTGGGGTTTAACCCACTGCTGTCCGGTTTAAAAACAAATAAAAACGGTAGGTTAAAAATTCAACCTGAGTTGCAAGGGCGGAGGGTGTCTTTTTGTGTCCGGCAATTTCCCTAAAAGGGTCTTTAGAG